>Ga0209148_1000069_pt1:0-182500 | contig 334444 bp, 317 predicted proteins | sample AraplaCol_mMF_r2_2_FD_184288 | JGI IMG/M metagenome (GOLD analysis project Ga0209148, IMG submission 184288) | Arabidopsis root microbial communities from North Carolina, USA - plate scrape CL_Col_mMF_r2 (SPAdes) (version 2) | ecosystem: Host-associated > Plants > Roots > Endosphere... | reverse complement strand
ATTGCCTACAAACAGTGGGAGCCCGCAAGGGTGACCACGTACCTTTTGTATAATGGGTCAGCGACTTAGTGTGACGAGCAAGCTTAAACCGCTAGGTGTAGGCGCAGCGAAAGCGAGTCTGAACAGGGCGTTCAGTTCGTCGCATTAGACCCGAAACCGAGTGATCTAGCCATGAGCAGGTTGAAGGTAAGGTAACACTTACTGGAGGACCGAACCCATAACTGTTGCAATAGTTCGGGATGACTTGTGGCTAGGGGTGAAAGGCCAATCAAACTCGGAAATAGCTGGTTCTCCGCGAAATCTATTTAGGTAGAGCGTCGACCGAATACCCCAGGGGGTAGAGCACTGGATGGGCTAGGGGTCCTCACCGGATTACCAAACCTAACCAAACTCCGAATACCTGGGAGTACTAGTCGGCAGACACACGGCGGGTGCTAACGTCCGTCGTGAAAAGGGAAACAACCCTGACCTACAGCTAAGGTCCCCAAGTTATGGCTAAGTGGGAAAGGATGTGAGGATCCCAAAACAACCAGGATGTTGGCTTAGAAGCAGCCATCATTTAAAGAAAGCGTAACAGCTCACTGGTCTAAATAAGGGTCTTTGCGCCGAAAATGTAACGGGGCTAAAGCCATACACCGAAGCTTAGGGTTTGGTCCGCAAGGGCCAAGCGGTAGCGGAGCGTTCTGTAAGCTGATGAAGCCATACCCGTGAGGGGTGGTGGAGGTATCAGAAGTGCGAATGCTGACATGAGTAACGTAAGGGGAGTGAGAGACTCCCCCGCCGAAAGACCAAGGGTTCCTGCTTAAAGCTAATCTGAGCAGGGTTAGCCGGCCCCTAAGACGAGGCGGAAACGCGTAGTCGATGGGAACCACGTTAATATTCGTGGGCTTGGAGGTAGTGACGGATCATTGAGGTAGTCCAATCTTATCGGATTGAACGGGCTGCTGCGTGGTTCCAGGAAATAGCTCCTCCTTATAAACCGTACCCGAAACCGACACTGGTGGTCTGGTAGAGTATACCAAGGCGCTTGAGAGAACTATGCTGAAGGAACTCGGCAAATTGCACGCGTAACTTCGGAAGAAGCGTGACCCTTTTCCACGCAAGTGGAGGAGGGTGGCACAGACCAGGGGGTAGCGACTGTTTATCAAAAACACAGGGCTCTGCGAAGTCGCAAGACGACGTATAGGGTCTGACGCCTGCCCGGTGCTGGAAGGTTAAGAGGAGGGGTGCAAGCTCTGAATCGAAGCCCCAGTAAACGGCGGCCGTAACTATAACGGTCCTAAGGTAGCGAAATTCCTTGTCGGGTAAGTTCCGACCTGCACGAATGGCGTAACGACTTCCCCGCTGTCTCCAGCATAGACTCAGTGAAATTGAATTCCCCGTGAAGATGCGGGGTTCCTGCGGTTAGACGGAAAGACCCCGTGCACCTTTACTATAGCTTTACATTGGCATTCGTAGTGGCATGTGTAGGATAGGTGGTAGGCTTTGAAACCTGGGCGCCAGCTCAGGTGGAGCCACCCTTGAAATACCACCCTTATTACTATGGATGTCTAACCGCGGCCCGTTATCCGGGTCCGGGACAATGTATGGTGGGTAGTTTGACTGGGGCGGTCGCCTCCTAAAGAGTAACGGAGGCGCGCGATGGTGGGCTCAGAACGGTCGGAAATCGTTCGCTGAGTGCAATGGCATAAGCCTGCCTGACTGCGAGACTGACAAGTCGAGCAGAGACGAAAGTCGGTCATAGTGATCCGGTGGTCCCGCGTGGAAGGGCCATCGCTCAACGGATAAAAGGTACGCCGGGGATAACAGGCTGATGACCCCCAAGAGTCCATATCGACGGGGTTGTTTGGCACCTCGATGTCGACTCATCGCATCCTGGGGCTGGAGCAGGTCCCAAGGGTATGGCTGTTCGCCATTTAAAGCGGTACGTGAGTTGGGTTCAGAACGTCGTGAGACAGTTCGGTCCCTATCTGCCGTGGGTGTAGGAATATTGAAAGGATCTGTCCCTAGTACGAGAGGACCGGGATGGACGGATCTCTGGTGGACCTGTTGTGGCGCCAGCCGCATAGCAGGGTAGCTATATCCGGACGGGATAACCGCTGAAGGCATCTAAGCGGGAAACCCACCTTAAAACGAGTATTCCCTGAGAACCGTGGAAGACGACCACGTTGATAGGCCGGGTGTGGAAGAGCGGCAACGCTTGAAGCTTACCGGTACTAATAGTTCGATCGGCTTGATCGTTCTCATTCCTTATGCCCATCGTGAAACACGATGGTCTGACCAGCGCTCACGCATGAGCGGCCCTAACGGGCCTATGCTCCGCGAGGGCGCCGGAAAACCGGCGACGCGCAGTCGCGCTTGCGGGCTTATGCCCGAAAGCCACAAACGTCGCCTTGGCACAGAAAACAGCTTCTCGAACAACGTGCGTTTTGCCGACCTGGTGGTTATGGCGGAGCGGCTGCACCCGATCCCATTCCGAACTCGGCCGTGAAACGCTCCAGCGCTGATGGTACTTCGTCTCAAGACGCGGGAGAGTAGGTCGCTGCCAGGTCTGCTAAACGCACGTTGAACTCACATCCAATCGGGTGTCAGTGAAATCTTCTCTCTACGAACAAGGCCCGCCAAGGGACCACGGGCCGCGCAAGCGGCCCTTTCATTTGGTGAGCCATATACTACCTATCTGTAAGCCAGCCTCCTTGTCGGCTTGCGCTTACGTACAAAGGTTGACGCGGGGTGGAGCAGCCCGGTAGCTCGTCAGGCTCATAACCTGAAGGTCACAGGTTCAAATCCTGTCCCCGCAACCAACTTCACAAAACGGCCCGCCTGGCTTCCCGCCCGCGGGCCGTTTTGCGTTTTGCGGCTATGCTAGCCGTCGAGCGGCTCCCGCTCAGCCGCCCGCACGCAGACAAAGCCGAAGCCCCGGACAAAAACGCAAAGCCTCTCCCAAAACCAAACGCCATAACCGCCCGCTAGCCTCAAAACCCCGGCGCTCCGGTTTGCGTTCGGGACCCGATTGAAACACGACCACTCCCCAAGGCGTTCCGATGTAAGTCCCCACTGACATTACATGCTGTGTGCCGCGTTACGTCTTGGCGGCGCCGCGTGCTCGTTTTTTCTCGGCGGCGACGAGCAGTTCGACGAAGGCGCGCACCTTGGCGGGTCGGAAGCGGGCCGGCGGGAACACCGCGTGGATGCCGCCGGTCGGCAAGGTCCATCCGTCGAATATCCGCACAAGCCGCCCTGCGGCGATATCCGCATCGACCGCATAGTCGGGAAATATGCCCAGACCGATGCCGGCGAGCACGCACGCATAGGCCGCCGGGCTTTTGTCGCAGACGACGACGGGATTGAGTTCGGTCAGCACCATCTCGCCGTCCCTGGAGAACAGCCATTGGCCGACGCCGCGCAACTGGGCATTGCCGACCCAGGCCAGCGATCGCGCCTGGTTCGGGCGCGCATCCGCGGGCAGGCTTGCGGCGAAGGCCGTACTGGCAACGACGATCTGTTGAATCGTGCCCAGTCGCCGCGCCTGGTTGGAGGAATCGGTAAGCCAGCCGACACGAATGCCGAGATCGATCTGTTCGTCGACCAGATTGCTCACCGCATCGTCGAAGATCGCTTCTACCCGCATCTGCGGATAGGCCTTCAGATACGCCGCCATGACCGGCGCCACCACTCTGGTGCCGTAGTCGAGCGGCGCGGTCAGCTTCAGCGTTCCGCTCGGCTCGACCGCTGCGTGCGAGATTTCACCGTAGGCCGACTCCGCCTCGCGCAGGATGATCATCGCGCGATCATAAAAGAGCCGACCTTCCTCGGTCGGGGTGACGCGCCGCGTCGTGCGCTGCAGCAACGTCGCGCCCAGTTCCTCTTCGAGCCTGCCGACCTGATGGCTGACCACGGCCTTGGCGACGCCAAGCCGGTCCGCGGCTGACGTGAACGAGCCGGTTTCCATCACGGTGGTGAAGTAAACGAGCCGATTGAGGTTCAGAAGGTCGGCCAAGATGATTGCTTTTGTCTGATCTGATCAGACAGTTTGTATTATTGGACACCATTTATCGCAAGGCCTCCCACTGCCACATACGACCAAGGATTTTTAGCGGCGCGTCAGCCGACAGTCCGGACCAAGGATGGCAGCGATCGTGAGCAACTCAGACGTGACTTACCTTTTCGATCCGCTCTGCGGCTGGTGCTACGGCGCCACGCCGATGCTAGACAGGCTCTCGGCCAGCGGCGTGGGCATCGAGCTGCTGCCGACCGGCCTGTTCTCCGGCGCCGGTGCGAGGCCGATGGATGAAGGCTTTGCCGCCCATGCCTGGTCGAATGACCAGCGCATCGAGCGTCTGACCGGGCAAGCGTTCACGCAGGCCTACCGAAACAATGTCCTCAATATCCGTGGCACCTTGCTCGACTCGCATGCCGCCACGCTCGGCATCAGTGCTGCCGGACTGGAAGATCCCAGCCGACGGCTCACAGCGCTGAAGGCGATCCAGCATGCGCGCTATGTCGATGGCCGCGATATCGTAACTGTCGATGGTGTGGCCGCCGTGCTTGCCGATGCCGGCATGGCCGACGCCGCAGCAATGCTGAAGAAGCCGACCGAAACCTTGCTAACCGCGCATCGCGAGCTGGTCGGCCGGGGCCGAGCGCTGTTCCAGCGCCTGCATGCCAACGGCGTGCCTTCGCTGGCAGTCATCCGCAACGATGCGCCGCGGCTCATCGGTTCGAACGCGCTATTCGGCAGCTTCGACAATCTCGTCGCCCATATCGCGGCGGCGTGATCCTCCCAACTGACCTCCAACAAGGACTGGAAAAGGACATGGCAAAAGTCGCTCTCATCGGCGCATCAGGCGCCGTCGGTTCGCGCCTGCTCAAGGAACTCTCCGATCGTGGCCATACGGTCACCGGCATCGCCCGCAACCCCGAAAAGATCGCCGCGCTGCCTGGCGTGACGGCAAGGAAGGGTGATGTCTTCGATAAGGAAGGTCTCGCCAAGCTGATCCGTGGCCATGATGTGGTGATCAGCGCCGTGCATTTCGTGGACAGCGACCCCGACATGCTGATCGCCGCCGTGCGTGCTTCCGGCGTGAAGCGCTATCTCATTGTTGGCGGCGCCGGCAGTCTTGAAGTCGCGCCCGGCAAAAGGCTGGTCGACACGCCCGAATTCCCTGCAATCTACAAGCCCGAGGCACAGAAGGGCGCTGACTTCCTCGACAAGCTGAAGACGGTCGAGGATCTCGATTGGACGTTCCTGTCGCCCTCCGCCATGTTCGTCCCGGGCGAGCGCACCGGCAAATTCCGCCTCGGCAAGGACACGCTGCTGGCCTCGGACAAGGGCAGCAGCATCTCCTTCGAGGACTACGCCATCGTCATGGCCGACGAGATCGAAAAGCCGTCCCACATCAGGCAGCGTTTTACCGTCGGCTATTGATCAACCGGCCGCGGCCGTGTCTCGATCGAGGCCGGCCGATGCCAGCCGCATCAGGGCTTCGCGGATACCGACGCGCCGATAGGTTTCGGTGACGAGGCCGTCCTGTCTCAGTTCCTGGCGGCGGCGCTCGACGAAGGCGCGTTCCTCGGCGGTCAAATCGTGCTCGCGCTTGCGCAGCCAGTCCTGGTAGGACGAATCGAGTTCCTTGACCGGTTTGGCGGCGGTCGAAACCGAAGCCGGCCGGCTGTCGGTGTAGCGCGGCCGCAAGGCACTGTTGGGATTGTATTCGGTTCGCTTGTCGTTGCCTGAAATGACAAGGTCGGGATCCGCGACCCGGCCCGACGGGCTGTAGACGAAGGCCGAGGCGATGCGGTCGAGTGCGGCATCGACCTCCTTCGGCCGATGCACGACCTCGCGCGGCGCGCGATCCGGAACGGCCAGCCTTGTGATGCCGCGATCGTTGATGGCGTCGAGCACCTCGCGATGGTCGAGCGAAGTGATGACCTCGCGCCGGGCCGGCCAGAAATCATAGGGCGCATGCGCGCCGTAGCCCTTGCCGATGTGGAAGGCATAGATTTCGGGATAGACCGTCAGCTCCGTGCGACGGCTCGGCTTGATGTCATAGAAGGAGGTGATGGCGACTTGCAGCAGATGGGTGGCGCCGATGCCGCCAAGCGCATCGTCGATCACCAGGCCGAAGCGGTCATGCGGGTTCCAGTCCGGCAAGGCCTGCGCGATCGAGGCGGGCTTGCCGTCAATCTCGACGTCGAACATGTCAGCCTTCAGCAATGTCACGACATGCATTGCGGTCTCCGTCGTCTTGAGCGGATTCGCCGGAACGTCATCAGATCAGCAGCGCTTGCGCTTGTCAGCCGGCTTCCGGCCTGAACCGTTCGAATGAAGGCAGCCCTGCTTGCGCTGCGAGACGCCTTCCCCATCAACGTCGGTGTCGCTAATGTTCCAGACTTCTCGGAGGACACATCATGGAGCAGAGCCGGCTGTCGAAGAAGGAGCGGCACGAGCTCATCCTGTCGGAAGTGCGCCGCTCGGCTTCGATCCGTGTCTCCAGGCTCGCCTTGCGCCTGGGTGTCGCCGGCGAAACGATCCGGCGCGACCTTATCGAACTTGGCGATGCGGGGTTGCTCAACCGAACCTACGGCGGCGCGACGATCTCACTGGTAACATCCGAACCGGTGATCGCCGAGCGTAGCCAGACCATGATCGAGGAGCGGGCGCGGATCGGGCGTGGTGCGGCCGGACTGGTCGAGAAAGGCCAGATCGTGATGATCGATGGCGGCTCGACGACCTATGAGGTGGCGCGCAGTCTCTCACAGCTGAAGCGGGAGCTGACGATCATCACCAATTCCATCGGCGTGGCCTCGGTGGCCGGCGCCAATCCGAGCTTTCGGGTTATCCTGTGCCCCGGCACCTATGACAGCCGCGAAGCCAGCGTGCTCGGCGAGGATACAGTGGAATTCGTCAGGCGCTACAATGCCGACATCGCCATCATAGGCGCCTCGAGCCTGTCGGCGGAAGGGCCCAGCGACATGATCTCGGGGGCGGCGGCGGTCAAGCGGGCGATGATCTCCCGCGCGCTGTCTACAGTTCTTGTTGTGACCAACGACAAGTTCGGCCGCAACAGCCTCGAAAGCATCTGCGCGCTCGGCGCGCTTTCCGATATCGTCACGGATCGTGAACCGCAACCGGCGCTGCGCGCGGTCATCGAAGCGGCCGGAACGGAACTTCACGTCTGCGGCGGCGATTGAACGGGCCTTCCGGCCGTCTGTGCGCTGCTGGCTGTCGTCGCTCGCAACCAGGCTGTGATGGCTTCGAAGTCGATCGGTTTCGTCGTGTCGACGTCGAAGAGCGGTCCGCGCCGCAGCGGTTCGGCGCGCTTGGCGAGTTCGATCAGTTCAGGAATGTAGGCCGCACCGGGATGGCCGGCGGGGCGCTGGTCGAGCCGGGCGCCATAGCGCTCGGCGAGCACCTCGCCGGGCGCGTGGCACCAGATCTCGAAAGTCTGATCGACGCCAGCCTTCCGCAGATGGTCCTCGAGAACCTCGCGCGGCTGGAAGCCGAACCAGGCATCGACGATCACCGTGGTCCCTGCCGGGGCTTCGCCGACGACCGACCAGATCGCCTGGTAGCTGGCGCGGCCGAGGGTCCGGTTGAACAGGCGGTCGCCGCCGCCGAGCACTTCGAGAAAGGGATTTTTGATCGTGTCGAGCGCCAGCAGCGGCCAGCCCATGCGATCGGCGATGCCGCGCGAGACGGTGCTCTTGCCGCTGGCGGGAATGCCGTTGACGAGCACGGCGCGCCGCGGGCGGCTGGGCTGGGTCGAGGACGAAAAGTGCGGTTCCGCCGCCAGGGCCTGGAGGCCGGCGCCGATCACGCCGGCGTCGTCACCGAGTTGCGCGGGTTCGACCTGGCACTGATACCAGGGCGCCAGCGCCGGCGCGCGGCCCAGTGCTGCATGTGCCGCCCGGCCGAGGCCGCCACCAAGCAGCACCAGCTCAGGAGCGAGCACGGCGACGGCGGTGTCGATGGCGGCGCGCAGCGGTTTCGCCCAGGCGTCCAGTACGCCGCGCGCCTGGATATCGCCGGCCGCGTCGCGGGCAAAGAGCTGATCGACCGAAATGTCGGCGCCGAGCCCGGCGCGCGCAATGTGACGGCCGAGCGCCGTGCCCGAACTGGTGGTCTCGACGCAGCCGCGCCGGCCGCAGGCGCAGACCTCGCCATTGATGTCCACTGTGATGTGGCCGAGCTGGCCTGCCGTTGCCGAGCCACGCGTGATCCGCCGATCTTGAGCGACAGCGCCGCCAATGCCGGTGCCGATGGTGAACATGACGATGTTGCCATGACCGCGCCCGGCGCCGAGTGCCATCTCGGCGGCCAGCGCCATGTTGCAGTCATTGTCGATGACGACAGGCTTGCCTGTCATGTCTTCCAGGCGCTGGGCCAGCGCAACCGAGGCGAGGTTGACATAGCCGCCCGACAGCACCGCGCCGCGCCGCGCATCGACGCGGCCGGGAACGCCGACGCCGATCGCCTTCACGTCAGGCGTGTCGAGAAGGCGCACCATGTCGGCGATGCGGCCGAGCACCAGTTCCGGGTCGGGCGCACTCCTTTCGGAAACGCGCTTGAGGATTTCACCGGTGCCGGAAATGCGGGCGGCACGCAGATTGGTGCCACCGATGTCTATTCCTATGCTGAGAGGCATGGCGTCCTGCACTTGTTTTCACGCGATTCCGGACGCAAAGCCGCTTCACTCTTTCGCTGGAATAGCTCTCGTCCAACGCAACTGTCAGGCAGCGGCTTTCTGCCGGTAGTGCCCGATCACGGCCTGGATTTCACGCAATCGCGGCACTGCGATGGTCTTAAGCCTTTCGCGCTGGATGTCACGGTCGAGCGAGATGCAGTCCTTCCAAAGCGAACGGCCGGCGATGACGCCCGAGGCGCCATTCTGCATTGCGATCTCGACCTGGCCAAGGAAGGTCGCGTGGTTGACGCCGGCCGAAAGCACCGCCCACGGCACGTCACCGGCCATTTTGGTGATGTTGGCGCAGGCTTCCGGCGTTCCGGGGTAGGGAAGCTTCAGCACCTTGGCGCCGCACTCCAGCGAAATCCTGGTGCCTTCCTCGACAAGCCATGGCGTCTTGGCCGCATAGTCCTCGGGGCTTTCCCCATCGAGCTGGTAGGTCAGGAACTCGACGACCAGCAACAGGTCTTCCTGCCCGAAATCGGCGATGCACTGGCGCAGGATGGCGATGTTGTGTTCGTTCGCCTCAGGCTTGTCGGCCCGCAGATACACCATGATCTTGCCGCCGGTGCCGCCGAGCGCGCGGACGCGGCGCGCGTCTATGCCGGGAACCAGGCGAGACAGGCGGTAGCCCTCGGGCGAGACGTCGAAACCGGAAGCATCGAGGCCGATGAGCAGCGCCGTGTCGCGATTCAAGACGCCCTCGTCGACAATGCGAGGCACCGCGCAGAGCGGGTCGAGCAACACGCAGGACGCCGCACTGGCGAGGTAGCGCGTGATGTCGGCCTTGGTGTCGCCGAGCATGTCGTTGGTGATCTTGGCTTGTTCCGCAGGGTCCGATGCCAGCAAGGTCCGCATGCCGCCGCGCTGGTCGCAGGCGATGGCCACCATGGCCCCGTCCTTGCCGCATATCTGCTGGTAGCCGCGCAGTTCCGCGGTGGTCATCTTGGTCATGGTCTCAATCCGATGTTGGCGCTCTCTGGACGAAGAGCGCGGATCCCGTGGAAAACAACGATGTTCAGTTCTGCCTGCCGGCAGGACGCCGTGACGCGCCATCGCCTCCGTAGTAAGCGCCTCCCCGGGCTCGCGGCCCGGAAGCCGGCGCACGTTGCGAGTTGGCTGGATTTGCGCGATAACTCCCGTCGGCCTATGTGTGTGTAACACGTTGCTGAAAGGAATTGCAAGCTGTCTATCCCTCCCATCCAGGATGCGACCGCATCGCGGACGATGCTGCACACGGTGGCCAAGCTGCATTATGTGGAGGAGATGTCGCAGGTCGATATCGCTCGCCGACTCGGAGTTTCCACCGCGACGATTTCGCGCCTGCTGCAGCGGGCGCGGGCCGAGGGCATTGTCCGCATCGAGGTTCTCGACCTGGCAACGCCGGAGGATATCACCAGACAACTGATCGACGGCTTGAAATTGCGCGATGCCGCAGTGGTCGAGACGCCGGCGGCGGGCACGCTGGCGGCGCTCGCGGCGCCCCTTGGCGGGCTGCTCAGGCAAGCGCAACTGGTGGCGGGCTCCGTCGTCGCCATCGGCTGGGGGCGCGCCGTGCGCGAGGTCATCCGGGCCGGCCTGCCGCGCATGCCGGGCGTGCTGACCGTGGCTGCCACCGGTGGCATGCAGCAGCAGGCGGCGCATTTTCAGGTCAACGAATTCGTGCGGCTTGCAGCCGAGGAGTTCGGCGGCACCCCGCATTTCATCCACGCGCCCTATCTGCCGTCCAACGAATTGCGAGAAGTCTTCCTGCGCGACACCGCCATCCGTGATGCTGTCGCTTTGTGGGAGAGAACCGATGTCGCGATCGTCGGTATCGGCCTGCCGCATGCCATCAATGCCCCCGAGGCGAGTGCCGCCACGCCGAGCGAGCAGGCGCTGGTTCATGCCGCCGGCGACGTGCTTCGCCATTACTTCGATGCCGAAGGCACGCTGATTGCCTGGGAAGGGGAGAGCCGGATGATCGCCATGTCGCCGGCACAGTTGCGCGCGGTGCCGCTGGTCATCGGGCTGGCCGCGTCGCCGGAAAAGGCGACGGCAATTATTGCCGCCGTTCGCGCGGGTCTCATCAACACGTTGGTGACGGATACCAAAACGGCGCAGGCCATCCTCGCCGCGCTCGCGTAACGATTAGGCCAGGCAGGACGCTGTCGCGAAAACAAGTTGTGCCGCCAAAAGCCCCGGGTGATATTTGACCGGGGCTCTGCGGAGCAGTCGGATGTCGTACGGTGTGAAAAGCCCGGCGCTGCCAGCTCGGAAAAACCGAGTTGCAATTTATTTCTGCAAAGTGTTACAAGTTCGAGCGCCCACCGGCAAGGCGAGGCGTGGGACACAGTTTGCCGGACCTCGCGGAGGCTAGGGAACGGGGCTGTGGCCAGGTGCGCCGGCGACTGACCGGCCGACATATCGACTGGAGGGCGCTTGGGAGGAGCTGCCCGCAAAAAGCAAACAGGCGTTCCCGGCCGTCGGCATCCGAATGGATGACGGCCATTCCAATGTCACTTGCAACGGCAGATCTGCCAACAATGAGGAGGATGTCATGAAGAAGATCGTTGCCGCGCTCGCGGCGCTCGCCGTCAGTGCCACGGTGCTGATCGCGCCCGCGCAGGCGCAGGACAAGAAATACACGATTGCGCTCATTCCGGGCCTGACCACCGACGGCTTCTACATCACCATGCGCAAGGGCGCGCAAGCGGCGGCCGACGCGCTTGGCGTCAACCTGGTTTTCCAGGGCGCGCCGGACTTCAACCCGGTCACCCAGGTGCCGGTGCTCGACGCGGTCATCGCCAAGAAGCCGGATGCCATCCTGATCGCGCCGACCGACAAGGTCCAACTGGTCGAGCCGCTGCGCAAGGCCAATGACGCCGGCATTCCAGTCATCACCGTCGACACTTTCATCGGCAGCGGCGTCTACCAGACCGGCGCCGGCGATGCCGACTTCCCGCTGGCCTATATCGCTTCCGATAACGTGCTCGGCGGCGAGATCGCGGCGCGGGCTCTGGCCACGTCCATCGGCGACAAGGGCAAGGTCTACGTCTCGAACGTCAAGCCCGGCATCTCGACCACGGACCAGCGCGAGGAAGGCTTCAAGAAGGAGATGGCCAAGCACCCGGGCATCACCGTGCTGGAGACCCAGTTCAATGACGATGACGCCAACAAGGCGGCCTCGCAGCTGCAGGCGGTGTTCGCGCGCAATCCCGACCTGGTCGGCGTGTTCGGCGCCAATCTGTTCTCGGCGCTGGGTGCCGCCAACGGCGTCAAGCAGGCCGGACAGACGGGTACGGTCAAGGTCGTCGCCTTCGACGCCCCGACCAGCATCGTCGACAACATCAACACCGGCCTGGTCGACGTGGCCATCGCCCAGCATCCCGCCGAGATCGGCTATTACGGCGTCGTCTCGGCCTATGCCCACCTGACCGGCCATTCGATCCCGGTCACCATCGGCACCGGCTTCACGATCATGGACAAGTCCAACATCGCGGACCCGAACATCTCGAAGTATCTCTACTCCGAGTAAGTCGAGCACAGTCTGGCTCCTCCCGGTCCGCCGGGAGGAGCGTGCATTAGGTCCTCGCCAATCGAGACCTGTTGAAGGCGCCGCGGAGTATCCATGACCTCGACATCACCAGCCCAGCCTGCCGAGAAGCATGTCGCCCCTCAGGCCGATCATGGCGATCCGGCCAGGAGCCTGGTCGCACGCATCGCCGAAGGGCGCGCCTGGCTGTTCCTGGCCGGACTGCTCATCTGTTTCGAGATCTGGTCGCGGCTCGCCTTCGGCGCGACCTTCGTGCTCAATCCGTTCAACCTGCAGTCCATCGCCATCTTCGCCGTGGCGCCGCTGCTGCTGGCGACCGGCCAGACCTTCGTCATCATTTCAGGCGGCATCGACCTGTCGCTCGGCTTCATCATGGGGCTGGCCGCAGTGATCGCGGCGCACGCCACCAACATGGCGGGCGCCGCCATTCCGCTGCCGCTGGCCATGCTGGCCGGCATCCTCGCCTCGGTGATCGTTGCCGGCGTGCCGGGCGTCATCAACGGCCTGCTGATCTCGCGCCTCAAGGTGCCGCCTTTCATCGGCACGCTCGGCATGTTCGGCGTCGCGCGGGGTGCTGCCTTCCTGCTTGCCGGCGGCACCACCGTGCCGGTGCAGAATTCGTGGTTCGCGCTGCTCGGCAACGGCAAGTTCTATGGCGTGCCCTATCTGGTGCTGATCACCGCGGTCTTCGTCATCGTCATGCACTATCTGCTCAGCCAGACCCGGTTCGGCCAGCACAACTACGCAATCGGCGCCAATGTGCAGGCGGCGCGGCGCGCCGGCATCGACATCAGGGGCCACATATTGCGGCTCTATGTGTTGTCGGCGATGTGCGCCGGCCTCGGCGGCGCGCTCTATGCCGCGCGCTTCACGGCGGGCGCGGCGCAAGCCGGCGAACCCCTGCTGCTTGACAGCGTCGCGGCGGTGGTGATCGGCGGCGCCAGCCTGTTCGGCGGCTCCGGCACCATCTTCGGCACGGTCGCCGGCGCGCTGGTGATCGCGGTCATCCAGTACGGGCTGGTCTTCGTCAATGTCGAGCCGTTCTGGCAGTTCATCGCCGTCGGCGTCGTCATCATCATTTCAGTCCTTATCGACCAGGCGCAGCGCCGGTTCAGTGGAGCCCGTCAGGATGAATAGCACCAATCAGAACGCGCCCCTGCTGGAAGTCCGCAACCTGTCGAAGCACTTCGGCGCCGTGCGTGCGCTCAACGACTTCTCCATGGCCGTGCGGCCGGGCGAAGTGGTGGCGCTGGCCGGTGACAACGGCGCCGGCAAGACGACGCTGATCAAGGCGATATCGGGCGTGTTCCAGCCGACGGGTGGCGAGATCCTGCTGCGAGGTCAGCCGGTGACGTTCGCGACGCCGCAGGAGGCGCGCGAAAAGGGCATCGAGACGATTTATCAGGACCTCGCGCTCGCCGACAATCTGTCGATCGGCGCCAACATCTTTCTTGGCCGCGAACCGATGCGCAAGGCGTTCGGATTCCTGCCGGTCCTCGACCGCAAGGCGATGGCCGAAGCGGCCAAGGCAACGATGGGGCGGCTGGACTTCCATGTCAGCCGGCTCGAGGCTCCGGTCAGCAATTTCTCCGGCGGTCAGCGTCAGGCCGTCGCCATCGGCCGCGCCGTCTATTGGGATGCGCAGATCCTGATCATGGACGAGCCGACCGCCGCACTTGGCGTGCCGGAGCAGCGCAAGGTGATCTCGCTGATCCACCAGCTCAAGGCGCAAGGACGCGGCGTGATCTTCATCTCGCATAACCTGCAGGACATTTTCGCGGTGTCTGACCGCATTGTCGTGCTGAGGCGCGGCGTCCAGGCCGGTGAGCGCAAGATCTCCGAGACCAACCATGACGAGGTCGTCAAGCTGATGGTCGGCGGCTAGGCTGTGCCGATATTCAGCCGGCCTGCAAACGACGTGGCCTGACCTGAATCTCAACACACCTTAGAATTGCTTAGCCGGCATCGCGGTTGGTCAGCGCGATGTGGCAGCAGCCGGGGCCGTGGCCGGGCGTCCAGGTGACGTTGTCGAAACGAACGCCGGTTGCCTCGAACAGGCCTCGGTCGAAGGCGCCGGCGATGCGGCAGAGCGTGGCGAGCTTTTCGTCGCCAACGCCGGCCTCGACCCAGGCGTCTTTCAGCGGGCAGCGCTTGACCTTGAAGGAGATGCTTTCGTCGCCGCGCTCGACATCGGTCGGATACAGCAGGCCGCCGTCCGGGCTGACCGCCAGGAAGGCTTCGCCGATGGCGCGTGCATCGTTGGCGCCGAAGCTGGCGAAGGCGGCCGCCGCCACTTCCTTGCCGCGTTGCTCGATGGCGCGGATCATGATCGCCTCCGCCTTGTCTGAACCCAGCTCTCCGGTCAGCTCTTCGAGGAACAGGCGGTAGAGATCGGCGCGGTTGCGGAAGGCGGAATCGAGTTCACGCGACAGCTTTTCGGCTCTGGCTTCGGGGTCGGTCATGAGGCGTCCTGTGTGGTTCTTTTGAGCCTTGGTGCTGCCGCCACCAACGCCCTGCCGATGGCTGACTGCGGGGCGTCGATGACGGCGCGGGCATCGCCGCTCTCGGCGATCCGGCCGGCATCGAGAAGGATGACGCGGTGGGCGAGCGCGCGCACGACGCCGAGATCATGTGAAATGAAGAGATAGGCGATCCGTTCCTGGCTTTGCAGGTCGAGCAAAAGGTCGAGGATCTGTCCGCGCACCGAGACGTCGAGTGCCGAGACTGCCTCGTCGAGCACGATCAGCGATGGTCCTGTGGCGATGGCGCGGGCGATGGCGACGCGCTGCCGCTGGCCGCCGGAGATTTCGTGGATGGCGCGGGGCGCAAGGTCGGCCGCCAGCCCGACACGCTCGAGCAAGGCGGCGATGCGGCGCGGCCGCTCTGCGCGGGAGGCGATGCCGTGGATGCGCAAGGGATCGTCGAGGACGCGCGCCACGGTGGCGCGCGGGTTGAAGGCGGCCAACGGATCCTGGAACACCATTTGCAGGCGCGCGCGGCGAGCTCTGAGCATTGCACCACGCAAGGCCAGGAAATCATTGCCTTCGAATTCGATGCGGCCGGCATCCGGCTCGATCAGGCGCAGCACCAGCCGCGCGATCGTCGACTTGCCGCTGCCGGAGGGGCCGGCCAATGCCAGTGTTTCGCCGGGCTCGATATAAAAAGAGACATCGTCGACGGCGATGACGGTGTTACCGCCGCGACGGTAGCGCTTGGTGAGGTTGGACACGGCAAGCAGGCTCATGCGTGCAACCCGGCCCGGTTCAGCAAGGGTGCGGCGTCGAGGCCGATATGGGCGTCGAGCAGCGCGCGTGTGTAGGGTTGGCTTGGGGTGCTCACAATCTGTGCCGTCGTGCCAAGCTCGATTAATTGGCCATGGCGGAACACGGCGATACGCTCGGCGAGTTCGGTCGCCAGCGCGATGTCATGGCTGATGAACAGCAGCGTCATGCCGTCCTCGGCCACCAGCCGCCGGATCAAGGCGACGATTTCTGCCTGCACGATGGTGTCGAGCGCGCTGGTCGCCTCGTCGGCGATCAGCAGTTTTGGTCCGGCCGCGATTGCCGCGGCGATCGCCACGCGCTGCTTCTGACCGCCGGAGAGCTGATGCGGGAAGGCATGAAGGGCCGAGTCCGGGTCGGGCAGGCGGACGCGTTCGAGCAGGGTCTTGGCCTTGGCGTAGGCCTGGGACCAGGTGAGGCCGAGATGGGTGCGGGCGACTTCGGCGATCTGTTTGCCGACGGTCATCACGGGATCGAGGCTGACGGATGGGTCCTGGAAGACGAAGCCGATGTCGCGGCCAAGGAGGGGCGGGCGACCAGAGCCGGGCCATTCAATTCTTCCGCAAACCGCTGATGAAGCCGGCAGCAATCCGGCAATCGCCAGCGCCAGCGTGCTCTTGCCGGATCCGCTTTCGCCGATGACGGCCAGACGCTCGCCAGCCACGATGTCGAGGCTGATGTTCCTCAGCGCCGCCACCGCGTTGCCGTCGCGGCGATAGGTCACCGTCAGATCGTGGATCGAAGCGAGCGCGCTCACGACAGGCCTCTCCTGACCGCTGTCGTCTCGACAATGCCTTCACCGGCGAGATAGACGCCGAGCACGGTCAGCACCAGCGCAATACCTGGCACGATCGACAGGAAGGGCGCGGTGCGCAGGACGGCACGGCCCTCGGCGATCATCCCGCCCCAGGTGACGCGGTTGGGGTCGCCGAGGCCAAGGAAGGACAGCGCCGCTTCAGTGAGGATCGCAGCGGCGACGATCACCGAGGACATCGCCAGCACCGGTGGCAAGGCGTTGGGCAGCACTTCGCGAAAGGCTATTTCGAGCGGATGCATGCCGATGGCACGCGCACTGGCGACATAGTCGCGTTCGCGAATGGAGAGGACTTCCGCGCGGGCGATACGGGCAGGCCCGGTCCAGGTGCCGAGCGCTATTGCCGCGACAACGATGCCGAGCGATGGGCCGACGACGCTGACGAAGGCCAGTGCCAGCAGGAAACTCGGCACGGTCTGGAAGGCATCGGTGACGCGCATCAGCACCTCGTCGACGAGGCCGCCGGCAAAGCCGGCAAGCGTGCCGACCACCGAGCCGATGGCAAGTGCCGCCGCAGCCGCCGCAAGGCCGACAGCGAGCGAGGTGCGGGCGCCGTGAAAGAGTTCGGCCTGAACGTCACGGCCGAGGCGATCGGTGCCGAGCGGCAATGACCAGTCCTGGAAGGGCGGCAGCAGCGCCGGGCCGGCAATGGCTTGCGGATCGCCGGGAAACAGCAGCGGTGCGATGAGCGCCATCCCAATCAGCGCGGCCAGCAGGATGGCGCCGGCGACCGCCTCGGGCGTGCGCAGGAAACGGCGGAGCGGGTTCATGCGCCGGCCTCGCCGGCGCCGACGCGCGGATCGAGGAAGGCATAGGCGATATCGACGAGCAGGTTGATGACGACGACCAGGACGGCGCTGGTGAGGATGATGCCGAGCAGCAGGGGCGTATCGCGCGCAGCCACCGCTTCCTGCGCCAGCCGGCCGAGGCCCGGCACGGAAAACACGCTCTCGATGACGACGCTGCCGCCCAGCATCTGCGCCGACTGCAGGCCGAGCATGGTGATGAGCGGCAGCAGCGCATTGCGGGCGACATGGGCGAGCACGACGCGGCGGCGCGACAGCCCCCTGGCGCGCGCGGCGAGGACAAAATCCTGCCGCCAGGCTTCGGCCATGCCGGCCCGCATCATGCGCAGATAGAGTGCGAGGTAGATGAATCCGAGTGCGGCCACCGGCAGGATGAGATGGATAGCGATGTCGGCGGCGCGGTCGAGGCCGGTCTTGTCCGAGGCGAGCGTCTCGATGCCGCCGATCGGCAGCCAGCGCAGGTCTACGGCGAAGATGACGATCAGCACCAGGCCGAGCCAGAAACCCGGTACGGCATAGAGCGCCAGCGAGCCGATCGACAGGAAGCGGTCGCGGGCGCTGCCGGGCCTCGCGCCGGCATAGATGCCGAGCGCGGAGCCCAGCCCGAAGGACAGCGCGGTGGCGCTGACCATCAGCAGCAGGGTGTTGGGCAGCCGTTCGAGGATCACGTCGCGGATCGGCCTGGAGAAGGTCACCGACTGGCCGAGATCAAGATGCAGCAGCGCCCAGAGGTAGTTGGCGAGCCGCGTCAGCTCCGATTGGTCGAGGCCCCAGCGATGGCGCAGCAACTCGATCATGCCGGCGTCGCCGCCGGTCGAGACGATATAGGCATCGACGGCATCGCCGGGTGCGGCTTCGAGCAACAGGAAGGTGCCGATGACAACGATCAGCAGCACGAAGACGCTGCCGACGAGACGGCGGCGGAGAAGGATGAGGGCGCGGGTCATGGCCGCCTCACCCTCCCCACAAAGGGGAGGGTGAGGCGGGCGTTGTCCAACACGACCGAGGGAGGCGCAAGGGAACTCTCATTCTCGAAGCTGAGCACCCGGATTCGCGATGCGCAAGTCTGGAGGTCAACCTGCCAGATACGTGTCCGCCCAGTTCGAGACCGCCCAACGCGGATTGTTGGCGATATTGCCCACGGTGTCACGGGCGACGCTGATGAAACTCCATTCGGCGACGTTGATCAGCGGCAGGTCGGCGGCCACCTCTTTCTGGAACTCCTTGTAGAGGTCGGTGCGGGCCGTCGTGTCGAGCGTCTCGGAGGCCTTGGCGATCAGCGCATCAAGAGCGTCGTTCTTGTAGCCGCCCTGGTTGGAGAACGGCACGCCGTCGGGAATGCCGCTCTGCACCAGGATGGTGGTCGAGATCGCCGGGTCGCCGCGGAACACCGGCGGGCCGACGGCGAGGTCGAAGGCGTGGTCGGTGTAGACGGCCTTGATATGCGCGGCCGAGTCGTTGTTGACGAGTTGCGCGTCGATGCCAATGGCCGCGAGCGCCTGGCGCAGATAGTCGCCGAACTGCTTGGTCTCGTTGAAATAGGGCGCCGGCAAGAGTTTGAGCGAAAAGCGGTTGCCGTCAGCGCCCTTCTTGTAGCCGGCCTCGTCGAGCAGCGCGTTGGCCTTGGCGACGTCGAAGGCATAGGTCGGGACATCGCCGGTGTAGAATTGCGGATCGTTCTTCGGCACCGGGCCGGTGGCGGTCGCGGCATAGCCGAGGAACACCGTCTTGACGACAAAGTCCTTGTCGATGGCGTGCGCGATCGCCTGGCGCACTTTCACATCGGCCAGTTCCTTGCGACGATGGTTGATCTCGACGACGAGCTGGTAGGTCAGCCCCTCATAGCCCTTGGTGATCACCTTCAGGCCCGGCACCTTGGAGATGCGGTCGAGGTCGGCCAGCGGCACGGCGGAGAAGGCGGCGAGCTGGATTTCCTCGGCTTCCAGCGCGCTTGCCGCGGACGTGCGGTCGGGCAGCACCTGGTAGATGATCTCGTCGAGATAGGGTTCGTCCTTGCCCCAATAGTCGGTGTTCCTGGTCAGCCGGTAATACTGGCCGGCCTTGTACTCGCCGAACTTGAACGGGCCGGTGCCGATCGGCGCGGTGTTGGCCGGGTTGTCCTCGATCTTGCCGACCTCATAGACGTGCTTCGGCACCACGCTCGACAGCGCCGGCAGCGCGTTGCGGATCAGCTGGAACGGCGTCGGCTTGGCGAATTTGAATACGGCGGTGAGATCGTCGGGCGTCTCGACGCTGGCCAGATCCTTGAACACGGTGCGGCCGAGATTTTGCAGCGGCTTCCAGATCTGCAGCGCCGAGAAGGCGACATCGGCCGAGGTGAACGGCTTGCCGTCATGCCATTTGACGCCGTCGCGCAGCTTGAACGTCGCCGACAAGCCGTCGGCGGCACCTTCCCAGCTCAGTGCCAGGCGTGGCGCAAGCCCGTCCTTGCCGTCGAAGGAGGCTTCGGCCAGCGTCTCGACGATCTTGCTGGAGATGAAGAAGACGCCGTTGGAGGCGACGATCGCCGGGTTGAGGTTGCGTGGCTCGGAGTCGGCGGCGAGCACCAGCCGGCCGCCCTTCTTAGGCGTCTGCGCCCAGCCCAATGCCGGCATGGCCGTGGAGGCCAGCAGCATCGCCGAGCCGGCAAGCATCTTGCGTCTCGAAATCGTGAAACCTGGCATGATCGAACTCCGTCCTCTCCGCGACCCGATCGGCGCGACAACACCCCTCGGATGCCGGCATCGGCATCCTTGCGAGAGCGATTATGGGCCTTGTCATGGGTTTCGCCAGAGACGGAATTGGCGCATCCTTGCTTGGCTTTGAAATTTTCGTCCGCTGGACCAGTTCAAGAGAACGGGTTCAATTCGATTTATCTGGTAGGACCAGATTTGGCGGATATGCGACAGATGACGACTTGGTAACCGTTTGGCTGCGCCGCTGGCATATTTCTGGCTAGACCAGAGCGGGCAAAATGGTGCAGATTTGATCCACAGCCAGGGGATTGGGAGCGGAACAGCGTCGATCCCAGGCAAATCAGGGAGAGAGAGATGAACATTGCGCCGGGCAAGAATGCCGTCAGCAATATTCCGTTCGACCAGGCAAGGGTCGACCAGCTGATGGAGGAGGCCGGCATCGATGTGCTGCTCGCGACCTCCAAGCACAACACGCAGTATCTGCTGGGCGGCTACAAATTCATCTTCTTCGCCGCCATGGATGCGATCGGCCACAGCCGCTACCTGCCGATCGTCGTCTACGAGAAAGGTGGACCGGACCACGCGGCCTATATCGGCAACCGCATGGAAGGCGGCGAGCACCAGAACAACCCGTTCTGGACGCCGACGCTGCATGCCGCCTGCTGGGGCACGCTCGATGCCGCCAACCTTGCCGTCGAACATCTGCAAAAGATCGGCAGAGCGGGCGCGCGCATCGGCATCGAACCGGGCTTCCTGCCGTCGGACGCCTACACGCTGATCCGCAAGGCATTGCCGGAAGCGAAACTGATCGACGCGACCGATATGCTGGAGCGCATGCGCGCCATCAAGACCGACGCGGAGCTGGAGAAGCTGCGCACCGCCTCCGAGCTGATCACCGATTCCATGCTGGCAACCATCGCCTGGGCGCGCGAAGGCACGACCAAGGCGGAGATGATCGAGCAGCTGCGGCGCGAGGAGACCAATCGTGGCGCGCATTTCGAATATTGCCTGCTGACGCTGGGCTCCAGCCACAACCGCGCCGCCTCGCCGCAAGCGTGGAAGAAGGGCGAGGTGCTGTCGATCGATTCCGGCGGCAACTATCACGGCTATATCGGCGACCTCTGCCGGATGGGCATTCTGGGTGAGCCCGACGCCGAACTTGAGGATCTGCTGGCCGAGGTCGAAACGGTCCAGCAGGCGGCGTTCTCAAAGGTCAGGGCGGGCACGCTGGGCGGCGACATGATTTCTTACGCCGAAGGCGTTCTAAAGAAATCCAAGGTGGCGCCCTATACGGATTTCTTCGCCCACGGCATGGGCCTGATCACGCATGAGGCGCCGTTCCTAATGACCAACCATCCGGTCGCCTATGAAGGCACCTATGCGGTCAAGCCGCTGGAGAAGAACATGGTGCTGTCGGTCGAGACCACCATGCTCCACCCGACGCGCGGGTTCATCAAGCTGGAGGACACGCTTGCGGTGACGGAGAGCGGCTATGTGATGTTCGGCGATCGCGGGCGCGGGTGGAACAGGGGCGGGACCTTATAAGGGCCAAAGCCGGCGCCGCCCCTCATCCGCCCGCCGGCACCTTCTCCCCGTTCTACGGGGAGAAATGTCCGGCAGGACAATGAGGGGCGGCTGCCCGAGAAAAACTATTTCCCGCCCGCCGGAATCAGCCTGAAATCCGGCAGTTCACGCAACACCAGTTCAGGCCCGGCTGGCGAATAGACAACGAAAAGCTGCATCGGCCCATCGCCCGTATTGAGCGTTGAATGGAAGCGGCTCTCCGGCACATAGATGGTGCAGCCGGGGCCGACATTCGCAACCACCGGATTGCCTTGCTCGTCCTCGACCATCTGCTCGCCATGACCGGAGATGACGAAGATGATTTCCTCGGCGCCCGGATGGTTGTGGCGGGTGTGGCCCTGGCCGGAGGGGAGATCGACGACGCCGCCGGAAAAGCGCTCAGCGCCATTCACTTCAGGCGCGACTGTCAGAGCCAGTCTGCCCCAGTCGAAACCGAAGGCGCTTACGTCCTTCGGATAGACAAACACCTTGCTCTTGTCGGTCATGGTCTCATCCCTTCTTTTTCTTTGGCTTGGTCTTCTCACCACCGAGCGTCACCGCCTTGAAATCGGCCGTCTGCCTGGCGATCGCCGCTTCCGCCGGCAACCGCTCCATGGAGCTCGCGCCATAGAAACCGTGCAGCCCTTTACAGCGGTCGAGAATGTAACGGGCGTCATCCGGCATCGAGATCGGCCCGCCATGGCACAGCAGGATGACGTCCTTGCGCACCGAGCGGGCGGCGTTGGCTATGGCGTCGATCTCGACAACGCAGTCGTCGAGCGACTTGGCCGAGGTGGCGCCGATCGAGCCGCCTGTCGTCACGCCCATATGGGCGACGACGATGTCGGCGCCGGCCTTGGTCATGGCGCGGGCTTCGTCGGGGTTGAAGACATAGGGCGTGGTGAGCAGGTCGAGCTTGTGCGCCTCGGCGATCATGTCGACCTCGAGCCCGAAGCCCATGCCGGTTTCCTCGAAACTCTGTCGCATGCTGCCGTCGAACAGGCCGATGGTGGGAAAATTCTGCACGCCGGAAAAGCCCATCGTCTTCAGCTCGGCCAGAAGCAGCGGCATGATGACGAAGGGGTCGGTGCCGTTGACGCCGGCAAGCACCGGCGTGTGCCTGACCACAGGCAGCACCTCATAGGCCATTTCCTTGACGATCTCGTTGGCATTGCCATAGGCGAGCAGGCCGGCGGCCGAGCCGCGCCCGGCCATGCGGTAGCGGCCGGAATTGTAGATGATGATCAGATCGATGCCGCCGGCCTCCTCGGCCTTGGCCGACAGGCCGGTGCCCGCGCCACCGCCGACGATCGGCACGCCCTTGTCGATCATTCCCCTGAATTTCTTCAGTATGTCCTTGCGCGGTATAGCGGGCATGTTTTTGGACCTCAGAGCCTGGCGATGTCGAGAAAAGCCGCAACCGCGGCCTTGGCGAATTCAGGGTCGTTGATGTGCAGCGGCAGGCGCGTGACACGACGATTGGCATTCGGCCTGATGGTGCGCTCGATGGCTTCGAACAGGACGGCGTCGGCCTGCGGATCGAAGAAGGCGCCACCCTCGATGTCGAGCGCCGAGACGCCCTTTTCCGGAATGAGAAAATGCACCGGCCCGTCGCAAAGGGCGAGCTTGGCGCCGATCCATTCGCCAATCGCGCGGCATTCCTGCGCCGTCGTACGCATCAGCGTGACGTTGGGATTGTGCTCGTAGAACAGCCGTCCGCGATAGCGCCCCGGAATGGTCGAAGGCGCCCAGAAATTGACCATGTCGAGCGCGCCGACCGAGCCGACATAGGGCAGCTTGCCGCGGGCGATCGCGCCGAAGCGATCTTGCGTTGCCGGCAGTACGCCGCCGAACAACAGGTCGCAGACCTCTGTCGTGGTGATGTCGATGACGCCGGACAGCAGGCCGCTGTCCGCCAGCTTTTCCATACTGCGGCCGCCGGTGCCGGTGGCGTGGAAGACCATGCAGTCATACGCGGTGCGAAGCTGGTCGGCGATGGCAGTGACGCAAGGCGTGGTGACGCCGAACATGGTCAACCCGATCGACGGCTTGCCGTCGGGCGGCGGCGCCGGGCTTGCCGCCATGCCCGCTATCGCCTGGGCGGCATTGTGCAGCACGACGCGGGAGAGCCGGTTCAGCCCGGCCATGTCGGTCACCGACGGCATCATGATGATGTCGGAGACATCGACATAGGGAGCCGTGTCGCCCGAGGCGAGCGTCGAGACCATGATTTTCGGCAGGCCGAGCGGCAAAGCGCGCATGCCCGATGTGATGATCGACGTGCCGCCGCCGCCGCCAATGCCGATCACGGCTGATATGTCGTTTCGCGACTGGATGAAGCGGGTGAAGGCGACGCCCATGCCGGCGACCGCGGCGCCACGGTCATCGCCGCCGAGCACGGCTGAGTGGCCGCGCGGATGGTGGCCGGCGACTTCCTTCGCCGCAATATCGACCGCGACCGTTGCGTCGCGCGTTCCGACATCGACGCGGCAGACATTGGCGCCCGTCGCGGCAATCGCATCGGCCAGGAAGGCGAACTCCTCACCCTTGGTGTCCGCGGTGCCGACCACATAGATGCGCTTCATTGGCGCCTTCCAAGGTTATTGCAAATTTTTGAGACGAGCGTATCATATTGACATGGATGTCTCACGTCAACGATCCACTGCAAGCGGCGACACCGAGCGGGGAAGCGGCCAGGCCGCCGAGCGTGGACCCCGGGCGCGCACGAAACGGCTGATGCTGGAGACGGCGACACGGCTGATGCAGGCGGGCGTCACGCCGTCGGTCAGCGAGGTGGCGGAGGCGGCCGAAGTTTCGCGCGCCACGGCCTATCGCTATTTCCCGAGCCAGGCGGCATTGGTGCAGGCCGTCGTCGACGAGGGGCTTGGTCCGATCCTGACCTGGCAACCGACCTCGGCGGACGCCGAGCGCCGGGTCGCGGATCTGTTCGACACGGCCATGCCGCGCATCGAGGCTTTTGAGGCGACCTTCAAGGCGGCGCTGAAGCTGTCGCTCGATCAATGGGCGCGCCGCCAGGCCGGCACGCTGGGCGGTGAGCCGGCCTTCACGCGCGGTCATCGCGTCGATTTGCTGCAGCAGGCGATCGCGCCGCTCAAGGGCCATTTGCCGCCGCGCGACTTCAAGCGCCTGGCGCAGGCGCTGTCGCTGATCTTCGGCGTCGAGGTGCTGATCGTGCTCAAGGATATATGGGGCCTGGACAGCCGCGGGACGCGGTCTGTCGCGCAATGGGCGGCGGGCGCCCTGGTGCGCGCGGCGGTGGCGGAATCGGTCGATGAAGGAGGCGACGACTGTTCAAGGCTGGCCGTGGAGTAGGGCCTATCTGGTTCGACCAGATTTGCATGCCGACTACCAATATTATCCCGGACGCGGGGGTCGGTGCAACGCCTCAGCGTATCATTGAGTAGGAAAAACATTGGAAAACAGGCAGATAAAGCTTGAATTCCGCCGGAATGGCCGGGCTCGTCTCCTAAGAAAGGGCTTGACGTCGATGCAAAATTGGTAATACCAGATTAGAAAAGAAAAGTGGGTCAAAAGTGAGGGTTGCGATCCATTTTCCGGCAGGGCGAGGAGGCCCGAAACCGGAAAGGTGCGATCACGGGAGGAACTACCGGAGCTGGCCCCGTTGCCGGCTCGCATGACAGGGTAGAATGCGCACAAGGGAGGAAATCATTATGCGCAAGTTAGTGACCAGCGTGCTTGCTGGTATCGGCTTAACGCTTGCCTGCGGAACGTCCGTTTACGCGCAGGAAAAGTCGCTCACCATCTTCTGGGCGGAGTGGGATCCGGCCAACTATCTGCAGGAACTCGGCAACGAGTACGAGAAGGAGACCGGCGTCAAGATCACGGTCGAGACCACACCCTGGTCCGACTTCCAGACGAAGGCCTTCACCGAGTTCAACGCCCATGGCGACGCCTATGACCTGGTCGTTGGCGACTCGCAGTGGCTGGGCGCCGGCTCGACCGGTGGCCACTATGTCGACCTGACGGACTTCTTCAAGAAGCACGACCTCGGCAACGTCATGGCGCCGGCGACGGTGAAATACTACGCCGAGTATCCCGGCAACAGCGGCAAGTACTGGGCCATACCGCTCGAAGGCGACGCCGTCGGCTGGTCCTACCGCAAGGACTGGTTCGAGGATCCCAAGGAGAAGGAAGCCTTCAAGGCCAAATATGGCTACGACCTCGACGTGCCGAAGGATTTCAAGGCGCTGCGCGACATCGCCGAATTCTTCTATCGGCCCGACCAGAAGCGCTACGGCATCGCCATCTACACCGACAATTCCTATGATGCGATGGCGATGGGCTTCGAGAACGCGCTGTTCTCCTATGGCGGCGAGTTGGGTGACTATTCGACCTACAAGGTCGATGGCCACATCAATTCCGACAAGGCTGTCGCCGCGCTCGACGCTTACAAGGAGCTCTACAAGTTCACGCCTCCCGGCTGGGCCAAATCGTTCTTCGTCGAAGACAACCAGGCGATCACCGAGAACCTAGCTGCGATGAGCATGAACTTCTTCGCGTTCTTCCCCTCACTGATCAACGAGGCGTCGAACCCGAACGCCAAGAACACCGGCTTCTTCGCCAACCCGCCGGGACCGAATGGCGACCAGTTCGCCGCACTCGGCGGTCAGGGCATTTCCGTCATTTCCTACTCGAAGAAGCAGGAAGAGGCGATGAAGTTCCTTGAATGGTTCATCAAGGACGAGACCCAGAAGAAGTGGGCGGCACTTGGTGGCTATACCTGCAGCGCGGCGGTGCTCAAGTCGCCGGAATTCCAGAGCGCCACGCCTTACAACAAGGCCTTCTACGAGACCATGTTCAAGGTGAAGGATTTCTGGGCCGTGCCGGAATACGCCGAACTGCTGCAGCAGCTCAACCAGCGCGTCTATCCCTACATGATCGGCGGCGAAGGCACCGCCAAGCAAACGCTGGACGCCCTGGCCGCCGACTGGAACGCGACGTTCAAGAAGTACGGCCGCGTTCAGTAACAACCATGCATCACGGAGGGGGCGTTGGTGCCTCCTCCGTTTCTTTTTCTGCAAACGGGAGCAGGGGTCTTGGCGACCACGATGATCACAACACTGGAGAGGTCCTCGCGAGCGGCCGCGCGCGGCCTGAGCGACATGTCGATCCGCAACCTCTTCATTATTCCGACGGTCCTGTTCCTGATCGTCTTCAACATCTTTCCGCTGATCTACTCGCTTGGTTATTCCTTCACCGACTTCCGCGCGTCGACCAACGCGCCGGCGAATTTCGTCGGGCTGCAGAACTATCGCGACCTGCTCAACGATCCCTATGTCTGGTCCAATTTCGCCATCACCGCGAAATACGTCATCATCTCGGTCGCCGGCCAGTTGCTTGTCGGTTTCGGCGTGGCGATGCTGCTCAACAGGGATATCCCGCTCAAGGGCCTTATCACCACGCTGCTGCTGCTGCCGATGATGCTGTCGATGGCTGTTGTCGGCCTGTTCTGGAAGCTGCTCTACGACCCGTCATGGGGCGTCATCAACTATGCGCTCGGGCTCGGCAATTTCGAGTGGCTGGCCGACCCCAAGATGGCGCTCTACGCCGTGGCGCTTACCGACATCTGGATGTGGTCGCCCTTCGTCATGCTGCTGTCGCTGGCCGGCCTCTCGGCTGTGCCGAAACATCTTTACGAGGCCGCCGCGATCGACCGCGCCGGACCGTTCTATACCTTCTTCCGCATCACGCTGCCGCTGGTGGCGCCGATCCTGATGATCGCGGTCATTTTCCGCACGATGGAAGCGTTCAAGACCTTCGACCTCGCCTACATCCTGACCAGCCAGCCGACGGCCGAACTGATCTCGATCCGGCTCTACAAGATGGCGTTCCAGGAATGGCAGACCGGGCGGTCCTGCGCGATGGCCTACATCGTGCTGATCATGGTGCTGGCCATCACCAACATCTACGTCAAGTACCTCAACAAGGTGAAGGAGCGCTGAGATGGCGGCCGTCCGCACTTCTTCCGAAATCGGCTTCAACCGCGTCGCCATCGTCGCCGTGCTGTTGGTGACGATCATCTTCCTCGCGCCGATCTACTGGATCGCCTCGACGGCGTTCAAGCCGCGCAACCTGGCCACCACCATCCCGCCGACGGTCGTCTTCCAGCCGGAAATTTCGCCTTTTGTGAAGCTGTTCACCAAGCGCTCGCAATTGCGCAGCCCGCCGACGCCGGAAGAATACGCGGCGGCGCCGTGGTGGGAGCGCGTCGTTTTCGATGGCGGCGAGAAGATCGTGCGCGACGGCAAAGGCCAGGTGCAGTGGTCGGGCTATCCGAGCCGCTTCCTGAACTCGCTGATCATCGCCATCACCTCCACGGTGCTGGCGGTGGGCATGGGCACATTCACCGCCTATGGCTTCTCGCGCTTCAAGGTGAAGGGAGAGGCGGATCTTCTCTTCTTCATCCTGTCGACGCGCATGCTGCCGCCGGTGGTGGTGGCGATCCCGATGTTCCTGATGTACCGGGCGGTCGGCCTCAACGACACCCATGTCGGCCTGATCATCCTCTACACCGCCTTCAACCTGTCCTTCTCGGTGTGGCTGATGAAGGGTTTCATGGACGAAATCCCGAAGGAATATGAGGAAGCGGCGCTCGTCGACGGCTATACGCGCATGGAAGCCTTCTTCAAGATCGTGCTGCCGGAGGCCGCCACGGGCATCGCCGCCACCGCCGTTTTCTGCTTCATAACGGCGTGGAACGAGTATGCCTTCGCGCTGATCATGACCAATCGCCGCGCCCAGACGGCGCCGCCCTTCATCCCCAGCCAGGTGGGCTCCGGCCTGCCCGACTGGACGGTGATTGCCGCCGGAACCTTCCTGTTCCTGCTGCCGGTCGCGATCTTCACCTTCCTGCTCCGCAATCATCTGTTGCGCGGCATGTCCTTCGGAGCGATCCGCAAATGAGCTTTCGTGCCATCAATCAGAAATATCTGGAGCCCGGTTCGCAGGTGCTTATGGTGCTCGGCATCGTGGCACTCTGCCAGCCCTGGAACATGGCGCTGCACACATACGGCCTGACCATCATCCTGATCGGGCTGATCGGCTTCAACATCACTTCGAAGATCGCGCCCGAGGAGGAGGCCGGCACCGGTCATGCCGCGCGAAATCCGGGAGCACAGCATTGACCCAGATCGAGCTTCGCGGCGTCCAGAAGTTCTTCGGCGCCGTCCAGGTCATCAAGGACCTCAACCTCAAAATATCAGACAATGAGTTCATTGTGCTGCTCGGCCAATCGGGCTGCGGCAAGACGACGACACTGCGCGCGATCGCCGGGCTGGAAACGATCGACGAGGGCGACATCCTCATCGACGGCAAGCCGGTGCAGCATCTGAAGGCGGCCGACCGCGACATCGCCATGGTGTTCCAGTCGTTCTCGCTCTACCCGCATATGAGCGTCTACGAGAACATCGCCTTCCCCTTGCGCGCCACGCGCAAGAGCAAGGCGGAGATCGACAGCGAGGTGCGCTCGGTCGCCAAGACGCTGCAGATAACGGATCTGCTTGGCAAGAAGCCGTCGGCGCTGTCAGGCGGCGACATGCAGCGCGTCGCCATCGGCCGGGCGCTGGTGCGGCGGCCGAAGGCGATGCTGATGGACGAGCCGATCGGCGCGCTCGATGCCAAGCTGCGCGAGGAGATGCGGGCCGAGATCAAGCGGCTGCACATCAAGCAGGGTTCGACCACCATCTATGTCACGCACGACCAGATCGAGGCGATGAGCCTCGCCGACCGCATCGTCATCATGCATGAAGGCGTGCTGCAGCAGGTCGGTTCACCGGACGAGGTCTATTCGCGCCCGGCCAATCTGTTCGTGGCGCAATTCGTCGGCAGCCCGGTGATGAATGTCGCCGACGCGGCGGTGGCCGAGAATGCCGCGTCCGCATCGGTGACGGTCGGCGACGCGACCACCAGCTTCGAGTTTCCCCGCGCGCTGCTGTCGAAGCTCAACGGTCATGCCGGCGGTCAGCTGGCGCTCGGAATCCGGCCGGAAGGCGTGCTCATTCGCCGTGAGGCGGCCGACGGCTTCATGGCCGTCGAGACGCAGATCGTCGAACCGCTTGGCTCCTTCGACATCGTCGACCTGAAGGTCGGCTCCAACATGCTGCGGGCCCGCACCAAGAGCGGCTTCATCTCGGGTCCCGGTGAGAAGGTCTTTGCCCGGATCGACCCGACGCAGGCGCATTTCTTCGACAAGGCAAGCGGCAAGTCGCTTGAGGTGAGGCTCTGATGGCCCATATCCAGCTCAAGAACATCTCCAAGAGTTTCGGCAACCATACGGCGTTGACCGGGCTCGATCTCGACATCGCCGATGGCGAGTTCTTCGTGCTGCTGGGCGAAACGGGCGCCGGCAAGACGACGACGCTGCGGCTGATCGCAGGCCTCGAGAAGCCCAGCGAAGGCCAGGTCCTGATCGACGGCGTCGACGTCGCCGACTGGGGTGCCGCCGAGCGCGACGTGGCGCTGGTGCTGCAGCAATACTCGCTCTATCCGCGCTACACAGTGCGCGAGAATCTCGAGTTTCCGCTGAAGCCGAAGATCCGCAGGCTGCCCGATGCCGAGATCAAGGACCGCGTCGACCGCGCGGCCCGTACGCTGCGCATCGAGCATCTGCTCGACCGCAAGACCGACCGGCTCTCAGGCGGCGAGATGCAGCGCGTCTCGATCGGCCGCGCCATCGTGCGCAAGCCGCGTGTGTTCCTGATGGACGAGCCGCTGTCGGCGCTCGATGCCAAGCTGCGCGAGGCGCTGCGCACGGAACTAAAGAACCTGCAGATACAGCTCGGCGCCACCTTCCTGTTCGTCACGCACGACCAGATCGAGGCGATGTCGATGGGCGACAAGGTGGGGGTTCTTAACCACGGTCGCATCGTGCAGACCGGCACGCCGCACGAGATCTACAACAATCCGCGCGACACCTATGTGGCGAGTTTCGTCGGCTCGCCGCCGATGAACCTCATCGACGGCAAGCTGGTGAACGGCCGCGCGGTGATGGCGCCGCTGAATTTCGAACTGCCCTTTTCAGGGGGAGCCAAGACTTTTGGGGGGCTAAAGACGGGCGCGGCGACCGACGGTCGCCCGCTCGTCTTCGGCATCCGTCCGGAAGACGTCTATCTCGAGAGCGGCGCGCCGGTCGAAGCGCGCGTCCATGATGTCGAGAACCATGGCGTCGAAAAGATCCTGACACTGCGCGTCGGCGACACGACACTGCGCGCCACGGTGCCGGCAAGGACCGATGTCGCCATCGAGCAGCCGGTGCGCTTTGCCTGGAACCCGGACAAGGTGGTGCTGTTCGACAAGGGCAGCGGTGTCAGCTTGCGGCACGCCGGATAGAGCGTCTGGCTACTTCGCCAAGTAAGTCTCGTAAGGAGTGTCGTTGATCAGCAGGATCACGCACTCCGTGTCGGACAGGCAAGCGTCGTCATGCATCTCATTGGCCTTCTGGGTCCAGTAGGAACCCGGAGGCAGTTCGACCTTGGTCGCCTCGCCGCCTTGCATCTGCCAATGCGCCCACAGCCCCTTTATGACCACCGCGCGATAGTCGGCGGTGTGCGCATGAACCGGAGCGCGCCAGTTGCCTGGCACTTTCAGCAGCGTTCCCGCGGGGCCCTTGGCCCTTTCGCCCCACAGCGGTCCGAGGCGCTGCGGCTGGTCCGGCGCCTCGGCGACATAGGGGATCTTGTTGGCCGGAAGATAGCTGTCCTCAAGGGCGAATGCCTGGCCTGAGACGACCAGCATGGTGGCGAGCGTCAGGAACTTCAGATGATTTCGCATGGATTTTCTCCTTGGATCGACCCGCCCACTGCTGGCAACGGCAAGCTATTGCATGCAGCCGGCTCGGCAATGACACTGCGTCCGGAAGACTTGGCAATTCATCCAGCAATCCAACACGGCAAGGTGCGTGCGGCCTCAGCGTTCCTCGGAGACACCGTTGACGGTGCGCAAATGGCTGGGCGCCGTGCCGACGATCCGCTTGAACGCCCGGCTGAACGAAGCCTCGGACTCGTAGCCCAGTCTGGCGGCCACCACGGATACCCGCATCCTGTCTTCGATCAGCCACCGTCGCGCCTGGTGCATGCGCATCTGGGCGACATATCTCGCCGGTGTTTCGCCGACGATAGCCGTGAACCGTTCGGCGAAGGCCGAACGTGAGGCACCCATTTCGCGGGCGAGGGCTGCGACGGTCCAGTTCCGGTCGGGCTGGCGATGAATGGCCGCCAGCACGCGGCCGATGTCACGATCCCTGATCGCCGCGATCCAACCGGTCGCGCCGTCGCCGCTGTTCTCCACCCATGAACGGATAATGCTTGCGGCCAATACGTCGGCCAGCCGCGCCAGCATACCGCCCGAGCCGGCGCGATTGCCGGTCACTTCGCTGGCCATGGCTTCCAGAAGGTGCGGAATGCCCGGCTCGTCCGCCATCAAGTCGCGGGCGCGCATTACGTCCGGCATCATGGCGAGCACAGGATGCGATCCGCCCAGATTGAAGTGCATGCTGCCGCAGAACAGCAGGGTTTTCGCGCCATGGCCGCCGTTCGAGACGGCGTAGACATTGTCCTGCAAGGGTTCGACGCTGTAGCTTTCGATCGGCACGGCATGGACACCCGGCGCGCTGGCAAGGATGTGCTCGGCGCCGCGCGGCAACAGCAGCGCATCGCCGGCTTTCAGCTCCAACCATTGCCGGGACGGCGAAAACAGCCAGCATCCGTGCCGGCCGATGAAGTGGAAACGTGCCGCCTCCTGGGCTGGAAAGAACACCGCCCACGGCTCGCCAAGTTCGCAGCGGCCGTAATCGACGCCATCAAGCCGCAATCCTCGCAGCATATCGGTCAGCGGACCGCCTGAAGCCGGCGATACACTCTCGGACGACGTGAAATCCATGCCAGGGTTCTAGCGTGGAATCGCCCGCCCGTCACGGTCGAGATGCGTCACCCCTGGCGGATGTCGGCCTGTTCCTCGGCGCGCAGATGGCTGGGCGCCGAACCGATGACGCGCTTGAAGGCACGGCTGAAGGCGGCGTCCGATTCATAGCCGAGGCGTGCGGCAACGACGGATATCTTCATCCGGTCGCGGACCAGCCACTGCCGCGCCTGATGCATCCTGACCTGGGTGACATATTTTGCCGGCGTCTCGCCGACGATGGTGGCGAAACGCTCGGCAAAGCCCGAGCGCGAAGCACCCATCATCCGGGCCAGGGACTCGACCGTCCAGTCATGGTCGGGTTCAAGATGGATGGCGGCCAGCACACGGCCGATGTCGCGGTCCCTGACGGCCGCGATCCAGCCGGAGGAGTCGCCGCAGCCGCGTTCGACCCATGAGCGGATGACGGTGGCGGCAAGCACATCGGCCAGCCGCGCCAGGATGCCGCCGGAGCCGACACGCTCCATCGTCACTTCGCGCGCCATGGACTCCAGCAGGTGCGGAATGCCCGGCTCATAGGCTTCCAGCTCATGCGAACGCATCACGTCCGGCATCATACCGAGCAGCGGATGCAGGCCATCGAGGTTGAAGTACATAGCGGCGCAGAACAGCAGCGTTCCCGGCTGGCAATTCTTGTCGCACATCTCCGCGTTCGACGTGCAATAGACGTCCTTGCAGACTTCCTCGAGCTCGTAGCCATGGATCGGCCAGGCCTTGGCCCCGGGTTCGCTGGCCAGCACATGGGCCTCGCCGCGCGGCAGCAGCACCGCGTCACCGGCATTGAGCTCAACCCATTCGCCTGAGGGCTGCTTCAGCCAGCAGCCCTTGCGGCCGACGAAGTGAAACCGCGCGCCTGGCTGAGCCGGAAACTGGATACCCCAAGGCTCTTTCATCTCGCAGCGGCCATACTCGACACCATCGAGGCGCAGGCCGCGCAATATATCCGTCAGCGGGTCGCCGGTGACTGGAATTTTGGACGAATGGTCAAGCATAATGGGGTTTTTAGCATGGAAACTCCAGGGCGTCACTCCCTATGTTGCACTGCTGCCAAATGTTGCGCCGCAAACAAATCGCGGACCGGCCCCATAGCCAAGCCGTGACGGCAAGGCATGGAACGGGTGGAAGCCCCGGGCGGTCATTCCCTATGTAGCGCTGCAAACAGATCGGAGACTGACCATGGCCGAACCCGCAACTGATGTCATCGACGCCGCGCTTCTGAACCCCGCAGACGCCGATGAACGAACCGAGCCGGCCTGGGGCGCCGTGGTTTCGCTGGCACTTGGCGTTTTCGGTCTCGTCACCGCCGAATTCCTACCCGCCAGCCTGCTGACGCCGATGGCGCGCGATCTCGGCGTCACCGAAGGTGTCGCGGGCCAGGCGGTGACGGCAACCGCCATCGTCGGCGCCATTGCCGCGCCCACCATGGCGATCATCACAAGGCGTATGGACCGACGGCTGGTGATGTGGATGCTGACCTCGTTCCTCATCCTGTCCAACCTTCTCGCCACCTTTGCCGCTTCACTGCCCATGCTTCTGTTGGCCCGCGTCGTGCTCGGGGTGGCGCTCGGCGGCTTCTGGGCAATGTCGGCGGCCATGGCGCTGCGGCTGGTGCCGATGCGGCTGATGCCGCGCGCCATGTCGATCATCCTGACCGGCGTTTCACTGGCCACGGTCACCGCCGCGCCGGTTGGCGCCTATGTCGGCGACATCTGGGGCTGGCGCACGGCGTTCATGATCGCGACCATTGTCGGTGCCCTCGCGCTGCTGGTGCAATTGGCCACCATTCCGAAGCTGCCGCCGATGGGTGTCGCGAGCTTCCGCACCTTGCTCGACGTGCTGGAGCGGCCGTCGATCCGGGTGGCCTTGCTCGTCGTGCTGCTGGTCGCGTCGGGGCACTTTGCTGGCTTCACCTATGTGCGCCCGTTCCTCGAAAAGGTGCCGGTGCTCGACATCGAGACGATCTCGCTGGTGCTGCTGGCCTACGGCATTGGCGGTTTCTTCGGCAATATCGCCGGCGGCTTCCTGGCCGAGCGCAACCTCAAGATAGCCGTGGCGCTGGCGCCCCTGCTGATCGCCCTGGCGGCCGGCTCGATGCTGATCCTTGGCGCTTCGCCGACGATCGCCGCGGCTGCCGTTGCTGCCTGGGGCTTTGCCTTCGGCGCGGTGCCGGTCGGGCTGCAGAGCTGGCTGGTGCGGGCAGCGCCCGACCAGGCCGAAAGCGCCGGCGGCCTGATGGTGGCGACCTTCCAGGTGGCGATTGCGCTGGGCGCCGTCTTCGGCGGCCTGCTGGTCGACCATGCCGGCGTGGCCAGCGCCTTCGCCTATTGCGGCGTCGCAACGCTGCTGGCGGCCATCGTTGTGTTCGCGCGCGGCCCGAAGCAGGCCGAATAGGCTCTCATCTCCGACCCATCCAGCGGCCCGGGAACCATCATGGTTTTCGGGCCGCTGCCGTCGTGATGGCGGCAACGAAGCGGTTGAGACTGTCCTCGACATAGACGGCGACTTCGATCGTCGGATCGAAACTCCACCACAGCAACGATCCCTGCCAATGCGAGGCCATCAGCACGCCGATGTCCTGCGGCGGGCTGGGCGTTCCCGCAAAGCAAGCCGCGAGTGCATTGCACAGGGCTGTCTTCCAGGCCGCACCGCGTGTCCTGAGCAGGGGGTCACGCAGATCCTCGCGCAGGACGAGCAGGCCCTCGGCATAGGATTCGATGCCGCCATAGCCTTGCGAGAGCGCGACCAGCAATTCGATCGCGCCGGCAGGCGTTCTTGGAACGGCGGCCGCCAGCGTCCTGGTCTTGTCGTCAAGACCATCCCAGGCATGCAGCAAGGTGCGCTGCTTCAGCCGCGCCTTGTTCCCAAAACGCTGCACCAGGGTCGCGCCCGAGAGACCGCAAGCTTTTGCCAGGCGTTCGAAGGTGAGCGCTTCCGGGCCGTGCTCGTGGATCAATCGCAATGCGGCTTCCAGCACCTGCTCGTCGGGCTGTGTTTTGGGTCGGGTCACCTTGACATCCTGATATAACCGAATGATCATTTATATATGATGCGAGCGGCACAAGCCAGCTCGGATTTCATCGATGGTGCCGTTCTTGGGAGAGTTCAATGATGTTGCAAGGAAAAGTTGCCCTGGTCGCTGGCGGCACACGGGGTGCCGGGCGCGGCATAGCGGTCGAGCTCGGTGCCGCCGGCGCCACGGTCTATGTCACCGGGCGGAGCACGCGTGCCCGGCAATCCGAATATGCGCGACCCGAAACAATCGAGGAGACAGCGGAACTGGTCACGTCGCACGGCGGCAAGGGCATCGCCGTTCAGGTCGATCACCTCGTGGCTGACGATGTGCGCGGGCTGGTCGAGCGCATCCGCAAGGAACAGGGCCGCCTCGACATACTGGTCAACGACATCTGGGGCGGTGAAAAGCTGTTCGAATGGGACAAGCCGGTCTGGGAGCACAATCTCGACAATGGCTTGCGCATGCTGCGCCTGGCCATCGACACCCATCTGATCACCGCCCACCATGCGCTGCCCCTGATGATCGAGCAGCCGGGCGGACTGCTGGTGGAAGTCACCGACGGCACGGCCGAATACAATGCCGAGCATTACCGCCTGTCGCCCTTCTACGACCTTGCCAAGGTCGCGGTGAACCGGATGGCATGGGCTCACGCCAAGGACCTTGCAAAACACGGCGCCACCTCAGTCTCTCTGACGCCCGGCTGGCTGCGGTCGGAGATGATGCTGGAGGCCTTTGGGGTGCGCGAGGAGAATTGGCGCGATGCCACGGCGAAGGTGCCGCATTTCATTATTTCGGAGACGCCGCGTTTCGTTGGGCGCGCCGTTGCCGCCTTGGCGGCGGACACGGACCGTTCGCGCTGGAACGGGCAGTCGCTGTCCAGCGGCGGGTTGGCGCAGGTCTACGGCTTTACCGATCTCGACGGTTCGCGGCCCGATGCGTGGCGCTATGTGCCGGAGGTTCAGGACGCCGGCAAACCCGCCGATGCAACGGGTTACCGGTAAGCCAACCCGGAACCGCTTCACGCCGAGCGTCCGTCGAAGTCGAAGATCGACAAGGTGGATAGGTCGACATCGGCAACGCAGTTGAGGTTGACATAGGCGCTGCGTTCACCACCTTCACGGACGTCCTCCGCGAAAGGGTGGATGCCGCAGGTGCGGCAGAAGCGGTGCGCCATGGCGTGGTTGCCGAACGTATAGGTGCCCAGATCATCGCCCCAGGCCAGGACCGTCAGGCTCTCATGCGGGATGGCACACAAGAGCGCGCCCTTGCGCGAACAGATCGAACAATTGCACCGCACGGCGCCCGTCAGTTCCGCCTTGAATTGGAAGGCGACCTTGCCGCAGTGGCAGCTGCCTTTGTACAGCATCAGTATCTTCCTATGGCTGGCAGGTGCAAAGGCACGCTGGCCGGGTTATCCCTTCCGCAAGCCCAATCGACCGCGCTTGCCTAAAAGACGTTGCATCCTGGCGGAGTCCGACATCGACATGCAATCCATCCGCGACCGCCTCGAAATCATCCTGTCACGTCTTGCCAATCGTGCGGCCGACGAAAAGGTCTTCACCAAGCTCTATGTCGAGGTCGCGCGGGCCGCGGCCGATGCCAGCGACGCCCGCAGCCGGGCCGGCGTGACGCTCGGGCCGCTCGACGGCGCAATCGTCTCGATCAAGGATCTGTTCGATGTTGCCGGCGAACCAACCACAGCCGGCTCGCTGATGCGCAGGACCTCGGCACCGGCTGCGCGCGACGCGGCCGTCGTCAGCCGGCTTCGGCAAGCCGGCGCGGTCATCATCGGCAAGACCAACATGACCGAATTCGCGTTCACGGCGATCGGCGACAACATGCATTACGGCACGCCCGGCAATGCGGGCGATGCCAGCCGCATTCCCGGTGGTTCGTCCTCGGGCGCCGGCGTTTCCGTCGGTGAGGGGACGAGCGATATCTCCATCGGATCCGACACCGGTGGGTCGATCCGCATTCCGGCGGCGCTCAATGGTGTCGTTGGTTTCAAGCCGACGGCGCGGCGCGTGCAGCTGACCGGCGCCTTTCCGCTGTCTGGCACCTTGGACTCGATCGGGCCGCTTGCCCGAACAGTCGCGCAATGTGCCGCCACAGACGCGGTGATGGCCGGTGAGGTGCCGATTGACCTGGCCGCCATATCGCTCGCGGGACTTCGAGTCGGTGTGCCGCGCGGCGTTCTTTTTGACGAGACGGAAGGTGAAGTTACCGCGGCGTTCGAGCATTGTCTCGGCAAGATCGAACAGGCCGGCGCGCGCATGGCCGATCTGGTGATCGACGACATGATCGCGGAGCTCAGGACCGCCACCAAGCGCGGTTCGATCGCTGCCATGGAAGGGGCCGAAGTGCATGCCGACTGGCTGGCGACCGGGGCATCGGTGCCGGTCGATCCGCATGTCAGCGGGCCCTTGTCGCGGGCGGCGATGCTGCCGGCACCGGTCTATATCAGGGTCCTGCGCCGCCGTGGCGCGCTCGTTGCCGCCATGGACGAGCGGTTGGCATCGGTCGATGTGCTGGCCCTGCCGACCACGCCGGTGATGGCGCCGACCATCGTTTCCATGGCCGAGGACGCCGAACTGCGCGACCGCGTCGAAGGCCTGCTGCTGCGCAACACACAGGTCGCCAATCAGTTCGATCTCTGCGCGATCTCCCTGCCGATGCCGGGCATGGCGTTACCGGCTGGACTGATGCTGGTCGCGCGCAACGGCCATGACCGGCGTCTGCTGCGGATTGCCGCTGAAGTGGAGAGGCTGCTTGGCGGCTGACCGTTCGTCGATCGCAATGGCGGATCAGGGCGATGAACAGTGCTTGCGTTCGCTGTCCCTGGCGGTGCGCACGATGCGGGTCGCGACCAGCCATGGCAGGCTGTAGTCCTTACCGGTGATGGTCTGGGTACGCTGCTCGATCGAGCCCCTGACGACGATCTTCCCGCTGTAAAGCACGTCGGACTAATCCGTTATCGCCTTGTCGGCCTGCGGCAATCCGCTGGCGTCGATCGACACACCCTTGATGATCTTGCCGGTGGCAAGATCGAGCGCGCTGTTCGACGGGCAGGGCGCCTTGAAGCAGCGTAGCCCATTGTCGCAATAGACATAGCTGCTCTGAGCCGCGGCGAATGCCGGCAGGGCGCAGATGGACGAGGCTGCGGCAATCAGGAATGCGAAGCGAGGACCGGACATGGCCGCACCGTCGCGGAGAATTGGGGCGAAACCGCGATTTGCTAGAGGTCGAGCGGAAACCGCCGCCGATAGTGATCGACCGCTTCCGGATTGCGCAGATTGACCGGCAGCTTGCCGGCCAGCACCAGCAAGGCTTCGCCCGCCGCGCCGATGCCCATGCGCATCATCGATTCTTCGGTAATCCCTGCCATATGCGGGGTGATGATGACGTTGTCGAAGCCGAAATAGGGATGATTGGACTGCAGCGGCTGCGTCGAAAACACGTCGAGCGCCGCGCCGCCGATGCGGCGCTCGCGCAAGGCCTCGATCAGGGCGTCGTCATCGACGACCGGCCCGCGCGAAACGTTGATCAAAAGCGCGTTGGGTTTCATGCGGGCGATGCGCTCGCGACTGATCAGGCCGCGCGTCTCCGGCGTCAGCGGACAGCACAGCACGATGATGTCGCTCTGCTCGACCAGCGCGTCGATCGACAGGAAGCCGACTTTTTCGGGTGCCGGCTGCATGCTGCGCGTCGTTGCCACCACCTTCAGGTCGAAGCCGTGCGCCGCGATATGGCCGACGGCCTGGCCGACGGCGCCAAGGCCGACAATGCCGATGGTCTTGCCGGCAAGTTCGATGTTGGCGTTGGCGTGCTCGCGTCCGGCGAGCCAGCCTTTGGCACGCAGGTCGCGGTCGACCCTGCGGAACTGCCGCAGCAGCGCAAGTGCGGCGAACATGACGTGTTCCGCAACCGAACGGGCATTGACCGCCGGCACGTTGGCCACCAGCACGCCGGCGGCAGTCGCCGCCTCCATCGGGATCATGTCGAGCCCGGCGCCATGGCGGATGGCGGCTCGCAGCTTCCAGGCGCCCTCGAACAGCGCCGGCGGCAGCGGCGCGCGCACGATGACGATGTCGGCGTCCTTGGCCTCCCGGGTCAAGGTGGCAGGATCGAGCGCCGATGCGATGACGAGCTGGCCGGCGCCGGCGAGCTTGGCCGAGGCGCGCGGGTGCAGCGGATGGGTCGACAGGATCTTCGGCACGGTCTGGGCCACGGTCAGGCCTTTTCGAGCGCCGGGCTCGCGGGCGCAGCTGCCTTGCCGCCTTCGATCAGGCCCTTCCAGTAGCTCTCCGCCCCTTGCAGATGGGCGCTCATCAGCGCCTGGGCGAGATTGCCGTCGCGGCGCAGCAGCGCCTCGTAGATCTGCACGTGCTCGGCATGCGAGCGCACGCTGCGTTCGGGATCGTTGAAGTAGATCGGCAGGCGCTGTTCGCCCATCAGATAGTAGACGCTGCAGATGTTGTGGAAGACGCTGTTCTTGGTGGCGCGCACGATCTCCAGGTGAAACTCGCGGTCCTCCTTGGCCAGACCTTCGCCCGCGGCGATGCGTTCCTCGGAAGCCTTGAGGATCTCGCGCAGCCGCTCGAAATTCTCCTCGGTGGCGCGCGAACAGGCGAGTTCAGCGGCCTTGATCTCGTGGATCTTGCGCAACTCGACCGTCTCGTAGATCTGCAAGGGATCGAGCGGCAGGCCGGCACGCGCGAACAGCGCCAGCGCCTCGACGCTCGCCTGCTTGGTGTCGATGTAGATGCCGGATTTGGCGCGCCGCTCGACGATGCGCATGGCTTCCAGGATGGCCAGTGCCTCGCGGATCTGGCCGCGGCTGACGGCGAAATGCTCCGCCAGCTCACGTTCGGATGGGGTGCGGCCGCTCTCCTTGTCCGAGTGGGAGAACAGATAGGCCGCGAGTTCCGCGAGAAGGTTCTTTTCTTTCATCGTCAATTGCGTTGCGCGTGCGCCTCCAGGAATCGCTCAGAAACGGTGAATCCCAATCCGGGCTTTTCCGGGATCGCTATCATACCGTCCTGTGCTTCGACAGTCTCTTCGATCAGATCGTGGATCATCGGGTTGGCGCCGAGCGAATATTCGACGGTGAAACTCGACGGCGAGGCGGCGCAGACATGCAGCCCGGCGAAGAAGCAGGGCGCGCCGGCCCACAGATGCGGCGCAAAGCGCAGATTGAAGGCGCTGGCAATGGTGCCGATCTTCATCGCCTCGCTGATGCCGCCGCAAAAGGCGGGATCGGGCTGGAAGATATCGGCGGCCTTGAGCACGGCGAGGTCCCGGAAGGCATAGCGCGTCGCCTCGCTTTCGCCGGTGGCGATAGGCACGGCGCCGGAGGCGCGCACTTCCGCCATGCCCGGCTTGTCATCGGCGATCACCGGTTCCTCGAACCAGGCCAGATCGAGGTCGTTGACGAGATGGATGAAGCGCTTGGCTTCCGCCACCGTATAGGTGCCGTGAGCGTCGACCATCAACTCGACATCGGGACCGAGCGCCTGGCGCGCCGCGCGCACGCGGGCAGCGGAGATATGCGCGGCGCCATCCATGGCGCCGACCCGCATCTTCAGCGCCTTGAAGCCGCCCCGGGCGATGTACGATTTCAACTGCTCGCCGATTGCATCGGCGGACGCCCAGCCGCCCGAGGCATAGGCCTGCATGCGGTCGATCTTGCGGCCGCCGAGCAACCGCCAGACCGGCTGGCCGAGCGACTTGCCCAGGATATCCCAAAGCGCGATGTCGACGGCGCTGATGGCGGCGATGCTCATGCCGCGCCGCGCCAGTTGCGGCATGGCGTGGCCGGCGCGGGCGGCGGTGTCGTGGCGCACGCCATTGTAGAGCATTTCCCAGATGATGCCGATGTCGGCTGGATCGCGGCCGATCAGTTGCGGCCCGACCTCCTGGTTCAGCATGTGGACGAGGGCGCCGTAGCTGCCGGCGCTGCCGGCCGCGTTCTTGCCTTCACCCCAGCCGACCAGCCCGTCATCGGTTTCGATGCGCAGGATGGCGGCGTCGAAGGTCGTCACCTGGCCGAAGTCGCTGCGGTGCTGCCGAGCGGCTTCGATCGGGATGCGGACCCACCAGGCTTGGACGGTCTTGATGCGCATGTCTTTCCCCAGCCCTGCCGCCGGTCAGGGCGAAAGGGCAAATTCCTCAACAGTCGTCGACTACTTGATCAGCGGCAGCAACGTTTCGGCGGTGATGCGCATCTGGTCGGTGTAGAATTTCTCGGTCAGCACGCTGGAGCCGTGATCCTGAATGAATTTCAGCTGCTCAGGCGAGATATCGACCGGGTGGCGCTCGACCATTTCGGGATAGGGTGCCGCCGGCGTGCGGTCGACCGGGGCGACGAATTCATTGGTCAGCGCGCCGTCGTAGCCGACTTCCTTCAAGGTGGCGACGATCTTCGGCCAGTCGATCTGGCCAAGGCCGGCGGCGAAGCGGTTGTTGTCGGCGACGTGGAAGTCGAACAGGCGCTTTCCGACCTTACGGATGGCGTCGTAGACGTTAAATTCCTCCATATGGATGTGGTAGGCGTCGAGGCAGACGCCACATTCGGGGCTGACCGCGTCGGCCAGCGCCAGCGCCTGGGCGCCGCGATTGAACAGATAGGTCTCGAAGCGGTTGAGCGGCTCGACGGCGATCTTGACGCCGACCTTCTTGGCATGGGTGAAGCACTCGCGGGTCGCGTCGACCACCCATTTCCATTCCTCTTCCTCGGTACCGTCCGGCACCACCTTGCCGACCGTCGCGGGGACGAGCGTGATGATTTCGCCATCGAGCTCGCTGACCATGGTCAGCACGTCCTTGACGTACTGCACGGAGCGCTCGCGCTGGCCCTGGTTCTTGGCGGCAAGGTTGCGTTCGCCCAGCATCAAGGTCACCGCACCCCAGCAGCGAATGCCATGCTCCTTCAACAGCGCCCGCGTCTCCTTGGTCTTGTACTGCTCGGGCTCGCCAGAAATCTCGATCGACTCATAGCCGAACTTCTTGATGCGCTTTAGCGTCGTCTCCAACGGTTCCGCCCGCATCCAGTTGTGCGTCGAAAGATGCATGGTCTGTCCTTCCCAAATTCGTCCGTATCGTTTGCCTTCGACATGCGTCGCCGAAAGACGGCGCAAGGGTTCCTCCCCAAGGCATCCCCAGCCTTTTTCCTGCAAACTGGTTCGACCAATTGGGCCTGAAGTGAGGTCTACAGCAAATTGCCTGGAACGGCAAGAAGTGCGGAGGCGCAACTTGCCATGTGAATTATTCCGTTGATTATATTGTGATATATGCCGAAACTTCGGGCATTGGGAGGGCTTGCCCGATGCATTGTCAGGCTTGACCAAATTCCCCTATTTGGTAATACCAGAATGGCAGTGCCTGCAAAGCGCCCGATGCGAAAAGACCAAAATGGCTGGCCCTGCTTCCAATCGGCGCTATGCTGGTCGCGACACAATGAGGGAGGATGCCGATGCCGACGACAATGAAAGGCCCTGGACTGTTTCTGGCGCAGTTCGCGGGTGACGCGGCGCCGTTCAATTCGCTGGCCGCGATCACCAAATGGGCCGCTGGTCTCGGCTATAAGGGCGTGCAGATCCCGACTTGGGACGCGCGCCTGTTCGACCTCGAGAAGGCGGCGTCTTCCAAGGCCTATTGCGACGAGGTGAAAGGCATTTGCGCCGATGCCGGCGTCGAGATCACCGAATTGTCGACGCATCTGCAGGGGCAGTTGGTGGCGGTGCATCCAGCCTATGACGCGCAGTTCGACGGCTTCGCGCCGGCCTCGGTCCACAACAATCCGAAGGCGCGGCAGGCATGGGCGGTCGAGCAGATGAAGTCCGCCGCCAAGGCCTCGAAGAATCTCGGCCTCAAGGCTTCGGTCTCCTTCTCCGGTGCGCTGGCCTTCCCCTACCTCTACCCCTGGCCGCAGCGGCCGGCCGGTCTGATCGAAGAGGCCTTCGCCGAACTCGGCAAGCGCTGGAAGCCTATCCTCGACGTCTATGAGGACAATGGCGTCGATATCGGCTACGAAATCCATCCCGGCGAGGACGTTTTCGATGGTGCCACCTTCGAAATGTTCCTCGACGCGGTCGGCGGCCACAAGCGCTGCAACATCAACTACGATCCGTCGCACTTCCTGCTGCAGCAGCTCGACTATCTCGAATTCATCGACATCTACCACGAACGCATCAAGGCCTTCCATGTCAAGGATGCCGAGTTCAACCCGACCGGCCGGCAAGGCGTCTATTCAGGCTATCAGAGCTGGACCAACCGCGCGGGACGCTTCCGCTCGCTCGGCGACGGACAGGTGGATTTCGGCGGCATCTTCTCCAAGCTGACGCAGTACAATTATGATTCCTGGGCGGTGCTTGAATGGGAGTGCTGCCTGAAGCACCCCGAGGATGGAGCGGCCGAAGGGGCGCCTTTCATCCAGCACCACATCATCCGCGTGACGGAGAAGGCATTCGACGACTTCGCCGGTGGCGCGACGGACAAGAAAGTGCTGCGCGCGATGATGGGAATCTGACACGGCTTTCCCTCCCCCGCGAGGGGAGGAGCATCCAAGACACGAGGGAGAAAACATGGTCGGCGCATCGAAATCGGAAACGGGAGGCGGCCCGATCCGCTATGGCATGGTCGGCGGCGGGCAAGGCGCCTTCATCGGCGCGGTGCACCGCATCGCGGCGCGCCTGGACAACGAGTTCGTGCTGGTGGCCGGTGCGTTATCGGCGAACCCCGAGCGCGCCAAGGCTTCGGCCGCCGAACTCGGGCTCGATCCGGACCGCAGCTACGCCTCCTATGCCGAGATGGCCAAGGCCGAGGCCAAGCGCCCCGACGGCATCGAGGCGGTGGCCATCGTCACGCCCAACAATGTGCACGTACCGGCTGCCAAGGCCTTCCTCGAGGCTGGCATCCACGTGATCTGCGACAAGCCGCTGGCGACGACACTGGCCGAGGCGAAAAAGCTCGCCGCGATCGTCGAGAAGACCGGCAAGGTGTTCGTGCTCACCCACAACTACACCGCCTATCCGATGGTGCGGCAGGCACGCGAAATGGTGGCCAAGGGCGTGCTCGGCGACATCCGCATCGTGCAGTCGGAATACCCGCAGGACTGGCTGACCGAGGATCTCGCCGCCACCGGCCAGAAGCAGGCCTCATGGCGCGGCGACCCCAAGCAGGCGGGCGCCGGCGGCGCGCTGGGCGACATCGGCACTCATGCCTACAATCTCGCCCGCTTCGTCTCCGGGCTGGAGCTGGATTCGCTCTCGGCGGATCTCGATGCCTTCGTGCCGGGGCGGCTGCTCGACGACAATGTCAACGTCATGCTGCGCTTCAAGCCCACCGGCAAGATGCATCCGGCCAAGGGCATGATCTGGGCCAGCCAGGTGGCGCCGGGCCATGAGAACGGACTGAAGCTGCGCATCTATGGCTCGAAGGGCGGGCTGGAATGGGTGCAGGCCGACCCCAACTATCTCTGGTACACGCCCTTCGGCCAGCCCAAGCAGTTGATCACCCGCAACGGCGCCGGTGCGCTGCCGGTGGCGGGCCGTGTCAGCCGCGTGCCGTCAGGCCATCCCGAGGGCTATCTCGAAGGCTTCGCCAATATCTATCAGGAGGCGGCGCGCGCCATCCGCGCGGCGCGCAAGAAGGGTGGCAAGCCGGCCAAGGACGTCGTCTTCCCGACCATCCAGGACGGCGTCGAAGGCATGGCCTTCATCGAAGCCTGCGTGAAATCGTCGAAGAAGAATGGGGCGTGGACGAAGCTCTAAAACAAAAATGATCCGGGGGGATCAAACGGGGGGAGGGCTGTCGATGAAAATCGGCATGTGCATGTTCTTGTGGACGACCAGCGTCTCGAAAAAACACGAGCCGCTGCTTCGCGACTTCAAGGCGACGGGCTTCGACGGTGTCGAGATACCGATCTTCGCCGGCACGCCGGACGACTATAAGAAACTGGGCGACCTGCTCGATCGCATCGGGCTGGAGCGGACAGCGGTTTCGGCGATGGGCGATCCCTCGATGAACCTGATCTCGCCCGATGCGGCAACGCGCAAGGCCGGTATCGCCTACATGAAATGGGCTGTTGATTGCGCCGATGCGCTTGGCGCCAGGACGCTCAGCGGGCCGCTGCACTCGACGCTCGGCGCCTTTTCCGGCAGCGGGCCGACACCCGCCGAGAAGAACCGTTCCGTCGCTTCGCAGCGCGCCATCGGCGACCATGCCGGCACGCGGAACGTCACCATCGGGCTGGAGGCGCTGAACCGCTTCGAATGTTATCTTTTCAACACGATGGCGGACCTGTCGGAGCACATCGATGCCGTCGGCCGGCCGCATATCAAGGCCATGTACGACACCTTCCATGCCAATATCGAGGAGGCCGATCCGATCGGCGCCTATACGAAGCATCGCCGGAATATCGTGCACATCCACATATCGGAGAACGATCGCGGCGTGCCGGGGCGCGGCAACATCCCGTGGAAAGAGACGTTCGCGGCGATCCGCAAGAGCGGTTATGACGACTGGCTGACGATCGAGGCGTTCGGCCGTTCGCTGAAGGATCTGGCGGCGGCGACCAAGGTGTGGCGCGATTTTTCCGAAACGCCGGAAGCGGTTTATCGCGAGGGCTACAAGCATATCAAAAATGGATGGAAGAAGGCGGCCTAGGCTATCTCTTCGTCATTCGTCATCCACGGGCTCCGCCCGCGGATGACAAAGGCGCGTCAAGCCGCTGTCGATCCTGGAGCCGAGCGCATCAACCCTGCTCGGCCTGGATCCTGTTGTAGTCATGGATGGTGCGGCTCAGCCGGCGGCGCAGAAAGTTCGAGATGTTGTCGAAGATGAAGACGACCATCAGGATCAGCAGCACCATGTAGAAGACGTTGGCCCAATTGGAGTTGGTACGCATCGCCTCCCATAGTTTCAGGCCGATGCCGCCGGCGCCCACGGCGCCGATGATGGTGGCGCCGCGGGTGTTGGATTCCCACTGGTAGAGCGTCTGGCTGATGAAGACCGGGATGACTTCCGGCATTACGCCGTAGCGCTGCACCAGGAGGCCGTTGGCGCCGGTCGACAGCACGCCTTCGCGCGGTTTGTCGTCAATGTTCTCCAGCGCCTCGGAATAGGTTTTGCCGAGCGTGCCGATCTCGGTGAAGAAGATCGCCGCACTGCCCGCAAGCGGACCAGGGCCGAAGGCGCGGGTGAAGAACAGCGCCCAGATCAGCATGTCGACCGAGCGCATGAAGTCGAAGAAGCGTTTCAGGACCTGGCTGAGCACGCCGCTCGGCGTGATGTTGCGGGCGGCGAAGAAGGCAAGCGGGAAGGCGACGATGCCGCCGAGCAGCGTGCCCAGGAACGCCATGACGATGGTCTGCAAAAGCTTCGTCCAGACGTCGCCGTGCTGCCACTGGGCGTTGTTCCAGATGTTGTCGCCTGCCAGCGCCAGGTTCGACGTGCCCGGCTTCAACTCAGGCCCGGACACGATCAGCGAGACCACTTCTCCCGCTGGTTTGCCGAAGAAGGGCGAGCGTGTGTCGAAGACAAAATTCGCCCAGCCGAGGAAGCGCTTGCGCACCTTGACGCGGTCGACGGTAACGCGCACCTCGCCGACGAAGCCCATCTTGGCGACCACCTCGTCATCGTGCGCGGTGATCCAGTCCGGCACCGGCCCCGTGATCACCGGCTTGCCGCTGGTCAGCGAAACCGGCACGGTTTGGCCGTTGGCCACAATCGTTGCCTGCGCCTTGTCGAAGGTGACGGATTTCGCCGGACCATCGATCAGCACGGTGAAGGTGCCGTCCGGGTTCCTGATCACCCAGTCGGGGTTGGGGTTCTCGCCAAGCGCGGAAAAGCGCGGGTATTTTGGCGTGATCTCAGGCTGGTCGAGGCGGAATTCCGGCTGCAGGTCGTAGCTGATCCACTGCGTCAGGAACAGCGGCAGGCGCTCCCAGTGCGATTCCCGCAGCACCTGCGGCAGGCTGAAGAACCACAGGACATAGAGGAGGTAAGTCAGGATGCCGACGAACAGGAGGAGCGGGGCGAAGCGCTTGTACAGCGGCCGCCGGAACACTTGCGGATAGCGCTCCTCGATCGACAGTATCTCCTCGGTGGTCATGGTCGCCATGGTTCACGCCCCCATCACAAAGGCCTGCTCGCCGACCAGCTTGCGGCGCAGCCAGGCGGAGAACTGGTCGATGATGAAGATGGTCGTGAACAGGAGCAGCACCAGCGCCAGCGTCTTGGCGCCGAAGCCGCGCGAGATGGACAGCTTCAACTCCTCGCCGATGCCACCGCCGCCGACGGCGCCGATGATGGTCGAGGCGCGGACATTGATCTCGACGCGCAGCAGCGTGTAGGACATGAAATTGGGCAGCACCTGGGGCAAGTCGGCGAAGCGCACGCGTTCGAACCAGTTGGCTCCGACAGCACGCAGGCCTTCCTCGGCCCGCATGTCGATGTTCTCGTTGATCTCGTAGAACAGCTTGCCGAGCGCGCCGATCGAATGCAGGCCGATGGCGATGATGGCGGCGATCGGGCCGATGGAGACGATCGCCGCGAACAGGCCGGCAATGACGATTTCGGGAAAGGCGCGCAGCAGTTCCATGAGGCGCTTGACGATGAGCCTGAGCGCCGGATGAGGCGTCAGGTTGCGCGCGGCGATGAAGGAAAACGGCACGGCGAAGATGAAGCCGATGAAGGTCGAGACCAGCGCCACGTTCACCGTGGTCAGCATCAGCTCGAAATATTCGGGGATGTAGAAACCGCCCCAGACATAAACGCGGCCAAGCGGAAAGTTGTATTCCTGGGTACCGGTGTCATGCGGCGAGGCAATGTCGAACAGTGCCCGCCAGACATCGTTCCAATCCTTGGGGACCAACCAGCTCAGGAAATCCAGAATATGCGGCAGCCGGTCGAAGAAGTGCCCGGCATTGGCTTCGTCGGCGAACCACATGCTGGCGAGCATCGCGGCCAGCAGCAGGCCGACGCCGAGCACGGTATAGAACCGGCGCAGCGACGTCTGGCGTCGCCAGGCATCGGCCATCGGGTGGGGGGCGCCGGAAGAGGCTGTCAAAGAGGGGGCTGTCACGGAAAGGGTCATGATCGGAGATGCAAAAAGGGCGGCGCTTTGAGCACCGCCCTTTCCGATTTCGCCGTTAGCCGCCGATGGCTGCCTTACGGGCTTCGACGATGACGTTGTAGAAGTCCGGCTTCACCGGAACATAGCCGGTGAAATCGCCGCCTTCGACGCCCTCGAAGCAAGCCTTGTCCTTCTTCGGCAGCTCGGTGAAGAAGGCGGCGAGCTTGGCGGTCATCTCGTCGCCGAGCGCGGTGCGCACGACCAGCGGGCCGTTCGGGATCAGGCCCGAGCGCCAGACTTCGACGAAGTCGTTCGGGTCGACGGCGCCCTTGGCGACGACCTTGTGGAAGGTGCCGGAGGTGAAGCCGTTCTTGAAGTCACCGATGCCGGAGGAATCGTCGACCGCGACATCGACCTTGCCGTCACGCACGGCCAGGATGTTGTTCTCATGGCCGCCATTGAACTGGGTCGAGGCGAAGAAGGTTTCGTTCGAGGCGCCGGTTTCCTTCGGAATCTGGGTCAGCGGGATCAGGTAGCCCGAGGTCGAATCCGGATCGGCATAGCCGAGCTTCTTGCCCTTGGCCGACTTGATGTCGGTGATGCCCGAGGTCTTCAGTGCTAGGCCGATCGAATAGTAACCGGTGGAACCGTCAGTCTGCTTGGTGGTGAGGATCGGGGTCACCGCCTTCGGATCCTTGAGATAGACGCTGGCGTAGCCGGAAGCGCCGAGTTCGGCGAAGTCGAGCGTGCCGCCAAGCAGGCCCTGGATGACGCCGTCATAATCGGCGGCGGGGAACAGCGAGACCTTCTCGAAACCGAAGTCGGCCTTCAGATGGTCGGCCAGGCACTGGTAGTTGCGCAGCCGGTCGGTCTCGTTTTCACCCCCCAGAATGCCGACGCGGAATTCCTTCAGATCGGCGGCGTGGGCCATGCTGGTCGCCATGGCGAGCACCGAAACGGCGCTAAAAACCATCTTCCTGAACATTTGATGTCTCTCCTGTAAGTTCCGGCCCCGCGCCGGCAGCGTTCTTGATCTTGACAAGTGCCCTTGACGCGGGCGGACGATCCGAGCCGCTCTTTCTTGGCCCATGATCTTTCCCGAAAACCGGATTCCACTTTTCGGGATCATGGGCTCAGTAACCCGGGAATGCGGGCTCGAGCGGTCCGGCGGATGCTGCAATCTTCTGCCTGAAGGCAACGCTGGTGGAGGTGATGGCCTCCGATATCTCCGCACCATTGCTGTCGGCGCCATAGACGAGGCGCACGGCCTCACGGTTGAGCTCTTCGGGCAGGCCGTCAAAGACGACCTTGCCGGCGGCCATGCCGATGATGCGGTTGCAATAGGCGCGCGCGGTATCCAGCGTATGCAGATTGGTGACGACAGTGATGCCCTCGCGCAGATTGATGTCCTGCAGCGAATCCATCACCACCTTGGCGTTGAGCGGGTCGAGCGAGGCGATCGGCTCGTCGGCGAGGATCACCTTGGGCTGCTGCATCAGGGCGCGGGCGATGGCGACGCGCTGCTGCTGTCCGCCAGACAAGGTACCGGCGGGCTGAAGTGCCGTGCGGGCTATGTCGAGCCGCTCGAGCGCGGCGACCGCCTCCGCGCATTCGGCGCGCGAGAACATGCCGAGAAGATTGGACAGGGTCGAGCGGTGGTTCAATTTGCCAAGCAGAACGTTGGTCAGCACGTCGAGGCGCGGCACCAGGTTGAACTGCTGGAAGATCATGGCGCAGTCGCGCTGCCAGCGCCGTAGCGGCGAGCCGCGCAGCTGGGAGACCTCGGCGCCGTCAAAAAAAATCGCCCCCTGGCTGGGGTCGACAAGACGGTTGATCATGCGAAGAAGGGTCGATTTGCCAGCGCCCGAACGGCCGATGACGCCAACCATCTGACCCTGCGGGATCGAGATGTTGACGTCGCTGACGGCGGTGTTCTTGCCGAATCGTCGGCTGACGCCGCGGATTTCGAGTGTGGCAGAGCTTGCTGACATAAGCAGGTTCCAGTCCCGACCTTGTTGATCGTCAGGCACTCGCCTAGCGCAGCCACATGAACCTGCCGTGTCGCCAGCATGTCAGTTTTGTTACGCTCCACAGGCGCGACGACTGAAGCGCGTCGCGCTTCAGGTCTTTGTTTTCATGCATGTCGTTCTCCCAAAACCGGGGCCGCTTTTCGGGCGACATGCATTGGCGCCTTGCCGGCGATCAGCCGAGCACCAGCAATTCCTCGAAATGCTTCATGTCGCGGAAGGCGCAGAAGGCGGGCGCCTTGATCTCGATCACCGGGGCCTGCCTTGCGAAAAGCGCCAGGCAATCGTCGAACAGGGCCTGCCACGCGGCGGCGCGGTCGTCGGCAAGGCGCTGGATCTGATAGGCGAAGGTGATGTGGAAGACGTACCTGTCGTGATCGGGGTGCCTGTAGCCGAACGGCACCGCCAGCGCATCGCGCCATTGACGCATGATGCGCACGTCCTCGTCGGTCGCGCCGGCAACAGTGAGGCCGGTCGGCACGACCTCGACCACCTTGATGTTGAACGGACCGAAGCCTTCGAAAGTCTTCAGACGCTCCAGATAGAGGCGGGTCATCGCGTCGATGCTGGTGTCGAGCGGCACATCCTGCGGCCAGAAGGGCAAGCGGCGGCGATATTCGATGATGCCTTGGAACAGCGTCATATGCAGGCTGGAAACGGGCGTGAAGGCGAGCCGGTCGGCGTCGGGCATCGCCAGCATCTTCTCGCGCACCGCAAGCACCACGGCTTCGGAGGGCGAGCCGCTGACGAGATGGCTGACGACCGTGTTGCCGGGCTCGGTCAGGAAATTGCCTGAAGTGTCGTAGCGCGTGCCGAGATGCGGGGGCGGGGTCGGGTTGGAGCCGGCAAAGAATCCGGCGAACGAGGGTCTGACGGTGTCGAGCATGGCGATCTCCTTGGGGGAGATGGCGTCCTGTCCGAGTCCTGTGTCAGGGATATGAACAGGCTCGCTTATGACGATGATGTGAGGACCTATCCCTCGTATTTCTCCAGGAAGGCCTCCGCCGACAGCTCGCGAAAATCGTCGAGCGAGGCGCGCAGCCGTGCGTGGTCCCAGTCCCACCAGGCAAGTGCCTGGTAGCGTTCGGCGGTGCGGCGGTCGAAGCGTTCGCGGATCGGCCTGGCCGGCACGCCGGCGACGATGGTGTAGGGCGCGACGTCCTTCGAGACCACCGCTCCGGCACCAACCGCTGCGCCATCGCCGACAGTGACGCCGGGCAGGACAGTCGAGCCGTGGCCGAGCCAGGTGTCGTGGCCGATGGTGACGCGCTTGGCGCGGCGCTGGGCGAAGAATTCGCTCTCGTGCTCAGCGTCGTCCCAATAGTCAGAGGCGCGGTAGGTGAAGTGGTGCAGCGTCGGCCGCCAGGTCGGGTGGTTGGTGGCGTTGAGGCGCACGCTTGCCGCGATGTTGGCGAACTTGCCGATCGTCGCGCACCAGACGGAGCAATCCTGCATCATGTAGGAATAGTCGCCGAGTTCACTTTCCGAAACCCGGCTGCGGTCGGCGATCTCGGTCCAGCGGCCGAGCGTCGAATTGTGCACCTCCGCCGTCGGGTGAACCAGCGGCGCCTCCGACAATTTCCTGGTCATGCGGCGAGTTTTCCTGGAGCAAAAGCGGTGACGTCGATGATGCGGTCGGCAACCGCCTCGCGCACATCATGATCGTGGAAGATGCCGAGCAGGGCGACACCGGCTGCCTTCTTGGCGGCGATGAGTTCGATCACCACATCGCGATTGGTGGCGTCGAGCGAGGCGGTCGGCTCGTCGAGCAGCAGGATCGGGTGCTCGGTGATGAAGCCGCGCGCGATGTTGACGCGCTGCTGCTCGCCGCCAGAGAAGGTCGCCGGCGGCAGTGCCCAGAGTTTTTCCGGCAAATTGAGCTGCGCAAGCAGGGCGCGTGCCTTGCCGCGTGCAACCTCGCGCTCCTCGCCGCGCTCGACCAGCGGTTCGGCGACGACGTCGAGCGCCGAGACGCGCGGCACGGTGCGCAGGAACTGGCTGACATAGCCGATCGTTTGCCGGCGAACGGCAAGCACGGTGCGCGGGCTGGCATGGGCGAGGTCGATCAACCCGTCCTCGTGCCTGACGATAATCTGGCCCTCGTCGACGGCATAGTTGCCGTAAAGCATCTTCAGGATCGAGCTCTTGCCGGCCCCGGACGGACCGCCGAGCACGGTGCATTCGCCCGCCTTGATCGAGAACGAGACGCCAGCAACGACGGGCAGCTTGATGCCGTCGCGCAGATGCATGGTGAAGCTTTTTGCGACGTCGGAGACAACGAGTGGCGTCGGCATGGTTACACCTGGAGGATCGAGGAAACGAGAAGCTGCGTATAGGGCGCGCGCGGGTCGTCGAGCACGCGGTCGGTGAGACCGCTTTCGACGACGCGGCCGTCCTTCATCACCATCATGCGCTGCGACAGCAGGCGGGCCACGGCGAGATCGTGGGTGACGACGATGGCGGCGAGGCCGAGATCGGTGACCAGCCCGCGCAACAGGTCGAGCAGGCGCGCCTGCACCGACACGTCGAGGCCGCCGGTCGGCTCATCCATGAACACCAGCCGTGGACCGGTGACGAGGTTGCGGGCGATCTGCAGGCGCTGGCGCATGCCGCCGGAAAAGGCGCGGGGCTCGTCGTCGATGCGGTCTTGCTCGATCTCGACGCGCGACAGCCAATCGACCGCGGTCGCGCGGATCTTGCCATAGTGTCGGTCGCCGACCGCCATCAGCCGTTCGCCGACATTGGCGCCGGCCGACACCGTCATGCGCAGGCCGTCGGCCGGGTTCTGGTGGACAAAGCCCCAGTCGGTGCGCATCAGGAAGCGACGCTCGGCCTCGCTCATGCGGTAGAGTTCGCGGAACTGGCCGTCACGCATGCGGTAGCTGGCGGTGCCCGACGAGGGCAGCATCCGCGTCGACAGGCAGTTGAGCAGCGTCGTCTTGCCGGAGCCGGATTCGCCGACGACAGCCAGAACTTCGCCCGGCCACAGGTCGAAGGAGACGTTGTCGCAGCCGACGCGCGACCCGTAGAATTTGGAGAGCGCCGAGACGCGCAGCAGCGGTTCGTCGGTCATTGTGCCGGCTCCATTTTTTCGGAAGCAAGATGGATTTCCGGAGCAAGATGGCCGCGATGGCCCTCTTCACGCCGCTTCTCGCAATGGTCGGTGTCGGAGCAGACGAACATGTGGCCGCCATGGTCGTCGAGGATGACCTCGTCGAGATAGACATTTTCGGCCGCGCACAGTGCGCAGGGCTGGTCGAAAGTCTGCACCTCGAACGGATGGTCCTCGAAGTCGAGGCTGACGACATCGGTGAAGGGGGGCACCGCATAGATGCGCTTCTCGCGTCCGGCGCCGAACAGCTGCAGCGCCGGCGAGCGGTGCATCTTGGGATTGTCGAATTTCGGCGTCGGTGAGGGGTCCATCACATAGCGGCCCTCGACCTTGACCGGATAGGCATAGGTCGTGGCGATGCGGCCGTGCTTGGCGATGTCCTCATAGAGCTTCACATGCATGAGGCCATACTCCTCCAGCGCATGCATTTTGCGCGTCTCGGTCTCGCGCGGTTCGAGGAAGCGCAGCGGCTCGGGGATTGGCACCTGGTAGACCAGCACCTGGCCCGCGGTCAGCGGATGTTCGGGGATGCGGTGGCGGGTCTGGATGATGGTGGCGCTGGCGGTATCGGTGGTGACGGCGACATTGGCGACCTTCTTGAAGAAGGCGCGGATCGATACCGCGTTGGTGGTGTCGTCGGCGCCCTGGTCGATAACCTTCAGCACGTCATCGGGGCCGATGATCGAGGCGGTGACCTGGACGCCACCGGTGCCCCAGCCATAGGGCATCGGCATTTCGCGCGAGGCGAAGGGCACCTGGTAGCCGGGAATGGCGATGCCCTTGAGGATCGCCCGACGGATCATCCTTTTGGTCTGCTCGTCGAGATAGGCGAAGTTGTAGGTGGCGATGTCGGTCATGATGCGGCCTCAAGTCCTTTGGCATAGCGCGCCAGCCGCTCATTGAGCGTGCCGGTGTGCAGTTCGAACATGTGGTTGTCGTCGTCGTAGAAATAGATCGAGCGGCCTTCACCCTCGACGCGCGGGCGTGGCGGGCGCATGTCGAGGCCTAGCTTGCCGACGCGCTCGGCGTAGCGGTCGAAATCGGCGTCATCGATCTTGAAGGCGATGTGGTTGTAGCTGCGCTCCGGCAGCTTTTCGCCTTGCATGATGGCGATCCAGATGTCGCCGATCAGGAAGAATTTTTCGCGCGACAGCGAGAACTGCTCGGCGTCGCTGGCATAGACCTCTCGCGCGTCGAATACGCCCTCGAGTATCCTTGTCATCCGGTCGAGGTCGCGGACGATGAAGGTCATGTGGGACAGGCCTTCGATCATTCCGCGGCCTCCCGCTTTTCTTCCACCCTGGTGGGGTTTTCGCGGGCCTCGTATTCGGCGCGCATGCGGCGCACGAGGTCGAGCTCGGCCTGGAAGTCGACATAGTGCGGCAGCTTCAGGTGCTCGACGAAGCCGGTCGCCTGGACGTTGTCGGAATGCGAGATGACGAATTCCTCGTCCTGGGCGGCGGCGACGATGTCCTCGCCGAGTTCGGAGGCGCGCAGGGCCCGGTCGCAGAGCGCCATGGCCATCGCCTTGCGCTCGCTCTGGCCGAAGACCAGGCCGTAGCCGCGGGTGAACTGCGGCGGCGCCTTGGCCGAGCCCTTGAACTGGTTGACCATCTGGCATTCGGTGACCCGCACCGTGCCGAGGGGTGCTGCGAAGGGCAGTTCGGGGACATCGAGTTCCAGCTCGACCTCGCCGATGCGGATTTCGCCGACGAAGGGATGGTTGCGGGCATAGCCGCGCTGGGTGGAATAGCCGAGTGCCAGCAGGAAACCCTCGTCGCCGCGTGACAGCGCCTGCAGGCGGATGTCGCGCGCCATCGGGAATTCCAGCGGCTCGCGGGTGATGTCGCCCGGGACATGGTCCTGCGGCATCTCGCCATCGGGTTCGATCAGGCCTTCTCGGGCGAGGATCGCCGAGACACGCGGCATGGCTTGCGCTTCCGTCTCGCGCTGCAACGGCTCGGCGACGTCGGCGCCGGCGGCAAGTTCGGGGTCGAGCAGCCGGTGCGTGTAGTCGAAGGTCGGGCCGAGCAACTGGCCGCCCGGCAGATCCTTGTAGGTCGCCGACACGCGCCGCTCGACCAGCATTGCGCCGGTGTCGATCGGCTTGCTGTAGCCGAAGCGCGGCAGCGTGGTGCGATAGGCGCGCACCAGGAAGATCGCCTCGATCATGTCGCCGCGCGCCTGGACGATGGCGAGTGCGGCGAGCTCCCTGTCGTAGAGCGAGCCTTCGCTCATCACCCGGTCTACGCCGAGCGCCAGCTGCTCGACGATCTGGTCGAGGCGCAGTGCCGGCACCGAACGGTCGCCGCGCCGGCGATCGGCAAGTAGGCTGTGGGCGTTGGCGATTGCGGCTTCGCCACCTTTTACAGCGACATACATCTTCAAGCCTCCATCGTCTTGATGCGCGTGGTGCGCGGCAGGCAGGCTATGCCTTCAGCGGTGGCGAGGATGATGTCGACGCCGCGCGGAAAGCGCTGGATATTCTGCTTCCACTGCTCGATGAAATGACGCGGCATCTGCGCCGGAGCGATCGTGGCGCTGGTTTCGATGCCAGGGCCTTCCAGCAGCAACGGAGTGCCTGAAGCGAGGTCGCTGACCTGCAGGATCAGGGTGGTCGACCGGTCGGGATAGTCCTGCGTTCCCTGGGAAAAGCCGTCGAGCGCCATCATCTCGGCTGGCGTGGCGACAAAGGCGAAATGCGCGTCGGCGGGTGTGTTGGCCAGCGGCGCGCCGGTATGGAAACCAAGCCAGGAGCCGATCGCGGCGGAGGTGTGCAGGGCCGGGTCGAGCCAGAGCGGCGTGTCGTTGTCGCACAACGCCAGCGCCACGGCGCCAGCGGTTGCGGAGAGCGGCGCCGGCGGCCGGGCCAGGGCCGGCAGAGGCTGCACGCTGCCTGGCCGCGCCATCGCGTCCATGACCGCGCGAAACACCGTCTGGGCGTTGAAGACCGGATCGGCGAAGCCGCCCTCGATCGATTGCGCTGCGATATCCATCAGTCTTCTCCGCGAACCATGGTGAAGAAATCCACCTTCGTTGCCACCGTCTCGGCGCGGCGTTTTTCCTGGGCAGTGGCGAGCGCCGACCTCAAAGGCGCGATCAGCCTGGTCTCGATCTCGGCGCGGCGGGCAGGGTCCTGCCACAGCGCGTCGGCTATCGCCGCCAGCTTCGCCTTCTGCTTGTCGCGGCCAAGCGCGTAGCAATGGCCGACCTGTCCGGACGGCAGCCGGACGGTGGCGCGGGTGACGGTCGCCTCGCCGACGTTGAACGGTGCGCCGCCACCGCCGATGCGGCCGCGCAGCGTCACCAGTCCGGTCTCGGGACCGCGCAGCAGTTCGGCTTGCGAAGGCAAGCCGGCCTCGTTCCAGAGCCGGACGATGTCGTCGCCGCTCGATTGCGCCAGCGTCGCCATGGCGGCCTTGCGTTCGGCCTGGTCGCGGGCTTCCTGTCCTCGCATCGGCAGTATTCCTCTTTGCTAAATTTGTCTATTGATATAGACAACTATACAAATTATACATATTACCTAGCGCGAGTCCATGACGGGTGGATGACAGGGGACAGATGGCCGGGGGCAATTCATGACCGGGCGACAGGAGGCCGACAGCATCGAACGGCGCAGCGGCGTTTCGCTGTGGCGGCAGATCGCCGACAGGATCCTGCAGGCGATCGCCACCGGCGATTTCGCCGAGAACGCCGCGCTGCCACCGGAGGTGGCGCTCGCCGAGCGCTATGGCGTCAATCGCCATACGGTGCGCAGCGCCATATCGGCGCTTGTGCAGGAAGGGGTGCTGCGGGCGGAGCAGGGGCGGGGCACGTTCGTCTTGTCACGCAAGCGGCTGTCCTATCCGATCGGCGCGCGCACACGCTTTTCAACGGGCCTGCAAGGGCAGACCTCGGAACGCCATATCGTGCTGCTTGCCTCGTCGGTCGAGCCGGCCAGCCCGCGCGTCGCCGAGGGGCTTGGACTGGCCAGGGGGGCCGAGGTGATCAGATTGGAGACACGCGGCGAAGCCGACGGACGGCCCGTGTCGCGTGCTGCCGGCTGGTTCGATGCTAGGCGCTTTGCCGGCATCGACAAGGCCATGGCAGAGACTGGTTCGATCACCGCGTCGCTGGCCCGCTTCGGCATAGATGATTATCTCAGGCAATCGACCGTGCTGTCGGCGCGCCATGCCGATGCGGCCGATCTTGCCGACCTCGACTTGCAGCCGGGCGCCATCGTTCTGGTCACGGTGGCCGTCAATGTCACACCGGACGGCCAGCCGATCCAGTTTTCGGAGTCGCGCTTTCCGGCGGAACGGGTGGAACTCAAACTGTCGGCGCTGTGAGCCGGATTCCGCCGACTATCCGATCTCGATCACGGCCTTGATCAGGCCGGATTTCTCGTGCGCCCACCGTGCGAGATCGCTCGGCGTATCGGCCAGCGTCGTGCGGTGGGTGACGAGCTTGGCCAGGGGCACGGCGCCGTTGCGGATCGAGGCCGCGACATGATCGAAATCGGCACGCAGTGCATTGCGGCTGCCAACCAGCGTCATTTCGCGTTTGTGGAATTCAGGGTCGGAGAAGACGATGTCGTCCTTGACGACGCTGACCAGCACCAATGTGCCGCCATGCGCGACATGGGCGAAGGCCGACTGCACCGACCGGGTGTTGCCGGTGGCGTCGAAGACAACGTCGAAGCCTTCGCCTGATGTCGCTTCCCTGACCAGGTCGGGCACCGCTCCGCGCGAGCCGTCGAGGATACTGAAACCAAGTTCGTTTTCGGCGAAAGCGAGGCGTTCACTGCTCATGTCGAGCAGTGTCACGTCGAGCCCGGCAATGCGGGCGAAGATGGCGTTGCCGAGCCCGATCGGGCCGGCGCCGATGACCAGCGCTCGGGCGCCGGGATCGGCGCGGGCGCGGCGTACCGCATGCGCGCCGATGGCCAGGAATTCGACGGCGGCGGCGGCGTCCAGCGACAGGCCATTGGCCGGATAGAGATTCTGCGCCGGGACAAGAATGCGTTCGCACATGGCGCCGTCGCGATGGACGCCCAGCACCTCGATCTTGACGCAGCAATTCGGCTTGCCGTGCCGGCAGGCGATGCACTTGCCGCAGGAGAGGTAGGGATTGATGACGACCGGTTCGCCAATGGCGAGGTCGACGCCCTCGCCAGTCTCGATGACAGTGCCGGAGACTTCATGGCCCATGATGCGGGGGTAGGCGAGGAACGGGTGCTTGCCCTCGAAGATGTGGTAGTCGGTGCCGCAGATGCCGACATGACTGACCGCGACCAGCGCCCAGCCGGCAGGGGGCGAGCCAGGTGCAGGACGATCTTCCAGGACAAGCTCGCCGGGCGAGCGGCAGACGACGGCTTTCATGTTTTCAATCCGTTCTCTAATGAAATCGCCGGCCTGTTTTTCCTTCACAGGCCGGCGATCGCTCTCGGTCTGTAGCTATTTGCCGCCGCGGCGACGCAGGCCGTCGAAGTAGACGATGACGATGATCAGCACGCCGGTGATGATGCGCTGCCAGAAAGCGTTGACGTTGAGCAGGTTGGCGCCGTTGTTGATGGTGGCGAGGATGAAGGCGCCGAGCAGCGGGCCGTGCACGGAGCCGACCGCTCCGAACAGCGAGGTGCCGCCAATGACGGACGACGCGATCGCCTGCAGTTCCCAGCCCTCGGCCTGGGTCGGGTTGCCGATGCCGATACGCGAGGCCAGGAGCACGCCGACAAAGGCCGCGCACAGGCCAGACAGCGTATAGGCCATATAGATGGTGCGCTGGACATTGACGCCGGACAGGCGGGAAGCCTCGGCGTTGGAGCCGACCGAGAAGAGGTAGCGGCCCCAGCGGCTGTGATGCAGGAAGATGTAGGCCGGAATGCCGACCAGGATGACCATCCAGAACAGGTTGGGCACGCCGAGGAAGGAGTTGCGCGAGAACTCCTGGAAGGCATCATTGTTGATGGAGATCGAGTTGCCGTTGGTCATCAGAAGGCCGATGCCGCGCAGCGAGGTCAGCGTCGCCAGCGTGATGATGAAGGGCGGCAGGCCCATCTTGACGATGCCGAAGCCGTGGAACAGGCCGATGGCAACGCCGACCAGCAGCGTGATCGCAATGGCGAGGAAGACCGGTATGCCGGCATTGATCAGCATCGCGGCAATGACGGTGGCGAAGCCGACCACCGCGCCGACGGACAGATCGATGCCGCCGGTGATGATGACGAAGGTCTGGCCAACCGCCAGGATGGCGATCATCGAACCCTGACGCAGAAGGTTCGAGATGTTGTTGGCCGAGGCGAAACTCGATGTCGACAGCGACAGGATGACCCAGAGCAGCACCAGAAGCGCCAGCAGCGTCAGCCCGAACAGGGCGTTGTAATTGCGCTTGGGTTTCTCGGCAGGAATCGCCTCGGTGCTCATATCTTTCCTCCCAGCTTTTCTTGTTTCTCGGCGAGCGCCTGTGTGAGAATTTCCTCATGATCGGCGGTGCGGAACCCGTGTGTCGCCACCAGCTTGCCACGGCGGAACACATGCAGCGTGTCGGCCAGCTCATAGACTTCCGGCAGATAGGACGAGATCAGGATGATGCCGGCGCCCTTCGACAAGAGCACACCGAACAGGCGGTAGATCTCGGCCTTGGTGCCGACATCGACGCCGACGGTCGGCTCGTCGAAAATGAACAGCTTGGCGCCATGCGCCAGCCATTTGCCGATGACGATCTTCTGCTGGTTGCCACCCGACAGGCTGGAGGCCAGCGCATTGCGTGTCGGCGTCTTGATGCGCAGATCGGCAATCTGGCGATCGGCCTGGGTCTTCTCCTGCGCGCCGGAGATCAACATGTTCTTGGAGATGCGCTTGTAGATCGGCAGGTTGAGATTGAGGCCGACCGGCAGATTGAGGCAAAGGCCCTGGTCGCGGCGGCTTTCCGGTGCCAGCGCCATGCCGAGCTTGATCGCGTCATGCTCTGAATTGACCTGAACCGGCTTGCCTTCCCACAGGATCTGCCCGGCCGATTTGCGATGGCGGCCGTAGAGCGTGGTGACGAATTCACTGCGCCCGGCGCCGATCAGCCCGTAGAGCCCGACGATCTCGCCGGCGCGGACCGTCATCGAGACATTTTCGAAGCCCTTGCCCGACAGGTTCCTGGTCTCGACGATCACGGAACCCGGCGTGAAGTGCTCCTTGTGATAGACCTGCTCGATCGAGCGGTTGATCATCAGCTTGACCAGTTCGGCATCGTTGGTCTCGGCGATGTTTCTGGTGCCGACCAGCGTGCCGTCGCGCAGCACGGAGACGCGATCGGCGAGCTCGAAGACTTCCTCCATGCGGTGGCTGATGTAGATGATCGTCACGCCCTCGGACTTCAGCCGGCGGATCAGGGTGAAGAGCTGGTCGGCCTCCTTGCGGGTCAGGTAGGCGGTCGGCTCATCGAAGATCAGGAATTTGGTGCCGCGCACGGTGGCGCGGGCGGCGGCGATCAGCTGCTGCTGGCCGATGGTGAGGTCGCCGAGCATGACATGCGCCGGCAGGTCGAAGCCGAGATCGTCGATGATCTTCTGCGCTTCCTTGACCATGGCGCGCTGCTGCAGGATGCCGAAGCGCGAATTCTCCTCGCCGAGGAACATGTTGGCGGCAACCGTCAAATGACGGCAGAGCACGACTTCCTGGTGCACGGCGTTGATGCCGAGCGCCATCGCTTCATGCGGAGTCGCTAGCGGCGCGGGCTTGCCTTCCCAGATGACATCGCCGGAGGTGCGCGGCATGACGCCGGTGAGAAGCTTGATCAGGGTGGATTTGCCGGCACCGTTCTCGCCGACGATAGCGTGGATTTCGCCTGACTTGAAGGCCAGCGTCACCGGCTTCAGTGCATGGGTGCCGGGATATTTCTTCTCGAGGCCCCGCAGTTCGAGGATTGTCCTGCCCGGCTCCAGCACGGGGGCTGGGTGCAGATCTTGCGCCGTCGATGTCATGACAATCCTCCCTGATTGGCCTTACGATCTGGCACGCGGCAGGCTTTGAAGTGCCCGCCAGGGCAACCTAGCCCAGGCTGGCGGATTTCCAAGCGATATCGCTGTCGTTTCCGGGGCACGAGGCCCCGGAAACCGTGCGTCTCTACCGTTGCTTAGTTGAGCTTCGGGTTGAGCAGTGCGTCGATCTTGGGATCCTTCATATTGGCCTTGGTGACGAGGTTGGCGCCGGTGTCGACATTGGCCTCGACCTTCTCGCCCTTGGAGGCGGCGAGCGCGGTCTTGATGCCGTCATAGCCCATCCGGTAGGGATCCTGGACGACGAGGCCGGAAATGACGCCGTCATTCAGGAACTTGATCAGCTTCTCGTCGCTGTCGAAGCCGATCAGGCCGACCTTACCGGCAAGCTTGTTCTCGGCGATCGCCTGGCCGACGCCCTGCGCCATGATCAGGTTGGAGGCGAAGATGCCCTTCAGGTCCGGATTGGCGGTGATCAGGTCGGTCGCGATGTTGAGGCCGGTGGTGGCCTGGCCGTCGGCATACTTGTCGGCGACCAGTTCGAGGCCGGGATACTTGGCCTTGAGCTGTTCCTTGAAGCCCTGGGCGCGCTGCTCGAGCGAGCCGGCGCCGGGCAGTGCGGTGATCAGGGCAACCTTGCCTTCGACCTTGCCGCCATTGGCCGCGCCGATGGCTGCCGCAAGACCGTCCGCGGCGACGCGGCCGCCCTGGACGTTGTCGGTGGTCAGGAACGAGGTGAAGGCCTTGGAGTCGGCGCCGGAGTCGATGCCGATGACCTTGACCTTGGCCGCTGCCTCGTCGATCGGCTTGCCGAGCGCCTTGGCTTCGGTCGGCGCGATGACGACGGCGGCCGGGTTGCCGGCGACGGCGTTCTCGAGGATGGAGATCTGGCCGTTGACGTCGGTTTCAGCCTGGGCGCCGAGTTCCGGCACGTTGACGCCGAGATCCTTGCCGGCCTTGCGGGCGCCGGCGAGCACGATCTGCCAGTAGAAGGACGTGGTGTCCTTGACGATGATCGGAATGGTCACGTCAGCCGCCGAAACCGGCGCTGAGTGCATGACGCCGGCGAGCATCGACGCTGCTGCCAGGGCCATGACGGCGCGGCGGTTGAGAATGCTGGTCACGAATTTCATAGGATACCTCCCTAAGTCGCCCGGTGAACGTTACGGAAGCTCCGTTCGGATAGGCGTGGCCCAAACAGAACTTTATCAATAAAAAACATTTACGCTGTTTTGATAGTGCATCGATCTGGATGATGCAAGCGGTGTTTCGCACCTGATCTCCATGTCAGGCACAGACACATTCACGCGCTACCTCCTCCCTGGACGCAGCCGAACGCTCCCGTTTCGTGAGCGGTATGGAATATTAATTCCATGCGATAGTCAATATGGAACATTCATTCTTTCTGCGGAGTCGCGCATTTGTGAAGCCGGGCCGCCGATCAAGGGTGGTGGACGCCGGCTTCACGTCAGGCTCTGCACCACCGTGTAAGGACGATATTTGGCGTATTCCGTCCCAGGCACGTTGGTGTCGAGCAGTTCGAGGTTGCGTGTCAGGTTTGCCAGTTTGGCGGTGCCGGTCAGCACGGTGGCGACCGTCGGCTCGTGCAGGGGAAACTGAAAGGCGGCGGCCGCCAGCGGGTAGCCGCCTTCACCGGCGATCTTTTCCATGGCGTCGACCCGGTCGAGCATATCGCGGCTGGCGGGCTGGTAATCGAAATGCGCGCCTTGCACCGGCCCGGTCGCCAATATGCCGGAGTTGAAGACGCCGCCGATCACCAACGATGTCTGTTGCTCGCGGCACAGCGGCAGCAGTTCGGCTTCGGCGGTGCGGTCGAGCAAGGAATAGCGGCTGGCGAGCAGGATGCAGTCGAGCGGCGCACGGCGCATCACGTCGAGGCAGATCTGGACTTCGTTGACGCCGAGGCCATAGGCGGAAATCGTGCCGGCCCGCTTCAGCTCCTCGAGCGCCTTGAGCCCGCCATCCATGAACTGGCGAAAGTGCAGCTTGGTCTTCTCGGCGCCATGCGTGTAGGCGCCGATGTCATGCACATACAGGATATCGATCTTGTTCAGCCCAAGCCGCGCATAGCTGAAGTCGACCGACCGCATGATGCCGTCATAGGAATAATCGTAATCGAGCGCGAAAGGCAGCGGATCGACATAGGAGTGGTCGGGCACCTGGTCTTCAGGCACCGGCCGGAACAGGCGGCCGACCTTGGTGGACAGCACGTAGGAATCGCGCGGCTTGTAGCGCAGGAAATCGCCGAAGCGCCGCTCCGACAGGCCGAAACCATAGAAGGGCGCGGTGTCGAAATAGCGCAAGCCCGCCTCCCAGGCGCCTTGCAGCGTCTCCATCGCCGCCTCGCGCGAACAGGCGCGGTAAAGGCCGCCGATCGCGGCGCCGCCGAAGCTGACCTCGGTGACCTCGAGCGCCGTCTTGCCGATGCGGCGTTTTTCCATGCAAACCCTCCCCGTGGCCGGGCGCAGTCCAGCCCGGCAGTTCTACCACATTTCCGCTGAATTCAGAGCGTCGCGCCGAGATGCCAGGGCACGAACTCGTTGTCGCCGTAGCCGAAATCCTCGCTCTTGGTCTTGCGGCCGGAGGCCGTCTCGACGATCAGTTCGAAGATCTCGCGGCCCATGCCGGCGATGGTTTTTTCGCCCGAGGCGATGACGCCGCAATTGACGTCCATGTCCTCTTCCATCTGGTGATACATGGTCGAGTTCGTGGCGATCTTGATCGACGGCGTCGGCCGGCAGCCAAAGCAGGACCCGCGCCCGGTGGTGAAGACGATGACATTGGCGCCGCCCGCGACCTGGCCGGTGGCCGAGACCGGATCGTAGCCGGGCGTGTCCATGAACACCAGTCCGTTGCCGGTGACCTTCTCGGCATAACCGAAGACACCATTGAGCGGCGTCTGGCCGCCCTTGGCGACCGCGCCAAGCGACTTTTCCAGGATGGTGGTGAGGCCGCCGCGCTTGTTGCCGGGCGAGGGGTTGTTGTCGATCGAGGCGCCATGCTTGGCGACGTGATCTTCCCACCACTTCACATAGCCGTCGAGCTTCTTGGCGATTTCGGGCGTCGCGGCGCGGTAGGCGAGCAGATGCTCGGCGCCGTAGATTTCCGTGGTCTCGGAGAGGATGCCGATGCCGCCGACGCCGGCCAATATGTCGACGGCCGCCCCCAGCGCCGGATTTGCTGTTATGCCCGACATGCCGTCGGAGCCGCCGCATTGCAGGCCGACGACGATCTCGCTGACCGGGATCGGCTCGCGCTTCAGCTGACCGACTTCCTCGGCGATTTCGGCCAGCACGCCCATCGCCTTCTCCACCGATTTGCGCGACCCGCCAGCATCCTGGATGTTGAAATGGCGTTTTCCCGCGGCGGCGCCCTTCTGGCCGTAGAGGGTGAGCTGGTTGACCTCGCATCCCAGGCCGACCATCAGCACGCCGCCGAAATTCGGGTGGCGGGCATAGCCGGCAAGCGTGCGGTGCAGCACCATCATGCCGTCGCCCGTGCCGCTCATGCCGCAGCCCTGGCCGTGGACGATCGGCACGAAACCGTCGATGCCGGGATATTTCGGCAGCAAGGTCCGGTTGGCGGTGTCGGCGATGGAATGGCAGACCGTGGCCGAGCAATTGACGCTGGCGATGATGCCGATGAAGTTGCGCGTGCCGGCGCGGCCATCGGCGCGGCGATACCCCATGAAGGTGCGGGCGCGGTCGGCAGCTGTAGCATGCTCGGCCTCGCTCGGCGGCACCACCGGGAGGCGGCCGGCCTCGAACACCAGATTGTGCGAATGGACATGCTCGCCCGGTGCGATGTCCTGCGTGGCGCGGCCGATCGCCTGGGCGTATTTGACCACGGCTTCACCGGCGGCGATCGGCTTGATCGCCACCTTGTGGCCAGGTTCGATAACGGCCGTGGCAAGCGCGCCGCCCGGCAGGGCCGTGCCGATCTCGATGCGGCCATTGGCAACGGCGACATTGTCGGCGGGGGACAGAAGAATGGTGTTCGAGACGTTCACGGGCGGTTTCCTGGGTGATCCTGGGATGCGCGGATTGACACGCGCCTGTTAAGAGTTAATGTCTTTTATCGTGAAAAAACAGTTTTGCGTCAATTGTTTTTTCGCAGGCGTTTCGCATGCCTCTGGCTGGCGGTGGCGCTGCAAACAATGAACCGTGTCCCGGAGAAAGCGATTCCTGCTTTTCAGGGTCATGGGAACGTCATATTGCGCTTCAAGCCGGCCGCCGCAAGCGCCGGCATGAATGGGTCAGGGGATGTCCAAGAGCAACAACGTCTACAAGGACGCCTATAACAGGTGCCTCAGGCTGCTCGACGAAACGCGCAGCCTGCCGTCGGAACCGGAACTGGGCACGCTGCTCGGTGTCAGCCGCACGACCGTGCGCAGCATCCTGGCGCGCATGGAGGAAACCGGGCTGATCGCCTGGAACAAGCGCGCCAAGACGGTGCTTCGCGACCCGCGTCCCGACGATTTCTTTCCCGAGGAAGAGACAGATACGCTGGCCGAGATCATCGAGCGGTCGTTCATGCGGCGTCTGCTCGCCGGCGGCGCCGAGGCCGGCATGCAGATCAACGAACTTGAACTGGCGCGCGAGATCGGCGTCGGCACCACCAGCGTGCGCGAGTTCCTGATCCGCTTCTCGCGCTTCGGCCTGATCGAGAAGCGCCGCAACAGCCATTGGGTGCTGAAGGGTTTTACACGGGCTTTCGCTTTGGAACTGACCGAGATCCGCGAGATGTTCGAACTGCGCTCGGCGGCCGCCTTCGCCGCTCTGCCACAGGAAAGCCCGGTCTGGGCCGATCTCGATCGCCTGGAGGACGAACATCGCCTGCTGGCAAGAGAGATCGCCACGCGCTTCAACGCGTTTTCCGAGCTGGACGAGCGCTTCCACCGGCTCATCCACCGGGCCTCGCACAACCGTTTCATCGTCGATTTCTACGACGTCATCGCCATGATCTTCCATTACCACTACCAGTGGAACAAGGCGCAGGAGCGCGAGCGCAACGAAGTCGCCGTCGGCGAGCACCTCGCCTATATCGAGGCGCTCAAATCGCGCGACCTCGGCAAGGTCGATGCCGCCTGCCGCAAGCACCTGAAATCGGCGCGCCACACGCTTTTGACCTCCATCCCCGAAAGCCGGCCCTTGCAGAAATCCTGATCGCGCCGCGTTGCCGCAGCATCGAATTGGCGATTTTCGACCTGCCGCCGCCATGATAGGTATCCTTCCAGGACTTGCTTGAAGAGGCAGATGGCTTGAACCGCCGGGGGAGACGCTGGAGCATGCCGACCGCGCTTGTCGCGGCCTGCCTGCTGTTGCTTCAGTCGACGCTCGGCGCCTTCGCTTTCGCCACCGGGCCGAATGCCGCGCAGCTCGACGCTTTCGGCAATGTCATCTGTAGCCGCGACGGCGCCACCCAGCTTCCCGGCGGTGACCAGCACCCGTCCCATCTGCCGGCCTGCTGCACGCTTGGCTGCGGCATGTTTTCATCCGCCTTTGCGCCGCCGCCCGATGCCGGACTGGCCCTGGCCAGCCTTTCCTTCGAAGCGGTCGCCTTCGTTTTTCCGGCGAGCGTTCACCTCGACTTCGCGCGCGAACGCTCGCCGTCGAACCCGCGCGCGCCGCCGCTGGCGGCCTGAGATTTTTGCCCGGCGGAACCTTTCGCGGGCGCACCCATCCAACGACCAAACGACTCGCGACCGGCGACGGCGCGATCATCACTTCATGGAGCAACCATGTCCCATTCTTCCTCCCCCATAGCGGCAGGCACGCTGTTCAGCCGCATTCTGTCGCACGTCCGGGAGCGTCTCGGCACTGCCGTGCTGGCCTTGGCGATCATGCTCGCCGGCGCCCAGTCTCTCCTGGCGCATGAGTTCAAGGTCGGCGATATCGAGATCGGCCATCCCTGGTCACGCGCCACGCCGGCCGGCGCCAAGGTGGCCGGCGGCTATTTTACCATTACAAACAACAGCAGCGCGCCGGACCGGCTGCTGTCGATTTCGTCCGACATCTCCGACAAGGCCGAACTGCATGAGATGGGTGTCAAGGATGGCGTCATGACCATGCGGCCCGTTGTCGGCGGCCTGGAGATTCCAGCCGGCGGCAAGGTCGTTTTGGGTCCCGGCAGCTATCATGTGATGTTCATGGATTTGAAGCAGCCACCCAAGCAGGGCGAGATGTTCGCCGCCACGCTGACCTTCGAAAAGGCCGGGACGGTGACGATCAAGTTCGCCGTGCAGGCCATGGGCAGCGCGGCCCCTCAGGAAGACAACGACTGAACCGGCCATCGTACCGATCAAGATTCCAGAGGGACCACCATGAACAAGCATCTTTTATCGGCGGCAGCACTTCTGGTGCTGGGGACAAATGCCGCCTTCGCGCACATCACGCTCGAAACCCAGGAAGCGGCGGTCGGCTCGACCTACAAGGCCGTGCTACGGGTGCCGCATGGTTGCGACGGCAAGGCGACGACCGCCGTGCGCGTGCAGATTCCGGAAGGGGTGATGGCGGTGAAGCCGATGCCAAAACCCGGCTGGACGCTGCAGACCAAGAAGGGCAAATATGAAAAATCCTATCAGCTCTATGGCCAGGCGGTGACCGACGGCGTCAAGGAAGTCGACTGGAGCGGCGGCAATCTGCCGGATGAATTCTATGACGAGTTCATCTTCCGGGCCACGCTGACGGCGGATCTGCCCGTCGGCCAGAAGCTCTATTTCCCGGTGGTGCAGGAATGCGGCGATGCCGCCGACCGCTGGATCGAAATCCCGGCGGCGGGGCAGGATGAAGACGCGCTGGAGACCCCGGCGCCCGGCATCAAGCTCACCCCAAAGAAATAGTTTCTCCCCCTGGCGCGCTCTGCTAGCCGGAGCGCGCCGCATCCTCGTGGCATGGCATGACCGCAATATCTTCCCGGATGGTCGATACCACCAGCAAGCGCGTCGGCCGGATTGCCGGCGGGCTGCTGGCCGTGCTCATGGTCGTTATCGTGATGGCCTCGACCAGCCAGGCCTTTGCCCATGCCGCGTTGATCCAGACCGACCCGTCCGACGGTGCCGTGCTGGCGCAAGCTCCGAAGCAGTTCTCGCTGACCTTCAGCGAACCGGTTTCGCCCCTGGTGCTGACGCTGGTGAAGCCCGACGGCACGCCGATTGCGCTGACATCCTTCCGCCTCACCGACCAGACGCTCGAGATCGACAATCCGCAGGCGCTCAAATCCGGCACGCATGTGCTGAGCTGGCGCGTCATCTCGGCCGACGGCCATCCGGTCGGCGGCTCGTTGTTGTTTTCCATCGGCGCGCCAAGCGAACCGCCCGCCGTATCCGAAATGGTCGACTGGCCGTCGCGGTCGGCGATCTGGATCGGCAAGGTCTTTCTTTACATCGGTCTTTTCCTCGGCGTCGGCGGTGCCTTCGCCCTTGTCTGGCTGGCGGGCAGCGGAAGAGCCGGTCAGCGTTTTGTCATGGCCGCGATCTTGTGCGGCCTGGTGGCGGCACCCTTGTCGCTCGGCTTTCAGGGGCTCGATGCGCTCGGAGCGCCGCTCCCCCATCTGGCGCAGCCGGTGATCTGGCGGACCGGGCTCGGCACCAGCTTCAGCTGGACGGTGCTGGTCGCCCTGATTTCGTTGGGTCTCGGTCTGCTGTCGCTGGCCGGCCCGCGTGTGCTCGCCAGGCCATTGGCGCTCGCCGGCCTCCTTGCCGTCGGCGTCGCTCTTGCCGCCAGCGGCCATGCCAGTGCTGCCGAACCGCAATGGCTGACGCGGCCGCTGGTGTTCGTGCACGGTATCGGCATTGCCTTCTGGACCGGCACGCTGGTGCCACTCGGTCTCGCGCTGAAGCGCCAGACGGCCGATGCCGTCGCGTTCCTGCGCCGCTTCTCCTGCGCGATCCTGCCGGTGGTGGCCGTGCTTGCCGCGGCCGGCATCGTGCTCGCCGTCATCCAGGTGCAGACGCCCTCGGCTCTGGCCGGCACCGCCTATGGCCGGCTGCTGCTGATCAAGCTGGCGCTGCTGGTCTTCCTGTTTACGCTGGCCGCGGTCAATCGCTGGAAACTCACCGCTTCCGCCGAGGCGGGCGCCACGGAGGTGCAGCGCAGGCTCACCCGTTCGATCGCCGTCGAAATGCTGATCGTGCTGGCGATCTTCGGCGTCGCCGCGGGCTGGCGCTTCACGCCGCCGCCGCGGGCTTTGGCGATCGCGGCGGCGCAGCCGGTCTCGGTCCACATCCACGCGCTGGAGGCAATGGCCGATCTCAGCATCACGCCAGGCCATGCCGGGCCTGTCGCTGCCTCGATGATCATCATGACCGGTGATTTCGGACCGCTCGACGCCAAGGAGGTGACGCTGGTGCTGTCGAAACCCGATTCGGGCATCGAGCCGCTGAAGCGCGCGGCGACCAAGCCCGGCGACGGCAGCTGGCGTGTCGACAACCTCGTCATTCCGGTTCCCGGGCGCTGGATGGTGCGCATCGACATCCTGGTCTCGGATTTCAAGATAGTGAAGATCGAAGCGCCTGTGGACATCAGGCCGTAGCCGACAGATGTGATCGTTGTCGAACGGCCCGCATTGTGCGACGGCAACACAATTCGGCGAGGCGGTTGACGCGGCCCGAAAGGCCCGTCAATCATCTCCGGAAGAATGGGCATCCCGGCAAAATCGCGGGCTGCAACCAACAAGATCCGAAAGCAGGGAAGAAACGATGGAAAAAGCCGAAATCGGACTGATCGGCCTTGGCACGATGGGCTCCAACCTGGCGCTGAACATCGCCGAGCACGGGCACCGCATCGCCGTCTTCAACCGCACCCGCGCACGCACCGACGCCTTCGTCGAGAATGCCGGCGCGCTGAAGAACATGGTTGTGCCCTGCTACAGCCTGGAAGAACTTGCCGCCGCGATCCGGCCGCCGCGCCCGATCATCATCATGGTGCTGGCCGGCAAGCCGGTCGATGAGCAGATCGAAGCCTTGCGCGGCGTGCTGTCCAGCAACGACATCGTCATCGATGCCGGCAACGCCAATTTCCGCGACACGATGCGGCGCTTCTCCGAACTGTCCGGCTCAGGCCTGACTTTTATCGGCATGGGCGTGTCCGGCGGCGAGGAGGGCGCGCGCCATGGCCCGTCGATCATGGTCGGCGGCACGGAAGATAGCTGGAAGCGGGTCGAAAAAGTGCTGACCGCCATCTCCGCCAAGTTCAAGGACGAGCCCTGTGCCGCCTGGCTCGGCACCGATGGCGCCGGCCACTTCGTCAAGACCATCCACAACGGTATCGAATATGCCGATATGCAGATGATCGCCGAAATCTACGGCATTCTGCGCGATGGGCTCGGCATGGGACCGAAGGACATCGGCACGGTGTTCTCCAACTGGAACAAGGGCCGGCTCAACTCCTACCTGATCGAGATCACCGCCAAGGTGCTCGCCGCCGACGACCCCAAGACCGGCAAGCCGGTGGTCGACATCATCCTCGACCGTGCCGGCCAGAAGGGCACCGGCAAATGGTCGGTCATCGAGGCGCAGCAGCTCGGCATTCCGGCGACCGCGATCGAGGCGGCCGTGGCGGCCCGCGTTCTGTCGTCGATCAAGGACGAGCGGCTGGCGGCCGAGAAAGCCTATGGCAACATCGGGGTATCGAAGATTTCCGGCGACAGGGATGCGCTGCTGAAAGATCTCGAACTGGCGTTGTTCGCCGGCAAGATCGCGGCCTATGCGCAGGGTTTCGCGGTGATGAGCGGCGCCTCGAAGGAGTTCAACTGGAACCTGCCGATGCCGACCATCGCCAGGATCTGGCGCGCCGGCTGCATCATCCGCTCGCAGATGCTGGATACGATGGCCGAGGCGTTCAGCAGCGGCGGCGCTTCGACCAATCTTTTGATGGCGCCGGCTTTCATCAGCCTGATGCAGGAAGCGCATCCGTCGCTGCGGCGTATCGTGGCGAGGGCTTGCGAAGCCGGAGCGCCGGTGCCGGCGCTGTCTTCGGCGCTTGCCTATTTCGACAGCTACCGCCAGGGCCGCGGCACCTCGAACCTGATCCAGGCACAGCGCGACTTCTTCGGCGCGCATGGCTTCGAACGCATCGGCGAGCAGGGTGCCTTCCACGGCCCATGGGGCAGCGGCGCGGCGGGTTAGAGTATTTTTTGACGCAATTCCCAAGGGAAAGCGCTACGCGCTTTTCCCGGGAAAACCGCTTCACGCTTCCTGGAATTGCTCTAGTCCAAGGAGCGCTGGTAGGCCAGGACCTCGCCTGGCACGCTGAGACTTTGCAGCGAGCCGGGTGCGGCGCCGCCGATCCAGCCGAGCACGGAGCGGGCGAGTTCGGAGCCCGCCAGCCGGAAGTTCTCGTTGACGATCAGCAGTTCCGGCCGGAACAGATGCAACAGGTCCGATGATTGCTTGGAGACGATGTCCACATCGCGGCCAAGCTTGAGGCCGGCGTCCTCGATGCCGGCGACGAGCGCAAGGGTAGCGGCGGCGGCGCTGCTGACAAAACCGTCCGGCCTGATGTCGCGGCGCATCAACTGCGCGGTCCTCGTCCTGATCTGCTCGATCGAATGGTCGATCGATACGGTGCTGAACGGGATCTCGCTGGCGCCGACCTCGCTCAGCGCATCGGCAAAGCCGTTGACCGTATGGCCGTAATAGGTCAGCCCGACGGGCGGCGTCAGCAAGGCGAGCTTGCGGCGTCCCATGCTGGCAAGTCGTCGTACGGCTTCGACCGCGAAGGCATGATTGTCGAAATCATGGTAGGGGTGGACCAGCCCCATATCGGTGCGGCCATGCGTGGCAAAGGGAATGCCATGCTCTAGCATATAACGGGCCCTGGCATCGTTCGGCTGCGTGCGTGAAATGATGACGCCGTCGGCGGAACCGGTCTCGACCAGGTAGCGTATGGGATCTAGCGGATCCTGCGAGCGCGAATAGGGTGTGACGATCAGGTGGTATGGCGTGTCGGCAATGACCTCCGAGACACCGTAGATGATGTCTGAGACGAAGCTCATGATCTCGCGGTCGGTGTTAAGCACGAGGCTGATGACATTGGTCTTGCCGGTTCTGAGCCTGACGCCGGCGCGGTTCGGGCGGTAGCCGATCTGCTTGGCGACGAGCTGGACGCGGCGCCTGGTTTCGGCGCCGATCTCGGGAGCATCCTTCAAGGCGCGCGACACGGTGGTGACGCCGAGCCCGGTCATAAAGGCGAGCGTCTTCAGCGTTGGCCGTTCTTGCGCCGACGCTTCCTCGTTTTTTTCCGTATGTCGTCTGTCCATTCGTCCCGCCCGTCAGGCGCATAGCAGCCGCAGGCCGGGTCGGCAATCGCCGTGATTGGCGGCGTGGCATGATTCCAAGCCCGGCAATCCGTCAATATACTGAAACGTTACAGATTGCCAATCGCGCTGCGCTGGCCGACGAATTCGGAGGACGACATCGAGCTGCGAATTCCCTTGAGAATCCAGCGCGAAACGCCGCCCTGGCGATGTTCTTTGTCACTTTCATGGATCATTTCTTATTTTGCACTGCAATTGCTCATATTGCGGCGCACAACGACAAGGTCGGTTGATAGATTTTATTCGCGGCTCGAAAAAATATCGAACGGTCTCCACGCCTGGGGTTGCGCCATCCACGCAATTGCCGTATCGAAAATCTGTAACGTTTCAGATTCTGGGAGGAACCGAAATGCGATACAAACTTTTGACCGCTGCCCTGGCGGCCACGGCCGCGCTGCAATTCGCTGGCCCGGCCGCCGCGACGGACCTGGAAGTCACTCATTGGTGGACTTCCGGCGGCGAGGCGGCGGCGGTCGCGGAACTTGCCAAGGCTTTCGACGCCACCGGCAATCACTGGGTCGACGGCGCCATTGCCGGCTCCGGCGGCACGGCACGGCCGATCATGATCAGCCGGATCACCGGCGGCGACCCGATGGGCGCCACCCAGTTCAATCACGGCCGGCAAGCGGAAGAGCTGGTGCAGGCCGGCCTGATGCGCGACCTGACCGATGTCGCCACCAAGGGCAAGTGGACCGAGGTCGTGCGGCCGAAGAGCCTGCTCGACAGCTGCACCATCGACGGCAAGATTTACTGCGTGCCCGTCAACATCCACTCCTGGCAGTGGCTGTGGCTCTCGAACGACGCCTTCCAGAAGGCCGGCGTGCCGGTGCCGAAGGACTGGAATGAGTATGTGGCCGCCGCCCCGGCTCTCGAGAAGGCAGGCATCGTCCCGCTGGCGGTGGGCGGGCAGGCCTGGCAGTCGTCCGGCGCCTTCGACGTGCTGCTGGCAGCGGTCGGCGGCACCGACACCTTCCTCAAGGTCTACAAGGACAAGGACGCCAAGTTCGCGGCCGGTCCCGAAGTCGCCAAGGTGTTCAAGGCGGCCGACGATGCGCGCAAGATGGCCAAGAACACCAATGTGCAGGACTGGAACCAGGCCACCAACATGGTCATCACCGGCAAGGCCGGCGGCCAGATCATGGGTGACTGGGCGCAGGGCGAGTTCCAGGTTGCCGGCAAGACGGCCGGCAAGGACTATACCTGTCTTCCCGGCCTTGGCCTGAACGAGGTCATCGCCACGGGTGGTGACGCCTTCTATTTCCCGGTGCTCAAGGATGCCGACAAGTCCAAGGCGCAGGAGGTCCTGGCCGAAACCTTGCTCGACCCCAAGACCCAGGTCGCCTTCAATCTCAAGAAGGGCTCGCTGCCGGTGCGTAGCGATGTCGACCTTAACGCCGCCAACGACTGCATGAAGAAGGGGCTCGCCATCCTGGCCAAGGGCGCCGTCATCCCATGGACCGATCAGCTGCTCTCGCAAGACAGCCAGAAGCAGAAGGAGGACCTGTTCTCCGAGTTCTTCGCCAAGCCCGAGATGACCGTGGAAGAGGCGCAGAAGCGCTTCGCCGCCATCATCGCCACGGCGGACTGATACCGCCGGCTTTCCTTCCGGTCCGGTTAACTCCGGGCCGGGAGGGCGCGCCCTTATCCGATCCAGCATGGCTGCACCGATGAGCAAGAGCGAACGCCCCAGTCGACTGTTTCGCAATCTCAATGCGAAGGTCGCGTCGATCCCCATGATCCTCACCGCGCTGGTGGTTTTCGTCGGCGGCACGGCGTGGACGGTGCTCTATTCCTTCACCAATTCGAAGCTGTTGCCGCGGCTGAATTTCGTCGGCCTCGACCAGTATTACCGGCTGTGGGCAACCCCGCGCTGGCTGATCTCGATCGAGAACCTGCTGATCTACGGCGTGATCTCGCTGGTTTTCTCGCTGGTGATCGGTTTCATCCTCGCTGCGCTGCTCGACCAGAAGATCCGTTTCGAGGATACGTTCCGCACCATCTTTCTCTATCCCTTCGCGCTCTCCTTCATCGTCACCGGCCTTGTCTGGCAATGGCTGCTCAATCCGGATTTCGGCATCCAGGGCGTGATACGAAGGCTTGGCTGGACGAGCTTCGATTTCGATCCGCTCTACAATTCCAGCATCGTCATCTACGGCATATCGATCGCCGCGCTCTGGCAGGGCACCGGGTTGATCATGTGCCTGATGCTGGCAGGCCTGCGCGGCATAGACGAGGATATCTGGAAGGCCGCGCGGGTGGACGGGATTCCGATGTGGAAGACCTATCTGTTCATCATCATCCCGATGATGCGGCCGGTCTTCATCACCACGCTCGTCATCATCGCGTCCGGCATCGTCAAGGTCTACGATCTCGTCGTCGCCCAGACCAGCGGCGGGCCGGGCATCGCCTCCGAAGTGCCGGCAAAGTATGTCTATGACTACATGTTCTTCGCCCAGAATCTCGGCCAGGGTTTCGCAGCCTCGACCATGATGCTGCTCTCGGTGATGATTGTCATCGTGCCGTGGGCCTATCTCGAATTCGGAGGCAGGAAGCGTGTCTGACCAAGCCGTTTCCCTGTCCGTGCCGTCCGGCGCCGCCCATGCCGATGCCTTGGGGCCGAGCGGACCGAAGCCGCGTCACATATTCTCACGCCGCAACATCTTCCTCTATGGCACGCTCATCGTGGCGGCGCTCTACTACCTCCTGCCGCTCTATGTGATGATCGTCACCTCGCTCAAGGGCATGCCGGAGATCCGCCTCGGCAACATCTTCTCGCCACCGCTCGAGATCACTTTCGAGCCCTGGGTCAAGGCGTGGTCGACAGCCTGCACCGGCCTCAATTGCGACGGACTTTCGCGCGGCTTCTGGAACTCCGTTCGTATCACCGTACCTTCGGTGATCCTGTCGATCGCGATCGCCTCCGTAAACGGCTATGCGCTGGCCAACTGGCGCTTCAAGGGCGCCGACACGTTCTTCATCATCCTGATCGTCGGCGCCTTCATCCCTTATCAGGTGATGATCTATCCGATCGTCATCATCCTGCGCGAGATCGGCCTCTATGGCAGCCTGAGCGGCCTGGTGATCGTCCATTCCATTTTCGGCATGCCGATCCTGACACTGCTGTTCCGCAACTATTTCACCTCCATGCCGGAGGAATTGTTCCGCGCGGCGCGTGTCGACGGCGCCGGCTTCTGGGGCATTTATCTGCGCATCATGCTGCCGATGTCGCTGCCGATCTTCGTCGTCGCCGTCATCCTGCAGGTGACAGGCATCTGGAACGACTTCCTGTTCGGCGTCGTCTACACGCGCCCCGACACCTATCCGATGACGGTCCAGCTCAACAACATCGTCAACTCCGTGCAGGGCGTGAAGGAATACAACGTCAATATGGCGGCGACCATCCTGACCGGGCTGGTTCCGCTCGTTATCTATTTCATTTCCGGCAGGCTTTTTGTGCGTGGCATCGCTGCCGGCGCGGTGAAAGGGTGATGATGGCAGAAATCGCGAACCCCAGCGTATCGATCCAGAACCTGTCGCTGAACTACGGCGCGGTGTCGGTTCTGCAGACACTCAATCTCGATATCGCCGAGGGCGAATTCATCGTGCTCCTGGGGCCCTCCGGCTGTGGGAAGTCGACCTTGCTCAACTGCATTGCAGGCCTGCTCGACATTTCGAAGGGCCGCATCTTCATCAAGGGCAAGAACGTCACCTGGGAAGAGCCCAAGGATCGCGGCATCGGCATGGTGTTCCAGTCCTATGCGCTCTATCCGCAGATGACGGTGGAGAAGAACCTGTCCTTTGGCCTGCGCGTCGCTGGCCTGCCCAAGGAGGAGATCGCCAAGCGCATCGCGCGCGCCGCGGAGATCCTGCAGATCGAACCGCTGCTGCAGCGCAAGCCCTCCGCACTGTCCGGCGGCCAGCGCCAGCGCGTGGCGATCGGGCGGGCGCTGGTGCGCGATGTCGACGTGTTCCTGTTCGACGAACCGCTGTCCAATCTTGACGCCAAGCTGCGATCCGAACTGCGCGTCGAGATCAAGCTGCTGCATCGCAGACTGGAGAATACCATGATCTACGTCACCCACGACCAGATCGAAGCGATGACGCTCGCCGACCGGATTGCGGTGATGAAGGGCGGCGTCATCCAACAGCTCGACGCGCCGCAAACCATCTACAACCGTCCGGTCAACCGGTTTGTCGCCGGATTCCTCGGTTCGCCGGCGATGAATTTCATCGAGGGTCAGCTGGAAGCAGGCGATGCCGGGGCGTTCACCGCCGACGGGGTTTCGATACCGCTCGACCGCTATGAGTTCGACAAGGACCGCGGCAGCGCGGGCAAGCCCTGTGTGTTCGGCATCAGGCCCGAGCACGTCGCCTTTGGAGATGCGGCCAAGGCCATGCCGTTCACGGCCGAGTCAGCTGTCGAGATCGTCGAGCCGATGGGCTCCGACACGCTGGTGTGGACCAAGCTCGGCGGCCGCAATTTTTCCTTCCGCGTCGAGGCGGAAAAGACGTTGCGCACCGGCGATCCAATCCGGATCGGCTTTGACCCAGCCCGCGCCTCGCTGTTCGATACCCCATCCGGCAACCGCCTATAGCTCCCAAGCCTTCCTCCCAAGCCCCACCATACCAAGCAGAACGGACAGAGACGATGAACTGGTCATTCCAACTTTACAGCGCCCGCAATTTTCAGCCCTGGGAGGGCGTGCTCGCCACGCTCGGCAAGCTCGGCTACACGCAAGTCGAAGGCTTCGGTGGCGTCTATGAGAATCCCAAGGCCTTCCGCGCGGAACTCGACAAGAACGGGCTTTCGATGCCGACCGGGCATTTCTCCATCGATGCCCTGGAGAAGGATTTCGACGGCGTGCGCAAAACGGCCGAAGCGCTCGGCATCAAGCTTCTGATCTGCCCCTATCTGATGGCCGAGGACAGGCCGTCCGACGCCGCCGGCTGGCGCGGCTTCGGCGAACGCCTGGCCAAGGTCGGCGAGGTCGCCTCGCAGGCCGGCTACGGCTTTGCCTGGCACAACCATGATTTCGAATTCAAGGCACTCGCCGACGGTTCAGTGCCGCAGGATCACATCCTGTCTTCCGCCCCCGCTATCGGCTGGGAGATGGACCTCGCCTGGGTGGTGCGCGGCGGCGCCGATCCGCTGCCCTGGATCGAGAAGCACGGCAAACGCATCGTCGCCGTGCATGTCAAGGACATCGCCAGGCCCGGCGAAGGGCTGGACGAGGATGGCTGGTCGGATGTCGGCCACGGCACGATCGACTGGGCCAACCTGATCAAGGTGTTGCGGGCCAAGAGCGCGGCAAAATACTTTGTCATGGAACAGGACAATCCCAACGACATCGAGCGCTTCGCCCGCCGCTCGATCGCATCCGTCAAGGCTTACTAGGAACAATCATCATGGCAAAGAAACTGGGTATTGGCGTCATCGGCTGCGGCAACATCTCGAAGGCGTATTTCTCGCTGGCACCGCTGTTTCGCGGCATCGAGATGCGCGCCTGCGCCGACATCAACATGGACGCGGCCAGGGCGCGGGCGAAGGAATTCACGCTGCGCGCCGAGACCGTCGAGGACCTGCTCAAGGCCGACGACATCGACATCATCGTCAACCTGACGATACCGGCGGTGCATTACGAGGTGTCGAAGCGGGTGCTCGATGCCGGCAAGCACGTCTATTCGGAAAAACCGTTCGTGCTCTCGCTCGGGGAGGGCCAGGACCTCAAGGCGCGGGCTGCGAAGAAGGGGCTGCGCATCGGCTCGGCGCCCGACACCTTCCTCGGCGGCGCGCACCAGCTGGTGCGTGAGCTGATCGACGAGGGCAAACTCGGCAAGATCACCAGCGGCACCTGCCATGTCATGGGTCACGGCATGGAGCATTGGCACCCCAATCCGGATTTCTTCTTCCAGCCGGGCGCCGGACCAGTGCTCGATATCGGGCCGTATTACATCACCAACCTGATCCAGCTGATCGGGCCGGTAAAACAGGTGGCGGCCTTTGCGACAACCCCGGCCAAGGAGCGGACGATTTCATCGAAGCCGCGCGCGGGGGAAAAAATCCCGGTCAACACGCCGACGACGATCCATGGCCTGCTGGAATTCGAGAACGGCGCCGTGGTGACGTTGAACACCAGCTGGGATGTCTGGGCTCACGGCCACGCGCCGATGGAACTCTATGGCGAAGCGGGCACGGTGTTCGTGCCGGATCCGAATTTCTTCGGCGGCGACGTGCGCTTCACCGAAGAGGGCAAGCCGGTCAAGAAGCTGCCGAAATGGAAGCACCCGCTTGGCGTACCCAATGAAATGCACGGTCAGGGCATGATGGCCAACTACCGCACGGCAGGTCTCGCCGACATGGCATTGGCGATAGTCGAGGGGCGGCCGCATCGTTGCTCGATGGAGTTGGCGCTGCATGCCGTCGATGTCATGACCGGAATCCTGCGTTCCGGCGAAACCGGCAAGTTCGTTGCCATGCAGACCACTTGCGAGCGGCCAGCGGCACTTGGCGTCAAGGCGGCCAAGGAACTGCTGGCGAAGAAGTAGGCGCAGAGATTATCGATAATTTTGACTTGCCCCTCTCCCCGTTCGGCCGGGGAGAGGGTAAAAGGGCGCCGGGCCGGCTCACCGCCTTTGCGGTGAAGCTGCCCGGCCTGTTCAGCTTCGAGGATCTTTTCCCATGCCCTATGTCGCCGCCGAAAATCGCTACGAAAAAATGATCTACAACCGCTGTGGGCGCTCCGGCCTCAAGCTGCCGGCGATTTCGCTCGGCCTGTGGCACAATTTCGGCAATGACACGCCGCACAAGACCAAGCAGGCGATCGTGCGCAAGGCGTTCGACCTCGGCATCACCCATTTCGACCTCGCCAACAATTACGGACCGCCGCCCGGCTCGGCCGAAACCGCTTTCGGCGAAATCCTGCGCACCGATTTTTCCGCCTATCGCGACGAGCTGATCATCTCGACCAAGGCCGGCTATGAAATGTGGGCCGGCCCTTACGGTGAATGGGGCGGGCGCAAATACATGCTGGCCAGCCTCGACCAGAGCCTGAAGCGGATGGGGCTCGACTATGTCGACATCTTCTACTCGCACCGCTTCGACCCCGACACGCCGCTGGAGGAAACCATGGGCGCGCTCGACCATGCGGTGCGCTCGGGCAAGGCGCTCTATGCCGGCATCTCGTCCTACAACTCGCAGCGCACCCGCGAGGCCGCCGACATCCTCAAGCGGCTCGGCACGCCCTGCATCATCCACCAGCCGAGCTATTCGATGCTGAACCGCTGGGTCGAGGAGGACGGACTGCTTGATACGCTGGAAGGGCTCGGTGTCGGCTCGATCGTGTTCTCGCCGCTGGCCCAGGGCATGCTGACCGACAAATATCTCGGCGGCATCCCCGAAGGCAGCCGCGCCTCGCAGGGCAAGTCGCTGAAGTCGGCCTTCATCAACGACCGCACCATCGCCAACATCAAGGCGCTCAACGCAATCGCCGGCAAGCGCGGCCAGACGCTGGCGCAGATGGCGCTGGCCTGGGTGCTGCGCAAGGGCAAGGTGACGTCGGCGCTGATCGGCGCCAGCCGGCCGGAGCAGGTCGAGGACTGCGTCGGCGCCCTGAAGGTGCTCGACTTCAGCGATGCCGAATTGGCCGAGATCGACAGCTACGCGCGCGAAGCCGACATCAATCTGTGGGCGGCCTCCGCCGAGCGCAAAGGCCCACCGAGGAAATAAAGCTATCGGACAAGCCGGCAAATGAAAACGGCGGGAATCTCTCCCGCCGTTTTCATGACAAGCAAAAAATGTCAGGCAAAATGGCCGGGCCGTCAGGGCGTCTTCGGCTTCTGCGCGGTGCCCAGCCCGGCTTTCGGCTTTTCCGGCGCGGGAGCAGGGGTCTTCATCTTCGCCTCGATCCAGTCGCCGTAGTTGGCCAGCCGCGTGTAGATGCCATAGGCGTCCTTGTGGCCGCAGGCGGCGCTGCCATCGGCCGGGCCTTCGCCCCAGCTGACGACGCCGACCTGGACCGGACCGTCGGTACCAGTCATGAACAGCGGGCCGCCGCTGTCGCCATTGCAGGCATCACGCACGCCGCTGGTGGTGCCGGCGCAGATCATGTTGCCGGTCAGCGGATCGGTCATGTCGGCGGCGATCGCATTGGCGGCCGCGTCGATGCCCTTCTCCGAATAGCGCATGCGGTGGGACAGATCGCCAAGTGCCGCCTTCAAATCATGCGCATAGATGGCCTTGATGCCGCTGTTGCAGGCGCTGTTCGGCTGCAGATCGAGGTCCGCGACCATCAGCGTGGTCGGGAACGTTCCGTCCTGCATCTTGCCCCAGCCGGTGACGGTGGTCTTGCCGGTGTCGGGGGTCGCCTCGCGGGTAAGCTTGATAGTCGGCGCATCGGCCGGCTCGGCAAGCCGGAGCAGGCCGAGGTCGTTGTCGAGCGTCTGCTCGCTGTAGCCCTCGTTGACGATCACCTCTACCACCTTGTGGCGCTTGCCTTCGCTGAGATCGGTGGCGCCGGTCAGCACGGTGACCGTATCCGGCGAGATCGGCCTGCCCTTGTCGTTGAGGCAGTGCGCCGCCGTCAGCACCCATTGCGGTGCGATCAGGCTGCCGCCGCAGAATTGCGCATTGGCCTGCGAGGCGGGGTTCTCGTCCAGCCTTGCGGTGGTGAGCAGCGCGACTTGGAACGGATAGGCGCCCTTTTCGGCCTGGTTGCCGCCATAGACCCGGTCGGCGCCGTCAGGGTTCTCCGCCGCTGCCTTGGCCCTGGCCTCGGTCACCCGCTGCATCGGCGAGACCGCCGCTTCAGGCCTCGCGGTGCTTTCATCCGCCCGGCCGTGGTTGATCGATACAAAGGCAGCGGCAATGCCAAGCAGCGATGCGGCAACGATTGGCCCGAATCGATTTGTGATGTGCACCTGAACCTCCTCAGACAATTCTCCCGCGCGGATCGACGCCGGGCATTGCGCAAGGAGGTGTTGCCGGTTCAGCGATCCGCACGCGTGCCATCTCGAAATGGCGCGCGATCGGTCACAAAACCGAATCCCACTTTTGCTAACCGTGCCCGCGAGCAGAACCCGCACAAAATCCTATAGCCCCCCACGGGCTACGTGGAAGCGATTTGTCATTGCCAATCTTGGATTATTTTAGGCAGTATACCGCTGCAGAGTTTTTTTGGCGGGGGCCTTGAAAATGACAGCCTAGAACAACGCTCGCGGGGAATGCCGGCGAGCAGACTCATTTTTCGGCGTCACCACGATCTCGACAATATTTCTGTATTTTGATCCAGTCCTTGCTGACTTTTGGGAGAGTCTCACCATGACAAAACTGACAAAGGCACTGATTGCGTCCGCATTGCTTTCCACTGCAATGTGGACGGTCCCGGTTTTCGCCGCCGACCCTGGTTCCGCCAGTGCCGGCAATGGCGAAAGCATGCGGGACGTTACTTCAGGCGACTTCAAGGCCGGTCGGGCAAAACCGATCACGACCCCAAAGCTTACTGATGAAGACAGCCGCGCCGCGCCGCTCACCGACGAGAAGGCGGCCGTCAAATCCTATGGCATCGTCGGGCGTTCCGCCGATGGCAAGGAGATCAAGATCGAGCCGAGCGAGGCGTTGCGCGAGCTCATCATCAAGGAACTGAACGCGCCGGCCAATGGCGCGGACGGGGCTGAGCGCAAGACCGAGGATCCGGGGCTCGGCGAAGGCGAGGCCGGGCGCCAGGTTTTCGGCCCCGACGATCGCGAGCAGGTCAAGAACACCAAGACCTATCCATTCTCGGCCATCGGCTATCTGGAAGCCAAATCGACCAAGACGGGCAGTTATGGCAGCTGCTCTGCAACGCTGATCGGCCCGCGCACGGTGCTCACGGCGGCGCATTGCCTCTACAGCCATGAGGACAAGGACTGGCTCTCGGAATATCTGTTCGTGCCAGGCCTCAACGGCAGCACCGCCGATGACGCGCCGTTCGGCGCCTTCACCTATGAGAGCGCCTATGTGCTGCAGGGCTTCATCGACAACTACCAGGGCTATTACGGCTCGGTGATCCCGTGGGATCTTGGCATCATCACGCTCAAGCAGGATGTCGGCACCAACCTCGGCTGGCTGGGTTACGCCAATTATGACGATCTCGGCGACTTCACCGCCAATCTCGTCGGCTATCCCGGCGACAAGCCGATGGGCACGATGTGGAAGGCCAGTTGCGAAGTGCATGCCGAGAACATCGCTCCGGAATATTTCCAGTATGACTGCGATACGTTCCCGGGGTCGAGCGGCAGCTCGGTCTATGCCTACGACACCAAGTCCAAGCAGCGCATCATCACCGGCGTCAACGTGGCGGAAAGCCCCGAGGCGAACACGGCGGTGCGCCTGAACGCGGCCAACGTCCAGTGGATCAACAGCCTCTACAAATAGTCGCTGCGCGTTCGCGGTGAAGACAAAGGCGGCGGGTCAAACCTGCCGCCTTTTTCGTGCCGATCCTTCCGCATGGCTTCCCTTGCACGCGGCCGGCGCCCCGACTACGCTTGGCCTGCCAAGGGGCGAGGCGTCCAGGGAGCTCAAGGGATGGGGCGGACAAGGGCAGTGTTCGGGATCGCGGCCGCATCGATGCTGGGCGCGATGATGCTTTCACCGGCTTTTGCCGATTCCGCCCCTGTCGGCGGCGCCTGGGCGGAGCGCGTGCAGATCCTCTATCAGGCCGACACACGCTCGGTGCTGCGCAGGACCGTGCGCGTCTGGGATTTCCATCCGGAGAAGAACCTCGACTTCGTCTGGGAGCCGGCGGGGGGCGAGTCGCCCGACAGGACGATCGCCGAGGACGGCACCATCAACGGCAAGGGCAGGCTGGTGTGGCGGGTGCGCGGCTCGGCGAGCTATGACCCGAAGACGGTCTACTCCAGCTATTTCGGCGATGTCAGGAACGGCCGGCCCGACGGGCAAGGCCGGCTCGAACTGCGCTCAGGCGAGGTTTTCGACGGCCATTGGCTTGGCGGAGAACTCAACGGCATAGGCATCCATGTCGATGCCGACGGCAACCGCTATGAGGGGCAGTTCGTCGACGGCGTCCCGAATGGCGAGGGCCGGTTGCTTTCGAAGACGGGCGAAATATTCGCCGGCTCCTTTGTCGGCGGGCTGAAGAACGGCAAGGGCCAGACCCGGCTCGCCGGCGGCACGGTCTATGAATCGCAATGGGTGATGGGCAAGGAGGTCGGCGGCTCACGTCCCGACGTTCTGGCCGATGCCAGGGTCGGCGGCCTGCTCAAGGCGCAGGCCGGCGGCGGCGATGCCGATAAGGTCGAGATCGGCGTCATCGTCGACCAGCGCATGACCCAGCAGGCCGACATGAAATACCAGCACCTGGCGCGCGACGAGGACATCGCGATCTATCCGGAAGACACCCTCTACAACGACGCCTGGAACGGCACCGGAACGGTCAAAAACACAAATGTCTATGACGGTCCGGACTGGGAAAACGCGCCGGCCTTTGCCGAGGTTGACCTGAAGACGACGGACGAGTCCAGGGTCAAGCTCGACAGCCTGGAAATGAAGGTCGCCGCCAGCGACGCCTACCGCAAACCCATGCTGTCGATCTCGGAGCATTTCGGCTGCATCGGCTTCAGGCCCGATTTCTCGATCGTCAACAATGGCTGGGGCGATGCCAAGGACATGAAGATGTCGATCCAGTTCACCACTGTGGACGATGAGGGCAATCCGACCGGCCAGCCAAGCCGCATGTTCACCAAGGACATCGGCAGTTTCGGCGATGGCGTCGACGTGTCGATCAAGAGCGTGCTGGACGAGGCCGGCGTCGATACGGCGAGCCTGGAAACGGGGCGTTTCCCCTGTCCCTCGGTCGACAGCCTCAATGTCTGCCGCAGCCAGTTCACCAACAAGATCAATTTTGGCGAGGTCGGCGACTATCTCGGCAATTTGAACCAGGCGATGATGCTGAACGCGATCGGTAAGTTGGACTATTCCTGGGCGGACGATCAGGGCAATGTCTATCAGCAGAGCGAGCCGTTCCGCGCCCAGGTAACCATGGCGGTCTTCGAGACTCCCGAATCGATGGCCGAATGCGGTGATGGCGGTGGCGGCAGCCCGGAAGCGATGCGCTACCAGAACATCGAATTCCCGATCGGCAAGCACGACTACACGATCGCCATGCCGGTGCGCGGCAACAAGAATGTCGGCGCCTATACGGCGCGGCTGAAGATGTGGTCGGCGATGTCGTCGATCCACAGCTTCAGTATCGCCGCGCATTTTGCCGATGGCAGCGTGCGCGAGAGCAAGCCGGTGACCTTCTTCTATTTCCGCCCAAAGCAATCGCTGTTCGAGACCAAGACCGAGCCCGCGGCGTGCTATCTGCCCCGCCAGATGATGGGCTGCGGCTAAGGTATGTCGATATTCAGGTGAGGCCGGGCCTGCGAATGGCAGTCTCCTGCGCTTCCCCGTTCTACTGCGTCGCAGTAGAACTGTGCTCACGTACTTAAGCACGCTCCGCTCCGGTTCTCGGAGACCACCATTCTCGACTCGGCCTGACCTGAATCTCAACATACCTTGGTCGGCAGACGCTACTTCCGGCCCATCTCGAAATAGTTGGGCAGTGGGATGAGCCTGACGAAGATCGTGCCTTGGGGAAAGACACGCAGTTCCAGCATCGAACCCGAGGAGCGTTGCGCACTCTGGTCGAACAGGAAATTTCCGAGCGAATAGACTTCCGCCACATCGCCGCCGGCAAGCGGGACGATCGTCTCGCTCGAGACATGCGGATGGCCGCCGACAATGACCGAAGCGCCGCGCAGCCGCATCTCATCGGCAAGCATCTCTTCGCGCGCCGACGGCTCGGTCTTGTACTCGCGGCCCCAATGGACGAAGGCGACGACCGGCCGCTTGGCATTCTCGTGCAGCAGCCGGTCAAGCAAGGCAGGGGTGAGCAGGTCGGTGTTCCTAGAACCGTTGGTGTCGATGTCGGTCAGGCCGACAAGGTCGAGATCGGCCAGCGCCAGCGTCTCGCCCTGGCCGAAATGCGGGATGCCGGCTTCATCCAGCGCGCGCAGCGTCTCGGCATAGCCGGACGGGCCGAGATCGTAGGCGTGGTTGTTGGCGAGGCCGACGCCGGCGACGTGCAGCCGCTTCAGCATGCTGGCGGCGAGGTCTTCCGGCATGGCCAGCGTCATGTCGTCGATCGCTTCCGGCACGTTGGGCAGGATGACGCCTTCGAGATTGACGATCAGCGGTCGCGATCCGGTCAGCGAAAGGATGCTGTCGACGATCTTGTCGGCCACGCCGTCGCGGACCAAAATCTTCTTCATGGCGCGGCCGAAATTCACGTCGCCGGCGAGGTAATAGATCTTGTCCTTTGGCCGTGCCTGATTGTTGAAGCCCGGACCGAAGGCGCCGAACAGCGCCACGACATAGCTGGTGGTGCGCTCGACATAGTCGGACGTGTGTTCCTGCGAGTTCTCGTTGGCGACCACCAGCGGCTGGGCGCCGAACAGTTCGCGCTGCAGCCGGGTCTGGATGTAGAGCGCGCCGACGGAATCGGCATGATCGGGCTGGCGAAGGGCCGCGACGCCATCGAGCGAAGCGGCGGCCAGCATGTTCAGAGTCTGCTGGTCGAAACGCCTGGAATCATGCTGCGGCAGGTAGTGCGAGAAGTCGGTGGATTCGACGATCAGCGTGTCCTGGTCGACAATCGGTTTCAGCGCCTCGGCCAGCCTGTCCCAGTCGCCGCGCTTCGCCTTCACCGACATTGCCACCGGCACGATCTTCGCCTCCGGGAAATAGTGGTGGAGGAAGGGCAGCATGGCGCGCACGCCATGTTCCCTGTCGAACAGGCAGGAATCCTCGACCATGTCGGCATGTGTTTCGAGCAGGCGCACGGCATCGCTGTCGGCCGCCACCGGGCCAAGCACGGTGTCGAAGCCGCGCGCCGTGGTGGCGTAGAGCTTGTGCGTCTTGTGGAAATGGTCGGGCGACAGGATGACGATGCGCTTGTAGCGAAAGCCGGACGCGGCATGAAAACCCAGCGCCACCAGGTCGGCTGCCAGCAGGTGATGCGGCACGGTGATGCCGGTCAGCCGCTGGTTTGATGGCTGGATAGTGGCGACGCTGGCGATGGCGTCCTTGAACAGCGTGGGGTCGTCGTAGAAGGGTGGAAAGTTTTCGGTGCCAGGCGGGCAGACGACCGGGGCGGCCCGGGCCGTGCCGCCGAGAACCAGAGAGAACATGGCGACCGTCAGCAGGCGGGCTATCACGGCTCGGCCAACACGATGTTCTCCACGCCGCCGACATAATAGAACGGCTTCTGCTTCGACGCGGTCAGCCGCACCACTTCGCGCGAAATGAAATCGGCGAGCCCGAACAGCGTGACGCCGCCATCCGAGGTCCTCGCCTTGCCGCGCAGGCCTTCGAGGATCGAATAGGTGAAGACGCCGTGGCCGAGCTCCGGCAATTCGGCGGCGGTGTTGTTGGCCGCGGTCGCCGAAAATACGACGATGCGCGCGTCCTGCGCGTCCTTTTCCAGGCGCGGATTGAAGGCGTTGGCGGCATGGCAGGTGTCGAGCAGCATGAAGCGCATGCCCTTGGCCCGCTCGACCGATTTCTGGATGTCACCCCAGTCGACAAGCGAAGAGCGCTTCCAGCGATCGGCATCCTGTTTGCGGCCATCGGTCGGGATGAAATAGTAATCCTCGTCGATGTTGATGCCATGGCCGGCGACGAAGACGATGGTGGTGTCGTGCTCGCCAGGCTTGTCGAGGAAGTCGGCAAGCTGGTCGTCGATCGTGTGCGAGTCCGGCTCCATGATGTTGTCGGCGCCGGCGACCGTGTAGGTCTGCCTGGCCTTGTCGGGGCTCTCGTCGAGCGCCTCGCGGTTGACCAGAACCAGCGTCTCCATCGACGCGAACAAAGGCGCCGACTTCTGCGCAACCACCTTGAGGAACTCGGTGGCGTCGTCGACGGGGTAGCGCAAATCGCAGGCATGGCCGGAACAGGCGTCGGTCAGGAACGGATATTTGTCGACGCCGATGACCGCGACATAGAGCTTGCCCTTGGCCTCGGCCTTTTCGGTCTTCCTCGCCAGCGTCGTCACGCTGCGTTCGGTCAGATAGCCATATTCGTTGGTGCCGGTGATGCGGATGGTGTTCTGGCCATCCTCGACCGGCACCTCGACGATTGTCTTGTTGCCGTCGGCCGAACGCGTGGCGATGTCGCCGACATTGCGGCTGTTCGACAGGATCGAGAAGCCGGCGACATCGGTGCTGGCTTCCTTGGCGCCTGTTATCTCGACGGCGACATAACCGTCGCGGACTTTGCTCTGGTCGTCGGCGAGCCGAATGCCGAATTCCGGCGGCTTGCGCTGCAAGAGCTTCTGCAACTCGTTGTCGACGCCCGGCCGCATCTCCTGGACCGCCTGTTTGGCGCTGCGCAGGATGATGGCGCGGCGCACCATTTCCGGGCTCCAGAGGTATTTCTTCAACTGGCCGGCGCGGATGAAGCGGCCTTCATGGTCACGGCCCTGGTTGACGTGCCAGCCGATCAGCTTGTCGCCCTCGTCCGAGGAATAGTAATAGCCCTGCGGCATCCAGGCGATCCATTGCGGGCCGGCAAAGAACATCGACACGATCAGCTCGTGCGTCTTCAGGTTCCACAGCCTCACCGTCTGGTCGGCGCTGCCGGTGACCAACAGGCCGGCTTTCTGCGAGGCGGCCATCGCGTTGATTTCGCCGGTATGGCCGGTGAATTCGCCGGAAATCCTGGCGGTCGCGGCCTTGTATTCCAGCAGCGTGCCGTCATTGCCGCCGGTGATCAGGCCAAGCCCGTTGTCGATCAGCGTGAAAGCCGAATGGACAAAGCCGTTGGTGGCGTCGTTCTCGATCGAGCGCACCACCTTGCCGCCATTGGCGATCTCCAGCACCGCGTTTTCCAGCGCGTCCTTGCCGCCCGCTGCGGCGTGCAGCGACCACTCGCCATCGCTCAGCGCGGCGCGGGCAAACGAGCCCGGCTCCGTCAGCGGTTGAGGGTCATCGAAGAACCGCTCGGCGGTGGGCAGTTCCAGCCTCTTGTCCAATGCGCCGAATTGCTCCGGGCAAGCGACGCGCTCGGGGCAGGGATTGGCATTCCCCCAGGCGATGATGCCGTTTGCCGGATCGACGCCGACAGCGGTCACCGGTGCGCCCACTCCTTGGAGCAAGGCCTTGCGTTCGCCGGTCGCCGGGTCCCAGACCTGGATGGCGTTGCGGGTACCGCCGGCCGTCGCCACCAGCGAGCCGTCGGCATTGGCGGCGCTGGCATAGACCGTGCCGTCATGGCCGCTGTAATCAAGCATCTTCTCGCCGCTGTCGGTGTTCCAGACGACGGAGCGATGCTTGTCGGCGCAGCGGTAGCCGCAGGACGCGACCAACCGCGATCCCCTGGCAAAGGTCAGCGAGCCGATGAGAAAGTCCTGCCTCGGCATGGCGCGCGCCAGCGTGCCGTCGGCGGCATGCCAGAGCTGGACCTGTCCGTCCTTGCTGCCGGTGGCAAACAGGCTGCCGTCCTGCGAGATGGCCAGCGCCAGGACGCTGATGTCCCGCAAGGGCTCGGCTTCATCGGGCAAGGCGATTTCCTCGCCCTTGGCGACATCCCAGAGCCGGATGCCATTGTCGGTGGTGGTGGCCGCCAGCCGGGTTCCAGCAGCGGCAAAGGCCAGCTTGTCGATGTGCCAGGAATCGGCGTCGAGCTTCTTGTCCAGCGTCCAACCCGTCGCTGATTTGTCGTCGAGCCGCCAAAGATAGACCATGCCGTCGCCGCCGCCGGCTGCCAGTGTCTTGCCATCGGGCGAGAAAGCCAGATCATAGGTCGCGTAGTCGGCGGCCTTGAGCACGGCCTTCATCTTGCCGGTGGCGAAGTCGAACAGCCTGATGTCGCCATAGGGCGGCTTGTCGCCGAGACCGGCGCCGAAATACCCGCCGGCGGCGATCGTCTTGCCATCCGGCGAGACCGCGACCGCGAAGATCTTGCCGTCGCTGCCATTGCCGAGATAGCCGCGAATGGTGCGTAGCGTCACGCCGCTCTGCCAGTCCCAGATGCGGATGGTCTTGTCGTCGGATGCCGAGACAAGATCCTCCCCATCGGGCGTGAAGGCAAGATCGGCAATCCGGGCGGTGTGGCCGCCGGTATCGAGGTCGAGATGGAAATCCGGGGCGTCCTCCGCGCGGGCGGCTGAAGCCGTGATCAAGGCTCCAGCCATGGCCAGCCAGCGGCAGGCGCGCATGAGGCGGAATCTGGGCCCGGGTTTCCCCATCGCTATTTGACTTCGGCCGCTGGTTGCCCGTTGCGAACATAGGCCTCGATCGCCGTGGCAAAAGTCGGCGAACCCGCCTTGCGCTGCTTGTCGACATAGCCGGCAAAATAGCTCCAGAACGAGACGGCGTAGTCGCGGAAATAGGCATCGGTCACCTTGCGCGAGCAGAGGTCGCCATCGACGCAGAAGGACAGCCGGTTGAGGAAATAGACGATGCGGTCGAAATTCTCATTGAAGTCGGCGAGCGGCATGTCGCCGCCCGAAGCGCTCATCGCCTCGATGCCGATGCGCTGGCGGAACACCTGTTCCTCGGTCGGCGAGGGGTTGGCGCTGAGCAGATTGTCGTATTTGGCGTTAAGGGCGGCAAGGCGATCTTTCAACGCCCGTTGTGCTTGCTGGTAGTCCTTGGTTTCCCAGAGCTCGACCAGGGACATGGTCTGCTCGACGCGCTTCTGTTCCTGGTTGGCCAGGAACTGGTAGACCGAGAATGCCAGGGTGAAGATGATGGCGAAACGCACCAGCAAGCCCGACCAGGCATAGACCAGCATGCGCCAGTCGCGATCGGTGAAGGGATTGCTCTCCTTCTTGATCTCATGGCTACTCGGCCAGGGAAAACCTTCGGTGGTTTCCGGCAGCGTCTCCTTCGCCGCCGGCGCCTTTGCGGGCGCGGCCACCGGTGTCTGCTTTGTCGTGCCCCCCGGCTTCTTCATTTGCAGCTATCCAGTTCGATGGTAGCGGAGGGATCAAGCACCACGCCCGGCGCTTCAAGCTGCTTCTTCAGGCATGCCAGCTGCGGGCGCGAAACTATGAACTGCATGTCCGGCTCGGCCGGGGCCTTGTTCGGCGAGGGCAAGGCTTCGACCACGCCGCGCGAGGCGCAGCTCGAGAGATCGACCACCACCGCGTCACTGCTGGTCTTGGCGAACTGGTCGTACTGATCGAGGAAGCACGTTGCCAGTTCCGAATTGAGAACCACCTGCTTGGCGCAAAGGCCGCATGTGTCCTGCGCAGACGCATTGGCGACCAGAAACAGGCCGCCGGCAAGTCCGGCAACCGTTGCGCGCCAGGAGAAAAAAGACTTCTTCACAATCGATCCTATCTGCTTCGTCAGCCGCCGAGCCCTTGGCTGCGGCTGGGGGATGTTCTCATATCGCGCCAATCGCGCAAGAGCCGGCTGTACGAGGCCGTGTGGCCGTGGTCCGGAGCTCAGGCGCGTGGCACGGTCTCCATCGGAAAGATCATCACCGCCCCCTTCGGGCCACTTTTGTCGGCAAGCCGCATCACCGAACGGGTCGGCGGCGCCATGCCGATATCGGCGAGCATGTCGGAGAAGCTGGCGGGACCGAGGCCGCGCGTCATCGCCGCGACGCCGTCCTGCGCCAGGAAGCTCAGATCTTCCTTCTCGCTTTCCGGCGGCGCTTCGGTCAGTACCGCGATCATCCGCTCCATGCCGAAGCTGGTGTCGGTGAAGGCAAGCAGCCCTTCCTGCAGCGTGGCCTGCGGTGCCAGGCGTTCGGCGACGATGTGGGTGATCGAATAGTCGCTGCCGACATAGAGCACGTTGATGTCGACCAGCTGGTCCGAGCTGTTCTTGGCCAGCACATGCACTTCGTCGCCCGGCGAGACGCGTGGCACCGCGGAGGCCTGCAAGGGCTCGAGGCCGTCGGTGTCGCGGCGCTTGATCTGGAACTGGACGTCGACATCCTCGGGCTTGTAGTCGGAGGCCGCCGCCAACCGCGACAGGCCGGTGGCGCGGAAGATGGTGCGCAAATTCCTGCCCGTGGCGTCGACCAGCTTCTGGCGGTCATCCGGATGGATGATGATCAGCGGCGGCTTGCTGCCGTCCTTCAAGGTCACGTCGCCCGACGCCGGCAGGAACCACAGCGCCGGCTTGTCTGACGCGTCCCCGGCGGCGCCGGCAATGGCATTCTCGCGCATCACCGCGAAGCGCAGCTCGGCGCTCTTGCCCGGGTCGACCAGCTCGATGTTGAAGCCGGTTTCCTTGGCTGCCGCCAGCTCATCGAGAACCGAATTGACGAGCTCGGCTTCTTTCTCCAGCCCCTTGGTCGCGGCCGGCCGCGCCACAGTGAGCCTGTAGTCGACGGCGATCTCCGCCACCCGCGCATAGGCGTTGGCGGGGATGTCGGCGAGCTTGAGAGCCGGCTTCTTCTCGAACTCGACCGGCTTGACGCGGCTTTCCAGGTTCTTGGCCGACTGCACTTCGAGATAGCCGACCGCGTCGGACAGCGACGACAGCGCTGACGGCAGGATGGCAAGCTTGCTGCCGGGCGTAAGGCGATGCAGCAGGCCGGCGCCGATCGTCGCCTCACCGTCCTTGACGACGATGGGCCACTGCATGACGGCGTCGGTCTTGTCGGTGCCGAAGACGCGCGCGTCGAGTTCGCCCTCGAACAGCGGCGTCGGCCGGGTGCGGCTGTCGGCCGAATATTGCTGCAGCACGGCCTGGCCGAGCTGGCGATAGGTGACATTGGGGTTTTCGGCGAGCTTCGACAGGATGGTGAAGGTGAACAGGCCGAAGCGCGGCGCATCCGCCGTGCCCTTGGGCAGCGGCATCTCCGGCGTCGTCTCCACCGTTTGTGCGGCATAGAAGGCGACCAGCTTGCCCTTGGTGATCGGCTCGCCACCGGTTGGCGTCAGGTTGAAGGCGGGCTTGCGCGCGCCATTCTCGTCGAGGCCGCGCGAGGCGCCTGCGACAGTGTCCTCGTAGGCCTTGACGGCCGCCGCTTTTGCAGCCTCGTCGCCGCCGACCAGATCGGCGAATTCGACCTTCCGTTCCAGCTCGTCATCGACCTCGACGGCGCGCGTCGCGGTGCCGGAATGGCAGCAGTCGAAGACAGCCCAGACGAAGGCGCCTTTGTTGCGGATGGCGTCGAGCGCATCGCCGATCTCATTGTCGACCAGCGCGTTCGGCACGCCGGCGTCGCGATTGATCCACTTCTCGATGTCGACGGGCAGGAAGATCTCGTCGAGCCCGTCGGTCTCGTCGCCCTTGACCCTTTCGGGCTGCTGGGCGCCGTGGCCGGACAGATGCAGATAGACGAAATCGTCGCGCTGAACCTTGGCGGCAAGGTCGGCGAGCGCCGCCTTGATCGCCGCATGGGTCGGTAAGCCCTGGGCGCCGGGCACGTCCTTGGCGAGCAGCGTGACGTTTTCGGGCGCGAAGCGCACCGGGTCGGGCACGTTCTTCAGCAGATACTCGTGCACCAGGCCGGCATCGTTCTTCGGGCCGATCAGCCAGTTCCTTTGCGGCAGGGCAGGATATTCAGTGCAGGCGACCAGCAGCGCATGATAGGTGCGCGATGCCGCCAGCGCCCGGAACGAGAGCGTACCGGCCGCCATCAGCGCGGACGTGCCGACAAGCAGCGTCCGGCGTGTCAATTTGATCATATCGCTTCCCCAAGCCCGATCGAATTTCCCAAGCGAAACCACCCTCGTCGAGGATTTTGTCAGTATTTTGAATGTCGCCGCGCCATCTAGCCTGCCGTCATCAAATGCGCCGGCACGTTATCGAACGGCCCGGGGCAACAACAGAAGAGTAGCAAAGACGACGGTTCGTCGCTATCTGAATGGGATCAGGCGGGTTGCACGGGCAAACCGCCCGGAGATGGCGCAGGACAAGTTGGAACCGGAACCATGGCGGCAAGGGATGTGCTGACGAAAAACCAGTTGTGCGTGCTCGAGAAGCTCGAGACCGCCAGCGGACCGCTCAGCGCCTATACCTTGCTCGATCAGCTGCGCGAACGCGGCTTCCGCGCGCCGCTGCAGGTCTATCGCGCGCTCGACACGCTGGTGAAGTCCGGCTTCGTGCACCGGCTGGAAAGCATCAACTCCTTCGTTGCCTGCGCCGAGCCGCATGATCACAGCCATTCGATGACCGCCTTCGCCATCTGCGACACGTGCGGGCAGGTGACCGAGATGTCGGACCACGACGTCGACCACCGGCTGAACGAATGGGTCCATTCGACAGGCTTCGCCGCCAAGAAGGCGGTGATCGAGTTTCGCGGGACGTGCGCGAAGTGTCGGGCTGAGGCCGCTTAAGGTCTTCTCTTCGCAGGATGACGAAGCGTTGGCGCTAGAGCGTTTCACCGTTTCATGGAAACGGCGAACCGCCCTAACTCTCTGTTTTGACGCAATTCCAGACGGAAAACCGCTCACACTTTTCCTGGAACTGCTCTAGTGCGCCTCGTCCCAGTTGTTCGCGGCTCGCGCGTCGACATGGAGCGGCACCGACATCGACACAGCCGGCATCGCCGCGTTCTCCATGACATGGCGCACGACGGGGATCGTCGCCTCGACTTCGGCCTCGACCGTTTCGAAGATCAGTTCGTCGTGCACCTGCAGGAGCATGCGGGCCGACAGCTTGGCCTTGTCCAGCGCTTCCTCCATGCGAACCATGGCGCGGCGGATGATGTCGGCGGCGGTGCCTTGCAGGCGGGCGTTGATCGAGGCGCGCTCGTTGAACGCGCGCAGCGATGGGTTCGAGGAGCGGATATCCGGGTAGTGGATGCGGCGGCCGAAGATGGTTTCGACAAAGCCGTGCTCGCGGGCATAGGCCTTGGTCTCCTCGATATAGTCGCGGATGCCGGGGAAGCGCTCGAAATATTTCTTGATGTAGTTGCTGGCTTCCTCGCGCGGGATCGACAGCTGGTTGGCGAGGCCGAAGGCCGAAATGCCGTAGATGATGCCGAAATTGATCGCCTTGGCGCGGCGGCGGATCTCGGAAGGCATGCCTTCGACGGGCACGTTGAACATTTCCGACGCGGTGATGGCGTGGATGTCGGCGCCGTCGGCGAAAGCCTGCCGCAGTTGCGGGATCTCGGCGACATGGGCGAGCACGCGCAGTTCGATCTGGCTGTAGTCGGCCGAGACCAGCCGGTTGCCCTTGTCGGCGATGAAGGCGGTCCTGATCTTGCGGCCTTCGGCGGTGCGCACGGGAATGTTCTGCAGGTTGGGATCGGAGGACGACAGCCGGCCCGTGGTGGTCGCGGCCAACGCATAGGAGGTGTGGACGCGTTTGGTGTCCGGATGGATGAAGCCGGGCAGCGCATCGGTATAGGTCGATTTAAGCTTGGTCAGCTGGCGCCAGTCGACGATCTTGCGCGGCAGTTCGTGGCCTTCGGCGGCGAGGTCTTCCAGCAACTGCGCCGAGGTCGACCATTGGCCGGTCTTGGTCTTCGAGCCGCCGGGCAGGCCCATGCGGCCAAATAATATATCGCCGAGCTGCTTGGGCGAGCCGATGTTGATGCGCTCGCCGATGAGCTGGTAGATTTCCTCTTCCAGCCGGGCGGCACCTTGCGCCAGTTCGCCTGACAGCCTGGACAGGATCTGCCGGTCGACCGAAATGCCGCGCTGTTCCATGCGCGCCAGCACCGGCACCAGCGGCCGTTCCAGCCGCTCGTAGACCGAGACCAGGCCCTTGGCGGCAAGCCGGGGCTTCAGCACCAGCCAGAGCCGGAGCGTCACATCGGCATCCTCGGCGGCGTGCGCCGTCGCCTTGTCGATGTCGACCTGGTCGAAACCGACCGAGTTCTTGCCGGAGCCGGTCACGTCCTTGAGCAGGAGCGGGGTGTGGCCAAGCCATTTCTCGGCCAACGCATCCATGCCGTGACCGTGCGGGGTACCGGCATCGAGCACGTAGGAGATCAGCATGGTGTCGTCGAACGGCGCGACATCGATGCCATAGCGGCTCATGATGACCAGATCGTATTTCAGGTTCTGCGCGATCTTGAGGACCGATCTGTCCTCCAGCAGTGGTTTCAGCACCGCCAGCGCCTCGCGAAGAGGTATCTGGTTTTCGAGCGCGCCGCCGCCGAGCAGGTCGCCATTGCCGCTCTTGTGGGCGAAGGGAATGTAGGCGGCGCGGCCGGGCGCCGTGGCTATCGCCAGGCCGATCAGTTCGGCCTGCATCGGATCGGCTGATGTCGCCCTGACGTCGAAGGCGGTGACGCCAGCCTCCCGCGCCTCGGCGACCCAGGCTTTCAAGCTCGCGATATCGCGAATGCAGAGATAGGCCGCCGTGTCGATCTTGCCGGTTGCCGCGCGCTCCAGCCGCATGGCAGAGAGCAGGGAAGGGGTATCGCCTTGCCTGGCCTTGTCCGTCGTCGGTGCGGTGGTTGCCTCGCCATTGGCCTGGCCAGTCTCTGCGCTGCTGCGGGCCGCAACCGGCGCTCCGGCGCCGACATCGGGGCCGTGTGCGTGGTCGGCGCGCTCGACGGTCACCGCGACGGCCTGGACGTCGCCGGCCTCGGTGCTGGTCGCTTCCGCCACGCGGCGGGTCAGCGAGGTGAATTCCATGGTCTTCAAGAAGCCGATCAGCTTCGGCCCGTCGGGCGCGTGCAGGACGAAGTCGTCCAGCCCCTCGGCCACCGGCACGTCGTTCTTCAGCGTTACCAGCTGGCGCGAGATCAGCGCCTTGTCGGTGTTGGCGATGATCGATTCGCGCCTCTTGTCCTGCTTGATTTCGCCGGCGCGCGCCAGCAGCCCGTCGAGGTCGCCGAACTGCTCCAGCAGCTGCGCCGCCGTCTTGGGACCGATGCCGGGCACGCCGGGCACATTGTCGACGGAATCGCCGGTCAGCGCCTGCAGATCGACCATCTTTTCCGGCGGAACGCCCCATTTTTCGATGACCTCGGGAATGCCGATCTGGCGGTCCTTCATCGGGTCGTACATGCCGACCGTATCGCCGACCAGCTGCATCAAATCCTTGTCGGAGGAGATGATGGTGGTGTCGCCGCCCGCTTCGCGGGCCAACCGGCAATAGGTGGCGATGAGATCGTCGGCCTCGAAGCCTTCCATCTCGATGCAAGGCAGGTTGAAGGCCTTGGTCGCCTGGCGGATCAGGCCGAATTGCGGGATCAGGTCTTCCGGCGGCGCCGAACGGTTGGCCTTGTATTCGGGGTAGAGCTCGTTGCGGAAGGTTTTCGAGGAATAGTCGAAGATGACCGCGAAATGCGTCGGCACGATGCCTACATCGGTGTTGCGGGCATCCTGCATCAGCTTCCACAGCATGTTGCAGAAACCGGAAACGGCACCGACCGGCAGGCCGTCGGACTTGCGCGTCAGCGGCGGCAATGCGTGATAGGCCCGGAAGATGTAACCGGAGCCGTCGATGAGGAAGAGATGATCGCCTTTTTTCATGCCGGCAGGGATAGCGCGGCGCGATGGCTTGGTCCATGCCAAAGACATCGCCGGATATCGGTTCCGTCAACACCCTGACAGATCACGGGTATGCAGGCCCAATCACGGGCACGTTACAAAAGTGTAACGTTGGTGCCCTTGAATCGCCACGTTCAGAGACCCAAATACACGTCATCGGCAGTTTTCGCCGAAGTCCGGAGCAAGGCCCGTCCCCCGCCTATCCCGGACAACTGCGGCAGCCTATCCCCCCTCTCCGGGCTGCCGCATCGTTTCGAGTATGAGGCCGCCGTGGTTCCCCCTCCACCACGGCGGTCTTTTTTTGGCCCGCGGCGGCTGACTCGCGCCGTGGTCCAATCGTCCCGGGCTTTTCGTTTCCCCGCTCTGCCTTTACGGTTCCGGCACTGAATCGAAAGGCTTTCACAAATGTCCGCAGTTTCCCCCGTCCTCGACCGTCTCGACAAGAATCTCGACCAGAGCCTGGAACGCCTGTTCGGCCTGCTTAGGATCAAGTCGATCTCCACCGATCCGGCCTATGCCGCCGATTGCCGCAAGGCGGCGGAATGGCTGGTGGCGGAGCTCAAGCTTATCGGCTTCGACGCCAGCGTGCGCGACACGCCGGGACACCCCATGGTGGTTGCCCATCATGAGGGGCCGGCAGGCGCGCCGCATGTGCTGTTCTATGGCCATTACGACGTGCAGCCGGTCGACCCGATCGAATTGTGGGAGAACGATCCATTCGCGCCTGCCATCAAGCAAGTCGGGCCCGACCACAAAGTGATCACCGGACGCGGCTCGGCCGACGACAAGGGCCAGCTGATGACCTTCGTCGAGGCTTGCCGCGCCTGGAAGCAGGTGCATGGCAATCTGCCATGCCGCGTCACCATCCTGTTCGAGGGCGAGGAGGAGTCCGGCTCGTCGTCGCTGAAACCGTTCCTCGAGGCCAATGCCGACGAGCTCAAGGCCGATTTTGCGCTGGTCTGCGATACCGACATGTGGGACCGCGACACGCCCTCGATCTGCGTGGCGCTGCGCGGGCTGGTCGGCGAGGAGATCACGGTGAAGGCCGCCGACCGCGACCTGCATTCTGGCCTCTATGGCGGCGCCGCCGCCAACCCGATCCGCATCCTGGCCAAGGTGCTGGCCGACATCCACGACAAGGATGGCCACATCACCATCCCGGGCTTCTATGACGGCGTCGAGGAAACGCCCTCGCAGGTGCTGAAATCCTGGGAGACGCTTGGCGAAACGGCCGAGACCTTCCTCGGGCCTGTCGGCCTATCCATCCCATCGGGCGAAAAGGGCCGCTCGGTGCTGGAACTGACCTGGGCGCGGCCGACCGCCGAGTTCAACGGCATCATCGGCGGCTATACCGGCAAGGGCTTCAAGACGGTGATTGCGGCGGAAGCGTCGGCCAAGGTGTCGTTCCGCCTCGTTCGCAAGCAGGATCCAGCCAAAATCCGCGCGGCCTTCCAGCAATTCGTCAAGGAGCGCATTCCCGCCGACTGCTCGGTGGAATTCCACCCGCACGGCGGCTCACCGGCAATCCAGCTTTCCTACGACTCGCCATTCCTGGCCAAGGCCAAGACCGCGCTGTCCGACGAATGGCCTAAGCCGGCGGTGACCACCGGCAGCGGCGGCTCGATCCCGGTGGTGGGCGACTTCCAGACCTATCTCGGCATGGAATCGCTGCTGGTCGGCTTCGGCCTCGACGACGACCGCATCCACTCGCCCAACGAGAAGTATGAGCTCTCATCCTTCCACAAGGGCCAGCGCTCCTGGGCGCGGATTCTCGATGCACTGACGCGCTGAGCGACAGAAGACACGTTTTCCTGTTGATTTTTCACCGGATCGCGGCGAGGACGGGAAACGCCGCGACCGGAGAAGACCATGGCCGACATCCGTTTCCACAAGCATGATTTGCCCGACCTTTCGCATTACAATGTCGGGGCGGTGGCCATCGACACCGAGACGCTGGGTCTGAACCCGCATCGCGACCGGTTGTGCGTGGTGCAGATATCGCCCGGAGACGGTAGCGCCGACGTTATCCAGATCGCACCCGGCCAGAAAAAGGCGCCGAACCTCGTCAGCCTGCTGAAAAACCGCAGCGTGACGAAGCTGTTCCATTTCGGACGCTTCGACCTCGCCGTGCTCTACAACGCTTTCGGGGTGATGCCCGAACCGGTGTTCTGCACCAAGATCGCCTCACGGCTGACCCGCACCTATACCGACCGGCATGGGTTGAAGGACATCTGCTTCGAGCTTCTCGGCGTTGGCCTGTCCAAGGCGCAGCAATCGTCGGACTGGGCGGCCGAAACGCTGTCGCCCGAGCAGCTCGAATATGCCGCCTCCGACGTGCTTTATCTGCACCGGCTGCGCGATGTGCTGGCCGGGCGGCTGGCGCGCGAGGGGCGGACCAAGGAGGCCGATGCCTGCTTCCGCTTCCTGCCGACGCGGGCCAAGCTTGACCTGATGGGCTGGGACGAAGAGGATATCTTCGCGCACAGCTGACCTTTGCGGCAATTCCGCGCCCGACGGCCGGTTGGGAACCAGATGCCTGCGGTCGCGTTCCGTGGGCTGGAAAAGGGGGATGACATGGCCGACAGAAAGCCGATCGCAACCGCGCCGACCGATGGCTCCAAGGTCACCATCACGTGGAAGGACGGCGACGGCGTCATCAACGAATCCATCGGGCAATACCGCGATGACGGGTGGTGGGTCTACACCGACAGTCATACGCAAAAGAAGGTCGAGCCGACAAGTTGGCGACCCGCTTCCCGCGACGACGACGATCAATGAGCGCCGCTGGCGGGGCCAGCTGCTTTCGAATAGCTTGAAGCCGTTGATATCGGGGCCGATTCGGAGCCTTCCGCTCCGCGCTCGCCCCCTTGCTCGGAGGAAATCGCCATGGGCGTAGAAAGCCTTCTCGTCTTCATCATCATCGGTGCCATCGCCGGCTGGCTCGCCGGTCTCATCGTTTCCGGTTTCGGCTTCGGCCTGATCGGCAACATCATCGTCGGCATCGTCGGCGCGTTCATCGCCGGCTGGCTGCTGCCGCGGATCGGCTTCTCCATCGGCGGCGGCATCATCGCTTCCATCATCCACGCCACGATCGGCGCCATCATCCTTCTGGTGCTGGTCAAGGTTCTGAAACGAGCCTGAGGCTCGATACGGCAAAGGGCGCGCCATGAAGCAGAATATGCTCTATCTCATCATCGGCGCGCTCGTCGTCGTGGTCATCGCGCTTGGCGTCTATGTCTACCGCGAGCAGACCAAGCCGAAAGGCGTCGAACTCAAGATCGACGACAAGGGCATTTCGATCCAGCAGAACTGAGCCGGCCGTCGACCGGTGGTGCGGCGCCGGCCGCATGTAAAAGGCGTTGGCGAGGGTCTCCAGCCTGTGAAGCTGGAAATCCTGTATTGCCTTGACCGCCGAGCGCGCAATCAGGCTTAGTCCACAACATCAAACAGGGGCAACAATCGTCAATGGGCCGGGGCATCAGGGCGATTCCCGATCCCTTCCACCGTTCGATTTCCTGAGCGGAGGACGGATGATCGCCGGGATCAACTTCAGGGCCGACGCAGCGGTGCGGGCGGCGCTTTCGGCGATCGGACGCACGGAAGACCTGCGCTTTTCACCCGACAATCGATTGCTGGCAATTGCCGGCTATGCGCGCAAGCGCCTGCTGGTCCTGCGCATCGATATCGAGGCTGGACCCGATGGTCCGGACGTCACGATCCACGATTACATGGAGCTGACATCGGACGATATGGGCGAAATCCATGGTCTGGATTTCATCGATGACCGCACACTGGCGATCGCCAACCGCGACGGAGTGGTAGCGATCTTCAGCCTGCCGCGCGAGGAACCGGCCGGCCAGAGCCGCGCGATATCAGCCATTCGCCGGATAAAGGGCAGGCGGCCCTGCAAACTGAATTCACCGGGTTCGATTGTCGTCAGGCGCGAGTCGCGCGGCCGGATCAGCCTGCTCGTCTGCAACAACTACACGCATCTGGTCACCCAGCACGTGATCAACCGGTGGCTTGGCTATCGCGCCACCAGCAATCAACCGCTTCTGAAACATGGCCTCGATATCCCCGACGGCATCGCGATCAGCGGCGACGGGCAATGGGTCGCCGTCAGCAGCCACGGCACCAGGGACGTAAAGCTCTACCGGATGTCGGCGTCACTTGGACCCGATACCGAACCCGCCGGCGTCCTGCAGCACGCCGGCTATCCGCATGGCCTGCGCTTTACTGGCGATGACCGGTACATTGTCGTCGCCGACGCCGGCAGCCGGATGATGCATGTCTATGCCGGCGACGGTGGCTGGAACGGGCATCGCACGCCTGCGCGCTCGGTGATCGTGCTCGACGAGGACACCTTCGTCCGCGGCAGGGCCAGCCCCGAGGAAGGCGGCCCGAAAGGCCTTGACATCGACCGGTCGAACAGCGTCGTGGCGGTGACCTGCGAGGAGCAGACGCTGGCCTTTTTCGCGCTGCCGTCGATACTCGGTGGCGTTGAAAATTGCCGGCAAGACGGGGCTATTGCATCGGCGTAGTGCCCGAAGCGCGCTTCCCCCGATATGGAATTAGAATGACGGATCGACGCTTCGGCGCTATGATGTCGGCACAGGGCGTTTGGGGTCAACCAACCTATTGCTAGGAGGTTGCCATGAAACACCAAACACTAGACCAACTGCATGCAGTTGCCGAGGTCAACACACAGCCAGTAATGAGCCGAACCCAACGTCTCGTTCGTTGGGCCGAGCTTCTTGAACGTGAGCCCAGCCGGCTCCTGACCGCGCTTGCCGGGACCGAATACCGTGCGCTGCCGGAGCGCGATGTCATGCGGGCCGATGGCTCGCCGATAGCGGTTGCCTTCACGGACCCGATATTGCACGACGAGGGTCTGAAGGACGACAGTTATGGCGAAGCCAAGCGCTTCTTCGAGCTGACCGACCACCAACTTCACGAGATCGTCTGCTACTGCCATGTCGGCGAGGTCATGCAATCGTCCAGGGCAGCGCTCTCGGTTCGTGCGGCGATCGGGTGACGCATGTCCACCAGGTAATTGCCTGGTGACGGGTGATTTGGGGCGCGGTCGAACGCGAAGCTGCGAGCATTTGCGATCGCGCCCAACACGGAACATGTCCGCGACCGCCTAGGTCGCGGCTAAGAATGGTGCGGGCCTTGGCGCCCCGGGCAAAAATGCCACGGCGAGGACTGTTCCATCGCGGCGGGCCGCTTGCCAGCGTCAAAAATCAGGCGCCTCGAACCGGGGTGCGAACTGCCGGACCCCAGGCATTTGATTATCAATCGCCTTGAATTTTTCCGACTTAACCCGCCCTTAAATCGCCGCATCTACTCTTCAACCCGGACGCCGTTAGCACCGGGGACAGCAAGCGCAGCGCATGGCGAACCGCAGAGACAGCCGCATCGAGCCCAGTTTCGAGGGACCGCCACAGGCGCGATCCCAGCCGGGTCTTTCGGTGAGCGAGGAGGACCGGGTCGTGCCGAGCAACCGCAAAGCCTCCGCCAAACGCAAATCGTCCAAGGCTAAATCGTCGCGCGGTGGGCGCGGCAGGAGCCGGCGCGGCCTGTTCGGCGTGCTCGGCCGCCTGTTCTACTGGTGCTTCGTGCTCGCCATCTGGGGCGGAATCGCGGTGGCGGGCGTCGTCGTCTATTACGGCGCCAAGATGCCGGCGGCCACCACCTGGTCGATCCCCGACCGCGCCCCCAACATCAAGATCGTCTCGGCCGATGGCCAGTTGCTGGCAAACAGGGGCATGAGCGGCGGCGAAGCCGTCGGACTGCACGAAATGTCGCCTTACATCCCCGAAGCCGTCATCGCCATCGAGGACCGCCGTTTCTATTCGCATTTTGGCGTCGACCCGATCGGCCTGTCGCGCGCCATGGTGACCAACCTGCTCGGCGGGCATTTCTCGCAAGGCGGGTCGACGCTGACGCAGCAATTGGCCAAGAATCTGTTCCTGAAGCCCGACCGCACGCTGGAGCGCAAGGTGCAGGAGGTGCTGCTGGCGCTGTGGCTGGAGCACAAGCACACCAAGGACCAGATCCTCGAAATGTACCTCAACCGGGTCTATTTCGGCTCCGGCGCCTTTGGTGTCGAGGCGGCTTCGCGGCGTTATTTCGGCAAGAGCGCGCGCGATGTCACGCTCTCGGAGGCGGCGCTGCTTGCGGGCTTGCTGAAAGCGCCGTCGCGGCTGTCGCCGGCGCGTGATCCCAAGGCCGCGGAGGAACGTTCGCAGCTCGTGCTCGCCGCCATGCGCGAAGAGGGCAAGATCAGCGACAAGGAGCTGAAGACGGCGCTCAGCGCGCCGGCGACGCGCGCGCCGTCCTATTGGACCGGCTCGGAAAACTATGTCGCCGACACCATCATGGAAGAACTGCCGGACCTGATCGGCGACGTGCGCGGCGACATCGTCATCGACTCCACCGTCGACCTGAACCTGCAGAAGCTCGCCGAGCAGTCGATCCGCCGGCTGATCGATGAAAGCGGCAAGAAGCTCAACGTCTCCCAGGGTGCGCTGGTGTCGATCGACGATTCCGGCGCGGTGCGCGCTATGGTCGGCGGCTATGATTATTCGACCAGCCAGTTCGACCGCGCCTCGGAAGCGCGCCGGCAGCCCGGCTCGGCGTTCAAGCCGTTCGTCTATATGGCGGCGCTGGAAGCCGGCCGCACGCCTGACAGCACGCGCAACGATGCGCCGATCAGGATCGGCAACTGGACGCCGGACAATTACGGCGGCAAGTATTTTGGCAAGGTCACGCTGGCGACGGCGCTGGCCAAATCGCTGAACTCTGTCGCCGCGCAGCTGACCATGGAAGTCGGGCCGAACGCGGTGGTGGAAGCGGCGCACCGCATGGGCATCCAGTCCGAACTGCAGGCCAACACCTCGATCGCGCTCGGCACCTCGGAAGTGACGCCACTGGAGCTGACGTCGGCCTATGTGCCGTTCGCCAATGGCGGCTACAAGCCCGACATCCACTTCATCCGCCGCATCACGACTGCCGAGGGCAAGGTGCTCTACGACAGCGGCGGCGGCAGCGCGCCGCGTGTGGTGAAACCCGAGATCGTCGGCATGATGAATTCGATGATGACCGGCACCGTCGAGGTCGGGACGGCCAAGAAGGCGGCCTTCGCCTGGCCGTCGGCCGGCAAGACCGGCACCAGCCAGAATTCGCGCGATGCCTGGTTCGTTGGCTACACCGCCAATCTCACCACCGGTGTTTGGTTCGGCAATGATGACGGCACGGCGATGAAGAAGGTCACCGGCGGCGCGCTGCCGGCGCAAGCCTGGCACGAATTCATGGTCGCCGCCCACGAAGGCGTACCGGTGCGGCCGCTGCCCGGCACCTGGAAGTCGACGCCGGCCGATACGATCGTGCCCGACGATATACCCTCTGCCGACAACAACCAGCCAGCGCCGGTCCCGTCAGCCTCGGTTGGCCAGCAGGCGCCGACCGCACAGGCAACCCAGGCGCCGGCCCCGGCCCGGGTGGCGCGGCCTGCCCAGACCGTCGATGCCGATGGCTTCAACATGCCGGCCGATGACGGCACCACCGCTTCGGTTGGCCATCCGGTGCCGCCGGGCAATGTTGGCGGTCCGCTGAAGAAGAAAAAACAGACCTCGATCCTGGATATTCTGGGCGGCGGCTGAAGGTGGTCGCCCCGGCGGTTCGCAGCGGCGTCAATCCGCCTCTCGCCAGCGCCACGGTGTTCGGCTACACCTCCGGCCGGAGACCGCGACATGGCCGAACTCGACACCAGAAAAACCATCGTGCTGACCGGCGCCAGCCGTGGCATCGGCCATGCCACGGTCAAGCGCTTTTCGCGTGAGGGTTGGCGCGTCATCACCTGTTCGCGCCAGGCCTTCGCCGAGGATTGCCCGTGGCCGGCCGGTCCGGAAGACCACATCAAGGTCGACCTTGCCGACCAGGAAGATGTCGGCATCGCCGTCTCGGAAATCCGCCATCGTCTGGAAGCGCATGGCGGCCAGCTCAACGCGCTGGTCAACAATGCCGGCATTTCGCCCAAGCTCAAGGACGGCAACAGCCGCATGAACTCGATCGACACGCCGATGCATGTCTGGCGCGACGTGTTCCAGGTCAATTTCTTCGCGCCGATCATGCTGGCGCGCGGCCTGTTCAAGGAGCTGGCGACGGCCAAGGGCTCGATTGTCAACGTCACCTCGATCGCCGGCACCCGCGTGCATCCCTTCGCCGGCACCGCCTATGCGACATCGAAGGCGGCTCTCGGCTCGCTGACGCGCGAGATGGCGCATGATTTCGGCCCGCACGGCATCCGCGTCAACGCCATCGCGCCGGGCGAGATCGACACGGCGATCCTGTCGCCGGGCACGGAAAAGATCGTCGAGACGATCCCGCTGCGGCGCCTCGGCACCACGGCCGAGGTCGCCGACATCATCTTCTTCCTGTGCTCGCAGCAGGCCTCCTATGTGACCGGCTCGGAAATCCACATCAATGGCGGCCAGCACGTGTGAGCGGGCCGACTTCGGCTGGGGTTGCTCATCCGGCCATGGTGAGAACAGCCTTGCCGCTGAAGCTGCGCTGCCGCAGGGCGTCCAGAGCCTGGGCGATATCTGTCCACGGCACGGTCAAGGCGACGCGGGTTTCCAGCCGGCCAGCCGCGACCAGGGCGAGCAACTCGGCAAGGTCGGCGCCAATGCCGGAGCCCGAGGTGTAGTAGGCGAAGGTCTGAAGCCTTGCTCCTTCATGTCCCGGAACGAACTGGCGGAAGCCAATCGGCGTGAGCTCGCCACTGCTTGAACCGAACATGACGATGGTCCCGCCGGGCGCGACACGTTCGATCGCGCGGGCAAGGCTTTCGCCGCCGACCGACTCGGTGATCAGCGAAAATGGTCCCTCGGCCAGCTCGATCGCCTCGACAACCTGTCCGGCTCCGAGATCGCTGAGATCCCCGGCGTGCCGGGCGGCAGCGATGGCCGTCACCGAGGCGCCTTGTTCGCGGGCGATCTGGATCTGGAAACGGCCGACCGCGCCGCTCGCGCCAGTGATCAGCACCCGTTGGCCGGCCAGATCACCGCCATGGCGCAACGTCCTCAGCGCCGTCGTGCCCGCCACGGGTAGCGTGGCCGCGGAAACAAAGTTGACCTCATCGGGCAGGACGGCGAGACGCTCGGTCGGAACGGCGACACGTTCGGCCCAGCCGGCCTCGTCGACCAAAGCGGCAACGCGGGTGCCCACGGCCGGTCCGGAGCCATCGGCCGCCACCCGTTCGACAATCCCGACGATGTCCTGGCCGGGTATCCAGCCGTCCGGGCGTATGGTGAGCAGGCGCAGTTCGCCGCGGTTCAACGAGGTTGCGCGGACGGCGACCAGAGCCTCGTTCGCGCAAGGCTGTGGCTCGCCCACCTCGGCGAGTTTCAATCTGGCTGCGTTGTCGGAAGAGATGGTGAGGGCGAGCATGGGGGTACACCTTTGCCAATTGGCGAGAACGACCCGAGCCTACCGAGTTGTGCTGACGAGTAATCTGGATATAAAGGCAATTCATCGCTAAAAACCGTCAATCATGAGACAGCCCCTCCGCTACCCATGGCTCGATTTCGACGTCGATGACGTCCTTGCTCCGGCAATCGCCGTGCGCGTCGACGTCACCGAGACCAGGGCCGAGGTGTCGGATCATTGGCATCGCAAAGCGCAACTCGTCTTCGCGCTCAGCGGTGGCGTCACCTGCCGCGTTCCGAGCGGCCTCTGGATGGTTCCGCCGCACTGCGGCGTGTGGGTGCCAAGCCGCATGCAGCACAGCAACATCGCGACGGCCAATGCGCGGATTTTCTTCGTCTATATCGAGCCGGGCGCGGCTGAGCTGCCGGACCGGTGCTGCACGCTTTCGATCTCACCGCTGCTGCGCGAGCTGATCATCGAACTGTCGGAATGCGCGCCCGATGACGCGCGGTGCGCCTTCCTGGGAAGCGTCCTGCTGGCCGAACTGCCCGATATGCCTGTCCAGCAGCTGCATCTGCCGATATCCTCCGAGCCGCGCCTGAAGCGGATCGCGGAAGCGCTGGCGAACGATCCTGCCGATCGCAGCACGCTGGCCGAATGGGGAAAACGCGTCGCGCTCAGCGAGAGCAGCCTTGCCCGCCTTATCGTCAAGGAAACCGGCTTGAGCTTCGGCCGCTGGCGACAGCAATTGCACTTGATCGTTGCGATAAGGGAACTGGCTTCGGGCGCAAGCGTTCAGCAGGTTTCGGGCGACCTCGGCTATGAGTCCGTCACGGCCTTCATCACCATGTTCAAGAAGGCGCTGGGCAAACCTCCCGCACAGTATCTCAGCAGCATCGCACGCAATGGCGGTTCCGCATTCGTGGCTTGATCAGGCGGCGGACGGTTCGGTCGCGGATGGCTTGCGACCGAGCACCTCTTCGACGATGCCGCGCGCGATTTCGCGTTCGCCCATGATCACCGTGTCGGCGCCGAGCCCCTTGAGATGCTCGACCTCGGCATCGGAATGGGCGCGGGCAACGACGTTTATGCCGGGATTGGCGGCGCGTGCGCGCAGCACGATCTGGCCGGCTTCGAACGCATTGGGGATGGCGAGGATCAGCCGGCTGGCGCCTTCGGGATTGGCGGCGGCGAACACTTCGGCGTTGGCGGCATTGCCGGCGACGGTCTCGACGCCATCGGCCTTCAGCTTGGCCAGTGTCTTGTCGGCGTCCTCGATGACGAGGAAGGGCATCGCTGCTTGTTTCAGCGCCGCGCCGACAAGGCCGCCGACACGGCCATAGCCGATCAGGATGGCATGGCCGGTGAGCGCCGTCTTCGGCGGCGGGCCGTCTTCCTCTTTGGCTGTCGCGGCAACCGAGGCGACCTGGCCCGGTTCGGTCGCCGGACCGACCGGCTTGGCGTCGGCCGGCGGCGCCGCCCTGGCGGCGCGGGCCTCCAGCCATGGCTTCATCCAGTCGATGACCAGGAACATCAGCGGGTTGAGCACGATCGACAGGATGGCGCCTGCCAGGATCAGGTCGCGGCCCTGTTCGGGCAGAAGTTTCAGCCCGACGCCGAGTTCGGCCAGGATGAAGGAGAATTCGCCGATCTGGGCAAGGCTGGCCGAAATCATGAGGGCTGTCGCCAGGGGATAGCCGAAGGCGACGACGATGACGAACGCCGCCAGCGACTTGCCGATGACGATGATGGCCAGTGTCGCCAGGATCGGCAGGCCGTTGCTGAGCAGGCTGAACGGGTCGAACAACATGCCGACCGAGACGAAGAACAGCACCGAGAAGGCATCGCGCAGCGGCAGCGATTCTTCGGCCGCGCGGTGGCTGAGCTCGGATTCGCTCATGATCATGCCGGCGAAGAAGGCACCGAGCGCCAGCGAGACGCCGAACAGTTTCGCCGCGCCGAAGGCGACGCCGAGCGCGATCGCCAGCACCGCCAGCCGGAACAGTTCGCGCGACCCGGTATGGGCGACGTAGTGCAGGATCCACGGAATGACCCGGCGGCCGACCACCAGCATGACGACGACGAAGGCGGCGACCTTGGCGAGCGTGATGCCGACGACGCCCCAGATGCCGTAGCTGGCCGGCAGCGACAGCAGGCCGCTCGCGTGCACATCCGCCTGTTCCTGGCCGCCGAGCACGCCGGCAAGGGCCGGCAGCAGCACCAGCGCCAGCACCATGGCAAGATCCTCGACGATCAGCCAGCCGACGGCGATGCGGCCGCGCTCGGTCTCGATCAGCCGGCGTTCCTGAAGCGCGCGCAGCAGCACCACGGTCGAGGCGACCGACAGCGCCAGGCCGAACACCAGACCCGCGCCCATCGACCAGCCGAGCATCCAGGACAGTCCGGCGCCGAGTGCCGTGGCAAAGCCGATCTGGACGATGGCGCCGGGAACGGCGATGGCGCGGACCGACAGCAGGTCCTTCAGAGAGAAATGCAGGCCGACGCCGAACATCAAGAGGATGACGCCGATCTCGGCAAGTTCATTGGCAAGGCCGGCATCGGCGACGAAACCGGGGGTGTTCGGCCCGACCAGCACGCCGGCTATGAGATAGCCGACCAGTGGCGGAATGCGGAAACGGTTGGCGAGAGCCCCGAAGACGAAAGCCAGCCCCAGACCGGCGACGATGGTGGCGATAAGGGGCGTGTCATGCGGCATTGTCTATGGAGCGCCTTTCAAGCTGGGGATGTCGGATGTGCGCCGCCCGAAGCCGCCGCCTGTTTTGCAATATGGTGGAAGGCGTGACGGTGATGCAACCCGCAGGGCGCGAAAATCGACGGTGCGGCGGCACAAACCGGACTGGCGGCCTCAGCCGCCGGCCCGGTTTGTGCCCACGTTGGTACTGACGTCGACAACGACACCCGTTGCGAAAGGTCAGGCTGCTTGCAGCAAGGCCTCGATCTCAGAGATGGCGTGGTTGGTCATGGTTTTTGGAATTTCGGCCGTCACCTTGTCGCCGACCTCCTTGTGCAGCTTCTTGCGCATGGCGCCGAGCATCATGGGTGGGGCGACAAGCACGATGCTGTCGAACTCACCGCCATGGGCGAGCTTGTAGAGACGGGCCGCGATCTCTTCCGCGAAACGCTCCTTGCCGATACGGTGCCAGTCCGTGTCTTCGACGGCGCTGCGATGCACCGATGGGCCGTCATTGTACCGGCCGGGGCTGTCGGTCCCTTGTTCGCGCGTGGGCGGGTTCTCCTGTTCCATCACCTGCACGACTTCGAGATTTGGAAACTTGTTGTCGCCGGCATTCTTGAGCAAGAGCGCTTTTTCCCCGTCGGCCACCAGGACCCAGATGCCGTGCCTCAGTTTGATCGTGTCCATGAAAGCGCTCCTTTTGATGGTTACGCTTCGCAACGCGTTTCAACCCGGCAACGTTCCACCCCCTTACGGCGAAGCGACGGCAGTGCCGCCAACGGCTGGACAGGCGATGCGCGAGTGGGCGACTTTAATCTACTGAATTGGTAGAAATTAGAAAAAACTGTTTTGCTAGATAAAGGGCAGGTGGCTAAAAAGACCTGAAATCAAGGCCCGCTTCAGCGTCTTGAATCCGCTCGCACCCCGGATGTGGAATATTTTTCTCCTGCCTTTCGCGGTTGCGAAAAAGCGATTGCCTGCCATCACAGGATGCGCGAGTGCTTTGCTTCTGGTTTTTCGCGCCCGGGCGTAAAACTGCGATACTGTTCCCGGATTGCTCTTCCCATGCCGCAGGCCAATGCCAAGCTCAATGCCTTCCCCGTCTTCGTGCGGGTCGAGGGCGAAACCGTGGCCATCGTTGGCGCCGGCGACGAAGCCCTGGCCAAGGCGCGGCTGATCGGACAGTCGAGCGCGGTGCTGCGCATCATCGCCGAGAATGCCGAGCCGGAGCTGCTTGCCTTTATTGCTCAGTCAAGCGCCAGCCATGTCGCGGCAGCTTATGACGCCTCGCAACTGGAAGGCGCGGTGATGGTGTTTGCCGCCAGCGGCGATGAGGCGCTCGATCGCCGCGTCGCAGCGGATGCGCGCGGACTGGGCATTCCGGTCAATGCCGTGGACCGGCCGGAGCTGTGCGACTTCTTCACTCCGGCGCTGGTCAACCGCGCGCCGGTCGCCATAGCCATCGGAACGGAAGGCGCCGGCCCGGTGCTGGCCCAGATGCTGCGGGGCCGCATCGATCAGATGCTGTCGCCATCGCTCGGTTCGCTGGCAACGCTCGCCGCTTCCCTGCGTGGGGCGGCCGAGAAATTGCTGCCGAAAGGCAATGCCCGCCGCCGCTTCTGGAACAGTTTTTTCCAGGGTGCGCCCGCCCATGCCGTGGAAGCCGGCCAGCTGTCGCAGGCGCATAATGCCGCCGTGGATCTGCTGTTGTCGAACGCACCCCCTTCGGGTCACATCGCCCTGGTCGGCGCCGGTCCGGGCGCCGAGGATCTGCTGACGTTGCGTGCGCATCGCCTGCTGATGGAAGCCGACGTCATCGTCCATGACGCGCTGGTACCGGAGGCGGTCGTCGCCATGGGCCGCCGCGATGCCGAGCGCCTGCCGGTCGGCAAACGCAAGGGCTGCCACAGCAAGAGCCAGGCCGAGATCAATGCGCTGCTGGTCGAACTTGGCCAGCAGGGCAAGCGCGTGGTGCGGCTGAAGTCGGGCGATCCGCTGGTGTTCGGCCGCGCCGGCGAGGAGATGGCGGCATTGCGCGACGCCGGTATCGCCTATGAGGTGGTTCCAGGCGTCACCGCGGCCTTTGCCGCCGCAGCCGATTTCGAATTGCCGCTGACCTTGCGCGGCGTCTCCTCGTCCATGGTCTTCACCACCGGCCACGATCTCAAAGGCAATTCGTTGCCCGACTGGGCCAAGCTTGCGATTTCCGGCGCCACCGTCGCCGTCTATATGGGCCGCTCGGTGGCGGCCGAAGTCGCCGGCCGGCTGATTGAGGCCGGACTGTCGCCGGACACGGCGGTGGCCGTGGTCGAGAATGCCAGCCTTGCCAACCGGCGCCGTTTCCACGGCACGCTGGCCGATCTGCCGTCGCTGGAAGCGCGGGGCGATCTTTCCGGGCCGGTCATGACCATCATCGGCGATGCTGTCGCCGGCGCTAATTTTGAACGGTCCGAGCCGCTTGCCGCACATAGGAATGAAGGCACGGCCAAAGCCGCCGCAGAGAGAGTTCAGCCATGAAGATACTGACCGCCAACCGCCTGACGGATGGCATCGCCGTCTGGTATGCCGATGGCGGCTGGGCCGAGACGGTGGGCCAGGCCGATCTTGCCCATGACAAGGCGGCCGAGGATCGCCTGGAGGCGATCGGCGCCAAGGCCTATGCCGACAATGAAGTGGTCGATGTCAATCTGATCGATGCGGAAGTCGTCGACGGTGTCGTCGAGCCGGTGCGCTTGCGTGAAAAGATCCGCGCCGCAGGCCCGACCATCCGCGGCGATCTCGGCAAGCAGGCCGAGCGGGCGGCGTAGCCAGGTTTTGAGTGAAACGGGCGGACGCGCCCTGAAAGACGAAGCATGTACCGTTACGATGAGTTCGATCACGATTTTGTCCAGGCCCGCGTCGCCGAGTTCAGCGACCAGGTCCAGCGCCGGCTGTCCGGCGAGATATCAGAGGACCAGTTCCGGCCGCTCAGGCTGATGAACGGCGTCTACCTGCAGCTGCACGCCTACATGCTGCGCATCGCGGTGCCCTACGGCACGCTGAACGGCAGGCAGCTGCGTATGCTCGGCCACATCGCGCGCAAATACGATAAGGGCTACGGCCATTTCACCACGCGCCAGAACATCCAGTTCAACTGGCCGGCGCTGTCCGACATTCCGGCGATCCTGGCCGACCTGGCAAGCGTGGAGATGCACGCTATCCAGACCAGCGGCAACTGCATCCGCAACGTCACGGCCGATCATTTTGCCGGTGCCGCCGCCGACGAGGTCGCCGATCCGCGTCCCTATGCGGAGATTCTGCGGCAATGGTCCTCGGTGCATCCGGAATTCTCGTTCCTGCCCAGGAAATTCAAGATCGCGGTGACGGGCGCCGAGCGCGACCGCGCCGCTATTCAGACGCACGATATCGGCCTGCATCTGAAGAAGAACGCCGCCGGCGAGCTTGGCTTTGCCGTCTATGTCGGCGGCGGCCAGGGCCGCACGCCGATGGTGGCAAGGAAGATCCGCGACTTCCTGCCGGAAGCCGACCTTTTGTCCTACTGCACGGCGATCCTGCGCGTTTACAACCTCTATGGCCGCCGCGACAACAAGTACAAGGCGCGTATCAAGATCCTGGTGCACGAGACCGGCGTCGAGGAGATCACCCGCCAGGTCGAGGCCGAGTGGCAGGAGTTGAAGGACGCCGAGCTGAAGCTGCCGGAGGCCGACATCCGCGCCATCGAAGCCTATTTCGCGCCACCAACGCTCGCTGATCGGCCGGAAGGCGACCAGGCGGTCAAGCTGGCGCGTCTTGATTCCAAAGGCTTCTCGGAGTGGCTCGACCAGAACGTGGTGACGCACCGCCATCCCGACTATGCGGCAGTGACGATCTCGCTCAAGGGCATCGGCGAGGTGCCGGGTGATGCTTCCGACAGCCAGATGGAAGCGGTGGCCGACATCGCCGAGAAATACGCCTTCGACGAGCTGCGTGTCAGCCATGAGCAGAACCTGATCCTGCCGCATGTGGCACGCGCCGACCTCAAGGCGGTCTATGACGCGCTGGTCGATATCGGGCTGGCGACGGCCAACTCCAATTTGATATCGGACATCATCTCGTGCCCCGGGCTCGACTATTGCGCGCTGGCGACGGCACGCTCGATCCCGATCGCGCAGGAAATCTCGCAGCGCTTCGCCTCGCTGGAGCGGCAGCGCGAGATCGGCGAATTGAAGCTGAAGATATCCGGCTGCATCAATGCCTGCGGCCACCACCATGTCGGCCATATCGGCATCCTCGGCGTCGAGAAGAAGGGCTCCGAGCTCTATCAGGTGACGCTCGGCGGTTCCGCCGACGAGAACACGTCGGTCGGCGAGATCATCGGCCGCGGCTTCTCGTCGGAAGAGATCACCGACGCCATCGAGCAGATCGTCGAGACCTATCTCGGCCTTCGGCTCAACCCACAGGAAAAATTCATCGACGCCTACCGCCGTGTCGGTCCCGCGCCGTTCAAGGAGGCGCTCTATGCTGGCGAAACCAAGGCCGCTTGACCATATCGCCGATGTCGATGACGGCGTCGCCGCCAAGGCGGCGGGGCTCGATGCGCTCTACGGCCACCTGAAGCCGCTCGAGATCATCGAGCGCTCGGCTCGCGAACTGTTCCACGACGAGATCGCCGCAGTGTCGTCCTTCGGGGCGGATTCGGCTGTGCTGCTGCACATGATCGCCGAGATCGACCGCACGCTGCCGGTCATCTTCCTCGACACCGGCAAGCACTTCGAGGAGACGCTTGGCTACCGCGACGCGCTCGTCGCCGATTTCGGGCTGACCAACATCCAGGTCATCAAGCCCGAGGAGGCGGCGCTCGCGCGGATCGACCCGACGGGCAATCTGCATCAGAGCAACACGGATGCTTGCTGCGACGTACGCAAGGTCGAGCCGCTGGCGCGCGGTGTGGCGCCCTTCCGCGCCTGGTTCACCGGTCGCAAGCGCTTCCAGGCCTCGACGCGGGCAGCGCTGCCGGTGTTCGAGGCGGTGGGTCCGCGCATCCGCATCAATCCGCTGGCCCACTGGACGACCTCGGACCAGGCCGACTACATGCGGGCGCATGCGCTGCGCGAGAATCCGCTGGTCGCCTACGGCTATCTGTCGATCGGCTGCTTTCCGTGCACGCAGCCGGTGCAGCCGGGCGAGGATGCGCGCAGCGGCCGCTGGGCCGGTCATGCCAAGACCGAGTGCGGCATTCACCTGTCGGGACTGGAGAAGTCGCTGACCGACGCATCCCTTTAGGCTATGTGGATATTCAGGCGAGGCTGGCCTACAAACGGCGGCCTCCGGACGTGAACTTCGACACGCCCTGAGCTTTTTTGATTTTAGGAATTCTTGATGACTGAACCGACGACACCGGAGATCCGGCTCTGGACCCCGCAGGGTTTTCGCGAGGACGAGTGGGCTCATGCCGAAAGTGCCGACGCGCTGTCCGGCAATGGCCGCTTCATCCTGCCGCTGCAGGCGTTCCTCGACCTTGATCCGGAGGTGCGCCGGTCCGCCAAGGAGCGGCTGGGCGTGGTGCTGCAGCCCGGCGATCAGCTCGAGAAGATAGCCGACCTGCTCGACCAGCTGTCGCTGGTGGCACTGGTCTTCCCGGCCTTCAGTGACGGGCGCTCCTTCTCCAAGGCCGAACTGCTGCGCAGCCGCTACCACTTCGCAGGTGCCGTTCGCGCCACCGGCCAGGTGCTGGTCGACCCGTTGCCGCATATGCTGCGGCTCGGCTTCGACGAGTTCGAGATTTCCAACCCTGTGCTGTTGAAGCGCCTGGAAGAGGACCGCACCGGCGGTCTGGGGCTTTACTACCAGCCGACCGCAGTGCCGGAGCCCAAGGGCCCGAAATATTCCTGGCGCCGCGTTCGCAGCTGACGTTGGGGTAATTCCACACATCTTTACATAGGCCGTAATCGAGCCTTCTCTTGGTCATCCGGACGGAAACATCCGCCGGGTGCGAGGAGGAAGTCATGGATTTCGACTATGTCATCGCCGGCGGTGGGTCCGCCGGCTGCACGCTTGCCGCGCGGCTGTCCGAAGATCCATCGAAAACGGTCTGCCTGATCGAAGCCGGCGGCGCGGGCAGCAACCTGCTTATCCGCGCGCCGGCAGGCATCATCGCACTGTTGCCGGGCCGGCCGAAGATCAACAACTGGGCGTTCGAGACGGTGCCGCAACAGGGTCTTGGCGGCCGCAAGGGCTACCAGCCGCGCGGCAAGGCGCTGGGCGGATCCAGCGCCATCAATGCCATGCTCTACACGCGCGGGCACCGCGGCGACTATGACGAATGGGCCGACCTCGGCTGTGACGGCTGGTCATGGGACGAGGTGCTGCCCTATTTCCGGCGGGCGGAAGGCAATCAACGCGGCGCTGATGCCCTGCATGGCGATGACGGGCCGCTACGGGTTGCCGAGCAGCAGGCGCCGCGTCCGCTCTCCCGGGCCTTTGTCGAGGCCTGCGGCGAAAACCAGATCCGCCGCAACGATGATTTCAACGGCGTCGAACAGGAGGGTGCGGGACTTTACCAGGTGACGCAATTCTGGGGCGAACGCCGCAATGGCGAGCGCTGCTCGGCGGCCGCTGCCTATCTGCAACCCGCCATGAACAGGTCGAACCTTACCGTCATCACCGGAGCGCATGCCACGGCGGTCGTCCTCGACGGCAAGCGTGCCACCGGCGTGCGGTATCGCGCGGGGAAGAGCGAAGCCGTCGCGAAAGCCAGGCGCGAGGTGATCGTCTGCGGTGGCGCCTTCGGTTCGCCTCAACTCCTGTTGCTGTCGGGCATTGGCCCGGCTGCCGAGCTTGCCATGCATGGCATTCCGGTCATTCATGAACTGCCAGGTGTTGGCAAGAACCTGCAAGACCACCTCGATTTCATCATGGGCTGGACGTCCAGGGACACCGACATGATGGGCATCGGCCTGCGCGGCCTGCCTGGCCTGGTGCGGCACATGCTGCGCTGGCGCAAAGATGGCGGCGGTATGATCGCCACGCCCTATGCCGAAGGCGGTGCCTTCCTCAAATCCGATCCGGCGCTGGAACGGCCCGACCTGCAACTGCATTTCTGCATCGCGATCGTGGACGATCATGGCCGCAAGCTGCATATGGGATACGGCTTTTCCTGCCATGTCTGCGTGCTGCGGCCGCATTCGCGCGGCGAGGTCGGGCTGTCGACTCATGATCCCTTTGCGCCGCCGCGCATCGATCCGCGTTTTCTTTCGGACGAACGCGACGCCGAGCTTTTGCTCAAAGGGGTCAGAATGATGCGCGGCATCCTGGAGGCGCCGGCGCTGGCCAGGTATCGCCACAAGGAAATCTACACCGCCGGCGTTTCGAGCGACGCGGAGCTTATGTCCCACATCCGTGCCCGCGCAGACACGATCTATCACCCGGCCGGCACCTGCAAGATGGGCGTCGACGAGATGGCGGTGGTCGATCCGCAATTGCGGGTCCACGGGCTTGAAGCCTTGCGGGTCGTCGACGCCTCGGTGATGCCGACCCTGATCGGCGGCAACACCAACGCGCCGACCATCATGATTGCCGAAAAGGCGGCGGACATGATCAAGGCGGTCGCCTGACTGCGACACTGGTCGAACCAGAGAAGCTTTTTCGTCCGTCGGGACGCGCCTACGGCCGAGAAGGCCGGAGAACTGGTCATACCAATTTGGCGATTTTCGCTTTCCCTTTGACCCTCCTGCCCTTAGGATAGGGGACATTATTTCGTGATCCGAAATAAATATGGCCACAAGGGAGGAACCGGGAATGGCTGGCAAGAAGATACTGATGCTCGTTGGCGAGTTCAGCGAGGAGTATGAGATTTTCGTCTTTGAACAGGCCATGCATGCCGTCGGCCACACCGTGCATGTCGTCTGCCCGGACAAGAAGGCGGGCGATGTCTTGAAGACCTCGCTGCACGATTTTGAAGGCCACCAGACCTACACGGAAAAGCCCGGCCACGACTACATCCTCAACAAGACGTTCTCCGAGGTGGATCCGGCCAAGTATGACGCCGTCTACGCTGCGGGCGGGCGCGGTCCCGAATACATCCGCATCGACAAGCGGGTGCAGGCGCTGGTGCGGCATTTCCACGAGGCCGGCAAGCCGATCTTCACCATCTGCCATGGCGTGCAGATCCTGATCGCGGTCGATGGCGTGGTGCGGGGCAGGGAAGTGGCGGCACTCCACTATTGCGAGCCTGAAGTGACGCTCGCCGGCGGCATCTACATCGACGTCGCGCCGACCGGCGCCCATGTCGACGGCAATCTGGTGTCGGCCAAGGGTTGGCCCGGCCTGTCCAACTTCATCCGTGAGTGCCTGAAGGTGCTCGGCACCGAAATCCGCCATGGCGAGATACTTATGCGCGAAGAGCGCCAGGCGGCCTGAACAGGGGACTTCAGCCGCCGCGCCACGGCGCGGCGGTCGTCGTTCTAAATCGCCGCCCGTGCCTCGCGGAATGACACCAGCCTGCAGCGGTTCTCGTCCCACAATGCCAGTTTGACGCAGCGCAGGCTGTCGAGCAGCGTGACGCGACCAATGCCGCGCAATTCCGGATAATCGCGCAGCACTTCCTGCAGCCGGTAGCCCGGCACCTTGGCGGAGAGGTGGTGGACGTGATGGACGCCGATATTGCCGGTGAACCAGTTCAGCACTGGCGGCAGGTCGTAATAGGACGAGCCGTGCAAGGCGGCATGCTGGAACTCCCAGTCGTCATCCTTAGCCCATTCCGTCTCCTCGAACTGGTGCTGGACGTAGAACAGCCAGATGCCGGCCGAACCGGCGAGAATGACGATCGGCAGATGGACGACCAGGAACGCACCGGGGCCGACGGCCCAGATAAGCAGGGCCGCCGCAAGCGCAATGGCGAGGTTGGTGGTCATCGATGATACCCACGGCGTCAGGCCGCCGCGCATCATGCCGATGGGCAGTCTTTGTGAGAAGATGAACAGCCAGATCGGTCCCAGCCCGAACATCACCAGGGGATGGCGATAGAGGCGGTAGGCGAGGCGCCCGCGCCAGGACAATTGCCGGTATTCGGCAACCGTCAGCGTCCTGATGTCACCCATGCCGCGCTCGTCGAGATTGCCGGCGCTGGCATGATGCGTCGCGTGGGCGCGTCGCCAGCAATCGTAGGGTGTCAGCGTCAGGACGCCGAGCGCACGGCCGATCCAGTCGTCGGCGTAGCGGTTGGCGAAGAAGGAGCCATGGCCGCAATCGTGCTGGATCATGAAGATGCGGACCAGGAATCCGGCGGCCGGAAGGATCAGGATCAGCCCCCACCAATGGCCATAGGCATAGGCGGCCGAGGAGAGCGCCCAGAGCGTGGCGAACGGAATGAGGGTGATGGCGAGTTCGACGGCGCTGCGTCGCCGGTCCGGCTTCTTGTAGCGCGCCAAGATCTTCAACCAGGCGCGCTTGCTGTTGGCGGCCGCTTCGGGGGAAATCATGTTCATCAGGAAGCATAGGCGCGGCATGTGGCTACCGCAAGGCAGCCATCACGCAAAATTACTGTGCGTAATTGTCGCGTAAAGAGCGAGGAGAGCTACTGCCGCCGCAATCTGGCGTCGCCAGCCTCGGTCCGGTCGAGGCGGTCGAGCAATTGCCTGAAGCGGTCGTGAGTATCGGCTTCGATACGGAAAGCCGGCAAGGTACGCAGAAAACGCGTCATCGCCTCGGCACCGAACTGGCGCCTGACTTCGGCGGCGAGCCTTTCTCCATTTTCAGCCTTGTTGCGGGTCATCATTTCAGAATCCTGTGTCGGCTCCGAAACTCCTCTGGCAAGGGAATGGTTCCCACATCACGCTTCCGTGGCAGGCCCAGCCGGCAGTCATGGTAAAATTTGAATTAAAATCGAAGTATCGCTGTTGATCGCCGCCCGGGCCCGGCCACAGGCCCAATGGTCGCTTACCCCTTGATTTTTGGCTGCCAAACCTCGATATCGGGCACAAAATCCATACCATTCGAGATGACGGGAAACGGCGATGAGCGACCAGACAAAAGACGAACGCGCGCCCAGTGAAGCCGAGGCGGCCGAGGCCAGTGCCGAGCGCACGGAAGGCAGCATTGACGGCGACTATGAAGCGCTTGTGCGGCTGCTGAAGGAAAATGAAGAGCTGAAGGACCGCGCGCTGCGCGTCGCGGCCGAGATGGAGAACCTGCGCCGCCGCACCGCTCGCGATGTGCACGACGCGCGCACCTATGCGGTTGCGAATTTCGCTCGCGACATGCTGTCGGTGTCGGACAATCTGCGCCGCGCGCTGGATGCCATTCCGGCGGAGGCCAAGGCCTCGGGCGACGCCGGCTTCAAGGCGCTGATCGAAGGCGTCGACCTGACCGAGCGCGCCATGCTGTCGGCGCTGGAACGGCATGGGGTCAAGAAGCTCGCGCCGGAAGGCGAGAAGTTCGATCCCAATTTCCACCAGGCCATGTTCGAAGTGCCCAATCCCGATGTCCCGGCCAACACAGTCGTCCAGGTCGTGCAGCCGGGCTATTCGATCGGCGAGCGCGTGCTGCGTCCGGCCATGGTCGGCGTGGCCAAGGGCGGCCCGAAGATTGCCGCGGAGGCGCCGGTGGAGCCGGGCCCGGTGAATGAGCAGGCGGAGAAGGATGCGTAGTTAGGGATTAGGCCGTAGGGCCGTAGGCAGTAGGGAATAAGGCAGCCGTATCAATCGTGCGGCTTCGTGCTATTTATGCCTTGTCCCTAAACCCTACCGCCTCATGCCCTTGAACCCCATCGCCCTTCTCGACTATGCCGGCGTCGCCGTCTTCGCGGCGACGGGGGCATTGGCTGCCTCGCGCAAGCAACTCGACATTATCGGTTTCCTGTTCCTGGCCAGCGTCACCGGTATTGGCGGCGGCACGTTTCGCGACCTCATCCTCAATGTGCCGGTCTTCTGGGTGGGAAACCGCGACTATGTGCTCATCTGCGCCGTGGTGGCCGTCCTTGTCTTCTTCACCGCGCATCGCGTCGAATCCCGATACAAGCTGCTGCTGTGGCTCGACGCCATCGGGCTGGCCGCCTTTTCGGTGATGGGCGCGGCCAAGGGCCTGGCAATCACCGGTTCACCCGTGGTTTCGATCATCACCGGCATGCTGACCGCGACCTTTGGCGGCATATTGCGCGATCTGCTGGCCGGCGAACCATCGGTGCTGCTGAGGCCGGAAATCTACGTCACGGCCGCCTTGGCCGGCGCGGCCATCTTCACATTGGGCGACGTCGCCGGATTGCCGCAGATCGTTTCGGGGTTGGCCGGCTTCGTCGTGGCGCTCGCCGTGCGTGGCGGCGCGCTGCGTTTCGGCTGGTCGTTTCCGTCCTACAAGAGCCGGCCTGGCCGGCGGCCGGAGGATATTCCTTGAATCAGGCCTTCGCTGCCTGCCAAGCGTTCATCAGCTTTTTGGGCGCCTGTCGGATCCATGTCTGTTCGAGCCGATGGCGCAATTCTTCGGGCGGAATTCGACTCAACCTGACAAGGATCGCCGGCCAGCCCTTATAGTGATCCGTCTCGAAATAGATTGCGGGCGCCGCTTCCAGCAGCATCTCTTTCTCGTCGAGCGGGCACATCAGGACGACCGTGTCGGCGTCCTTGACGCGGGCAAGCAATTTCTTGCCAACCTTCAGCGCCGGCGTCCCATAAGATGTCGTTTCGATGATGTCCGGCAAGCCGCTCGCAGCACGTCGCAATGCTTCGAAAACGGTGGAAAGCTCGTCGCTCACCGTTTCACGCTGCGAAGCGCTGCGCTTCCCCGCCATAATAGTTGACGTAGCGGGCGCCGATCTCCTTGACCGGCATCACCACGAAGACGTCGACGGTCGAGAATTCGCGGTCGATGACGCAGCCGTCGCCGATGCGGGCGCCGACCCTCAGATAGCCCTTGACCAGAGGCGGCATCGCCGCGATCGCGGCCTTGGTGTTGACCGCCTCGATCGGCATCAGGTCCATGGAGCAATAGCGCCCGGACACCGCGCGCACATCCCAGGCCGAATTCGTGCGGCAGTGATGGGCAAGATAGGTGAGCGCCTCGGCATGCGCCGCCGGCACGGTGCCGGGGAAGGAAGCACAGCCGGTCATCACGCCGATTTCGTAGTGGTTGATGTAGGCCCAGATACCTTGCCACAGCGCCTCGATGGTGCGCTTCGAACGGTATTCCGGCAGAACGCAGGAACGGCCGAGTTCGAGGAAACGCTGGCCGGGATGGCGGGCGATGAGCTTGGTCAACTCGAATTCGCCTTCGGAATAGAAGCCCCCTGCGGCCGCCGCGATTTCTTGCCGCAGCAGCCGGTAAGTGCCGACGATGCGGCGGTGTTCGGGGCCGGAAATCGAATTGTCGAAGACGAGCAGATGATCGCAGAGCGGATCGAATCGGTCGGCGTCGCGACGGTCCTGCACCTGGAACAGATCCTTGCGGGCGCCAAGCTCGTCGTAAAATACACGGTAGCGCACTTCCTGCGCGGCCGCGATCTCGGCCTCGTTGCGGGCGAGCCGCACTTCGAGATTGCCGATACGGCCGAGCGCTGCGCCTTTTATGACGGAATCGACATTACGTCCGGCGAGCAAGGCGCTGCTGGCGTTCGGCCGCGTGTCACATTCCGGCATAACTGTATGCACGAGTGATTCTCCTTCGAGCCATCCCTCTTGGCACGGGGATACGGTGTAGGTGCAACAGGATTGTGACAGTACCGTGATAAGGCGCCGCGGGCAATACTTCGTCGGCTGGCGAAAACGGTCAACCGGCTACGTTAGGTGAGAACGGGCGAGGCATGTCTCGTTTGCACGGGTCAAGTCGCCGCGCCTCAAACCCTTGTTTTCGTGGATGTCGCCGCGGCGGATCGAGGCCACTTTGGGCCGGCATGGATCAGCCGCCCAGCCGGAAAAAAGCGGATCAAGCCGCAACCTGAGCCTCGACGGCGTTGACAAGCGCATCCGGGTCGAGCGGCTTGGTGACGAAGCCGCTGGCGCCGTGGGCAAGCACCGCGTGGCGCGTCTTTTCCTGGCTGTCGGCAGACAGCACCATGATCGGCACGGGCGGCGCCGATGTCTCTTCCTCGTGGCGGCGGATCGCGGCGATGGCGTCCAGCCCGTCCATGACCGGCATATGCAGGTCCATCAGCACCACGTCGAAGCGATGCTTGTGCCCGGCGCTGGTGACGGCCTCGACAGCGGCCTTGCCATTGCCGACAACCTTGACGCGGTGCCCCGCCTTCAACAGCGTGGCGCGGGCCAGCATGGCATTGATGTCGTTGTCTTCGGCGATCAGCACGGACAGGCCCTGCTGACGGTCACTCGAGGCGCGAAGCGCCGGGGCGCGGCGCTTTTCCGGCTGGGGCTGGGCAAGGGCCGGCGCATGGCTGGTCAAAAGAACACGCAAAAGTGTTCCTCCGCGCACCGGCCGGGCCAGGAAGGTCGCATAGCCGCTGGCGCGGAACTCGCCGAGCATGCCGCGGTCGGTCGGTGCGATCAGCGTGATGGCTTCGCAATCGGAAAAGCCGCCTTGGCGCAACCGCTTGAGCACTCTCCCGTCGCTCTCTTCCATGGCCGCGTCGACCAGAAGCACGTCGCAGCCCTCGGCGAGAGGCACGGCCTGTGCCACGGTGGTGGCGATGCCGGCCGTGCCGCCATTGGCGCGGATGGTGCGGGCAATGGCGTCGGCCTCGACGGCGTTCCTGGACAGGATCACCGCGCGCCTGCCGGCAAGCACGTTCTGCCGGCCCTGCGGCGCTCCGGTGGCCTCCGTGGCCGGAATTTCGAAGACGAATTCCGACCCTTGGCCAAGCCGGCTGGATACCGAAATCGTGCCGCCCATGGCAGCCACCAGCCGTTTGGAGATGGCAAGTCCGAGCCCCGCCCCGCCATGCGCGCGCGTCGAGGTGCCGTCGGCCTGTTCGAACTCCTCGAAGATGCGCTCCATGTCCTCTTCGCGCAGGCCGGGACCGGTGTCGGTGATGGTGAAGCAGATGCGGTCGCTGGTCTCGGTGCGGGCGCGCGCGATGCTGACCAGCACGCCGCCGCCGTCGGTGAACTTGATGGCATTGCCGATCAGATTGAGCAGCACCTGCCTGACCCGGCCCGGATCGGCAGTGATCAGTTGCGGTACATCCGGTTCGACGTGGCAGCCAAGGCCAATATCCTTGGCGAAGGCGCGCGCGGCGAGCAATTCGATGATGTTGTCGGCGATCTCGCGCACCGACATGGGCTGCGGTTCCGGATCGAAACGGCCGGCCTCGATCTTGGAATAGTCGAGCAGGTCCTCGATCAGGGCGAGCAGGGCGCTGGCCGAGGTCGAGATGGCGCCGACATAGGTCTGTTGCTCCGGCGACAGGCTGGTGTCGGCGAGCAGCCTGGCCATGCCCATGATGCCGTTCATCGGCGTGCGGATTTCATGGCTGACCGTGGCGAGGAAGCGCGATTTTGCCTGGCTTGCGTATTCGGCGCGCTCGCGCGCGGTGATCAGCGAGGATTCTGCGCGCTTGCGGGCTGTGATGTCGCGGGCGATGGCGCGATGCGAAACCGCACCGCTTTCCTTTTCGCGCACCGACAGCTCGATCCAGGAGAACCAGCGCGGGCCGCCCGGCGTGCGGATGGCGACATCGGTGGAACTCAGGCACTCATGGTCGGAAAAGGCGGCGTCGGGGACGATGCCGACTTCGATGCCAAGTTCGGCCAGGGTCTTGCCGGCAAGATCGCGCTGATCGGTTTCGACCAGATCGGCGAACACCTTGTTGGCATAGACGATGTAGCCGTCGCGATCGCGATGGATGACGAGATCGCCCAGCGCATCGATGAGACCGCGAAAGCGCTCCTCGCTTTCCTGCATTTCCCACATGCGGTCGGCCAGCGTCTCGATCTCGGCGCGGCTTCGGGCGGTGGTCTCGTCCAGCAGCACCACGGTGCGGTGGACGCTGCGTCTGGCATGCAGATGCATGGCAAGGCCGGCGAGGCCGGTTGCCAGCAAGGCGAGGCTGATGAAGATCGGCGCCCCGGTCAGATGCGCGAGGCCTGCCAGGACCATGATGGCGACGAAGGTGAGCAGCGGCAGGCCCTCCCGCCTGGCCAATTGCTGCTCGGGCACCAGCGGCGGCGCGGCGATTAACCGCCGCGCCGCCGCTGGCGCGGCAACCGCATCGACATCGTCGCCCTTGTCTGCCTGTTGGCTGTCGGATTCCGCGATCATGCGAAACCCTTGCCAGACAGAGATTATGGAAAATTGCGGCGGATCGTTCGAATTTTAGCGGATAGGGCGTTTTTGCCCCGGTAGCGGCGGATTCGCCACCGGATTTGGCGAGCTGTCCGCTGGTTGGAGCCCGCTAGAGCGCTTCACCGTTTCATGGAAACGGCGAACCGCTCTAACTCTTTGTTTTGACGCAATTCCTGACGGAAAACCGCTCACACTTTTCCTGGAATTGCTCGAGGCCGGCTTACATGTCGACGACGACGCGACCGCGGATCTTGCCGTCGACGATGTCGCGTGCGGCACCGATGATGCCGTCGAAGCCGATGGTCGTGGACAGGCTGGCGAGTTTCTGCAGGTCGAGATCGGCGCCGATGCGCCGCCAGGCCTCGAGGCGCACGGCTTTCGGCGCCATCACCGAATCGATGCCGAGCAGCGAGACGCCGCGCAGGATGAAGGGAGCCACGCTCGCCGGCAGGTCCATGCCGCCGGCCAGGCCGCAGGCCGCGACCGCGCCGCCATAGGAAGTCATCGACAGCACATTGGCCAGCGTGTGGCTGCCGACCGAATCGATGCCGCCGGCCCAGCGTTCCTTGGCCAGCGGCTTGGCGGGCTGGCTGAGCTCGTCGCGCGAGATCACCTCGGCGGCGCCGAGATTGATCAAATAGGGGCTTTCGGCATTGCGTCCGGTCGACGCAATGACGTGGTAACCCAGGCTGGACAGGATAGAGACCGCGACTGAACCCACGCCGCCGGCAGCACCCGTCACCACCACCGGGCCGCGATCGGGCAGGATGCCGTGCCGCTCCAGCGCCATGACGCAGAGCATGGCGGTATAGCCGGCGGTGCCGACCGCCATCGCGTCATGGGCGCTGATGCCTTCCGGCAGCGGCACCAGCCAGTCGCCCTTGACGCGGGCGCGCGCGGCATAGGCGCCGAAATGCGTCTCGCCGACGCCCCAGCCATTCAGGATGACCTTGTCTCCCATGCGCCAGTCGGGATTGGAGGACGAGATGACCGTGCCGGCGAAGTCGATGCCCGGCACCAGCGGCCAGCGGCGGACCACCGGGGCCTTGCCGGTAATCGCCAGCCCATCCTTGTAGTTGACCGTCGTCGCCTCGACCGCGACGGTGACGTCACCCTCCATCAGATCGGCTTCGGTGAGGTCGGTCACGGCGACCGACTGTTTCTTGTCAGCGTCGCGCGAGACGAGGATGGCTCTGAAGGTTTCGGACATCTTTGTTCTCCGCGAACTTGCTTGGCGTCCTGGACTGTGCGGCGACGGCCGCGTGGGGTCAATCTTTGGAAGACTTGGCGTTCGAAGGCTTGGCGTTCGAAGGCTTGGCGTTCGAAGGTTTGGGCTCGCGGCGCCAGCCGATGAGTTCGTCGAAGACGACCAGGGCCGCACCCACGGAGATGAAGGCGTCGGCGAGGTTGAAGACTGCAAAGGACCAGACCGGTGTGTGAAACAGGATGTAGTCGATGACGTGGCCGTAGACGGCACGGTCGATAAGATTGCCCAGCGCGCCGCCGATGATCAGGGCAAAGCCGGTGCGGGCGATGACATGGCCAGATGGCGTGCGGGTGGCAAGGTAGAGCACGAAAGCCACGACCAGAACGGCGATGACCACCAGGCCGGTGTCGCCGAAGGAGGAGAACATCGAGAAGGCGATGCCGGTGTTGTAGGTGCGAAACAGCGCCAGAAACGGCACCAGATCGAGCTTTTCCTGGAAGGGCAGGCCGGTCTCGACCAGATGCTTAATCCACTGATCGAGCGCGATGGCCGCGACGACAAGCAGCGCGTAGGGGGACCATGATTTCACTGGCGGGCAACCTTCATTGCTGGTCGGCGATTGGTTCGAGCTTCAGCGCGCCGCGCCGGATTTCGAAAAGCATGATGCCGGTGGCGACGGCGAGATTGAGCGAATCGGCGCGGCCCGCTTGCGGAATCCTGAGCAGCCGGTCGCAACTCGCCGCCAGGCTTTCAGGCAGGCCCTGCTGCTCATTGCCCATCATCAGCAGCACCGGCCCACGGGAAAAATCGACCGAGCGGTAGTCGACCGCGCCCTTGAGATGGGTGCCGGCGACAAGGCCAGAAAAGCCGCCACGCCAGGCAAGGAAGGCCTCGGTATTTGCCTTCGCCACCGGCACGGCGAAGATCGAACCCATGGTGGCGCGCACCGTCTCCACGGAAAACGGATCCGTGGTGTCGCCGACCAGGATGACGCCCTTGGCGCCGACGGCATCGACGGTGCGGATGACGGTGCCGAGATTGCCGGGATCGCGCACCCGGTCGAGCGCCACCCAGACATCGCCATTGTCGGCGCGGATATCCCTGAGGGCGAGGAATCTCTGCGAAAAAACGCCGACCACCATTTGCGGATTGTCGCGGCGGGTGATGGCGACAAGCACTTTTTCCGACACTTCGAGCACCGTGCCGCCGGCGGCAACCGTGCGCGCCGCGACCTTCTCCACCGCAGGGTTGCCGCGCCCGGCCTTGGCGAACACCAGCGTCCTGATCTGCCAGCCCAAGTCGAGCGCATCGATGACCAGCTTCAGCCCCTCGGCCATGAAGGCGTTCTGCTGGTCGCGGAATTTCTTCAGGGCGAGCGCCTTGATGTCCTTGATCAGCGGATTGGCGAGGCTGGTGACTTCCTTCACCTGGCCGGGTGCGCCGACATGCCGTTCGTTCATTTAGGCCACCCAACGCGAAAACAATGAGGTCGAAAGCGCCCTGCCGGCGGACTTTTCGCGGATGATCAGCTCACCCGATTCAACCCTGCCACCCATGCCGGCGAACGTGTCGCGCATCAAAGCGTGGATGGCGAAGAAGGAGGCGCGGATCGAATAGGCGGTCAGCACCACGGCAAGCGGCTTTGGGGTCAGGATCGCGCGGCACAAATCGGTCAATGCCGGCAGGTCCTCGAACAATTGCCAGACCTCGCCCTTGGGGCCGCGGCCATAGGCCGGCGGGTCGAACAGGATGATGTCGTAGCGGCTGCCGCGGCGTTCCTCGCGCTCGGCGAACTTCACGGCGTCGTCGACGATCCAGCGGATCGGCTTGCCGCCGAGCCCAGCCACCTCCTGGTTTTCACGCGCCCAACCGATCGCCTTCTTCGAGGCGTCGACATGGGTGACCTCGGCGCCGGCGCGTGCCGCCACCAGCGAGGCGAGGCCGGTATAGCCGAACAGGTTGAGCACCTTGACCGGCCGCTTCGCCGCCGCGATCAGCCCGGCCATATGATCCCAGTGCGAGGCCTGTTCGGGAAACACGCCGACATGGCGAAACGAAGTGAAACGGCCGAGATAGTCGATGCCGTCATGCTTCATCGGCCAGGTCTCGCCGAGCGGCGTCTTCGGGAAACGCCAGCGGCCGATGCCTTCCTCGTCGGTGTCGCCGGTGAAGATGGCGTCGGCACGCTCCCAGTCCTTCGCCGGCAAGGCCTTCTGCCAGATCGCCTGGCCCTCGGGCCGCACGATGCGGTAGGGGCCGTATTGTTCGAGCTTCTGGCCGGCGCCGCTGTCGAGCAGCGCGTAATCGGCATTGGGCGCCACTTCGAGAATCAGCGGAAGCTGCTCGGCCGGCAGGGCGCCGTCGCGACGGGCAAGGATGCGCGGCGCGGATTTCGGTTCGGGCTGGTTATCCGGTTTCGCCTCACGCGGCTCGCGCGGCCTGGCGTCGGGCCGCCCACGCGTCTCGTGCGGACGCACCTCTCCGGTTCCGCTTTTCGCGGTCGGGCGGTTGTCGCGGCGTTTGTCGCGAAAAGACTTCAAGCGGGAGCATCTCCGAGCGGCGTGCCGCTTTTGGCATGAGGAAAGCGGCGGTGCAACCAAGTCTGCCACAGCCAACTCTGCTGTTCATGTCGGCCGGCGATGGACCAATGTCAAAGAAACAGGCAAATCTGCCTCATGTCCCGCTCCGAACGCCTGCTCGACCTCATCCAGTGCCTGCGCCGGCATCGTCGGCCGGTGAGCGGACAGGTGCTGGCCGATGAGCTCGGGATTTCGATTAGGACGGCTTACCGCGATATCGCCACGCTGCAAGGGCAAGGCGCGCCGATCGAGGGTGAGGCGGGGCTGGGCTATGTGCTGAAACCCGGCTTCATGCTGCCGCCGCTGATGTTCACCGACGAGGAGATCGAAGCCATCGTGCTCGGTTCGCGCTGGGTTGCCAAGCAGCCGGACCAGCGTCTTTCGGCCGCCGCCGCCGATGCGCTGGCCAAGATCGCGGCCGTGCTGCCGGACGATCTGCGCGAGGATCTCGATGCTTCGACGCTGCTTGTCGGTCCTGCCATGACGGCCATTGAAGACATAGACCTCGGCACGGTGAGGCAGGCCATCCGCAACGAGCGAAAACTCGGCTTTCTCTATCGCGACGCTGGGGGTGCCGCTTCGCAACGCGTCGTCTGGCCGTTCGCGCTCGGCTTCTTCGACAAGGTGCGGGTGGTGGTGGCGTGGTGCGAGATGCGGCAGGATTTCCGGCATTTTCGCACCGATCGCATATCCGGCCTCGATGCCATCAATGCGCGCTATCCACGCCGCCGCCAGGCGCTGCTCAAGGAATGGCGGGCGACGCTCGACAAGCCGAGCGGCTCGTGAGGCTACTGCCAGAATCTGACAGTAGGGTATCTTAAGTTCGCCAAGTCGATACGTTGAAACAGCTTGGAGAGCAGATATGGCCACCCCGAATTTCGTCATCCTCTACGTCGATCAGCCGCTCAAGAGCGGCGCCTTCTACAGCGCGCTGCTGGGACGCGCGCCGGTCGAAAGCGCGCCGACCTTCGTGCTGTTCGTGCTCGACAACGGCTTCAAACTCGGCCTCTGGTCACGCCATACGGTGGAGCCGGCGGCGGCGGCGGCCGGTGGCGGCGCCGAGATCGTGTTCGCGCTGGAGACGCCGGATGCGGTTGACGCTACCCATGCCGACTGGTCGGGGCGCGGTTTGAAGATCCTGCAGACGCCGACCGATATGGATTTCGGCCGCACTTTCGTCGCGCTCGATCCAGACGATCACCGCCTGCGCGTTTACTGGCTGTCCGACGGGCAACAGGCCGATGGGGAACAGGTATGAGCGCGTATTGGATCGCGGTCGCGTCGGCGCAGCATGTGCGGCGCGGCCGGAAGGACGGCTTCATGCAGGTCAATCACGGCAAGGCGGCGCCGCTGCGCCGCATTAAGCCGGGCGACGGCATCGTCTATTATTCGCCGACGACAATTTTGGGCGAAAAGGACGGCCTGCAGGCATTCACGGCAATCGGCACGGTGCGGGAAGGAGAGCCCTATCAGGGCGATATGGGCAGCGGCTTCACGCCGTTCCGGCGTGATGTCGAATGGGTGACGGCCGAAGAAGCGCCGATCAAGCCGCTGCTCGGCCAGTTGGACTTCACCGCCGGCAGGTCGAACTGGGGATATCAGCTGCGCTTCGGCCTGTTCGAACTCACCGACCACGATTTTCAGTTGATCGCGGAGGCGATGGGTGCCGCGAAGACGCTTGTCGAGGCTAGGGCTTGAAAGCCTTGTAGACAGCAATGCCGGCGGCAAGGTCCTCGAGCGCCGCGCCAACCGACTTGAACAGCGTGATCTCGGCGGCGCTGCCGCGGCCTTTCTTCTGGCCACGCGCCAGTTCGTGCAGGTCGGCGACGATGGCGGCCGGCTTCAGCACGCCGGAGGCCAATGGCTGGACGATGTCACCAGCCTCCTTGGTGGCGCCGGCGCGAGTGTCGACATAGACGCGGGCGCGGACGATGGCGTCATCATCGCTTTCGCGCATCGTCGGGGTGAAGCCGCCGACCAGGTCGACATGGGTTCCCGCCCGCAACAGCGCGCCCTTGATCAGCGGCGTGGTGGTGATTGTCGCCGAGGAGATGATGTCGGCCTCGGCAAGCTCGGCATCGAGATCGAAAGCGGCGCTGGCGGCGAAGCCCTCGGCGCGCAAATCGGCCGCGACTTTCTCGGCGTTTGCCGGGGTGCGGTTCCAGATGCGGATGGTTTCGATCGGCCGCACCGCCGAATGCGCCTTGGCCAGGAACGGTGACAGGGCGCCGGCGCCGACCACGAGCAGCCGCGAGGCATCGTCGCGGGCGAGGTAGGATGCAGCCAGCGCGGAAGCACAGGCGGTGCGCCACTGCGTCAGCCGCTGGCCGTCGATCAGGGCTTCCGGCTCGCCGGTTGCGCCATCGAGCAGGAGATAGAGTCCCATCACGGCGGGCTTGCCGACGGCGTTGTTGTCGGGCGAGACGGTGACGATCTTGACGCCGATATGGCCACCGGAAGACGTGCCGGCGGCGTTGAAATCGGTCCATGCCGGCATCAGCAGCAAGGTCGAGGCCGCACCATCAGGCCGTTCGACCGTGTGATGATGCCTGACCGGTTGCACCGCACCCTCGCGGAATGCCGCGCGCAATGTTTCGACCAGGCCGGAAAAAGTCAGCGCACGGTCGACCTCGGCGGCCGAAATGGTCAGCATGAATAGCTCCGTGGAACGAAGGGCGCCGGTCGGCTCAATTGGTCGGTTTTGGCAATGCCGACCCTTGGGCCGATCCCGGGGTTGCTCCTTGTGGTGCCGTTGGCACGCGGCTGACTGCCTGGCGCAGGTTTTCCGCCTCGACGCCGCGCTGGCGCGCCAGCTTGCGGTAGCGGCCCTGCTTGACCCAGGTCGCCAGGCTGCCGACGATCATGCCGATGGCAAGCGCCAGGAACAGAAAAATGAACAGCGGCAAAATGAGCGTCAGCTTCGGATTGCCGGGATTGAACGGGTCCAGCGTGAAGGCGACGAGTTCGCGGTTGGCGACGGCCAGCGCGATCAGGATGATCGCCAGGGGCACGAAGACCACGATGAGCATGAAACGATTGAGCATTATGTATGTTTTCCGTCGGAAGCCGGCGCCGAAGCCGCGCCTACTTGCCGCCGTTCAGCCTTTCGCGCAGTTCCTTGCCGGTCTTGAAGAACGGCACCCATTTCTCTTCGACCTCGACGGATTCGCCCGTGCGCGGGTTACGGCCGGTGCGGGCGGGGCGGTTTTTCACCGAAAAAGCCCCGAAGCCGCGCAACTCGACCCGGTTGCCTTCGGCGAGGGCGTCGGTGATCTCGTCGAAGATCGCGCCGACGATGTTTTCGACGTCGCGCAGGAAAAGATGCGGATTGCGCGTAGCAATAATCTGCACAAGTTCGGACTTGATCATCAGACGGGTCCCCGTGAAAGCAGTTCGGTCGAAATTATGAGGATGATTTTATTGGCTTTTTCAGCTGTCCCAAACCGCGCTCAAGGGTGCCAGACAGAAACGAGGCCGTCAAGAAACAAGCGGTCGGCGCCAAGTTCGTGGATGACATCACTGCTGTAGTCCGGCAGACCAAGCGCGCTGCCGACCGTTTTCACCATGGCTTTTGACCACAGGAAGCTGCCGCGCCGGTCCGTGTCCTTCCATTCGACCACCTTGAGCTTGGCGTCGACACCCTTGGTCGCCAGCCAGTCGATTGCCTCGGTTTCGCCGCCGACGGCGTCGATCAGCCCGTTGGCGACACCCTGGCGGCCGGTGAAGATCGATCCGTCCGCAAGCGCCAGCGCCTGTTCGTGGGTCATCTTGCGGCGTTCGGCGACGATGCCGACAAACCAGTCGTAGCTGTCGAGGATGAGCTTGCGGACCATGGCGCGCTCGTCGTCATTGGTCGGCTTGAAGGGAGAGGGCGAAGCCTTGAGCGGCGAGGATTTCACCTCCTCCAGCTTGATGCCGAGCTTGTCCATCAGGCCGCTGACGTCAGGATACTGGATCAGCACGCCGATCGAACCGACGATCGAGGTCTTGCGGGCGACAATGTGGTCGGCCGCGCTTGCGATCATATAGCCCGCGGACGCGGCGAGCGTGCCGACTTCGGCCACGACCGGCTTGTCGGCCGCCACCTTGCGCACTTCCTCATAGATCGATTCACCGCCGACGGTGGTACCGCCGGGTGAATCGATCGCAAGGATCACGCCCTTGACCTTCGACGACTTGCGGATGTCTTCCAGCCGCTTGATCAGTTCCTCGTCCTCGGTGATCGTGCCTTCGATCCTGACCTTGGCGATATGGTCGACAGTCGAGCCGCCAAGATCGTCGCGATAGAACCACGCCGACAGCGCGATCACTCCGAGGGCAACGATGCCGATGGCCGCAACACGCCAGAATGTCAGCTTGCGCCGCAAACGGCGGCGGTCGATCAGGTCGTCGGCTCTCAATGCCATGGTCAGCCTCACAGTCGGCGGGAAGAGACGCTTTTAGACCATGATGCCTTCATCGGGAAGCAGTTCCGTCTCGCCCATGGCGCGGCAATCCGCCCGCGACGATCCCAACGCTGTCAGTTTTGTGACTGGCCTGCGCAAGGGACGCGAGGTAAGGGGAGGAACAGCGGTGATGAAAAAAGGGCGCGAGGGCGCCCATTTCTGCTATGAAGTACCGGCTGTTGTGCCGACCTCGTTTTCGTTTGTACAACCACAGTTGTCACATTTTTGCGGTTTTCGTGGGCTTGTGCTTGCTTGAGAGTGCCGGCCCCCCACCTATAGGCGGTGTTCCCTGGCGGGCAGGGTCTGGAAGAAAGCAGTCATGTTAGCGCGATCGAATGAACCGACCAGCCCCGAGACGGAGTTGGCTCCCCGGGCGGATGACTGGACGCGGGGCGATGCGTTTGACCGCGCCCAGCGTCATTCGCGCCGGGTGCGCGTGCTCAAATTCGCCGTGCCCCTGGCCGCGGCGCTGATCGCCGTCGCCTTCCCGGTCTATTCCTATCTGGCCGCACCCGTCTCCGTCGCGGTGCAGTCGGAAGGCGCCGCCTTTTCCAATGGCAAGCTGGTGATGGCCAATCCCAAGCTCAACGGTTTCACCAAGCAGAAGCAGCCCTATTCCATGACAGCCCTGCGCGCGATCCAGGATGTCAACACGCAAGGCATCATCGAGCTCGAAGGCATAGACGCCAAAGTGCCGGTCGGGCCGGACAATGTCGCCGCGATCAAAGCCTCGCACGGCATCTACGATCGCGACGGCAATACGATGAAAATGACCAGCGACGTCGTGATCACCACGACCGACGGCATGCAAGCCAAGTTCAAATCGGTCTTCCTCGACATGGGCAAAGGCACTATGAAGACGGACGATCCCGTCGACGTCAGCAGTGGCGGGTCGCAGATCACAGCGGATTCCCTGTCGGTCCAGGACAATGGCAAGATCCTGGTGTTCGAGAAGAGGGTGCGCGTCAACATCGATCCCGCCAGCGTGAAGGCGGCTGAGGCAAAGGGCGAAGAAGCGAATGTGGCACAATAGTTCGACACGGCTTGCGGCCGCAACTTCGGCGCTGCTCCTGCTGGGCCTTGTGCCGTCGCTGGCGCAGTCGGGTGCCAGCAGCCAGGTGTCCGGGCTCAAATTGTCCGGCGACAAGCCAATCCAGATCGAAAGCGACAAGCTGGAGGTGCGGCAGGCTGAGAACGTCGCCGTGTTCACCGGCAACGTCACCGTCGTCCAGGGGCCAACCCTGCTCAAGGCCGGCAAGATGATGGTCTATTATGTCAAGGATCCAAAAGCGGCCGCCAAGGGTACCGAAGCGGCGGGTGCCGCGATGACCGGTTCCGCCAACATCGATCATCTCGAAGTCAGCAGCAAGGTCTACATCAAGTCGGATGACCAGGTTGCGACCGGCGACAATGGCACCTTCGACATGAAGACGCAGGTGCTGGTCCTGTCCGGCAAGGAAGTGGTGCTGTCGCAAGGCCCGAACGTGCTCAAGGGCTGTAAGCTGACCGTGCAGATGAAGACTGGCCTGGCGAACGTCGATGGTTGCGGGGGACGTGTCATCATGTCGATGACTCCGCCGAAATCGGATGCGCCAAAGGCGGGAGCGACGAACCCCTGATGGCCAGCCTGTCATCGCTGACGGCGCGTCTTCCGGGACGCGCCGCAGCCAAGGTTTCGGCTCCGGCCACGATCACCGTCGACAAGACGAAGTTCAAGGGAACCTTGATCGCCAAGGGCCTGACCAAGAGCTACAAGGGCCGCAAGGTCGTCAGCGGCGTCACGCTTGGCGTGCGTGCCGGCGAGGCCGTCGGGCTCCTTGGCCCCAACGGCGCCGGCAAGACGACCTGTTTCTACATGGTTACCGGCCTGGTGCCGGTGGATGAAGGCACCATCGAGATCGACGGCTTCGATGTCACCTCCATGCCGATGTACCGCCGTGCGCGCCTCGGCATCGGCTATCTGCCGCAGGAGGCGTCGATCTTCCGCGGCCTCAATGTCGAGCAGAATATCCGCGCGGTGCTCGAAGTGGTCGAAAAGGACCACAAGGTGCGCGAGCGCAATCTCGATGAGCTGCTCGAGGAATTCCACATCAGCCATCTGCGCAAGGCGCCATCCATGTCGCTCTCCGGCGGCGAGCGGCGGCGGCTGGAAATCGCACGCGCGCTGGCGACACGCCCGGCCTACATGCTGCTCGACGAGCCCTTCGCCGGTATCGATCCGATCGCCGTCGCCGATATCCAGCAACTGGTGCGCCATTTGACGGCGCGCGGCATCGGTGTCCTCATCACCGACCACAATGTGCGCGAGACGCTTGGGCTGATCGACCGTGCCTACATCATCCATGCCGGCCAGGTCCTGACCCATGGCCGCGCCGACGAAGTGGTGGCAAACCCCGATGTGCGGCGGCTTTATCTCGGCGAGGGTTTTACGCTCTGATTTTTTCTCCCGCGCGATGCCGGACCGAAACCGTAGGCATCTGTCCTAAAATTGCCTTGGGCGTGAAATTTGTTTCCTGGCACGATTTTTTGCGTGTCGCGGGCTGATTTTCCGCGATTTTGCTCCGAGATAACGCTCCGGTAAGCGGCTTTTGCTAGGCTTTGCCTTGACAAGCAAAAGCCGGGCCAGTTTCTATGACCGGCCGCGAAATTCATTTCCGGCAAGTCCGGACGCGTAGAGGAGGCGTTTGAAACCGAACCATGGCGTTGGCGGCGAAACTACAGCTTCGACAATCGCAGTCGCTGGTGATGACGCCGCAGCTGATGCAGTCGATTCGGCTGTTGCAGTTCACCCATGTCGAACTCGAGCACTTCATCGACGAGGAGATCGAGCGCAACCCGCTTCTGGAGCGCGCCGAGCCGCAGGATGACGCCGCGAGCGACCAGGCGCAGAAGATCGAGGCAGAGCCGCAAGCGGCCGCCGAGGGCGACTGGTTCGAGAACGAGGCGGGGTGGAGCGCCGAGGCGATCTCGGAAAAACTCGATACGTCGCTGGAAAACCTGTTTCCCGACGATCCCGGCACCAGCGAGCGGCTCGGGCCCGACCTGACTGCGCAATGGAAATCGGCTTCCGGCAATGGCGGCGGTTCCTCGTCCGAGGGGCTCGACGCCGGCGACATGGCTGCGAGCGCCATCACCTTGCGCGACCATGTCGGCGAGCAGATCGCGCTCACCTTCGTCGATCCCGCGGCGCGGCTGATCGCCGGCGAACTCGCCGATGGCCTGGACGAGGCCGGCTATGTCAGGGCCGATTTCGAGGAGATCGCCGCGCGTCTGGGCACCGACGCGGCGAGCGTCGCCAAGGTGCTGGCGGTGTGCCAGACCTTCGAGCCGACCGGCCTGTTCGCCCGCGATCTTGCCGAATGTCTTTCGCTGCAGCTTGCGGCGCGCGACCGTCTCGACCCGGCGATGAAGGCCCTGGTCGCCAATCTCGAGCTTTTGGCGCGGCGTGATTTCCAGACGCTGAAGCGGATCTGCGGCGTCGACGAAGAGGATCTGCTCGACATGCTGGCAGAGATCCGGGCCCTCGATCCGCGCCCGGGCATGGCGTTTTCGGGCGGCGCCAGTGACGCCATCGTCGCCGATGTCGAGGTGCGCGCGGCCAATGACGGCAGCTGGACCGTCGAACTCAATGCCGAAACGCTGCCGCGCGTGCTGGTCGACCATATCTATTTCGCCCAGGTGTCGCCGCATGCGAAGAACCAGGCGGAAAAGGACTTCCTGGCCGAATGCCTGCAGAACGCCAACTGGCTGACGCGCAGCCTCGACCAGCGGGCAAAGACGATCCTCAAAGTGGCCTCGGAAATCGTTCGACAGCAGGATGCGTTCCTGGTCCATGGCGTGCGCCAGCTGAAGCCGCTCAATTTGCGCACGGTGGCCGATGCCATCGGCATGCACGAATCGACCGTCAGCCGCGTCACCGCCAACAAATACATGCTGACGCCGCGCGGCGTGTTCGAACTGCGCTATTTCTTCACCGCCTCGATCGCCGCGTCGGGCGGGGGCGACGCGCATTCCTCGGAAGCGGTGCGTGACCGCATCAAGCAGCTGATCGACGAGGAGAAACCCGTCGATGTCCTTTCGGATGACGCGATCGTCGACATGCTCAAGGAAAGCGGCGTCGATATCGCCCGGCGTACGGTGGCCAAGTATCGGGAAGGCATGAATATTCCGTCGTCGGTGCAGCGCCGGCGCGAGAAGCGGGCGCTCGCCAGCGCCGGGCGCTAGGGGGCTTACGATTTTCCACAGCTTTCGAGCTTCATTGACAAGCCGCGGGGAAGTGGCTAGAAGCCCGCCCGCATGAGACGGGCCCGATGCCCGCTAGCGGATGGTCCGTCACGACAATGGCCTCGGGACGGTCAAAAAGGCGGCTTGTGATCAACCGGAAAGTTCGGATTTAAATCGGCGCGAGTGACGCCGCAAAGCTTGTGCGCACGGATCACGAGTATAAACTCGGGCCAGTTTGAAGCCTGAGCAAGGAAGGTCAGTTTTCAGATGAATCTGCGCATATCGGGAAAACACATGGATATCGGCGATGCGTTCCGTACACGCATCAACGATCGTGTCGGCGAAGCGATCGGCAAATATTTCGATCGCGGCTTTGCGGGACACGTCACCGTCATCAAATCGGGCTCGCGCTATTCGGCGGATTGCATGATCCGGCTGGATTCCGGCGCCTCGCTGCAGGCCACGGGCGACGCCCAGGATCCGACGCTGGCCTTCGAGGCCGCGGCCGATCGGCTGGAGACCCGGCTTCGGCGCTACAAGCGCCGTCTCAAATCGCACAATTCGGGCAATGCCAATGGCGAACTGACCGACATCGCCTATACGGTGATGGCGCCGCTTGCCGATGACGACGAGGAGATCCCGGAGGATTTCGCGCCGGCCATCGTCGCCGAATCAACCATGACGCTGAAGACCATGTCGGTGGCCTCGGCGGTCATCGAGCTCGATACCAAGGACAGTCCGGTGTTCGTTTTCCGCAACGCCGGAACCGATCATCTCAATATCGTCTATCGCCGGCCCGACGGAAACATTGGCTGGATCGACCCGTCCACGACCAAGGTCGCACAGGGATAAAGCCAGCCGCACGAGGGGTGGGGACTGGCCACGGCAGGCGAACAAGGGATTTTCAAGCATGGATCTGAGCGATCTTATCAGCGTTCCGGCGATTCTGCCGGCGTTGAAGGCGAACTCCAAGAAGCAGCTTCTGCAATTGCTTTCCGAACGGGCGGCGGCGATTTCGGGCATTCCGGAGAGGGAAGTGTTCGACACCATCCTGCAGCGCGAGCGGCTGGGCTCGACGGGCGTCGGCAATGGCATTGCCATTCCCCATGGCAAGCTCGCCGGCGTGAAGCGCATCGCCGGTGTTTTCGCCCGGCTGGAAACGCCGGTCGATTTCGAGTCGCTGGACGACCAGCCTGTCGACCTGGTGTTTCTGCTCCTGGCGCCGGAAGGGGCGGGCGCCGATCATCTGAAGGCCTTGTCGCGCATCGCACGCGTTCTGCGCGACGCCGACACGGTGGCCAAGATCAGGGGGACGCGCGACGCCACGGCGATCCACGCGCTGTTGTCGGACACGCAGGCCTCGCACGCCGCCTGAAGCTGGATTTTGAAAAGACTGCCAAGGGCCGCCGGGAGCGGCCCTTTTCGTTTCAGCCAACCGGTCGCTTTTAGTGAATGGCGACGGTGGTTAGGTCGTTTTCCATGGCGCCGGCCAGTGCGCGGTCACGCGCGTCGGAAAGCAGGATCGGCTGGCCATTGGCGGCAAACAGCGCCCACAATTCCAGGCCGGGCGCGATTTCACCGATGTTCGGGAAGCGGCCGAGCAGGTCGTCGCTCGAGACCTTGCGCAGATAAGCGACCGAGCCTTCGCCGAGATGGGCGAATTCACCGCTGGTCATGGTGATATTCTCGTCAGTTCTGGTCATTTCAAGCCTCCTTGGCGCGAGGACGCCGCTCAAGGCCATCCCGCATGAGAGCCATCGGTGAAGATCAGTCTTTCACCGATATATTTATTTTCCGTACCAGCCGTTCGGACTCCGGGCGATCGAGGTCGATCGACAAAAGGCCATTCTTCAGCTCCGCCGCGATCACGCGCATGCCGTCGGCCAGCACGAAACAGCGCTGGAACTGGCGCGCGGCGATGCCGCGATGAAGGAATTCGCGCTCGGTGTCGTCGGTCTGACGGCCGCGCACGACCAGCTGGTTTTCCTCCGTTGTCACATCGAGATCGCTTTCGGCGAAACCGGCGACGGCGAGCGTGATGCGCAGCCTTTCGGCCTTGCCGTCGGCGCCGCTGAGGCGCTCGATGTTGTAGGGAGGGTAGCTGTCACCGGACTTCGCCAGGCGCTCCAAGGTCTTTTCCATGGCATCGAAACCAAGGAGAAGCGGGCTGGAGAAAGGCGTCATTCGGCTCATGTTACACTGTCCTCTCAAGAGCGACATAAACTGGAAAAACCCGGATGGCATTTTTCCCGATGGCCTTGATATGGTCCGCCCCGCGACCAAGTTCAAGCCACCACAAGACCCGCCCAAAAAGACCAGGCCTTGGACTCACAGGAATAATCGACATGGCGCTTGAAACGACGCGCGGATGCAAGGAGAAGCGCTGCGGTCGTGCTTCAGGCGTGCGATCGATCCGGTGAGTTCACGGCCCCCAAACAAGGAATTGAAATGCCCCAACCACGCAAGATCATCATCGACACCGATCCCGGCCAGGACGATGCCGTCGCCATTCTCTTGGCACTCGGCAGCAGCGAACTGGAGATCGTCGGCATCACCGCCGTTGCCGGCAACGTGCCGCTGAAGCTTACCGAAAAGAATGCCCGCAAGATCTGCGAACTGGCCGGCCGCCCGGAGATCAAGGTCTATGCCGGCGCCATCCGGCCCCTGGCGCGCACACTGGTCACCGCCGAGGAAGTGCATGGCAAGACCGGCCTCAACGGCCCGCAGCTGCCCGAACCGACGATGAAACTGCAGGAGCAGTATGCCGTCGACTTCATCGTCGAGACGCTGATGAAGGAAGAGAGCGGCACCATCACGCTCTGCCCGCTCGGACCGCTGACCAACATCGCGCTGGCGCTGATCCGCGAACCGCGCATCGCGCCGCGCATCAAGGAAATCGTGCTGATGGGCGGCGGCTTCTTCGAGGGCGGCAATGTCACGCCGGCGGCCGAATTCAACATCTATGTCGATCCGCAGGCCGCCGATCTGGTGTTCAAGTCCGGCATCCCGATCGTGATGATGCCGCTCGACGTCACCCATAAGGCGCTGACCACCACCAAGCGCACGCAGGCCTTCCGCGCGCTCGGCACCAAGGTCGGCATCGCGACCGCCGAGATGCTGGAATTCTTCGAGCGCTACGACGAGGGCAAATACGGCACCGATGGCGGCCCGCTTCACGACCCCTGCGTCATCGCCTATCTCCTGAAGCCTGAGCTGTTCAAGGGCCGCAACTGCAATGTCAGCGTGGAGACCGCCTCGGAACTGACCATGGGCATGACCGTGATCGACTGGTGGGGTGTCACCAAGCGGGAAAAGAACGCCATGGTGATGCGCGACATCGACCATGACGGCTTCTTCGCCCTGCTGGTGGAGAGGTTGGGGCGGCTTTAGGGGGGCTTTTTACCTTCTCCCCCAAGGAGAGAAGGTGGCCTCGCGAAGCGAGGTCGGATGAGGGTGTTCCAGGGAACGCCAACGCGTCACTCTGTCACCCACCCCTCAACCGTCTCGGCGCTGCGCGCCGATCCACCTTCCCCCACAAGGGGGAAGGTAAGGCGTTACTTCGACCTCGAAAACGCCAGCCACAGGCCGCCGCCGACCAGGAAACTGCCGCTGATCCTGGACATGAGCTTGATGCGGCTGGCCGACAGCAGGCGCCCGGCGCGGCCGGCGGCGAGCGCGTAGGTCGAATCCGACATGGCGGCGAAGATCATGGCGGTGAGGCCCATGACGACGATCTGCAGCGAGTAGTTGCCCTGCGGCGCGATGAACTGCGGAAAGAAGGCGCCGAAGAACACCAGGGTCTTGGGATTGCTCAGCGCCACCAGCAGGCCTTGCAGGAAGAAACCGCCGCGCGGCTTCCTGGCCGTTCCATCGGCATTCAGCGTGCCCTTGGAGCGGAACATCTGCACGCCCATCCAGATCAGGTAGGCGGCACCGATCAGCCTGACCCATTCGAACCAGTGGCCCATGCCCGAAATCAGCGTGTTGAGGCCGATGCCGACAATGGCGATCATGATGGCAAGCCCGGCCTGCGTGCCGGCGACATTGGCGAGGCCGGCGCGGGTTCCGTGGCGGATGCTGTTGGCGATGATCAGCGTGACCGTCGGTCCCGGCACCAGGATGATGACTATGCAGGCGAGAACATAGGCGGCGTAGAGTTCCAGCGACATGATTTTCCCCTTGGAGTGCCGGCGACGCGGCGCGACTGGGATAATCAATGCATGGCCACGGCCTCCACGCAAGGTGTCCGGAAAGCATTGCGCTGTCGTATGTGGGTCAGGCTCCAGCCTGCCAGGGCAGTATAGCCTCGTAGGCCGCGGCGGCCCGTAGCACCGCGAGGTCGCCACGCGGCCGGCCGATCAACTGCATGCCCATTGGCCGGCCCCTGCCGTCGAAGCCGACCGGCACGTTGACCGCCGGGCAGCCGCCAAGCGTGGCAAAGGCTGAAACCTGCATCCAGCGGTGATAGCTGTCCATCGATCGTCCGGCGACCTCGCATGGCCAGTGCAAGCCGACTTCGAAGGGGAAGACCTGCGCGGTGGGCAGCGCGATGAGGTCGAAGCGCTCGAAGATCGATAGCAGCATCCGATGCCAGGAGGTGCGCACGACCGAGGCCGCGCGGATCTGCGGTGCCGTCAGCCGCATGGCATTCTCGATTTCCCAGATGGCTTCCGGCTTCAGCAAGCCGCGCCTGGAAGGGTCGTCGTAGTGGACTTTGAGGGCGCAGCCGCTGCTGGCCTGGCGCAGCGTGACGAAGGCCTGCCATGGCGCTTCGAAATCGAAATCCGGGAGCAAGGGTTCAACCGCGAAGGACTGGTCCGCGAACCGGCCGAGTGCTGCCTGGCACAGATCGAGAATGCCCGCTTCGATCGGCAGATGGCCGCCGAGGTCGCCGAGCCAGGCGATGCGGCCGCCAGTCGAGGGCGGTGCAAGCCCTTCGAGGAACGAACCCGGTTTCTCATAAGACAGGGGCGCCCGCGGATGGTAGCCCGCCTGCACGTCGAGCAGCAGCGCCATGTCGGCGACGTTGCGGCCCATCGGGCCTTCGATGCCCATCTGCGCATGGAAGACCTCAAGATCGGGTCCGGCGGGAACAAGCCCTTGCGACGGCCGGAAACCGTAGACATTGTTCCAGCCTGCCGGATTGCGCAGCGAGCCGCCGAAGTCGCTGCCGTCGGCGACGGGCACCATGTCGAGCGCCAGCGCCACCGCCGCGCCGCCGCTCGAGCCGCCGGCGGTGAGCGCCGGATCGAAAGCGTTCAGCGTCGGCCCGAAGACATTGTTGTAGGTGTTGGATCCCAACCCGAATTCGGGGACATTGGTCTTGCCGATGATGATGGCGCCGGCGTTGCGGATGCGTTCGACGAAGAAATCATCTTCCTGCGGCACGAAATCGGCGAAGATCGGCGAGCCGAAGGAGGTCCTTAGCCCGGTCGTCGAGGCGAGGTCCTTGATGGCGATTGGCAGGCCGAAGAGCGTTTCGGTTGCGCCAGCCTGCCTGGCATCGGCTGCATCGGCCTCGCGCAGGATATCGCCGCGATCGCGCAGCGAGACAATGGCGTTGACCAGCGGGTTGACCGCTTCGATGCGATCGAGGAAGGCCGTCGTCACCTCGCGCACGGACAGTTTCTTGCGGCGGATCGCGCCGGCCAGCTCGACGGCGGACAGGCGGCAGATATCGCCGGCCGGCGGCACGGCGTGTTTCGTCTCAGGGCGCATCACTCAGTGGGTTCCCTGCAAGGCTTGATCGACATCCCTGGCCAGCGGGATCGCCGGTTGGGCGCCAGGTTTCAGGCATGCGAGCGAGCCAGCCACACCGGCCCGCGCCAGGGCCTTGTCGAGCGCAAGGCCGGACGACAGGCCGGCAGCGAAGTAGCCGCAAAAGGTGTCGCCGGCGCCGACCGTGTCGACAGGTGTGATCTTCATGGCCGCAACGGTGAGGAACTCGCTCGGCGTTGCTGCCATGACGCCGTCGCCGCCGAGCGTGACGACGATGGTGCGGCCGGTTTTCGCGGCGAAATCGCGCATGCGCGCCGCCCGGTCGCGGCCGTTCAGCGCCAGCGCCTCGCCGTAGAGGTCGAACTCGGTCTCGTTGGCGACGGCATAATCGGCCTTGCCGAGGAAAGCCGCCGCATCGCCCTGGAAAGGAGCTGTGTTGAGCACGGTGATGGCTCCGGCCGCCCGCGCCTGGTCGAGTGCTGCATCGACAGTCGCCAGCGGAATCTCGTGCTGGAGCAGAACGACATCGCCCTTTTTCAGGAACGCCTTGGAGAGGTCGCCGGGCACCACGGAAGCATTGGCGCCGGGCACCACGGCGATGATGTTTTCCCCGTCGTCGCCGACCATGATCAGTGCCGTTCCGGTCGAGGCGAAGGTTTCCGCCACGCCAGACAGATCGACCTTGGCGTCGCGCAGCAAAGCCAGCGCCTCGCCGGCGAAACTGTCCTTGCCGACGGCGCCGACCATGCGCACTGGGACACCGGCGCGCGCGGCGGCCAGCGCCTGGTTGGCGCCCTTGCCGCCAGGCGCCGTGGAGAAACCGGAACCGCTCACCGTTTCGCCGGGACTCGGCAAGCGGTCGACTCTGGCGATAAGGTCGAGGTTGATCGAGCCGATGACGACTATCAAGAAAGTACCTCCCTGCCAGCGCTGGCCGGAAATCAGGATCGACTTTCGGAAAGCACGATGTGGATCGAGATCCACAAATGTGGATCGAGATGGCGAGGTGCGCTGGCGCGTCCGTATCGATGCGCCAGCACCCCGATTGCGCGGGAAGCTAGCGCGTCATGCGATGACTTGCCAGACCATGTGGATATCAAAAGGTGATTTGTCGCTTCACTCGCAGCGCACGGTGACGGTGCCCTGATAGCTGCCGGCAGGAAAGACACCGCTCGACTTGGTGGCTGTGAGGTCTATCTGCATGGCATGGGTGCCGTTGGTGACCCGTTGCGGCACGCTTCCGTTGATGTCGACTGCCGAGCCATCGAGCCGGAAGACCGAGGCGAAGCTCACATTGGTGCCGCCGCCGCTCGGCGCGGACGAGAATGCGGCAGGCGCCGGCGCCGAAACCGAATAACAGTCCAACAGGTTGAGCAGGGTGCACAGAAGCGAGCTTGCGACGATGGTGACGCTGGCGCTCGACCCGCCTGCCTGCTTGGAGCCCAATATGCTGATGGCCGGATTTGCGGTCATCGTTCCCGATGACCCGACCATGATGGTGCAGGTGCCGATGATCGCCGCCGGCGCGGGAAGGCAGAAGCCGGCAAGGGCTGCCATCGTAAGCAGCGCGCGGCTATTTCTTCTTCTTTTTCTTGCCATCGCTGTTTCCGGTCCTGATGGTCCAGCCTTCGTTGGCCCATCCAGGTGACGCGGCCGCGGTGGCGGGAGCGCTGGCGGCCACGCTTCCTGTCGGGCCGTCGCCGCCGAGGCCCATTTTGAGCAGCTTCAGCTCCAGTTGCAGGCGCTGGACCTCCAGTTCGTAGAGGCGGCTGCAATCGAGGCGTTTCGGTGTGCGCCCGATCGGGATCACGACCCGGCCATAGGTCGCGACGCCATTGTCCGTCTGGTTGTTGCCTCTGATAACGCCGAGATCGACATAGGCGCCGGAACCGGAAACGGCGGAACGACAAGTGGTGCCGTCCGCGGCATGGACCTCGTCCTGGCCCTGGGGCAAGGTGACGCCGGGCAAATTAAAGCCGTTCTCGTTCTGGTTGAGATTGTAGATCTGGTCCTGGGCCTGGGTTGGAACGGTGCTTGTCACAGCAGCCCCAAGTGCCAGCGTCAGGATTTGCGATGTCCAAAGAACTTTCCGCATATCTGCGCCCTTATCTGCGTCTGCTGGTTGGGAAAGGGGATGCTTTCGGTACAGATACGCACTTTACGCTCGGCGGCGCCGCCGAAGGGCACGACCACGAGGACAGGACGAGAGGCCTGGGCACCGAGCTGAAAGACAGCCGGCGATATTCGGGCGTCCACCGGCTGAAAATCCTGATCGTAGACGTGGATTTCGACCTTGATCTTCTGGTCGTACGGATTGGCCGGGAAGACGCGGACCGCGAAGACGTCGGTGAAACTGTTGACCTCGCCCCGCATCGGCGACATCGACTGAGCCGCCGCGGCAGCAGGGATCAGGCCGACGGCCAGCACCGTCGCCAGGGTTCCGAAGAATTTCAAGGATGCCTCCTTCCCGGTCGCTACTCGCAGCGAAGCGTTACCGTTGCCTGATAGTTTCCGTTGGCGAAGCGGTTGCTGCCGCCCTTGGTGCCGGCGAGATGGACCGAGACAAGATCGGCGCCTGGTGTGCTGATGGCGGTCGCGGAACCGGTTTCGACAATGGAGTGGGCACCGGCGGAAGAGTAGGTTGGTGTCCAGGTGGTCGATGTCGTGTCAGCCGCCGGCACCGTGGTGGTGGTAACCGGATCGACGCTCAGCGACACCCCGCCTGTCGTCGTCAGCGTGACGGTTCCGGCCGAGCCGCCGCTGTTGTGGGAACTGAGGGTCTGGAGGTCGGGACTGACCGTCATCGTGCCATTGGTGGCAATGACAAGCGTGCAGGTGGGGCTGATCGTGCCATTGAAAATGACATTTTGCGTCGTAGCCAATGCAGGCTGGCCCAGACATGCGACCAGCAAGGTTGCACCGAAGGCGGTGCGAAACAACTTCATCGAGACCTCCTATTAAGTCGGATAGCCCGAATTAACAGGAGTGATGATCGCTTTATCGTGGTTAATTTAGCGTAAACTCAAATAATGCGCTGAAACAACGTCCCATAAGAACCGAAGGTTGTGTCCGGTTGTATCGCGAATTTCGGCTGTAATCCAAGTATTACTTCTTACTGCTCAAGATCTGTAAATTTCGTCGCTGGAAACCGGAAAAACGATATTTACGATGACACTTGGCCCGCCTCCCAGCCAAGGATGGCACGCTTGCGGGTCAGGCCCCAATGGTAGCCGGTGAGGTCGCCGGACTTGCCGATGGCGCGATGGCAAGGCACCACGAAGGAGAGCGGGTTGGCGCCATTGGCGGCGCCGACCGCACGGCTGGCGCTCGGCGCGCCGATACTGGCGGCGATCGAGGAATAGGTGCGGGCCTTGCCCATCGGGATCTGCAGCAGTGCCTCCCAGACGCGGACCTGGAAGTCGGTGCCGATCATGACGACATGCAGCGGCTGGTCGGGGCGCCACAGCGTCGGGTCGAAGATGCGCGCGGCGTAAGGACCGGTTGCGGCCAGGTCCTCGACATAGACGGCGTTCGGCCAGCGGCTGGACATGTCGGCGAAGGCGGCGCGCTCCTCGCCGGGGTCGCTGAAGGCGAGACCAGCAAGCCCGCGATCAGTGGCCATGATCAGAGCGGTGCCGAAAGGCGAGGCATGGTAGCCATAGCGGATGGTGAGGCCGGCGCCGCGCGTCTTGTAGTCGCCCGGCGACATTGCCTCATGGGTGACGAACAGGTCATGCAGCCGGCCGGGACCGGACATGCCCAGTTCGAACGAGGTTTCGAGCAGCGGCATGCCGGAATCGAGCAGCCGGCGGGCGTGGTCGAGCGTCACCGCCTGCAGGAAGGCTTTCGGCGACAGGCCGGCCCAGCGGGTAAACAGTTTTTGCAGGCCGGTCGGCGTCTCGCCAACCTCTTCGGCCAGTTCTTCCAGTGATGGCTGGTCGCGATAATCGAGGCTGATCTTCTCGATGGCGCGGCGGACGATCTCATAGTCGCTGCCTTGCGGCGTGATGTCCTTCTTGAGGACGGCTGTCTGTGTGCTCATCGAACTGTCTCCTTGGCCGGGAATATCGCCCCTTGGGGCGGCGATCGCCACCCGAAACTTGCCTTCTTGCCGCGCATACCCAGATAGACTCGGGGTTTCGAGAACCTGTTCCATCCCGATGGGTCGGATGGGGCTCTCTCTTTGTGTTCGAGCATGATCTTTTCCGAAAACCGGTATCCACTTTTCGGGATCATGCTCTTGCCAGGAGTCGCTCATGGCTGGCGAGAAAGTGCATCTGACAGGGGCAAAGGAAACCTTGCTGATGACGCTCTATGGCAAGGCCCTGGAGAGCCGGCTGCCGCATTCGCTGCTTGGGGATCATTTCGCCGACGAGGCGGTGCGCAAGATCGACTATGATTTCTCCAGGCTCAAGGTCGACGGGAATCTCGGCATCGGCCTGGCGATCCGGGCCAAGACACTGGACGTTCGTGTCGAGGATTTTCTGGCCAGAAATCCCGGAGCCATCGTGCTGCATCTGGGTTGCGGGCTCGATACGCGCGTCTTCCGCGTCGATCCGCCACCAGGCGTGGACTGGTTCGATGTCGACTATCCCGAGGTCATCGAACTCAGGCGAAGGCTTTACCCGTCGCGCGACCATTACCACCTCATCGCTTCGTCGGTGACCGAGCCCGGCTGGCTGGCCGAAGTGCCCCGCAACCGCCCGGCCATCGTGGTGGCGGAAGGGCTGACGCCCTATCTTCCCGCCGATGAAGGGCTGCGCCTGGTTTCGCGGCTTGTCTCGCATCTTGCCAGCGGCGAGCTGATGTTCGACGCCTACAGTCGCTTCGGCCTGACGCTGCTTCGCCTCAATCCGACAATCAAGGCGACTGGCGCGGAGGTTCACTGGGCGATCGATGATCCTCACGAGCTGGAACTGGCGGTCCCGAAGCTGCGTTTCGTCGAGGATATTTCCGCCTACAAGCCCGAACACGCCGCCCGCATGGGCTGGTCCGCCAAACTGTTCGTTCGCCTGTGGAAACACATTCCGGCGCTGCGCAAGGTCGGCAGGCTGTTGCGGTACCGGTTCTAGATTCAGCGCGCCTTGGCGGTCGCCAGCGCGCGCGAAAAGGCCGTCGCAAAACTCTCGCGGGACTCGGGATCGAGAAAGCCGCCGATCGGCACATTCTGGCCTTGGCCTTCAACCGTCATTTTGGTGATGCCGATCTCGGCGTGACGGGCGACCGAAAACCGTGCCCAGAACGGGTTGAAGCGGTGGGCTTCCGATTTACCGGAAGGGGCTGTCTTGCGGATGTCTAGGGTGGTGCGCGAGACCGACACTTCCTCGCGGGCGCGGGCGGCGCGGTAGTTGACGCGGAAGGCGATGTAGACGGCGACCACGTCGAGGCCGAAGAAGCCGAATACCGGCCATGCGCCACGCGACAGGAAAAACGCGCCGGTCACCAGCCAGCCAAACGACAGCGCACCCATCAGGACCAGGAAACCCGTCCTGCCCAGCGACCGGTGTGGGGTCAGCAATGCGTGAAAGAAGGGCTCGTCAGCCTGGAACGAGGCGTTTGTGTCGCTCATGACAGGATATTATAGGAGGGAAATGGCGAGCCCCAAGTCCAAAGATTCCTCCATGCCCGAAAAAGACCTGCCGGCCGGACGACGTGACGGCTCGAACGCCAAGCCGCGTCTGCGGCCGGTACGGCTGACTTCGCGTTACAGCCCGGCGGAAGTGCACGAGATCTTCCGCCGGTTTTCCGTCCAGCGGCCGGAACCGAAGGGTGAGCTCGAACATGTCAACGCCTTCACACTGCTGGTGGCGGTGGTGCTTTCGGCGCAGGCGACCGATGCCGGTGTCAACAAGGCGACGCGGGCGCTGTTCAAGATTGCCGATACGCCGCGGAAGATGCTGGCGCTGGGCGAGGCCAAGGTCGGCGACCATATCAGGACCATCGGTCTGTGGCGCAACAAGGCCAAGAACGTCATCGCCCTGTCGGAAGCGCTGATCCGCGACCATGGCGGCGCGGTGCCTGACGACCGCGACGAACTGGTCAAACTGCCGGGAGTCGGCCGCAAGACCGCCAATGTCGTGCTGAACATGGCCTTCGGCCAGCACACGATGGCGGTCGACACCCACATTTTCCGCATCGGCAACCGGCTTGGCCTGGCGCCCGGCAAGACGCCCGAACAGGTCGAGCAGGGTCTGCTGAAGATCATCCCGGACGAATATATGCGCCATGCGCATCACTGGCTGATCCTGCACGGCCGCTACGTCTGCAAGGCGCGCAAGCCGGATTGCCCGGCCTGCGTCATTGCCGACATCTGCAAGGCGCAGGAGAAGACGACCAGCGTGCCGGCGCCTCTGGTGCCGATCGCTCCGCTCGATCCGGTGGACGAAGTCCAGGCACAAGGCTGACCAGTCCAGGCTTCAACTCTCCTCCACGAACACGTCTTCGCGCTTCTTCTTGACCGACGGCAGGAAGACGATGACGAGCACGGCCAGTGCCACCAGCAGCAGGCCGGCGCTGATCGGCCGCGTCACGAAGGTTGAGGGGTCGCCGCGCGACAGGATCATGGCGCGGCGCAGGTTTTCCTCGAGCAGCGGGCCGAGCACGAAGCCGAGCAGCAGCGGCGCCGGTTCGCAGCGCAGCTTGGTCAGGACGTAGCCGAGCAGGCCGAAGAAGGCGACGGCATAGAGATCGAAAGCATTGGTGTTGACGCTGTAAACGCCGATCGAACAGAACACCATGATGATCGGGAAGAGCACATAGTAGGGGATCGTCAGCAGTTTCACCCAAAGGCCGATCAGCGGCAGGTTGAGGATGATCAGCATCAGGTTGCCGATCCACATCGAGGCGATGATGCCCCAGAACAGCGCCGGCTGTTCTGTTGCGACATTGGGGCCGGGCACGATGCCCTGGATGATCATGGCGCCGATCATCAGCGCCATGACAGGATTGGCCGGAATGCCCAGCGTCAGCATCGGGATGAAGGAGGTCTGGGCGCCGGCATTGTTGGCCGATTCCGGTCCGGCGACGCCGGCGATGGCCCCCTTGCCGAACTCCTGCGGGTTCTTCGACACGCGTTTTTCGGCCGTGTAGGAGGCAAAAGCGGCCAGCACCGCGCCGCCGCCGGGCAGGATGCCCAGCGCCGACCCGATGATGGTGCCGCGCACGATGGGTGCGGCCATGCGCTTGAAGTCGTCGCGGGTCGGCATCAGGCCGGAGACCTTGCTGATCAGCACCGAGCGCTCATGCTCGTTTTCGAGGTTGCGCAGGATCTCGGCGACGCCGAAGACGCCGACCGCCACGGCGACGAAATTCAGCCCGTCGGCATATTCGCGGATGCCGAGCGTGAAGCGCGGCGCGCCGGTGTAGATGTCGGTGCCGACAATGCCGAGCAGCAGGCCGAGCACGACCATCGCCAGCGCCTTGACGATCGAGCCATGGGCGAGCGCGATGGAGGAGACGAGGCCGACGATCATCAGCGAAAAATACTCCGCCGCGCCGAATTGCAGGGCTATCGCCGTCAGCGGCGGGGCAAAGACGGCGACGAGGAAGGTCGACACCGTGCCGGCGAAGAACGAGCCGATCGCGGCGATCGCCAATGCCGCCCCGGCGCGGCCCTGGCGGGCCATCTGGTAGCCATCGATGGCGGTGACGGCGGATGAGGATTCGCCGGGCATGTTGATGAGAATGGCGGTGGTCGAGCCGCCATACTGGGTGCCGTAGTAAATGCCGGCGAGCATGATGAGGGAAGAAACCGGGTCGCCGATCTGGAAGGTGATCGGCAACAGCATGGCGATGGTCGCGGTGGCGCCGATGCCGGGCAGGACGCCGATGAGCGTGCCGAGAAGGACGCCGATCAGGCAGAAACCGAGATTGGCCGGCGTCGAGGCCGTCGAAAAGCCGAGCGCGAGATTGTTGAGGAGGTCCATGTCAGCGCCTCACAATGCCAGCCATGGGGGCAGCCAAGGGCCGAAGCGCTGGAACGGCAGGCCGAGCGCGTAGCTGAAGACGAGGACCGAAAACAGCGTCAGGCCAACCGACAGCACGAACGCGAGCAGCGGCTTCATGCGGCCGCTGGCGAAGGCGGCGATCAACGCCGTCAGGAAGATCGACGGCACGAAGCCTAGGCCGCGCACCGTCAGGCCGAAGAAGACCGGCGCCGGCAGGATGAACAGCATGCCGCGCCAGGCCATTGGGCCGATCGGCTCGCCCTCGACACGTATCGCCTGGACGAGGATGACGGCGCCAAGCAGGATCAGCACGATCGCCAGGACCAGCGGGAAATAGCCCGGTCCCATGCGCAACGCGGTGCCGATTTCGAGGCTGAACGACTGCAGCGCGAAAAACGCGCCGAAAAAGATGAATAGCGCGGCGCACAGGCCGTTGGTCCTGTCGATGGCGAAAGGTTTCATGGCGGTCCTCCCTGACCCTTGGAGCGGGCCTGCCGTTGCACGTGAAAACGGGTGAAGCGAACGCGGCGCCGCTGGCGCCCCGTTCAAGCCATCAGTCGGCGTACTGGCCGGCGGCTTCGATGATCGGCTTCCAGCGCGCGATCTCGCTTTCCAGCTTGGCCTTCAGCGCCGCCGGCGTCGCGTCGGCTTCCGATGACGGCTTGGTGCCGAGTTCGGCGAAGCGAGCCATGACGCTCGGGTCCTTCAAGGCGACCTGGAGCGATTTCGACAGGCGGTCGGTGATCTCGGCCGGCGTGCCCTTCGGCGCATAGAGGCCGTGCCAGATGCCGACCTGCACCGCAGGAAGGCCGGCTTCGATCGTCGTGGGGACATCCTTCAGCACGTCGAGGCGCTCCGGCGAGGTGACGGCATAGGCCTTGATCGTGCCGCCCTGGATCTGCTTGGTGGTGTTGGTCGTCTGGTCGCACATGATGTCGACCTGGCCGCCGAGAAGATCGGTCATGGCCGGGCCGGTGCCCTTGTAGGGCACGGTGACCAGCGGCGTGCCGATGGCGCTCATGAACAGCATGCCGCACAGATGCGAGGCCGCGCCGATGCCGGCATTGGCGACTGTGATGGCGTCCTTGTTGGCTTTTGCGTATTCGACAAGCCCTTTGAGATCGGTCGGCGGGAGATCCTTGCGGCCGATGATAGTCATCGGCACTTCGGTCACCAGACCGACATATTCAAAGGCGTTCAGCGTGTCGTAGGCGAGCTTTCTGTAAAGCGTCGCACTCGTCGCCATGCCGATGTGATGAAGGAGCAGCGTGTAGCCATCGGGATCGGCACTGGCGACGCGGCCCGCGCCAAGCGTGCCGCCGGCGCCGCCGACATTCTCGACAATGACCTGCTGGCCGAGATCCTTCGACATGGCTTCCGCGACAAGGCGGGTGACGGTGTCGGTCGGACCGCCGGCCGCAAACGGCACGACAATGGTGATGGTGCGTTCGGGATAGGATTGTGCGTCGGCGGCCAACGAATAAAGCGTGACGACCGCGGCTACGGCCAGAGCGGCAACAAATTTTCGCATCGTAATTCTCCTCCCGGGATATGAATAAACCGCTGCGCGGAACTCCTCTCAATGCCGGCCGCGGATGAAACAACAACCAGCGCAAGCCAATAGATTGCAATCGGACTCAAATGGCAAACCGAGATTATCCGCGGCCGCGAGCGTTCAGTGGATAGGTGTTTGAGCAGGGGCAGGATGCGAAATGATCGAACTCACCCGGCTGTATTTGGCAAATACCGATTGCAGGCCTCAGCCTGTTTCCGATCTATTGTATATTAGGCGTTGACTCATAAACGCGTTGCCATAGCCGCAACGACAGGAGTTGTTGAGAAAATCCGGCATTAATTCGCCGCGCGAGGTTCGTGAAGCAAGTGAGGTAGCTGGTGCAATACGAGACGGGGCGAACGATCAGGGTCGGTGACGAGGTTATTGCCGATGGGATGAAAGGAGTAGTTGTCTGCGACTTCGATAATCGTGAGTTCGCAGAGGGCTATGAGGGGTGGGACATGCCCGGGATTGAAATGCTTGGCGGCGGCACCCTGTCCTCGGGCGTCATGGTCGAAACCATTGAGGCGGGCATGATCCACTACGTGCATGGAAGCGGGGTGATCGATCTCATCCAATCGGCAGCCCGATAGCAGACATCAAACCACCAACCTCGATTATTTCCGGTTCAAGGTTCACGGCCTAGTAGCCATAACCGCGCGCCATCGCCGCCGCGAAAACCGGGATCAGCAGGAAGACGAAGGCCTCGGCGCGGATATAGGTCTTCACCGAGGCCAGTTCGCCCGCCGGCACGGCGAAGGATGGATTGGCGCTGGCCTGCCGGTTCCAGGAAATGAAGCGCACGGTCGGGATGATCGACAGCAGGCCGACAATGCCGAAGGCCGCCATCTTGGCCCAAAACATCCAGTTGTGGATGTAGAACTCCCATCCCTTGAGGCCCCAGAAGACACGGCCGATGCCGACGACGATGATGAGTGAGGCGATGATGCCATAGTGGCGGTCGATGCCGGCGAGTCGCTTGAGGGTTACGGCAGGCAAATCGCCGCGGATCAGCACGAATTCGGCGCCGATGATCCCTGCCAGGGAAAACACCAGCAGATGATGGACGATGGCAAGCACAAGGTCGGTCGTGTCCATGTTTCTTCCCTTGGGTTGAGCACCAGCCACGCGTCTGAAAAGATCGCGCCGCAAATGTGCTGAATCAGCCTGCCGGGAAATTAACACCGCCGGGCAAAATTCCCACAGAAAGCTGCCCCCTGGTCATAGGCTGCGTTGACGCCCGGTCCGGGCACGTTAGGTTCGCGGGCATGACCGGACTGAAACGCCCCCTGAATCCGATGCCTGAGCTTATCCTCGCCGTCTTGACGGAACGCGGGCTGATGACTGCCTTTGAGGCCCGGCCGGACTACCAGAAGAACGACTATCTCGGCTGGATTGCCCGCGCCAAGCGCTCGGACACCAGGCAGAAGCGGCTCGACCAGATGCTGGATGAACTGCAACGTGGCGGTGTCTACATGAACATGGTCTGGCGCGGCTGAAGATCTGCTTCGGGCCGTTGCAGAGCCTTGCACATTGCGGTTCTGGATGATGGCGCGTCTTCCGCTGGCCCTTGCACCGCAGGGGCGATTTGCTAAGCGCGGACAAGATCAGCGAGGCAAATCCCATGAACAACCGCAAAGTGACTGTCGCTCCCGTCATCGAGACGCAGCGAACCATCCTGCGGGCGCACCGGCTGGAGGATTTCGACGCCTATGCCACGATGTGGGCCGAGCCGGCCGTCACCCGCTTCATCGGCGGCAAGCCGCGCACGCGCGAGGAGAGCTGGATGCGCTTCCTGCGTCATGCCGGCCTGTGGTCGCTGCTCTGCTACGGCTTCTGGGCGATCGAGGAGAAGGCGACGGGGCGCTTCGTCGGCGAGGCCGGGTTTCACGACCTGAAGCGCGACATGGAGCCGTCGATCGAAGGCATTCCCGAGGCCGGATGGGCGCTGGCGCCGGCCGTGCATGGGGCGGGCCTCGCCACGGAGGTCGTCGGCCGTGTGCTGGCCTGGGGCGAAGAGACCTTCGGACGGGTGAAAACCGTCTGCATCATCGATCCCGAGAATACAGCCTCGCTGAATGTCGCTGATAAGGTCGGCTATCGCGAAGTGTTGCGGACCACCTATCATGACACCCCGACCGTGCTGCTGGAGCGGCTGTCCTGATTGCGGCTCCCGTGGACTAGCCCGCCTTGCGGCGCAGCTTCCGCGCCAGATCGGCCCATGGATCGACGCTTTCGGCGGCCGGCGTGACGCCCCGGCCTAGCAGCACCGTCGAGGCATCGAACGGCGTCGGCCTGGCGATCCCATAGCCCTGGGCATAGTCGACGCCGATGGTCTTCAGCGCGGCCGCGATACCGTCGCTCTCGACAAACTCGGCGATGGTACGCTTGCCCATGACCTTGCCGATATGGTGGATCATCTCGACCATGGCGCGGTCGATGCGGTCGTCCAGCATGTCCTTGACGAAGCTGCCGTCGATCTTGAGGTAGTCGACCGGCAGGTGCTTCAGATACGCGAAGGACGACATGCCGGAGCCGAAATCGTCGAGCGCGAAGCGGCAGCCCAGGCCGCGCAGGTCGGCGATGAATCGCATGGCATTGGTGAGATTGGCGATAGCGCTGGTTTCGGTGATCTCCAGGCAGATCATGGTGGGCGAAATGCCATGGATGAGGAACTGCTCGCGCAGGAAGCCGAGAAAGCTCTCGTCGCCGAAAGTCGCGCCGGAAAGATTGATGGCGCATGTGGCGATCGGCGGCGTGCGCGGATCGGCTTGCCGGGCGGCCAGGATGCGGAAGGTGTTGCGAACCACCCAGCGGTCGATCGATGGCATCAGGCCATAGCGCTCGGCCGCTGGAATGAAACTCTGTGGGGTAACGAAGCTGCCGTCTTCGTCGGTCAGCCGCAACAGGATCTCTATATGCGCCCCCGCCTCGACGATGTCGTCGTCGAGCGGCCAGATTTCCTGCGCGTGAAGCCGAAAACGGTCTTGCTCTAGCGCGGCGTGCAGGCGCTGCACCCAGGCCATCTCGCCGAAACGCTCGCGCAAGTCCACGTCGCCGTCGCTGTGGATCTGGACGCGGTTGCGGCCCTTTTCCTTGGCCATGTAGCAGGCGACGTCGGCGGCCCGCAGCGTTTCCTCGATCGTCACCTGCGCGTTGGCGATCTCCACCATGCCGACGCTGACGCTGGTGTTGAAAGGCCGGCCATCCCAGACGAAATGCAGGTTCTGCACTCCCGCGCGCAGCCGTTCGGCGATGTCGCACGCTTCATTGGCTTCACAATCGACGAGCAGCACGCCGAACTCATCACCGCCCAGTCGCGCCAGCACGTCGCCCGGCCGCAATTCGCACGTCAGCAGCGCCGAGATCTGGCGCAGCAACTGGTCGCCCGCCGCATGGCCACACGTATCGTTGACCAGCTTGAACTGATCGAGATCGAGATACATCAAGGCGTGCTGCCGGGGCTGGCCCTGCAATTCGACGATGGTCCTTTCGAGTCGGCCTTCAAAATCGCGCCGGTTGGCGAGCCCGGTCAACGCATCATGCGAAGCCTGCCACGAAAGCCGTTCGATGTAATCTTCTTCGCGCGTCATGTCGTGGAAGGCGAGCACGGCGCCGACGACCTCGCCGGAAACGAGCAGCGGCGCGCCGGTCAGTGCGACGGGAACAACGGAGCCGTCCGGCCGCTGCAGCAATTGTGGACGGGCGCTGGAGCGGCGCGCTTCGCCGGCCAGGAGACGCTCGACCAACTGCGTTTCTTCAACGCCGGTGTCCTTGTCTACGAGGCAAAAGAACGCTGCGATGGGTTTGCCCCGGGCGGTGCCGAGCGGGCAGGCCAGCAGTTTCTCGGCAACCGCATTCATGTAGTCGAGCCGCCCGTCACGGCCGGTGCTGACGACGGCCTGGCCGATCGAAGCCAGTGTGACCTGGGCGCGCTCGCGCTCGGCATTGAGCGCCAACTGGAAGGCCTGGCGCTGTGCCAGGAGCTTGCGCGTGCGCCACACGGCAAGCAGGATCAACAATGCGGCGGTGACGAGATTAGCGGAGGTAAGCAGCATCCGGATGAAGCGTGATCCCTCGCCGAGACTGTCCGAGAAGGCCTTGGACAATGGGGTGACCTGATGATCGAGCCGATGGATCTCCGCTTTCCAGGCGCTGATCTCGGCTGCTGAAGCCGGCCCCTTGCCCAGCGTCGCATGCATCGTATCGCCGAGTTGCTGGATGGCGAGGATCATCGTGTCGGCCGCCGCCCAGTCCCGAATGGCTGTGTCGAGATAGCTGAAGTTCCGGAAATTCTGGAACAGCCAGATCATCCCGGCGACGTCGTCCGGGTGGTTTCTGCCTTGCACAAAGCCTGTGCGCGCTGCCTCTGTATCGGGCTCGGGCTGCTCCAGCGCCAGGCGGGCCGAACGGTCGGCCAGCGGAACGGCGATCGCTTCGCGATACTCGGTGAAGAACTCCTCATTGCCGGTGCCCGCATAGAGGCTGAGGAAATAGATGGCGTGCTTTTGCCCCTTGGACCACTGGCTTTCGCCGCCGACATAGGCGCGAACCGCCGAAAGCGTGTGTAGGCTCAGGCTGGCGACCAGCGCCTGGATGAGGACGACGGCGATGAACGGCCAGACGAGCCCGAGAAGACGGGGGCTGGCGTCCATCGATGACGGCTTCGAATTCACGGACGTGCCATGATCCTGTCAGCGCGTCTGTCCGACTGTTTCACCCGTCGGTTGAGACGATTTTCTTCTCTCATGTCGCTCAAATGGCGACAACAACCGGGTATCACGCGGGACTTAACAGCAAATAAATAGTTCCGTTCTCTATGAAGCCTTTTCTTGATTTGGGTAGCTGAGTATTACGCGACGTCAAGTGACTGCTTCAAGTTGAATCAGTTTGTATTCGAAGCTTGTCGGTCCTTTTCGGGCCCGTAACCGCGGGCTAGGGCAGCGCCTCGGCCGCAAGACTTGCCTGTTCGAGCATCGAGGCATCCTCGCCGAAGGCGCGGGTGGCGCGGGCCGCCGCCTCGAGCAGCGGCCTTTTCATGCGCTGAAGGAAGGCGGCATCGACGCGCGTGCTCGGGCCCGCGAGCGTCAGCGCGCCGAGCAGGATGCGTCCTGGCCCGAATACCGGGGCCGAGACGCCGGCCGTCTCGGGGTCGCGGTCCCCAACGGCGAGGCAGTTGCAGGTCCGGCGTATGGTCTCATAGGGCTCGCCCGGCTCGCCGGAAAACGCCGCAAGCACGCGCCCGCCTGAGCCGACAAGCAAAGGCAATATGTCGCCTTCGCGTATGGTGTAGCGGATCGGGTGCTTGGATTCGACGCGGTAGAGGCAGGTGCGGACGTCGCCCGAACGGACATAGAAGGCAACGCTCTCCCAGCTGCGCTCGGAAAGGTCGCGCATGATCGGCAGCAGGATGTCGACCGCGACGACCGAACGCTGATAGAGCGCGCCCAGCCGGAAGGTTGCGGGCCCGACACGATAGCGCCCGTCGTCGAGGCGCTCGAGCAGCTGACCGCGCAGCAATGAATTCGCCAGCCGCAGGATGGTGCTCTTGTAAAGGCCGGTGCGCGCCGCGATTTCGGCCAGGCTGAGCGAGCGGTCGGCCGTGGTGAAGGCATCGAGGATGGCGATCGCCCGATCAAGGGCCGCGACGCCTTCGGCGGACGCGCGCCGGATTTCCGTATCAGTCGATCTGCTTGGTAAGTCCATTGCAATTCCGCCCGGAGATGCCCGAGGGCCAGTCTGTCGCGCTGTTGGATCATTCTGTCCAGCAGAATGTCGTTCCCGTTGACAGAACTCGGTAACATCTGCTTGAACTCGATCACGGGTCTGTGAACGCAGGCGCGTTTGGCAGGCACCGGAGGAGGTGTCGTGATCTGGAGGAATCCCATGCTGAACAGACGCAGATTTTTGATGAGCACTGCCGCGGCAGGCGCTGCCGGCCTTGCAGGACTTCGTCTCACGCCCGCTTTCGCCGAAGGCGCACCGCTGATCCAGATATTTGTTCCGGCGGCGCCCGGCGGCGGCTGGGACCAGACGGGGCGCACGATGGATCAGGTGATGCGCGCGGAGAAGCTGATCTCCGGCTCGCAGATCACCAATGTCGGCGGTGCCGGCGGCACGGTCGGGCTGCCGCAGTTCATCAGCCAGTGGGACGGCAAGGGCAATTCGCTGATGGTCGCCGGCATGGTCATGGTCGGCGCTATTATCGCCAACAAGGCCGCCAACAATCTGACGCAAGTCACGCCGATCGCCCGTCTCACCGGCGAATTCGAGGCCTTGGTGGTGCCGGCGGAGTCGCCCTTCAAGACGGCTGCCGATTTCGTCGCCGCGCTGAAGGCCGATCCGACGAAGGTTCCCGTCGCCGGCGGTTCGGCCGGTGGCTCCGATCACATCCTGTTCGGCCTGATCGCCAAGACGGTCGGCGTTCCGGCGACAAGTCTTTCCTATGTGCCGTTCGCCGGCGGCGGCGAGGCCTTGTCGGCGCTGCTCGGCAACCAGGTTGCGGCCGGCATTTCCGGGTTTGGCGAATTCTCCGAACAGGTCAAGGCGGGTGCGCTGAGGCTGCTCGCCATCTCCGCCGACAAGCGTCAGGACGGCATCGACGCGCCGACGCTGAAGGACGCCGGCATCGATGTCGAACTGTTCAACTGGCGTGGCGTCTTCGCGCCTCCCGGCGTGTCCGACGCCGACAAGGCGGCGATGATCGCGCTGGTCGAGACCATGGCCAAGAGCGATGCCTGGGCGACCGAATGCAAGAACCGCAACTGGACGCCCATCCTGCTCACCGGCGACGACTATGCGAAATTCGTCGCCGAGGATTCGGCGCGTATCGAAGCCATCCTCAAGGATCTCGGCCTCGCCTGATTTTTCCCCAGGGGGACGGCGCGAGCCGTCCCTCATTTTCTCAAGTCCGTCGATCGCATCGCCGATGAGATGGCTGACAGCATGAAGGCCGATGACAGCCCTCTTGGCCCGTAATCCTGGGGAGGACATTCCGTGAGCACCATCAACCAGCCGACGGCGCCCTCGCGCCTTGCCGTGCCGGAATTGCTTGTTGGCATCGGGCTTCTCGCCTGTGCCGGCGCCGTAGCCTGGCAGACGCTGGCGATCCCGGTGTCGCCGCTCTATTCCAAGGTCGGCCCGACCGTCTTTCCCTACCTCACCATGGTCGGCCTGGTGGTGCTTTCGCTGCTGCTCATCCTCGCCGCGTTTCGCGGCGGCTGGCAGCCGGAGGAGGAAAAGGAAACGCCGACCGACTGGAAGGCGATGGGCTTCGTCGTCATCGGTCTGGTCGCCAACCTGCTGCTCATCCGGCTGCTCGGCTTCACCGCGGCATCGGTGATCATGTTCGTCCTCGTCTGCTACGGCTTCGGCAGCAGGCATACGCTGCGTGACGCGCTCACCGGCCTTGTCCTGGCGCTGGCTGCCTATTTCGGCTTCGCCAGGGCGCTCGGCGTCAACATCGGCGCCGGCTTCATCGAGAACCAGCTGAACACCGCGATCGACGCGATCGCCGGCGCGTTGGGAGCGTGAGCCCATGAACACGCTCGAACAACTCGCCCACGGCTTCTCGGTCGCCTTCACCCCGGTCGATCTTCTGTGGTGCCTGCTCGGCACCACGCTCGGCACCGCCATAGGCGTGTTGCCGGGCCTCGGGCCGGCGCTGACCATCGCGCTGCTTCTGCCGATCACCTATCAGGTGGCGCCGGAAGCGTCCTTCATCCTGTTCGCCGGCATCTATTACGGCGCCATGTATGGCGGCTCGACCACGTCGATCCTGCTCAACACCCCGGGGGAAAGCGCCACCATCGTCACCGCGCTGGAGGGCAACAAGATGGCCCGGTCCGGCCGTGGCGGTGCTGCCCTTGCCACCTCGGCGATCGGTTCCTTCGTCGCCGGCACGATCGGCACGCTGGGCGTTGCCTTCCTGGCGCCGGTGGTGGTCAAGTTCGCCCTGGCCTTCGGTCCGGCGGAGTATTTCTCGCTGATGGTGCTGGCCTTCATCACGGTTTCGGCCGTGCTCGGCTCGTCCTCGGTGCGCGGGCTTGCCAGCCTGTTTGCCGGCTTCGTCATCGGCATGATCGGCGTCGACCTGCAGACCGGCCAGCCGCGCTTCACCTTCGGCACGACCGAACTGCTCGACGGCGTCGACGTCATCATCGCCGCCGTCGGCCTGTTCGCGGTCGGCGAGACGCTCTACATGGCCTCGCGCCGCTATGCCGGCAAGGATGAGATCGTGCCGCTGAAAGGCTCGCTCTACATGACCGCGGCCGAATGGGGCCGCTCATGGAAGGCCTGGCTGCGCGGCGCGGCGATCGGCTTCCCGATCGGCGCCATGCCTGCCGGCGGTGCCGAGATCCCGACCTTCCTGTCCTATGCCATCGAAAAGAAGCTGTCGAAGCACAAGGAGGAGTTCGGCACGGTCGGCGCCATCGAGGGCGTTGCCGGCCCGGAGGCCGCCAACAATGCGTCGGCCGCCGGCGTGCTGGTGCCGATGCTGACGCTTGGCCTGCCGACCTCGGCGACGGCGGCGATCATGCTGTCGGCGTTCCAGAGCTACGGCATCAATCCCGGGCCGCTGCTTTTGACGACGCAGGCCAATCTGGTTTGGGGCCTGATCGCCAGCCTGTTCATCGCCAATGTCATCCTCGTCATCCTCAATCTGCCGCTGATCGGATTGTGGGTGCGGCTGCTGAAGATCCCGGCGCCACAGCTTTATGCCGGCATCCTGGTGTTCGCGACCGTCGGCACCTATGGCATCTCGCAGTCGCCCATCGACCTCGTCATCCTCTATCTCCTGGGGGCGGCGGGCTTCCTGATGCGGCGCTTCGATTTCCCGACCGCGCCGGTCATCATCGGGATGATCCTGGGGCCGCTCGCCGAAACCCAGTTCCGCCGGGCGATGACCATCTCGAATGGCGACTGGTCGGTGTTCTACAAGCATCCGCTGTCGCTGACGCTGCTGACGCTCGCCTTCATCGGCCTGGTCGGGCCGCATATCTGGGCCTTCATCGAACACCGCCGGCGGCGTGGGCCGGAGCATGTGCCGGGCGATGCCTGACCGACTGAGAAGACATGACTGACCTGCTATCCGGTATCCGCGTCCTCGACCTGACCAATGTTCTGGCCGGGCCCTATTGTGCCTATCAGCTGGCGCTGCTGGGGGCCGATGTGATCAAGGTCGAGGGACCGCAAGGCGGCGACCTGGCGCGCCAGCTCGGCGGTTCGCCAAAGCTCAACCAGGCCGGCATGGGCGCCTCGTTCCTGGCGCAGAACGCCGGCAAACGATCCGTCATGCTCGACCTGAAGACGGAAGCAGATCGCGAGCGCTTCCTCGACCTAGTCGCCAGTGCCGACGCGCTGGTGGAGAATTTCCGCCCCGGCGTGATGGATCGGCTTGGCCTCGGCCATGAAGCGCTGAAGGCGGTCCGCCCTGGCCTCGTCTATTGCGCGATATCGGGGTTTGGCCAGACCGGGCCGATGCGCGACAACCCCGCCTACGACCAGATTATCCAGGGCCTGTCGGGCATCATGAGCATCACCGGCACGCCGGAGACGGCGCCGCTGCGCGTCGGCTATCCGGTCGCTGATACGTTGGGCGGCCTGGTCGGCGCGTTCGCGATCGCATCGGCGCTGGTCAGGCAGAAGACCTCGGGCGAGGGCGCCTTTCTCGACGTCTCGATGCTCGAATGCACGCTTTCCGCGCTTGGCTGGCCGGTGTCGAACTATCTGACGGCAGGGGTCGATCCCAAGCCGATGGGCAACGAGAACATGACGGCTGCGCCCTCAGGTGCCTTCCGCACCGGTGATGGATTGCTCAACATCGCCGCCAACAAGCAGGAGCAGTTCGTGACGCTTTGCCGGCTGATCGGACGGCCGGAGTTGGCGTCGGACACGCGCTTTGCCGAGCGCGAGACGCGCAAGAAGAACCGTGCGGCGCTGAAAGCCGAGATCGAGGATGCCCTGACGGATGCTCCGGCGGCCGCCTGGGAGGAGCGATTGAACCGGGCAGGCGTGCCGGCGGGCAGGGTGCTGACGATTCCGCAAGTGCTGGCCGAGCCGCAAGTGCTGGAACGCCAGGTGACCGCGAATTTCGACGATGTCGCGGGGATGGACAGGCCGCTGACCGTATTGCGCGGCGGCTTTATGGTCGATGGCAAGGCGCCTTTGCCGACCAAGCCGCCACCGGCGCTCGGCGCGCATATGGACGAGGTTTTTGCCGACTTGCCGTCGCGCGCCAAGGCAAAGGCACGGGCATGAGCGACGTGGAGAAGAAGTCAGGCCGTGAGCGCGGCGAGGAATGGTGGCAGACCGGCATCATCGAGATGAGCCCCGGCGTCATCCGGCTGCGCGGCTATGAAATCCAGGACCTGATCGGCCGCGTCAGCTTCCCGGCTGTCATCTGGCTGATGCTGCGTGGCGAATTGCCCAGCGAAGACCAGGCGGCACTGCTCGGCATTGCGCTGGGCGCGGCGGTCGACCATGGGCCGCAGGCGCCGTCGATCGCCATCGCCCGCATGGCGGCAACCTGTGGTGTCGGCATCAACAGCGCCATGGCCTCGGCCATCAATGTGCTCGGCGACGTGCATGGCGGCGCCGGCGAACAGGCGCTGTCCTTCTACGGGGATATCGCCTTGGCGATCGATGGCGGGACGGCGCTGGGGGAGGCGGTCTCGGCCCGGCTCGACCGGTTCTTCGCTGCGGAAAAGGGTTATGTGCCGGGGCTCGGCCACCGCTTTCACCCTGTCGATCCGCGCGCACCGCGCCTGCTGGAACTGACCCGCGAATTTGCCGCGCGTGGCGTCATCAATGGACGGTTCGCCGACATTGCCGAGGCGATCGAGGCGGAGGTCGCACGCCGCAAGGGCAAGAGGATACCGCTCAACATCGATGGCGCCACGGCCGTCATCTATGGCGAACTCGGCTTCCCACCGCCGCTGACGCGCGGGCTCTTCGTGCTGTCACGCTCCGTCGGCATCCTGGCGCATGCCTGGGAGCAGTCGCAGCAGAGCGAGCGCAACAAGGGACCGCTGCCACGTGAATGGTTGTGGGCCTATACCGGCACGCCGCCGCGGCCGTTTCCGGGAGAAGGCGAGGCTGGTGAGTGAGCCTATACCTCGCCGGGCGGCATAGGCCCGGGAAGCGTCAAGGTCTTCACCAGCGTCGAAAGATCCGGTTCGTCGATCAACATCGCCGCGTCGGCCGGCGTCAGCCATGCCCGCTGTCGCCGCTTGGCCTCCTGCCAGTTGGCCAGCTCCTCGGTCACCTCAAGCAGGTAGACGATGACATCGACATGGACAAAGCGGTTGGCCAGCCGCTTCCAGTAGGAATAGGTGCCAGCCGGCTGCTTCAGGGTCTTGCCGAGCACGCCGGCTTCTTCCATCGCCTCGATGGTGGCTGCCTTGCGTCCGTTCTTGCCTTTCATCGGCCATCCCTTGGGGACGATGAAGCGCTTGGTCGTTCTCGACGTGACCAGCATCACCTCGATGTCGCCATGCTCGTTCAGCCGAAAGGGTATTGCCGCCACCTGGCGGATTCTTTCCCCTTTCTTGGCCCGGCGCACGGCCTTTTTCTTCGTGGCTGTCATCTGCAATAGTCCAGTCGGTCAGTGCCCATAGCGTGACGCGGCGCCTTTGCAAACCCAAACTGCCGCAGGGGCACCCTCAAGGTTCCCCTATCATGTAAGTCGGCTAAATAAAAGAAGCCCCGCCTGTCAGCGGCAGGTGCTCACGGCGGTTGTGCCGATGATCTGCGTCTGGCAGCCCGGCCTGACCTGCGGCACGACCGGTGGTGGCTGCTGGACGATCACGCGGTCCTGGTCGCGGTACTGCTGTTGCTGCTGCTGGAATTGCTGCCGCTGAATGCGACTCTGCAAGGCCTGCAGATCGTTTTGCTGGATCAGCGTGTTGCTGTTTATCGCGGGATTGGCCACCTGGGCGGAAGCGGGCAGCGCAAAGCCGGCCACAAAAGTCGCGGCCAGCATCGCCGATGCAAGTCTCACCAATAGCCGACGCGCCGACATTGGCGCATTCCCGCGAAAAATCCTGCTCATTCCCGCAATATAGGGTGTTTGTCCGGCGATGCCATGGTTGGCCCATGGGCCGCCTTGAATTCTATCGCGACTCCGCCCTGTCCCGGGCATCCGGCCTGCGGCTGCGGAATCATGGAAAGGCCGGGGTGGGGTTCTCCAGCAAGGAGCGGGAGCTCGACGGCAGGCAGAGAATCTGCCCGGCAACCTCGCATTGCACTTGACGGAAGCGATCGATTCGCCGCTCTATCGGGTCGGCGCTGGCCTGGGGCTGAGTGGTGTCAATGGCGTCGGCATGTCCTTCAGGCATAACGGCGCCTTCGGGGAAACGGTCAAACAGAATGCAGTCAGCGCGTCTCTCACAGCCAGTTTCCGGGCTGGCTCGAGACGGGGCCGGGCGGGAGAGGTCTTGATGAGGAAATACGCGTATTTGGTTGCGATGCTGGGTGTGGCCTGCATTGCCGGTATGCCGGCGTTGGCCGCGCAGACCAAGGGCGACAAGGTGGCGGCGCCGCCCGCCGCGGCCGATGCGCCGCAACTGCCGGGTGGGGCATCGGCCTTGTCCGAAACCCACGGCGACTGGACGGTCAATTGCCAGATATCGGGCACGAACAAGGTCTGCAGCCTGTCGCACCAGCAGTTCAACAAGCAAAGCAACCAGCGGCTGCTGGCGATCGAGCTTTCGAGCAAGACCGGCGAAGACGCGACCGGAACTCTAGCCCTGCCGTTTGGGCTGGCGCTCGCCAGGGGCGTCACCTTGACCATCGACGACCAGAAGCTGGACGGCAGCCTGGCATTCAACACTTGCCAGGTCGTCGGCTGCCTGGTGCCGGTGGCGTTCGACGCCAATGTCACACCACTGCTCAAGAACGGCACCACGCTGAAGATCGACGCCTTCGCGGCGGATACGGGACAAGCGGTGAGTTTTTCCATTCCGCTCAACGGTTTCGGCGGCGCGCTCGCTCGTACGGCGGAGCTTTTGTCGAACTGACGCCGAAGTCGGGGATCTGATGCGCGGCGCCCAACTGGCGCCGCATATCCAATGCGGGTCAAACGACTGTTGTTTTCAGCCGCTCGGCAATGAGGGTGGCGAGCCGCGCGGCCACCTCGTCCTTGGTCATCTCGGGCCATTCCTCAACGCCGGCCTTCGACACGATCCGCACCTTGTTGCGGTCACCACCCATGACGCCTGAAGGGCCGATGCCGCTTTCGTGCGACACATCGTTGGCGACGATCAGATCGGCGCCTTTCTTCGCGAGCTTGGCCTCGGCGTTGCGCAAAAGATCCTGCGTCTCGGCGGCGAAGCCGACGACGAGGCCTGGTCGCTGGCTGTGATGGCCGACGCCGGCAAGGATGTCGGGGTTCTCCACCATGCGCAGCACCGGTGGTCCTTCGCCCGCCACCTTCTTGATCTTTTCGCCGGCCGAATTCTCGGTGCGCCAGTCGGCGACGGCGGCGACGAACACCGCGGCGTCGGCGGGCAGAAGCTGTTCAACCGCATCGCGCATCTCTTGCGCGCGCTCGACATGGATGGTCTTCACACCGGCCGGATCGGCAATGTTTACAGGACCGGAGACAAGGCGCACATCGGCGCCAAGCCTTGCCAATGCGGCGGCGATGGCGTGGCCCTGCTTGCCGGAAGAACGGTTGGCGATATAGCGCACCGGGTCGATCGGTTCGTGCGTCGGGCCGGAGGTGACGATGATCTTGCGCCCTGCCAGCGGCTTGGGACCTGCATCGAGCAGCGCCTCGACGGCGGCGACGATCTCCAGCGGCTCGGCCATGCGGCCTTCGCCGGCCTCATTGCTTTCGGCCATTTCGCCCCTCGCCGGACCGACGAAAGTGACGCCGTCCTTGCCCAATGTCGCGCGGTTGCGGCGGGTGGCCGGATGCGACCACATTTTAGGGTTCATCGCCGGCGCCATCAGCACCGGCTTGTCGGTGGCCAGCAGCACAGTGGAAGCCAGATCGTTGGCGTGGCCATTGGCAAGCTTGGCCATCAGATCGGCGGTGGCGGGCGCGACCACCAGAAGGTTCGCCTCGCGCGACAGCCTGATGTGGCCGACATCGTGCTCGTCATTGCGGTCGAACAATTCGGTGAAAACATGGTCGGCCGACAGCGCGCCAACCGACAGAGTGGTGACGAATTCCTGTGCAGCCGCTGTCATCACCACCCGTATTGCCGCACCACGCTCGCGCAGCCGGCGGATCAGGTCCAGCGCCTTGTAGGCGGCGATGCCGCCGCCGATGATGAGCAGGATGCGCCTGCCGGAAAGGGTGCCCTGCGGCAGGGTCTTGCCTGCTGGAGTGGCAACCGGCGTGGCCGCAACGTGCATGCTGGTCAGGTCGCGCAAAGTCTTTTCGATCTGGTCGATGCGGCCCGACCCGATCCGACCGTCGACTGCGGCGCGGATCATCACCCTAGCCTGTTCCTCCATGGAACGGTTGTTTTCCGCCGCCAATCGGCGCAGCAGCTCCTTGACCTCATCGTCAAGGTTGCGGATCGTGATGCTTGCCATGTGATTGCACTTTGCTCATCTTGTCCGATGGCAATGATAGCAATGCAATCATTTTGCCGCAAGTTGCGGGCTCGAGCTTCGATTTCGGGCCTAAAGAATCTTCCAGGCGATATAGACCAGCGTCAGCGCGATCACCCATAGCGCGACGCGACCGGAGCGGCCATAGCGCGCCTCGGCCTTGCCGATGGCACGCGCCGTGGTCTCGTCGAAGCGCAGGCCGTGCTCGGCCATCAGGTCGATCTCACGCGACAGCCGGTCGGTGCGGGCGGCAAGCTCCGGCGCCTGGCGGGCGAGCGTCAGCAGCGCCTTGGCGCCGTCGCGCGCATCGATCATCATGCCGCGCGGGCCAAGGTTTCCGGCGATCCAGCCGCCGACCACCGGCTCGGCGGTCTTCCACATGTTGAAGGCCGGATCGAGCGTGCGCGCCACGCCCTCGACCACCACCATGGTCTTCTGCAGAAGGATCAGTTCGGGCCTTGTCGCCATGTCGAAGAGTTCCGTCACCTCGAACAGCAGCGTCAGGAGCTTGGCCATGGAAATGGTCTCGGCCGGCTGGCCGTGGATCGGCTCGCCAATGGCGCGGATCGCTTGCGCGAAGGCCGCGACATTGTGCTGGCGCGGCACGTAGCCGGCCTCGAAATGCACCTCGGCGACGCGCAGGTAGTCGCGCGTGATGAAGCCGTAGAGGATTTCGGCGAGGAACCGGCGCTCCTTCTTGCCGAGACGTCCGGCAATGCCGAGGTCGACGGCGACGATGGTGCCGTTGGCTTCGACGAACAGGTTTCCCGGATGCATGTCGGCGTGGAAGAAACCGTCGCGCAGCGTATGGCGCAGGAACGACTGGATGAGATTGGCGGCGATCGCCTTCAGATCATGGCCGGCCTCCTCCAGGCCTGCGATGTTGTTCATCTTGACGCCGTCGACCCATTCCATGGTCAGCACGTCACGGCCGGTGCGCTCCCAGTCGACGGACGGCACGCGAAAGCCCGGATCGTCCCTGGTGTTCTCACCAAGTTCGGAGAGTGCCGCCGCCTCGAGGCGCAAATCCATCTCGATCTTGGTGGTCTGCGCCAGCGTCTCGGTCACCTCGACAGGCCGCAGCCGGCGCGAGGAGGGGATGTATTTTTCCTGCAGGCGGGCGGCGAGGAAATAGCTTTCGAGATCCTGGAAGAAGCGGCGGCGTACGCCTGGCCGGATGACCTTCACCGCGACCTTGGTGGCAGCGCCGTCATGGATGGCCTCGGCGGCATGGACCTGGGCGATCGAAGCGGCGGCGACCGGGTCGCCGAACTCGGCGTAGAGATCGCCCACCTTGCGTCCGAGCGAGGCTTCGATGGCCGCGACCGCCTCGGCTCTCGGGAAGGTGTGCATCTTGTCCTGCAACATGGCGAGATCGAGCGCCATGTCGTTGCCGACGACGTCGGGCCGTGTTGCCAGGAACTGGCCGAGCTTGACATAGGACGGACCGAGCCGGACCACGGCCTTGGCCAGCCGATCGCTGCGCTCATAGGCGAGCGCGCGGCGGCGTGTGAACAGCCGCGCCAGCTGCCAGCCGAATTTCGGCAGGCCGGACAGTTCCTCGCCCGGCAGGGCGGCGATGACGCCCTCGCGCACCAGCACCCAGCCGGCACGCGCGAGCCTGAAACCGGCGCCGACGCTGCTCATGGCTGCACCCAGGCCGGTTCTTGCGACCGGCATGAGCCATATCGGGGATGGGAAATGCTGGCCAGCCTCAAAGCTTCCAGCCCGAATGTAGCGAGGCAATACCGCCGGAATAATTGCGGAAGGAAACGCGGTCGAAACCGGCGCGGGAAATCATTGCCGCGAAATTCTGCTGGTTGGGGAATTTCGCGATCGATTCAACCAGATAGGAATAGGGCTCTCCGTCGCCGGTGACCATCTTGCCGATCCTGGGAATGGCGTTGAACGACCAGGCTTCATAGGCCTTGTCGAGCAGCGGCATCTCGACCTCGGAAAACTCCAGGCACAGGAACCGGCCGCCGGGCTTCAGCACGCGGAACGCTTCTGCGAGCGCGACATCGATGCGCGGCACGTTGCGGATGCCGAAAGCGATGGTATAGGCGTCGAAGGTGGCATCGGCGAACGGCAGTTCCTCGGCATTGGCCTCGACGAAATCGGTATTGCCGGACAGGCCTTTCTTTTCGGCCCGGTCACGGCCGACACCGAGCATCGAGCCGTTGATGTCGAGCACCGTGGCGTGCGCATTGCCGTGGCTGGCGTCGACGATGCGGAAGGCGATGTCGCCGGTGCCGCCGGCCACGTCCAGGACCTTCCAGCCCGGCCGCTTCGGCGGATTGAGCCAGATGACCATGGCATCCTTCCACAGCCGGTGCAGGCCGGCCGACATCAGGTCGTTCATCAGGTCGTAGCGATTGGCGACCTTGTGGAAAACATCGTTGACCAGGGACTGCTTCTCGCCTTCCCCCACACGCTTGAAACCATAGGAGGTTTCCATGCCGCCCGCGGCCGTGGTTCTCTCAACTGACATTTTTTTGATCCGTCATAAAACCGGCGGGACCATAGCCGATCGATGCTGTGGGCGCTATTGTTTAAGGCGCGGTGTTCAGCCGCGCTTCCAGGTGGTGGGTTTTCAAGACCTGGACTGACCGACGGGATGTTTGAATGCCTTTGAAAGCGGAACTGCACTGCCACATTGAAGGGGCAGCGGCGCCCGAACTCGTCATCCGCCAGGCGCAGAAATACGGCAAGGATACATCGCCCTATATCCAGAACGGTTCCTTCGTCTGGCACGATTTCACCTCCTTCCTCGCGGCTTACGATTTTTCCGCCGATCTGTTCCGCACCGAAGAGGATTATGCGCGGCTGGCCGACCACTATCTGACCAGCCTTGCCCGCGATGGCGCCATCTATTCCGAAGTCTTCACCTCGCCGGACCATGCGACGAAAGCCGGGCTCTCGCCCAAGGCCTATACCGACGCGCTGGGCGAAGGCATGCTGCGCGCCAAGGCCAAGACCGGCATTGAGGGCCGCATGATCGTCACAGGCGTGCGCCATGTCGGCGTGGAATCGATCGAGCAGGCGGCACGCTTCGCGGCACGCTGCGGCAATCCGCTGGTCACCGGATTCGGCGTCGCCGGCGACGAGCGCATGGGCGAGATGGAGGACTATGTCAGGGCTTTCGAGATCGCGCGCGAGGCCGGACTCGGCATTACCATCCATGCCGGCGAACTGACGGGCTGGGAGACTGTCCAGGCAGCGCTCGACCATATCCGCCCCTCGCGCATCGGCCACGGCGTACGCGCCATCGAGAACCCGGACCTCGTCCGGCGCATCGCCGACGAAGGCATCGTTCTGGAGTGCTGCCCTGGCTCCAACATCGCGCTCAAGGTGTTCGACAGTTTCGCCGACCATCCGTTTCCCGCCCTGCAGGCGGCCGGCTGCAAGGTGACGCTCAACTCCGACGACCCGCCCTATTTCTGGACCTCGCTGAAGCGTGAATACGATATCGCGGCGGAGCATTTTGCCATGAACGAAAAGGCGCTGGCGGCGGTCACCCGAACCGCCATCGAAGCCGCCTTTGTCGACAGGAAGACCAAGGCGGCACTTCTTGCCCGGCTGAATGGCGCGGCGCGCTGATTTTCTTCCGACAAAGCTGTGGTCGATGGCGGCCAAGCGGTTCCTTGGCCGGTCCATAGTCGCTAGGGTCGTTCCAGCTGCCTGAAGCGCGTCCGCGCGCCGGGCGACACGCATCAGGAGAACATCATGAAGGGCGTCACCGTCGTCGATCATCCGCTTGTCCAGCACAAGCTGACCATCATGCGCAAGAAAGAGACGTCCACGGCCGGTTTCAGACGGCTGTTGCGCGAGATATCGCTGCTGCTCGGCTACGAGGTCACGCGCAATCTCGAGCTGACGACGACAACCATCGAAACGCCGATCGAGACCATGGAAGCGCCGACACTGGAGGGCAAGAAGCTGGTGTTCGCTTCGGTGCTGCGTGCCGGCAACGGTCTGCTGGAAGGTCTGCTCGACCTGGTGCCGGCGGCGCGCGTCGCCCATATCGGGCTCTACCGCGACCACGAGACGCTGGAAGCGGTCGAATATTTCTTCAAGGCGCCGAGCGACCTTGCCGACCGGCTGGTGATCGTCGTCGACCCGATGCTGGCGACGGCCAACTCGGCGATCGCGGCGATCGATAAGCTGAAGGGGCGCGGCGCCACCAACATCCGCTTCCTGTGCCTTCTGGCGGCACCCGAAGGCATCGAGCGCTTCACCAAGGCGCATCCGGACGTTCCGGTCTTCACGGCGTCCATCGACCGCCAACTCAACGAGAAGGGCTACATCATGCCCGGCCTCGGCGACGCCGGCGACCGCATGTACGGGACCAAATAGCACCAGGTTGACTGGTGCGATTTACCGAATGTTTACGCAACGGCGCGGTTTTGGCGCCCGTTAAAGCGGCAAACACCATCCGGGGCTAATGAATCGGCTCTCACAAAGGCCGATCCATGCTGCGCAAGCTTCTCATCCTCAGCGTCTTTGCCGGGACATCGGCATCGATCCCGGTCGTCTACCAGTCGAATCCCCGGATATTCGAAAACCTGCTGAAATCGACGGTGACGGCCAGGCCCGAGGTCGAGGCACAACCGCAGGTCAATCTGGCGTCGGTTCCTGGCAAACCGGCGGCGCCGCTGCCGACCGGCCGCAAGGTCGTCGTCACCGCGGACGGGCGCGGACATTTCTCGTCGACCTTCAAGCTCAACGGCCGTCAGGTCGACGGCATGATCGACACCGGCGCCACGCTGGTCGCGGTCAACACCTCGACGGCGCGCAGGATCGGGCTGTCGCTCAATCCGTCCGATTTCAGCCATGAGGTCAACACCGCCAACGGCTCTATCAAGGCGGCGGTGGTGACGATCGACCGCCTGCAGATCGGCAGCATCAGCGTCGACGGCGTGCAAGCCATCGTGCTCGACGACAGGGCGCTGAGCACCAACCTGATCGGCATGAGCTTCCTCAACCGGCTCGGCAAATATCAGGCCGAAAACGGCACGCTGCTGCTTGTCCAGTAGCCGGAGCAACTCCGGGAAAGTTTGATGAACCGATCAACCGCGCGGCAGGATCCGCCGGATGACAGTTTTATCAGCAGGTGGTTTCGAAGCGCCGATCGCATAGGCTGAAACCACGGCGGCGGCGGCCGCCTCGGCATCGGCGGGCGAGCGGGCGTGGATCAATGCCAGCGCGTCTCCTGCATGGACTTCCGCGCCTATGGGCAACAGCCTGGTGATGCCGACGCTGGGGTCGATCTTGTCCTCCGGCCTCGTGCGCCCGCCGCCCAGGCCTACCACCGCAAGGCCGATGTCTCGGGTGGCGATGCCGGTGACGAAGCCGTTCGTCGTCGCCCTGACCGCCAATTCCGTTGGCGCGTGGGCCAAATATTTTTCCGGCTTCTCGATGAAATCGGCGGGGCCGCCGAGCACCGCCACCATGCGTGCAAAGGTGGCGGCGGCGCGGCCGCTGGTGAGCGTCTCGGTGGCGCGCCGCAAGCCATCCTGGTTGGACGACACCAGTCCCGTCGACTGCAGCATTTCGGCCGCCAGCGCCAGCGTCACATCCTCGAGCCGGCGGTCGCGCAGGCGGCCGGTGAGGAAATCGACGGCGTTGCGCACCTCGACGGCATTGCCGGCGGCCGAGGCCAGCGGCTCGTTCATGCCGGTGATCAGCGCCGAGACCTTCAGTCCGGCGCCGCTGGCGACCTCGACCAGGCTGTTGGCGAGCGCGGTCGCGTCACGCGACTTCTCCATGAAGGCGCCGTTGCCGACCTTGACGTCGAGCACCAGCGAACCCAGGCCGGCCGCCAGCTTCTTCGACAGGATCGAGGCGGTGATCAGCGGTACCGATTCCACGGTGCCGGTGACATCACGGATGGAATAGAGACGGCGGTCTGCGGGCGCCAGATCGGCGGTCTGGCCGATGATGGCGCAGCCCGTTTCCAGCACCGCCTGACGAAACAATGCGATATCGGGCTGGCTGATGTAGCCGGGGATCGCATCCATCTTGTCCAGCGTGCCGCCGGTATGGCCAAGGCCCCGGCCCGAGATCATCGGCACATAGGCGCCGCAGGCGGCGACGATCGGCGCCAGCATCAGCGAGACATTGTCGCCGACGCCGCCGGTCGAATGTTTGTCGGTGACCGGGCCGGGCAGGTCCGACCAGTCGAGCACGTCGCCGGAATCGCGCATGGCCAGCGTCAGCGCCACGGCCTCGTCGCGGTTCATGCCGTTGAAGAACACCGCCATGGCGAAAGCCGCGGCCTGGCCATCGGTGACGGCGCCCGAGGTCACGCCGCCGATGAAGGCAGCGATTTCACCGGCCGAGAGCCTGTGGCCGTCCCGCTTGTGGCGGATGATTTCCTGCGGAAGCATCAGCTTTCCAGCAGTCCGTCGCGGAACACCCTGTGCAGGACCGTTGCCAGCCGCGACCCGCCGACCGGCGCCATGTCCTTGGTCTCCTGGTGCGAAAGCTCGGCTCCGGTCATGCCGGCCGCCAGATTGGTGATGACCGAGCACGCGGCGACGCGCAGGCCAAGGAAGCGGGCGAGAATGACTTCCGGCACGGTCGACATGCCGACGGCGTTGGCGCCCATGATGCGCGCCATGCGGATTTCGGCCGGCGTTTCGAAACACGGGCCGGAAAACCACATATAGACGCCCTTGTGCAGCGCGGTGCCGGTTGCCTTCGCGGCGCGTTCGATCGCCTTGCGGATGCCGGCATCATAGGCTTCGGTCAGGCCGACGAAGCGGCGGTCGCTGGGCTCGCCGATCAGCGGATTGCTGCCGGAGAAATTGATGTGGTCGGTGAGCATCATCACCGAGCCCGGCGGCATGTCCGGGTCGACCGAACCGGCGGCGTTGGTGAGGATCAGCTTGGTGATGCCGATGCCGGCGAGCACTTCCAGCACCGGCCGCATCGCCGCGGCGTTGCCGTGCTCGTAGTAATGGGCGCGGCCGGACAGCATCAGCACCGGCGTGCCGGCAAACAGGCCCGCCACCACTTCTCCGGCATGGCCGCTGACGCCGCTCCTAGGGAAACCGGGCAGGTCGGCATAGGGGACGCGGATCGGGTGCTCGATCCGGTCGACAAGGACGCCGAGGCCCGATCCCAGCACCAGCGCCGTCGTCGGCGCCAGGCCGTCCAGCCTTTCGATCAGATGGTCCACCGCCTTTTCGGTCATTGCAGCCAACCCGTCATTTCGGCCAACTCTTCATTTGAGCCAATTCTTTACTTGAGCCAATTCTTCACTTGAGCCAATTCTTCACTTGAGAATGTCGCCGCGGAAGCCGTAGGGCAGCATCTCGCCCATGGTCACGGTCTCGGCCACGCCCGTATTGTCGCAGAGATAGAGTTTTGTGTCCGGCTGGCAGAATTCGGCCAGCCGCTGGCGGCAGCCGCCGCAAGGCGAGCATTTGGCCATGCGCTCGGCAAGGACCGCGATTTCGACGATCTTGCCGCCGCCGCCCATGATGTAGTGGCCAAGCGCGGTGGTCTCGGCGCACCAGCCTTCAGGATAGGAAGCGACTTCGATGTTGGCGCCGGTGAAGACGCGTCCGTCCTCGGTGCGCAAGGCGGCGCCCACCGGAAATTTCGAATAGGGCGCATAGGCCTTGGCCATGGCGGTCCTGGCCGCTTCGAACAGATCATGCGACATGTTAGTTGTTCTCTCCGATGATCGTGTCCAAAACCCGGCGCTTCCGCCGAACCTTCGACCCTCAGCGTTCCTTGACGTAGGGCACGCCGCCGGCGCGCGGCGGGATGGCCTTGCCGATAAAGCCGGCGAGCAGGATGACGGTGAGGATATAGGGCAAGGCCTGCATGAACTGCACCGGCACCTTGCCGATGATCGGCAGCGGCGAGCCCTGCAGGCGGATCGCCGCCGCGTCGAGGAAGCCGAACAGCAGGCAGGCGAACATGGCGTTGACCGGCTTCCACTTGGCGAAGATCAGCGCGGCCAGCGCGATGTAGCCCTTGCCGGCGGTCATGTCCTTCACGAAGCCGCCATTCTGCACCATCGACAGATAGGCGCCGGCGACGCCGGTGAGGATGCCGGTACAGATCAGGGCGCGGTAGCGCAGCCAGGCGACCGAAATGCCGGCGGTGTCTACGGCGGCCGGGTTCTCGCCGACAGCGCGCAACCTGAGGCCGAAGCGGGTGCGGAACAGCACCCACCAGGTGAACGGCACCATCAGGAAGGCGAGGTAGACCAGCAGCGAATGGCCCGAGATCAGTTCCGCATAGATCGGCCCGATGATCGGCACGTCCCTGACCGCCTCGGCCCCGGGCCAGACAATCGCGTCGAACCGTTCGCCCGGCTGCAGCGCCGGCGTGCGCCCACCTTGCTGGAACCAGGCCTGACCGAGGATGATGGTCGATCCGGCGGCGATGAAATTGATCGCCACGCCGGAAACGATCTGGTTGCCGCGGTGGGTGATCGAGGCGAAGCCGTGCACCATGGCGAAGGCGACCGAAATCAGGATCGCCATGCCGAGGCCGATGAAGGCCGAATGGAAGACGGAAGCAGCGGCGGCGCCGGCGAAGGCGCCGACCAGCATCTTGCCTTCCAGCCCGATGTCGAAAATGCCGGAACGCTCGGAAAAGAGGCCGGCGAGGCAGGCGAGCAGCAATGGCACCGACAAGCGGATGGTCGAGTCCAGTATCTGCACGATGGCGATAAAGACATCCATCTCAGGCGCCCTTTCCCTTGACCGCTTCCATGCCGACCGACCTCGGACTGAACGAGGCGAACAGCGCCTGGATGTAAGGCCTGAACATGTGTTCGAGCGCGCCGGCGAACAGGATCACCAACCCCTGGATGATGACGATCATGTCACGGCTGATCGCCGGCATTTCGAAGGCCAGTTCGGCGCCGCCCTGATAGAGCATGCCGAACAGCACCGCCGCCAGCACGATGCCGACCGGATGCAGGCGGCCCATCAGCGCCACGGCGATGCCGACGAAGCCGGCGCCGGAGACGAAGTCGATCGCGACATTGTGCTGGTCGCCCATCACCGGATTGAGCGCCATCATGCCGGCCAGCGCGCCGGAGATCATCATCGCGGTGATGATGATGCGGGTTTCCGAAATGCCGGCATAGCGCGCCGCCTTGGGGCTGTGGCCATAGGTGCGCATCTCATAGCCGAGCTTGGTGCGCCAGATCAGCAGCCAGACCAGGAAGGCCATGAGCAGCGCCAGCAGGAAGGTGACGTTGAGCGGCGCCGAGCGGATCTTGGCGCCGAACAACTCGATGATCCAGTTGAGTTTCGGCAGTTCCGCGCCGGCAAGGAAGTTGCGGGTCTGCGGTGCCTGCGATCCCGCCGGCTTCAGCGGTCCGACCAGCAGATAGACCATGATCGAGGCGGCGATGAAGTTGAACATGATGGTGGTGATGACGATGTGCGAGCCGCGCTTGGCCTGAAGGTAGGCGGGAATGAGCGCCCACAAGGCGCCCACAAGCGCCGAAGCCACGATGGCCATCGGAAATGTCAGCCACCAGGGCAGCGTGCTGTCGAAGGACAGGCAGACGATGGCGATGCCAAGGCCCGCAATGTAGGCCTGCCCCTCGGTGCCGATGTTGAACAGCCCGCAATGCGCCGCCACCGCCACCGACAGCCCGGTGAAGATGAAGGTGGTGGCATAAAAGAGGGTGAAGGCGATGCCTGTTCCCTTACCGAAAGCGCCCTGGACCAGGATGACGGCGGCGCGGAACGGATTCTCGCCGACCAAGAGCACGACGAAGCCGGCGACGATGAAGGCCACCGCCAGGTTGATCAGCGGGATCAGCCCATAATCGGCCCAGGCCGGCAGTTTGGCGTATGGTGTGCTCAATGTGCTGCCTCCTGGCGCTCGACGCCCGCCATCAGCAGGCCAAGCTCGCCCTCGGTCGCTTCCGGACCGCGCTCACCGACGATGCGGCCGGCAAACATCACCAGGATGCGGTCGGAGAGAGAGCGGATCTCGTCGAGTTCGACCGAGACCACCAGCACGGCCTTACCCTGGTCGCGCATGGCGATAAGGCGCTTGTGGATGAATTCGATGGCGCCGACATCGACGCCGCGCGTCGGCTGGCCGACGATCAGCACCCCCGGATCCTGCTCCATCTCCCGCGCGAGCACGATCTTCTGCTGGTTGCCGCCGGAGAAGTTCGCCGTCTTCAGGCGCGGATTGCCGGGACGGATGTCGTATTTCTCGATCTTGTCCTTGGCATCGGCCATGATGGCATCGACGTTGAGGAACGGCCCTTTGAGATAGCGGGGGTCGTCGTGATAGCCGAGGATTGAATTCTCGTTCTCCTCGAAGGCCAGCACCAGCCCGACATGGTGGCGATCCTCCGGCACGTGGGCCAGCCCGCGGTCGCGCAGTTCGCCGGGGTCGGCCGCACCCGTCAGGTCGATCGGCCTGCCGTCGAGCATGACCGAGCCGGAAACCGCGCGCCTGATGCCGGAGATGGCCTCGAGCAGTTCGGACTGGCCGTTGCCGGCGACGCCGGCAATGCCGACGATCTCGCCGGCGCGCAGGTCGAAGGAGATATCGTCGACCATGGTGACGCCGCGCGAATCCTTGACCGTCAGGTTCTTGACCGCGAGCTTGACGGCGCCGGCTTCCGCTTCGCCCTTTTCCACCCTCAGAAGGACGCGGCGCCCGACCATCAGTTCGGCCAGTTCGCCCACCGTCGTCTTACTGGTTTCGCGCGTCGCCACCATGGTGCCCTGGCGCATGACCGAGACATTGTCGGTGATGGCCATGATCTCGCGCAGCTTGTGGGTGATCAGCACCACCGTCTTTCCCTGTTCCTTCAATTGCTTGAGGATGCGGAACAGGTGGTCGGCCTCGGCCGGCGTCAAGACGCCCGTCGGCTCGTCGAGAATGAGGATCTCGGCGCCGCGATAGAGCGCCTTGAGGATTTCGACGCGCTGCTGCAGGCCGACCGGCAGCTCCTCGATGATGGCGTCGGGGTCGACTTCGAGCCCGTATTCCCTTTCGAGGCGGTCGAGTTCGGAGCGCGCCTTGGCGATGCTGCTTTTCAAGAGGGCGTCGCTTTCGGCGCCGAGAATGATGTTTTCCAGCACCGTGAAATTGTCGACCAGCATGAAATGCTGGTGCACCATGCCGATGCCGAGCGCGATCGCGTCATTGGGGGTCTTGATCGACGCCGGCTTGCCGCCGACGCGGATTTCGCCGCTGTCGGCCTGGTAGAAGCCGTAGAGGATCGACATCAGCGTCGACTTGCCGGCACCGTTCTCGCCGACGATGCCGTGGATGGTGCCGCGCGCGATCTCCAGATTGATGTCGCGGTTGGCGCGCACGGCGCCAAAACTCTTGTTGATGCCGATCAGTTCGATTGCGGCTTGCGCCATGCAGCCAGTCCCACTCTTATTTTTTTATCGCTTGGTCAAAATGCCTAGCATGACGCCCCGCCCGTGCCAATTGGCCGGAGCAGTATCCACTCTCGGCAAATCCCGGTGCGCTTGTCAATTTCCAACGTGTCCGCAGGCTTCATATTCGCTAATATGACGACGTCGAAATTCGCACCACGATGCAAGGCATTGTGGTGCAACATCAGGGACTGCGAATGATCATGCCCGCCGACCGGCTGACGACGCTGGAAATCCGCGCAGCCGAGCAGGAAAAGACCATCGAGGAACTGTCGGGCCAGATCGCCGAGCAGTGGACGGTGATCGAGCGCCTGCAGCGCAAGCTCGACGCGCTGACCGACCGCTTCCTGGCGCTGGAGGAGCAGTCGGCGCCCGACGTGCCCGTGACAAAGCCGCCGCATTGGTGAGGACGAGGGGAGGGTACGAGCCATGGTCGGTGAACGGGATCGTATCGCGCGGGCCGGCGACTACGTGCTCGGGCTGATGAACGATACCGATCGCGAACGCGCCCAGCGCGATCTGGAGATAGACCCTGCCTTCCGCGACGCCGTGCTGCAGCTTGCCGAACGCATGCATGTGTTTGATCGTGCCGCGCCGTCGGGCGACGACAATCGCTGGCAGCTGATCTCGCAACGCATCGCCGAACTGCCGCAGATGCGCTCGCCTGCTCATGAAGGGGCGAAATCTTCCACGATGATCCGCGAGCTGGAGCGCCCGCCGTATGGCGTCGGCGTTCATTCGCCCGGCAGCTGGCGCGGCACCGTCATCACTATCGTGCTGGTCGCGGTCTTCGCGCTTGGCTATCTCGTGGGTCGGCTATAGCCGAAGTTCGCGTGCCATAAGCAGCATAGGGTGGCCATCCTGCTCGAACGATTCGACGACCACCCAACCGAGCCCGATATAGAAATCACGCGCTTCCCAAGTGTAGAGGTAGAGCCTCTCCACACCGATCGACGCCGCATGCGCTTCGATGGCCGCGACCAGCGCGCGGCCGATCCCCTTGTTGCGGTGGTCGCGATCGACGGCCAGGCCGGCCAGCCATGGCGTGAGGTCGTGCGCCGGTTCCAATTCGTGGCGCACCAGCAGGCATGTGCCGACCGACACGTCGTCGGTCCGGGCCACCAGCGCCGTCTCGAAGCCGTCCCCCGCCAGCAGCGTGCGGAGCCCGGCGGCGTCCTCATCCGGCGTCCTTGTGCTGCCCTCGAAAAAGGCGGCAACGCGCAATCGTGCTACCGCCTCGACGTCGCGTTCGGTCATGGGTTCGATAATCAGCGCCACTCCAGCCTCGGTGCTCGTTAGCCGGGGTCTGCCAAAAACAAAACCGCCGGGCTTTCACCCGGCGGTTCGCAATCAGTGTCTGCGGATCAATAGGGGCAGGCGTTGTCGGTCGTGTAGTCGTGCACCTGGATCTTGCCGGCGATGATGTCGGCCTTGGCCTTTTCCACGGCTGCCTTCATCTCGGCGGTCACCAGCGCCTTGTTGTTGTCGTCCATGGCGTAGTCGACGCCGCCTTCCTTGAGGCCGAGATTCTCGACGCCACCCTTGAAGGTGCCGTTCTTGCCATCCATGAAGGCGGTGTAGACGGCAACGTCGACGCGCTTCATCATCGAGGTCAGCACCTTGCCGGGCTGCAGGCCGTTCTGGTTGGAATCGACGCCGATGCCGAGCTTGCCGGCATCCGCCGCCGCCTGCAGCACGCCGACGCCGGTGCCGCCGGCAGCGGCGTAGACCACGTCGGAGCCCTGGTCGATCTGCGTCTTGGCGATTTCGCCGCCCTTGGCCGGATCGTTCCAGGCAGCCGGCGTGTCACCGGTCATGTTCTGGATGACTTGGGTCGCGCCGGCTGACTTGGCGCCGCCGACATAGCCGCATTCGAACTTGCGGATCAGCGGGATGTCCATGCCGCCGATGAAGGAGACCTTCTTCGACTTCGATGCCATCGCGGCCATGATGCCGACGAGGTAGGAGCCTTCATTCTCCTTGAACACCAGCGAGCGGACATTGGGCAGGTCGACGGCGTCGTCGATGATGGCGAAGTTGAGATCGGGATATTCGGCCGCGACCTTCTTCAGCGCGTCCTCCCAGGCGAAGCCGGCCATGACGATCGGATTGTGGCCGTCCTCGGCGAAGCGGCGCAGCGCCTGCTCGCGCTGCGAGGCGTTGGACACTTCGAACTCGACATAGGGCGTGCCGGTCTCGGTCTTGAACTTCTCGGCGCCATGGAAGGCAGCCTCGTTGAAGGATTTGTCGAACTTGCCGCCCAGATCATAGAGGATGGCCGGCTGGACATCCGCGGCGAAAGCCGGAAGAACCATTGCGGTTGCGGCCAGGAGGCCGAGAACGATACGTTTCATGTGATCCACACCCTGTCGGTTATTTTTTCCGTTACGCCCCGCCTGCCTGCCCGGTTCTGCGGCAGGCATGCGACGTCAGCCAGGAGTGTATTCCCCTCCCGCTCGGCGGCAATCTGGCACGGCCCGAAACAAAATTCACGCGGAATTTTGACCTTTTGGAAAAGCGCGCCACGGGCAGGCCGCGCCGCAGCTCGATCCTTGCCGATCGACCTTTGCCGATCAGTTGGCGGCGAATTGGCCCGTGCGCCGTTGGCGCCTGTAGCCGATTGCGTAGAGCAGGAAGGCCAGCACCGCGAACACGGCAAATCCCGGCTGGTTGAGCACCCAGGCTATGGCGCCATCCCACAAAAGCGGACTGGCCTTGGCGCGGACGAAGGTTTCGAAGGCCGCCCGCGTGTCCGGCGAGACCGCCAGCCAGCTGGCATTGAGCGGGGTCAGCACAAGCGCCGAAGCCGCCACCGTGCGCGTCGTGTCGAGCACCGCCATGATGACGGAGACCGACAGCGCAACCATCGCGGCAAGGCGGAAAATGAAGCGAAACATCCAGGTTCTCCCCCGGCCGATCCTGGATACTTTCCCAAGGGATCTCCGGCACGTGTCCCGAAACGAGAAATAGAATTTGTCAGGCCTGCCCGCAACCGCGATACGCGAATTTGAAGGGCCGCGCTTTTCCGTCCCTACGCCACAGGCTTGCGCCTGCGCCGATGGACCAGCCAGACGGCGAGAATGCCGCCGCCAATGGCGCCGACCACCAGTCCGGCCAGGCCGATGAAGGCGGCGAAGTAGCCGCAGCCGCCCTCGAAGCAGCTCACCTTGGCGACATCGGCGATCACCGAGCCGGCGAAGAAGCCGACCAGGGCACCGATGACGGCGCCGAGAATGATGCCGAGCAAGGCGGCGATGATGGAAACGAAGACCGGCGGCGCTTCGGTTTGCGGCCTGGCGTAGACGGTCCCGGCGCCGGAGCCGGGGCGCAACAGGTAGATGCAAAGCAGGCCGATGCCGACCTCGATGGCGGTGATGCCGAGGCTCCTGGCGGAGAAGACGAATTCGGGCACGGTCAGCATATAGGCCTGCCTCGCCAGAACCCAGACGATGGTGGCGATCTGCCAGATGGTGAAATGGCGGGGGAAACGCCCTGAACGGCCAAAGGCGAGGCCGAGCAGGTAGAGCCCCCACAGGACGGTGATGACATTGGCGACGAGCCCGCCAAAAAAGAAATAAAAGACCTTGTCCGGCAGGTCGGAATTGCCGACCAGCCACCAGGCCGACGTCAGGCCATAGACCGACCACGCCATGATGAAGATGAGCCAGCCCACCGGGACGTAAAAAAGGTCACCACCCGGGCGGCCTGCCGGCGCCTGCCCGTTGCCCGGTTGTTCGCTGCTCGATGTCATGGCCGGACGATGCCCCCGCAAAGCCTCTGCCTCACTCGACAGGTGGCCGGCGGCGAAGTCAAGCGCGGCGGGTCTTGCGGCCTTGCCTGTGCACATCATTCGGCGCAGGCACCCCCTGAAACAGGCGCGGTGGCGGCCTCGCGAACCGCCATGTGGCCGGCAAAGCGAATAGACTGCGCTTATGGCTTGGCATTCGGCGCGGGATCGACTAGATGAGCCCCGCGCCTGTTGCTTCGACGGCTCAGGTGCCGGGGAAGGATGTCCGCTGGTTGGGCGGTATCCATGGCGCGGACATTCCGCGCCGCGGCCCCAAGGAGAGCATCTCCCCAACCCGCGCGGCGAAACCGGCCGGCGCGAAGGCAAGGACGGAGAGGTGGCCGAGTGGTTGAAGGCGCACGCCTGGAAAGTGTGTTTACGGGAGACCGTAACGCGGGTTCGAATCCCGCTCTCTCCGCCA
>Ga0209148_1000068_pt1 | contig 335510 bp, 269 predicted proteins | sample AraplaCol_mMF_r2_2_FD_184288 | JGI IMG/M metagenome (GOLD analysis project Ga0209148, IMG submission 184288) | Arabidopsis root microbial communities from North Carolina, USA - plate scrape CL_Col_mMF_r2 (SPAdes) (version 2) | ecosystem: Host-associated > Plants > Roots > Endosphere | place... | reverse complement strand
GAACACGGCGGAGAGGATGCGGGTGAGCGCGACGATCCACTGGAAGTGGTCCATGTTCTTCGAGTTGATGAAGATCTCGAAGGGGCGGCGCTGTTCGTACTGGGTGCCGGCGTTGAGCACGATGTCGTTGATGGTGACGTAGAGGGCGTGCTCGAACAGCGGGGATTTGATCTTGAAGGTGGAGCCGATCAGGGCCTCGGGGCGCTCCAGGCTTTCGTGCATCTGGATGACTTCCGCCATGGGCGCCTCTTTGGGTTGCTCGGGGGCGGGTTGGGCGACGGCGGCGGCTTTGTCTTCGGGTTTGACGACCTCGTAGCCTTTGATCTTCTTTTCGATCTTGATCGTCATATGCGGTGTTCCTTTTTCTATATGTGTTGGCGCTGTATGGGATGAGGTGGAATCGCTGGCGGCTCTTTCAAGCGCTGCGACTGGATTGTGGACCCTCACCCCAGCCCTCTCCCGGAGGGAGAGGGAGAAAATCTGGGAGTGCTGTGCTTAAAAAGAAATCCGGCCCGACTCGCGTCGGGCCGGATTGCTCAGTACTTACTTCTTGCGGGCGGCCTTCTTGGCGGTTTTCTTGGTCGCCTTACGACCGGCCTTCTTGCTGGCAGTGGACCTCTTTACCGCTTTTTTGGCGGTTTTCTTGCTTGCGGCCTTTTTGGCCGTCTTCTTACCTGCGGCCTTGCGGGCCGTCTTTTTGCTGCTGACCTTCTTTGCAGCTTTGCGGGCCGCGCCTTTCTTGGCGGCCTTCTTGCTGGCTTTCTTTACAGCTTTCTTGGCTGCGCCTTTTTTGGCGGCCTTCTTCGCTGCGCCCTTCTTGGCGGCTTTCTTCGCGGCTTTCTTGGTTGCCTTCTTCGCTGCCTTTTTGGCAGGAGCGGCTTTCTTGGCAGTGGCTTTCTTGGCTGCTTTACGACGAGCCTTCTTCGGCGCAGCTGCCGGAGTGGACTCTTCTTCAGCTACCGGGGCGGCCGGTGTGAGCAGATCGTCATTGTGTACTTCGAACTCGGTATCGATTGACATGCGGGTATTCCCCTCCGGTCGTTGTTATGGAACTTGCATCGGGCTTGATCACGGTGAGCGGAAACGTAGCGCGATTTCGCGTTGCGTGCCACTACTAAAACTTTCCGTAATAGCCTTCCTTCAAAGCATCGAACAAATTGGCGGCGGTGTGTGTCTCTCCGTCGTACTCCACTTCTTCGTTGCCTTTCAGTTCCACAACACTACCGTCCTCCAATTCGAAGCGGTAGAGGGTGTTTTCCAGATCGGCTTCTTTCACCAGCACGCCCTGGAATGCAGCGGGGTTGAAGCGGAACGTGGTGCATCCCTTGAGGCCCTGTTTATAGGCGTAGAAGTAGATGTCTTTGAAGTCTTCGTAGGGGTAATCGGTTGGTACGTTGGCGGTCTTGGAGATGGAAGAATCCACCCAAAGCTGCGAGGCAGCCTGAATGTCTACATGCTCCTTGGGCGTGATGTCGTCGGCGGCAACGAAGTAGTCGGGCAGCTTGGCCTTGGGGTCGTCGCTGAACGGCATGGCATTCGCATTGATGAGCGCGCGATAGGCGAGCAGCTCGTAGCTGTACACCTCGACCTTCTCTTTGGTCTTGCGGCCTTCGCGGATGACGTTGCGCGAGTAGTGGTGGGCGAAGCTGGGCTCGATGCCGTTGCTGGCGTTGTTGGCCAGCGAGAGCGAGATGGTGCCGGTGGGCGCGATGGAGCTGTGGTGCGTGAAGCGCGCGCCGGTTTCGGCGAGTTCCTTGACGAGGTTGGGCGCGACGCTGGCAACGCGCTGCATGTAGCGGCTGTATTTGGCGTGCAGCACACGGCCAGGGATGAGGTCGCCTATCTTGTAGCCGTCCTCGACCATCTCCGGGCGCTTGCGCAGCATGTCGCCGGTGACGGTGTAGTTCTTGGCGAGCACGGGTGCCGGGCCTTTTTCCTTGGCCAGCTCCAGCGCCACTTCCCAACCGGCCACGGCCATTTCGCGCGAGACGTCTTCGGTGAAGGACACCGCATCGGCGCTGCCGTAACGCATCTTGAGCATGGTGAGCGTGCTGCCTAGCCCCAGGAAGCCCATGCCGTGGCGACGCTTGGAAAGGATCTCGTTGCGCTGCTGTTCCAGCGGCAGGCCGTTGATCTCCACCACGTTGTCGAGCATGCGGGTGAAGATCTTCACGACTTCGCGATATTCATCCCAGTCGAAGCGGGCCTTGGGGCCGAAGGGATCGCGCACGAAGGTGGTGAGGTTGATGGAGCCGAGGAGGCAGGAGCCGTAGGGCGGCAACGGTTGCTCACCGCACGGGTTGGTAGCGCGAATGTGCTCGCACCACCAGTTGTTGTTCATCTCGTTCACCTTGTCGATGAGGATGAATCCGGGCTCGGCGTAGTCGTAGGTGGAGACCATGATCATGTCCCACAGATGCCGCGCACGGATGTGCCCGTAGATCTTGCAGGCGACCAGGCCGTCGTCGCGCATCACGTAGTTTTCGGTGGTGGGCCATTCGCGCCACACGACTTTGCTGGCGTCTTCGAGGTCGATATCGCCCTGCTCTTTGACGTGCACCGGGAAGACCAGCGGCCAATCCTGGTCGTGCTCGACGGCTTGCATGAAACCGTCGGTGATCAGCAGCGACAGGTTGAACTGGCGCAGGCGGCCGTTCTCGCGCTTGGCGCGGATGAATTCTTTGACGTCCGGATGGCTGACGTCGAACGTGCCCATCTGCGCACCGCGGCGGCCGCCGGCGGAAGACACGGTGAAGCACATCTTGTCGTAGATATCCATGAAGGACAGCGGGCCGCTGGTGTAAGCGCCTGCGCCCGACACGTATGCGCCGCGCGGACGCAGCGTGGAAAATTCATAGCCGATACCACAGCCCGCTTTCAGCGTAAGCCCCGCCTCATGCACCTTCTGCAGGATGTCGTCCATCGAATCGCGGATGGTGCCGGACACGGTGCAGTTGATGGTGGACGTGGCGGGTTTGTGTTCCAGCGCACCGGCGTTGGAGGTGATGCGGCCGGCGGGAATGGCACCGCGGCGCAGCGCCCACAGGAAACGCTCATACCAGTGTTCGCGCAGCTCAGGCGTGGCTTCCACATCGGAGAGTGCGCGCGCGACACGCTTCCAGGTGTCGTCGATGGTGGCGTCGACCGGGTCGCCGTTCTTGGTGCGCAGGCGGTACTTCTTGTCCCAGATGTCTTGTGATGCGGGCTGCAACGGAATGGTGGTGGCATCACGGCCTGTGTTGGTTGCGCGCAAGCTGCTCATCGGCTTCCTGACCTCCTGGCATGGCCTCGCGGCCCCGTTGGTTTCTTGTCTTATGGGTGTAAGTGGCATCAGTGGCCGGGAAATAACCTGGCGCCCGATTCATGCCCCGCGCATGAGGGTCGGACGTGGCTTTTTCGCAATTGGCGACAGCCCCCACTGACGTTGTTCACCGCCCCACTGCTTGGGTGACAGAAGGATATCTGCACACAAGATGTTGTGGTCGCGACTGGGCGAACGTTACCCCCGCCATCGTCGGAAGTAAAGGGCTGACTGCACTGTCACGGGATTTAAGCTGAAGTTGTTTCGTTGCGCATGCCGATCGGCGGTAGCGCAACCGCCTGACACGTGCGATTTAAAATGCCTCGCCGCGAATCAGGCCGTCGCACCCGCATCCACGGCACGTTGCATGCTTGGGAACCGTCCGCATGGCAGCGAGTCGAAGCAGCAATTTTCATTCGCTCAAGGAGACTTCATGCACCCGCGTTTTCTCCGCAGTTTTACTGCCCTCTTTGCCGCCGCATCGCTCGCTGTGTTTCCGCTGCACGCGCACGCCATCTTGCCGTCGGCGGTCAATGGCCAACCCTTGCCTTCGCTCGCGCCGATGCTGGAAAAGGTGACGCCGGCCGTGGTGAACATTTCCAGCAAGACGCGGGTGCGGGTGCGCAATCCGTTCTTTGACGATCCGGTGTTTCGGCAGTTCTTCGGCCTGCAAGGCACGCCGCGCGAACAGGTGGAACAGAGCCTGGGTTCGGGTGTGATCGTGGATGCGGCGAAGGGCTACATCCTTACCAACAACCATGTGGTGGGCGGCGCGGACGACATCACGGTGACGCTGCAGGATGGCCGCAACTTCAAGGGCACGCTGGTCGGCACCGATCCGGCCACCGACGTGGCGGTGGTGAAGATCAACGCGGACAAGTTGCAGGCGTTGCCGATCTCCGATTCATCAGCGCTGCGCGTGGGTGATTTCGTGGTGGCGGTGGGCGAGCCGTTCGGCCTGGGGCAGACGGTGACCTCGGGCATTGTGTCCGCGCTGGGGCGTTCCGGCCTGGGCGGTTCGAGCTTTCAGAATTTCATCCAGACCGATGCGTCGATCAATCCCGGCAACTCGGGTGGCCCGCTGGTGAATCTGCGCGGTGAGCTGGTGGGCATCAACACGATGATTCTCTCGCCGTCGGGCGGCAACGTCGGCATCGGCTTTGCCATTCCCAGCGACGTCGCCACCGAGGTGATGCAGCAGCTGATCACGCACGGCAAAGTGAGCCGCGGCAGCCTCGGCGCGCAGACGCAGGACATCACGCCGAATATTGCGCGCGTGCTGAATCTGAAGAGCAACGAGGGCGCGGTGGTAACGCGCGTGCTGCCAGGCTCGGCAGCCGAGCGCGCCGGTCTGCAGGAAGGCGATGTGATCACCGCGGTCAATGGCAAGAACCTGCATGATGCGGGTGAGCTGACCAATGCCATCGGCTTGCTGCCACCCAACAGCACGGTGACGCTATCCACGCTGCGCAACGGCGCGACACGCCAGGTGACCACGCAGCTCACGCCGCAGAAAACGGGCACGCTGGATGGGGCCAAGCTCGATCCGCGACTCAGCGGCGTGACCTTCAGTGACCTCACCGATGAACAGACCAGCCAGGGCATGACGGGCGTGGTGGCGTCGGCGGTGAATCCAAACAGTCGCGCCGCGCAGGCGGGGCTTTCGTCCGGCGATGTGATTGTCGGTGTGGGCAATCGGCGCATTACCAGCTTGCGGGATTTGCAGGGGTTGGCGGCGGCGCGTCCGCGTCAGCTGGTGTTGCTGGTGGCGACGGATGAAGGCTTGAATTACGTGGTGGTGCAGTAGTGCGTTGCAGGTAACCTCACGGCCGTCATTCCGGCGAACGCCCACTGCTGTCCAAGAAACTCTCGCAACATTCGCGAGAGCGAAAATCATGCTGAGAACCAGCTCCTCCCCCTGTTTGCAGGGGGACAATCCTTTCTTTCTCCTCCTGCAAGCAGGAGGAGGTGGGAGGGGGTGAACCCTTGCGGGAAGGCTTCTGGCAAGTACTCACCCCAACCCAACCCTCCCCTGCAAGCAGGGGAGGGGGCTGTTTGCGGTGACCTCATCGATCTCGCTTTGAACATACTTTTTGTGAGTTGCCTCCCGTATGGATTTGCGCGAAAGCATTCCTTCTCAACGCTCTGTCGCTTCGTTTACAAATTTTCCTTGGACAGCAGTGGGCGAACGCCGGAATGACGAGCGTTAGATATGAGGCGGCTGGAAACCCCTTAAGTTCGGAGCATTGACCCTGCCCCCTGCTAACGCAGGGGAGGGAGCAAAGCGGCAAACTCGTCGCGCACTGCCACCCAATGCTGACCAGAACCGAAACGAAAATCGCGCCGCGCAGCTTTCATTTCCATCAAGTTTTCCACGCAACTGTATGAACGTACTTGCGGTTCATGCACGCGGTTGCTTGATGTTTTGGCGCCGGGCCGCTGAAATACCGCAACCCGTCACTGCGTCCAGGCGCTGTGGAGGGCACACTCGGTTCGTTTTTTCCTTCATTCGCAGGTCGCGCCTTTCTATGCCAGTACGCATCACCCGTCTGCTCACCGCCGCCCTGATCGGCGCCGGTCTTTCCTCTGCTGTGCTCGCTGCGGCCACCCAATCGCTTACGTGGCGCGGCGACGTCGTCACCGCCAACAGCGTGGTCAAGGGTGTGGCGAAGGCCTGGCAATCGTCCGGCCATGGCTCGGTGCAGATTCAACCGTTCAATACGGCGTCCGGCCTGGATGCGGTTGCCGGCGGCTCGGCCGACATCGCCGGCAGTGCGCGCCCCAGCTCGGGCAGCGGCGTGGATAGCGGGCTTACCTTTACGCCGGTGGCGTGGGATGCCCTGGTGCTGATCACCGGCTCGGGCAACCCGGTCAGCAACCTCACGCTGCAGCAGGTGCACGACATCTACTACGGCAGGATCACCAACTGGAAAGATGTCGGTGGCGCCGATGCACCGATCGACGTGTTCGCCGTGGCCAGCCCCGGCGATGGCGTGGAGTTCAGCCTGCGCAAGCTGCTGTTCGGCCGCGGCAGCCAGCCGGTGGCGGCACCGCGCCTGTACGTCAACACCACGCAGCTGGAGCAATCGGTGGCGCTGGATCCGCGCGGCTTCGGCGTGACTACGCTGTCGAGCGTGGCCGGCAACTCGAAGATCAAGATGCTGCACATCGATGGCACCGCGCCGAGTGCTTCCTCGGTCGCCAGCGGTGCGTATCCGCTGTTTGCACCGCTGTACCTGGTGACCAATCCGTCCAGCCCGAATGCAGCCGAAGCCAAGGCGTTCGTGGATTTTGCGCTGAGCGACAAGGGTGCTGCGGCACTGCGTTCGCATTCGCTGCTGCCGTATGACGCGGGCAGCACGCTGATCGCCATGGATGCCTCGCGCCGCAGCCGCATCCTGGCCGCTGTAGGTGCCCGCGCCAGCGCCGAGCCCACGCAGATTGCATCGGCACCGTCCCGTCCTGCCGCGGCACCGTCTGTGGCAGCACGCGCGGCAACACCTGCCACGCCGACGCTGGCCAAGGTCAGCGGCGCCGTGTTGACGCCGCCCCCGAGCAGCCTGAAGGGCGTGCGTGGCGATGCGTTTACGCAAATGACCGCCACCGATCGCGGCAGCTTCGCCAAGGTCACCAGCGATGCGTACGTAACGCATAGCAAGCTCGTGGTGGCGAAGGCCAGCACGAAAAATGCCGGCAAGGCATCGAACGTCGCGAGCAAGGTGGAAAGCAAGAAGCGCGTCGCCAGCGCCGAGAAGAAGCCGGCGGGAAGCTACCGCGTCGCCGCCGGCGAAACGCTGTATTCCATCGCCCGCAAGCATGGCGTGGACGTGGCGCAGATTCGCAGCTGGAACCATTTGAAGGACAACACGGTGCGCACCGGGCAGGTGCTGCGCATCGAATCACGCTGATCCTTCGCTTCGCTTGCAAATACTCGCCATCACGATCGATCTGGACGACACGCTGTGGCCGGTCATGCCGGCCCTGCAGCGGGCGGATCGCGACCTGGATGACTATCTGCGGCGACACTACCCGGAAGTCGCCAAGACCTGGCCCATTCCCGCGCTGCGCGAACTGCGCGCCCTGGTAGCCGCCGAGCGGCTTGACCTGGCACATGACTTCACCGCGCAGCGCTACCTCACCATGCAGCGCGCGTTCGATGCCTGCGGCATCAGCGATGCACCGCTGGATGCATTGTTTGAGGTATTCGCCGCCGCGCGCAATGCAGTGGAACTCTACCCCGATGCCCTGCCCGCGCTGGAACGCCTGCGCGCTGTGCTACCCGTGGCCAGCCTGACCAACGGCAACGCCGATCTGGAACGCATCGGGCTGCATCTGCATTTTGCGCATCGCATTTGCGCGCGTGACGTGGGCGCGGCCAAACCCGATGCACGCATCTTTCTTGCCGCGGCCGAGAAGCTGGGTATAGCGCCGGAGAACATCCTGCACGTGGGGGATGATCCGGAGATGGATGTGGTGGGTGCGCGCGAGGCCGGCATGCGCACGGCGTGGATCAATCGCGCGGGGCATCCGTGGCCGGGCGCGTTGGGAATCGCGCCGGATCTGAATTTGCGGGATTTGGCTGCGCTGGTGGCGTGGCTGGAAGCGGCGCGTAGCCCGTAGGTTGCCATGAAAGTGCATGCCCCTCTCTGATTCGTCACCCCGGTGTTCGCCCACTGCTGTCCAAGAAAATTTCGCAACATTCGCGAGAGCGAAAATCATGCTTGAAACCGGCTCCTCCCCCTGCTTGAAGGGGGAGGTTGGGAGGGGGTGAACCCTGGCGGGGAGGCTTACGGCAAGTACTCACCCCACCCCAACCCTCCCCTGCAAGCAGGGGAGGGAGTCGTTCGTGGAGAACACATCGACCGCGCTTTGAACGCATCTTTTGCGAGTCATCTGCAGCCAGAATTCGCACGAAAGCATTGCCATTCAAGCATCGGTCAGTTCGTTCGCAAATCTTCCTTGGACAGCAGTGGGCGTTCGCCGGGGTGACGGTGCTTGAGGTCACTTTCATCATGGCGGGTACTCAAGCGCTGCATGATTGTTGTGGTGAGGCAACGCCGAACCCCAGCCGACGAACGCGAGCGCTTTGAACCCCCACGCAAAAGCGCGCATCATCTGCGGCCAACTCCATGACCCGCGCATATCCACACGCGCAAGGAATTGCATGTCCGCCCTGATTGCCCAACCCTCCGGCCGCCGCGCTGCCATACCGATCGAAGCGACCGATGCCACGCATCTGTCCAGCCTGCGCAAGCGCTTGAATGCCGCGCAACGCAGCTGGCTGGACGAAAGCGGCTTCGATGGAAAGCCCGGCAGCGTATGCCTGGTGCCGGACGCGAACGGCAAGCTGGCGCGCGTAGTGGTGGGCGTGGACCGGCAGGAATCGCTGAGCGCATTGGCGGCGTTGCCACTGATGCTGCCGACCGCCGAATACACGCTGGCACCGGAAAGCGTGCCGCTGGATCGGCAACTTTCGGCGCTCGGCTGGGCGCTGGGCTGCTATCAATTCACGCGCTATCGCAACGCCAAGCGGCCAGGTTCGCCGCTGGTGGTCGACGCCGCCACCGTGGCTGCGCTGACGCCGCTGATCGAGGCCACCTATTTCGTGCGCGACCTGGTCAACACGCCGACCGAGGACATGGGCCCAAAGCAGCTCGCCGACCAGGTGAAGCAATTGGGCAAGACGTATAAAGCCAAAGTGCGCGAGTGGGTGGGCGACGAACTGCTGGAAGACAACTTCCCCACCATCCACGCCGTCGGCCGCGCCAGCCATCGTCCGCCGCGCCTGATCGAATTGTCGTGGGGCAAAGCCAGCGATCCGAAAGTGGTGCTGGTCGGCAAAGGCGTGTGTTTCGATACCGGCGGCCTGGATCTGAAATCTTCCGACGGCATGCGCTGGATGAAGAAGGACATGGGCGGCGCCGCGCACGCGATTGCGCTGGCCGGCCTGGTGATGGACGCGAAGTTGCCAGTGCGGCTGACACTGCTGGTGCCGGCGGTCGAGAACGCCGTCGCCGGCAACGCGATGCGCCCGGGCGAGGTGATCATCACGCGTGCCGGCCATAGTGTGGAAGTCGACAATACCGATGCCGAAGGCCGCTTGATACTGTGCGACGCGCTGGCTTATGCGGCGGAACAGAAGCCCGAGTTGATCATCGACTTCGCCACGCTCACCGGTGCCGCGCGCGTGGCGCTCGGTCCGGATTTGCCGGCACTGTTTGCCAATGACGATCAGCTTGCCAATGCGGCACTCGCCTGCGGCGATGCGGTCGCCGATCCGCTATGGCGATTGCCACTGTGGCGTCCGTATCACAAGTTGCTGGAGTCGTATCTGGCCGACTTTGCCAATGCGGGCGCATCGCGCCATGCCGGTGCGATTACCGCGGCGCTGTTCATGGAGCGCTTTCTTCCCGAGGGTATGCCGTGGCTGCACCTGGATACCTATGCGTGGAATGACGGTGATCGTCCGGGCCGTCCGCGCGGTGGTGAAGCAATGGGCTTGCGGGCGATGTTTGCGTTGTTGAGCAAGCGCTACGGGTAAATATTTAACCCATCTGCCATCGGGAGAGGGGGCGCCATGAAACAAGCCTCCGCCTCAAGGCCGTCATTCCCGCGAAAGCGGGAATGACGGCCCTTGGCGAGTTTCATCATGGCGGATCGCTCGGAGCCGCATGATTGGTGAAGGTGCCCCCATGCGAAGCATGACTTCTGGCTTAGTCGCCCAACCGCGCAACGCCGCATGATGCCGGGATGTCCATCTGGCCCTCGTGACCCATGCGCCCATTGCGTCCTGCCCTCCTCGCACTCAGTCTTGCTCTCGCCTTCTCTGGCTGCGCCACTGTCCAGCACCATCAACCGCCGCTCACCACACTGACCGAAAACTCCGGTGGCGTGATGCCGGCCGAACAAAAGCGGGTGCATTTCGATCACGCTGAATTGCACATCGCGGTGGATCCCGCGCAGCAACGTATCGATGCCACGGCCACGTTGAGCTTTACCGCGCACGAGCCTACCGACGCGCTGGTGCTGGATTTGGATCGCAACTTGCCGATCAGTGCAATCGATGTGGACGGCAAGCCGCTGGTACCAAGCGCCTGGAGCAATCCGGAGGGACGGTTGCGCATCCAGCTGCCAAATGCATTACGTGCGAGCGAGCATGTCGCCACCACCGTGCATTACGGCGGCCAGCCGCACGTGGCGAAGAAGGCGCCGTGGGACGGCGGCTTTGTATGGAGTCACACGAAAGACGGCCAACCGTGGGTCGGCAGCGCGGTGGAAGGCGAAGGCTGCGATCTGTTCTGGCCGTGCATCGACCAGCCAGAAGGCAAGCCGGATCTGGTCGATCTCTATGTAACTGTGCCGAAACCGCTGGTGGCGCCAGGTAACGGCGTGCTGATCGGGATCGGTGATGAAGGCGACAAGCGCACGTATCACTGGCGCGCCAAGCATCCCACCACGTATGCGATTTCCATCAACGTCGGCCCGTACAAGGAACTCACCGGCGAATACCACAGCCGCTACGGCAACGTGATTCCGCTGCAGTATTGGTATCTGCCAGGCGAGGACGAACAGGCGCGCAAACTGTTTGCCGAATTCCCGCGCATATTGGCGTTCAACGAAGCGATGATCGGCCCTTACCCGTTCGGTGACGAAAAGATGGGCGTGGTGGAAACGCCTTATCTCGGCATGGAACATCAGACCATCAACGCTTACGGCAATGACTATAAAAAGGACGGCACCGGCTTCGACTGGCTGTTGCAGCACGAGTTTGCGCACGAGTGGTTCGGCAACCAGATCACCAATGCCGACTGGGACGACATGTGGCTGCACGAGGCTTTTGCGACCTACATGCAGCCGCTGTATAGCGGGTCGATCAACGGCGACATGGGTTATTACGCGTGGCTGCAGAAGATGCGCCTGTCGTTGCGCGATCGCTTTCCGATCGTTTCTGGCAAAAGCCAGACCGAGGCGCAGGTCTATGACGATGATCGTGGCCCCGGCCTGGACATCTACGACAAGGGCGCGTTGATGCTGCATTCCTTGCGCGGCTTGATCGGCGATCGCGATTTCTTCGAGAGCCTGCGCGTGCTGGTGTACGGGCGGCCGGATCCCAAGCCCGGCAATTTCGCGCCGCATTACGCGAGCTCGCAGGACTTCATCCACATCGTCAATCAGGTGACTGGGCGAGATTTGAGCTGGTTCTTCAATGTGTATCTGTATCAGGCGCAATTGCCAGCCTTGGACGAACAACGCGTGGGCAACACGTTGACGCTGCGCTGGCGCGCGCCGCATGACTTGCCGTTCCCGATGCCGGTGGAAGTGCAAGTGGATGGAACCGTGCACACGCTGCCGATGACGCATGGCGAAGGCTCGCTGGAGGTGCCGGCGGATGCGTTGGTGATCATCGATCCGCATTCGAAGCTGCTGCGGGATTTGCCGCATGTGACGGAGTATCAGCAGCGGCAGAAGGCGCAGAAGGCGAAAGACAAGTCGAAGTCTGGCTAGCTTGCCGACTATCTCCCTCCCCTGCGTGGCAGGGGAGAGGTCGGGGTGGGGTTGCGTGAGCTTGCCGCACAGCTTGAACTCATGGCGAGGCTGCTTCACCCCACCCCAACCCTCCCCTACTACACGTAGGGGAGGGAGCAGATCAGGCGGAACTGGGATTGCCTACAAATTTCCGCCACTGCGCCGTCATCGCCCGCAGCCCGCGCACGATCTTGGGTATCAGCCAGCAGATCAGCGCGATGAACAGCGCCAGCAGAATCAGCAACACCAGCGGGTGTTGCCATGCCAGGTAAAGAATTCCCAGGAGCGAAATATCTTCCGTCGCACTCGCACCCCAATTGCTGAAAGGCTCGGGTGACGTGTTGATCAACGCACGCGTACCCGATTTGGCCAGATGGGTGCCAGTGACGACCGCGCCGCCAAGCAAGGCGGCTGCGATCTGCTCATCCGCACCCGCATGCTTGAACACGCCCCACGCCAGCAAGGTGCCGACGGGAATGCGGATGAAGGTCTGGATGGAATCCCACACGCTGTCGAACACCGGGATTTTGTCGGCCAGGAATTCGCCGATCATCAGCACACCGGCAGTGATGAGCACCCAGTTGTGGCTGAGCACTTCCAGGCCTGATGGCAAGGTGACGTAACCCAGGCGCCCGAGCAGGCCGGCGATGAACAACGTGGCGTAAAGGCGGATGCCGCTGGCCCAGGCGAGGCCACCGGCGAGGGCGAGATTGGAAAGCAGATCCATGGCGGCGGGTCCATGCGATGGCGAGGTCTGCGGCATCCTCGCTCCATCTGGGCGGGAAATCTACGACCGGTCTCAGGTCCACAAAAAAGCGGCGCCGCAGCGCCGCTTTCGTGGCCCCAACGGCCGTCATTCCCGCGAAAGCGGGAATCCACCTTCGACTTTGCATGACAGCAAATGGATTCCCGCTTTCGCGGGAATGACGACCATGGGGTTACGTGTCCCTTTCAGGCTTATTTGCTGCTGGAACCTGCCGCTGCTGGCTGTGTCGACGAACCCGGCTCCGTCGTCGGCGTCGGCAACGAAACCGGTCCATTGCTGGTTGAAGCCATTGAGGCACTCTCGCCCTGCTTGCCGCCGTACGGCAGTACTTCGGCCGCCAGCTTCGGGTTGGAGCCGATCAGGCCCACCGCATCGAACAGAATGTGCGCGGTTTCCTGCAGTTGCGGATCGGGTGCCTTCTTGGCTTCTTCCTGCTGCTTCAGTTCCGACTTCAGACTGCGCTCGCTCGGATTGAGGCCGTCGTCGAGCTGGTCATCGCCGTCCACGTCCGCAGCGCCGCCATCGATCGCCTTGTGGCGTGCGCGGAAATCGGCCTGCATCGCATCCAACTGCTTGCGCTCGGTCTGGCGCTGGTCGTAGTTCAACGAGATGGTGGTGCGATCGGCCAGCTTCTTGTACTGGTTGAGTTCGTCCAGCATCAGCTGCCATGCCGGCGACTTGGCCACGCGTGCGTCATGCATCTGCGTGAGTTGCGGCAGGTAGGCCTTCATGTCGGCCACCGGCTTGTAATCGGCGGGTGCGATCTGCGTCCACGGCAGGGCGTTGTCGTAGGTCGATTCGCCGAAATCCTTGTCGTCGCCATTGCTCGGATACAGGAGATCCGGCGTTACGCCCCGCAACTGGGTGGAACCGCCATTGATGCGGAAGAATTCCTGCACGGTCATCTTCAGTGCGCCGAAGTCCGGCTTGTTGTCGGTGTCGGCAGCGAAGCGGTTGAGGTCGATCAACGTCTGCACCGTGCCCTTGCCGAAGGTTTGCGTGCCTATGATCAGGCCACGGCCGTAGTCCTGGATGGCCGCGGAGAAAATCTCCGAAGCCGAAGCCGTGCCGCGATTGACCAGTACAGCCAGCGGACCGCTCCAGGCCATGCCCGGATCATCATCGCCCTGCACCTGTACTTGGCCGCGTGCATCGCGCACCTGCACCACCGGGCCCTTGTCGATGAACAGGCCGGTGAGTTCGTTCGCTTCGTACAGCGAACCGCCACCGTTGTTGCGCAGGTCGATCACCACGCCCTGCACGCCTTCGGTCTTCAGTTCGCCCAGCAGCTTGGCGACGTCGCGGGTGGCGCTCTTGAAGTTCTTGTCGCCTTCGCTGCGTGCGCCGAAGTCGGAATAGAACATCGGCAGTTCGATCACGCCGATCTTGCGGGTGACACCAGCGTCGGTGATCTGGATGACCTTCTTCTTGGCCGCCTGTTCTTCGATGGTGACTTTCTTGCGCACCATCGTGACCATCTCGTGCTTGCCATCGCTGCCCTGGTCACCAGGGACGATTTCCAGGCGCACGGTGGTGTCTTTCTTGCCGCGGATCAGGTTGACCACATCGTCGATGCGCCAGCCGACCACGTCCTGGATCGGGCCGCTTTCGCCCTGCCCCACACCCATCACGTAGTCGCCCACGTGCAGCTTGCCGGACTTGATCGCCGGACCGCCGGGCACGAGTTCGCGGATGACGGTGTAGTCGTCGCGCTGCTGCAGCACGGCGCCGATGCCTTCCAGCGACAGCTTCATGGAGATGTCGAAGTTCTCGGCCGCGCGCGGGCCCATGTAGTCGGTATGCGGATCGGTGGAGTTCGCATACGCGGTCATGAAGGTCTGCAGCGCGTCCTGGTCATCGAGCTGCTTCATGCGGTCGATGTAGTTGCCGTAGCGCTTGTCGAGCGTCTTGCGGATGTCATCGTCGCTCTTGCCGGCGAGCTTGAGGCGCAGCCAGTCGTTCATGGTGCGCTTGCGCCACAGGTCGTTGAGCTCGTTCTGATCCTTGGGCCAGTCGGCCTTCTTGCGGTCGATGGTGTAGGTGTCTTGAGTGTTGAAATCGAAGCCCTGCTTCAACAGGCCGCGCGCATAGTTCATGCGATCGATGGCGCGCAGGATGTACTGGTTGAAGATGTCGAACGGACCGGACATATCCTTGTTCCAGATCTCGTTGTCGAACTGGTCCTTGTACTTGGCGAACTTCGCCATGTCTTCCTGCGTGAAGAACACCTTCTCGCCGTCCAGCAGCTTGAAGTAACGCGTGTAGATCTTCTCCGACATCGCATCGTCGAGCGGCTGCGCGTCGTAATGGAAGCGCGTCAGCAGATGCGCGGAGATCAGCGCCGCGTTGGCTTCGTCGGCGGTCGGTTGCAGCGGCAGCGTGGATACCTTGCGCGGCTTGCTGGCGCCCATGTCGGCGGCCGATTGCGCGAAGACTGCCGTGGTGGTGACGCTGAACGCGACCAACAGGGCTAGCAGGGGGCGAAAGCGAAGGGTCATAAGTTTCTCTTCTGGCCTCTTCAGGCGTGCTCGGTGACGCCAGCCGCGTGAGCCTGCTGGTCGGCGTGATAGGAAGAACGGACAAGCGGGCCGGAGGCGACGTGATGGAAACCCATCGCCTCGCCGGCTACGCGCAAGGATTCAAATTCGTCCGGCGTCCAGTAGCGCACCACCGGGTGATGATGCGGCGTGGGCTGCAGGTACTGGCCGATGGTGATCATGTCGACGTCATGCGCACGCAAATCGCGCATCGTTTCGATCACTTGTTCGTAGGTTTCGCCCAGGCCCAGCATGATGCCGGACTTGGTCGGCACGTCCGGGTGCTGCGCCTTGAAACGCTTGAGCAGGTCCAGCGACCACTGGTAGTCGGCGCCCGGACGCACTTCGCGATACAGGTGCGGCACGGTTTCCAGATTGTGGTTGAACACGTCCGGCGGGAAATCCTTCAGCACTTCCAGCGCGCGTTCCATGCGGCCCTTGCCGCGGAAATCCGGCGTGAGGACTTCGATGCGGGTGTTGGGGCTGGTGTGGCGCACGGCGCGGATGCAGGCGGCGAAGTGTTCGGCGCCGCCGTCGCGCAAGTCGTCGCGATCCACCGAGGTGATCACCACGTATTTCAGGCGCATGTCGCGGATGGTGTCGGCCAGGCGCGCCGGTTCCAGCGGATCGGGTGCAGCCGGGCGTCCGTGTGCCACATCGCAGAACGAGCAGCGGCGCGTACACACATCGCCCAGGATCATGAAGGTGGCAGTGCCCTTGCTGAAGCATTCGTGGATGTTCGGGCAGGAGGCTTCTTCGCATACCGTGACCAACGCGTTCTCGCGCAGGCGTGCCTTCAACTGCTGCACGGCGTTGCCCTGCGGCAGGCGCACGCGAATCCAGCTTGGTTTGCGCAGTGTGGGAGCGTTGGTATCGAAGCCGGCGCGGTTGAGAGCGATCTTGTCGCCACCGAGTTGTTTCTCGGCGGGTGCGCCGCTGACGACGCTGATCGGAATGGTCTTGGGGGAGGATGCGCTGGTATCGCTCATGAAATAGCTCAGACCGCCATGCGGGCGGGGAGTTCGGGAATCACGGGAGCGGCCGATTCAGCTTCGAAGCCGAACTGCCGGCAAAACTCGCCAATCAGCACATCCTCGACGTCCGACAGCCGCGACGGACCGCCCAAGTCTAGCACCTGCGTGACCGCCAGACCCTTGTAACCGCAAGGATTAATGCGGTGAAACGGTTCCAGGCTCATGTTTACGTTGAAGGCCAGCCCATGGAAGCTGCAGCCCCGGCGCACGCGCAGGCCCAGGGCTGCCACCTTGGCGTCCGCCACGTAGACCCCGGGTGCGCCCTCGCGGCGCACGGCCTCGATATTCCAGTGTTCCAGGGTGTCGATAATGGCCTGCTCGATGCGGTTGACCAGCTCGCGCACCCCCACCCCGGCGCGGCGCAGGTCGATCAGCGGATAGGTCACGATCTGGCCGGGGCCGTGATAGGTGACCTGTCCGCCGCGGTCCACCGGGACTACCGGGATATCCCCTGGCGCCAGCACATGCTCCATCTTGCCGGCCTGTCCGAGGGTGAAGACGGGGTCGTGCTCCAACACCCAGAGTTCGTCAGTAGTTTCTGTGGTGCGGTTGTCGGTGAAGGCGCTCATCGCCTGCCAGACCGGCGCATAGGGCTGGCGGCCGAGGCGACGGATTTTCAGTGGGAGGGGCATGAATCGAGGGGCCTGCGCGGGGATGAGGCCAATCTGTGGCCAGCGGCTGCGGCTTGCAAGTGACGGAAGGAATGCCTCCGCCTGCCCTCTCCCCCAGCAGGGAGAGGGAAAATATGGGTGCTTCAAAGCGTGTAGCGGATATCCGGATCGGCACGCAGCACGGTGTGCGCCAGGTCGTACTGCTCGCGGGTATCACAGCGGAAGCTGACGGTGACGGAGAGAAAATTGCCTTCGCGCGAATGGCGATGCTTCACCGTCTCGTGAAGGACGTGCAAGCCGATGCCCTCGAGAATCTGCGGCACGCGGGCCTTCAGGTCCGCGCTGGCGTTGCCCATGGCAGTGATCTCGAACTCGCCGGGGAATTGAAACCCCTGGCCTTCTTGTTGCGCCTTGATGTCGCTCAGGTCTTTCATGGGAGCCTCCACTCGGCTCGATGTTGAGCGTAGGTTGGGGTGAGCGGATGCGAACCCCAACGATGCATGTGTGACATGGCGATGCTGGGGTTCGGCTACGCCTCACCCCAACCTGCTTACTTTTTACCGCTGCCGTGGAACCACAGCATGATGCTGTCCCACAGGCGCTTGAAGAAACCGCCTTGCGGCGCATCGTTGAGTGCCACCAACGGCACGTCCATGATGTTCTGACCGTCCTGCGTGATGTGCAAGGTGCCGACCTGCTGACCCTTCTTGAAGGGCGCGATCAGCGTGGATGGGATATCCATCGTCGCCTTGAGCTTTTCGTAGTCGCCGGTCTTCACGGTGACCAGCACGTCCTGCGTCACGCCGAGCGGCAGTTGATCTTCTTCGCCCTTCCACAGGCGCGGCGTGGACAGCGGCTTATTGGCTTCGTAGAGCTTGTGCGTTTCGTAGAAGCGGAAGCCGTAGTTGAGCAGCGCAATCGCTGCATCTGCACGTGACTTTTCACTGCTGGAGCCCATCACGATGGCGATCATGCGCGCATCGCCGCGCTTGGCCGACGCGGCCAGGCAGAAGCCGGCCTCGGCGGTGTGGCCGGTCTTGATGCCGTCCACGCTGGGATCGCGCCACAACAAGGTGTTGCGATTGCCCTGCTTGATGCCGTTCCAGGTGAATTCCTTGATGGCGGAAATCGCGTAGTCGTCCGGGTAATCGTGGATCAGCGCGCGCGAAAGAATGGCGATGTCATGCGCCGTGGAATAGTGGTCCGCAATCGGGTAGCCGGATGCGTTCATGAAGTGCGTGTTCACCATGCCCAGTTGCTTGGCATAGGCGTTCATCAGGCTCGCGAAGGTTTCCTCGGACCCGGCGGTGTGCTCGGCCAGCGCGATGGCCGCATCGTTGCCGGACTGGATGATCATGCCGTAGAGCAGATCCTTCAGCGGTACCTGGCTGTTGAGCTTGAGGAAGCTGGTGGAGCCGTCCGTGCCGGCGCCGCCGGCGCGCCACGCATGCTCGCTGATCGTCACCGGATCGGTGAGATGAATCTTGCCGGCCACGAGCTGGGCCGAGACCACGTAGTCGGTCATGATCTTGGTGATCGATGCCGGCACCACACGTTCGTCAGGATTCTTGGAAGCGAGTACCTGGCCGGTGGTGTAGTCCATCAGCACCCAAGCCTTGGCATCGACATCCGGCGGCGGCGGTACCGGTACGGCCACGGCGGCCGGCGCGGGCGGCGGATTGGGTACCGGCTTGGGCGGTGTCTGTTGTGCAACGGCACTTACGCCGAACACCAGTGCGGCGGCGGCAAATATGTGCAGGGAACGGCGGAACGGATTCATGTGGGCTTGCTTCCGGTTTCTATGTGCTTGGCGCATGCGGCGCCATGATTTCTTCGCAGAAAAAACGTCAGTCTACCGCGACCTGCGGCTGCGGCAGACCCATTTGTTCGATCTTGGTGCTGACCTGGTCGGCGCTGTCCACGTCGCTCAGGGGGCCTACGCGCACGCGGTGCACGGTACGGCCGCCGATGGTCGCATCAGACACCTGCACGGGCGCAAAATTCGCCACGCGCAGTTGAGCCGCGACACGCTCGGCATTCGCCGCATCGGAGAATGCGCCAACTTGCAGGTAAATACTGGGCGAATGCGCTGGCGTAGCGATGGCAAGTGGCGGCGGTGGCGCTTCCTCTTGCGGCGGGGCGGAAGGATCGATGCCCTGCACTTCCACCAAGCCGGTACCCTTGGGCCAGATGCCGATCTTGACGGCCGCGGCGTAGGACAAGTCGATCACGCGATCCTCATGGAAAGGGCCACGATCGTTGACGCGCACGATCACGCTCTTGCCATTCTGCAGATTGGTCACCCGCGCGTAGCTCGGCAGCGGCAGCACCTTGCTGGCGGCGGTGAACTTGTACATGTCGTAGTCCTCGAGGCTCGAGGTCTTGTAGCCATGAAACTTGCTGCCGTAGAACGAAGCGATACCACGCTCGTCATAGCCGCGCGCCGTCGACAATACGTTGTAAGTGCGCCCCAGCACCGAGTACGGCGACTTGTTGCCATACAGCGAGCGCGGTTCGACCTTGGGTACGGGCTCGGGCAGATTGCTTACATCGGGCGGCGGGCCATCCGGAATGCTGTCAGCGCCATCGCGATAGCGGCTGCTCTGCGGTTTGCTGGTGTCGTCGTAGATGCTGCCGGAACTTCTGCCCGCACTACCGTGCGACGGCGCGTACGAAGAAGAAGCGGAACGCGTATTGCGATGTCCGCCGCAGGCGGCCAGCACCAGAGGAATCGCGAGCAACAGCGACAGGCGCCGGAGCGTCTTCATCGAGAGGCGTTCTCCTGGGCGTGCACGACTTCGATGATGGACTGGGCCAGCTGGTTCACCGCCATCGCATACATCACGCTGCGATTGTAGGTGGTGATGACCTGGAAATTCTTGAAGGTGAACCAGGACTCTGGACCGTTCGCACCCTGCAACGTCTGCAGGCTGCTCGGCGCGCCCGGATCGAGGTGCTGCAGCGGCGCGTAGCCCCAGGCTTCGAGCTGTTCGATGGTCCATTGCGGCGAAGCATCCTTGACGGTCAGCACCTTCGCCGCCGCGTCCGGCTGCGCACGCGCCGCGATCGGACCGCCGCTCACCCAGCCATGCTTGGCGAAGTAATTGGCAACGCTGCCGATGATGTCGGGCATGGAATTTTGCAGGTCGATGTGGCCATCGCCATCTTCATCCACCGCGAAATCGCGAATGCTGCTGGGCATGAACTGACCCCAGCCTTGAGCCCCGGCATACGAACCGGTGAGCGTATCGACAGGGCCGGCCAGTTGTGTACTGGGCAATTCCAGCAGGGTCTTCAGCTCACTGCGGAAAAACGTCGCGCGCGGCGGGTAGTACAGGCCCAGCGTGACCAGCGCATCGAGCACTTTGTACTTGCCGGTGTTGCGGCCGTAGAACGTTTCCACGCCGATGATCGCGACGATGTACTGCGGATCGACGCCGTACTTTTTGCCGACCTTTTCCAACAGTGCTTGATGATCCAGATAGAACCGCACGCCCGCGTCGATACGCGCCTGGGTGAGGAAGATCTGGCGGTATTCGCTCCACGGCTTGGCTTCGGCCGGGCGGCTGATCGCATCGAGGATGCTTTGCTGCCGCTTCGCGCCGTCGAGTAAAGCGTTCAAGGTGGCCGGATCCTTGCCGGTGTCTTTCGCTACTTCGGCGACCAGCTTCGCCTGGCCCGGATGCTCGGCCCATGCGCTAAACGGTGTCGCGAAAAACAGCGCCGCGAGTGCAAAAACGATTTTTCCCTTCATGTCGTGGAGCGTAACACGCGTGTGCGTTTTTGACGGACCATCAGTCATGCACTTTGCGATTGGCATGAATGGACATCAACACGCCAAACCCCACCAGCAGCGAGACCGCCGAGGTGCCGCCGTAGCTGACCATCGGCATCGGTACACCCACCACCGGAAGCAGGCCGGCGACCATGCCGCCGTTGACGAACACGTACACGAAAAAGCTCATGCCGATCGCACCGGCAAGCAGACGCGAGTACGTGTCCTTCGCCTCCATCGCGATCCACAAGCAACGGCCGATGATGAAGGCATACAGCACCAGGATCGCGCACACGCCGATCAGGCCGAATTCTTCGCAGAACACGGCGAAAATGAAGTCGGTGGTGTGTTCAGGCAGGAAGTCCAGGCGCGATTGCGTGCTCTGCTCGAAACCCTTGCCGAAGATGCCGCCCGAGCCCACCGCGATCTGCGACTGGATGATGTGCCAGCCGTTGCCGAGCGGATCGGATTCGGGATTGAGCATGGTAAGGATGCGGTCGCGTTGGTACTGGTGCATGAAATGCCAGGCGATCGGCACCATCCCCGCCGCACCCGCCAGCAGCACGCCGATGCGCCACCACGCCATGCCCGACAGAAACAGTGCGAAGCCACCTGCCGCCGATACCAGCAAGGCGGTGCCGAGATCCGGCTGCTTGGCAATCAGGCCGGCGGGAATGGCGATCATGCCGCCCACCACGATGATGTCCTTCCAACTCGGCGGCAGTTGGCGCGGATGCAGATACCAGGCCACCATCATCGGCATAGTCAGCTTCATCAGTTCCGACGGCTGAAAGCGCATGATGCCGAGATTGAGCCAGCGATCCGCGCCGCGGCCTTCGCCCAACACGGCCACCACCACCAGCAGCATCACGCTGCCGGCGTAGAGCCAGGGCGTCCAGTTGCGCAGCACCGAAGGCGGAATGCGTGACATCAGCAGGATGAATGCGCCGCCAAGCATGAAGCGCGCGGCTTGCCCACCAACCAATCCAAGATTGCTGTCGCCCGCGCTGTACAGCGTTACCAGGCCCACGCTGCACAACAGAATCAAGGCGAACGCGAGCGGCAGGTCGATGCGCGGGCGCGTCCACACGCGGCGCAGAAAGCGATGAAAGCGGATGCGCAAGGTATCGAGCATCATGGCGTGTCGTCTCCCGCGCTGGAGCTATCCGGGGCCGGCATGTCGCCCTGCGGGGTGTCTTCCGGCGTACTTGCGGTGGACGATGCGGCCGCGACGCCAGCTTCCGGCAGTGGCGTGTTCGGGGGCACCGCGCCACCTTGTGTGGCGAGCCATGCATCGAGAATCTTGCGTGCGATGGGACCTGCGTCCTTCGCACCCCACGCACCCGCCTCCAACACGACAGCGACGGCGATGCGTGGATTCTCGGCCGGTGTGAACGCTTCGAACCAGGCGCGATGGCGCGCGGCAAGATAAGCGGTGTTCTTGTCCTCGTTGTACGCATCGGTCTTGCGCGAGAAGCGTTCGGCGGTACCACTCTTGCCAGCGATGCGATACGGGAAGCCCTCACCCAGTTTCGTGCCGAAGCCGGTCGAGGTCGGGTCGTTGCTGTAGATCACCAGCTGCATGCCCTCGTTCACCGCTTCCCAATCCTTCATGTTCTTGATCAAGGAAGGACCGGTGGGCGGATTGGGGAGCGGCGCCGGCGGCTTGCCGACGTCTGCCGTCGACATCACCACGCGCGGCGCATAAGGCACGCCACGGCCGGCAAACGTGGCGAGCGCGTGCGCCAATTGCACCGCAGTGACCGACCAGTAACCCTGGCCGATGCCTGCAATCACGGTCTCGCCGGGATACCAGGTGCGCTCTTTCGGCGAGTGTTTGGCCTTCCATTCGCGCGAGGGCAGGATGCCCGACACTTCGCCGGGCACATCCACGCCACTGGGATGGCCGAAACCATACGAACCCATGAATTCGCTGATGCGATCGATGCCCAGATCCAACGCGAGGCGATAGAAGTAGGTGTTGACCGAGGCGTAAATCGCTTTGTAGAGATTCGTCGTGCCCACGCCGTAGCGCTGGTCATCGCGATAGCCGCGCGACTGGCCCGGGATGTAGAACACGCCGGTGGAAAGTACCGAATCCTGTGGCGTGCGTACCCCGTACTCCAGGCCTGCGAGCGCCATGAAGGGCTTCACGGTCGAACCGGGCGGATACGCACCCCTGAGCGCGCGATTGATCAGCGGCTTGTCGGGAGACGTGGTCAGCGATTTGTAGTCGACCGAACTGATGCCGTTGACGAACAGATTGGGATCGAACGCCGGCACACTGACCATCGCCAGCACCTGCCCGTTGCGCGGATCGATCGCCACCGCCGCGCCGGGCCGTCCTTCGAAGGCATCCTGGGCGGCCTTCTGGATGCGCGCGTCGATGCTCAGATACAGATTCTTGCCCGGCGTGGGCGGATCGGTTCGCAGCACGCGCTGGATACGACCATCCGCATTGACTTCGTCCAGCTCGTAGCCGGGCGTGCCGTGCAACATGTCTTCGTAGGAACGCTCCAGGCCGGTACGCCCGATATGCGTGGTGCCCTTGTAGCGATCAGGATCGAGATTCTGCAGATCGTCTGCATCGATACGGCTGACGTAACCGACCACGTGTGCGAACAGCGGGCCTAGCGGATATTGCCGCGTGAGATACGGCACGACGTCCACACCCGGAAACTGCCAGCGATTGACGGCGAAGCGGGCGATGTCGTCTTCCGTCAGCCGCATCTTCAACGGCACGCTGTCATAGCGGCGCGATTGCTTGAGCTGCTTGTGGAACGCGTCGAGGTCGTCCTGATCCAGCGGAATCACTTTGCCGAGGTCCGCCAGCGTCTGGTTCATGTTGTGCACTTGCTCGGGCACCACCTCGAGCCGGAAAGCCGGCACGTTGTCGGCCAGCAGCACGCCATTGCGGTCGTAGATCAAACCGCGCGCTGGCGGAATGGCACGCGGTTTCACGCTGTTATTGACGGACCGCAACGCGAACTCGTCGTGGTGCAATACCTGCAGAAATACGTATCGCCCGACCAGCGCAAACAGGCCGAGCAGGATCAACGCAAAACCGGCAAACGCACGGCGGCGGAACAGCTCGCCCTCGCCGCGCGTGTCCTTGTAGATGCGCAGGCGTTTTGCAGCCGGCTTCATTGCAGCCTCAACCGCATCCGCAGGTCATCGAGCAGCAGGAACAGGAAGGGCCACAGCGCGGCACTGACGAATGGCGAGGCCCACCACAATGCCGGCGGCGTGGATTCGCCGGCAAACGCGCGCACCACCAGCAACAGGAAGCGATCGTTGACCAATAAGGCGAGCACCGCGAGCGTCTGCTGCCACATCGGGAAAAAGCGCAACCGCGAACGGAAACGCAAGGCAATGAATGCCAACACGCACAAGCGCAAGGCTTGTTCACCCAACAGCACGCCCGTCAACAAATCGGAGCAGAGGCCAAAGATGAAAGCGAGGCCCAGCGTGACGCGCTGATCGCCCGATTCCAACGCCCAATACAGCAACACCAGCGCCGGCCAATACGGCTTGAATGCCTCCAGCACGTGCGGCAGCGGCACCAGCATCAGCATCAACGCTATGACCAGCGTGCCAACGAACCACCAGAAAGAGAGTCGCTGGCGGCTCATGTCGAGGGCGCTCCTGCGGGTGGCGTGGCTGCCGGCCTGGCAGCTGACGCTGGCACGGCTGGCAGCGTTGCGCGAGGTGGCGCGACGGTCGATGCCGGCGCAGGCGCGTCGCTGGCCGGCGGACCGGCTGGCGCTATAGGCGGTGGCGGGCCGGCCGGTTCGGGCAGATCGTGCAGCACCAGCACTTCGTCGGCGCGGTCGATGTCAGCGCTTGGCTGCGCATGCGCCTCCAGGAACATGCCGCTGGCGGACGGCCCGACGTTGGTGATCTCTCCGACCGGGAAACCCTGCGGAAAACGCCCGCCCAGGCCAGAAGTAAGCAGTTTGTCGCCGGCCTGCACGTCGGCCGCCATCGGCACGTTCGGCAATGTGAGCTGCTGGCCGTTACGCGAGCCGTACGCAATGGTGCGCAAGCCGGTGCGCTGGATCATCACCGGCACGGCGTGATCCGGATCGGTCACCAGCATCACCGTGGCGGAGTTCGGCAACACGTCGACGATCTGCCCCACCACGCCGCGCGCATCGATCACTGGCTGGCCGGACTTGATGCCATCGCGCGCGCCCAGGTTGATCATCAGGCGGTGCCGGTAGGCGCCCATGTCCACACCGACCACGCGCGCCATCTGCACATGCAGTTCCAGACTGTGCTGGGTATCGAGCAGTTCTTTCAGGCGCTGGTTCTGCTCGGCCACCGCGGCCATGCGATTGAGCTTGGCATTGGCCAGCAGCAAGTCTTCGCGCAGGCGCTGATTCTGTTCAGTGAGCAGGCGGCGATCAGCGAAGGCGACGCTCAGTGCATGGAAACCATCCGCCGGCAAGCTCGCCAGCCGGTACACGGGCTCCACCACGATGGCGGTGGCATAACGCAGGCGCCACAACCAGCCGTTGCGATGGTCGAGCACCATCAAGACCATCGCCAGGGCGAGATAGAAGATCAGCCGCAGGGTTCCGGCCGCGGTACCGGCGAACAGGGGCGAGGATTCCTCGCGCGCTAGCGGCATGACCAGGCCCCTGGAATGGTTTATTCAGGGGCGAAGAAGTCGCTGCCGTGCTGATCGATCAGCTCCAGCGCCTTGCCGCCGCCACGGGCCACGCAGGTCAGCGGATCGTCCGCCACCTGCACGTGCAAACCGGTCTCTTCGGAAAGCAGACGGTCCAGGTCACGCAGCAGCGCGCCGCCGCCGGTGAGCACGATGCCGCGCTCGGCCACGTCGGAGCACAGCTCCGGCGGGGTCTGTTCCAAGGCCGACTTCACCGCTGCCACGATGCCGGCGAGCGGCTCGTGCAGGGCTTCGAGGATCTCGTTGGAGTTGACCGTGAACATGCGCGGCACGCCTTCGGCCAGGTTGCGACCGGAGATCTCGATCTCCTTGACCTGGCTCTGCGGGAAGGCGCAGCCGATTTCGAGCTTGATGCGCTCGGCGGTGGATTCGCCGATCAGCGTGCCGTGGTTGCGGCGTACGTAGTTGATAATGGCCTCGTCGAAGCGATCGCCACCCACGCGCACGGATTGCGAATAGACGATGCCGTTGAGCGAGATCACCGCCACTTCGGAGGTGCCGCCGCCGATGTCCAGCACCATCGAGCCGCGCGCCTCATGCACCGGAATACCGGCGCCGATCGCGGCAGCCATGGGTTCTTCGATCAGGAACACGTCACGGGCGCCGGCGCCTTCGGCCGATTCCTTGATCGCGCGGCGTTCCACCTGGGTGGAACCGCAGGGCACGCACACCAGCACGCGCGGGCTGGGGCGCAACAGGCGCGAACGATGTACCTGGCGGATGAAGTGCTGCAGCATCGCCTCGGTCATGGTGAAGTCGGCGATAACGCCGTCTTTCATCGGACGCACGGTGGCGATGTTGCCGGGCGTACGGCCCAGCATGCGCTTGGCATCACCACCGACGGCAGCGACCGTGCGCGGGCCACCCGGTCCACGGTCCTGGCGGATCGCGACGACGGAAGGTTCGTTCAGGACGATTCCCTGACCGCGCACGTAAATAAGCGTATTGGCCGTGCCAAGGTCGATGGAAACATCGTTGGAAAACATCCCGCGAAACTTCTTGAACATGGGTCCGCCGCGCATCGACTCTGGCTAAAAAGTAAGCGCGCCAGTCTAGTCAGCAAACACCTAGTCCGCAAGGACATTCACGTTAAGAAAGCGGTCTTTTTAAGGGCAATCACGCGAGAGTCGACGCTTTTGCCGATCGATATGTTCCCTTTCCCTGTTTCCCGTTCCGGGCTCAAACGCTACGATGATGCGTTTGCCAACTTAACCCGGACCTTCATCTGCCATGTCTGCCGTCATCTGCGGATCGCTTGCCTACGACACCATCATGGTGTTCCAGGACCAGTTCAAGAACCACATCCTGCCCGACAAGGTGCACATTCTGAACGTATCGTTCCTGGTGCCGCAGATGCGCCGCGAATTCGGCGGCTGCGCCGGCAATATCGCCTATAACCTGAAACTGCTGGGGGGCGACCCGCTGCCCGTAGCTGCCGTGGGCCAGGACTTTGCCCCGTATCGCGAACATCTGGACCGTTGCGGTATCCGCATGGACTGCATCCGCGTGTTCGATGATCAGTTCACGCCGCAGTGCTTCATCACCACCGATTTGGACAACAACCAGATCACCGCCTTCCACCCCGGTGCGATGTCCAGCGCGCATGCCAACCATGTGCGCAACATTCCCCACATCAGCTTCGGCATCGTCGCCCCTGATGGCCGCGAAGCCATGCTGCAGCACGTGGACGATTTCGCCGCGCGCGGCGTGCCGTTCGTGTTCGATCCGGGCCAGGCCATGCCGCTGTTCAACGGCGAGGAATTCCGGTCGATGATCGAAAAGTCGACCTATGTGATCGTCAACGATTACGAATCCCAGCTGCTGCAGCAACGCACCGGCTGGAGCGCCCAGGACATTGCCTCACGCGTGAAGGCCTATGTGGTGACGCTCGGCCCGCACGGTTCGGTGATCCATGCCGACGGCAGCGTCCATGAGATTCCGCCAGCCCGTGAGCGCCAGGTCGTCGACCCTACCGGCTGCGGCGACGCTTATCGCGCCGGCCTGATCTTCGGCATCATGAAGGGCTGGGATTGGCCCACGATTGGCCGCGTATCCTCGTTGATGGGCGCGCTGAAAGTGGAACATCCCGGCACGCAGAACCAGTCCTTCACCTACGACGAATTTGCCGCCGAATTCAAGGAACAGTTCGGCTACGCGCTGGGCTGAGGCCGGAATAGCTCGCCATGTCGATCCTTGCCAACGTCGTCGTCGCCATCATCGCGCTGATGCACCTGTGGTTCCTGATCCTGGAAATGGTGCTGTGGGACAAGCCCTCAGGCTTGCGGGCGTTCGGCATCACGCCCGAATACGCCGCGCAGACCAAGGTGCTGGCTGCCAATCAGGGCCTGTACAACGGATTTCTTTCCGCAGGGCTGGCGTGGGGATTGATCCTCGGCGGCGCCGAGGGCATGCACGTGAAGCTGTTTTTCCTGGCTTGCGTGCTGGTCGCCGGCATCTACGGCGGGCTCACGGCCACGCGCAAGGTGCTGTGGATCCAGGGCCTTCCCGCCGCCATCGGCATCGCCCTGGTGCTGGCGAGCTGATCGTGGAAGCGCATGACCGCGAAGCCGTCGGCCCACGGTTCGATCCCGCGCTGATGCAGCGTGCCCGCGAGCGGAGCTGGCAAGCCGTGCAAGGCATTCGTGCACGGATGCGGCCCGGTATCAGCGAGGACGAGGCGCGCGCGGAAGCCATGCAGGTGTTCGAGCAGCTCGGCATGGAGCGGCTGTGGCACCCGGTGATCATCCGCATCGGCCCGAACACCACCAAAACCTATCGCGAGCGCTCCCTGCCAGACGTGCGCCTGGGTGAAGACGACAGCTATTTCATTGATCTTGGTCTGGTCTTCGATGGGCACGAGGGCGACGTGGGCGACACCTTCGTGGTCGGCCATGCGCCTGAACGGGCGGCTTGCGCGCAGGCTGCACGCGATTTGTTCCAGGATGTTGCCCAAATGTGGCGACATGAGGGCTGGAGCGGCCAAAAGCTTTATAATTACGCGTTCGAACGTGCCGAGGCGATGGGCTGGCGCTTCAACCATGCCATCAAAGGGCACCGGGTGAGCGACTTTCCGCACTCGGTGCACAAGGGCGGCGACCTGGGAAATCTCGACCACACCCCCGGCAAGGGCTTGTGGATTCTGGAAATCCAGATTGCCCACCCGACCGAACCGTTCGGTGCCTTTTACGAAGACTTACTTGCCGATCCTGCGCCATGAACGCGTCTGACCGGCAACGAGGCATACATATTTGAAACGTACGCTGGGCACCTAAGCATGATCCGCCCAGCTTTTGAATCTCCCCTCGGGGAGACCACCGATTTCTGATCGACAAACGACTTCATACTACGGAACCAAGACTGTGGCCCGCCAGAAACCCCTCCATCTCTATCGCAACATCGGCATCATCGCGCACATCGACGCCGGCAAGACCACCACGACCGAGCGCATCCTGTACTACACCGGCAAGAAGCACCAGATCATCGACGTGCATGACACGAAGGATGGCAAGGGCTCGACCACGACCGATTACCTGGAACAGGAAAAGAAGCGCGGCATCACCATTCAGTCCGCCGCCGTGTCGACCGAGTGGAAGGGGCACCAGATCAACGTGATCGACACCCCAGGGCACGTGGACTTCACCATCGAAGTGAACCGTAGCTTGCGCGTGCTCGACGGCGCCGTGGTGGTGTTCGACGGCGTGGCCGGCGTGGAACCGCAGACCGAAACCAACTGGCGCCTGGCTGACCAGTACAACGTGCCGCGCATGTGCTACGTCAACAAGATGGACCGCATCGGCGCGAACTTCAAACACGCCGTCGACGGCATCAAGAACCGCCTGGGCGCCAACATCGTGCTCTGCCAGGTGCCACTGGGCAGCAGCGACGACTTCGTCGGCATGGTCGACCTGATCGCCGGCCAGGGCTACATCTGGGCCAGCAGCGACAAGGACAGCAAGTGGGAAACCATCCCGCTGGACCAGGTTGCCGAGCACCCCAGGGTCAAGGAATTCACCACCACCGCCGACAAGGAATGGGTGGCCAAGCTCGCCGAACTGCGCGCGCATAGCATCGAAAGCGCCGTGGAAATGGACGACGACGCCATGCACGCCTACCTCGACGGCCAGGAGCCGACGCTGGAAACGCTGAAGAAGTGCATCCGCAAGGGCTGCGTGGCCGGCAAGCTGGTGCCGGTGTTCTGCGGCTCGTCCTACCGCAACAAGGGCGTGCAGCAGATGCTGGACGGCGTGGTCGACTACATGCCGTACCCGGGCGAGAACGGCGGCATCTCCATGGTGGACGAAGACGGTAACGTGATCGGCGAACAGCCGGTGACCGACGACGCCCCGGTCCGCGCGCTGGCCTTCAAGGTGATCAACGACCAGTTCGGCACCCTTACCTTCACCCGTATCTACTCCGGTGTGATCAAGAAGGGCGACACGCTGCAGAACGTCACCCGCGGCAAGAAAGAACGCATCGGCCGCATCGTGGAAGTGCAGGCCAACGCCACCAAGGAAATCGACGAAGTGCGCGCCGGCGACATCTGCGCCTTCGTGTCGCTGAAGGAAACCGAGACCGGCGATTCGCTCACCGATCCGCAGCATCCGGTGCTGCTGGAGCGCATGCGCTTCCCCGACCCGGTGATCAGCGTGGCGGTGGAACCGAAGAGCCGCAACGACATCGACAAGCTTTCCACCGCGCTCTACAAAATGGTGAAGGCCGACCCGTCACTGCGCATGGAAGTGGACCAGGAAACCGGCCAGACCGTGCTCAAGGGCATGGGCGAGCTGCATCTGGAAATCACCATCGACCGCATGCGCACTGAGCTGGGCGTGGAAGCGAACATGGGCAAGCCCAAGGTCAGCTTCCGCGAAGCCTTCGGCCAGACCGTCGAGCACACCTATACGCACAAGAAGCAGTCCGGCGGTTCGGGCCAGTTCGCCGAAGTGAAGATCATCTTCGAGCCGGGCGAACCGGGCAGCGGCGTGGTGTTCTCCGACGAAGTGGTCGGCGGTCGCGTACCGCGCGAATACATCCCGGCGGTGCAGCACGCGATTGAAGTGGAATCGCGCCAGGGCCAGGTGGCCGGCTACGAAGTGCTGGACTTCAAGGCACGCCTGGTCGACGGCAAGTACCACGACGTGGACTCCTCGGCACTCGCCTTCGAAATCGCCGGCCGCGCCTGCTTCCGCGAAGCGCAGAAGATGTCCAAGCCCAAGCTGCTCGAGCCGATCATGAAGCTCGAAGTGGTCACCGAAGCCGACTACCTCGGCGACGTGATCGGCGACATCAACCGCCGCCGTGGCTCGGTCAGCGAACAGGGTCAGAAGGGTACCAACGCTTTCGTGCAGGGCTTCGTGCCGCTGGCGGAAATGTTCGGCTACATCAACTTCCTGCGCTCGGCCACCAGCGGCCGCGGCACCTTCACGATGATCTTCGATCATTACGAAGAAGTGCCGGCGAGCATGGTGGCGAAGTTGATGGAGAAGGAAGCGAAGTAACTTCGCTAATCGCCTCAACAAAAAAAGCCCGGGTTTTCCCGGGCTTTTTTTGTTCAGCGGCAAGGATTGACAAATATGCATAAAATATGCATATTGCCACCATGGAGCTTGAGTTCGATCCTGCCAAGGCGGCGGCAAATTTCAGAAAACACGGCATCAGCTTCGCCCACGCCGAATAAGCGCTACGCGACCCTTCCGCCATCACCATCGAAGATTCTGATGCACGTGGCGAACAACGATTTGTTTCCTTGGGTATGGATGCACTTGGACGCGTTCTCGTGATCGTGCACAGCCAACGAGGCGAGCGAGTGCGGATGATCTCCGCTCGCAAAGCCAGCCCAGGAGAGGCGGCGCAGTATTTTGTGTAACAGCAAGGAGGTTTCATCGATAACCAACGGGCGCCTCGCCAACTCAGGGGCCAGGAGAAACGTCATGAGCAAACCGTACGATTTCAGCAAAGGCAAACGCGGCCCGGTCATTTCATCGCCGGGTAAAACCCGCATCACGATCATGCTCGACAACGACGTGATCGAGGCTTTCCGGGCACGCGCAGAAGCCCAAGGCACCGGCTATCAAACTGCCATCAACGAAGCTCTACGGGCCGCCATCAGTGCAGAGCCTCCGCTGACAGCCGAGACGCTGCGGCAAATCCTCAGGCAGGAATTGCACTCCGTGTAATACATCGAGGCCACTTCCTCCGCCTATGCAACAAGATGCAACGACCATATTGGAAATCTTCGACGGCATCGCTCGCGCTGAGCGCGCGGTCGAGGAGCAGAGCACATCTACCCACGAGCAAGCCAAGGAACGCCTGAGCCGATGGCTAAGCAAATACGCCCATTGCGGGCCGGAGCAGCGCCACCCAGGCTGCCTGCTAAGCCAAAGCAGCTAAGCGCCCGTCCCTAACAGCCTTCCAAGCTACAATTGCCGGTTCGCACGCTAGCTGATCCGCTTATGTCCACCCACCTGCAAGAAACCCTCCGCCGCCGCACCTTCGCCATCATCAGCCACCCCGACGCGGGCAAGACCACGCTGACGGAAAAGCTGCTGCTGTTCGGCGGCGCGATCCAGATGGCCGGCTCGGTCAAGGGCCGCAAGGCGGCGCGGCATGCCACGTCGGACTGGATGGCGCTGGAAAAGGAGCGCGGCATTTCGGTGACCTCGTCGGTGATGCAGTTCCCGTATGAGGGCAAGATCGTCAACCTGCTCGACACGCCCGGCCACGCGGACTTCTCTGAAGACACCTACCGCGTGCTGACTGCGGTGGACTCGGCGCTGATGGTGATCGACTGCGCCAAGGGCGTGGAAGAGCGCACCATCAAGCTGATGGAAGTGTGCCGCCTGCGCGACACGCCGATCATGACCTTCATCAACAAGCTCGACCGCGAAGGCCGTTCGCCGATCGAACTGCTGGATGAAGTGGAATCCGTGCTCGGCATTGCCTGTGCGCCGCTGACCTGGCCGATCGGCATGGGCAAGCGCTTGAAGGGCGTGTATCACTTGTTGCTCGATGAAGTGCACGTGTTCGAGCAAGGCAAGAATTTCACGCGCCAGGATTCCACCATTTTCAAGGGCCTCGATGCGCCCGGCGTGGAAGAAGCCATCGGCGCGGAAGCGTTGAAGGAACTGCGCGAGGAACTGGAACTGATTCAAGGCGCGTCGCATCCGTTCGAGCTTGATCAATACCTCGCCGGCAAACTCACGCCCGTGTTCTTCGGCTCGGCCGTGAATAATTTTGGCGTGCAGTTGCTGCTGGATTTCTTCGTGGAGCACGCACCTTCGCCGCGCCAGCGCGCAACGCTCTCGCGCGAAGTGAAACCGGACGAAGAAAAGCTCACCGGCTTCGTGTTCAAGATCCAGGCCAACATGGACCCCGCGCATCGCGACCGCGTCGCCTTCATGCGCATCTGTTCCGGCACCTACACCGCCGGCATGAAGATGATCCAGACGCGCACCAACAAGGAAGTGCGCATCGCCAACGCGCTCACGTTCATGGCGAGCGATCGCGAGATCGTGGAAAGCGCCTATCCCGGCGATGTAATCGGTCTGCACAACCACGGCACCATCAGCATCGGCGACACCTTCACAGAAGGAGAAGCCATCAGCTTTACGGGCATTCCCAACTTCGCGCCGGAACTGTTCCGCCGCGCACGCCTGCGCGATCCGCTGAAGATGAAGGCGTTGCAAAAGGGCCTGGCACAGCTGTCGGAAGAAGGCGCCACCCAGTTCTTCCGCCCGTTGATGAGCAACGATTTGATCCTGGGCGCGGTCGGCGTGCTGCAGTTCGACGTGGTGGCGTATCGACTGAAGGACGAATACGGCGTGGATGCCAGCTTCGAGCAAGTTGGCGTGGTGACTGCGCGCTGGATTCACTGCGACGACGCGAAGAAACTGGAAGAATTCCGGGAGAAGAACATCATGAACCTGGCCATCGACGCGGCCGGTGAACTGGTCTACCTCGCCCCTTCCCGCGTCAACTTGCAGTTGACCCAGGAACGCTCGCCCGCCGTGCGTTTCTCAGCCACCCGCGAACACGCCGCGTCGGTCGACGTGTAAGCGCCGCCGGGAAGTCACCTTCACGTAATCATCACGTTGCCGGGCAGTACCGCCCGGCCAGTCATCTCGCTAATCTGAGTGGAAAAGGGGGCCGCTGCCCGACCATGGGGGCGGCATATTCCAACTGCGATTCAGCGGGACTACGCATGGTCAGCTCCAATGTGACGCCGACTCCCAGGAAGTATGGCTGGCTGGCTCACCTACCCATCCGCTACAAGATCATCCTGGCGATCGGACTGCTGCTCGTTGTCTTTATCACCGACAACGTGACCGACATCGCCGCGGAGCATCGGCAATCGGAAACGCGGCAGTGGGTGGAACATACCTATCAAGTGATCCAGCAGATCGGGCAACTGCAGCGCACGGCCCTGTCCGGGCAGATTGCGTTACGCGGATTGCTGCTTATCCAGGATCCGAAGGAACTCCAGCACGTCAAAGATGACGATGCAAAATTCGTGCTTCAGCTTGCCGAACTGCAAAAGCAGACGCAGGACAATCCGCTGCAGCAATCGCGCATCGACCGGATCAGGCAGCTGACCCAGCAATGGGATCGAGAGCTGCAAGATCTCGTCCTCACGCCGCTGTCCGCCGTCAAGTTTGGCGATCCGCAAACGGCTGCACAAATAGCACCCATCCGCGAAAACTACCTGGCCCATCGCAGCGTACACGTCGATGACTACATGGCGATGCTGGACGATATGGTCGCCACCGAACGGCAATTGCTCGATACGCGCACCCGCGGCGCAGATAGCCAGATCAACAACTCGATCTACCTCAACATCGCCAGTACGTTGATCGAGTTCATGCTTGGCCTGATCGTGATATCCCTGACCACACGCATGGTTGCGCGTCCGATTCGGCGCCTGGGTGAATCGATGACCCGGCTGGCCAATCACAATCACGACATCCAGATCCGGGGCGTCGAACGGCGCGATGAGATCGGTGAAATCTCGCGCGCCTTGCAGATCTTCAAGCAGATGATGATCGAGTCGCATCTGCAGTCGCAGCTGAAGAGCCATGCCGCCGCGATTTCCACCAGCCTGCAGTCGGCCACCAACCATCGCGACTTTGCGGAGCGGCTGGTTACCCAGGTCGCGCCGCTGATCAATGCTGGCGTGGCCTTGTTCTATGGCTTCGATGAATCACGCCAACGGTTGGATCTACTGGGCAGCTACGGCTTGCGCATGCAGAACAGTCCGGATGCCTACATGCCTGGCGAAGGATTGGTGGGGCAATGCGCAGCATCGCGGCAACCCATCGAGCAGGATGAAGTTCCAGCCAATTACTTCCGCATCGACTCGGGTGGCGGCTCGGCGGTGCCGCGCCATCTCACCATCCTGCCGCTGCTGGTGCGCAATCAGTTGGTCGGGGTGTTGGAATTCGCCGGCTTTAGTGCCCCTACAGCCCATAACCAACAACTGCTGGAGGAGTTGCTGCCCCTGGCCGCGCTGACGTTGGAAAACCTCAACCGCGCCGTCAATACCGAACAGTTGCTTGAGCAGACGCGCGAGCAAACGGACGAGCTGCGCGTTTCTTCCGTCACCATGCGTCAGCAACAGGAAGCCTTGCGCGCGGCCAATGACACTTTGCAGGCCAAGACAATCGAACTGGAGGAACAATCCCAGCGCCTGCTCGCTTCGGAGGAAGAACTGCGCGTGCAGGCCGACGAACTGCAAGCTTCCAATGAAGAGCTGCGCCTGATGACCGATTCACTGCGCCAGCAGAAGCATCAAGTGGAAGAACTGCAGCGGGACACCGAACAGAAAGCCGAGGAATTGGCGCGCGCGAGCCAATACAAGAGCGAGTTTCTGGCCAACATGTCGCACGAGCTGCGCACGCCGCTCAACAGTCTATTGATCCTCTCGCGCAGCCTGGCCGACAACCGCGAAGGCCATCTGGACGAGGAGGAAGTGGAATCGGCACGCATCATTCACGACGCCGGCTCCGGCCTGCTGCGCCTGATCAACGACATTCTCGATCTGTCGAAGATCGAAGCCGGCAAGATGGAACTGGCGCTGGTCGATTATCCAGTGCAAGGTCTGGTTCGCAGCTTGCGCCGTAATTTCGATCACGTGGCGCGCGAGAAAAAACTCGATTACCAGGTGACGCTCGACGACGGCCTGCCGGAAGTCATCCACACCGACCCGACGCGCCTGGAACAGATTGCCAACAATCTGCTAGGCAATGCGTTCAAGTTCACCCAGCAAGGCAGTGTGCGCGTGCATATCGGCCGCGCGGGCAGCGATTTGCCCATACCCGAATCGTTGCGCAGCCAACCGATGCTGGCGATCAGCGTGAAAGACACGGGCATCGGCGTGGCTGCCGACAAGCTGGAACGCATCTTCAACGCGTTCGAACAGGCCGACAGCAGCACCAGCCGGCAATTCGGCGGTACTGGCTTGGGCCTCAGCATTTCGCGCCGCATGGCCGCGTTGCTGGGTGGCGATATCCTGCTGCGCAGCGAAGTCGGCCAGGGCAGCGAGTTCATCTTGCTGCTGCCGGAACACAGCATCAGCACGCCGAGCACGGCCAAGCCATCCGCACCCATGGCGAGCCATCCGCTGGCGCCGAAACCAGTGACGCGTGCCATGCTGCCGGCCGAAGGCATCCACGACGATCGCGATCGCATCGAACCGGGCGATAGCGTGATCCTGATCGTTGAGGATGATCCGGCCTTCGCGCGCATCCTTGCCGACATGGTGCGGCAGAAAGGCCACCGCATGTTGCACGCTCCGCACGGCGAAGCCGGGCTGGAGCTGGCCCGTCGTTACCACCCGATCGGCATCTTGCTGGACGTCATGCTGCCGGGCATGGACGGCTGGACGGTGATCGAGCGCTTGAAAGCCGATCCCGCCACTCGCCACATTCCCGTGCACTTCCTTACGGCCACCGATGACGCCACCCGCGGACGCGAACTGGGTGCCGTGGGCTTCCTTACCAAGCCGGTCACGCGCGAAGCGATCAATCAGGCGTTCGAACGGCTGCTGCACTTCGCCAAAGGTCGTACGCGGCATGTGTTGGTCGTGGACGATGACGCGTACGCACGCACCGCCGTCTATGACCTGCTCAGCCTTGATGATGATGTGGAAGTCGATGAAGCCGGTAGCGGCGAGGAGGCGTTGGAAAAAATCGCCGGCACCGGCTATGACTGCATCGTGCTCGACCTCACCCTGCCCGGCATGTCCGGCATCGATCTGCTCGAAAAGCTGGCCGCGGGTGGCAGCATTCCGCCGGTGGTGGTGTATTCCGGTCGCGAACTGAGCCGCGAGGAAAATCTGCGCATTCGCCAATACACCGACAGCATCGTCATCAAGGGGGCCCGTTCTCCGGAGCGACTGCTGGACGAAGTAAGCCTGTTTCTGCATAGCATCCACGACACCCGGCATGCGCAGGACATTCCCAGCCCCACACCCAGCCACGATGGTTTGCGCGATCGCCATGTGCTGCTGGTCGATGACGACATGCGCAATCTGTTCGCGCTATCGAAGGTGCTGCGCGACTGGGGCATGCGCGTGGCCATGGCGCAGGACGGCCAGAAAGCCCTGCAGGCGCTGAGCGAGAATCCGCAGATCGAACTGGTGTTGATGGACATCATGATGCCCGGCATGGATGGCTACGACGCCACCCGCGCCATTCGCCAACAGCCGGGCCTCGCCAACCTGCCGATCATCGCCTTGACGGCGAAAGCCATGCGCGGCGATCGCGAGCGCTGCCTGGAAGCGGGTGCCAACGATTACATGTCCAAGCCCATCGACGTGGACAAGCTCGCGTCGCTGATGCGCATGTGGTTGCGCGACTGACGCGGAGAGCTGCGCGATCATGGACGCCTCCGAGCTGGAACGTATCGAGATGGAGCTCTTCGTGCAGGCGTTGCAAAAACGCCATGGCTACGATTTCAGCCAGTACGCGCCCGCCTCGCTCAAGCGCCGCACGCACCTGCTGGCCAACCAGCTCGACTGCAAGACGCTCACCGCCCTCACCAACCGCATCCTGCACGAGCCGGAGCTGCTATCGCGCGTACTGGAAAGCCTTACTGTTCCCATGTCGGATATGTTTCGTGATCCGGCCATGTTTCGCGCATTGCGCGAACAGGTCTTTCCCTTGTTGGCATCCTATCCGCACATCAACATCTGGCAGGCCGGTTGCGCACACGGGCAAGAGGTTTACTCGCTGGCGATCCTGCTGGAGGAAGCTGGCTTGTACGAGCGCACGCAGATCTTCGCCACCGATCTCAGCGATCGCTCGCTGCAGCGTGCCAGTGAAGGCATCTACCCAGCCCAGGAAGCGCAACAGTGGTCGCGCAACTATCAGGCAGCCGGCGGCAAGCGTTCACTCGCCGACTACTGCAGCGCAGGTTATAAGCTGCTCAAGTTCCATCAGCGTTTGCGCAAAAACGTGACGTTTGCCGTGCACAATCTGGCGACCGACGGCGTATTTTGCGAAGCGCACCTGATCCTCTGCCGCAACGTGCTGATCTATTTTTCCAACTCGCTGCAGAATCGCGCGCTTTCGCTGTTTCAGGACAGCCTGGTACGCGCCGGCTTTCTCTGCCTGGGATCGCGCGAAAACATGGAGCGCTCACCGGTCGCGCAAGCCTTCGTGCCCTTTATCGAAGCGGAGCGCATTTACCGGCTTGCCAGCCACCTGGATGACCTCGTCGAATGACCGCGCCTGGCGCTATCGCGATTGGCTGTTCGGCAGGCGGCGTGGACGCGCTCATGATCCTGCTTGGCGGGCTCGATGCGAGCCTGAAACAACCCATCGTGGTGTGTTGCCATCGTTCCGACACGATGGACATTCTTAGTGATGTGCTGGCGCGCGCGTCCACGTTACCTGTCCGCGATGCGATCGAGCGCGAACCCGTGCGACAGGGTGTTGTGTACTTGGCGCCGGCGGGCTATCACCTGCTGGTGGAACGCGATCTGCATTTCGCCTTGTCCGCCGATGCACGCGTGAACTACGCACGGCCATCCATCGACGTGCTGTTTTACTCCGCTGCCGAGGCATGGCGCCAGGCGCTGATCGGCGTGATCCTTACCGGCGCCAATGCTGATGGGGCCGCCGGATTGCGACGCATACGGCAGCTGGGTGGCATGGCGGTGGTGCAATCTCCTGCGGACGCCGATACCCCGGCCATGCCGCAGGCCGCGCTGGATAAGGCCGGCGCCGATTACTGCCTGCCTTTATCGGATATCGCCCCGCTACTCAACCGACTCTGCCTGGTATGAATACACACATCCCAAAGATATTGGTTGTCGATGACACCCGTGCCAACCTCGTTGCCATGCGCCACCTCTTGGCCGACTGTGGCGCCGAACTGGTGGAGGCGAGCAGCGGCAACGAGGCGTTGTCGCGCTGCCTCGATCAGCACTTCGCGTTGATCCTGCTGGACGTGAATATGCCGGACATGGACGGCTTCGAAGTGGCGAGCCTGCTCGGTGAAACCGAGCAGCTGCGCGATACGCCGGTGATTTTCGTTACCGCTGCGTACTCTGACGACATCAACCGGCTCAAGGGTTATCGCTCCGGCGCGGTCGATTACATCGCCAAGCCGATCAACGATGTGATCCTCAAATCGAAAGTGCGGGTCTTTCTGGAACTGCACAACGCACGCATGCAACTGCAGGAAACGCTGGAACAACTGTCAGCCCGCAACCAGCAGTTGCAGGCCGAGATCGCCGAGCGCCAGCGCATCGAAGCACAAGTGCGGCATCAAGCCACACACGACATGCTGACCGGGCTGCCCAATCGCATGCTGTTTCATGAGCGGCTGCGCTCGGCGGTGCAATACAGCATGCTGCATGGCATTCCGTTCGCGCTCGCGCTGGTCGACATCGATGGCTTCAAGGCGGTGAACGATACCTATGGCCATCCGGCAGGTGATGCGCTGCTACAGGCCATTTCATCGCGCCTGGTGGGCCAGGTGCGCGCCGACGATACCGCGGCGCGCCTGGGCGGCGATGAGTTCGCACTGATCTTCCAGGGCGCGGATCAGATCGAGCCGCTGATGCAACGTTGCCAGGACATTTGCAAAGTGCTGGCGCAGCCGTATCCGTTGCAAGGTGAGCACGGTGCGTTTCTGGCCCACGTAAGCGCCAGCATCGGCATCGCCTTGTGGGACGCGAAGATCGATACGGACGAGGCGCTGATCCAGGCGGCCGATCGCGCGCTGTATCAGGTCAAGGAACACGGCAAGAACGGATGCGTGCTGGCGTCCGTGTGATGCGGATGCATCGTTTGGGCAAGCGCCGCATAAACCGAACGCGGTTCAAGCGCATCATAGGGTGACGCCGCGCCAATCAGCACTAATCCAACCTACGCAATCAGGGGAAACCATGGTGTCCAACCAGCCCGTCTTTCGCACGCCGCCGCTCGCGCCCACATGGCAACGCTGGCTGCTCTATTCGCCGCTTGCACGCATCGTGATCTTTGCCGCTGTGGCGTTTGTCGTTGGCTATGCAGTCCATGGCGCGCTGTCTTCGTTGGGCTGGTTTGGCAAGACGGGGACACCCCTGCAACACGCGCTGGGTATGTTGTCCGTCGAGCTTTCGTCTTCCGTGATCGGTTATCTCGTGCTGGTCTACGGCGTTGAGCGGCGATCGCCGCGCGAACTGTCCTTGCCTGCGCTGCCCACTTATGGTGTGGCGTGGTTCTTCGGCGGCTTCCTTATCTTCAGCACGGTGGTGGGTGTGTTGTGGCTGTGCGGCAGCTACCACGTGCTGGGCGTGAATCCACACGTGGATTGGTTGCCCGAAGTATTGGTGGCGGGCGTTGCCGCTGGCATCTTCGAAGAAATCGTTACGCGCGGCGTACTGTTCCGTCTTATCGAAGAAGGGCTCGGCACATGGTGGGCGCTGGCAATCTCCGCCATGTTTTTTGGCGGCGCGCATATCTTCAACCCTGGCGCCACGCTGTGGAGTTCCGCCGCCATCGCGATCGAAGCGGGCATTCTGCTTGCCCTGGTTTTTCATGTGACGCGTACGCTATGGGCGTGCATCGGATTGCATGCTGCCTGGAACATCTCGCAAGGCACGATCTACGGCATTCCCGTTTCGGGCAGTGATGCCAAGGGTTTGCTGCAATCGACTCGTACCGGACCCGATTGGTTGAGCGGCGGCATATTCGGAGCAGAAGCCTCCGTCGTGGCGTTGGCCGTATGCACGTCGGTGTCAGTGGTATTGCTGGTGATCGCCCTGCGGCGCCGGAGCATCGTGCGACCGTTCTGGTCGCGGCGCGTCAGCCCGGCTTACGCGGCGACACCCACATCGTGATGCGTGCGCGGAATACCGGCGTGCCTGATGGATCGGTCACTTCGACGCGCACCGGCCATTCCCTGCCAGCATGAACCTCTTCGAGCGGCGCCTCCGGGGTGGCGACCGCATGCATGCTGCCTTTCGCCCTGCTCAGGTATTCCACACTCATGCCTTTGGGAATCCAGCGCATGTTTGCCGGAATGGTGACTTCGGTCATCACGCCGGCGCTCAGTTCGGCAAGGTTGCAAAGCGCAATGGCATGCACGGTGCCGATATGGTTATGCACGCGGCGGCGGTCGCGAATGCGCACTTCGCAACGCCCTGGTTCCAGGGCGATAAACAACGGTGCGATGGTGGCGAAGTAGGGAGCGCGCAGGCAGACGGCGCGGGAGAACAGCCAGTGGCCGCATGGCCAACGCGTGATGCGCTGATACAAGGACAGCAGTGATGCGCTCAAGTGACTCCCCTGTTTCGATGTGCGGTGTAGGTTGGGGTGAGCGGAACCCGAACCCCAACATCCCCACGGGCTGTAGCCATGTTGGGGCTCGGCTGCGCCTCACCCCAACCTACAGCATCAGGCCGCGTCGGCGAGTTTTTTCGCATCCTTGCGCGTGATCGCGGATTGCAATTCCGCCGGATCGAAATCATCTACCGAGATGAACTCGAACACGCCTTCACGCACGCGCTTGAGCAATGCGGCCTCTGCAGCGTCGATAACCCCAGCCTTGACCGCTTCGTCCAACTGGCCGAGGTAATCGTGCGCTTTGAACTGGCCCGCCTTCTGGGCTTTCAGCAATTTGCGCTCCACCGGTTCAGCAGCAATGACTTCCGGCAATAGTTCGTTCATGCGGCCAACGGTGTTGTTGGACGTCGGCGTGAGATACGTCCATTCCAGCAAACGGTCACGCGCTTCACCCGGTGCCGTGATGATCGCCGCAACGCGACGGCCCAGACGATCCGACGGCGGCACTTCGCGGCGGCCAAACGGGAACACCAGCACGCGCAGCAGCCAGGACACCGGACGCACGGGGAAATTGCGGATCGCACCATCCAACGCCATCTGCGTGCGCCACATGCATTCGTGGAACGCCCAGGCCAGCAGCGGGCGATCCGCTTCCGGACGGCCGGTATCTTCATAACGCTTCAACATGGCGCTGGCGATGTAGAGATAGCTCAACACGTCGCCAAGCCGAGCGGAGAGTTTTTCCTTGAACTTCAGCTTGCCGCCCAGCACGCCCATGAAGGTGTCGGCGCACAACGCCAAGGCCGCGGAATAGCGATTGAGCTTGCGGTAGTAGCGGCGCACATACGCATCGCCCGCCGAATCGCCGATGCGAGCGCCGGTGAGGCCGAGTACGAAGCTGCGCACGGCATTGGAGATACCGAAGCCGAGATGGCCAAACAACGCACGGTCGAACGCTTTGAGGCGCTCGCTGTAATCGGCGATCGAGAGTGACTGCATTTCCTTCAGTACGTAAGGATGGCAGCGGATGGCGCCCTGGCCGAAGATCATCAGGCTGCGCGTCATGATGTTCGCGCCTTCCACCGTGATCGCGATGGGCACGCCCTGCCATGCACGCCCGGCGTAATTCTTCGGGCCAAGTTGCACGGCCTTGCCGCCGTGAACGTCCATGGCATCGCCGGCGATGGCACGTCCCCATTCGGTCGCGTGGTATTTGGCGATCGCAGAAGGTACGGCCGGCTTCTCGCCACGATCCACGGCGGCTGCCGTAGCGCGCGACAGCGCTGCCGTGGCGTAGGTGAGCCCACCGATACGCGCCAGCGCTTCTTCCACACCTTCGAAACGCGCGACCGCCAAACCGAACTGCTTGCGCATGCGTGCATAAGCGCCCGTGCCTGCCACCGCCATACGCACGCCACCCGTTGCGTTGGAGGGCAGCGATATTGCACGGCCCACCGACAAGCATTCGACCAGCATGCGCCAGCCGTGACCGGCCATATGCGGGCCGCCAATCAGCGTGGACATCGGCGCGAATACATCCTTGCCGCGCACCGGGCCGTTCTGGAACGGAATATTCAACGGGAAATGGCGACGGCCGATTTCCAGACCCGGCGTGCTACGCGGCAACAGCGCAAGCGTGATGCCGAGGTCTTCCTTGTCGCCGAGCAGATGTTCCGGATCGTACAAACGGAAGGCCAGACCCACCACCGTGGCGATCGGTGCGAGCGTGATGTAGCGCTTGTCGAAGTTCAGGCGCATGCCAATCGTTTCGACGCCATCGACGACCTGCTTGCAGACGACGCCGTAGTCGGGAATCGACGTTGCGTCCGAACCGGCATACGGGCCGGTAAGTGCAAAGCAGGGAATTTCTTCGCCAACCGCAAGGCGCGGCAGGTAATAGTTCTTCTGCTCGTCGCTGCCGTAGTGCAGCAGCAATTCGGCCGGCCCCAGCGAGTTCGGCACGGCTACCGTCGAAGCCACCGTGGCCGACATGGTGGCGAGTTTCTGCAATACCGCCGAGTGCGCCAGCGCGGAGAAGCCCAGGCCACCGTACTGCTTGGGAATGATCATGCCGAAGAATTTGTGCTTCTTGATGAAGTCCCACACGTCCGGCGGCAGATCGCCCAATTCATGCGTGATCTGCCAATCGTCGAGCATGCCGCACAGTTGTTCGACCGGGCCATCGAGAAAGGCTTTTTCTTCCACGCTCAGCTCGGGCTTTGGCTGCTTGAGTAGTTCATGCCAGTCCGGCTTGCCGGAGAACAACTCTCCTTCGAAACCGACCGTGCCCGCTTCCAGCGCCGTCTGCTCGGTGTCAGAGAGCTTCGGCGTCACTTTCGCGAAGACCTTCAGCAGCGGCGCGCTGATCTGCTTGCGGCGAAAAGCGATGTTCAACAGTGGCAGCGCAATCGCCAACTCAATGATCAGCAACACCACCATCGTGATCGGTGCGTGCACCAGCAGCCCCACCACGAGCGTGGTGACGATCGTGGCGATCGCCCAGGTGCGCAGGCTGCTGCGATGGTAGGCGCAGGCGCCAGTCGCAATCAGCGCGGCCAACACGGTCAATAGAACAGACATATGCAACACCTCATGGCAATGAACTACGCCGCATCCACGGCGGATTCCAGGTCTTCGATAAAACCGGCGATGGCGGCGGTGAATGCGTCATTGGCATCGCCGGCCAACATGTGGGTCGCACCCGGCACTTGCACATGTTGCGCATGTGGTACCAGGGCGAGGAATTCTTCAACAGTGTGCTGCGAGACGACGTCGCTGCGCTCGCCCGACAACAGCAGTACCGGCACCTCGACTTTGGCGGCGGCGGCGAACAGGCGTGGCTGATAGCGTTCGCTTTCGCTGATCAGATCACCGCTGAGCAAGGCCGGGTCCCAATGCCAGCGCAGGCGGCCATCGGCGCCTTCGCGTAGCAAGGGACGCAGTTGCTGTTCGCTTTTGCGTTCGCGACGCTGCGGCAGATAGGCGGCAATCTGCTCCGCCGCTTCGGCATAGCTGGCGAAGCCGTCCGGATGCGCTTGCATAAAGGCGAGGATACGTTCCACCCCCGCCGTTTCCCAGCGCGGGGTAATGTCCACGAGCACCAGTGCACGGAACGGCGACGGCCGCACCTCGCCGGCAGCAACCAGGCCCAGCAAGCCGCCCATCGAGGCACCGACCAGGATCGGCGGCTCCGGCTGGACGTGCGCCAGCGCGAGCAGGTCATCGACGAAGGACTGCATGTGATAGTCGCCGCCCCGCATGCGGCCGCTTTCGCCGTGACCACGGCTGTCGAAGCTCACGCAGCGGCAACCGCGCGCCGCCATCGTTGCCGCCGCCGCGCTCCATGCCCCACGGGTCTGGCCGAAACCGTGCGCAAACAACAACGTCGGCTTGCCCGGCGGGTGGCGCACCTCCACGGCCAAAGGCAAGCCGTCGGAAGTACTGAATGAGGTTTGGCTGGCCTGGCTGAAGTCCATACGCACGAGTATGGGAGGCTTACCCGGGCGTCGTCAACCCGCGCTGGAATCGGCCCATTCCTGCTGCTTCGCGCGTTGCAGCGGCCCCAGTTCGGACCCTGCATCAGCTACCATACGGGTATGAATGTCCGCCAAAAACCCGAACGTACGCGCCTTTCCGCCGAAGACTGGGAAGACGCCGCCCTCAATCTGATCGCCGAACAAGGCGTGGGAGCGCTGGCCGTCGAAGCGCTGGCCCGTCAGCTTGGCGTCACCAAGGGCAGCTTCTACTGGCATTTCCGTACGCGCGAAGCGTTGCTGCAAGCGGCGCTGGAACGCTGGGAACAATACGGCGAACGCGAAATCATCGGTCAGATCGAAGCGATACCCGATCCGCGCGAACGCTTGCCGGAATTGTTCCGCCGCGTTGCGCACGAATTGCACGCGCACCGTGTATACGCGGCGCTCTTGAAAGCGCTCGATCATCCGCTGGTGGTGCCGGTGATGGCGCGCGCCTCTCAACGCCGCACCGAATTTCTTCACACCGCCTACACCGAGGCGGGCATGGAAGCGGGTGAAGCGCTCAATCGCGCACGGCTTACCTACGCCGCCTATGTCGGCTTTCTGCAGCTGAATTTCACGCTTGGCCTGCCGAGGTTGAGCCACGAAGAGTTCGACGCCTACGTCGAACACATGATCGCCACGCTGATCCCTTCGTAAGCAAGTCGCGAATCGAAACCGAGTTTTGAATCCGTCGAAGCGGTACACGCCGCTTCGACGGTTTTTGCATGCACCGTTTTCGATTTAGTCGTACTTATGCTGCACCACACCTTGCCATGCCAGTACTCGTAACTTAGCGTCGCGCCTATCTTTTATGGGCATACCAAAAGTGAGGAAAGCATGACGAGCAAGCTCATCGCGCTCGCCCAATGGGTCAATGACGTGGCGGCCAAAACCCGCTCCGCCAAGGTCCATTGGTGCGACGGTTCCGATGCCGAATACCAGGCACTGGTGCAGCAGATGCTGCAGACAGGCGATCTCATCGAACTCAACCAGCAGACCCATCCGGGCTGCTATCTGCACCGCTCCCACCCATCCGACGTGGCGCGTGTGGAGCACCTCACCTTCGTGTGCACCGAACACGAAGAAGATGCCGGCCCGAACAATCACTGGATGGCGCCGGCCGACGCACATGCCAAGATCGATGCGCTGTTCGAAGGCTGCATGGAAGGCCGCACCATGTACGTGATTCCGTATTGCATGGGGCCGATCGATTCGCCGCTTTCGCGTTGTGGCGTGGAAATCACCGACAGCCCCTATGTGGTGGCCAACATGCGCACCATGACGCGCATGGGTGCGGCAGCCCTGGCACGCATCGAGCGCGAAGGTCATTTCGTCAAAGGTCTGCACTCCACCGGCGAGCTCGATCCGGAACGCCGCTTCATCATGCATTTTCCGGAAGAGCTGACGATCAAGTCGTACGGCTCCGGCTACGGCGGCAATGCGCTGCTCGGCAAGAAGTGCCATGCGTTGCGCCTCGGCAGTTTCCAGGCACGGCGCGAAGGCTGGCTGGCCGAACACATGCTGATCGTCGGCATCGAAAATCCGCAGGGCCAGACGCATTACATCGCCGCCGCCTTCCCTTCCGCCTGCGGCAAGACCAATCTGGCGATGCTGATTCCGCCGGAGGGTTATCGCAAGAACGGTTGGCGCGTGTGGACCATTGGCGATGACATCTGCTGGATGCGTCCTGGCGACGATGGCCGTCTCTACGCGATCAATCCGGAGGCTGGTTTCTTCGGCGTGGCGCCGGGTACCAGCATGAGCAGCAATCCCAATGCGCTGACCTCGATCTCGCGCGACACCATCTTCACCAACGTCGCCGTGACTGCCGACAATCGGCCATGGTGGGAGGGCCTGCCGGGTACACCGGTGACCGATTGGCAAGGCCGTCCGTACGATCCCGCCAACGGCCCCGCCGCGCATCCGAACTCGCGCTTCACCGTCAGCGCCAAGCAATGCCCGACCTGGTCACCGAAGGCCGAAGAGGCGCAAGGCGTACCGATCAGCGCGATCGTGTTCGGTGGCCGCCGCCCATCGTTGCTGCCACTGGTGATGGAAGCACAGGATTGGACACATGGCGTGCTGATGGGCGCGGCGATGGGTTCGGAAACGACGGCCGCCGCTACCGGCGCCGTGGGCGTGCTGCGCCGTGATTCGATGGCGATGAAGCCGTTCTGCGGTTATCACTACGGCGACTACTTCAAACACTGGCTGTCGTTCGACAAGCCCGGCGCCAAGCTGCCGAAGATCTTCCATGTGAACTGGTTCCGCAAAGGCCGCGACGGCAAGTTCCTGTGGCCCGGCTTCGGTGAAAACCTGCGCGTGCTGGAGTGGATGATCGCTCGCGTGGAAGGCAAGGCGCGCGGTGTCGCCACTCCCATCGGCACATTGCCCGCTGCCGGCGAACTTAAGCTGGACGGACTGGACCTGCCGCGCGAAACCCTGGCCGAACTGATCGACATCGACCATGCCGGCTGGCAAGCCGAACTGCACGCCATCGGCGAATACCTAGACAGCTTCGGCGATCGCCTGCCCGCCCGGCTACGGCAGGAACAGCAACGCGTCCATCAGGCCCTGCAGATGCCGCGCAAAGCGGCCAATGCCTGATCTTCGCTCCCTCTCCCTTTCGGGGAGAGGGAATGTTCACGCGTCTAAACCTTCCTGCCCGCACCGGCATCCAAGCTGGCAAGATGATTGCCGCTTGTATCGCCACCGGAAGCGCCATGCCCCCTGCGCTCGCTGCGGGAAACAACAACGATATGGATGACGTGCGTGCGGCAGCCGCAGGCGACCGTCAGGCATTCCAACGCCTGTATCGCCAGCATGTGGGCCGCATCCACGGCGCCATGCTGCGGTTGTCCGGTTACGATCACGCACGGGCGGAGGATCTGACGCAGGATGCGTTCGTAAGGGCGTGGCAAAAGCTGGACAGCTTTCGCGAGCAGAGTTCGTTCGGCACCTGGCTTTACCGGCTGGCGGTGAATGTGGCACTCATGGACATCCGCGCGCGCGGCGCCGATCCGGTCGGCTATGTGGATGAGGACAACGTCCCGGAACATGGCGAAACGCCATTCTGCGCCGCCGAGCGCGAGGAACTGGAACGCGCAATCGCCATGCTGCCGCCACGCGCGCGCGCAGTGCTGGTATTGCACGACGTGGAAGGCTGGCGCCACGAGGAAATCGCCAGCGAACTGGAGATGGCAGTAGGCTCGTCCAAAGCGCAACTGCATCGTGCACGTGGTTTGTTGCGCAAGGTACTGGGAGAAACGCGATGAATGAATTCGAATGGCTGCGCCAGATGCGCGAATTGAACCAGCCGGTCGCACCACGAAGCGATCTATGGTCGCGTATTGATGCCGCGCTGGACAACGCCGCATCGCCCCCTGCCGCCGTGCCTGCAACGCCGCCACGCGCGCGACATATGCGTGTATGGGCCATGGCCGCCAGCTTTGCCGCCGTCGCGCTACTCGCTTGCGGCGTTATGTGGCGCATGCACGCGATATCGCAGAACCCATCGCAGGTCGCCGACAGCGCCACGCACACGGAAGACACGCACTGGAAGCCGAGCGATCCGCGCCTCGCTGGCGCCGCGCTCGAACTGGACGCCGCGCGCATGGAATTGCAACAGGCTATGCAGCAAGCTCCCGATTCACCCGCCCTGCAGCGCTTGCTGCAGCAAACCCACGCGCAGCAGCACTATCTGCGCGAACTCGAGAAACAAGCCGGCTGAGGCCATCAGGACATAACAACGATGAAAACCACCCGATATCTGCCGCTGCTGCTGTGCCTGCTGCCGGGAGGGCAGGCGTTTGCCGACACACCGCTGGACATCAGCCATCCGGCCGCACCCACCGCACACATCACTATTACCAACGTCAAAGGCGACGTCACCGTCACCACCTGGAACCGCAACGAAGTGCACGTGGCCGGCAGACTCGGCGACGGTGCCGACCCGTTGACCATCGAAGGCAGCGACAACAACCTCACCATTAACGTGCAGGCCAAGGGACACAGCGGCTGGTTCAACTGGAACGGCGAAAACGCCATGGGGCCCACCAATCTGGATGTGACCGTGCCGCACGGTGCGTCGCTGAAGGTGAGCGTGGTGAGCGCGGAAGCCAGCGTCGACGGCATCGACGGTGGCGATGTCGAAGTGAACTCGGTCAGTGGCCGCATTCGCGTCAACGCGCAAACGCCAATGCTCAACGCCGTCAGCGTGAGCGGCAACATCGCTTTCTCCGGCAATGCCAAGCAAGCGAAGCTGCAAACCGTGAGCGGCGACATCCTTGCGCCTTCACTCGGCAACAAAGTCGAACTGCAAACGGTTTCCGGCCGCATTCAAGCCGGTGGTGGTCCGTGGCAATCGCTCAGTCTAAGCACCGTGTCGGGCGATGTGCAGCTCACCGGCGTGGTCGCCAAGGGCGGCAACATGAATGTCGATAGCATGAGTGGTGACGTGCAATTGCTATTCCCTGCCGCGCTCAACAGCAACCTGCACGCCAGCACTTTCAGTGGCAGCGTGCACAGCGATTTCGGTACCCCCACCCACCCCGAACATGGTCCTGGCAGTACGCTCGATACGGTCGCTGGTGACGGCACCGCCAATATTCACATCGAGACCTTCAGCGGCGACATACGGCTCAAGAAAGGCGAGCGTTAGCGGAAGGCATGCGCAGCTCCCGCTGCAGTAACAAAAAAAATGCCCCCGATGAACGGGGGCATTTTTTATGCGGAGGACATCAAAGGTCCTGGTGATATTGCACGTACGGTGTACGTGACTGATCCGGTTCCGGTGGACCGGCCGGTGTATTCGCCGCATTGCCGGATGACCACAGATTCTGCGCGCCAAAGCTCAGCGAACCCTGCCACGGCAAATGCCACGTCACGCCCAGGTCGATGCTGTTCCAGTGACGATCGGCATTGAGCATGCCCGGTACCGCAGTGCCTGGCTCGGGTTGCATGGTGCGCCCAACGATACTGGTGCTCACCGAACCGTGCTCGATGCCGAAGCTCAATGCCTTCTGGTCGAGCGTGGTCAAACCCAATTGATTGCCGGGCAGCAGGCGGATGCGTCCCATGCTGGCACCAAGCAACACACCGCTGTTGCCGTTCAAGGCAAAGCGCCCGCGCGCATTCACTTGCGTGGCACTGTCAAAATCCGGCAAGCCATTGACGCCAGGCGCGGCGCCTGGCAACACACGCGGCAGTGGCGTGGCGTTGGGAACCTGATCTTGCGCAACACTGACGCCCAGACTGTAACGGCCAGCGCTATAGGTAGCGCCCACTTCGCCGCTGATGATGCGCGGTTGCGTGGCCCACGAACGCTGCGTGACCCCTGCCTGGGCAGAAACGGTCGGCGTGACGCCATATTGCACGGTGCTGCCATTGACGGTGCCACCAGCAAGCGGATTGAGCGACAACGAACCATTGCTGCTGTTCTGCACGTCCGCCGTGGTACCGCTTGCCGATTGCACCAGCAGCGAGCCTTGCATCGGCTGCTGCTGGCCGGTTTTCAGCAAGGCCTGGGGTTGTTGCGCCAGCGTAGGATTGCTCAGCGGATCACCTGACAGCGTCTGTCCTGCCGCGATAAGCGGCATGCAGAGCAATGGCAATGTGAGCAGCAATCGACGCATGAAAATTCGAGACCATCAACAACCCCGTCCGGACTCACGGTCGAGTACGGACACCCTGGGTTAAGTATACCTTACTTTACTTTTTACTAACACCTGGGAGAGGAAGGTTTTTCTGTGGCAAGGCTGACAAAAACGGTCTTGCGAACAAGTATTTGCTGGCACGGCAGATGCATGGGAGAGGCATTCCGGCCGTACAGGTTTGTGAAAACCATGAGCACCGCCACATGACGGTATCTTCACTATATAGTCGCTCGACGTACCGCGATGGACCCGCTCATAGGTTATGAGTTCAGCGCCAGACAGCCGAAATTTCACCTCAGCCACCGGCGGACCACTGCCGGCGCCGCTGCGTGAAACATTGGAACGGCTGTTTCGGGCCGCCGACGCCTCCAGCGTCCTGGAAATATGTGAGACGGCGCTCGGGTACCTGGGCTTGCGAGGCAACCTCAAGTGGTTGCCGCCCGAGGCGGACAGCACGCAGGGACCCGGTCAACTCAACCTGGCGGTTGACCCGCAGAATCTGCAAATGCTGGTCTGGGTAGGCGACCTTGTCCCCGATCAGGACGCCAGCGCCGAACTGGCGTGGCTAGGTCGCCTTGCCGGCATTCGCCTGCGGCAACTCAGCGAAACCGGGCGGCTGTACGAATCCATTTCGCGCCTGGCCATGGCCGAACGCCTGCAGCGCGCGCTCTACGCCATCGCCGAACTGGCCGGCACGGCGCACAACATGGCCGAGATGATGCAATCGCTGCACTCCATCGTCGGCATGCTGATGTACGCGGAGAATTTCTACATTTTCCTGTACGACCCGGCAAGCGACAGCGTGCGCTTTCCCTACTACGTGGATACGGTCGATCAGAAACCACCCGCACCGGACGAAAATTATCCACTGCAGGACATGCGCTACAGCCTGACCTGGAATCTGTTGCAGAGCGGCCAGCCGGTCATGGGCTCGGTGGAAGAACTCGCGCACCAATTCGAAGGCCGCTTCACCCTGGTCGGACCCGCTTGCGAGCACTGGCTGGGCGTGCCGCTATTGCGTGGCAGCCAGGCGGTGGGCGGCATCGTGGTACAGAGTTATCGGCCGGATACGCATTACACCCATCACGACCGCGACCTGCTCAACTACGTCGCCCAACACATGCAAACGGCGCTGGAACGGCGCGAAGCGCACGCCGAACTCGAACGCCGCGTGGCCGATCGCACCGCGGCGCTGCGTGCCACCAACCGCGTGCTGCGCCAGCAGGTATTGCAGCGCCAACGCGGCGAGCGCCTGCAATCGGCGCTGTTTCGCATTGCCGAACTGGCCAGTGCACCGGAAAGCCAGCAGAACTTCTACGCCGCCGTGCATCGTGTGGTCGGTGGGCTGATCTACGCACGCAATTTCTATATTGCGCTGCTGGATGAGAACAGCCAGAACATCACCTTCCCCTACTCGGTGGACGAGATTGACACGCGCACCTCGCGCCCCGTCGCCAATGGCGCCACCGAATACGTGCTCAAGCACGGCAAACCGCTGCTCGCAGACGGGCAGACCTTCGAACGGCTCGCCGCCGAAGGCGAATGCGTGGAGATGGGCACCAAATCGGTGTGCTGGCTGGGCGTGCCGTTGATGTGGGACGACCGCGTCAAAGGCGTGCTCGCCGTGCAGAGCTACTCACCCAAACACATTTATGACGCACGTGACCAGGAACTGCTCACTTTCGTCAGCTACCACATCGCCAACGCCCTGCAGCGCAAGCAGACCAGCGAATCGCTGAAGCAGGCGTACATCAATCTGGAGCGCCGCGTTACCGAACGCACGCGCGCCCTGGCGTTGGCCAACCGCGACCTGCGCGAACAGATCGCCGAACGCGAACGCGTCGAACGCCGGCTGATGTACGAAACCCTGCACGACTCGCTTACCGGCCTGCCCAACCGCACGCTGTTGCTGCAGCGTCTGGGCCAGGCACTGCAGGCGTATCACGCCGATCCCACCAAGCTGTTCGCGGTGCTGTTCATTGATCTCGATCGCTTCAAGGTGATCAACGATTCGGTCGGGCACCTGATCGGCGACGATCTGTTGTTTCAGGCAGGCAGCCGCATCCGCGCCTGCCTGAAAACGCGCGATCTGGTCGCGCGCCTGGGCGGCGACGAATTCGCCGTGTTGCTGGAAGGCATCAGCGACATCAGCAAAGCCAGGATCGTGGCCGAGCGCATCATCGCCGAGCTGCACGTGCCATTCCGACTGGGCGTCAAGGAGATCTTTACCTCCGCCTCGATCGGCATCGCCCTGCCCGGCCCGCATTACCAGCAACCGGAAGAATTGTTGCGCGATGCGGATGCCGCCATGTACCGCGCGAAGGACGAAGGCCGTCACCGCGCCGCCGTGTTCGACGATCGCCTGCGTCGCGAAGTGTTGTCGTTGCTGGAAATGGAAGGCGATCTGCGTCGCGCCTTAAGCCGCAACGAATTCGTGCCGTTCTATCAGCCGATCGTCGCGCTGGAAGACGGCCGCACCGTGGGCTACGAGGCACTGCTGCGTTGGCGCCATCCCGTTCGCGGCTTGCTGTGTCCGGGTGATTTTCTCGCCGTGGCCGAGGAAAACGGCAGCGCAGAAAGCATCGACTGGCAGATCTTCGAACAGATCGCTTCGCAGGTCGGCACGCTGGCGGGCGCCGAAGGTTTCGTCAGTCTCAACGTGTCGGGCCGGCATTTCCGCCAGCCCGACCTGGATGACCGCCTGCTCAATCTGCTGGGCACCTATCGCGTGAATCCACGCTCGCTGCGCATCGAAGTCACCGAGCGCACGCTACTGGAAAATCCGGCGCAGGTGAAACGCATGCTCGATAATCTGCGCCACCACGGGGTGAGCATTGCGCTTGACGATTTCGGCACTGGCTATTCGTCCCTGAGCTATCTGCATCAGTATCCGATCGAAACCTTGAAGATCGATCGCAGCTTCATCATCGAACTGGCCAAGGACAACAGCCACAGCGTACCGGTCGTGCGCGCGATCCAGGTGCTGGCCGATTCACTGCAAATGCAAGTGATCGCCGAAGGCATCGAGGATGAAGAGCAACGGCAGATGCTGCGGCACATCGGCTGCCGTTTTGGACAAGGCTTTTTGTTTGCCGAGCCGCGGCCAGTGGAAGTGTGGGTGAAATAGCCGCCCGTACGGCTCGCGGAAGGTAGACCTGCAGGTATCGGGAGATGTTGGGGTTCGCGTTCCGCTCACCCCAACTTACGTCTTACTGCACGGTTGGACTTGCCGCCGTGCCACCACTCAGCAAATGCTCCGCATCCACGCGATCGAAGTGGTATGTGCGCGCGCAGAACTCGCAGGTAACTTCGATCGTGCCCTGCTGGGCTTCCAGCGTCGCCTCGATTTCCTCGCGGCCCAACGAACGCAGCATGGCTTCCACCCGTTCGCGCGAGCAGCTGCAACCGAACGCCAACGGGCGTGGCTTGAACAGCTGCACGGTTTCTTCGTGATAGAGGCGGTAGAGCAACTCTTCCGGCTGCGTGCTTAGCAATTCATCGCGGCCCAAGGTGGCGGTGAGGTGTTCCACGCGCGGCCAGCCGTCCTCATCATGCTGCGCGTCGTGGCCACCCTCGCCGGGCACCTTCTGCAACATCAGGCCGACGGCGTGCTGCTCGTTGGCCGCCAGTACAAAACGGGCGGGCAACTGCTCAGACTGCTGGAAATAATTTTCCAGCGCTCCCGCCAGGTCCGGATGATTCAGATCGACCAGGCCCTGATAACGCTGCCCGCGCTCGGCCTTGCCGATGGTGATCGCCATCAGCGCCTGCGGCAGTTCGTTCAAGGTGAGCGACTCCGGAATGTCCGCGTTCCAGCGCGCCAAGCCGCGCAGGCGGCCGGCATCGGTGCATTCGGCAAACAGCAAGCGCAGCGCACCCTGGCTCTTCAGTTCGACCGACAGCGCGCCTTCGAACTTGATGTTGCCGGTCAGCAGCGCACTCGCCGCCAATGTCTGGCCCAGCAGGTCCAGCAGCGGCGTGGGATACTCCGCGCGACCGGCCACCTCGCGCCAGGCGGGGCCCAGCCGCACGATCACGCCCCGGACGCCGGCACGTTCCAGCAAAAAGCGATGGAGCACATCCTCGGCAAGCACGTTTTCCACGCAGAACTACCTCACCAATGCAAAGGGCCGTATATGGGGATGAGCGCCAGGGCGAACAATAGCCAGCCGCTGGGAGCCTGTCGGACTTGAGTCGGCCGGGCTGCAAATTTGGCTGCGCGGCCCCATATTTCCGTCGATTCTTGACCCATAGAACCACTATGGGCCTGCGAATCGCCGAAAATCTGTCCTCGCGCAGCCAACTTTTCGCCCCGACCACTCAAGTCCGACAGGCTCCTGGCAGCTTTTATACTTCACCGGCTTTCCTTGCCGATCGACGCCATGCCGCATCTTCCGCCTTTTCGTCGCCTGTTGCGTTACGCGGGTATCGCAGTCCTGTCATGGGTGGCCTTGAGCTGGTTCGTAGTGCTGGTCTTGCGCTTCGTGCCGCCGTGGACCTCGGCGGTGATCATGGAACGCCGACTCAGCGCGCTCATCCATGGCGAAAAGGATTTCCAGCTGCAGCACCACTGGGTGCCTTGGTCGCGCATCTCGCCATGGGCGCCGATCGCGATGGTGGCTGGCGAAGACCAGAAATTTCCCTTCCATCACGGTTTCGATTTCAGCTCCATCGAGAACGCCATCGATGCGGCGGACGATGGCAAGCGCCTGCGCGGCGCCAGCACGATCAGCCAGCAGACGGCCAAGAATCTGTTTCTGTGGAACGGGCGCAGCTTTGTGCGCAAGGGGCTGGAAGCGTATTTCACCGTGCTGCTGGAACTGACGTGGCCGAAGCAGCGCATCCTGGAGGTGTATATGAACATCGCGCAGTTCGGCGATGGCATCTATGGTGTGGGCGCGGCCAGCGACGCGTTTTTCCACACCTCGCCCGCGCAGCTTAGCCCGGCGCAGGCGGCGCGACTGGCCGCCGTGTTGCCCAATCCGGATCGCTTCCACGTCGATCGCCCCAGCGGCTACGTGCTGGAACGCGCGCACTGGATCGAACAGCAGATGCGGCAGCTGGGCGGCCCCGCGTATCTGGAAAGCCAGCAGCCGCCGCGCGACGTGCGCCCGGCCCGACGCCGTTAGAACACGCGCCGCAGACCACCGTTTACAATTTACCCATCTACTTGATTGGATACCCAGGCATGCCGCGACTCACGGTTGTCGTTCCTGCGTACAACGAATCAGCCGTGCTCGCCGCCTTCCATGCGCGGGTTTCCAAAGTGCTGGACGAGCTGCCGCTGACCTGCGACGTGTTGTACGTCGACGACGGCAGCCGCGATGACACCTGGGCCATCATGCAATCGCTGGCTGCAGCCGATCCGCGTGTGGGCACGCTGAAGCTATCGCGCAATTTCGGCAAGGAAGCCGCACTCACCGCCGGGCTGGATCATGTCGACGCCGACGCTGCGGTGGTGATCGACGCCGATTTGCAGGATCCACCCGAAGTCATTCCGCAACTGGTGGAGCAATGGCAGGCCGGCTACGACGTGGTGTACGCCACCCGTTCCGCACGCGCCGGCGAGACCGGTTTGAAGCGCTTCACCGCCGCGGCGTTCTACCGCACGATGGAGTCGCTGTCGGAGGTTCCCGTGCCGCGCGACACCGGCGACTTCCGGCTGCTTTCGCGCCGCGCACTGCAGGCCTTGTCGCAGCTGCGCGAACGGCAGCGCTTCATGAAAGGCCTGTTTGCATGGATCGGCTATCGCCAGACTGCGGTGAAGTACCTGCGCGACCCGCGCCTGGCTGGCAAAACCAAATGGAACTACTGGCGCCTTACCCAGTTCGCCATCGAAGGCATCACCTCGTTTTCCAGCGCACCGTTGAAACTCGCCACCTGGACCGGCCTTGCCGCGTCCGTGGCGGCCTTCCTGTTCGGCTTGAAAGTGATGTTGAAGGCGCTGCTGCACGGCGACCCCGTGCCCGGCTATCCGAGCCTGATGGTGGTGATCCTGTTCCTCGGCGGCATCCAGCTGCTGGCGCTTGGCGTGATCGGCGAATACCTCGGCCGCAATTACAACGAGACCAAGCAGCGGCCGCTGTATTTCATCGAGGAAGAACATCTACCAGGCGCACGCACGCCGGTTCACACCGACGCAACGGCGCAGCGCTAAACTGTCCCCACGCGGCCATTGCTGCGGCCGCCGGGGAGGTCAGATGCGTCAGGTCAAGCATTTGCTGGACAGGAAAGGCAACGACATCTACGCGATCGCACCGGAAGTACCGGTACTGGAAGCGATCAAACACATGGCGGAACAGCGCGTGGGCGCCTTGCTGGTGATGCGGGGCGAACAGCTGGTGGGCATCATTTCCGAACGCGACTACGCACGCAAAGTGATTTTGCAGGGCAAGTCATCGGCACAAACACCGGTGTCGGAAATCATGAGCAGTCCGGTACTGACGGTAACGCCAGACACCGACGTGTTCGATTGCATGCGCATGTGCACCGACAGCCGCGTACGTCATCTGCCCGTGGTGCAGGGCGACCGCGTGATGGGTGTGATCTCGATCGGCGACCTGGTCAAGGAAGTGATCAGTGCGCAGGCGGAACAGATCGAGCAGTTGCAACGCTACATCACCAGCTAAAACAGCTGCGGGGAACGCAAAGCATCAGGCGAGGCTTTCGTTCCCCGTTCGCCGTTGTCCTTTACCTGCGTTGGTCTCCGGCGCCAGATCCGGCGACGTGGCCGCCTTGCGCGCGATCCACGCTGCCAGCGACGAAGCACCCACGCCGATCAGCGCAATGCTGCCCACGGCGATGCCGAGCTTGACCAAGCCGCTGATACTGGTGGTGATCACTACGTCGCCGAACCGCCATACCGCGGTTTCCACGAAATTCTTGCCCTTGTAGCGCGTCTCGCGCGGCACGCGCGTGTAGAGCGCATCGCTGGCGGGCTTGGTCATGCCGTACATGAAACCGCGCGTGCCAACCATCATCAACGCCAGCAACGGCACGCTGTAGCCCAGCATGCTCACCTGACCGTGGCCGCCTATCATCACCATGATCAGCAACCCGAAATTGACCAGTTGCGGCAACACCAGTGCCCATACCGCGCCGCGGCGCATCAGCAGCCATGGCGACAAGGTGAGCTGCAATAACGCTCCCAGCAGGTTCACCGCCAAGTCGATGTGTGCATAGAACGCCGTACGCATGGCGGCAGAAGCCATGTGCGCTTTTACGTAATCGGCCAGCAGCGCATAGGCGAGCGTGCCGATGCCATCACCCAACAGCATCAGGATGGCCATCAAACGCAAGAACGGGCGCGACCACAGTTCCCGTATGCCAGCCCACAGCGAACCGCCAATCGGTTGTTCCGCAGTCTCGTCTTCCGCGCGCTGCACAGAAATGCGCAACAGCAACACCAGTGACATGCCTAGCATGGCTGCGGATACCAGCAACAAGGGCGCCACGCCGATCAAGCCCACCAGCACGCTCGTGATCGATGGCCCGAATATCGCACCCGCCATGCCGCCCAACGCAATCAGCGAGAACACCTCGCGTGCGCGTCGGCTGTCGAAGACATCCGCCATGAAGCTCCAGAACAGCGACACCACAAACAGGTTGAACACGCTGACCCAGATGAAGAACACCACACCCAAGCTGCGCGCACCGATGCGGTCCTGCGCCAGGAACGCCGGAATAAACCCCAGCAGGCAAACGATAAAGAAGCTGTAGCTCCATCCCAGCAAACGCCGCCTGGGAAAACGCGCCACCAGCATGCCGAACACGGGCGTCAGCAGCAGCATGGCCACGAACGTAGCCAGATAGAACCACGGCAACTGCGCGGAACCCACCGCACCGCCAAGCTGGTCCCGCACCGGGCGAACGATGTAGTACGACGTCAGCAGGAAAAAGAACGCAAGCGCCGACACCATCGGCGTGGCGTCTCGGCGTGGGGCAGCGGGGGACGGCAAGCGCACCGGTCGGGCTTCCAGCGGGAGGCGGCGAAAGACTAGCATGCTCGCGTGATACCGGTTCGTATCCAAAGGGGGTGGGTATGGAGTACGACTACGTGATCGTCGGCGCAGGCTCCGCTGGCTGCGTGCTGGCCAATCGCCTGAGCGCACAGAGCGGCAAACGCGTTCTGTTGCTGGAAGCCGGTGGCGCGGATTGGCATCCGTTTATCCACATGCCAGCTGGCATTGCACACTTGGCAAACCATCGCCGGCTCAACTGGAACTACACCACCGAGCCCGAACCAGGTCTGCTCGATCGACGCTTGTGGTGGCCGCGCGGCAAGACGCTGGGTGGTTCCAGTTCGATCAACGCCATGTGCTACGTACGCGGCGTACCCGCCGACTACGATGCCTGGGCGCAAGCCACGGGCGATGCGCGCTGGTCATGGTCGCAAGTGCTCCCGTGGTTCCTTCACAGCGAAAGCAACACACGCGGCGCCAGCGCGTTGCATGGTGTGAACGGGGAGCTGTGCGTATCGGACCTGCGTTATCACAACGAACTTTCCGCGGCATTGATCGATGCCGGCGTCAGCGCGGGTTTTCAGCGCAACGAAGATTTCAACGGACCACAACAAGCCGGATTTGGTCTCTACCAGGTAACACAACGTAACGGTGCGCGCTGCTCGACGGCGGTCGCCTATCTGCGCCCGGCACGGGCGCGCTCCAACCTGCATGTGCGTACACGCGCATGGGTGGAACGCATTCTGATTGAACATGGGCGTGCGACGGGCATCCAGCTACGGCATGCCGGCGGAACGCAGATCGTGCGCGCTGGTGAAATCATTCTTGCCGCGGGCGCCATCAATTCGCCGCAGTTGTTGATGCTCTCGGGCATTGGTCCCGCGGCGCATCTGCGCGAACACGGGATCGAACCCGTCATCGATTTGCCTGGTGTCGGCGAAGGGCTGCAAGACCATCTGGACATCTGCACGCTGGTGAACTGCACGCGCAACATCACCTACGACAAGCTCAACGAACTGGCGGTGGGCTGGCGCTATCTGCGTCACCGCGATGGTCCCGGCAGTTCCAATATTGCCGAAGCGGGTGGTTTCGTGCGCAGTCGTCTGGCAACCGATGCGCGTTGCGACATCCAGTTCCATTTCGTGCCGGCCTTGCTGGACGATCACGGCCGCCATCGCCTGCCCGGCTACGGCTATACCCTGCACGCGTGCTACCTGCATCCACGCAGCCGTGGACGCTTGCGCCTGCGCTCTGCCGATCCACGCGCACCTATCGCGATTCACGCAGGTTATCTCAGCGATCCAGAAGGCAACGATCTGGCGCGGATGATCGAGGCGGCCAAACTGTCGCGCGACATCCTGGCCCAACCGGCGTTTGATCCTTACCGCGGCCCCAACGTGTTCCCGGAATCTGCGCCGGCTACCGATGCCGAATGGGAGGCCTTCATCCGCCGCAAGGCCGAAACCATCTATCACCCGGCCGGCAGCTGCCGCATGGGAAAGGACGAACAAGCCGTGGTGGATGGCGAATTGCGCGTACGCGGCGTCGCCGGCTTGCGCGTGGCGGATGCTTCGGTGATGCCGGCGCTGCCAAGCGGAAATACCAATGCGCCGGTGGTCATGATTGCTGAACGCGCCGCGGCCTTGCTGCTGGCGTGAGACGCCAGCCGGAGGCGAATCCGATGCAATGCAGCACATAAGGCAGCGGCATCACGGCGTTGTGACCCTGCTTGAAGTACAGGACAATCTGGCGCTCCCCCATGGACGATCCCATCAGCCCATGAGGCAACACGCCCGTAAGAAGCGAGTCGCATGCAGTTTCGTAAGCTTCCCCTGCTGATCGCCGGTTTACTTGGCATCGCCGCCACCTGGCTCCCGGTTTCGGCCGTGTGCGCATCCACGACCACAACGTCGGCACCCGACATTCGTTCGCCGAGTCAGGATGCGACGACCCTTATCACCAGCCTTCCGCCCGAACGAATCAAGGCCGCCACGGATGCGTATTCGCACTGGCTGGACGTGGTGGCACAGCGCAACGAAGTGGCAGGTCTCGCCACCGCTGTGGTGGTGGACAACAAGGTAGCGTTCGAACGCACCATCGGTTACGCGGACGTAGCCACGCAGGAGCCGGTCACGCCTACTACCGTGTTCCGTCTCGCGTCGCTCTCCAAAGCATTTGCCACTGCGGTTGCCGGCCTGCTGATCGACGATGGCCGCTTCAGTTGGGACACCAAGCTGGCCGGCGTGCTGCCGTTCTTTCAACTGAAAGATGCGCAGGCTTCCAGCGCGGCCACCGTGCGCGACATCCTGGGGCAACGCATCGGCTTGCCGCATAACACCTACGACCAGATGCTCGAGGGCAACGTGCCTTACGAGGAGCTGGTGCGCAAGCTCGACGAAGTCACGCTCACCTGTAACGTGGGCGAGTGCTACGGCTACCAGAATGTCGCCTTCAGCCTGATCGGCGATGTGATCTATGCCGAGACCGGTGATTTTTTCTATCACGAAGTGGATAAACGCCTGTTCTTTCCACTGGGCATGACTACCGCCAGCTACGGCCGCGAAGCACTGGAAAGCAGCAAGAGCTGGGCGCATCCGCATCGCCCGCACGGCGCGCATGAGTGGGAGTCGTTCGAACCGAAGGAAGCCTATTACCGCGTGGCCCCAGCCGCAGGCGTCAACGCCAGCCTGCGCGACATGGAGCAATGGCTGATCGCACAGATGGGCGGGCGCCCCGACGTGCTGCCGCAGCCTTTGCTGGAGGCCTTGCACGCACCCGGCGTGCCGACGCCGACCGAGATGCACGGTTCCCCGTGGCGCCGCGCCCGCCTCATGTCGGCGAGCTACGCGCTGGGCTGGCGCGTGTTCAATTACGCGGGCGAAACGATGATCTTCCACGCCGGCGCGGTGGAAGGTTACCGAACGATGATCGCGTTCCTTCCGAAATACCGCGTCGGCATCGTCTCGATGTGGAATTCGCCCGGTTCAGCGGGCATCGACCTGATGCCGATGGTGTTCGACACGATGCTGGATCTGCCGCACGTGGATTGGGCCGGCGTGGAAAGCGATCCGCCGGTGATGCGGGCGGCACCGGCCAAGGCGCGGCATAAAAAATCTCATCGCGGTAGCTGAAACATCAAACCGTAGGCTGGGATGAAATCCCAGCATCACCATGCATGGCTTGCTGGGATTTCATCCCAGCCTACGGCTCTAATGGTCGTCATTCCCGCGAAAGCGGGAACCCATCTTGCTCCGGCGCATTCTTGAAATGGATCCCCGCTTTCGCGGGAATCACGGCCATCAAGATTTTCGCTAATGAGCAGTTCCCGGATGAGGAACGTAAAACCTCACTGCGATGCGCTGAGCTTGAACTCAATCCGCTTCTGCTGCTGCGACGCGGTGGCCGTGCCATCACGCATCGCCGGCGAGAACTTGGCCCGGCGCAGCGCATCGATGGCGGCGTTGTCGAACACGTGCCGCGGTTCGGCGCTGACCACGTTGATGTTGCTGACGCTGCCGTCCACGTTGACCGTGTACTGCACATCCACCCAGCCTTCCTGGTTGTTACGCAGTGCGGTGGCCGGATAGCGCGGACGGATGGTGGAGATCGGAATGGCATCGCGCGTCTCGCCACCGCCAGCCGAGGTTGGCGTGCTGGCCACCTGGCTGTTCGCCTTGGCTGCCGTCGACTGCGTGGCTTCCTGTTGCGCTTTCTGTTGCGCCGCCAGCGCCGCCTGCTGTTGCGCGGCCTTGTCTGCCGCGGTCTTTTCGGCAAGCGTTTTTTCTTGGGCAGCCTTGTCGGCCGCCGCTTTCTGCGCGGCCAGTTCGGCCTGATGCTGCTGGTCGAGCTGCTTCTGCTGCTCCTGGTCGAGCGTCTTGCGCTGGGCATCCAGCTTGGAACGCAGGATGGTCAGCGTGTAATTGGTGGGATCGACTTTGGCCAGCAGGGTGATCTCGCGGTCAGCCTCATCGAATTGACGCTGGTTGATCACCTGTTCGACGTTGCTGGCCGCAAACGGAAAGGTTTCACGCAGGGCATCGGCCGCTACCTGATTGCCGGGCTGCTTCTGCAGCACCTTCAGGTAAAACTCGAAGGCGTTGTTGCCGGCCGGTGCGATCACGCGCTGCTGGTTCATCGCGCTGCGCGCTTCAGACAAGAGGTCATTGATGCTCAGCGCATCCACGTTCACCGGCGGCGCGGCAGCCTGTTGCTGGCCTACGTTGACCGGCGTGGATGGGTGTCCGCCCGAATCCGCACTCAACAAGTCCTGGTGCGGCTTGATGATGAGGAACCACGAGACGACCGCCAGACCTGCCACAACGGCAAGGACCGCGATAAAAACGGGCTTGATGGCACCACGCGCTAGCGCGCGCGCACGACGATTATTTCGGGTATCCATGATCATTCACTGCAGTGGCATTAGATACCCGCGCTTCCCCCCTGTTATCCAGGTGCGGCCCCCAAGCTTGCCGCGGCGCGGATGGGTCAAAGGTATCGCGATTGGATCGACACAGCAAATGTGGGACATGTCACGAACGTCCGCACGGCGGCCGTCTAGACAGCCAGGATGGGAGGCCGTCCAATAAAGATGCTCATACCGAGTTCCGAAGTCCCGCACCCATCGCGCGGATCGGGCCGACATGCCGGCGCGTGCGCGGAAGAAAAAATGGAACCCCAAAAATGAAGCGTCCCGGCACGAGGCCGGGACGAAACGCTTTCGAACTACCTCCCTGCGCTGGGCACCGCAGGGAGACAAATCGGATGAAACGTTTAGTTGTTGTGCTTACTTCTTGGCCTTGGGGGCCCGGGGGGCCTTGGCGGCCTTGGTGGCTTTCACGACTTTGGCAGCGGCTGCCTTCTTGGCAGTGCGCTTACGGGTTGCCTTCTTGGCAGCTTTCTTGGCGCCAACGCGCTTGGCAGTGGCTTTCTTCGCGCCTACGCGCTTTGCACCCGCCTTCTTGGCGGTCTTGCGCGCGGTGCGCTTCTTGGCGGTGGCCTTCTTGGCGACCGGCCGCTTGGCAGCAGCTTTACGAGTGGTTTTCTTGGCGGCTTTCTTCGCCGACTTACGTGCAGTTTTCTTGGCAGTGGCCATAGTACGTCTTAGCTCCTCATCAGTTGGCAGTGGTTGCCCAGTAAAAGCGTGGAGGAACGCCTCAACCAGCAAATCGCTGTTCGTGGCGTGCCTCAAATTGTTGACCTGTCGGTAAGTACGGAGATCCGACAGCAGTCGCAATACATGCATGGGAATCGAAACAGTGATCTTTCTCACCGCGCCGGCTTTTTCGCCGTGATCTACGTAAGGTTTGATGAATCTCGATGCCACCATTGGAAACGTTCCCCGTTTATGGTGCGAAAGCTATTCCTGAACATTTCAACTGTCAATTGATTTTTGCCATGAAATCAATCCCTTCGCCCCGGCGACCGATCAGTGGCACCGTCGAGAGGATGGTTTTTCAGTGACTCAATGCAATGCGATCAGCCATCCAAACATCCAAGTCATTCGCTTCGCGCGGTTTTAGAAAAAGGCCAAAAACAAGCTTAAAAATGTGATTTTTCTCATTCGCGCTGATACACGCATGCCGCCTATACAAACCATGCAGCCATGCCATGCGGCGCGCCGTTCGGAAGACCGGAAAGGGTGATCCGGGAGCATGAACGAATTTAGACCGGAGACACCCGAACCGGTGCCGAAAAGTGACCCGGAGCATCCCGAACACCCTCGATGCGCACCGCGACGACTGCCATCGTCGGCATGCGATGCGCGCTCAGATCGGTCCATCGTGGTGCCCGCCGTGCAACATCTGTCGACGCCGCGTGGTGTTCTTGCGGCAAGTTCTACACAGACCGCTGACATGAGAACGGCCGCCTAAGCGGCCGTTGCTCGGATGGCGCCTATCGCGCGTCAGTGATCTTCGTTCTCGATCAGCTCGGCGTACTCGTCGGCACTGAGCAGTTCGTCCAACTCGGCGCGGTCACTAGCCTTCACCACGAACAGCCAGCCATCACCGAAAGCGTCTTCGTTGATGGTTTCGGGCTTGTCGGCGAGGGCTTCGTTCACTTCGACGATCTCACCCGACACCGGCGAATAGATGTCGGAAGCGGCCTTGACCGATTCCACCGTGGCCACGCCGTTGCCTGCCTGTACTTGAGCGCCCAGTTCCGGCAATTCGACGTAGACCAGATCGCCAAGTTGTCCCTGCGCATGGTCAGAGATGCCCACGCGGACCAAGCCGTTATCTTCGACACGGGCCCACTCGTGGGACTTGAGAAATTTCAGATCGCCGGGAATCTCGCTCATGATCGGATCCAGTGGTTAATTTCGGTGAGGGGTTCGGAAGTGCGGATTCTAACTGCTGATGTCGCAGGAGTGGGACCCACTACCGCCGCGCTCAGATGCCTTCGCAAGGTTTACCGTCGCGCACGAACGGAAACTTCACCACGCGCACGGGCACTTCGCGGCCGCGGATGTCCACTCGCACGTTGCCGGTGACACCCGCCGGAATACGCGCGAAGGCCACCGACTTGTTCAAGCTGGGCGCGAAGCTGCCGGAAAGAATTTCGCCGTCGCCTTGTGGCGTCAGCACTTTCTGGCCGTGGCGCAGCACGCCTTTTTCGTCCATCACCAGACCGACCATCACGCGCGGCACACCGGCTGCCTTCTGCGCTTCCAGCGCCTTGCGGCCGATGAAGTCGCGGCCTTCGTCCAAGGAAATGGTCCAGGCGAGGCCCGCTTCCCATGGCGTGACGTTCTCATCCATGTCCTGGCCGTAGAGATTCATGCCAGCTTCCAGGCGCAGGGTATCGCGCGCACCGAGGCCGCATGCGGCGACTCCGATATCAGCCAAGGCCTTCCACAGTGCCACGGCGTGGTTTTCCGGCAACAGGATCTCGAAACCGTCTTCGCCGGTATAACCGGTGCGCGCAATGAACAACGGCATGCCGTGCGGACCTTGCGCGGCGGCGGCGGCGAAGCGGCCAAGCTTTTCGATGCGCGGGCGATCCACTTCATGCAACAGACTGATCACCTTGCTGCGGGCATTCGGACCTTGCACGGCGATCATCGCGAAATCGGGGCGCTCCTTGACCGCAACGTCGAACGCTTTTGCGTGTTGCTCGATCCAGGGCAGGTCTTTGTCGCGCGTGGCGGCGTTGACCACCAGGCGGAAGTGTTCGTCGCCCAGCAGATACACGATCAGATCATCGATCACCCCGCCCCGCTCGTTGAGCATGCAGCTATAGAGTGCCTTGCCCTGCACCTTGAGCTTGTCGACGCTGTTGGCCAGCAGATGACGCAAAAATTCGCGCGTGCGGGCGCCATGCAGATCGACCACGGTCATGTGCGACACATCGAACATGCCGGCGTCACGACGCACGGCGTGATGCTCTTCGATCTGCGAGCCATAACTGATCGGCATGTCCCAGCCGCCGAAATCGACCATGCGCGCACCGAGTTCGCGATGGAGGGCGTTGAGTACGGTCTTCTGGGTCATTGCGAGCCTGCCAGGGTGGGGAGACCGCGCATTATCCCCACCGCTGTGCGGCAATCCAAGCTGCAGGGCGTCATGGATGGTGATGCGCGATATCGATCAGGCGGAACGTCAGATTGATGCGCGGCTCCGAAAGGCCGGTGCTTTTTGGCAAATCGTGCCGATATCGGCGCTGCGTATCGCCAGCCATGCACAACAGGCTGCCATGCGACAGCGTGATGCCGACGGGTGGCACCGCCCGTGTTCCGCGTGGCACGCGAGGGCGAAAACGAAAGCGGCGCTCCGCGCCAAGGCTCACGGATGCAATGACAGGTTGAGCACCGAGCTCCGGCTCGTCATCACTATGCCACCCCATGGAGTCCTGCCCGTTACGGTACAGGTTGGCGAGCACGCTGTTGAAACGCGCCTGGCATACGCGCTCAACCCTTTCGCGCAAGGGAAGCAACGACGCCGGCCACGGCCTGGGTTCGAATCGGCTGCGCGAATACACATAGGTGGCGCCGGGATCGCCGATCCAGCAACTCAGGCGTGGTGAATCCACGTCGCGCCCGAACAGGTTCAGGCGGTGGCGCTCCCACGGAATGTCTTGGAGCAGACGCGCGAACAGCTCGTCCGCTTCTTCGCGAGCAAGCCACGATGGCGCATAACGCACATCAGCATCCGGCAACGGTAGCTGTTGCCAGGCATCACCCATAAGCTCAGAAATCATCGCGTCCAACAGGATAATCGGGCGCCGTATCCAACGTGGCCGACCACACCGCCGCCAACTCGAGCAGGCGCAAATCCGATCCACGCGCGCCGATCAGCTGCATGCCGATCGGCAAACCATTCGGCAGCGTGCCCATCGGGATGCTTACCGCGGGGCAACCGGCGAGATTGGCGAAGCTGGTGAGGTCGCCTTGCGTATCCGGCACAGGCGCATCCAACGGAAAAGCACCTTGCGGTGTCGTAGGCGTAACCAGTACATCAATTTGCGCAAACAACCGGCGCATCTTCAGCGCGGCGGCATCGAGTACGCGATCGGCTTCGGCGTAGTCGGCCGCGGTCTTGCGTGTTGCGTAATTCAGCAAGTTGCGGAACTGCGGTGATACGGGATGCTCGGTATCGGCAAGTTGCGTGGCGAACGTGCCGAGCATTTCCGCTTCCATCAACAGGAAACCGGCGCGACGCGAGCGCGGGAAATGCCAGTCTTCAAAATCCACCGTGCGGCGTTCGCCCAACTCGCCATTGAGCTTGGCGAGCGCGGCTTCGAAAACGTCCAGTACATCTTGTTGCACACCCAACGCCGGCTGGTTGGGCAACACGCCGCAACGCAACTTGCCCGGCTCCCAATCCGGCAGTGACAGCGCCACGCGACGATGGCGCGAGCGCGGGTCTTCCGCGTCGTAGCCCGCCAGTACTTGCAATAGCACGGTGAGATCGTCGACGCCGCGTGCAAGCAAACCGACGGTATCGAGTCGCCGCGCGGCAGGAGTCATGCCGCGCGCGGAAATTTCGCCCTGTGTCGGCTTCAAGGCAAACACGCCGCAATAACTGGCGGGAATGCGGATCGAACCCAAGCTATCCGAACCGATGGCAGCTACCGCCAGGCCTGCCGCGACGGCTGCTGCCGCACCGCCGGACGAACCGCCTGCCGTATAGCCATGACGATGCGGATTATGGGTCGCCCCAAAATGCGGATTGTTGGTGATGGCGCCCAAGGCACCTTCATCCATATTGGTCTTGCCGATCAGCACGGCGCCCGATGCGCGCAACCGCGCCACCACGTGCGCATCGTGCGTGGCCGGCCGGCCGGGGCCCGGCAGGCCGGAGCGCGTCGGCCAACCGGCGATGTCGAAATTGTCCTTGAGCGCGATGGGCACACCGTCCAGCCGGCCGATCACGCCATCGCGGCGACGGCGCTCGGCACCTTGCGCCTGCTCCCGCATCAATCCCGGACTCAGGCCCACGTAGGCATTAAGGTGTGGATTGATGCGTTCGATTGCATCGATATAAACCTCGGCCAACCGGCCCGGCTGCACTTGGCCCGACGCCAGCCAATGCAAGGTCTGGCATAGCGTGGCACGGCGAAGATCGATATCGGCGATCGGTGGAAAAGAGTTCATGCACACTCCGGTGGCGGGACATCCAGACGGGCTCGCCGGACCACCGGTTTGCCGCGCAGCAGGCGAATCCGGAGAATAGCCTCCCTACCGGCGCGGTAACCACACGTGCAGACACCCTCAGCAGCCACTAGCCACCGACGGAGCCCAAGCTCATGACCGAACGCGAGACGATGGAATACGACGTGATCGTCGTCGGCGCCGGGCCGGCGGGGCTCTCGTTCGCCATCCGCCTCAAGCAGCTCAAGCCGGACGTGACGGTGTGCGTGATCGAGAAAGCCTCGACCATCGGTGCACACATCCTTTCCGGCGCGGTGATCGAACCGCAGCCGCTGGATGCCCTGCTGCCCGGCTGGCGCGACAACCCGCCGCCGATCTGCGTACCGGCCAAAGAAGACGAATTCTGGCTGCTCACCAAAACCGGTGGCCGCAAGCTGCCGGTGCCGGCGACGATGAACAATCACGGCAACTTCATCGTCTCCCTCGGCGCCATGTGCGCATGGCTTGCCCCGCAGGCCGAAGCGCTGGGCGTGGACGTGTTCCCCGGCTTTGCCGCCGCTGACACCATATATAACGAGGACGGCTCCGTGGCCGGCGTGCGCATCGGCGACATGGGCGTGGCAAAAGATGGCTCGCACAAACCCGGCTACACGCAAGGTATCGACATCAAGGCCAAAGTCACCGTGCTGGCCGAAGGCGCACGCGGCAGCCTCACCAAGCAGCTCATCAAGCGCTTCAAGCTGGATCAGGACAGCGACCCGCAAGGCTATTCCATCGGTATCAAGGAACTGTGGCAGGTACCCGGCGGCCGCGTCACGCCCGGCAAGATCTTCCACAGCTTCGGCTGGCCCGCCGATAACCAGACCTACGGCGGCGCCTTCCTCTACCACCTGGACAAAGACCGCATCGCACTCGGCTACGTCAGCGGCCTCGACTACAAAGACCCCAACTACCAGCCATGGGAAGCCTTCCAGCAATGGAAGAACCACCCCATGATCAAACCCCTGCTCGAAGGCGGCAGCATCCTCTCCGCCGGCGCACGCGCCATCGTCACCGGCGGCTACCAATCGCTACCGAAGGTAGAAATGCCCGGCGCCCTGCTGATCGGCGACACCGCCGGCCTGCTCAACGTACCCAAAATCAAAGGCACCCACCAGGCCATCAAGAGCGGCATGCTCGCCGCCGAACACCTCGCGGCAAGCGACCTGAAGCCCACCGGCTTCGACGCCAAACTACGCGGCTCCGACGTGATGGCCGAACTCAAGCAAGTCCGCAACATCAAACCCGGCTTCAAGAAAGGCCTATGGTTCGGCATGTTCAACGCCGGCTGGGAAACCTTGATCGGCGGCAAGTCACCTTGGACGCTAAAGAACAAACCCGACTGGAACTCCCTGCACAAGCTCGGCCAGTACGAAGAACCCAAGCGCGACTACGTACAACGCGAACTACCACCGCGCGACCGCCTGGCCGGCGTGTACTTCGCCGCCACCGAGCATGACGAAGACCAGCCCGTGCATCTGCACGTGGCCGATACGTCGGTCTGCGTAACGAAATGCGCCCAGGAATACGGCAACCCCTGCACCCGCTTCTGCCCTGCCAACGTCTACGAAATCGTCAACGACGAAGCCGGCAAGCGCTTGCAGATCAACGCCGCCAACTGCGTGCATTGCAAGACGTGCGATATCAAGGATCCGTACGAAATCATCAACTGGGTTCCGCCTGAGGGTGGGTCCGGGCCGAATTATCAGAATCTATAAGCCCTTGGATGAAAGGAAAAGGCTGCCCTCGAATTTGGGCAGCCTCTTTACATCTAAAACTGCAGTATGGTTCGCACGGTTTCGATCACACGATTCACGTCAGTGTCGGTCAACGCCGGCGATAACGGCAGGCTGACTGTCTCCCTGCCTAGCTTTTTAGCGTTTGGCCATTGTTCTGGACGCCACCCAAAATGTTGTTGGTAATAAGGATGCTCCGGAACAGAGAGGTAGTGCACGCCCGTTCCCACTCTGGCGGCATTCATCGCTTCGAGAAATGCATCCCGGGAAATGCCACAGCGGACCTCATCAATCATTAGGGTATAAAGATGCCGCCCGTGACGCACTGAGTCCTCAGACTGTACAGGCAGGCCAATCGGCATCCCCGACAATTCTTCATCGTAGCGTCGCCAAATGTGGTCACGACGACGCCAATTCTTTTCTACTCGTGCGAGCTGATGCAGACCGATGGCCGCTTGCAAATCCATCATGTTGTACTTAAAACCACACTCTACAACTTGATAGTGCTTGTACCCTTTGTCACCGAAACGATGCCATGCGTCCTTGCTCATACCATGCAACGCTAGCACCTTAGCACGAGCAACCTGCTCATCGCTTCGCCCGATTATCATGCCACCCTCGCCAGTTATGACGTTCTTGGTGACATAGAAACTGAAGCAACCAAAATCACCAAACGTACCTACTGGTTGGCCGTGGAACTCAGCTTCGACTGCATGCGCGCAGTCTTCGATAATGACTAAATCATGCTTGCGCGCAATTGCCATGATCCTATCCATTGCGCATGGTCGCCCGGCGAAATGCACCGGCACGATGGCGCGCGTACGTGACGTGATCGCTGCTTCGATAGCGTCAGGATCGATGTTCTGGGTTTGAGGATCGACATCTGCCAACACTGGCGACAAGCCTGCATGCAGGATGGCATTGACCGTGGCGCAGAACGTCAACGGCGTGGTAATCACCTCTGAACCAGGCTCGATGTCCGCCGCAAGCATGCTTACATGCAAGGCTGCGGTGCATGAGTTGACGGCAGCCACTTGCGTTGTCTTGACCCTTCGGAAGGTCGCAAAATCACGCTCGAATTGCGCAACTCGGGGCCCGGTACCTAGCCATCCGGCGCGCAAGCACTGTAGCACCTCGTCAATATCTTCCTCATCGATTTGCGGTGCGCCGAAGATGAGAAATGGCAGTTGATCTGAGCCGGAAATCATAAAAGTGTCGGTACTGGAATCGGTGTGCACGAGTACAGGCACTCATGATAATGCCTGTAAGCCTCGCGGCCATTGCGCACCCATCACCTCAGCGCAGAAGATTGGTTTCTGGATCTAGCAGAAACAACCACGAGTGAGGATGCACATCAAACTTGAATTATTGCGTTTCATGCCCCCAAACACGCAACGACGCCGCACCTTTCCATTGTTCGATTGCTCGTCTATACCGCTCTCTATCTGCTGGCGGCACAAGCCATATATTCCCCAAGCGGACATGGTGGCGCCTCATCCAGCCACCAAAACTCATTTTCCAGTAGCCAGACCATATCTCAATGCCCTGCGCCTCCCACTTGTGCCGCCACGAGTCGGGCAAAGTACCCTCCTCGATCCATAAGATTGGGATGCGCCGGCTCAAAACCAACTCTTCCAAAAGCCTCACGGCGCCCATAGCAGCGATCGCATGCTTGAATATCAGCAACTCACGGCGCGACGGTCCAAGCGCAGCCTGGTCTAAAGGCGTACCCCAGCTTGGGTGGTCATGACTTAGGCGATCGCGCCAGCGCTGAAGAAACAGCTCGCGATTGCGCCCCTGATAAGCCTTCACACCGCCCGCTTCTGAGGTTCCCGAAGTGATGCCCTCGAAATGCACGACAAGAGACTGCGGTTGATATAATACTTTGTATCCTGACTCGCGCACCCGCATTGCAAGATCGGCATCCTCGTAGTACGCGGGGCGATAACGATCATCAAAGCCTCCAAGCTTCATAAACAGCTTCTTACACATTGCAATCGCCGCGCCGGAGCAATAGTCGACTTCTCTCACGTGCGTATAACGTGGATCAAGAGCGGCATCGAACCGACCGTAATTTCCGCCACGTCCGTCTGCATAGAGGATTCCTCCGGCCTCTTGCAACAAACCATTGGGATAGAGCAATTTGCTTCCAACCAACCCAGCATCGGGGTGTATCTCAAAAGTAGTAAGCAAAGCGTCGAGCCAACCTGGTTGCACAGCCGTGTCATTGTTGAGAAAAACCAGGAATTTTCCACGCGCAATTGCCGCACCACGATTGCAACTGCCAATGAACCCCTCATTACACCGATTGCGCACATAGCGCACACCCTGTATGCAGGAGACCCGCGTAGCAGTGGCATCTGTAGAAGCATCATCGACCACAACCAATTCGTAGCTTGACGTGTCATTGCAAGAAACGACTGCTGCGAGACAGGCAAGCGTATAGTCAATGTTATTGAATACAGGAATGATGATGCTTGCCAGCGGGTCTGCCGAACACGGCACCTCGGAAAGCATGCGGACCAACTTTTTATCTGCCAACGCAATACGATGCTGCGGTCTCCAGGGTAGGTGACGACGCACAAGATCACAGGTGCGATCCCAGGTCCGTAGCCATCCATTTTCGCGCAGTCCTAGCCAGGCGTTACGCAAATGCAACCACGCACGCGGGACAAATGAGTAATGATTCATCGCACTCGAGATCTCATGCCCGTGACAGGAAGGCCAATGGGCCACTACGAACTTTAAATATGATTAATGGGTGATGGATAGCCATTCCGCTCGGCCAGCCAGCCCTCAGGGAAAGACTTCGATCACCCTCAATTGAGCCAAACCTGCTCAATTGAACCCCGAAGCCCAGCATGCGATCATCTTACGACAGGGCATGACTGGCCTCCTATGGACTTGAATAACAGATGTTTTCTCATGTTAGCTGGAAATTCCAGCAGCTCGGATATGTCCTGAAGCGAGTGAGAGGCAGTCTGGCGCAGAGAGGTTTCCAGGGTACCCTTCACCGTATTCGACAGGAATTCCAGCGCATTCCCACCGAGGACTTTGCGTTGCAACTGGAGGCGGTCGATGCATCTCTTCCCGCCAGACTTCCGTGCGCGGCCAAACCCGAGGTATCGGTCATCATTCCCGTCCATGGAAAACTCGAGTGGACGCTAACTTGCCTGCGATCGATCGCGCGCCATGCTGCCGAGACAGCTTTTGAACTCATCGTAGTTGACGACGCCTCACCCGACCAGACTTTTCCAACACTTTCCAGCATCCCTGGCATACGAGTTCTGCGCAACGAAAAGAACCTAGGATTCGTGGGCAGTTGCAACGTTGGTGCGCGCGCAGCCAAGGGGAGCCTGCTGTTTTTTCTCAACAATGACACACAAGTACTGCCCGGCTGGCTGGATACACTTGTCGCCACGTATCGCAGTGAGCCAGATGGCGGCATCGTGGGCAGCCGACTCATCTATCCCGATGGCCGGCTACAAGAGGCCGGGTGCCTTGTTTTTTCCGATGGCGAATCCTGGAACTTCGGCCGCTTTGAGGTGCGCGAAGATCCTCGCTTCCTCTACCGCCGTGATACCGACTACGTCTCTGGGGCCGCCCTGTTAATAGATCGCGAACTGTTCCATCAGATAGGAGGCTTCGACTTACGCTACGCACCTGCCTATTGCGAGGATCTTGATCTAGCCTTCGCGGTACGCGAAGCCGGACGCAGAGTCATCTACGAACCTGCCAGCCAAGTCGTTCATTGCGAAGGCATCAGTTCCGGCCTGGATCCTTTCAACGGGGTCAAGCGTTATCAAACGATTAACCGCAAAAAATTTCGAGCAAAGTGGCAACACGCACTGAGAAACCAGCCAGACCGGAATCTTCCGCTGGAACAAGCACTGCTGCACGGCAAAAAGCACATCTTAATCGTGGATGCGATGACACCCGATCCCACGCGGGATTCGGGCTCTCTCCGTCTAGTGAATATCATGCGATTACTGCGGGAGCTGGGCTGGCGAGTCACGTTTATGGCTGACAACCGCCGGTCCACACCCGCTGAAATTGCGCAGTTGGGTCGCATGGGTGTTCGTGTGTTGTGCAAGCCTTGGTCGCCAGACTTACCAAACTGGCTGGCCAAAGAAGGGAAAACGCTGGATGCGGTAATGCTGTGCCGCCACTATGTCATGGCCCCCCATCTCTCCATCGTGCGAAGACTTGCGCCAAAAGCCAAGGTCTTGTTCGACACCGTTGACCTGCATTACTTGCGGGAGCAGCGCGCAGCCGAACACGACAATAGCGCTTCGCTCGCCAAGCAGGCGGCAGCATCCAAGCAATCAGAATTGGCGCTCATTCGAAATGCCGACATCAGCTTCGTGGTGAGCCCAATCGAGCAAAAGCTGATCTCTGCGGAGCTGCCCGATGCAAACGTGGCATTGCTGTCAAACGTTCACGAGATCTTCGGCAGAACAAAAGAATTCTCCGCACGCAGCGGCCTGGTTTTCGTAGGCGGCTTTGCCCACCCTCCGAACATCGATGCCGTGAACTGGCTCATCAATGAGATTTATCCTCGCGTACATGCCCAGCGCCCGGATATCGATTTGCATCTGATCGGAGACATACCCGAAAGCGAGCGGGCGAGGCTCTCCATCGCTGGCGTCCACATTCATGGCCGAGTAAATGATCTAACGCCATGGATGGAATCGGCCCGCGTAGCGCTGGCCCCCCTGCGCTACGGGGCCGGCGTGAAGGGGAAGGTCAATATGGCTATGAGCCATGGCCTGCCCGTGGTAGCCACTTCGATCGCCGCCGAGGGGATGCACCTCATCCATGAGGAAAACGCATTGCTAGCCGACGACAGTGAAAATTTTGCAGAAGCCATCCTTCGACTCTATGGCGACTCCGACTTATGGTTGCGCCTTTCAAACGCAGGACTGGAAAACATACGCAACTATTTTTCGTTCGAGAAAGCCAGGGAAGCCTTGTCTCGAGCACTGGCCTAAGTCCGCCCCATACCTTCGCGTATTGGCTGAGGTAGAATGCTGGGTTTAGCCCTTTACCAACTGCAACCTCCTAGAGTTCAAGGATTCAGTATGAAGATTCTGGTCGGCTACAAGCGCGTGGTGGACTACAACGTCCGCATCCAGGTAAAGCCCGATGGCACCGGTGTGGTGACCGATGGCGTGAAGCTCTCCGCCAATCCCTTCGATGATATAGCTCTGGAAGAAGCGCTGCGCTTGCGCGAAAAGGGGACAGCTGAAGAGGTGGTCGTGGTGGGTATTGGGCCGGCCGATCTGACCGCCCATTTGCGCAATGGGTTGGCAATGGGTGCCAATCGCGCCATTCACGTCGTTACGCCGGAAGTAATACAGCCTCTTACTGCGGCACGCGTCTTCCTGAAACTGGTGGAAAGGGAGCAGCCCGGCCTGGTCATTCTAGGCAAACAAGCCATTGACGATGACGCCAACCAAACCGGCCAGATGCTGGCGGCACTTTGGGATCGCCCACAGGCGACCTTTGCCAGCAAGATCGACATCGCCTACGGGAAAGTCACGGTGACCCGCGAGGTCGATGCAGGCCTGGAAATCATCGAAGCCGAGCTGCCGGCGGTCATCACCAGTGACCTGCGGTTGAACGAGCCTCGCTTCATCAAATTGCCGGACATCATGAAGGCCAAGTCCAAGCCGATAGACACCATCGAGTTTGCTTCGCTGGGGGTGGATGCGCACGATCAGCTCAAGACCACGCATTACACAGCACCAGCCAAGCGCAGCAAAGGTGTCATGGTGAAGGACGCAGCCGAGCTGATTGCCACACTCAAGCAAAAGGGGCTGCTCTGAGCAGCTGACCGGCCCTAGGGAGACATCCATGAGCAAGATCCTGGTTATCGCCGAACATCTGGACGGCAAGCTGAACCCTTCCACTGCGCGCGCGGTGAGCGCGGCCGCCGCAATCAAACCTGTGGTTATTGATGTGCTTGTGCTGAGCGACCAGGTTGACGCCATCGCCGCAGAAGCCGGAAAGATAGAAGGGGTAAGCCGGGTGCTTACCATTGCCCGCCCCGAAAATGCCCATCTGTTAGCGGCGGTACTGGCCCCCCAAATCGCCAAGGCCGCTGCCGGCTACAGTCACGTGTTCACACCCTCCACCACCTTCGGCAAAGATGTCGCTCCACGCGTGGCCGCATTGCTCGGCGTGGCACAGGTCAGTGATGTCATGAGCGTCGACGGCCCCCATACGTTCAAGCGACCGATCTACGCAGGCAACGCCATCATTACCGTCGAAGCTGATCCTGCGCACGCCGTCGTCGCAACCATCCGTACTGCCTCTTGGCCAGCTGCTGCCAGCGGGACCAACAACGCGCCGGTAGACGCGTTGGCTCTGGACGTGGCGCTACCTACGCATACGCGTTTCATCGAACTCAAGCAGGGCAAGAGCGATCGTCCTGACCTGCAGAGCGCCGACAAAGTCGTCTCCGGCGGCCGCGGAGTAGGCTCGAAAGAGAATTTCGAGATTGTCTACAAATTTGCAGACAAGATAGGCGCTGCCGTAGGCGCATCACGCGCAGCCGTCGACGCCGGCTATGTCCCCAACGAACTTCAGGTCGGTCAAACAGGCAAGATCATTGCTCCCGAGCTGTACATCGCGATCGGCATCTCTGGTGCGATCCAGCACCTTACCGGGATCAAAGATGCCGGTACTATCGTGGCAATCAACAAGGATGCCGAGGCGCCGATTTTTGAGGTGGCGGACATCGGCCTCGTAGGCGATCTGTTCAAGATCATTCCAGATTTGGAATCGGCGCTCGGCTAGCGTAGTCGGCGGCACATCGGCTAAAGGTGACGGAAGAAGACCCTGTCGGACATCCGTCGCCTGCCCACAGCCCCCCCCCCCAGCGCTCGCAAGCATCCAATCAATATTCCGCCCATCAATCGCCAACGGCCCTCCGGTGCTTTATTCACCGTGCGCGCGAAGCGATAATTTCTCGCTCGACAAAGTCTTGCGCTGACGGCAGAACTTCGTATTCTGGCTCACTTCCTCTATCGCGGGGCTTAGTACTCTGCGAGTCACACGTTAGCCAGGAACGAGCAATGAAATTTCCGCACGGCCCCATTCTTTCTACAGTTCTGGCAACGGCTCTCACCGCCTGCGGCAACCAGTCCTCGCCTTCCTCAAGCGCGAATACCACGGCTTCTGCAAAAGCAGATTCATCTTCAGGGGTGTATATCAATGCCCCGATTCCAATGGATGCGATCTCGACTCGCCTGGAACTCCTGGGTCAACCCACCTATAACAAGGACGATGACAGTCTGAATCTAAAAGTCCGCATATCTAATCAGGGGAAGGCTGACCTCATCAGTGCAGGGAACGCCATGGTTCGGCTTGGAGCCATGTTGGTGGGCCCAAATGGCCCCGATCACCCGCCAGGTGATCGTGATTTCGAGCGCATCGATCTACCAAGGATTGCCCCAAACCAATCTTCTGAAGTAACCGTTAAACTGCCGGTACAGCCCCTGATAGATCTTCCCGTACGATTTGACCTCGTACAGGAGGGCGTCAATTGGTTCTCTATTTACGGTCAACCCACGCTAGAGATCGGCCCGTACAGGCGCTGTGATGGCCATAAGAAATCGCTGTGTGATGTCACCGGCAAACCTGTTGCTGGACAGTAAGCAGTTAATCGTGGGTGGCAATCACGTTCGCCGCCCCGATCAATACCATTTCAGATTCTTCGAGGGCAGCTACTCCGATGGACTTTCGTTGTTTCAAGGCCTATGACATTCGCGGCCGAGTACCCGATGAACTCAATGAGACTTTGGCGCAGCGCATTGGATTTGCGTTATCCAATCAGCTTGGGCCTGGCCCCTTAGTTCTTGGCCGAGACGTACGGTTGAGCAGCCCCAACCTGCAAGCAGCACTATCTGATGGGGTGCGACGCAGTGGGCGTGATGTAATCGATATCGGTGTAGGCGGTACTGAGGAGCTCTATTTCCAGACGGCATACCTAAGAGCAGCTGGCGGAGTGATGGTCACAGCCAGCCACAATCCGATGAACTATAACGGCATGAAGCTGGTCCGCGAAGGCGCCCGCCCCATCAGCGGGGACTCCGGGTTGTTCGCGATTCGCGATGCCTGCGCCCAGCCTATTTCCGAGCTAACCCCCACTGGACGCGAGCGCACTCTGGACAACCGCTCCGTCTTCGTCGAGCACCTGCTCAGCTATGTCGAACGCGATACGCTTAAGCCTCTCACGATCGTAGTCAATGCAGGTAACGGAGGCGCCGGGTTGGTTATCGATGCATTGGCACCTCTTCTGCCTTTCAAGTTCATTCGCATACATCATGAACCGGATGGGCGTTTTCCGAACGGCATTCCTAATCCACTCTTACCAGAGTGCCGCGAGGACACCGCCAAAGCCGTCGTACAGCATGGCGCAGACTTTGGCATCGCTTGGGACGGCGATTTCGACCGCTGCTTCTTCTTCGATGCCACCGGGCGATTCATTGAAGGCTACTATCTTGTGGGCTTGCTTGCCACATCAATGCTTCGCAAGCATCCGGGCTCCAAGATCATCCACGACCCTCGATTGACTTGGAACACCATTGAGATGGTGAAGGAAGCTGGCGGGATACCTGTGATGAGTAAAACCGGCCACGCCTTCATGAAAGAACGCATGCGGTCCGAAAATGCGATCTACGGTGGAGAAATGAGCGCTCATCATTACTTTCGAGATTTTGCGTATTGTGATTCCGGCATGATTCCTTGGCTATTGATCGCCAACCTGATCTCGTCCAGTGGAAAATCGCTAGCTAGAATGGTCGAGGATCGGATGGCTGCCTTTCCCTGTAGCGGCGAGATCAATTTTAAGGTTTCCGACCCACAAGCCAGCATTGCCAAGGTGCTCGACCAATACACGAGACACTCGCCGATAATCGATCACACTGATGGCTTAAGCGCAGACTTTGGAAGCTGGCGCTTCAATTTGCGTAGTTCTAACACAGAACCCCTGCTCCGCCTCAATGTTGAATCTCGGAGAGATACGTCTTTGATGCAGCATCAGACGGAGGCAATAGCAGCCCTGCTGCGCGACTAAAAAAGGCTCAATGGAGCCTCTGTGCGCGATGAAAATGCAATTTAAGGTATGCAATGAAGACAAACGTTACAATAACCCGCCCGACCTTGAGTCCAGCCACACAGCACACCAGTCAACCCAGCACTATCATCGGGCATCGGCCAGCTCTAGTTCCGGAATTCATTCATGTCAAAGTGGTTGCCACTCGCTAAAGAGCTTGTCATTTTTGGAATCGTTGGACTCGGTCAGATCGGCTTAGATTGGCTAGTTTTTGTGCTTTTGAGTCAGCAAGGCGTCCCACTGAGTGTAGCCAACACCGCAGGAAGGGTTTCTGGAGCAGCCATCGGTTACTGGCTCAACGGACGATGGACATTTTCAAAAAACTCCACACCGTCGCTGGGGACAAGACAGTTGCTCCGATTCATGGTCTCCTGGTTGCTAACCACAATAATCAGCACCGTCGTAGTCATTATTGCCGACCACAGTCGAGGTCTACACTGGACTTGGATTATCAAACCTATAGCCGACGCCATTCTTGCCTTGATCGGCTTTCTAGCGTCCAAGCTATGGATTTATAAACATCCGCCGGCTTTTTTATAACTAAGCATTTTTAGCAGGAATTTCTCATGAGGACGCAGCAACCAAAGATCGCCGTAATTATTCCAGCGTATAAGGTGCTACCCTTCATATTAGATGTTATAGCCAGAATCGGACCCGATGTCTCGCGGATATTTGTAATCGATGACGCGTGTCCAGATAATAGCGGTCGCTTTGTCGTCGAAAATTGTCAAGATAGTCGTGTAGAAGTAATATTTCACAAGGAAAACCAAGGAGTCGGCGGCGCAGTAATGACAGGTTATGCCGCCGCTATACGTGAGGGGTTGGATATCTTTGTGAAAATTGACGGTGATGGCCAAATGAATCCCGCCCTCATCGATGATTTTATAGTGCCGATTTCACTGGGTCATGCTGATTATACCAAGGGCAATCGATTCTATGACCTAACAAACATAGGCACGATGCCGAAAATACGAATCCTTGGGAACGCGGCATTGTCCTTCATGGCAAAGCTATCCACCGGTTATTGGGACCTTTTTGACCCCACGAATGGATATACCGCAATTCACCGTGAAGCAGCCAAAGTACTACCGTTGGAGCGAATTAGTCGTCGCTATTTTTTTGAAACTGACATGCTGTTCCGCCTAGGAACAATACGCGCCAAAGTCGTCGATGTACCCATGAATGCGGTATATGGGGAAGAAGTAAGCAACCTGAAAATTTCCAAGATATTCGGAGAATTTTTGCGCAAACATGCGGCGAACACTGGCAAGCGCATTTTTTATAACTATTTTCTTCGAGGAATGTCAGTAGCCTCCCTGGAACTACTGTTCGGATTGCCAATTTTCGTTTTTGGCGTGATCTTTGGCCTTTATCATTGGATAAATTCAGCTTATCAGAATATATTCACTCCTATTGGGACAATCATGATTTCCGCGCTGTCGATTCTATGCGGCTTGCAACTAATGCTGGCATTCCTGAGTTTCGACTTTGCTAGCGTCCCGCGACATGCTTTGCACCTAGCTCACAGCCACCAACACACCTCGTCCACCAGAACAACGAGCTAAACCTTGCGCTATTGCTCCACCATCCGGAATTCTCTTTGCTGTATTGCTGGATACCTTAGGGTTGCATATCCAGTTGCGTTAAGCAGGCGGTGATGACTCGAATTTCCCATATTGCACGCGACGTAGGAGGTAGTTACAGATGCTCGATTTTCGCCCAGTCCAAACCGAAAACACCTCGTTACTAGCCTATTCAGAGCTCTTCAAGGCATGCTTCCCCAACGCGGGGCATCTGAATGTTGGTTATCTTAATTGGCTGTACGCGGATAACCCGGACGGCCAGGTTGTGGGCTTCGATGCATATGATGGAGAGCGCCTTGCGGCACATTACGCCTGTATACCGGCCATTCTTGAGCTCTTTGGCCAACGAAAGCTCGGATTGCTGTCGCTGAATACAGCCACTCATCCTGACTATCAAGGCAAGGGCCTGTTCACTCAACTTGCTAGCCGCACCTACGCATTCGCTGCTGATAACGGATTCTCTGCAGTTTACGGTGTGGCGAACGCCAACAGCACACCAGGCTTCATCAAGAAACTCGGCTTCAAATTGGTAAGCCCTCTGGAGGCCCGTTTGGGCATCGGAGCTGCTGCCGCCATAGACTGGAATCGAACAATTCAGTGCGCACAGTTCCGCAGAGTGTGGGACAGCAAGCGAATCTCATGGCGCTGCAGGAACCCCGCAAATCCCGCGAAGATTGTCGCGGTCAACGGACCTGAACTGGAAATGCGCGCTCCTACAGACAAGCCAATGATTTCGGCATGGGCAAGCATACATGGAGACTTTGACGGACTTCCTGCCACCCCATCCCTGCCGACACTTGGAACGCTTTTTCTTGGACTGATGCCTGACGAAGGGTCTCACTTTCGCCTATCGATGAGTATTCCCATGCGGTTCCGTCCATCTCCTCTCAACTTCATCTTCAAATCTTTGGACGCAGAGATGGATGCCTTGGACGCTGGATGCGTTACCTGTAATTTCGCGGATTTCGATGCTTACTAAGCAATTGATGAGCACTTTATTTCTATTCGCTCATCCTGATGATGAGTTCTTTTGCTTGCCTATCATCCAGCGTGAGCAAAGTTTCGGTTCCCATGTCGTTTGCGTCTATCTCACAGACGGCGGATATAACGGACAGTCAATTGAACGCCGAAAGGCAGAAACGATTGCAGCACTTGACAATTATGGCGTGAATACTGAGGACATTCATTTTATCGGCGCCGAAGTTGGCATACCCGATGGCGAACTACACAAGTATTTGGAGCTGGCCCATAGCACGCTGGAAACCAAATGCAAAAATCTATCTCTGCAGCGCGTCTTCCTGCCGGCCTGGGAGGGAGGGCATCAAGATCACGATGCCTGTCATGCCATTGGAGTGATATTGTGCAGTAATCTTGGCCTTACGTATGCGTTGAGGCAATTTTCCCTCTATAACGGCTATCAATGCAGATACCTCTTCAAGGTTATGCGTGCGCTACCCAATAATGGACCTGTAGAGCGAGTTAATGTTTCTCTTGGAAGTGCACTTCGCTATCTAGGTACCGTGCGCCACTACCCTTCGCAATGGAAAACCTGGCTAGGACTGCTACCCTTTGCGGCGCTTCAAGTTCTTCGTTCCCGTAACTACGTTCTACAAATGGTGAACGTAGATCGAATAAAGGAACGCCCTCATCCCGGAATGCTTTTATATGAAAGGCGCACCTCTGTTCGGCACGAGGATATCGCAACATTGCTAGGCAATTTACAGGACCGATTGAGATAACCCCCTCCACAGCGCCGCATATAACTCACCGCAACATATGAACTTTCAGAGAATTTTACCGCGACGCTCAAATTGGCAATGTAGACCTACATATCAACTTGGAACCGCGGAAATTCACAAAAGCAAATGTTGATAAAACTGGTTGCAGCCTTCCGTTAGACCAACTGCCTGTTAGCATCCGAAGCCCATTTATGAAAAATCACACCTCAGAGGACACCACTGCAAATGGCACTATGGCACTCGCCACATGTGCCACCGTAGTGGCCCTAGCTGCCTTATTTGCCAGAATCTTCATCGGTGGTGATGTACCCCACGTGCTGGCGGACGAATATGCGTACGCTGCCCAGGCTAAGGCCCTTTGGTCCAACCAACAACCAGGCCCATTTGTGGCGCAGTCAGGAAATTGGCTCTACATCTTTTTGCAATCGATCAGCTTTGCATATCCTGATAACTTCCTAACGATATCCCGCGTCATAAATGCGCTAAGCGTCTTATCTGCTGGCGGCGCCCTATTCTTCACATTTCGACGCTCCACTAATGATCTGCTAACAGGTCTAATCGCACTCGTCGGCGTTGCGACATTCGGAGCAAGCCATGCTCGGCTGTTTATGCCTGAAGCTATGCAGTTTGCAGTGACAATCTTCCTGATATGTGCCTTTTACAAGTTCGGCTTGGCTCCTTCAGGAATACGAGCATCACTGCTGGGCGTACTACTCGGCATTGGCGGAATGATCAAGATTCATATGTTCTTCTTCGCGCCATGCATACTGATCGGCATCGGCTTGGTCGTATTTATACACCGCTCGCTTTGGAGAAATTTTCTGACGTTAGCCATTCCTTTCCTTATTAGTTTCCTTGCCTCAGCCTATGTAATTCGGTGGGGCATTTCTGGCAACAGAGATATGAATCTGCTCGGATCATTCTATGGAGGAATAGCAGAGCACAACCAAACGTCGCTCGCCAAATTTTCAATGTATTGGTACGTATTTAAGCGACACATTCTGACTCTTCTATTAGCATTCCCATTAACAATTGCGCTATCAGCAATGGCGATCGCCGGACTACGGAGATCACCTTCAAGCATCAATGTTATCCGCTGCACACTGATCGTTGCCCAGTTAGGCATCATCGGCATGCTGCTTGTGACTGCGATATTTACAGTAGACACCGCAGGTACAGGGCCATATGAATCTTACACTAGGATTCATGGCCGATATTATGAACACTATTTGATAATCACACTAATTATAAGCAGCATCTACGCAGGCAATTTCCTTAAGGAAATTGAGGTCAAATATCGAGCTACCCTGCTACTTGTAGCTGGCATAATGCTTATCTTTGCTTTTTCTGCCACACGCAATTTTGGTTGGCAAAACCCTACCGATTTTATTGCAGCATTTGGTTTATATTGGATTCCGGGTGCTCGCGCTGTAGCTCTAGTTATGTACATATCTGCCGCCCTCGCACTACTGCTACGCCCCAATATGGCAAGTTTCGCAGCCATATTGGTAGCCGTCATTTCGCTTGCGTTTCCGGCATTGGCGTACGACCGCTTTTTGATACGTGCGCCAATTTCCGACACGGATAAGGCAGCAAAGCTCGCATCAGATGCAATGTTGGGCACGAAAGAAAATGTTGAAATTATCTCATATCAAACTGATGCAGAGATATATCGTGCAGCATTTCATTTGTTGAATCAGCCATCAACAATGATGGTGACGTCTTCCATAAAGGATCAGCAAACTGCCTGCAACTTGGTTACATCACCGCAGGCCTCGTGGTACCTAGTTATTTATCCCGCCACTCCTATTCATTGTGGAGGGGCGAACGACATAGCGGAGTTCGGGCACGTTGCAGTTTATTCGGCGCATCCTCTATGAACATCAAATCAGTCTGCCTTGCAGGGTGCGGCTCGCCCCGTCGTAGGAGCCATGGTCCGTTTCACGCACTTTCTGAGGCCGACAAGCTTGGCAAACGCGGAATTTCATGCACCTTAGGCGCCCAACCAAATCACCTGAATAACTGAGGTTCAACACATGCCAGGAGATAGAAACAGGAAGCTACCCAGAAAAGAACATCGGTACGTGCTCGCCATGTTTTTTGTTTGGCTGATGTTTTTCCTTAGTTTGTCGCCAACAGTCTTACTGTGCACCGCCGCTACAGTTCATACGAGAGTTGAGCGCAACCACTTTATCGGTAATTTGCCTCTAATTGGGAAGGTGTATCAAGCAGCTGACAAATGGTACTCGGACTATGTAAGTCCCGTGGAAGAGCTTCGAGTATTGGCACCCTTCCCGCCCAGCTGGCAGGGGCATTGGTATAACTTCGACAGTAACTATGTGGCCTTTGAAAGCTGGTACGGCGACAACTAGCCCTTCGTGACCTGATGATCAGGGCAAAGAATGAGGTCGACTATCAGCTTTTCCGCTCTTCTTCGCGAGTTTATTACGGCAAGGATGGCTACATATATGGTCGCGCGCTCGTGGACAGAGAACTACCAGCGACGGAAGAACTACTGGATACCACCGAGAAACTAAATGCTGTTTATAACGGAGCCGTAGCATACGCCAAGAAAATACAGGCGGAAGGTATTACTCCGATATTCGTTTTGCCTATGGAGAAGCAGTATCTTGTCCCCGACAACCTACCCTTCTTTGCACCCCGTATTCCTCAAAGCAGCAACTTTATGGCCCTCTATGACCGTCTCATGGGCGATCCAAGAATTCATTTTATAGATGTTTACGGCATACTGAAGTCGCTTCGTAACCAATATCCGATTTACTACAAGCAAGATTTCCATTGGACCGACATGTCAGCGCTTGCGGTTGCGAAGCAGACGACAGACATGATTGCCGACATGGAAAATTCTTCAGTTCGCTGGGATCACCCGATAAAAGTCCGATACCTTCCTACGGCCGGGGCAGACGCACGGTTCTCCGCGCGCCTCAATGTAAAGGATCAAACATTGGAACCTGAGCTAACCTTGATTTGGCAAGATATACACACCGTCAACAAGCTTGACCCAAGAACAACCGGACTTGAATTTGAAACTGACATGCTCAATCGAAGGGATTTGCTACCTTCAACCTGCATGTACGGAAATAGCTTCAGTGACGGCATGCTATATGCCGGCCTCACGGATTACTATCAGAAGTTCACGAAGCTCGACCGTGCACAACCTCTAAGCCGCGTGCCCGATTTAATTAAAGGGCGCTGCAAATACGTAATAATCCAGGTGCTGGATATCCAGACTGATCATTGGGCGTCGCTCAGATAATAAAATTTGCTGAGCAGCAAACTTTCGTAAGGAGCGGCTTAGGCCCAAGCAGGGGATGTGACATGATTTTTTCTTCGCCTTTTTTCTTATTTGTATTTTTCCCGGTTTTTTTCCTGCTTTATTCGCTCCTGCCAAGAGCGCTACGTAACAGCTTCATTCTTCTGGCCAGCCTTGCATTTTATGTTTGCGGAGCTGGCGCACTCACGGTCGTGGCTCTTAGCTTGGTATTCTTTAACTGGGCTTTGGCAAGGCTTATTGGGAAGATCAAGAAAGATCCAGCGCGACAAGTTATGGCTCGCGCAATATTCCTGTCTACCGTCCTTATTAACTTGAGTCCCCTTATATTTTTTTAAGTACCTAGTTTTCTTTATTCACACCTTAAGCGACATAACCAGAGTAGAGCTATTTTCAGGCATAGACAGCTGGAATATCCTACTACCACTAGGCATATCCTTTTATACATTCCACTTTATCTCTTATATGACTGACGTTTATAAGGGGAGAATTCACCCCGAAATAAGCTTGCGAAAATTCGCAATATATATCTTCCTATTTCCCCACCTGATTGCGGGACCTGTGGTTCGCTACTCCGAGATCAAGCAACAACTAGATTTGAAGCGTCGAAGAATCATTAGAAATGACGTTTTTTGGGGTATGGCCATATTCGTCATTGGACTTTCCAAGAAAGTCTTAATTGCAGAACCGCTGGGCGCCGTCGTAGATGCTGTACACACGTCAGGGGTTGCAATTACAACCTATTCCGCCTGGATAAGCGCGTTTTGCTATTCCTTCCAGATCTATTTTGATTTTTCTGGTTATACCGATATGGCTATCGGCATGGCGCGCATGCTCGGGTTTCGATTCCCACGTAATTTCAATCGCCCCTATGCGGCTCATAGCGTCACTGAATTCTGGCGCAGGTGGCACATGACGCTATCGCGCTGGTTTCGCGACTACCTCTATATTCCGCTTGGTGGTAACAGGGGTTCTACGATCCAAACTTATAGAAATCTGCTCATCGTTTTTGGTTTGTGCGGACTCTGGCACGGTGCAGCTTATACGTTCCTGATTTGGGGATTCGGACACGGCGCATTACTTGTAATTGAGCGTGCCGGTATTCTGAAAACAGACAAATATCGCTTGGGAAGTTTCCCTGTATTTCTTTTCGCCACAATATTGTGGGTGCCATTCCGCGCGGAAAACCTCACTCAGACAGGACGTATCTTGGCAGGGATGTTTGGTCTCGCACACACCCCGCTGTGGATTGAGGCAAATCGGGCACTGGTAGATTTCAAGGTCATTTGCTTATTGGCCTTAGCGTCGGTCATCTGCCTTGTAGGAGATAAGTTATTTTATCGATTACGCGGAGCTAGTTTCAGACACCCGGGGCTTGTGGGCGCGTATTGCTTGATTATCTACATTTGGGCTTGCATCTCCGTGGTTGAGCACGGCTTTCACCCCTTCATCTATTTCAAGTTCTAGCAGACTGTAAGATCGTTTCAAAAACCATTGCACACGATCTCGCGGGCTCAGTGATACAAGTTACTACTATCAGTCGGGACAGGAATCGGCGGCCTGGGTGGGCCGCCCCTCAACGTTTCCTAATTATGAAGGTTAGTTTGCCACGAGGTTCAGAGCTAGATCATCTGCATTGCAGCCATCTGTTTGCTGACGACATGGAAGAAGTACAAAGACCTCGCAACTGAGCGTGATCAATAGGCCACTGACTGACCCTGGTTTATCATGCAAACGGAGTAAGCGTCACCCCAGCTCACCTCGCGACGATCGCATGCATCTTGTTTCATACCGCCATCGACTTTCAACCGGAGCGATTCGATGGCTACCAAGCAAACGTATTGGCAAACGCACCTGGATGCCTGGCGTCAAAGCGGTCTGAGCCAAGCCAGTTACTGCAAACAACACAGCTTGTCCCTATCCAGTTTTGGCTACTGGTTGCATCGGCGCACCACGTCCACGCCACCCGCCGCGGCGCTTCCCATCATGGCGGCCAAGCCGTTGCACGAGACGCAGCTGGAAGTACGTTTTCCCAACGGATGGTCGGTCCGGCTTGCGGCCAGTGCTGAGAGCTTTCACCTTGTGCCGCTACTGCGCGAGTTGGCTGCATGCTGAGCCCGACAGGTTGGTGGTTGGTCACCGCACCGATGGATTTGCGCAGCGGGATGGATCGCCTGCTGGTCTATGTGCGCCAGACCTTGGGTCACGATCCTTTCGCCGGGGCTGCGTATGTGTTTCGCAACCGCAGCGCCTCGCGAATCAAGCTGCTGCATGCCGATGCGCAAGGTGTGTGGCTGGCCGTGCGCCGTTTGCAGCAAGGTCATTTTGTGTGGCCGCGTTCGGACGAGACGATGTGGCCCGTGAGCGAAGCGCAGTTCGCCTGGCTATGCGCCGGTGTGGATTGGCAGCGATTAAGTGCGTCGCCCACCCTTGCACAGCAGCTTTGATTCGTTACGCTTCACGCCTATGGATCATGCCGCCATTGCCAACCTGGACGACGTGCAACAGCTGCGTGCCTTGCTGTTGGAACAGATGCACGTCAACGCCAGGCAGCAGCAATCGATCACGTTCAAGGACACCACGATCGCCAAACTGAAGGCGGAGAATGCGCGCCTGCGTCGCCTTCAGTTTGCAGCACGCTCAGAAAGACTGAGTGCCGAACAGCGCGATCTGTTCGAAGAGACGGTAGCCGAAGAGATGGCGGCGGTCGAGGCTGCATTGGCGGAACTTGATACCGATATGTCCACCCAGCGCACGCCTGATCGCGTCAAAAAGGCGAGCCCGCGCCGTCCGCTGCCTGATCATTTGCCGCGGGTGGAAACACGACATGCGCCAGCGAGTTGCCGCTGTGCGGAGTGTGGGCATGATTTGGTGCATGTACGCGATCACGTCAACGAAAAACTCGCTTGCAAACCGCTTGAGTTTTACGTTCAGCGGGACGTCTATCCCCAATACGCCTGCCGCCAGTGCGACACGATGGTCAGCGAACCGGTCGCGCCGGCTATCATCGATCGCGGGATGGCCGCACCGAGCCTGCTGGCCCAGGTGGTGATCGCCAAATACGTCGATCACCTGCCGCTGTACCGTCAAGAAGCCATCTACCTGCGCAGCGGTATCGAGCTGCCGCGAGCAATGCTGGCCGAATGGATCGGTGCGTGTGGTGTGGCCTTGCAGCCCCTGGCCGATCGCCTGCGTGAGCAAATGAAGGCCATTGCCGTCCTGCATGCGGACGAGACCCCGGTGGGCATGCTCGATCCGGGAAGCGGCCAGACCAAGCGGGCGTACCTGTTTGCCTATCGCACGGCGACCGGGCCGCCGATCGTGCTGTTCGACTTTTGCACCCGTCGCAGCGGTGAGCATGCCCGGCGCTTCCTGGGCGATTGGCGCGGCACGCTGATGGTCGACGACTACGTCGGCTACAAGGCGCTGTTCCGTGACGGCATCACCGAGCTGGGCTGCTGGGTGCATGCGCGCCGAAAATTTTTCGAGCAGTACCAAGCCAGCGGCAGCGCGTTGGCCAAGGAAGGCTTGGCGCGCATCGCCGTGCTGTATCGCATCGAAGAGGAAGCGGCCGGCATGGACGCGTCGGCACGGTTGGCTCATCGCCAGCAACACGCGGTGCCGGTGCTGCACGCCTTCAAGGCGTGGTTGATCGAGCAACGCAAGACCACCGTCGGTCAGAGCAACACGGCCAAAGCGATGGATTACACCCTCAAGCGCTGGGATGCGTTGGCTCGCTACGCCGAGGATGGCCGTTATCCGATCGACAACAACCCTATCGAGAATGCCATCCGGCCGATCGCACTCGGGCGCAAGAACTGGATGTTTGTCGGCGCCGAACGCGCAGGGCGTCACGCGGCTGACATCATGGGCTTGTTGGCCACCGCCAAGGCCAATGGCTTGGATTCGCATGCGTGGTTGACCGATGTGCTGACGCGCCTGCCCACGACGCTCGATCGCGATATCCACACGCTCTTGCCACTTGCAGGTCAACCTGTTCGCTGATCACGGACGCGGTGGCGTGTCCATGTGAGGTTGGGTGACGCTTACCAAACGGAAGCGCTTGACACGGGCATGAGCAGGCGCCGTTCGGCTTGCAATGGTCGACCGCTGTAATTTGCCACCTAACTCGCTATCCTGGGCTCTCATCACAGGGTTATGACGTTGAAGAGCCACCGATACCACGAGTTAGATACTCTGCGCGCGGTAGCCGCACTCGGCGTAGTGTGTTGGCACTATGTCAATGCTTTTCAGGCGGCACCATTTGGCCACGTGCTTGCGCCGTTCTTTCGGCGCGGACTGCTTATGGTGGATTTTTTCTTTATCCTATCGGGCTTCGTTCTGGCGCGCGCTTTTTGGACCCCACAAAGATCCGGACAGCTCGTATGGAATGTTTGGTCCCGTGTCGCCCGGCTCTATCCGCTGCATTTGACGACGCTCGTAATCGTCGCCTTGCTTCAATGGTATCTTGTAGCTGCATTGAAATCGGGTCCCTTTGTCTATCATGACAACAGTCCCTACAACCTCGGTCTGAACCTGCTTTTACTGCAGAATTCAGGCCTGCAGAACGGCGCCTCTTTCAACGCTCCATCGTGGTCCATTTCAACCGAATTCTTGGCCAATGTCGCCTTCCTTGCGATCATCACCCTCCCGCGCAAAGCGGCGGCCGTGGGAATGGCGACTCTTGGTGGAGTTGCCCTATATGGCCTGATTTCTCACGGCATTATTCAGGGCGGAAATATCTTTGGAGTCTTTGATGGCGGGATCGTGCGGACTTTCGCGGGCTTTTTCCTCGGCGTAGGTCTTTATAAGTTGCATCAGCACACCGCGAAGGGCGAGTATCGACTGACATTTGATCTAATAACCCTGATCACCATGGTGCTGATCGGAATCTACCTTGCGTCGCCATCCTGGTGGTCCAAGCAAGGAGACGCACTCTGCTCCTTTGTCGGCTTTCCACTGGTTATCTTCGCGACTATTCGCACAAGGTTTTTTCACTCGCTATTTTCAAAGCCGATACTTGTCTATCTTGGCGAAATTTCGTACTCCATCTACCTGGTGCATTTTCCGCTGCAATTGCTGTTTCATGTCGTTGAGACATCATGCGGAATACATTTCGCCTATGGCAGCCGATGGATGTTTGCGGCATTTATGGTGGCGGTGATCAGCACAGCGTCAATCACCTATAGATGGATTGAAGTTCCAGGGCGACAATGGATGATGTCCTGCCTTAGTCCACGTCTGAGGCCAATCCCCGACGACTCAATGAAGGCCCACTAGCGGGATCCGAAAAGACCATATGGCGCTTCAGGAATCCCCTCTACGGCAAAAAGCACTCGCCACTACATTCCATTCCGCTAACGGAAACAAATTGCTGTGGGATTTTGGTCAACTTTTAGTTTGAAGTGTGCTCCTCGGATGAAGAGTTGACTCCATTCAACTCCTCGTTCGAACGCATCAGCACAATCCGTCTTACGAACTCAGCGAAGAACGCCCGCTAGAATTTCCCTTTCGTCGGGTAGCGCAACGTAATCCCATACTTCTTGACGCCGAGAACTCTCCACAAAAGTGGTTCTATCGAGCGGCCTGCCTAGAATGTCAAATATCAGATACTGCTTCTCTGAAAAAAAGTCGTGAACTTCCTCTGGAACGACATCGTAAGCAGCGTAGGAGCTTTCACCGAATTCGAAGCTAATAATCGGTCTGAACCGCTGAATGCTGACCGCCGCGCCCTTAATGACATTCCATTCCGCGCCTTCCGTGTCAATCTTGATGTAATCCAGCCGTGGCCACTCAGCAATGACGTCATCCAGTCGACGCATTTCCACCGTAATATGCGCCACCCGAGTTTCACTGTCGTAGTGCCGCTCTTTCATGCCTGAATAGGCGAGTGCATCTAGTGCAACACAAAACTCCGTGGTTCCCGCCTCATCCGACAGTGCGTAGGGAACGACGTCAACATGCGAGCCACTATATTCGGACTCCATGCGGCCTTTAAGTTTTGCATATAAATCCGGAAGAGGCTCACAGAGTAGAGCTCTACCTCCAGGTTCAACAATACGCAACATTTCCACTCCGTGGCGGCCTATGTGTGCCCCGACGTCCACTACAAACATACCGGGCACAAGGAAATGTTCGTAAAAACCTTGCAGCTTTACTTCAAAGTCCACGACATCCTCCAGAAGATGTTTCCCGTTATCTAACGTCAACGCAATAAAGGCTCAGGTGCTCCACATTTATGCGCCTGCAAAGACCAAGCCCAAGCGTAGACTTCTCCAACCCATACCACAACCCTTAGACATTAGACGTAATGAATTTGAAATCTTTTATGAAAAATCTGCGCAGCTAGAAATATACCTCCATGCAACCCCTTCAGCTCGCCAGATCCAATATCTGCTGAGCCATCGAGAGATAGCTGTTGCTTTCCGCCCAGCGCTTCGCTTCCTCTGCCAACTCCAACCATTCATTTTCATCGCGAAGAAGCTCAGTAATTGCATCAGCGAATGAGCGGCCATTTCTCGACTTGACCACTTTGGCGACATGTTGAAGCATGGAAAATATCTTCGAACTCGAAATCACAAGCGGCACGCCTGCCGCCAAAGCGACATTAGCCGCAGCACTAGCACCTTCGCTTGAATCAGCATACGGCAATATAACCATGTCGCATTGCGACAACCCGGTAATTATTTTCTCTATATCGATAAACGATGTATCGATTGTGACGGCCTGCCGCAGCCCTTCTTGCTCAATAAGAGAAAGGCATCTCTGGACAAATGGAGATTTCTCTTCACCGGGATATATAGCGTGCCATCCTTTATATCGAAGGCCTGGAAACTCCTTTCTCAGCAATTTAATGGATTCCAGCGCTACATCAATACCCTTATATTCACGGAAGAAGCCAAAACCGCCTATGACTGGGTCGGCATTCGTGCGAGAACGGGAAAGTTTGGCATCGCTACTAGTAAGAACTCGCACCGGAAGAGGGCGGACTATGATATTGCTGATTTTAAGGTTCTCAGCTTCGCGACGACTGTGTACGAAAATTTCAGCCCCGGCTTCTGCTAAAAGAGCTACCTGTCCCTGCTCCAAATGTGCCGCATCGTGGCATTCGATGATGACTGGGATGCTCCGTCTTTTTGCCGCAACCACCATTTTGCTATATTCGCCAACACTCAGAAATCCAGTGTGATGTTGGAGAACAACAATGATGGGACGTACCATATCCAATGCCGACTCAAAAGCTGTGAGATCTACGTAGCTTTCGCGCCACAATTTGTTGTCCCAGCGCCACCCTCGTATCACGGGAAAACGCAAATCCGATGCGACCCCCGTAGGCTCGTGCCCTGTCAATAAATTGCCGAACATCACCACGTTAGCACCAGCGTCTCTCAACGCGTCAGCGAGGTACTGGGTATGTTCGGCAATGCCGCACGCAGTGCCCCATGTGGAAAACATCAGTAAAGGAGACTTATTTCTTTCTCTATGGGTGGCGTAATAGCGCAGCTCCGCACCCAATACCCGAGAGATCACCTCCCAGCTAAATCTTTTCTCCACAAACGCGAGGCTTGCTAGACGTCGTTCAACGCTAATCGGTTCATCGAGTAGCTGCTTGAGCGTACTGCCAAAACTTCCTCGGGTCTCAATGATGATCTCCCCTTTTACCGTGTTCTCGTCCGTGATACCGCGCGCGCCCACTCGAGTTGTTAGAACTGGCAAGCCAGCCGCAAGGAAGTCGAACATCTTAACGTTCGTGCCGGCCCCAGAGAACATCGGATTAATGGCCATATCTGCCGACAAAAGAAGCTCCCACTTCTTTCGCTCATCCACAACGCCCGCGCAAACGATATTTTGCGGCAATGCATAAGATTGTAGATATTCTCCGACGCCACCAATAAGCAGAAAGATCGCTTGCGGAATTTGGGGTGCGAGCTCCTCGACTATGAAGCGCCCTGCTTCGGCATTGGGACCATACTGGCTCCCCATGAATACAACACACATCCGTTTTTGCCTGCCTCGGCCAAAAACGTTTTGCGCCACACCGTCCCTGGCCGAGATCAAACCATCCTTTGAATACTTGATAAAGGTACCGTTGGGTGCAATCCGGAGCTTTTCTCGCTGGACTTCGTAGATGGACGAAAAGAGCTCAACTTCTTCACCAGAACAGCAATAAACGAGATCACTCCTGGCAAGCAAAGATGCTTCTGAATCAGCAACGAGCTCCAATAATTGATTGGATTGCGGTAGGTCGTCATGTAGTGAGACACGCAATACAGATTCGACGTTTTGAGAATCATAGACTACTAAATGGTGAGCCTGGAGGTCACCCGCTAGTGGCGGGTAGCACCAAGGGTGAGAAAATACAACGACGTCGGCTCGTAGCATCTCTCGGCGAGCCGTAGCGAGATAATCTGGCGAAAGCTCAACTTGCAGGGGAAACTCAAGATCGATCATGCTCCTTCCCGCCATACGATCTGCGGTCTCTCTGGCGGCCCGGTAGTGCATCTCACTAAGAGGTACACATATTTCTCTCAGGCTATCGGTCAGCATCTGATCCTTGTGCTTCTCACCAGGCCAGTCATAACTGCCGACGTAAACCGTCTCGATATCAGCACCCAAATCATGGTAGAGGCCCAGCAAGCGCTGTCGCCCCCCACCGACCGCTGGCGTGATAGGCTGCATGTCCAGAACGACAACTTTCAATTTTTCCATTACGCAACCCCGGCAGCTTCCAGCAGACGCTGAGCTACTCGCTCCCAACTCATAGATTGAACCCACCGCAATCCGTTTTGCCCAGCTTGATACAATTCTTCGCGATTGTTGAACAAAGACTCGAAGGCGTCGGTCAACGCATTAGCATTGGGCGCCACAACGAGTCCGCCCTTCACATTGCGAACAATCGAGGCGGCCTCACCTGAATCCTCGCAAGTGATGACGGGTTTGCCGCTGGCAAACGCCTCCAACGTGACGTATCCATAGTCCTCGCGCATTGGCGCAAACGGCACTGCAAGTGCTCCAGCGTACAGTTCTATCAATGTCTCATCTGAAATCCGTCCCAGAAATTCGATGCGCGGATCGCCATTCGCTAGCGCTTTAAGCTCGGTCTCCGCTTCACCTATCCCGGCAATCTTTAGCCTAAGTGGCAATTGTGTACCCTTCAACGCGTTAATAATTAGGTCGACGCGTTTCCAGGCATGTAATCTACCAGGCAAAAAGAGATAGTCCCCTTGTTCTCCCTGCCTGAACGCGCTCTGCCAAAGCGGTGGGTGCAGGACGTCAGACGCAATACCATTCCAGCGCAATAACCGCTTGGAAACTTCTCGTCCGATCGAAAACACCTTCAAGCAGTGAGGCGGAGACAAACCAAGCGTATCCAGCCTATGGATGAGATCGCGCTGATCGATAATCTCGTTAGACGGTTGCACAAACGTTTCCTCGAACATGTCATAGAAAACCCGGATGGTATGAACCAGGTAGCAGACATGCTTCGAGTGTCGAATCATCCACGTGGGAGCCTTGGTGGAAACGACCACGTCGAACTCTTGCAGCTGCAAATCGTAACAACCGAGATAATTACGTTTGATGCGATCAAAATTCGGCTCATCAATGGTGACTGCCACCTCCTCCGCTTCGTAGCCAAGATTGCGGAATGCACTTACCAAGGCTTCATAGAGCCTTTCCGCCCCCCCTTGCTCCCCTGCGCTGCCTCGCGCCGTAACTACCGCGATGCGCACTGTTATTTACCGAGGCGCCTGAGATCAGCATCGACCATCATGGTGATCAGTTCTTCCAACGAAGTCTTCGGCTTCCAATTCAGTTTTGTCATTGCTTTCGCCGGATTGCCTAGCAAGACGTCTACTTCCGCAGGCCTGAAGTAGGCAGGATCGATCACCAGGTAATCATCCATCTTAAGATTCACGTGCCCGAACGCGATGCGGCACATTTCCCTGACCGTATGCGTCTGCCCCGTGGCCACTACGTAATCATCCGGCGTCTCCTGTTGCAGCATAAGCCACATTGCCTCTACGTAGTCGCCTGCAAAACCCCAATCGCGCTTTGCGTCGATATTGCCCAGGCGTAGCTCTTTTTGCAGTCCCAGCTTTATGCGGGCAACGGCATCGGACACCTTTCTCGTGACAAACTCGATGCCACGCAGCGGCGACTCATGATTGAACAAGATGCCGCTGGATGCATGAAGGCTGAAGCTTTCGCGATAGTTCACGGTTGCCCAGTGTGCCATCAATTTAGCCACCCCATAGGGGCTTCGTGGGTAAAACGGGGTTTTCTCATCCTGCCTTTCTGCCTGGATCAGGCCGAACATTTCACTCGTGGAGGCCTGGTAAAAGTGCGCCTTGGGATTCACGATACGCACGGCTTCCAGCACATTAAGTGCCCCCACACCATCCACTTGTGCCGTCAGCAGGGGCTGCCGCCAAGAACTCCCGACAAAGCTCTGGGCGCCGAGGTTATAAACTTCATCTGCTTTTGACAGTTCTACCGCACGAATAAGCGAAGAAAGATCGGTCAAATCACCATCAATGAGCTGGACTTCACGTTCAATTCCCAGCTCACGAAGCCGCCAAAGGGTATCAGTGCTGCGTCGCGGCAAAACACCGTGAACCGCATACCCCTTGCTTAGTAGCAATTGAGCTAGATAAGCCCCGTCCTGCCCCGTGACACCGGTGATCAATGCATTCCTACTGCTAAAGCTCATGGATTATTCCTTGCGTCTTCTAATATGTCTTTGAGAGTCGTTTCAATCGATATCTTTGGCGCCCAGCCCGTATCACGGCGTAACCGATCAGCATTGGCCACCATACGCCGCTGATCGGCCGGACGAAGCCGCGCTGGATCTTGCCGAATTTCTGGCGATACGCCTGCGAGCCTGCACATCCCCTGGATCAAATCCCTGATGCGCCGCTCCTCGCCGGAACCGACCACGTAAATGCGGCCGGTGGTACCTTTTTGCAGAAGCACCATATAAGCGTCAACCACATCTCGCACATCCGTGAAGTCCCTGGTTGTATCAATATCCCCTACATCCAGTACTGAAGCTTGCCGCCCCTCGGCGATCGCCACAATCTGGCGAGCCATGGCGGGAAGCACAAACTGCCGCCCCTGCCCTGGCCCCACGTGATTGAAAGGGCGCGCAATGATCACATCCAATTGGTCCGAGCGATGCCATTGCAAGCACAATTGCTCCGCCGCCAGCTTGCTCACTGCGTACGGATTTCTAGGTTCTGGGAGTCGATCCTCGTTAAGCGGCAGCATGGATTCCGGAACCTGTCCATAGACGTCGCCGGAGCTGACATAGATCAACCTGCCCTGGAATTTGGCTCGCTTCAAAGCCTGTAGCAGATTGAGCGTACCGATGACGTTAATTTCCAGGGTTTCCTTCGGATTTTCGAAAGCCCTGGGTACGAAGCTCTGGGCAGCCAGATGAATCACAGAATCTGGCTTTGTGTCCCGTATCCACTCGGCCACCATCCCTTCGTTACGAATGTCCCAGCCCTTTGGCGGTACTAGCAAGGCCCCTGGCAACTGCAACGCACCACTCTGCGCCATGGCAGCGATGTGGCGGCCAACAAACCCACCAGCCCCTGTTACCAACAGGCGCCCAATGTAGCGAGACTGGATCATGGTTTTTTGGCCATCACGGCGTAATCGGGCGCGACGTTGAATTGCGCCAGCATGAAGTTAACGGACGATGCCCCTGGGATATCTTCGGACAATAAGGGTGGGGCGTTCAATTCTCGCGCAACCGTGAGCCTCTCTACCGACACATCCTGAAACCCGCGAGCCTGCACCATCCATTGCAGCGCAGCAGGCGGAATCGGATTTTTATGCGTGGGATCCAGGTAAAACGTATGCGAGCCCACCCCCAGATTTTCGGGGTTGGGGGTTTCCAACAGAAGCAAACCGCCTGGCATCAACACCCGGCGCGCCTCGTCCAGCAGAATGACAAGTTGCTCAAACGGCAGGTGTTCGACCAGGTGCATCGAGGTTATGGCGCCTACAGAAGAGTCCGGCATGGCGCTTAATATGCCGATGGCATCTCCTTCCGCAACGTCCAGGCCGTTTCCGCGACAGATCTCCACAAATATGCGATTGAGATCGATACCGCGTCCCGCCAGGCCGTGCTCCCGCAGCAACTCCAGCCATTCGCCACGCCCGCACCCAATATCCAGAACCGGAGCTTCTCGGGTGCCCGCCATCGCACCGCGCACCATCTCAATGTACGGCTCAACTCTTTGACGCACGAGATCACGCCCCCCTCTGAAGTGGTCTTCGAAAGCCACGTAAAAGGGGTCCAGATCGACGACGTGATGTTGCGGCTCGTGTTGTGGCTCGACCTTGGCCGAGCTGCTCAATTCAGTAAAACGTTGCTCGACATCCGATTTGTTCTCGATGAGTTGCGCCGCCAGCGACTTCAGCTCAGCACTTATAGCGTCGAGCGGTTGCGGGACGCTCATGTTCGCCAATGTATGAATAATTTGCTCAACGCGCCGCTGTGCCCCCAATAACGCGCTGCTTCGTTCATGCAACGCCGCTGTGCCCGACTCGTATTCCGCTTTGACGCGCGTCAGCTTCAGCTCCGCCTGCTCCTGCATACGCCTGAGCTGACCAGCCAGTTGCTCAACTTGAGCTCGCAACCTCTCTTGCTTACTTCTTATCCACTCGATACCACTAAGGTCCACCCCAGCAAGCAGTGAATCGATATTTGTCACCTTTGACTGCATCGAACTTACAGCTGTGTCAAGGCTTGCCAGTTGCGTAGCTACCTCCCGAACGCTCGGCTCGATCTGGTGTTTGATCTCTTCTCGACTGGAGAACGTGGCAAGCCTGCCATCAAGATCATTGCGCCAATCATTGAGGGCGCTCGACACGCAATTGAGCGTTTCTCCCAGCATGCGGATCTCATGTTCATGCCGTGCTGCCTCCAGAGAGTAACGGTGCTCTGCGTGACCAAGTTTGACCAGCGCATGCAACCAACGAAGAATAGGTCCAACAAACCGCAGTCTCTCCCACTTACGCAAAGTATAAGGAACAAGTAACCCGTCAACGTGGACGCCCCGTGCAACCCCTTCACGAGACCAACGGATCTCCCCCAGGATCTCAATCTTGGAAATAAGCCCGTCGCGCAAGTGCGTCAAGTAACGTTCCACTTCTCCTTGACTGGGATCCCGCCTTAGCAGAATTCGGAAAACTGTCGATACGAAATCGATATCCGAAAATGCCAAGAACTCGCCAAGGACGTATTCGCGCTTAGCCGCCAATTTAGGGACTGCAGTCTGCCACCGTGGAAACATCGTGGTTTCCTCCACAGGGTTCTTGATTGCCGCGCCTTCACCCACCCCAGCTCGACGTCTAGCTACTTCAGCGCGGACACGGCGCATGATCTCTGATGTCGGCAATCGGCCTGCAGTGACGTCCTGCGGAGATTGTTGCGGCACCGACTGATCGTTATCAAGCTCATGCCTGATCTGCTCCATCAGCTGCTCAAGATCGATATGGTCGTATTTGCTCATGTTTCACTTCCGGACAGGGAATGCTGTAGAGGAGCACAGATTTCTTTCAACTTTTCTGCACTTTCGCTCCACGTACTCCAATGATGGCTGACGTCATTGATCACGTTTGTGTTGCTAAGCCATGTTAGCAACGTACACATCAGCGCATCGTGCTCTGATCCGGAGAAAAAAACAGCAGAATCTCCCGCTATCTCTCTGAAAACAGGCAGATCCCTGAGAAGCAACGCCAAGCCATAGCGCCCCGCCTCTGCGATCGGAAGACCGTAACCTTCGCCAAACGAAGGAGCCAAGAGAGCGTCACAATCGCTGTAAAGACTGATAAGAGCTCTATCGTCAGGGCGATCTATCCAGTGAAGCCTGTGGCCTGCTTCCGGATGATTGGTTATACGCTCAACTAAATCGTCAACTTTCCAGCCCACTCTTCCGGCGATGACCCATTCCACAGAGGCGCCTTGCCGCCAAAGTTCTTCGAACGCCGCAAGTGCTTGCGCGTGTCCCTTACGCGGTTCAATCGTTCCGACAGTAAGCACGCGTTTAACCCCATCCGGCTTCGGAGACAACGGAGAGCGAACAACAGGCACCGGAATAAAATCAGCACCCAGCGGCATTACTCGTATATCCAGACTCGACGCATCCAGGCCCCGCTCCGTCATGACCTTCGAAACTGCCAGAGCCGTGCATTGCGAAATACATATAAGTTGATGGGCCGAAGCGGCTGCCACGCGCAGCCATGCTTCGAACGCTTCGGATACGCCATCGGGAAACCATGCCGGATGGCTGATAGGTAAGGTGTCGTGCATCATCAAGGAGATGGGAACGCCTCGCTCCTTCAGCGCACCGAGTGCCTTTCCAAGTAATAAGGCGTGTTGGCGGCAAAAATCCAGTCCAATGAAACGATCACCCTGGCTTGGGTTAATCGGCTCATCGATAGCCCACTCCTCAACGAACATACCAAGGAACGAGCACAAAAATGCATTTGCTTCTACGTAGATTCCGCGTGGGTCGAGCTTTACCGGCTGAATTCTCACGTTCTCTGGAGGTGCCAGGATTAATTCGCCGAGTATGCGCCTTGTCACTCTTTCTACGCCGGCGCCCAGGTCCTCACGGGCAAGCTCAGTAACGTCAATAAACCAGCGGGCTCGCTGGTCTCCAGCAAGCACCCGAACGGAATTCATCCATAGGGGAAAGGATTGGGAGCGGTGCGCATTTACACCCTCACCACTTGATAACAAAGGGCCATCAATCTGCTCTCGTCGCGGAAAAATTCCGCGCAAACGGCGAAGCGGCGCCGTCACGCGCCAGCTTAAACTCTGACGCATTCCCTCAATCTGCTGGCGTAATGCATCAGCACGCGCCGCCTGCTCCACCAGGCTTAGCCACAGCCTGCGCTCATCCAGAACGGAGGTTGCCGCCTTTTTGCAGTCACCAGTGAGCATCGAATATCCTCCTGACCGGATAGCCCGATTGATTGCTCAATCTATGCCCCTATCAGACACGTTCGATCCAGGCCTCAAAATTTCCATGCGTGGCGGAATCCAGGCTGACCCGACGAATGTTGGATGTGCAACGTTGGTCACCGTAAAGACCAGAGCCAAGTCACGCCATTGATAGTTTTTTATCAAATGGGTTTCAGCATCCGTGAGTGCCACAGATATGGAATAACTTCCGGGCCCAAGGTTTGCGGGGAAGTGAGCAAGCACTTCCACGTCCTCACCCGCCGACAGCCCATGAAATACGTGATCTGTGTAGTGCGTGTTAGTGCCGAATATTTTTTGCCCGAGCCGATCACGTATCAGATAGCCGAAGACCAAGCGCTTAATCGGATCATGCGCCCTGATTTTTGCACGAAGCGTAATGGGTTGCCCCACACCGACGTATTCGACAGATCGACCTTCATCATCAAGCAATGCCAAAGCTTCAATGCTCGCCTCGCCCGTGCCGGACTCAGTCGCCACAGCTCCTTGCGTAGTACGGGCCGTACGTATCTTGCTGTTTTCCTTCTCAGCAATGAGCGCGTTGTAGTAGTCCAATACTTCTTGTGGGTCACCATCTAGAACTATACGTCCACCATCAAGCAAAAGGGCTCGATCACAAAGCGTCTGAATCGCACTGGCGTCGTGCGATACGATCAAGAGCGTTGTGCCGGCTTCCCGGAATTCACGAATCCGCTTGAAGCATTTATGGACGAAATAGCTATCTCCGACCGACAAAGCCTCATCCACGATCAATATCTCGGGCCGCACCACCGTAGCCACGCTAAATGCGACACGCATCTGCATGCCACTGGAATAGGTGCGCATGGGCTGATCAAAATATTCACCAATTTCCGCAAATTCTTCTATCTGCGGAACGAATTTATCTATTTCTTCTCTCGAGAACCCCCTCAGGCCGGCGGAATAAACAGCATTTTCCCGTCCCGTTAGTTCTTGATTGAAGCCAAGACCAAGCTCAAGCAGTGCCGATACATGTCCTGCTAACGCTACAGCTCCTTCGGTCGGCCGCGTGGTTCCGGTGATGATCTTGAGCAGCGTGCTTTTGCCTGCGCCGTTCTGCCCAATAATGCCCAGCGATTCACCCGCATTCACTTTGAAGTTGATTCCGCGAATGATCCAGTGCTCCTCCCTAGGTCGGATCGAAGCACCGAACCAACGTGCAACACGCTGGAATTCACTGCGATATTTTACATATGCCTTGCCGACGTCCTGAACAGTGAGAGCGGGCGTTGTCATAGCACATCCACCATTTCACTGGACGCGCGTCGGAACACAAGCATGGACGCAGCAAGAAGCACAACGGACACAACGGCAACTTCGATTAGCCCGGATGGGGGCGCCTTGCCGTAGACCAGCACGTTCTGGTAACCCTCCACCAGAGGAATGACGGGGTTTAAAACCAGAAATTGTTTTAGATGCTCAGGAATGATCGTTACTGGGTAGACGATGGGCGTAAACCAGAACCAAAACTGCAGCACAATCGGGATGATCTGCCCGATATCGCGCATAAAGACGTTCAGCGTCCCAAGGAACAACCCAAGACCTGTAGCAAACGCAATCGTCAACAACATCAACAGAGGGAGCCACAATACGTTCAAAGTTGGAATGAATCCAAGAAACGGCAAGATAGCCAGAGCTACAACGATGAGCGCGAGGTTATTCACCGAAGCGGTCCCAATCACAATCATGGGCAAGGTAATGCGTGGAAACTGGATCTTTTTTAGTAACGATGCGAAGTCAATGAATACCGTCATGCACCGCTGCACAATTTCCGCAAAGAGCGACCAGCAAGCCGTACCGGCAATTAGATAAGCCGCGTAGGCGTATTTGTTGTTTACGCCCTGCAATTTGGCCGCAAGCACGTTCGCTAGCACCGTTGCGTAAATGAAGACCTGCGCCAGGGGCTGTAAAACCACCCATGCAGTTCCAAGACGGCTACGCTGCAGACGCGTCTTGAATTCGTTGGCCACAGATGAGCCTACGAAGCCCCGATATCTCCAGGCCGCGCTTAGAAGTTGGGACATTGCTATTTCCTTACAGGCCAGTAGTGCTCAAACAGCCGACAGTGCACACTCGATGTCCGCACGCAAGTCATCTATATGCTCTACGCCAACACTAAGACGAACCATTTCATCCACGATCCCCAGGGCCTGGCGGCGCTCTGGCGGCAGGGAAGCGTGCGTCATCCGGGCCGGATGGTTAATCAAGCTTTCTACACCCCCAAGGGATTCCGCCAAAGCAAACAGGTTGGTGTTCTCGCAGAGCTTCCGCGCAGCATCGAAGCCACCCTTCAATAGAATGGAAACGATACCCCCGCCACCCGCCATCTGCTGCATCGCCAGTGCATGCTGCGGATGAGATTTCAGGCCCGGGTAAATGACCTTCGAGACGCCCGGGTGACGTTCCAACCACTCTGCAAGTGCCTGGGCGTTTTCGCAATGCGCCTTCATGCGAAGATGTAGGGTCTTGAGGCCGCGTAAAGCCAAGAAGCTATCGAAAGGCCCCTGCACCGCTCCTACGGAGTTCTGCAAAAACGCAAGCCGCTCGGCAAGAGCGACATCTCCCGCAACGGCAATACCACCCACCATATCCGAGTGGCCGTTCAAATATTTAGTTGCCGAGTGGACGACGACATGCGCACCAAGCTCAAGCGGTCTTTGCAGCATGGGCGAAGCAAAGGTATTGTCGACTACGACGATAAGGTTGTGCCGGCGCGCCTTTTCAGCGATCGCCGCAATGTCAACGATCTTCAATGTGGGGTTTGTAGGCGTTTCGATCCATACCATCCGGGTCTCTGCCCGGACGGCGGCTTCAAACAAGCTAGCATCCGACATATCTATGTAGTCGAAGCGCAACCCGGAACTTTGGCGTCGCACCCGTTCAAACAGACGGTAACTGCCGCCATAGAGGTCATCCATGGCGATAACATGATCTCCGCTATCTAAGAGTTCCAAGACAGTGGCCGTTGCGGCCATGCCGGAAGCAAAAGCAAAGCCAGCGACGCCGCCTTCAAGATCAGCCACGCATGCCTCATAGGCACCACGCGTGGGGTTTTGTGTCCGCGAGTACTCATACCCTAGATGTCTAGCCGGACTTTCCTGCACATACGTGGAGGTCGCGTAGATCGGCTGCATGATCGCGCCGGTAGAAGGGTCAGGATGCTGTCCAGCATGGATGGCTCTCGTTCCCAGGCCAAGGCGAACGTCAGGGTCTTTTTTCATAGTCACCACGTGTGCGTAGCCCGCATCGTCCCGCATCGGAAAACGGCGATCTTAGCAGTTTGGGCCAGAGAGTTCTTTCAATGCTCAGGCCCGCTGAAACCAGAGGAATAGAAACAAACCACCGCACCTGCGCTTTTGCGGATAGACGTATGGAAAAGTGCTGCCATACATCATGGCACCCATCGTCTGCCCCCAGCACCGTGCGCTAGGAACACGGATGACCATTTAGCACTGGTCAGTGCCTGCGAATGGGCGCACAAGGGCGCTCAAAAGTGACTGGCGATTAACCAATAAGCAACCTCCGGTGTCTCCGGAAAGGGAGTCACTCCGTTAAGCCACCTGGGAACGAAACTACCCTCTCCTTCAGCTTATCAGGACGAACTCCGCAAAATACGCGACAACCTTACGCTAAACTGTCGCCCGAGTGAGCACAACAGGCGGCGGCCAAGTGCTGAGCCGCTACGGCTTCGCTTGGGGGGCGAGGCCACACAAAAACCTAAAAAGATAACTAAATGAAAATTTTACATTTTCACCTGCCCAAGACTGGGGGCTCGGCACTTAGAAACTACTTTGTTGATCAGTTGGGCGGTGACGCTGTTACAGCCCCACTTCAGGGGATGCTCAATGAAGCCTTGCTGCGCTGGCAACACGCCACAGTTGTCAGCGGCCACTTCATCGCCCGCCAGGGAGACCGTATACCAGCGGAGCGCGTCGCCGTTTCTGTGCTGCGGAGCCCTGTTGATCGGTTTCTTTCGGAATACCACTACAACAAATTCGACATCGACAATTTGCTTGTGGATGCCGCCAACCGTGCCGGCAATTTGGATGCTTATTTAGAGTATCTGCGGCACACACCGGCGATCGTCCCCCATACACAAATGGAAATGCTCTATCCGCTTGGCACCGAATCGCAAAAACGACTGAACATTGAAGAGAAACTCGCCGCAGCGCTGAAAACTGTCGATCACTTTGAGCTGATCGGAATACAAGAGAAGATGGAGGACTTCTGCCAGATACTTTGCGCGAAATTCCAGTGGCCCTTGGCCCCCCCAGCACGGATAAATGTGACATCCCGCCGCTTGCTAATTGATGACCTACCGCCCAGGCAACGACGAGCCATAGAAGAGCTACTGGAGCCAGAAACCATACTCTATGCCCATGCGCAAAAGCGCTTCAAACAAGATCAACGCCGCTTTATGTTATCGAGCGTTCCCAATGAAGAGCGCCCCCGCTCCACCTCTATCAGCGAGAATCAGGCGAACATTCCCCCTCCCAAACAGGATTTTGGTGATTTGAGATGCGAGATCAACACCGTGGAAATCGTCGGTCGAGTCTCTGGTCCTGGCCAGGTTATGACTGGAGAGGTGTTAGATATCATGCTGTATGCCACCTCAAAAGAAGCGCTGAATGAGGTTGTCGCAGGCATAGCTATCAAGGACGAGCTCGGCTCGCTCGCTTTCGGTACCAATTCGCACCTTCTAGGCACCCAGTACGCCCTGACCCCAGGCAAGTATGTTTTCAAATTTACAACACTCAATCGATTGGGCCCGGGCACGTATTCCGTTGACGCAGCCCTTACTCCAGGAGCATCCCATTACGATGGGTGTTTTCACTGGCGGCACAATGCAGCAAAGTTCAACGTCATCGCGTATGCCACGAGCCATTTCGAAGGGCGCGTGCTACTTGACATCGATTTGAATATCGAAGCGACATCGCCTGATACCACCTGGCATCAGAAATCTGCAGCCATTGAAAAGGTAGCAGCAAGGTCGTTTGGGAATGCGAGCAAGCCACTTACCGATTTCTATTCATCCGTGGAAGTGATGTCGATTGTCAGTAACGTCCAACGGGGCTCCGATTTGTTACTGCAGGTAAAATTGACCAATCATGGCCAAGAAGCATGGCCTGCCCACGGGCGATATCCGGTCAAATTGTCCTATCGATGGCTGACGCCGGATGGACAAACATTGGTTGCGGATGGTCTTCGTACTGATTTGCCCGGCGACCTGGAACCAGGGGCGAGCGTCGTAACATTCATGCACGTACGCACGCCAGACATGCAAGGTCAATTCCATCTAGCAGCTTCGCCAGTACAAGAACACGTCTCCTGGTTCATCGACAGGGATAGGAGCAACGGTGCAGATCTACCTGTAACAGTGATCTAGGTACTCACCATGGCCGATATCCATTCGGCCATGGCCGTGCAAGTTCTACGCCTGACACGCATAGTCGCTATCAATGTCTCCGCTTGGACGTGTATCCATACTTTCTCGATCAATGGCAAACTATCCCAATCGCCATCAAGCAGCAGCCAGGGCATCGAGATGACACCAAGCAGGGACAAATGGATAACTTAATCACCAAGCCTGAAACGTTGCTTGTTACAGGTGGCGCTGGCTTCATTGGGGCGAACTTTGTAATGACAGCCATCGACGATGGGTTACGTGTCGTCAATGTCGATAAACTGACCTACGCAGGCAACAAAGACACGCTAGCACGTCTAGCACAGAATGAGCGACATGTTTTCGTGCAAGGTGACATAGCCGATCGAAAGCTGTTTAAAAATTTACTCGCCCAGTACAAGCCCGATGCAATCATCAACTTTGCTGCTGAATCACACGTAGATCGGTCAATCGACGGTCCGTCTGCCTTCGTCGAAACCAATGTCGTCGGCACATTAGGGTTACTCGAATCGGCTCGTGATTACTGGCAGGAGCTGGAAGGGGCGGCAAAGAGCAACTTCCGTTTCCTGCATATTTCTACGGATGAGGTATACGGCACTCTTGGCAGCGATGGCAAGTTCACTGAGTCCACGCCCTACGCTCCCAACTCTCCCTATTCCGCGTCTAAAGCCGCATCCGATCATCTAGTTCGTGCTTTCCATCACACGTATGGATTGCCTACGCTCACCACCAATTGCTCCAACAACTACGGGCCATATCAATTTCCCGAAAAGTTAATTCCACTGGTTATCCAAAAGGCTATAACTGGCGAGCCCTTGCCTGTCTACGGCGATGGCCTGAATATTCGTGATTGGCTCTATGTCGGCGATCATTGCGCGGCCATCCGCCGCGTGCTCGAAGCCGGTCGCGTCGGCGAGACGTACAATATCGGCGGGAACGCCGAGCGTACTAACATCACCGTGGTCAAAACCATTTGCAGGCTGCTTGACTCGCTCCGTCCGCTATCCGACGGCCAAAAGCATGAGTCCCTGATCACCTATGTAAAGGACCGTCCAGGCCACGACCGCCGCTACGCCATCGACTCCAGCAAGCTCCAACGCGAACTTGGCTGGCGGCCGTCCCAAACGTTCGAGTCCGGCATCGCCCAAACGGTAGACTGGTATCTTTCCAACCAGACCTGGGTACAACGCGTACTCGACGGCAGCTACCGTATGGAGCGTCTTGGCGTATGAGTTCACGCAGGGGAATCATCCTGGCCGGCGGCTCCGGCACCCGGCTTTATCCGATTACGCAGGCCATCAGCAAGCAATTGCTGCCGGTCTACGACAAACCGATGATTTATTACCCGCTGTCCGTGCTGATGCTGGCGGGGGTGCGCGAGATTCTGATGATCAACACGCCGCACGAGCAGGCGCTGTTTCAGCGCCTGCTTGGTGACGGTTCGCAGTGGGGCATCGATATCCAGTATGCCGTGCAGCCCTCGCCCGATGGCCTTGCCCAGGCCTTTATCATCGGCCGCAAGTTCGTAGGGAATTCGCCGAGCTGCCTGGTGCTGGGCGACAACATCTTCTATGGGGTGGGCCTTACCGAGCGCTTGAAACGCGCCACCGCACGCGAACATGGCGCCACCATTTTCGGCTACTGGGTCAAGGACCCGCAGCGTTACGGCGTAGCCGAGTTCGATACCGAAGGACGCGTTGTCGGCATCGAGGAAAAGCCGGCGCAGCCAAAGTCACAATACGCCGTCACCGGACTGTATTTCTACGATCAGCGCGTGTGTGATTACGCTGCCGACCTCAAGCCATCCGCGCGCGGGGAGCTGGAAATCACCGATCTCAACCGCTGCTATCTCCAGGATGACTCCTTGCACCTGGAACAGCTGGGCCGCGGCTATGCCTGGCTCGATACCGGTACTCACGAATCCATGATGGAAGCCGGCAACTACATCCAGACGATCGAAAACCGGCAGGGCCTGAAAGTGTGCTGTCCGGAGGAAATCGCCTATCTCAACGGCTGGATCGATGAGGAGCAGGTCACGCGCTTGGCAGCCCCCCTGATCAAAACCGGTTATGGCCAATATCTTGTTCAATTGGTAAAGCAGGGGCCTGTTCGATGAAAGTTGTAGCAACCTCTTTGCCTGGCGTGCTGGTGGTTGAGCCGCAGGTTTTCGAGGATCCACGAGGGTTCTTCTACGAAAGCTACCACGAGGCCAAATACGCCAAGCTGGGCATTCACGCTAACTTCGTGCAGACCAATGTCTCGCGCTCTGCCAAGGGCGTGCTGCGTGGGCTTCATTACCAATGGCCAAATCCGCAGGGCAAACTTGTCAGCGTGTTGGAGGGCGAGGTCTATGACGTTGCCGTGGATATCCGCCGCGGTTCGCCCACCTTCGGCCAATGGACCAGCGCCATGCTGACCGCCGACAACCACCGGCACATGTGGATTCCCGCCGGCTTCGCCCATGGCTTCTGCGTGTTGTCTGAGTTCGCGACGTTCACTTACCAATGCACCACGCTGTATGACCCGGCTGCCGATGCAGCAATCTGTTGGAACGACGCTGCCATTGGCGTCGACTGGCCGATCAGCGCCCCATTGATTTCCGCCAAGGACGCCAAGGCGCCACTGCTGGCCGATGTGTCGGCTGATCGTTTGCCACCGTTCGAAGCATGAACATTCTGCTGCTTGGCGCCAATGGTCAGCTCGGCCGCAGCTTTGTTGAGCACGGGGGGTTGGCAACACGAGGGCAGCTAATCGCCGCCACGCGCGACGGCCGCCGCTTTGATGGTGACGTAGCTGAAGTGGCCGATCTATCGCAACCCGAAACGCTACCCAGTCTGTTAGACCGATTGCAGCCGGGTTTGATCGTCAATGCGGCGGCCTATACGGCTGTGGATCGCGCCGAAAGCGAAGAAGCTCTTGCCACACGCATCAATGGTGATGCTGTCGGCGTGCTTGGATCATGGGCTGCCGCCCATGGTGCGCTAGTTATCCACTACTCCACCGACTACGTCTTCCATGGCGATGCCGCATCGCCTTATACCCCCGATGCACCAACCGCTCCGCTAGGGGCTTATGGCCGAAGCAAACTCGCTGGAGAACTCGCCCTGCGGCAGAGTGGCGCACGACATCTCCTACTACGCACGGCCTGGGTCTATGCGCCGCATGGACACAACTTTCTTCGCACAATGTTGCGCCTGGCGGCAGAACGCGAAGAAATCCGAATCGTGGCTGACCAGCACGGCAGTCCGACCGATACGATGCTCATTGTGCAAGCTACTCTTGCCGCCCTTGATAGCTGGCTGGAAGCCGACCCCATGCAACGCGATCAAATCAATGGAACGCATCATCTGGTCGCCAGCGGCTGCACTACCTGGCATGGCTTCGCCGAAGCCATCATGCAGGAAGCCAAGGCAACCGGATTACTGGCCCGCGTACCGAACCTGATCCCGATCACGACCGCGGAATTCCCTACTCCCGCACGCCGGCCGGCTTGGTCCGTACTGGATAACAGCGGTTTCCAGCAGCAATTCGGCTATCCTTTGCCGGATTGGCGGCATGGTTTACATCACATCATCAAGTCACTGGTCCGATAGAACATGTTGATTCCTCTTATTCTCAGCGGCGGCAGCGGCACCCGCCTGTGGCCGGTTTCGCGCCGGAACCTTCCCAAGCAGTTCCTCTCCTTGAGTGGCGATGGCACGCTTTTCCAGCAGGCCGTGACCCGCACACAGAAACTGCCGGAAGCGGCGGCACCCATCATCGTCGCAAGCGAAGACCATCGATTCCTGGCGGCTGACCAGTTGCTTGAGGCAGGCGTACAAGGCGCGACGATCGTGCTGGAACCCATCGCCCGCAACACCGCCCCCGCCATCGCCCTGGGCGCCTTGAAAGCCATCGAACGCGACCCGCAGGCTCTTCTGCTAGTCCTCCCCGCCGACCATCTGATCGGCGACACCAAAAGCTTCGTCGATGCAGTGCAAGAAGCCCTGCCCGCCGCCCGCGAGGGCTGGCTGGTCACTTTCGGCATTCGCCCGGATCGCCCGGAAACCGGCTTTGGCTACATCCGTCGCGCCGAATCGATCGGTGGCGGTGCGTTCCGCGTGGAGCGCTTCGTGGAGAAGCCGGATCTGGCCACCGCCGAAGGCTACGTCAAGGATGGCGGCTACGACTGGAACTCGGGCATGTTCCTGTTCAAGGCGGCGCGCTATCTGGAAGAACTGGGGCAGCACGCGCCGGAAATGCTGGAGGCGGTGCGCAAGGCCTACGCCACCGGGCATGGCGACCTGGATTTTGTGCGCGTGGATGCCGAAGCGTTTGCCAAGGTGCCGGACAATTCCATCGACTATGCCGTGATGGAAAAGACCTCGCGCGCCGCGGTAGTACCGGTGAGCTGCGCGTGGAGCGATATTGGCTCGTGGTCGGCGCTGTGGCTCTCTGGCAAGCATGACGAGCAAGGCAACCAGCGCGAAGGCGACACGCTGACGGTCAACACGCGCAACTCGCTGTTGCGCTCGCACGATCGCCACATGATCGCCACCGTCGGTGTGGAAGATCTGGTCGTCGTCACCACGCCGGATGCCACGCTGGTGGCGCATCGCGATGCCGCACAGGACGTCAAGAAAGTGGTCGACCAGCTCAAGGCCTCCGGCCGTACTGAACACTCCTTTCACCGCGTGGTACATCGTCCGTGGGGCAGTTATGACTCATTGGAAGAAGGCGGGCGTTTCCAGGTGAAGCGCATCGTCGTGAAACCGGGCGCCAGTTTAAGCCTGCAGAAGCATCATCATCGCGCCGAGCATTGGATCGTGGTGTCCGGCACGGCCGAAGTCACCTGCGATGAGAAGGTGTTCCTGTTGGCCGAAAACCAAAGCACCTATATCCCGCTCGGCAGCGTGCATCGCTTGCGCAACCCAGGCAAGGTGCCGTTGGAATTGATCGAAGTGCAGTCCGGTAGTTATCTGGGCGAAGACGATATCGTGCGCTTTGATGATGTGTACGGACGTGCCTGATAGGTATTTGCTTCCGCTCTGAGCAGAGCGGAAGCATCATTCTTCGCCATGGGCTCACGTAGGCTGGGATGAAATCCCAGCATAGCCAGCCCAAAGAAAGCTGGGATTTCATCCCAGCCTACGAGCCTCTGACACCATGACTTGATCCTGCCGCTCAAGGCGGCTGCAATAGCGTTCGCGTTCGCCATCATGCGCGCCGCCATTGCTCAAGGATCTCCGCATGTCCCTCCCGAATCGTTCTCCCCTGCGCCATCTGCTGACGCACACCCGCCTTTCCCTCCTGGCATTGCTCGCCACGCTGTGCGCTTCGGCAAGCTGCCTCGCCGCCGCACCATCCACGCTTCCGCCGATTCGACATGTCTTCATCATCATGCTGGAGAACGAGTCCTACCCGGTCACGTTCGGCCCGCAATCGATCGCGCCGTATCTTTCCCGCGAGCTACCCAAGCAAGGCGCACTGTTGCCCAACTACTACGGCATCGGCCATTACAGCCTGGACAACTACATCGCGATGATCAGCGGCCAGGCGCCCAATCCTGACACGCAGGCAGATTGCAGCGTCTATAACGAGTTCGTTGCCACCGCGAAAAAGCCGGATGCGAACGGACAATTGCCGGGCACGGGATGCGTGTACCCCAACAATGTAAGCACCCTCGCCAACCAGCTCACCGACGCCGGCTTTACCTGGAAGGCCTACATGGAAGACATGGGCAAGGACCCAGCGCGTGAATCGGCCGCCTGTGCGCATCCAGTCATCGGCACGCCTGACATCACCGAGCATGCGACACCGCAAGACCAGTACGCCACCAAGCACAACCCGTTCATGTACTTCCACACCATCATCGATGACAAGAAGTACTGCGACGCCCGCGTGGTGAATCTCGATCAACTCACCGATGATCTTGCCAAGCTCAACAACACACCCAACTTCGCCTACATCACACCCAATCTCTGCCACGACGGCCACGATGCGCCCTGCAAGAACGGCGAACCTGGCGGTTTGATTTCCGCCGACGCATTCCTGCGCACATGGGTGCCACGCATCGTCAATTCGCCCGCGTTCAAGAAGGATGGTTTGTTGATCATTACCTTCGACGAAGGCAACGACGGTGCCGCCTGCTGCAACGAGAAAGCACTACCGGGAGGCCCGCAACCTGGCGGCAAGATCGGTCCAGGCGGCGGCCGCATCGGCGCCGTCCTGCTCTCGCCCTACATCGCGCCCGGCACGCAATCCGAGACGGAATACAACCACTACAGCCTGCTGCGCACGCTGGAAGATATCTTCAGCTTGTCGCATCTCGGTTATGCGCAAGACAACGGGCTGCACACGTTTGGCAGCGATGTGTTCACTGCACAGCCCAGCAAGTAATCGGTGCTACCTGGATAGCAGCGAGATCGGAAAACCATCCCAACAATCATGCAGCGCCGCGACACACGCCGTGATGCAAGTGCTTCCATCACCGTCGCCCCGGCGAACGCCGGGGCCTAGCGTCTTTGACGGATCAGAAGAATCCGTACTACCCCGCACAAAAGCGGAAATGACGGCCGAAGACCAGCTAAACGCATCAAAAATCCACGGTGCCACTGAACAAAAGCGACCGATGATCATCCAGCGGCACAAACGTTTCGTTGAACGTCGGGCTGTATAAATTCCGCGCGAACACGTTCCGCATACCCAGCGTCACGCTCCAATGCGGCGTCCGGTAAAACATGTTTATGTCCACCCTCGCCTGCCCTGGAATCTGAATGTACGCGCTGCCATCGGACATCTGCCCGAGGCTGCGGCTGCGCGCCAGCACGCCGCCGGCCATGCCGAATCCGCGCAGCCAGCCGGACTGGAATGCGTAGCTCGTCCACAGGTTGAAACGCTGCTGCGCTTGCCCGGTCGCTTCCGAACCATCGTTGTTGTGCACTGACGCGCGCGTGTAGGCCGTGCTGAGGTTCCATCCCGGCGCCAGCTGGCCGTTGAACTCGATCTCGATGCCCTGGTTCGATTGGCCCGGTCCGCTGACGATGTAATACGGCGGCTGCAACGAAATCAGATCATTGCTGTGATCAAGCATGATGCGATACGCGGCTACCGTCAGGCGTGCGCGATGCTGGAACAGGTCGAACTTTGCGCCCGCCTCGATCTGTCGCGATAGCGAGGGCGGCAATGGCGTGTTGTTCTTGCCCAGATCCACATCCGGCTGGAAACCGTTCGACGTGTTTGCGTACAGCGACATGTCCGCCGTCAGTTTGTAGACCACTCCGAAATTAGGCACCCAATGCACCTTGTGCAGGTTCCACGGTGTGCCGTCGGCATGCGTGGTGTCCAGCTGGTAGCTGGTGCGCCGCACTGCCAGCAAAGCTTCCCAGCGACTGCCGAGGTTGATCTGGTCCTGCAGAAACACACCGGCTTCGGTGGTCCACGGCGTGCCTGGCACGTAGCCGTTGAGATAGTCGCTCGACGATATCTGCGAAACGGGCGGCTGCAGCGGCCCATCGTTGAAGATGTTGTAGCTCATGCCGGCGCCGGCATTGCCGAAGGCATCCAGGCCGCCGCCAATCTGGATGCGCGAGTAATCCACGCCCAGCATGGCCGTATGCTGCATCCAGCCATGCCCGAATACGCCCACGATGTCGTTCTGCAGGGTGTAATACGCATCGGATACGCGGTAATCCTGCCCTGTCGCATTGGCATCACCGGTAAAATCCGTGCCGCTGACCAGCCAGTTCTGCAGATACATCGCCTCGCGCACGTATTGCGCTCGGCTGCGTAACGTCCAGGTGTCGTTGAAGCGGTGCTCCAACAGATAGAACAGCCGTCGCGTCTCCACCGAGCTGTGGTCGTTCGGATTGTCCAGCAGGATACCGGGCGGCGAAGCCGATCCCACCGTATCGCTTAGCAGCACCACGTGGTCGGGTATCGGCACGCGGTTCATCATCCACGACATCCCGGCGATGAACGTGGTATCCGCCGTCGACCAGCCGATCGACGGCGCCACGTAACGATCGCGCAACCCGCGCATGCCTTGCGGCGTGCGATCGGCTACATCGCCATTCAATATCAATCGGTACGTGAGCGATTTACTGGCGTTCAACGGGCCAGCCAGATCCAGGCCCAACTGTTTTTGCCCATGTTCTCCGAACGACCAGCTGACCTGCCGTATCGGGTCACTCTGAGGTTTTTTCAGGATGACGTCGATCAAACCGCCGAAGTTATTGTAAGCCGACGTGTCGCCAAGCACGGCCTGCGGCCCTTTCAATACTTCGACGCGCTCCAGCCCGATCATCGGCGGATAATCGCCGACGCCCAGTACATTGTTCGGCATGCCGTCGGTCATGCCATTGCCGGCGATGAACCCGCGCACGTCGAACACCGGCAATCCGCTGGTGCCATCCACGTATTGCGCGCCGGCCACATTGCGGATGGCATCGGCAATGGACAGCGCCTGTTCCGACTGCAGCAGGCTTTGCGTCACCACGCTGACCGATTCCGGCACATCCAGCGGATCGGCCAGCATGCGTCCGGGACCGCTGGTCACGTCGGCCATGAATCCGGCGTCGCGCCCCACCAGTCCAATCGCCTGGATCGGCGGCAACAAGACTGTGGTTACCCCATCAGTGGATGGACGTTTGGACGGCTGAACGGCAGCGACCGCGCGTGGCTTGACCACCACCGTGCGCGCGTCGACGAACTCGAAGCACATATCCGTGCCGTCCAGCAGGCGCGTCAGCGCCGAGGCTGGCGACAGCGTACCGATCACCTCGTGCGAGCGCAGCGCATCCACCGTCTTGCCGGCGGTCAATACCTGCACGTTGGCCTGCTTGCCGAAGGCGATCAACGCCGTGGCCAGCGACTGCGCCGGTATCTCGAAACGCATGCCAACCGATTGCTCCGCTGCATGAACCGGTAAGGCACCCGCCGTCCATACAACCACCCCCATTGTCAGGCCGCCGAACGCCGGCAGCCAGGCAAATCGCCTCATGGCATGCGTCAACTCTGCGCTAAAGCAAGAGTGTGACACGCAGTTTGTCAGTTGGCATCACCTGCAGGTCACAAAAGACTGCGCAACCGGCAAGCTTGCGGCAGGCTTGCAACAAAACCGCGTAGGTTGGGTTAGCGCAGCGTAACCCAACGTGGTCGGCGGCATTGTTAGGTTACCCCCGGATCAAGTCCGGGGTAACTCAACCTACGGCACAGCTACCGGGCAGCATGCTTTGCGTCGGACAACACCACGCGGCCGGGTTGCTTGTTCACCTGCAACGGAAACACTTCCGGCAAGGCGTCCAGCCAGCTATCGATGGCATCGGTGTGGACGGTGCCGGTGTAGATCATCCCATTCAGATTGGCATCGGCGACATGCACCGGCGTGCCCGTATAGCGATTCAGATTGGCAATCACCACGCTCAACGGCTCGTCGATGAATTCCAGGCGATTGCTGCGCCATGCCGTTGCTTGCGCGGGCGTGACGCTGTCCACCGCCATGCCCGATGCGTCCGGATCGTAAGAAACGCGCTGGCCTGCTGTCGCTTCCAGCGTATTGCGCGAGTTGGCACTTGAACGCCGGTCGGCGATCGCGACGCGCCCTTGCGTTACCGCCACCATCACGCGCTCGCCAGTGCGGCGCACGTCAAAGGCAGTGCCGATATCGCGCACAGTGACATTGCCGATCGTCACCACGAACGGCCGGCGGCTGTCGTGTACGACTTCGAAATAAGCCTCGCCACTGCGTACGTCAATGGCGCGTTCCTGGCTGTCGTACTTCACGCTCAATGTGGAATCCGCGCCAAGCGCTACCTTGGTGCCATCCGGCAAGCTGAAGTTGCGGTTCTGGGCGATGCCGCTTTGGTAAACCTGCGCGGCGACCTTTGGCGCATGTTGCGTCCAACCGATGTAGAGCGCCGCGCTCAGCATAACGGCCGCGATGGATGCAGCCGCCGCCAATGGCAGCCAGCGCCGCTGTGGGCGCACCGGCTTCGCAAAATGCCTGACCAGCCAATGCCGCGATACCTGATCGAGCGAACCCAGCTGCTCGGCCAGCGCGCTCACCTGTTCGAACGCTTGCAGGTGGCGTTCGTCCTCGGCCGTCCACGCCAACCATTGCTCGACGACATCGTCATCCGCATTCGGCTCGCGCAATTTTGTCCACCATTCCGCGGCGACCTGCATGGTTTGATCCTGCTGTTTGCTTGCCATCACGGCACCTCCGTCTCATCGACACGCGCGCGGCAATGAGCCAGCGCGTTGGCGACGTGGTAGCGCACCATGCGCTCGCTGAGTTTCATAGTTTGGGCGACGTGGCTGAATTCGCGTCCCTCGATCACGTGCATCACAAAGGCTTGTGCAGTTTTGGCCGGCAGCTCGCTCAAGGCGCGGCGAACGCCGAGCACCTGTTCCACCGCCACCGCATGATGGGCCGGGCTGTGCTCATCCACCGGCTCGTCCTGCGATTGCACCACTGCAAATTCGCTGCGCACCTTGCGCTTGCGCAGACGGTCGATGGCGAGATTGCCCGCTACCTTGAACAGATAGCTGCGCAGCGAATCGACTTCTTCACGGTTGTCCATGGTGAGCATGCGCAAATACGCTTCCTGCGCCACTTCCTGCGCATCCGACCAGGAGTTGAGGCGACATTGCAAAAAGGCGACCAACGCGCGGTTCTGCTCGCGAAATAGCCTCTCCACGTCACTGACATGCACGGATAGCGTCACAGCGCTCATACCCTACGGACCGTTGCCAGAGCCTGCCACAACCGAAGCCGGGATGCGCGGCGCGTCGTTCGCGGCATGCTGAAACCCAGGCACCGGTGGCGCCAAGGCGTTCACCAGCAATTGCTCGGCTTCCCGCCGCAAGGCTTCGCGGCGACGGAACGCGGCACGGTGATTGCTCGGCACCTCCGCCTCCGACTTGTGCGTCAACGACGCCGGCAACGCGTACCAGCCGCCGCCAATGCGCCGGCCGCGCTGCTCTTCCCAGAACGCGTCGTAGTCGGCATACAGCGGGCGGCCACTGCGGCGCAGCGGATGCGCGTCGTTGCTGATCGCCACCAGCCGCTCGATGCCATAGTGACGGGCGAAGGTGTAGACCAGCGAAAGCATCAACTGCTTGGGCCGCATGCCATGCAGCAGGCGCGTGAGTTCACGCACGACATCTTTGGCATTGTCGCCACGTGGCCCTTGCAGGCAACCGATCATCACCGTCGGCAGTTCATCGGCAATGGAGAACACGATGCTGTATAGCGGATCTTCGTTCCCATCGCACAACTGCAAGCACAGCTCGCCTTCGCAACCTTTGTAGATCGGTGGCCGCAGGCACAGCGTAAGCAGAGAGCCGTCCTTGGCGGTGAGACTTCCTAAACTTGCATGGCCCATGGCGTAGACCAGCTCGTACAAACCGGACGGCAGGTGTGCTTTGGCAAAACGATAGTGCTGTTGCAGATAGGCCAACCGATCGCGCCGATGCCAATGCGCGTTGACGTAGCGGTGCATGTGCCGCTCCAGCAAGCGCGGATCGCGCAGGCGGTACGCGCGCATCACTGGGTCATGGGCGATCGTGGCCAGAAAGCGTTGATGCTGCGCCGGCATGCATAGGCTGCGCAGCAAATATTTCAGCGCGGTGATGCCGCGCTTGTACCAAGGGCCGGTCCAGTCCGGCCGATGGCGCATGGAATCGAACAGATTCGCAACCGTGCCGCCGCGCTCAGCGACGCTGACTGAACCACGATTTTTCTCAAGCAATGGCCTGCGGGGAGCAGGCGCATAAGCGCCGGCGGGTAGAAAGGCGTCGATCCCTAGACCCAGGACACCAGCAGGGGGGCGGTTTGGATTGTTCAAGGCATGCGTTCCATCGGGAAAACATTGGCGGTTTTCCTGATAGACGTTTGGAATCGAGGATTTTGAAATGGACGGGATCAAGCCCCTCTTCCGAAGGGGGTTGCCTCTTGATCAGAAATCCGACGCCGTTTGAAAGTCCGATCTCGCGCGGATCGCTCCCTCCCCTGCGATAGTAGGGGAGGGTTGGGGTGGGGTTGCTTGGACTTTAGCGAGCAGCCGAACGTCGCGATGAATTTTGGCGGCATGAATCATGCGGCGACATACGCCTTACGGCGACGTGCAGCCTCCGCCGCTCGCTTCGCTCGCACCCCACCCTAACCCTCCCCTGCACGCAGGAGAGGGAACTGATTTGCGGTGTTTTGTGCTATCGGGCCATGAGTAGCAAGCCCGAAAAAGGTGTGATCAAGAGGCAGCGAAGGAAGAGGGGTGGCACGCATCAACGCCGCGTGTTCTCCGCCAGCGTCTCCGGCTGCGGCGTGCCCATCGCCTGGAACAACGCCGCCGTGTCCGCCAGCCGCGACGCACGCGCCTGGATCTCCGTCAGCCTGGCGTTCTGCCAATGCTGTTCGCTTTGCACCATCGCGGGGTACGACGTGCCTCCCAGGCGATAGCGTGCATTGGTGTTGGCAAACGTCTGCTGCGCGGCTTTCGATGCGATCTGCGCCGCTTGCAAGGTATCGGCATCCTGGTTCAAGGCCGTGAGCGTGTCAGCCACGTTCTGGAACGCATTCAACACCGTCTGCTGATAGCTGGCGATCGCCGCGTTGTAGTCCTCGATCGCCGCCTTGCGCTTGGCGATCAATTCGCCGCCATGGAAGATCGGCTGCGTCAACGAAAGTCCCGCGCTCCACACCGAGCCAGCACTGGTAAACAAGGTCGACGGTTTGAAGCCTTCCGTACCCAAGGTTGCCGACAACGAGATCTGCGGAAACAGGTTCGCCGTCGCCACACCCACCTGTGCGGATGCCGCATGCACTGCCGCTTCCGCTGCCAGCACATCCGGCCGCTGCCGCAGCAGATCCGACGGCACACTGACAGGCACGTTGTCCGGCAGATGCAGATCCGACAACCTCAGGTTCGCCGGTGCCTGGTCAGGCGTACGTCCCAGCAACACCGCCAACGCATGACGTGCTTTTTCGGCTTGCGCGCGCAAGGGCGGCAACGAGGTGTCGATGACCGCCGCTTGCTCGCGCAGGCTCAGCGCGTCGTCTTGCGATGCCGCGCCGAGTGCATGCTGGCGCTCGGTCAGATCCGCCTGCTCGTGCGCAAGCTTGGAGAGCTGCTCGGTGGCCTCAACTTGCTCTTCCAGCGACGCGGCGCTGATCGCTGCGGTCACGATATTGGCCGCCAGCGTGCGCTTGGCGGCGTCGAACTCGTAGGACTGCTGATCCACCTGTGCCGCGGTGGCTTGAATGCCGTGCCGCGTAGCGCCGAACAGATCGAAGTTGTAGCTGAGCGCAAGCTGCCCGGCGTAGACGTCATATAGATTGGTCGGCGGCCCGAAACTTGGAAAACCCAATGCGCGCTGCCGGCTGCTTTGGGCTTGGCCATCCAACTTCGGCAACAGGTTCGCGCCGATCTGCGCACGCAGCAGTTGGTGCGCGGCCTCCAGCGTGTGCCTGGTCGCCGCAAGCGAAGGACTGTTGCGCAAGCCTTCCTCCACCCATGCATCGAGCGTGTCATTGCCGTACTCGCGCCACCACTGCGGTACGGCGCGTTCGCCCAAGCTGTAGTGCTGTGCCACGCCGTCCACTTTCGTGATGTCCGCCGGCAAAGGCGCGGCGGTGTAATGCGCCGGCGCGGGTGCAGCGGGTGGTTTGGCAGGTGGCGCGAAGGCGCATCCGGCTAAGGCCACTGCGATCGCCATGGCGGATAGACGCCATGCGGACATCATGCTGTTTGCGGGCTTCATGTGGCAGCCTCCGGTTCCCTGGCGGGTTCATCGGCGCGTACGCGAAACCACGTCGCGTACAGCGCAGGTAGATAGAAAAGCGTGAGCACGGTGGCAACGGTAATGCCGCCCATCAACGCGGTGGCCATCGGGCCGAAGAAGTTGCTGCGCAGTAGCGGAATCAGTGCGAGCACTGCCGCCGCTGCGGTCAGCGTGATCGGCCGGAAACGCCGCACCGTCGCACCGACAATGGCCTCCCAACGCGGATGGCCGGCACGGATATCCTGCTCGATCTGGTCCACCAGGATCACCGAGTTGCGCATGATGATGCCGAACATCGCAATCGTGCCCAGCATGGCGACGAAGCCATACGGCTGATGCGCCACCAGCAACGCGACGATCACGCCGATCAAGCCCAGCGGCGCGGTCAAGACCACCATGAAAGTGCGGCCCAGGCTTTGCAGCTGGATCATCAGCAACACCAACACCGCCACCAGCAATACCGGCATCTGCACGTTGACCGAACCCTGCGCCTTGCCATTCTGTTCGACCGAACCACCGACTTCGACGCGATACCCTACCGGCAAATGCGCGCGAATGTCGGCAAGTTTCTGGTCGACGGCATTGGTGACATCCAGACCTTGCGCGCCGTTGCGCGTATCGGCCTGCACGGTGATGTTCGGTTGGCGATCGCGCTCCCAGATCACGCCGTATTCCAGTCCGTAACTCACATGTCCAAGCTGAGCGAGCGGAATGGCGGTACCGCTAGCCGTGGGGATCGCCAGGCGTTCGATCTGATCGGGATGAATGCGGTCGCCACGGTCACTGCGTAGATCCACCGAAATCAGTTTGTCCCGCTCACGGAACTGCGTCACCGTGGTGCCCGAGAGATTCATGGCGAGGAAATCGGCGATGTCTTTGGAGGTAAGCCCAAGCTGCCGCGCCTTGAATTGATCCACCTCGAAACGCACGGAACGCTCGGCCGGCTCATCCCAGTCGAATTGCACGTTGGTGGTATCGGGGTTGGCACGCATCACGCTCGCCACTTGCTCGGCAATGCCGCGCACGGTGGCAATGTCATCGCCTTCCACTCGGAACTGCACCGGAAAACCGACCGGTGGCCCGTTTTCCAGGCGACTGACACGCGTACGCACGGCGCTGAAATCGCGCTTCAATTCGCCTTCCAGATAACTTGCAAGTTCTTCGCGCTGCTTCACATCCGTCGCCGTAATCACGAACTGCGCAAAGTTGGGTTGCGCCAATTGCTGATCCAGCGGCAGATAGAAACGCGGCGCACCGCTGCCGACGAAGCTGACGTAGTTGGCGATGTCCTTGCGGCCCTTCAAAACTGCTTCGAAGCGCTGGGTTTCGCGCAAGGTCGCCGCATACGACGCGCCTTCCGGCAAGCGCAGATCCACCAGCAATTCCGGCCGATCGGAACTGGGGAAGAACTGCTTGGGCACCAACCCGAATCCGGCCAACGCGATCACGAACAGCGCCACCGTGGAGAGCAACACCAGCCAACGCTGGCGCAAACAGAAATCCAGCCAGCCACGAAAACGCCGATAGAACGTGGTGTCGTAAATCTCGATGTCTTCGCCATCATGCACGGGTTGCACGGCATTTGCCGCGCGCGTCTCGTTCCAGCGCCGCGGTAGAAAACGTGCCCACCATTCCTGCCCCGGTTTGGCGCGTTGGTGATGCTCCGGCAGCATGTGATAACCCAGCAACGGAATCACGATCACCGCCGCCAGCCACGACACCAGCAAGGCGATGGCCGAGACTTCGAAAATCGAGCGCGTGTATTCGCCGGTGCTCGATTTGGCCAAGGCAATCGGCAGAAAGCCCGATACCGTCACCAGCGTGCCGGTCAACATCGGAAACGCCGTGCTGGTATAGGCGAACGCAGCCGCCTTCATGCGGCCCCAGCCCTGCTCCAGCTTCACCGACATCATTTCCACCGCAATGATGGCGTCGTCCACCAGCAGGCCCAGCGCCAATACCAACGTGCCCAGCGACACCTTGTGTAGACCGATGCCGAACATGTCCATGCATAGCGCCGTTGCCGCCAGCACGAACGGGATGGAAATCACCACCACCATGCCGGTGCGGAAACCCAGGCTCAGCAGGCTTACCAGCAACACGATCGCCACCGCTTCGGCGACCGACTCCAGAAAATCGTCCACCGAGTGCGACACGGCGTGCGGCATGCTGGTGACTTCGGTCAGCTTCAGGCCGGCAGGCAGGCGTTTTTGCAAGTCGCCGACTTCGCCATCCAGCGCCTTGCCCAGATGCACCACGTCGCCGCCCGGTTGCATGGTCACACCGATGCCCAACACCTGCTGCCCCATGAAGCGCATGGTCTGGCTGGGTGGATCGTCATAGCCGCGCCGGATGGTGGCGATGTCGCCCAGGCGAAAGCTTTTGCCATTGATGTGCAGCAAGGTGTTCGCCAGCGCATTTATATTGTCGAACTGGCCGCTTGGGCGCACGAATACGCGATCATCCGCCGTGGTCAGCACGCCAGTGGATGCCACCGCGTTCTGGTCGTTGATCGCCTGGCCGATCTGCTGCGGGCTGATGCCGAGCTTGGCCAGCGTCGCGTTGGTCACGTCGATGTAGATGTGCTGGTTCTGGTCACCGAAATAGTCGACCTTGCCCACGCCCGGCACGCGCAACAATTCCGTGCGCAACTGGTCGGCGTAGTCGTGCAGTTGCGCTGGCGTGTAGCCATCGCCTTCCAATGCATAGATGTTGGTGTAGACGTCACCGAACTCGTCGTTGAAGAACGGGCCTTGCACGCCTTGCGGCAACTGCGCCGCGATGTCGCCGACTTTCTTGCGTACCTGATACCAGGTCTCCGGCACCACCGCGGCCGGCGCCGAATCCTTGATGTTGAAGAAGATCAGCGATTCGCCGGGGCGCGAATAACTGCGCAGAAAGTCGATGTTCGGTGTTTCCTGCAGCTTGCGCCCGATGCGGTCGGTGATTTCTTCCTGCACTTGCTTGGCGGTGGCGCCGGGCCAGTAGGTCTGGATCACCATCACTTTGAAGGTGAACGGTGGATCTTCTGACTGCGACAGATTCTTGTACGACAGCAGGCCGAACAGCGCGATCAGGCCCATCAGGAAAAACACCAGCGACTGATGGCGCAAGGTCCACGCGGATAAGTTGAAGCGCTCCTCGTGGTTCATTGCGGCGCGTCCTCGGCGTGCGGCGGCGCGATCGGCGTGACTTTTTCGCCTGCCGACACGGTATGCACGCCTTGCATCACGATGCGTTCGCCGGCCTTGAGGCCATCGGCAAGCAGCACGTCGCGCTCGTCGTAGCGCGCCACCGTCACCGGACGCAAAGCGAGCTTGGAATCCGCCGGATTCACCACCCACACGGCGGGATGTTCGTCCTGGTGAAACAGGGCCGTGACTGGAATTTTCACCATGTTTTCCGCAGCGTGGCCGGCCTGCAGCGACACCTCCGCCGTCATGCCGAGCTGCAGCGCGGCGTCGGCGTGATCGACCGTCAACTTCACCAGATAGGTGTGCGATTGCGCGTCCGCCGCCGGGGCGATCTCACGCACGCGCGCCGTATAGGCATGACCCGGCAACGCCGGCAGGTTCACGGTGGCGGCCTGCCCGATGCTGATGCCGCCGACGCGGCTTTCCGCCACGTCCACGTACACCTCGCGCTCGCCGGCCTGGGCAAAGCCGAACACCGCCTGCCCCGCAGCCAGCACCTGCCCCACTTCGGCCTGACGGCTGGTGATGATGCCGTCGTGATCGGCCACCAGCGTGGTGCTTTGCGCCAGCTTGTATTGCTGGCGGGCCTGGTCGCGGCCGGCCAGCGCGGACGCATAGTTGTCCTCGGTCTGCTGCAACTGGAGCTGGCTGATCAGATTCTGCTTGAACTGCGCTTCATCCCGCTCGCGCTGCTGGGTGGCGAACAGCAGGCGATGCTCGGCCGCCGCCATCGCGGCCTTGGCATAGGCCAACTGCTGAGCGGGGTCGGCCGGATCGAGCTCGGCCAGCGGCTGACCCTGCTTCACCAGCTCGCCCGGATCGACGTAGCGTGCGGTCAGCCTTCCCGCCATGCGGAACGACAGCGGCATCTCGTAGCGCGCGTGCACCTCGCCGGGGAAGCGGCCGGTCACGGCGCCATCGCTGGCTTTTACCGGCAGGGCGACCACCGGCACGGCGGCCTCGGCTTCAGGGGCCTTGCGGCTGCAACCGGCGAGCAGGACGAGGGAAATCACCATGGCGCAGGGCAGCCAGGCATGCCGCGACGGCCATGCGCGCGGTGTTGGGAAGGGTGGGGTAAGCACGGGGTGCTCCTGGGGTGTGGGAGTGTCGATACGGGTCCGAACTCTAATACATATATGTATCTGAATTCAAATATGACTTCCGATACAGCTCTAAGGCGGCGTGGTAAGATGCCCCATGCCACGCAAACGCCTGACCCGAGAAGAAAGCCGCGAACAGACCCGCCTGCGCCTGCTGGAGGCGGCAGCGGCCGTGATCGCCAAGAAGGGGCTGGCCGCGACCAGCGTGGAAGACGTCGCCGAACATGCCGGCTACACACGCGGCGCGTTCTATTCGAACTTCAAGAGCAAGACCGACCTCTTCCTAGAACTGCTCAGCCGCGATCACGACGACGCGCACCAGGACCTGCAGGCGCTGTTGGATACCGACCTGCCGCGCGAAGAACTGCAGAAGCGGCTCGCGCAGTTCTACAGTCAGCTCTATCGGGATCACGCCAACTATGTGCTATGGGCCGAAGCGCGCCTGCTCGCCGTGAGGGACGCCAAGTTCCGTCACCGGCTGAATGCGCTGTGCCTGGAAAAGCGCGACCAGATCGCCTACTTCATTACGAAGTTCTGCGAGCGCATGGAACAGGAATTGCCCGCACCTGCGCCCGATCTGGCGCTTGCCATGATGGGCCTGATCGATGGCGTGCTGTATTTCAACATGAGCATGCCGGGCGAATTGCCCGATACGGCGATCGAGTCGGTGCTCAGCTTGATTTTTCGCGCGACGTTCTTCGGTACGCGCAACTGACGGCTCCCGTGCCGTGCGCTATTAAAGTCGCCGGCGCAAACGGTATTCGTCGTAGCCGACATAGACGCTGGCACCTAGCACCATCAAGGCCAGCAGATACCAGGTGATCAGATAGCTCAGATGGTTGTTGGGAAAGTTGATCACGGTCTTGCCGCCTTCCGGCCACGGCGCACCTTTGTCCGTCGACGCATCCGCATCCACGAAATAAGGCGCCACGTCGTGCAGTCCGCGCGCGGCAGCAATGGCTGCAACATCGCGCGTATACCAATTGTTGTGCGCCGGATCGTTGTGGCGGAAGAAGCCGGATGGTTCGGACATGCGCAGCAAACCCGTCACCGTCACTTCCCCGCTTGGCCCCGGTGCGCAATGACCGTCATGGCCGCACCAATCCACCGGCGCAAAGCCGCGATTGATCAGCACGATGGAACCATCCGCTTGGCGCAGTGGCGTCATCACCCAGTAGCCGCTGCCCTCGTCGGTAGCCGTCCATACCAGGGTTTGCCGGTCATGCAGAAACACGCCGTTGAGCTGAACGTGCAGGTATTCGTCTTTTTCTGCCGTGACGGCAGGCCATTGATCACGCGTGGGTGCTGCGATCGGTGGAGCGTGCACGCGGGCGTCGACGCGGGTGATCAGCGCGCGCTTCCAGGCGAGGCGATGGACTTGCCAGTTGCCGAGCGAAACGAAGCCGATGAAAAGAGCGATGGCGAAGAGACCGAGTACGGTCAAGCCAATCGGCCCGCGCGGCGCGCGCGGTGTGTCGTATGAGGAAGTGTCTTGAGGAGCCATGCGCGCAATGATCGCATGAAGCCCGACGCAATGACGGAGCGGAACGGATTGTAGGCTGGGTTAGCGCAGCGTAACCCAACGCTATCGCTGCGAATTGTTGGGTTACCCCCGGATCAAGTCCGGGCAACCCAACGTACGGTCCTCGCCAGATTGACGGTCACGGCAAATTCTGCACGTTCTTCATCATCGACGGCATCATGTTCTGGTTGAGGTGATACATGATCCAGATCGATCCGCTCAGCGTAATCACCACCAGCACGATCGTGAACACCAGGGCCAGCATGTTCCAGCCGCCCTCGGATTTCGCATTCAAGTGCAGGAAATACACCATGTGCACCACGATCTGCACCGCCGCCAGGAGCAGAATGAATGCATCAGCCGGACCGCTCTTGGTGAACGCACCGGACATCACCAGCCAGAACGGCAGGATGGTGAGAAAAGCCGCCGCCACGAATCCCGTCATGTAGCCCTTGAGCGTGACGTGGATCTGGGCCACGCCATCGTGGGCATGTTCGTGATGACCATCGTCGTGCGTGTGCTGGGTGTGGTCGCTCATGACAGCACTCCCATCAGATAAACGAAACTGAAGACACCCACCCATACCACGTCGAGGAAGTGCCAGAACATCGACAGGCACATCAATCGTCGTTTGTTGGCGGCATTCAGACCTTTCTTTCCGACCTGCACCAGTAGCACGATCATCCAGATCAAGCCGCTCGTTACGTGCAGGCCATGCGTGCCGACCAGGGTGAAGAACGAGGAAAGAAAAGCACTGCGTCCAGGCCCCGCACCGATCGAGACGAGGTGGGTGAACTCGGTCAATTCCAGCGCGATAAAACCTGCGCCCAGCAACCACGTGACAATCAGCCACGCCATCATCGGTCCGCGGCGATTGTTCTGCATCTCCAGCACGGAAAATCCGTACGTAATCGAGGACAGCAGCAGCAGGGTCGTGTTCACCGCGACGATCGGCAGCTCCAACACCTCTTTCGCCGATGGACCGCCTGCATATTCGCGGCCTAGCACGCCATAGGTAGCGAACAGGCACGCGAAGATGAGGCAGTCGCTCATCAGATACAGCCAGAAACCCAACAGCGTGGCGTTTTCCGGATGGTGGTCTTCGGTGACGTGGAAGCGCAGCGCCTCTTCCGCACCGCTGCCACCGCTAACAGTCATCGTCATGTCGCTCATGCGGAGGCTCCAGCGCGCGCAGCTTCCACACGTCCCACTTCATCCGCAGGTATGTAGTAATCGCGGTCGTAATTGAAGGTGTGGTGGATCGCCACCGCCAGCAGCGCCACGAACGATATCGCCGCGATCAGCCACATGTACCAGACCATGGCGAAGCCGAAGATAAAGCTCAGCACCGCCAGATAGACGCCGGTACCGGTGTTCTTCGGCATATGGATGGGCAGGAAACCTTGCACTGGTCGGCGCCAGTTGTGCTGCTTCATCTGCCACCAGGTGTCGATGTCATGCACCTGTGGCGTGAAAGCAAAGTTGTATGGCGGCGGGGGCGAGGAGGTGGACCACTCCAATGTGCGGCCGTGCCATGGATCGCCGGTGGTATCGCGCAGTTGTTCGCGGCGCATGATGCTCACTGCGAACTGCACGATCATCGCGACAATGCCGATCAGGATCAGCACTGCGCCGAACGCCGCGATTTCGAACCAGATCTGCAACGACGGATCATCAAAGTGGCGCACTCGACGCGTCACGCCCATCAGACCCAACCAATACAGCGGCATGAAGGCGAAATAGAAGCCGGCCACCCAGAACCAGAACGAGACCTTGCCCCAGAACGGATCGAGCCGGAAGCCGAACGCCTTCGGAAACCAGTAATTGACACCGGCAAACATGCCGAACAGCACACCGCCGATGATCACGTTGTGGAAGTGCGCAATCAGGAACAGGCTGTTGTGCAGTTCGAAATCCGCCGGCGGCACAGCCAGCAGCACGCCGGTCATGCCGCCGATCACGAAGGTCACGATAAATGCCACCACCCACAGCATCGGCACGTCGTAGACGATGCGTCCGCGGTACATGGTGAACATCCAGTTGAAGATCTTCGCGCCCGTCGGGATCGAGATGATCATGGTGGTGATGCCGAAGAACGAGTTGACGCTGGCGCCCGATCCCATGGTGAAGAAGTGGTGCAGCCACACCAGGTAGGACAGCACCGCAATCACCACCGTGGCGTACACCATCGACGCATAGCCGAACAGGCGCTTGCGCGAAAACGTGGAGGTGACTTCCGAGTACACGCCGAACGCCGGCAACACCAGGATGTACACCTCCGGGTGTCCCCACACCCAGATCAGGTTGATGTACATCATGTAGTTGCCACCCAGATCGCTGGTGAAGAAGTGCGTGCCCGCGTAACGGTCCAGCGTCAGCAGGGCCAGCGTGGCGGTCAGCACCGGAAACGCGGCCACGATCAGCACATTCGCCAGCAAGGCGGTCCAGGTGAAGATCGGCATCTTCATCATGGTCATGCCGGGCGCACGCATCTTGACGATGGTGGCGATCATGTTGATGCCGGATAAGGTGGTGCCGACACCCGCTATCTGCAGCCCCCATATCCAGTAGTCCACCCCGCTGTCGGGGCTGGTAGGCAACTCCGATAACGGCGGATACGCCAGCCAACCGGTGCGTGCAAACACGCCGATAAACAGTGACGCCATCACCAGCACGGCGCCAGATACAGTCATCCAGAAGCTGAAATTGTTGAGGAAGGGAAATGCGACGTCGCGCGAACCGATCTGCAGTGGCATGACGAAATTGATCAGGCCGGTAATGAACGGCATGGCGACGAAGAAGATCATGATCGTGCCGTGCGCGGTAAAGATCTGGTCGTAGTGATGCGCAGGCAAATAGCCCTCATGTGCACCGAAGGCAATCGCTTGCTGTCCGCGCATCATGAGCGCGTCGGCAAAGCCACGCAGCAGCATGATCAGCGCCAGAACGATGTACATGATGCCGATCTTCTTGTGGTCCACGCTGGTGAACCACTCGCTCCACAGATAGCCCCATTTGCGGTAGTAGGTAACCAACCCCAGCACGGCGATGCCGGCGATCGCTACGCCGATGAACGTAAAGACCAGGATCGGCTCGTGATAAGGAATATCCTCGAGCGTAAGGCGCCCAAAAATCAGCTTGCCGAGGTCGGGAGAATGAAGAGTCATCGCGGCACCCGTGCTGAAATCACTGTGGTTGAGCCATCAGCATCGCTGCATGGCCGTCGGACGAAGCGGATGCTTCACCACCGCTCCCGCCAGGCCCTGGCATGCGAAGCATGTTCATGCAGGAAGGCCCGGGCTCAACGCAGCGATTGAGGATGGTTTGATAGAGTCCCGGCGTGACGCTGCCGTAGTAGTGCACCGGATTCTTTTCGCTGGGTGCTTCCAGCGCGACATAGGTGGCGTGATCCAGCGTATCGCCGTGGCTCTTCGCTTGCGCCACCCACTTGTCGAAATCATCCTCGCTCATGCCGTGGAAGGTGAAGTTCATGTACGAGAAACCGTCGCCGCTGTAGTTGGCGGACATGCCCCAGTATTCACCGGGTTTATTGATCACCGCCTGCAGCGTGGTCTGCATGCCGGGCATGGCATAGATCTGGCCGGCCAGCGCGGGAATGAAGAACGAGTTCATCACCGTGGATGCGGTGAGGTTGAAGCGGATCGGCCGATCCACCGGCGCCGCCATCTCGTTCACCACCGCGATGTTTTGCTCGGGATAGATGAAAAGCCACTTCCAGTCGAGCGCGACCACGTCCACTTCCAGCGGCTTGGTACCTGCCGGCACGACTTTGCCGGCGGCGATGCGATCGAGCGGGCGGTACGGATCAAGCTTGTGTGTGCTCACCCAGGTGATGGCACCCAACGCAATGATGATCAGCAACGGCGCCGACCAGATCATCAGCTCGACAATGGTGGAGTGATCCCAATCAGGGTCGTAATGCGCCTTTTCGTTGGATGCGCGGTAGCGCCAGGCGAACACCAGCGAGGCGACGATCACCGGCACCACGATCAGCATCATCAAGACAAACGAGGTGATGATCAGATTGCGCTGCTGCAGCGCGACGTCACCGGACGGCGACATCAACACCGTGTGGCAGCCCGACAGTGCCAGAGGCAGGGCTAGCAGTAGCAGTCCGCGGAGAGTCTTCATGGACATGACCGACGCAACCGAATGAGAAGGGGGTACTGCTGTGTCGACAAGGTACGCCGATCGATAGGCCGCACGCAAATGGTTCGATGCCAGCCTGCGGCATTTCGCCTGCCTGCCACACGACTGTCACGTCGATAAGTCGAGAACCGGAAGCTGTCACAGCGGATGGCTTCCCCCATTTGGGGGAAAGTATCGGGAGGCGTGGCGTTGCTCGACATAATGGGGCGAATGATGCCGAGTGGGTGCATGAATGCTTCGTGCAGTGAGCACTGCTGCGGTCACCGGAAACCCTCTTATTCGTCATTCCAGCGACTTTTAAGCGGAAAGGCACTGGATTCCAGCTTTCGCTGGAATGACGAGGAGAGACTTTCCGGCGACTGCCAAACAAAAAATCCACCTCCCCCACCCTAGCCTTGGCGCCACAACGGTGCCATGCTGTGGCCGCCGCATCCCTATCCGAGTAACGACGATGTCCAGTACGTTTGAGGATCAGCGCGAACCCGCCGGCTTGACCCCGGAAGATCTCGGGCGCATCCACGCCCATGCCCGCCTGGCGCCCGGCGAAATCGCCATCGGCGTCATCGTCGGACGAACCGCGGAATACTTCGACTTTTTCGTATTCGGCATCGCTTGCGTGCTGGTGTTTCCATCGGTGTTCTTTCCGTTCGAGAGCCGGCTGGATGGGATGCTGCTGTCGTTCGCGATCCTCTCGCTAGCCTTTATCGTCCGACCGCTCGGCACTACGCTGTTCATGACGGCACAGCGGCGCTGGAGCCGCGGCACCAAGCTCACCATCGCCATGTTCCTGCTCGGCAGCGCCACGGCTGGCATGGCGTTCCTGCCCAGCTACACCACGATTGGCGGTTGGTCCATCGGTCTGTTGACGTTCTTCCGCATCCTGCAAGGCGTGGCGCAGGGTGGTTCATGGGACGGCCTGCCCTCTCTGCTTGCGCTCAACACGCCGCCGGAAAAGCGCGGCTGGTATGCCATGCTGGGGCAACTCAGCGCGCCGATCGGCTTCCTGATCGCCAGCGGCTTGTTTCTGTTTCTGCGCACGGAACTGGCCACCGATGACTTTATCGAATGGGGTTGGCGCTATCCCTTCTACGTCGCCTTCACCATCAACGTCGTGGCGCTGTTCGCGCGCCTGCGCCTGGTGGTGACGGAGGAATACACGCTCGCCATGGAAGAGCGTGAGCTGGAACCGATCGGCATCATCGACATGCTGCATCGGCAGGGCTACAACATTTTCATCGGCGCGTTCGCTGCGCTCGCGAGCTATGCGCTGTTCCACCTGGTGTCGATTTTCCCGCTCTCGTGGATCGTGCTGGGTACGACGCAAGAGGTAAGCACGGTGCTCACCGTGCAGATCATCGGCGCACTGGTCGGCATCATCGGCACCATTGCGTCGGGCGTGATCGCCGACCGCATCGGTCGCCGCAGCACGCTCGGCACGGCAGCCGTGCTCATCGGCATCTTTGCGCTGATCGCGCCGTGGCTGCTCGGTGGCAACCAGATTGCACAGGATGCTTTCATCATCATCGGCTTCGGCTTGCTGGGCCTGTCGTACGGACAAGCGGCCGGCAGTGTTACCTCCAACTTCGAAATCCGCATGCGCTATACCGGCGCCGCGTTGACTTCGGATTTCGCGTGGTTGATCGGCGCGGCATTTGCGCCCTTGGTAGCGCTTGGGCTGTCGGTCCGCTTCGGGCTGGTGGCGGTCAGCGTGTATCTGCTCTCGGGCGTGGCGTGCACGTTGATTGCGTTGCGGGTGAACAAGGCGCTGGCGCGCGAGTGATGCCCTTGTAGGCTGGGATGCAATCCCAGCATCGGAAACCACAAGAGCGCTGGGATTGCATCCCAGCCTACGTGTTATTCACGCCGAACAAACACGCCAACGCGACACTGCATCTACATATCCACATCACATCATTCACCCATACGTGACCCCGCCCCGCGCAGGATGAAACGCATCAGCGTTTTCTTTTTGCGGTCATGTCACTTGTGCACGACGTCCCATTTCATGCCGCTGGAGAGTCCCTTCAGTGAGCTCCGCCGCCAGCAAAATCGACCGCGTTGACGCGGCGGCTTACACCGTGCCGACCGATGCCCCCGAGGCCGACGGCACGATCAGCTGGGACGCCACCACCATCGTGCTCGCCAGCATCCGTTGCGGCGACTATGAAGGGCTGGGTTACACCTACACGCACAGCGCTGCCGCGGCCTTGATCGCCAAACCGCTGCGCGATGTGCTGATCGACGCGGACCCGATGGATATCCCAGGCCTATGGCAAAAGATGCATCGCAGCCTGCGCAACATCGGCACGCCCGGCCTCGGCATGATGGCGTTATCGGCCGTCGATCACGCGCTGTGGGATCTGAAAGCCAAGCTGCTCGGCGTGTCCGTACTCACGCTGCTTGGCCGCACGCGAGAGAGTGCGCCTGTCTACGGCAGTGGCGGCTTTACGTCCTACACGGTGGATCAGCTGCAAACCCAGCTTGCCGGCTACGTGGAGCTCGGCATTCCACGTGTAAAGATGAAAATCGGCTCCCATCCGGAACAGGACCCCAAGCGCGTATTCGCGGCACGCGAAGCGATTGGCGAAGACACGCGCCTGATGGTCGACGCCAACGGCGCCTATGGACGTAAACAGGCACTGATGCTGATGGACGCGTTCGACGAATGCAGGGTCGACTGGTACGAAGAACCGGTCTCTTCCGATGACCTGGACGGCCTGCGGCTGGTCCGCGATCACGCGCCTCATAATATCGACGTCGCTGCCGGCGAATACGGTTGGGACAACTGGTATTTCGCACGCATGCTCGATGCCGATGCGGTGGACGTGCTGCAGATCGATGGCACGCGTTGCGGTGGCTTCACCGGTTTTCTCAACGCCGCCGCCTTGGCGCAAGCTTACGGCATACCGATTTCCGCGCACTGCGCGCCGCATCTTCATGCACACGTGTGTTGTGCAGTCCCGGGCTTGCGGCACATCGAATACTTCCATGATCACGCCCGCATCGAATCGATGTTCTTCGATGGCTTGCCGACCTTGCATCACGGCGAACTCGTCGTTGACATCGCGCGTGCAGGATTGGGCCTTACATTGAAAAAACAGGACATCGAAACGTATCGCACCAATGCTTGAGGAGGTCGCCATGCAGCAGCAGCTCATCCGTCATGGCCAGGGCTCCCGCACCTGGTCCATCGTGCTCGACAGCGGCGAGGAAGTGAACGCCTGTCTGGAGGACTTTGCCCGGCGCGAACTATTGAGCGCCACCAGCTTCACCGCCAGCGGCACCTTGCAGGATGCCGTACTGGGTTATCTGGATGCCGAAAAGCACGATTACCACCCGCGACAAGTAACGCATCCCACGCAGGTGCTGTCGCTGGTCGGCGATATCGCCTTGCGCAACGGCAAACCACATATCCGCATGCGTGCCGTGCTCGGCGGCAGCGATGGCGGCACCGTCGACGGACATTTGCTGGAAGGCCATGTGCGCCAGCAGATGGAAGTGATCATGACCGAGGCCCCCGTGGAGTTGCACAAGGGCTATGACGCGGATGCCGGGCTTGCCCTGTTCAAGCAACAGCATGGGGAGATCGGATGATGGCATCGCGTTCCATCGGCAGCCGCTGCTGGGCGATTGCGGAAGGCTATATCCCACTGGATGAAGCGCCTAACGATGATCCGCGCCTGATGAGCCATGAATCCGCTTGCATGCTCAACACCAACGACCAGGATGCACAGGTCACGTTGACGCTCTATTTCAAGCAGCGCGAACCCGCCGGCCCTTACCGCGTCGTGGTGCCCGCGCGCCGCACGATGCATCTGCGCTTCAACGACCTGGCCGATCCGGAACCCGTGCCGCGCGATACCGATTACGCCACGCTGATCGAATCGGACATTCCCATCGTCGTGCAGCACACGCGCCTGGATTCGCGGCAGGCGGCACTCGCGCTCCTTTCCACCATCGCCTATGCGGGTGACTAATCATGAAGAAAAAACCTGAAGTCGTGGTGATCACCGGCGCTTCTGCCGGCGTCGGCCGCGCCACCGCGCACCGCTTTGCGCGCGAAGGCGCATGGATCGCTCTGCTCGCGCGCGACAACCCTGCGCTGGAACATGCCGCCAAGGAAGTGCGAGAGCTGGGCGGCATGGCGCTGCCCATCCCGGTCGACGTGGCCAATGCGGAGCAAGTCGAAGCCGCAGCCGAACACATCGAACAGGAGCTTGGCGCCATCGACATCTGGATCAATGCCGCCATGACCACCGTGTTCGCACCGGTCAGCGAAATCAGCGCCGATGAATTCCGCCGCGCCACCGAAGTCACCTATCTCGGCGCCGTGCACGGCACGCTCTCCGCACTCAAGCGCATGCGCCCACGCAATCGCGGCACCATCGTACAGGTGGGTTCGGCGTTGGCGTATCGCGCCATCCCTTTGCAGGCGCCGTATTGCGCCAGCAAATTCGCCATCCGCGGCTTTACCGATGCATTGCGCGTGGAACTGCTGCACGAGCGCAGCAAAGTGCATGTCACCATGGTGCAGCTGTCGGCCTTCAACACGCCGCAATTCGAATGGGCACGCAACCGCCTGGACGGACGCCCGCAACCGGTACCACCAATCTTCCAGCCGGAGCTGGCCGCTCGCGGCGTGTACTGGGCAGCCCACCACCGCCGCCGCGAAGTGTGCGTGGGCTTTCCGGCGGTCAAGGCGATTGTCGCCAACAAGTGGTTTCCGTCACTGGTCGATCGCGTGCTTGCCAAGCAGGGCTATACCGCCCAAGTGGACACGCAACCGGTACCGGAAGAACGTCCCGACAATCTGTTCGAAGCCGCACCCGTGGATTACGGCACGCATGGGCGGTTCGATGCGCGTGCCAAGTCCAGTAGCTTGCAGTGGTGGCTGACGTCGAATCGCAACGCTTTACTTCTTGGTGCCGGAACGCTGGCAGCGTTGATGTTCGCGCGACGTAGGTTGGGGTGAGGCGAAGCCGAACCGCGACATCGCAGGCACGTAACTGGAAAGACGTTGGGGTTCGCGTTCCGCTCACCCCAACCACCCGCCATGATGAATCCCACTCAGGGCCGTCATTCCCGCGAAAGCGGGAATCTATCTTGCTCTGATGCATCCCCTGAAATGGATTCCCGCTTTCGCGGGAATGAAGGTCCTGAGGTGGGGACGTGCTTCATGGCAGCCCCAATGTCGCCAAGTCCAACACCCAATCGTTCGCCTCCACGCCCGAGCAAGCCTTCTGCTTGGCCTTGCTCGCTTCCATCATCATCCGCTCCGCATGTTGCATACGATCGGCATGCGTACCCTGCAGGGCCTCCGGGCCGCCGTGTTCGACGAAATCGAGTAACACCGCCGCATGGATCAGTGCCAGATGTGACAGCGCTTGCGGAAAATTGCCGAGAAAACCGCCATCGCGTGGATCGATCTCTTCTGCATAAAGACCCACCTCATTGCTCAGCCGCAGCATGGTCTCGAACCAGGCTTTCGCTTCATCGGTCTTGCCGGCAAACAGCAATGCATCAACCAGCCAGAATCCGCATGCGACGAATGTGCCCTCCTCGCCATCAAGGCCATCCCCGCCCTTGTAGCGATAGACGCCACGCGGGGTGGCGAATTGCTTTTTCACCTCGTCGATAGTGGCCTGCAAGCAACCCTGTGGCAGGGGAAAGTCGATGACCGGCGCGCGTAACGACACGGCATCGAGGGTGTCGTGGTCATAGCACTTGCGCAGCCAGCCTTGTGGCGAAATGGCGTGCTTGTGTACGTCTTCGACGATTGCTTGCATCACCGCTTCGTAATCGCGGCAATTCAACAATACCTGCGCACGGTCCAGTGCGACCCAGCACATCATCTTGCCGTAGACGAAGTGCTCGGGCTCATCGCGCTCTTCCCAGAAACCCTGGCCGGGTTCCCGCCAATGCTCGACGACGTAATCGGCGGTGCGGCGCAATAACGCAAGCTCCTCCGGCTGCAAGGAGCCGCCCAGTTCGCAAAACAGCATCAGCCAGTCCATCACGTCGCCATAGACATCGAACTGGCGCTGACGATGCGCCGCATTGCCGATGCGCACCGGCCGGCTGCCGCAATAGCCGCTCAGGTAAGACAACTCGCGCTCGGGAAGGTCCACTTCGCCACGCAGGCCGTAGACGATCTGCGTGGGGAAGATCTCTCCCGCGCCGCACTTGAAGAGAAACTGCCGAAACTCTTCCGGCTCCTCCTCGTAGCCGAGCGCGGAAAGCGCAAACAGCGTCAGCGTGGAGTCGCGCACCCAGCTCAAGCGGTAATCCCAGTTGCGGCCACCGCCGCGTGTCTCCGGCAAAGACGTGGTGGCGGCAGCCACGATGGCGCCGCTGGGCACGTAGGTCAGCAGCTTCAATACGAGTGCACTGCGTTCGACCGCATCCGCATAAGGGCCTTTGTAACCACAACGCCCGCTCCACGCCATCCAATACGCCTTGGTGATATCCAGCAGCGCGTCCGCTTGCGACAGCGCGCGGGACGGGTCCTCGCATTCACCGGCCATCAGCACGATCCGCAGTGTTTCGCCCGCACGCAGCTCCATCACGGCACTGCCGCGTGTTCCGTCAACGTCGAATGGCCGATCGCATAAACATGCGCCGTCGTCCCACGCCATGCCGCACTCGATGCGGCGCACATGCGGCTTGCGTTTACCCCATGCCACACCCGGCAACATGTCCAGGTTCAGACGTACCTCGCCCTCGGTAACGCGAATAATGCGCACCAACCACGGCAAGGCATTGACGCGAATGAAGTCGTCCTGCGCAGCATCAGGATGCCGCCCCAGTGGCATGAAATCGGTCAGCGTCGCCACGCCCGACGGTGTAGTGAAGGTGGTCTCCAGCACATTCGTATGGGACACATAGCTGCGCGAGACCTGAAATGGTGTCATCGGCCGCGTATCCAGGTAGCCACCAACGCGGTTGTCGAGCAGGTGAAAGCACACCGGATCGGAATCGAAGGCGGGCAGCGCACACCAGTCGACACGCCCTTCCCGAGTAATCAACGCCACACCGTGGCAATTGCCGACGACGGCATAGTCGCTGATATCCGGGCAGCCCAGATTGTCGTGTCCGTCGCGTTCCATGTCACATCGCGTGTTTGATGCCTGCACGAATCAACCACCAGTTGATCGGATAGCTAGTGATGAATCCGCCCACCATGGCCCATTGCATCGCCAGCCAGAATTCCGGCTTGCTCGCTGGCATTTGCGACCCGATCAACGGTATGAATACTTTGTATTGAATCAGCGCCATCACCAGGTACATGCCCACTTGCCAGGCGGCCAGCGACAGACTGTCGGCCTTCAAGGCAGCGATGATGCCCTGCCTCCTCGACAGGTTCTTCATCGGCACAATCGCGTAGTACTGGAAAAAGATGCCCGCGATGAACGCAAGGATGAAGTCGAGCACCCAGGTTGCGAACAGCTTCTCCTGAAACAGCCAATGCCAGCCAAACCAGGTGGCAATGACGGGAAACATCAGCACCAGCGTTTCCGCCACGATATCGCCCACGGTGCAACCGCTGCCGCAATGCAGGGCACCTTTCGCCACGGCGACGGGAAACGGCGTTGCCTCGCGCTCGCCATCCGGCACATCGTCCGCATCCTGCATGCCGTAACAAAAGTACCCAATCAACACCAATACCGACCCAAACAGCGCGGCAATCGGCCACACGCCATCCATGATGCCCATGCGCTGCGGATGCGCGGTGATGTGCGCAAACACCACCACCGCGCAGAGACAAGCCAGGCCCAGCGAGCCGAGCGCAATAAGGTGCAGCCATTGGGCTACGTCGTGCATCCGATCTATGCCCATCCACGGTTGCTTAGCTTTCGCCATTAAGCAATCCGAATCGTGTAGCGGGTGTCGTCGCTCGGTCGAGAACGCGTCGGCGACGTCCCAGAAACAGCCGCAACGGCGGCAGAGCCCGCCCACATCCTCTCGGCATCTCTCTTCCCGAGGGGGAAGGTCTGTCCGTCAAATTTTCGATGGATGCATTTCTCGCCTGTGCATCGTTTATAGAACCAACTCTAATTATGCAAAGCGTCGATGCAAAGCGTCGGCGTTCCCGTTTCACGTCGCCCCGCGCCGGATCATAAATCCACCACCAGCGTACGGATGGCACTTCAATGGCTCCCTCGTGGATCGCGAAGCTTTCCGCCGATCGCCCATATTCGAGCAGCCCACCTTCAAACGCTGCCTCATCGGCATTGCCGCTCATTGATTTGTAACGGAAAGCGGTTTGCGACCAGGTGGTGGCCCCTACGTAGTAACAAATCAACGAGTCCAGACCCTCAGATGCGTCACGCTCTACGTCTGCCTTTAACCTGACAAACAGGCCAAGCATCTTGAGCCACATGTCTAGGTACTCTTCGATGGCGTCCTCTAAGCCCATAACCGCGCTCCCACATCAATACACAGATAACGGGCTTGGCGGCCAACGCGATGGATATGGCACGTTAGCTTGTTCCACACAGCGCAAAACGCAAGCTTTACTCGGTATTGCGTTTAGCGCGCGAAGCACTCGTTAGGCAATGGCCTATCGACCATGTCTCGCAATGGTTTGAGGCCTTGCGATCGCCGCCTGACGATATGCTGCATCAGATGAGTTTCCAAACATGAAGAACGTGGGGAAACCTCAGGACCAGGTACCGTTTATTCCGCATGAACAACATGTAGGCCCATCCGTTTTACGGTCTTTAATGAGTTGCACCAAGAAGATCTTCCAAGTAGTCCACAGACTCCACCGCATACGCGTCGTAGCGAATGGTTTGCAAACCCCACTCGAGATGGCCGCGTATCCAGTGATACAAGCCTGCAAGATGCCTATCGAACGCAACCTTGGCACGTTCATCCATATTGATTGCTCCCATCGCCCGGCGCAGCTTTTGAAGGTCTTCGACTCTTGTCGCAATGCGCTGCGCCACCATGTCCATGGCGTGGCGTTCATCGCACTCCAGAGCGTGCTCAAGAACCATCACTAGATTGTGCACGTCGCCGTGTGCGCGCTCCTTGGCTACCGTCAGCAAATCGTCTGTCCAGCACACGGCATCCGCACATGCGGTGCGGATTTCAACCAGCAATGGATGGCTGCGAAGCTTATCGGGAAGCGGCGCATCGGCAACATACTCAAGCAAATCAAGCGATGGCCAGATGGCACCGGCATCACGCCGCATGGCGGCAAATTCGTGCTCCCGCGGAATGTATCCATGGGCTCGATTCCGAGCCTCCCATTCGCAGCCAGACAGGTAGTCCACATAATGCTTTGCAAAAGCGGCGCGCCAATGAGCAGGCATGCCTGGCAGAAACTGCTGCCAGACATCCTTCAGTGCAACCAGCAGTTGCGAACGTGATGACTGCTCCGAACCGGTCTCCACGACGCCTTCACCACAGCCTGCCGTAGCTGTGCCCTCCATCTCGGCTGCCATGGCGACAAACGGCCGCAACCGTTCTTTGACCAGCAGAGGATTCTTTCCAACGTCGCCTTCGTCCAGCTGGTCGTCGATAAAGAAGAGCCAGCCAATCCATGCGGTGGCCGCTTCAAGGCGACCCTGATCAACAGCAGACGCATAGACCCTACCCGAGAGCGCACCTGGCGCCGTTTTGCGGAAACGGGCCTGCGCGTCCATTGACCGCACCAATCCGTACGCCAGCGCCCACTCCTGAACATAATCCTCCGCTTGCGCGGTCCATGCACTCATCGATGCAGGGACGGCATCCAGTTTGCCGAGCAATGTTTGCGCAGCTTGCATTTCGTAGCGCATAGCCACTTCCTCGCATGGTTCGCTATGTTTTCCGGAACGAACGCTTCCAGTTTTGATACGTTTGTCACCAAGGAGGGGCGAATTGGGCCGTCATGCGGGTCCCAGGGCTGGGATTTCCACGCTGCGTTCCTTCAGAAGAGGATCCCGGCGCTTCCCTGGTCCATGTTGAGACCCGATCGCCATCTTCGGGGTAGAACTGCGTCATCCAGCGGCGAAATGCGGCGATGGGTGCCTCACCCTCCATAAGCTTGGGCTGTTTGATGTAGCGTCGATGGGCCCAGATAGCAAAGTCATCACGCAACACTCTCACCGTCCATCTATGCATGAGCGTGACGACGAGTGCATAGAGTAGTCGGCGAAGGAGTGGCGGCAGTCGAGCAAAACCTTTCACATGCACTCTATCGACCACGGTATACGTCCATGTCGATGGCGTCTTGGGTGTTCCAAAGGAACACGACCGAAGCAGCACCCCCAGAGCGGGCAACTCACTGTCGGCACAGACGAATCCCATGCCGTAGATCGTCATCCGAATCCTGGCCCGCCATCTTGATGAAAACCCCATGACCTGAATTTTCATCGTGCGGCCCTTGACCTCGTGCGACATCTCAACATGGGTCAGATGATGCAACCACATGAAATGTGTCGAATCGGCTGCGTTCTCCGGGCTGTTATGGGGCTGACCATTCAACTGGAAGCAACTTTCCCTTGCTGCAGAGAAGCCCGCGGTATCGATATCTGGCAATTCCCAATCCGGCGAGCATCCCTTGTTGTGCCGCCACACCAGCACTGCGCCGCCGCGCTCGCATACAAGCCAGTGATTCAACTTTGCCCGGGGTGGTTTTCGACCGTAGGGCGCGCCGGCGCAGACGCCGTCAGGACCGAAAGACAGGCCGTGAAAGGGGCATACGAGGTTCTCGCCATCGACCTTTCCTCCATGCCCAAGGTGAGCACCCAGGTGTGGGCAATAAGGCTCTGTCACATGCACTTGTCCCGATTGTGTCCTGTATACGAGCAGCTCCTCGCCCATGAAGGGCACATTAAGCAGTTGGCCGGGCTTGAGTTTGCTACTTGGACACAGCGCGAACCAGCCATTCGGATACGGCAACGAGAATGGTTCTGATGACGTGGCACGAAATTGCCTTGCTTCTTCGTTCGCTTCGGAACTTATGCGCGAGGCAACGCGCTGCTCGATAGCTCCATGCGGGGCAGCGCTGCTGTAGGCCGAGTCTCGTGTAACGACGCCATGCTCCATAAGCAACCTCTTGGCCGTACGAACTTTTTCTCGATATCAAAAGCCGTCACGCAAGCGGGGCAACGCCGGCATGCCACGCATAGTGTCCGGCCATCAATGATTCAACTCCCATCACGTAGCGCTGAAGCTGAATTCTCGCTTCCTCATCCAGGCGCAAGGTGCCGTATAGATGCGGCAAGCGGTCACGCAATAGACACCAGCGTTGCATGAGCCGCCCATGCATGTCGCAGACTTTGCCGATCGCCTGATCTGTACTGAGTCGCCACTGCTTCTGCAGGACGCTTACGACGTTGCCATCCCGTGGATTGCCTTCGGATGCGCTGGCGACATCACTCACCCAGCGCATGGAGTCCGCCAGAATGTCGCGCAGCTCTTCTACTTCCGGACTTTCATAGGTGCCGCGTGGCAGCTCGAATTTGAGGCTTCCTTCGATAAGGTCGCCGAGCACCGCACTGTATGTACTGTAGCGATCGGAGGGATGGTTGCTCAGGCTCGGCTCGTCTCGATACTGGTCCGGGATGTCGTCGCGGGCAAAACAAAGAAACCATCTTCGCCAGTTGGTGGCCGCACGCTGCTGGTAGAGGAGGCTCAATCTGGCTGCCTCGCGTTTCCAAATGTCGGCAAACGCCCACACCAAAGGCGGCGCTTCGTCGGCAGGCTGGATACCTACGCGATGCAGCGTGATATCGACGAGCTGCCATATCATTGAATCGACGAGCTGATCATCGTTGTGACATAACCGTTGGTATTGTTCGCTCCAGAGACTCGACCACGTGACCGCGTCGACGGCGATGTCCAACGCAGCATCCTCGGCGATGGGATATAGCAGGGCGGGGTATCGAACGATCTCTGACAGTCCGCGGCGCGGGAGCGCATCGCTCTGCAGAAGACCGTAGCGCTGGAGGAACATATGGTTTCGGCGCACGACATGGTCTAAATCTTCATGGTTTTGGCCGGCTTTAAATGGCAACGAGAGCGACGCCAGCCCGCTGGGATGCGCTTGCACCAAATCGCGCTGTGTCGCGAGGGGCCGATCATGGCTTGTTTCCAGGATTTCCACATGCATGTTGTTTGCCCTCGTGGATAGCCAATCGTCTATGGGAACCGATCTGGTTTGGCCAAGTGCTGTTCTGACTGCCGTGTGTGCAACGTTTCGCAACTTGTTCGATTGGAGCATCGGCGCTACATCAGAACTGTAGATCGCGATGCGGTGACTTCATCATTGCCTAGCAGCTTATTGCCAGCTTGTGGCTTTTGATGCTGGGATTTCAGCCTACGCGTTGCGATCGGTTGAATAAGCACCAAAGATGAAACGGATCTTGGATTCGTTCAGTGCTCTAATAACGCGAACTGGCTAATTTCTCGTTGTACGCTGTGCAACAGTGGCTTGCAAAATGCATAAGCTGGTCCTCCATTCGGAAGCATATCGACATACGCCACCGCTGCCGCCATATCGCTATTTATGTACGCAAGCATTTCATCCAGCCCCCAACCCACCGGCCAAAAATCGACGCCCCGATGCGTGTCGGCTGGGCGATCAATAATCATGTTGGCTACCTGCAGTATTCGCGCATAGCTGATCGCATAAGCACGATGTGTGTCCGTATGATCAAACCACGACCAAAAGTCGGACAGCATCAACCCGAGTGTACCGGCCACCGCATACGTGTACTCGTCCAGATCTCGCTTGGTTTCTATGCGCCAGCCACGCCCTGCCCAGCTGGCCATCCGAAGTGCCATGCAGGAAGATACTTCCCATACGCACGGCGCAATCTCCACGGGGGCAAGTAGCGCCCACTCTCGAAGGCGCAAGCTAACTTCGGGAAGCCGATCTTCGTAGCCTTTGAAAGCATTTGCGAAATCCCATTCGGCGGTGGGAAGCTGAAACAAGTGGCTTACCCGTTGCAGGAGCTCGACCTTGGTCGGCGTACTCAGATCCGGGTGGTCTTCGATTTCGTCGATGGCGCGCAAGCATAGATATGCGGAAATCACCGCTTCGTGCAGCCGGGGCGGCAAGCCAACAATCGGGGCAGACCATGTCTTGCTATAAGCATGAAGCATGTCTCTCGCACTAAGCCGTTTTGTATCGGCTGCAGGGACACTCATGGCAAATCCTCCATGACAAGCTGCTAGGGAAACCGGCGCTCTACTTCCACAAAATCGAATCTTGAAGCTTTCAAGAACTCCCAGACATGGCGGTAACCCATGGCACCATGTGCGGACACGCACACTAATTGCCAGCACATTGCACAAAACCGACGCAATGCGGGCGAACCCTTTGACAAGCATTGGATTGATTGCATGCTATGGTGCATTGCATTAAAGCGTCGTTCCCGGTTTGTCGAGAAATGGCCCCATGGAAAAAACGGGACCAGGTACCCTTCTCGGTGCGTGAAGAAACGCCCAGCCTTGAAGAACGCGCAGGCGGGCCAAATGATTGATAGGAGGCGTCAGGGACTGATAGGCGTCATGAATGACTCTGATCCCAACAATCAATTGGCCCTTTCGATAGTCCCCGCGTAGTCTTGCAAACCAATCCCCTTACCAACCACTCAACGGAAGAAAAGCAGATGTCGCTGATCAACACCGAAATCAAACCGTTCAAGGCCACCGCTTTCAAGGATGGCAAGTTCATCGACGTGACCGAGGCTTCGCTGAAGGGCAAGTGGTCCGTGGTGGTGTTCTACCCGGCCGACTTCACCTTCGTGTGCCCGACCGAGCTGGAAGACCTGGCCGATCATTACGCCGAGTTCCAGAAGCTGGGCGTTGAGATTTACGGCGTTTCCACCGACACGCATTTCGCGCACAAGGCATGGCACGACACCTCCGACGCGATCAAGAAGGTGCAGTACCCGCTGGTGGGCGATCCGACCGGTGCGCTGACCCGCAACTTCGACGTGATGATCGAAGAGGAAGGCCTGGCACTGCGCGGCACCTTCGTGATCAACCCGGAAGGCGTGATCAAGGTGTGCGAAATCCACGACAACGGCATCGGCCGCGACGCCAGCGAGCTGCTGCGCAAGGTGAAGGCCGCGCAGTACGTTGCTTCCCACCCGGGTGAAGTGTGCCCGGCCAAGTGGAAGGAAGGCGCCGCCACGCTGAAGCCGTCGCTGGACCTGGTCGGCAAGATCTAAGTGCAAGTTTTGGCGATCCCCGCAATGGGTGATCGCCTGCGGGCCCGGTACCCCCTCCCCCTCCCACCGGGCCCGCACCCTACACCTCGAGCAGACGCCGCCCATCCATGTTGCATCGGATGCTGGCGGCGCCTACTCCAAACTCAGGCTTTTGATGGAGAAGCGCCATGCTGGACAACGATCTGAAAGAACAACTCAGGGCTTATCTCGAAAGGGTGACCCATCCGATCGAGCTGGTTGCCTCTGTCGATGACAGCGCCGCGTCGCAGGAGCTGCTTGGGCTACTGCGCGATATCGAATCGCTGTCGCCCAAAGTTTCGTTGCGCACAAACGGCGATGAGGCGCGCAAGCCTTCGTTTGCGATCACGCGCAGCGGCACCGACGTCAGCGTGCGCTTTGCCGGTATTCCTCTCGGCCATGAATTCACCTCGCTGGTGCTGGCGCTGCTGCAAGTCGGCGGCCATCCGCCCAAGGCGGAGCCGGAGCTGATCGAACAGGTGCGCAACCTGGAAGGCGACTTTGTTTTCGAGACCTTCATGTCGCTCAGCTGCCACAGCTGCCCGGATACGGTGCAGGCGCTGAACCTGATGAGCGTGCTCAATCCGAACATCAAGCACGTCGCGATCGATGGCTCGCTGTTCCAGGATGAAGTGAACGAGCGCCAGGTGATGGCGGTGCCGACCGTGTTCCTCAACGGCCAGCCGTTCGACCAGGGCCGCATGTCGATCGAGCAGATCGTCAGTCGCCTGGATAGCGGCGCCGCAAAGCGCGATGCCGAAAAGCTCAACGCCAAGGCACCGTTCGAAGTGCTGGTAGTGGGTGGCGGCCCGGCCGGTGCCGCAGCAGCGATCTATTCGGCGCGCAAAGGCATTCGCACTGGCGTGGCCGCTGAACGCTTTGGCGGCCAGGTGCTGGATACGATGGCGATCGAGAATTTCATCTCGGTGTCGTACACCGAAGGTCCGAAGCTGGCCGCATCGTTGGAACAACATGTGCACGAATACGACGTGGACGTGATGAACCTGCAACGCGCGGAGCAGCTGATTCCGGCCAAGGAAGAAGGCGGCTTGATCGAAGTGCGTCTTGCCAGCGGTGCCTCACTGAAGGCGAGGACAGTGATCCTCTCCACTGGCGCGCGCTGGCGCAACATGAACGTGCCGGGTGAGCAGGAATATCGCAACAAGGGCGTCACCTATTGCCCGCACTGCGATGGCCCGTTGTTCAAGGGCAAGCGCGTGGCGGTGATCGGCGGCGGCAACTCCGGCGTGGAAGCGGCGATCGATCTGGCCGGCATCGTGGATCACGTCACGTTGTTCGAGTTCGACAGCAAGCTGCGTGCGGATGAAGTACTGCAACGTAAGCTGCGCAGCCTGCCGAACGTGAAGGTGATCGTGAGCGCGCAAACCACAGAAGTAATCGGCGATGGCAACAAGGTCACCGGCTTGAACTATACCGATCGCAGCAACGGTCAAAATCAGCACGTAGCCCTGGAAGGCGTGTTCGTGCAGATCGGCCTGCTGCCCAATACGGAATGGTTGAAGGGCACGGTGCAGCTGTCGCCGCGTGGTGAGATCGAAGTGGATGCGCATGGCAGGACGTCGGTGCCGGGTGTGTTTGCGGCAGGCGATGTGACCACCACGCCGTTCAAGCAGATCGTCATTGCGATGGGTGATGGTGCGAAGGCATCGTTGAGTGCGTTCGATTACCTGATTCGCTTGCCGGTGACGGTTACCGAAGACATGGCAGCCTGATTGAAACGCAATCCAATGGCCGTCATTCCCGCGAAAGCGGGAGTCCACCTTGGCGTTCGCATCAGAGCAAATGGATTCCCGCTTTCGCGGGAATGACGGCCATGGGGTTACGTGGAAAGGCGAGATAAGGATAAGAAAGCCACCTCGCCTGATTATTCATAGCGTGCAAAAATCGAACCCATGCACGCACGCGATACCACCCGCTTCCCCTGCAAACACCCGCCCATCTTCTCAACGGGGAGATGGGCGTGATGCGTGCCATCGTCGTCATGGGTGTGACCGGTTGCGGCAAATCGACCATTGCGGCGGCGATTTGCGAGCGCGCGGGTGCGTATCTCATCGAGGGTGATGCGTTTCATCCGCCGGAAAATGTTCGCCAGATGAGTGCGGGCATTCCGTTGACGGATGAAGACCGGCAGGGCTGGTTGGAACATCTGGCGCAAGAAACCGCTGCTCGGCTCGCCACATGCGAGCGTGTGGTGGTGACCTGTTCTGCGCTCAAGCGACGTTACCGCGATACGTTGCGTCATGCCGTGCCTGAGCTTGGGTTTGTTTTTCTGGCGTTGACGCCCGCGCAAGCAAGGGAGCGCGTGGCGCATCGTGCGGGGCATTTCATGCCGGCTTCGCTGGTGGATAGCCAGTTTCGCGATCTGGAAGTGCCGGATGGCGAGCCGTTGGTGCTTGCGGTGGATGCAACCGAAGCGGTGGATGTCATTGCTGACGAAGCGGTTGCCTGGTGGCGTAGGCTGGGGTGAGCGGAACGCGAACCCCAACATCACGCCATGTTGGGGTTCGGCTATGCCTCACCCCAACCTACGCGGCTTAGCGCGCCGAGCAGAAGCAATACGAATACACGTTCAAATGCCCCGCCTGTGCCGTACGCAGCATTTGCAGCTCGGGCGCCAGCATCGGCAATTGCGCAACCCAGCTCGGCAAGCGCACGCCATAAGCCTGCAAGCCGGCCACCATGGCCGATTGATTGAGGCTCAGCGCGAAGCGCTCGAACGCACCCAACGGCTGCTCCTGATAACGCACGGCGTAGTCCTTGCCGAGCTTCGCCAAGTCAGCGGCTTTTTGAATGGCTGCATCGAGCCCACCGAGCTGGTCGACCAGCCCGCGCTGCTGCGCCTGGGCGCCAGTCCACACGCGCCCCTGCGCAATCGCATCGATCGCGCTGTAATCCTTGCCGCGCGCCTGCGCCACGCCGCCGACGAAGTCGTGATAGCCCTTGTTGATGATCGATTGGATCACCGTGCCGACTTTCGGATCGAGCGGGCGGGTGATGTTGAAGGCGCCTGCCAGCGGTGCCGTGCCTATGCCATCGCTGGTGATGCCAAGCTTGCTCAGCGCATCGGGCACGGTGAAGTACATGCCGAAGATGCCGATGGAACCGGTGATGGTGTTGGGCTCGGCGTAGATCTCGTTCGCGTTCATCGAGATCCAATAGCCGCCGCTGGCCGCGACGTCGCCCATCGACACGATGACGGGAATGCCGGCCTTGCGTGTGAGCTCCACTTCGCGGCGGATTTCTTCGGCGGCATACACTTCGCCGCCGGGCGAATTCACGCGCAGCACCAAGGCTTTGGTGCGCTTGTTTTCACGCGCGGCGCGAACCAACGCCGCGGTGGATTCGCCGCCGATCGAACCAGGCTGTTGCTTGCCGCCAGTAATGTCGCCCTCCGCCACCACCACGGTAACGGCATCGGCACCCGCCTTGTCGCGGCTGGGCACGGAAGCGGCATAACCATCCAGCGCAACGCCGCGGATGCCGTGGCCATCCTTGCCGGCAGGCACGCCTTGCTTGCGCAGCATGTCGATCAGTTCCTCGCGCGTGGCGAGACCGTCGACCAGATGCTCATCTACCGCCAGCTTGGCGAGATCGCCCTGCGCCGTGGCGAGGCGATCAGGCAGGTCGTCGATGTCCGCGCGCACCGCGGCCGGATCGAGCTTGCGCAGCTTCGCCACATCGTTGATGTAGGCGTCCCACAACCCGCCCATCCAGTAGCTGTCGGCTTCCTTGGCTTCGGGCGAGGCGTGATCGAGGATGAAGGGCTCGGCCGCACTCTTGAACTGGCCAACACGGAACAGATAGACGTTCACGCCCAGCTTGTCGAGCAGGTCCTTGTAAAACAGGCGGTAGTTGGAAAGGCCGGTGATGAACAGGCCACCTTGCGGATCCAGCAGCACGCGATCGGCATGCGCGGCGAGGATGTATTGGTATTGATCGAGCTCCGGTCCCCAGGCAATGACCGGTTTGCCGGCGGCGCGGAAGCGATCGAGTGCTGCGCCCACTTCCGTCAAGGCCGCAAAACCGCCGCTTTGCAGACGGCTGGGATCGAGCAGGATGCGCGTGATGCGCGAATCCTTGGACGCCGCATCGATCGCGTTGACCAGGTCGCGTACTTGCACTTCCTTCGCTTCGTCGCCAGACAGTTTGGATGCCGCGCGCTGCAGCGGACTGACGCTGTACTGCTCCACCAGCCGTCCTTCCGGCCGCAGCACCAGCACACTGCTGTCCTGGATGTCGTTGATATGTTTGGCGGCGCCCACGGCCAGCAACATCAGCACGAACAGGCCAAAGACCGTGAAGAACATCACGTTGAGAATGATCAACCGCACGATATTGAGGCCCCGCCCAAGCACGCGTAGGAAGGCGAGGAATCCGTTCGGTTGCCGTGAGCGGCCCAGGGGCGGTGGTGTACTCATAAACGCGTTGAGGTCCTTAGGTAGTGGGCATTCTCTTGACCGTCATTCCCGCGAAAGCGGGAATCCATTTTTACTGGTGCATCAGAGCACCATGGATGATTCGCTTCGCTCACCCCTTCGGAGCCGTCCATTCGGACGTTCTCCGCGCTTCGCGCTACGTCCCGTTTTCGCGGGAATGACGGCCTTGAGGGTACATGAGTCATGATGGAATCGTGGCATCCGGCGCTGTCGCGGCAACAGGGCCAAACGTCCCGGGTTGATGCCGAAAGGAACTGCGCCAGAAGCGCACGAACAACAATAGGGCCGCCATGCTCAGGCCGGCGATCAGGCCCATCCAGATACCCCTCGCACCCAGGTCGTGATGGAAGGCCAGCCACCATCCCACCGGCATGCCCACGCCCCAATACGCGAACAGGGTGATCGCCATCGGCACGCGCGTGTCTTTCAACCCGCGCAAGGCGCCGTTGGAGGCCACCTGGATGCCGTCGGAAAACTGAAACAATCCGGCCAGCACCAGCAATTGCGCGGCCAGCGCGATCACGGTTTTGTCGTGGGTGTAGAGCGAAGCGATCGCGTGCGGAAAGCCCAGCATAAAGGCCGCCGAAACCGCCTGCGTCACCAGCGTCAGCCCGATTCCGCAAAAACCGGCATAGCGAATGCCGGAGGAATCGCCGCGCCCCACCGCATTGCCCACGCGCACGGTGATCGCCATCGCCAGGCCCAGCGGCACCATGAAGAACAGCGCCGCCACGTTCAACGCCACCTGGTGGCTGGCGACCATGTCTTCGCCCATCGTGCCGATCAGCAAGGCCGCCGCCACGAACAGGCCGCCTTCGGCCAGCAGGGTGATCGCCATCGGCAGGCCGATATGCACCAGTTGGCCGATGCGCTTGAAATCCGGCCACTCGAAGTGCGTAAACAGGCCCAGCCCTTTGTAGTTGCGATGCAGGGCGATGTAGATGCCGAACGAAAGCATCTCGATCCACAGCACCATCGCAGTGGCGATGCCGCAGCCGCGCGCACCCTGTGGCGGCAAACCCAACTTGCCGAACATGAAGACGTAACCAAGCGGCAGCAGCAACAGCAAGCCACCAAAGCTGAAGTACATGGATGGCCGGGTAAGCGACAAACCTTCCGACAGGCCTCGCAACGCGAAGTAACACGTGAGCGCGGGCGCACCCCAGCTGATTGCGCGCAGGAATTCGCCCACGTCGATGTACAAGCTGGGCGATACGCCGATCAACTTGATCAGCGGCTCGGCGTGGCGCACCAAAAACCACAGCACCACGCCCATTGCCAACGCCAGCCACAACGCCTGATGGAATACACCACCCGCTTCATGCCGGCGACCGGCGCCATCGAGCTGCGAGACCGATGGCGGCACCGACATCATCATGCCGATGCCGCTGACGATCGCCAGCGACCAGATGCTCGCGCCTACCGCCACCGAACCCAGCACATGCGCGCCGACGTGGCCGGCGAGCACCGCGTCGATCACGTTGCTGCCGATGGCGGCGAGCTGGGCGAGCATCAGCGGCAAGGCGAGGTGCACCGTGGCACCGATCTCCCGCCAGACCCGGGCTCGGTCGAGATGAATGCGTTTCATGCGTGGAAATTCTCCGGGCCGAGCATTGTAGCTTGGGACGAATGGCCCGTAGGCTGGGAAGCAATCCAAGCATTGCCATCTACACGTACCCGCGATGCTGGGTTACAACCCAGCCTACAAGCCCTATTCCCTATTTGCTGCCCAGCCGCCAAGATTCAACGCTGCACCAGGGGAACGCTCGCATGAAGGAACTGACCTCCTACGAAGGCGCGCTCTGCGCCAACTGCCAGGCGCCGCTGCAGGGCGAGTTTTGCCATCACTGCGGCCAATCCGTGCACAGCGTGCTGCGGCCGGTGCATGGCCTGTTCGAGGAATTCTTCGAAACGTTTTTGCATATCGACGGGCGCATCCTGCACACGCTGCCACCGCTGTTCCTGAAACCGGGCTTTCTCACACTGGAGTATTTCAGCGGACGGCGGGTGCGCTACATCGCGCCGTTCCGGTTGATGTTCGTGCTGTGCCTGCTGTCGTTCTTCGTGTTGCATCTGGCCACAGATGTGATCACGCAGCGCATCCAGCAACGCCACCAGCACAACGCCGTGGTGATCGATCAGGGCGCCGATTTCTCGCAAGCGCGCACGGCGCAGGACGTTCAGCGCCAACTGGATAGCAAGCTGCAGACGCTGGAAGCCACGCGCGCGATCGGCAATGCCGCCATCGTGGCGCAGATCGATCAGACCGAACAGAAACTGCGCGAGCAGGCGAACACGCGGTTAGGTGAGCTGGGTGCACCGGCCAACACGTCAACGTCAGCCCCGGCGCCTGAAGAAGGGATCGGTGGCAGCAGCAAGCTGGAACAACCTATCCATATCAGCTGGCTGCCGAACTTTGCCAGCGAACGTTTCAACGAGTTCGACGAGCACATCCGGAAAAACGCCAAGGCGCTCCGTCACGGCTCGGCCACCGAGCGCCGGGAAGCGTGGGAGCACCTGGCTGCCGGCATCTACGGGGCGCTCCCCGGCACCATGCTGGTGCTGGTGCCGCTGTTCGCATTGCTGCTGAAGTTGTTCTACGTCTTCAAGCGACGGCTTTATATGGAGCATCTGATCGTCTCCCTGCACAGCCACGCCTTCCTGTTCGTGAGCCTGCTGCTGATCGTGATCGCCGGCATGCTCAATACCTGGTTGAGGCCGATCGCCGCCTGGGCCGGTTACGCAGCGGGCCTGCTGCAAGGGGGGCTGATCCTGTGGGTGCCGGCCTACCTGCTGATCATGCAGAAGCGGGTCTATCGCCAGGGTTGGGCGATGACGCTGGTGAAATACTGGTGCGTGGGGTGGTGTTATTTCTGGCTGCTGGTGCTGATCTTGATCGTCGCGGTCATCCTTGGGCTGGCCCACTGACTGTCATTTTCAAAAGCCCGAAACAGTGGTTTTGCACAGCGTCAAGGTATTGACATACTCGTGTGTCAAGTCCGTGAGCCCGGCTTGAACACGCCCAAACCGCCCTTTCAACCTGTTGATGCACATGGAGTTTTTTTCGTGGTCAAAAGTTGAACAGCCTGTCACAAGGGCCGGTTTGATGCGCGAAACGGCCCCCTCTCAACGGCACATCCACAGACTTATCCACAACTCTTGTGGATAAACGAAAAAACATGTGCCGATGAGCCACTTAGGCGTTTTTCCTAGATGACAAGCTAGCAATCGCCGGCAAGCTAGTCGGCGGTTTCACCTACAGGCCGCGCCCGGCGGGTCCGACGGTCGCGCACGATACACTCAGCCATGCCTTCCGTTCTTCGCATCGCCCTGCCGGTTCCCCTTCCCACCTTGTTCGACTACCTGCCACCGGCCACCGGCACGGCGAGTGTCGGCAGCCGTGTGCTGGTGCCCTTTGGACGCAATAAATCGGTAGGCGTCGTGGTGCAGGTGGATGTGCCCGCGCACGTGGGCAGTGCAAAACTCAAGCGCGTGTTGCGGGTGCTGGATGACGCGCCGCTGCTGGATGCCGAACTGATGCAAACCCTGGCCTGGGCCGCCGATTACTGGCTCGGCGCACCGGGCGAAGCGTACGCCAATGCCCTGCCGCTGCTGCTGCGCGAAGACAAGCCGCTGCCGGAAACCCAGGAGCCCATCTGGCAATTGACCCTTGCCGGGCGCAGCGCCCTGGATGCCGGCAGCCGTCGCGGCAGCAGTCGCGTGTTGCTACAGACCCTGCTCGCCGGCCCCATGTCAGCGGCCGAACTGGAAACGTCCCTGCCGGATTGGCGACCGGCCGCGCGGCGCTTGGCTGAAGCCGGCTTGATCGAGCGCGGAGAACCGGCGCCGACGCCCGGCTTCTTTCCGAATGCGCCCAAGCTCGCGCTGCACGCCGAACAGGAAGCGGCAGTGGCGGCGGTGGCGGAAGCGTTCGGCCGCTTCCAGCCCTTCCTGCTCGATGGCATTACCGGCAGCGGCAAGACCGAGGTGTATCTGTCGCTGATCGAACGCACGTTGGCGCGAGGCAAGCAGGCGTTGCTGTTGGTGCCGGAGATTGGGCTGGCTCCGCAGACCGTGCGCCGCTTGCGCGAGCGGCTGGGCGTGCCGGTGGAAGTGCTGCACTCCAACCTGGCCGAAGGCGAACGCGCACGCGCGTGGCTGCGCATGCGTTCGGGCGAAGCAAAGGTAGTGCTCGGTACGCGCTCGGCGGTATTCACGCCGCTGCCGCAAGCCGGCTTGATCATCGTCGATGAAGAACACGACGGCGCCTACAAGCAGCAGGAAGGCTTTCGCTATCACGCGCGCGATCTCGCTCTGGTGCGTGCGCGTGCCTTGCAAGTGCCGGTACTGCTCGGCTCCGCCACGCCATCGCTGGAGAGCCTGGCCAACGTCGAGGCCGGCCGCTACCGCGCACTGCATTTGCGTTCGCGCCCGGCGGCCACGCATCCGCCTCAGGTGCAGATCATCGACATGCGCGCGCAGCGGCTCGAACACGGCTTGTCGCCGGCATTGCTGCATGCCGTCGGCGAAACCGTGGCACGCGGCGAACAGGTATTGGTGTTCCGCAATCGCCGCGGTTATGCACCGGTGCTGTTGTGCCACCACTGCGGCTGGCACGCGGAGTGCCCGCGCTGCGAGCACCCGCTGACCTTGCATGCCGCCTGGCGCAAGCTGGTTTGCCATCACTGCGATCTGCAAGCGCCGGTACCGCCAAACTGTCCCGCGTGTGGCGGCCAGGAATTGAAACCGCAAGGCCAAGGCACTGAACGATTGGAAGAAGCGCTCACCGCGCATTTCCAGCAAGTGCCGGTGTTGCGCATCGATCGCGAAACCACGCGCCGGCGCGATGCGTTCGAGCAGCTGCTGGGCAATCTGATGGAAGACGCACCGGCGATCCTGGTCGGCACGCAGATGCTGGCGAAAGGGCATGATCTGCCGAACTTGACCTTGGTAGCGATCGTCGGCGTGGACGAAGGTTTGCTCAGCGTCGATTTCCGTGCAAGTGAACGACTGGCGCAATTGGTGGTGCAAGTGGCCGGGCGCGCGGGTCGTGCACGCAAACCGGGGCGCGTGTTGTTGCAGACGCATCATCCCGATCATCCGCTGTTGCATACCTTGCTGGCACAAGGTTACGCCGCCGCGGCGAAAACCTTGCTCGCGGAACGCAAGCAAACCGGATTGCCGCCTTATGGTCATCAGGTGCTGTTGCGTTGCAATGCGCACCAGCGCGCGGCGGTGGATGCGTTTCTTGCCGAGGCATGCGCAGCATTGCCCGTCAGTGACGCATTGCAGATTGCCGGCCCGATGCCGGCGCCGATGCCGTTGCGTGCGGGGCGTCAGCGCGGACAATTGTTGATTGAATCAACCAGCCGGCGTGATTTGCATGCCGCTGTGCGGCCTTGGTCGGTGCAGTTGGCCCAGTTGCCCAGCGCGCGCAAAGTGCGCTGGTCGTTGGATGTGGATCCGATTGATTTGTATTGAGCGGCAGCTCTGCGCGTAGGTTGGGTTAGCGCCAAGGGCATTAAATTAAGCCGAGAAGCTTGATGCTTGCCGAGATCAGCTCCCTCCCCTGCGACAGTAGGGGAGGGTTGGGGTGGGGTTGCTTGGGCTTTAGCGTGCAGACAAATGTTGCCGTGATATTTGCTGATAAGAACCACGCGATGACGTCCATTTCGCCACGGCGCCTGCTCCACGCCGCTCGCTGCGCTCGCGCCCCACCCTAGTCCTCCCCTGCATGCAGGGGAGGGGACATATTCCTGCGAGATTGAAGAAGCATGCTTAAGTTAGTGCCATTGGGGTTAGCGCAGCGTAACCCAACGCTGCCGCAGCGACATGTTGGGTTACGCTGCGCTAACCCAACCTACAGTAAACCTAAAGCAGTCAGCGCGCCTGCGCGGATGGCGATGCCTTCGTCTCTGCGGTGGCGTTGCCATCGATACCTGAAGCATCACGCGTCCACCCACCACCGATCGCACGAATCAAATCCACACTCGCCTGCAACCGCCGCGTGCGAATCGTCTCCGCATTGCGTTGTGCCGACAAGGCGGCCGTTTGCGCCACCACCACATCGAGATAGTTCACGATGCCTTCCCGATAACGATTGGTGGCGATGTTCAAGGTCTGTTGTGCAGCGGCAAACGCCTGGTCTTCCTGCCTGGCTTCGAGACCCAGCTGCTGCAACAGCGCCAGATCGTCTTCCACTTCGCGGAAAGCGGTAAGCACGGTTTGCCGATAGTTGGCGGAGGTTTGCGCGAATTGCGCATGCGCTTCGCGCAACTCCGCGCGGCGCAGGCCGGCATCGAAAAGGTTCAACGTCGCCAGCGGCCCCAGCGCCCAAAAGCGATTGCCGATGGCGAGCAGGTTATCCATGCCGGTGTTCTGAAACCCATAGCTGCCTTGCAAGCTGATATCGGGAAAGAACGCGGCGCGTGCCACGCCGATGCCGGCGTTGGCGGCAAACACGCGCCGCTCTGCTGCCGCGATATCGGGGCGACGTTCCAACAAGGTGGAGGGCACGCCGACGGGTGTCAGCGGAACTTTGAGTTGATCCTGCTCTGGCGCAATCGAGAAGCTTGATGCCGGCTCGCCAACGAGTGCCGCAATCGCATGTTCGGACAATGCGCGCTGTGCCAACACGTCGGTGACTTGCGCTTGCGCATCATCCAGTTGTGCTTGCGCGCGCGATACATCGAGGCCGGATGCCACGCCACCGCTGTGGCGGTTTTCTGTAAGTACGAGTGCGTGCTGATAAGCGTTCAGCGCGTCCTGCAGGATGCGCACTTGGATGTCGTAGCCGCGCAGGCGCACGTAATCGCCGGCAAGCTGCGCCTCCAGACTCAACTTGGCCGAAGCGAGATCGGCTTGCGCAGCTTGCGCCAACGCGTGGCCCGCGCTCACTTCGTTGCGGATGCGTCCCCATAAATCGAGATCGTAGCTGGCGCCGATGCCCACCGTGTCACTGTCGTATTCGTTGGGCTGGTTGCTGCCGCGCAAAGGACGGTTGTTCGACTGGCGTGCGCGTACCGGATTGGCCGCTATGTCCAGATGCGGAAACAAGCCTGCACTGAACTGGCTTTCAAAAGCGCGCGCGGCATCGTACCGGGCCAAGGCGGCTGCCAGGCTCGGGTTGTCGGTATCGAGCTTGGTTTCCAATTGGCTCAGGGTGCCGTCGCCGTACACCGTCCACCAGTCGCCATGCGATGTTTCGTCCGCGGGGGCAGCAACCTTCCACGCGGTATCGCCTTCCTTGAAGTTCGCCGGCATCGGCGGCAACGTGGGCGTGTGATAAGTGGGCGCCAGCGAACAACCGCCAAGCGTCCCCAGCATAAGTGCAACAAGCAGGCGCTTAGTGTGCCGATTCACCTTGCTTCCCCGTATCGTTCGCGGCCAGTTGCTGGTCGGTATCCGTATCTACGCGCACCTTGTCGCCATCCATCAGCGAATCGGGCGGATTTTCGATCACGCGATCGTCCAGGCTCAGCCCTTTGTCAATTTGCAAGGTTGTGCCCATGTCGACGGCAATATGCACGTCATGCAGATGCGCGCGGCTATCTGGCCCAAGCACAGCCACTTGCGCGCCCTTGTCGCGGAAAATCAGCGCGCTGGATGGCACGCTGACGATGTGCGGATCCACCTGCAGGCCCAGTTGCACATCGGCATAGTCCCCTGGCTTGAGTGCGCCGTCGCTGTTGTTCGCCACGAATTGGGCAAGCAAGCTGCCAGAACTTTGATTGATGGCATTGGAGTTGCCAATCAAAGTGGCCTGGAAGGTGCGTCCTGGCTGCTCCGGCACGTTGAGCGTTACCGTCATGCCCGGCTTGATGGCATTGGCGTCCACTTCGGGAACCGGCACATAAAGCCGTACGCGGCTGGTATCGGCCACGGTGAACAATTCGGGGCCGCTTTCGTTGTTCGCCGTGATCAGATCGCCGACGTCCGTACGGCGCGCGGTGACGACGCCATCGAACGGGGCTACGATCTTCTTGAACGTTTCCAGCGCCTGCAAACGATCTACGTCGGCCTTTGCCGCCAACACAGTGGCCTGCGCTGCCTCCGCTTCGCCGGTTTTTTCATCCGCCTCCTGTTTGGAGACCGAATCGGAACCAAGCAGATGCTGCCAGCGCTTGGCCGTAATGTTGGCAAGATTGGCATCGGCTTGCGCTTTGACCAGTACCGCCTTGGCCTGCTCAAGCTGCTGGTCGAGTTCCGGCGTATCGATGACGGCGAGCACGTCGCCTGCTTTCACCTTGTCGCCGATGTCTTTGTACCAGGCCTTCAGATAACCGCCGACGCGTGCGTGGATCGGCGCGCTGTACCAGGCTTGCAAGTGACCGGGCAGCGTGATGGTGTGCTCTTTGGCAGGATCGGCCGCAGAGACGATGCGAACGCTCGGGATGAGCTGCGCATCGGTCCATTGCACCAGCTCGTGATGCTGATGGAAGCGGATACCAAGGCCAAGCGCGACAGCCAACAGCGCGAGCGCGGCGCCACCGATGCCAACCGCTTTCAGGCGAGGGGGTTTCTGCGCGACTTGTACGTGGGCGGGGTTATGCGACATGGGGAATTCCCGGAACAGAGTTCAAATCCGTAGCGCCTTGCTCGCGGCCATGCACCATGCTGAAAACCACAGGTACGAACAGCAGCGTGGCGCAGGTGGCGAACAGCAGGCCGCCGATCACGGCGCGGCCCAGCGGCGAGTTCTGCTCTTGCGAGAGCGCCATCGGCAACATGCCGATGATCATGGCGAGCGCCGTCATGCACACAGGGCGGAAGCGCGTGAAGCCAGCTTCCAGCGCAGCTTTTACCGCATCGCCATGCTCGGCCAGGCGTTCGCGCGCAAAGCTCACCACCAAGATGGAGTTGGCCGTCGCCACGCCCATGCACATGATCGCGCCGGTGAGCGCCGGCACCGACAGCGTGGTGTGCGTGATGAACAATATCCACACGATGCCGGCCAAGGCCGCGGGCAACGCGGTGATGATCACGAAGGGATCGAGCCACGACTGGAAATTCACCACGATCAGCATGTAGATCAGCACGATCGCACCGAGCAGGCCGAACAGCAGACCGGAGAACGCGGTGTTCATGGCGGTCACCTGGCCGAGCAGTTGCACGATGGAGCCCTTCGGCCGGTTCTGGGCCTCGGCATTCAATACACGCTGGATGTCACCCGAGACAGCGCCCAGATCACGCCCTTGCACGGCTGCGTAGATGTCGAATGAAGGTGCAATGTTGTAGTGGGTCACGACCGCAGGGCTGGCCGTACGCTTGATCGTCGCCAGCGCACCAAGAATCTGCTGCGCACCCGTCGCCGATGAGGTAACCGGCAGGCTTTGCAGTTGTGACAACGAATCGATGCGGTACTGCGGCGTTTGCGCCACCACGGCGTAGGAGACGCCGTTGCGCGGATTGAGCCAGAACACCGGCGCCACCTGCAAGCTGCCAGCCAGCGAGGCGACCATGCTGTTGGTGACGTCGCGCTCGGTGATACCCAACTCGTCGGCGCGCACGCGGTCCACATCGACATTCAACTGGGGGGAACCCGTCGATTGCTGCAGGCGTACGTCGGCAATGCCGGGAATCTCGCGCATCTTGCGCAACAACTGGAGCGCGTACGCTTCGTTCTCGGCATTGTTGCGGCCGGAAATTTTCACATCCAGCGGCGCCGGCGCGCCGAAGTTGAGGATCTGGCTGACCATGTCGGCCGGCAGGAACGCGAAGGTGGTTCCCGGGAATTCACGCGGCAACACGGCACGCAAGGTCTTGACGTACTGCGCACTCGGCGCATGGCCTTCCCTCAACAATACCTGGATGTCGCCATCCTGCGGACCGATGGTGCCGCTGTTGTTGTAGACCATGTTGGTGCCGCTGAGCGGCAGGCCGATGTTGTCGATGATGCTGTCGAGCTGGTCCGGCGGAATGACGCGGCGAATGGCGTCTTCGACGTGATCGAATTCGGCCGCGCTGTCCTCGATGCGCGTACCGACCGGTGCACGCACGTGGATGGCGATGGCTTCTGAATCGGTGGTGGGGAAAAAGTCGCGCCCCAGGAACGGCACCAGCGCGAACGACACCAGCACCACGGCCAGGAAACCAATCACGAAACGGCGGCGTGCTTCCAGCGCCAGCGAGAGCGTGCCGTAGTACACATCGCGCAGCTTGGAAAAGCGATGCTCGAAATTCTGCTGGAAGGATACCAATGCGCTGCGCAGCACACCTCGCTTCAACGGCGGATGCTGATCGCCTTCGTGATGATTGATGTACGGATCTTCCGGATGATCGCCTGCGCCGCGTTCCGTCACGTGCGGCTTGAGCAGGTACATCGCCATCGTCGGCACCAGCGTGCGCGACAGAATGAACGAAGATGCCATGGCGAAAATCACCGCCAGCGCCATCGGCCGGAACAGGAAGCCGGCGATGCCGTTGAGCATGAACATCGGCACGAACACGATGCAGATGCAAAGCAGCGATACGAAGGCCGGCGTCACGATCTGCCTGGCGCCGTCCATGATCGCCGTTTCCACATCCTTGCCGTGCTCCAGATGCCAGTTGATGTTCTCGATGGTGACGGTAGCGTCATCCACCAGGATGCCCACCGCGAGCGCCAGGCCGCCGAGCGTCATCACGTTGAGGGTTTGCCCGAAGACGGCAAGCAATGCGATAGCCGATAGCACAGCGAGCGGAATCGATACCGCGATGATCACGGTGGAGCGCCAGCTGCCGAGGAAGATCAGGATCATCACCGACGTCAGCAGTGCCGCGATGATGCCTTCGCGCGCCACCGAGGCGATCGCGCTGCGCACGAAGACCGACTGATCACCAAGCTGCTTCACCTTGAGCGAGGGTGGCAACGTTTCTTTCGCTAGCGGCAGCAGTTTCTTGATGCCAGCCACGACATCCAGCGTCGATACGTTGCCGCCTTTCAGAATGGGCATCAGCACCGCACGATGGCCATCCACGCGCACCACGTTGTTCTGTGGCGGCGAACCATCGCGCACGTGCGCCACCTGGCCGATGGTGATGGTGGCGCCGTCGACAGTCTTGATCGGCAGATTGTTGAGTTCCTGGATGGCGGTCGGGCTATCGTTGAGTTCGACCGTGTATTCATTGCTGCCGATCTTGATGTCGCCGACCGGCACGATCTGGTTCTGTGCAGCCAGCGCGTTGCCGACGTCCTGCGCCGACAATCCTTTGGCTGCGAGCGCCTGCGGATCGAGATCAAGCATCACCTGGCGTTGCTTGCCGCCGTACGGCGTGGGAATGGCCGTGCCGGCCACGGAAATCAGCGTGGGACGCAGGAAGTTCTGCCCCAGGTCGCGAATCGTCTGCTCACCCAGCTTGGTGCTGGATAGCGCCAGCTGCAGCACCGGCACGGTGGAGGCGTTGTAGTTGATGATCTGCGGCGGCGTGATGCCCGGCGGCATCTGCTTGAGCACGGTCTGCGAAATGGAAGTGACCTGTGCAGTGGCGGTGCGGATATCCACGCCCGGCTGGAAGAAGATCTTCACTACGCCGATGCCGGGCAGCGATTGCGATTCCATGTGCTCGATATCGCTGACCGTGGAGGTGAGCGAGCGCTCGTAGTAGTAGATCACGCGGCCAGACATCGCACTGGGCGACAGGCCGTTGTACGTCCACACCACGCTGATCACGGGGATGCCGATGTTCGGGAAAATGTCGGTGGGCGTGCGCAGTGCCGCGAGCGGACCGACGATCAGGATGAACAGTGCAAGGACGACGAACGTATAGGGACGCGCAAGTGCGGTGCGAACCAGACCCAGCATGCGATGGCTTCCAGCGTGCTTGACGATGGCGCCTATTATCTTGATCGCTGCGACGCAGCACCTTTCGTAGGGATGAAGATTGTTTCATTCATGAAAAAAGTTTCATGAAGATTGTCATGCCGTTGTCATAGGTAGGCTGGGATGAAATCCCCGCACAGGGGGCATGACGATGCTGGGATTTCATCCCAGCCTACGACACTACGAACGCATCAAAGCAAGCGGCACACCATGACCATGCGCGTGCCGCCCTGGCCGCCTTCGATGTGCAGATCGAAGTCGTGCAGTTTGGCAATCGCGGCGACGATACTGAGACCCAGGCCGTGGCCGGCGGCGGTATCGATACCACCTTCACCGCGATAGAAGCGTTGCCATACGGCGTGACGCTGTACTTCGGGAATGCCGGGGCCGCTATCCACCACTTCGATATGCGCGATGCCTGGCTCGGTGCGCTTGACGCGCACCACGACGCTTCCGCCTGGCGGCGTGAACTTGATCGCGTTGCTGACGAGGTTGCCGATCGCTTCGAATAGAAGATCTGGATCGGCCTGCGCAAGCAGATTCGGTTCGGTCTGCAATGCGAACTGCAAGGATTGGTCTTCGGCCAGCGGCGCATACAACTCATGCACGTGCTGCAGCGTCTGCCCCAGATCGACGGCAACGAAGCCTTCGCGCCGGCGCCGGTCTTCCAGTTCGGAGATGCGCAGCAGTGCGCGGAAGCGTGCCAGCACTTCATCGATGTCGCTCACGCATTGCTCGACCAAAACGGCGTGCGGGTCGTCTTCCTGCATCTGCTGCTCGACGCGATACAACTGCGAGCGCAGGCGCGTAAGCGGGGTGCGCAGATCATGCGCGATGTTGTCGCACACGCCTTTCACTTCGCCCATCAGGCGCTCGATCTGATCGAGCATGTCGTTGACGATGGCGGCAAGGCGATCCAGTTCATCGCCACGATTGCTGACCGGCAAACGCCGGCGCAGATCGCCTTGCATGATTACGCGTGTGGCCGATTCAATCTGCCGGATGCGGCGCCGTGGCGCACGGTTGAGGATCAGGCCGCCAATCAAACCAGGAACGAGCGTGAACGAAAGCCCCCACCACAGCGCATGCCAGATGATGCTGCCAACCTGCGCCGCGATGCGCGTGGTGTGTGCGAGCACAAGGATCTGGCCGTTGGCGAGGCGCGCTGCAATCACCGAAAGCTTCGAGGTCTTTGGTGCAAATGGACCGCCGACCACTTGTTCCGTTGGCAGACGCAGGGTTGCGGCATCGGGTTTGACACCGGGCGGCATCTGCAGGATGTCGCCATACAGCCACTTGCCCTGGGCATCGAATAAACCCCAGGCGTTGTAGTTGGTTTCTTCGAGCACGACGTAGTCGTTCAAGGCGACCAGCATGTGGTCTTCATCGAGACTGCGCAGGTAGCCCACTTGCTGACGTAGCTGCGTGTCGGTGCGGTTTTCCAGGTAGTGGCGGGTTTCCCAATAGATGGAGCCCAGCAGCACCATGCCCCAGATGACGAAGAACACGCCATAGGCGAGCAGCAGGCGCGAGGTGGTATTGCGCCAATGGATCGACCAGCTCTTTGTCCCGTTAGCCAATGCGGTACCCCGATCCACGCACGGTGCGGATCAACACGGGATCGCCTTCGCCATCGACTTTGCGGCGCAAGCGCGCGATGTGCACGTCGATAAGGTTGGTGCCCGGGTCGAAGCGCAGGCCCCACACGCTTTCGAAGATCATCGCGCGCGTCAGCACTTGGCCGGGATAGCGCATCAGGAATTCGAGCAGGCGGTATTCGGTGGGCAGCAGCGTAAGTTCGCGTGCACCGCGGCGGGCGATGCGCGAAATCATGTCCAGTTCCAGATCGGCAACGCGCAGTTTGGTTTGCGCGGGATGTTCCTGCCGATGCCGGCGCAGCAGTACTTCTATGCGCGCGGCCATCTCGTCCGGCGCGAACGGCTTGGTGAGGTAGTCATCGCCACCGGCGCGCAGGCCGCGCACGCGTTCGTCCACGTCGCCGAGCGCACTGATCATCAACACCGGAGTGGTGATGCCACGCTCGCGCAGTTGCTTCACCAGGGTGAGGCCATCCATGCCGGGCAACATCAGGTCCAGGGTGATGGCGTCGTAACGCGGCTCCAGGGCGCGTTGGAAACCTTGCGCACCGTCGTGTACGCGATCGGCACTGATGCCGTGCGCGGCCAGTTCCAGCGCGATTTCGCGGGCGGTGATTTCGTCGTCTTCGATGACCAGGATGTGGGGCATGGCCGTCTATGCGTTAAGGATGCGCGGCACTTAAACACAGCGGCGCTGAACACAAAAGGGCCTCCACGAGGGAGGCCCTTTGATCACTGCGTGCCAGTGCCGCTTCAGGCGGCGAATAGCGCGCGCATTTTCTTCATGGCGTTGGCTTCGACCTGGCGGATGCGTTCGGCGGAAACACCGTACTCATCAGCAAGATCCTGCAGCGTAGCCTTTTCTTCGTTGAGCCAGCGGCGCTGGATGATGTCGCGCGAACGCTCGTCCAGCTTCTCCAGCGCGCTCGACAAGGTGTCGAGCTGATTGTCGGTCTGGTCGGCTTCGGCCACGTTGTCGTACGGGTCGGCGCCTTCGTCGATCAGAAACGCTTCCGGTGCCGGCTTGGCGTCGTCCTCGGCATCCGCCGGGGCTTCGAAGCCGATGTCGCGACCGGACAGGCGCGATTCCATCTCGCGCACGGTGGCTTCCGGCACGCCCAGATCCTTCGCCACCAGTCGCACTTCTTCGGCGTTCATCCAGCCCAGGCGCTTCTTGCTCTTGCGCAGGTTGAAGAACAACTTGCGCTGCGCCTTGGTGGTCGCGACCTTTACGATGCGCCAGTTGCGCAGGATGAATTCGTGCATTTCGGCGCGGATCCAATGCACCGCGAAACTGACCAGGCGCACGCCCTGGTCGGGATCGAAGCGCTTGACCGCCTTCATCAGGCCGATGTTGCCTTCCTGGATAAGATCGGAAAGCTGCAGGCCATAACCGTTGTAGCCGCGGGCCACGTGGACCACGAAGCGCAAGTGCGACATCACCAGCTTGCGGGCGGAGGCAAGGTCACTCTCCTGCTGATAACGGCGCGAGAGCTCCTGTTCTTCTTCCTGGCTGAGCACCGGGATGCGATGGACGGCGGAGATATAGGCGTCCAGGCTGCCAACGACGCTGGGAACCGGCAGATTGGCCGTCACCAAGGCTTGGGACATGTTGGAACCTCCTGAAAGATGGGGTGAGCTTAGCACTCGGGTACTTGGAGTGCTAAAGGCATCGACGAGTTCCGGTGCCTTTTATGTACCGCATAGTACACGAACTACCCCGGGCTTGTCCATGTGGGTGGATGCCGGGAAAACGAACTTCAAGCATGACTTGTGGGCGGTGAAGGGGAAGTCTGAACGGACTCAGCCCCAGGTGGGCACCAGCGGCAGCTAGACCTGGTCCAGCTGGGCTCGCGGCGGCAAGGACCAATCGATTGGCACCTGCCCGGCCGCCTGCAAATAGCGGTTGGCGGCGGAGAAATGTCCGCAGCCGATAAAGCCCCGGTGCGCGGACAGCGGCGAGGGGTGGACCGACTTCAGTACCGCATGGCGGCGGGTATCGATGAGCTGGCCTTTGCGCTGGGCATAGGAGCCCCACAGCATGAAGACGATGCCCTCGCGCTCGCGGTTGAGCGCGTCGATGGCAGCGTCGGTGAAGCCTTCCCAGCCCTTGCCCTGATGCGAGGCCGCCAGACCGCGTTCCACCGTAAGCACCGCGTTGAGCAACAGCACGCCGCGATCGGCCCAAGGCGTCAGGCAGCCGTGGTCGGGAAAGGGAATGCCGAGATCGCGCTGGATTTCCTTGAAGATGTTGATCAACGACGGCGGCGCCGGCACACCCGGCCGCACCGAGAAACACAGGCCGTGCGCCTGGCCGGGACCGTGGTAGGGATCCTGCCCCAGGATCACCACGCGCACCGCATCGAATGGCGTGTGGGTGAAGGCGTTGAAGATCTCCGGCCCCGGCGGGTAGATCACTTTGCCAGCACGTTTCTCTGCACGCAGGAATTCGGACAGCGTGCGCATGTCCGGACGTTGCAAGTAATCACCGATGCGGGTTTTCCAGGATGGCTCGAGCTTGATCCGTTCTTCGTCGCTCATCAGGGCTGCGGTTTGTTCGGTCGCCATCCCCGCATCATAGGAGATCACACGCTCTCTCGCGCACGCAGATGCTGTGCGACACGCAGCTGGAACAGCAGCTTGGTGATCAGCAGTTTTTCTTCCACTGGTTTTTCCACCAGATCGTTGGCGCCGGCGCGAATCAGCGCGGCCTGGTTGTCGGGATTCTCATCGCCCGTCATCACCAATACCGGCAGCTTGCCCTTGCCGTAACCAAATTGCGTGCGGATGTACTGCAGCAGATCGCCACCGGTCAACTCGCCTTTGAGGCTCACGTCGGTAAGCACGACATCAGCGCCGACCGCACCCTGTGCACGTTCGGTTTCCAGCAACGCAAGCGCATCTTCCACGCTCACCACGTGGCGCACGGTAAGCCCGATCTTTTCCAGCATGCGGCGCGTGGCCAGCGCGACCACGCGACTGTCTTCCACGTACAGCACCACGCCTTCGGCGGCGCTTTCCGGACGCACGTAGCCGCGGATGAATTCCGCCAGCGCCTGGAAGCCGAGTGATTTGTCGAAATAATCGGTGACGTGTTCGCCCAGGGCACGGCGATGCAGGCGGTCGTCCACGTCGCCGGAAACGACCACGATCGGCACGTAGATCTGCGGCGCGGATTCGCGCACATAGCGCGCCAGCTCCAGCCCATCCATATCGGGCAGGCGCAAGGAAATGGTGATGAAATCGAACACACCGCTATCGAGCAGCTTGTGCGCCTCGGCGCCGGTGCCGCAATCCACTATGTCGGCCTGCGGCAACTCTTTCTGCAGCACGCGCGAGATCAACTGGCGGACCACCTTGGAGCCGTCCACCACCAGCACGCGCGGTGCCGCACTGAGATCGCGGCTGCTGATACTTGCACTCATCAAATTCCCCACATCCCGGTCTTGCCTGGCTTCCATGCATTACTGATTCGGCAGGCACCCCTGCGCCTGTAGGGCCTATTGTATCCAGCCCTAAAGAAAGGACCGCTATGGTGACCCAAAAGGATGCAAAGGGGGTGCGAACGGCTTCACCAGCCGGAATGCCGGCTCAGGCAGCCTTGCGCAATTGCCAAGCACTTACCAAGCGTGCACCCAGCCAGCCCAGGAAGGCGGCCGCCACCGGCACCGCAACCAGCAACCACGGCGGCAAACCGGCTACGCGCAATTTCCCTTCGTAAACCTGACTGAGCTTGGCGACCGGTTCGACCAGAGCAAACTCGATCGCCAGCGCCAGCGCCACCGCCAACACGCCGCTGAACAGGCCATACCAGATGCCTGCATACAGATACGGTCGACGCACGAACGCGCGGCTTGCGCCGATGAGCTTAAGCACGCTGATTTCTTCGGCACGGCTGGTGATATCCACACGCACCGTATTGCCGACCACCAGCAATACTGCCAGCGCGAACAACCCCGCCAGGATCAACACCACGCGATTGCCCACGCCCAGCAATGCATCCAACCGCTGCCGCCAGGTGCCGCTGTCCTGCACCATGTCGACGCCTTGCATGCCGCGCAGATCTTCCACCAGCCGGTTGGCTGTATCTGCGGAAATACCGTCTTGCGGCTGCACTTCGAGCACAAACGGCAGCGGGTTATCGTCCAGCGCATGCAAGGCATCGGAGAAGCCCTGCATCTTGCTGAGCTCATCCAGGCCTTGTTGCGGCGATTTCACGCTGACGTTCGCCACGCCATCGTGCTGGCCGATCTGCTTGGCGAGCAATTGCGCATTGCCCGCCACCTGATCGGTTTTAAGAAACACGTTGATGACCTGGTTGCGCCCGAGGGCGCTGCCGAGCGATTGCATATTCGACAGCAGCAAATAAAACGCCAACGGCAAAGCCAGCGCCAGGCCCATCACCGCGACCGTGAGCAAACTCCCCACCGGCTTGGAAGCAAGACGCCGCAGGCTCGTACCCGCGCTCCATCCATGATGCTCGCGCCAGCTCGTGAACGGATGGCGATGGCTGCGCTCGCTACGCGCCGGTGCAGGTGCCTGCGTTTCGGTCGATGCGCTCACAGCACTTCCTCCGCCGCGACATCGGCAACCAGCCGGCCATGATCGAGCACCACCACGCGCTTTTTCACGCGCTTGATCAACGGCAGGTCATGGCTGGCGACCAGCACGGTCGTGCCGACCTGCTGGAACTCGGCGAACAGACTCATGATTTCGAATGCCAGTTGCGGATCGAGGTTGCCGGTGGGTTCATCGGCAATCAGCACGCTCGGCTTGGCGACGATCGCGCGCGCAATGCCCACGCGTTGCTGCTCGCCGGTCGACAGCGATGCCGGCAGTTGCCGTTCGTAATCGAGCAAGCCCACTTTCTCCAGCGCCGCACGCACGCGGCGACCGCGTTCCAGCGGCGCGATGCCGCCGATCACCAGCGGCAATTCGACATTCGCGAACACCGTGCGATCCATCAACAGCCGATGATCCTGGAACACCATGCCGAGGCTGCGGCGCAGCTTGGGGATGCCGCTGCGGCCGATCTTGGCCAGATTCTGTCCATCGAGCGTGACATGCCCATGCGAGGGACGCTCGATCAGCGCCAGCAACTTGAGCAAGGTGCTCTTGCCCGCCCCGGAATGTCCGGTGACGAAAGCCATCTCGCCCTTGGCGACTTCGAACGTAAGCTGCGAAAGGGCTTCGTGTCCCCCTTCGTAACGCTTGCTGACTTGATCGAAGCGGATCACGCGTTTCCCTGTCCAGGCCTGGTTGCTTGACGGGAAAGGATAAAGGGAATGGCGAATGGGGAATAGGGAATGACGCGGCCGGCTGTCGCGCGAGCTGGGATGACCATCCCAGCTTCGCCCATGATGTCGATGATGTCGGGACGGATACTCAGCGACCGGTGAACAGACGCGCGATGCGCTGGAAGAAACCCAGTTTCTGCGGCGCCGCCTGCGGACTGGATGGCGACTGCGCCACCACCTGCCGCGAAGGACGATTGGCGCCCGACGTCGCCGCCTGATTCACCGCCACTTCCGTTACCGGCGCCGCACCCGAATGACGACGACCGCGACCGCCACGCCGGCGACGGCGCTTGCCTTCGCCGCTTGCACCTTCCTGCGCCGGCGCTGTAGCCGACGGCGCGGCAGGCTTTGCGTTCTCTGCGGGAGCAGCCCGTTCTTCGCGTGGCTTGCGCGGACGATCCTCGCGGCGCGGCTGGGACGAACGCTCACCCCCACGTCCACCACCGCGACGATCGCGCGAGCCGGATGGCTTGCTGCCCTCGCGTGGCGCCACTTTGTCGCCGAACTCCGCGCTGTCCGCCGCGGCGTCGGCAGCGAACTGCGGATCGATCTGCTTCGGCGTCGGCATCACCAGCAGTTCCGGTTCGAGATTGGCCACCGGAATTTTCTGGCCGATGTATTCCTCGATATCCGGCAGCGACATCGCATACAGATCGCAGGCGAAGCTGATCGCGTCACCTTCGGCACCGAGTCGCGCGGTACGGCCGATGCGATGCACGTAGTCTTCGGCATCCTGCGGCAAGTCGTAGTTGAACACGTGGCTCACGGCGGGAATGTGCAGGCCACGTGCCGCGACGTCGGTGCACACCAGCACGTCGAGCTGGCCATCCTGGAAACGCTGCAGCAGTTTCTGGCGCTTGAGCTGCGGCACGTCGCCGGACAAGGCGCCAACGCGATAGCCCTGGCGCTTCACGCGATCGGTGATGCGTTCGGCCGCGGCCTTGGTGTTGACGAAGATGATGCTGCGCTCGGCCTGCGTGCGATCAAGCAGGTTGAGCAACAGCGGCATCTTTTCTTCCTTGGCCGGGAAGTACACCTGCTGGCGCACGCGATCGGCGGTGACGTTATCGGTCTCCACCACCATCTTCTCGGCGTTGTGCATGTGCTCGTAGGCCAGCTCCAGCACGCGGTGCGACAGCGTGGCGGAGAACAGCAGCACCTGGCGCTGTTCGCGTACGGGCAGACGGCGGAAGATGAAGCGCACGTCCTTGATGAAGCCCAGATCGAACATGCGATCGGCTTCGTCGATCACCATCACTTCCACGCCGTTGAAGCCGAACACGTTCTGCTTGTAATAGTCGAGCAGACGGCCCGGTGTGGCGATGATGATGTCGCAGCCATCTTTCAGCAGCTGGCGTTGCTTGTCGTAATCGACGCCACCGTAGATCAGCGCGGTGCGCAGGCCGGTGTAGCGGCCGATGTTCTTGGCGTCTTTCTCGATCTGGATCGCCAGCTCGCGCGTGGGGGCAATCACCAGCGCGCGCGGATCGGAATCCTTGCGCTCGGCCACGGCCGGCTGGGTGAGCAGGCGGTTCATCAGCGCGACCAGGAAGGCGCAGGTCTTGCCAGTGCCGGTCTGGGCCTGGCCGGCGACGTCACGGCCGGTCAGTGCTGTGGGCAGGGTCAACGCCTGGATGGGTGTGCAGCGGGCAAAGCCGGCCTCGTCGAGGCCTTTCTGCAGCAGGGGGTGCAAATCGAATTGGGTGAAGAAGGTTTCAGTAAGGACGGTTTGGGACATGAATAGGGAATCTGATACGAGCCGGCGACCAAGCGCTTGGGCCCGGTCCCGCAGTCAGTCTGGCAAACCTTGGGACAGGTGGATGGATGCGGCGCAGCAGGCGCCGATAGCATGGGCCATATCCCGCCGGCATAGGCGAGGCGGCTCGTGAAGCGGGCTCGCCTATACCGGCCGGGTCATAGCTGGGGTGCCCTTGAATCGCTTGAATCGCATCCCGACTTAGGCTGCAATGGAATACATGCCGCAACGGCAGTCATTCCACCTTCCGGATCGACCCGCGCCCCATGGGCACTTCCACTAGTGTATCTGATGATTGGCACGCGGTCTTAACCTCCACCCCGCCTTGACCCTGGAGTCCCCAGTGAGCGAATTGATCACCCACATCAGCGACGACACCTTCGACCACGAAGTGTTGAACTCCGAAACCCCTGTGCTGCTCGATTTCTGGGCCGAATGGTGCGGCCCCTGCAAGGCCATCGCCCCGGCGCTGGATGAGCTGGCCAAGGATTACCAGGGCAAGCTGCGCATCGTGAAGCTGAACATCGATCACAACCAGAAGACCCCCCGCAACTTCGGCGTGCGCGGCATTCCGACGCTGATGGTTTTCAAGAACGGCAAGGTGGAAGCCACCCAGATCGGCGCGGTCAGCAAGGGGCAGCTCAAGCAGATGATCGACAAGGCCATCTGATCGCTGCTGTATAATCCGTCGCTGCAGCCACCCTTTACGGGGCTGCGCGACGGGTGCTAGATTCTTTTCAGTTGGGGCTGTCCTGCCCTCTCGCGCATTCCGCGCAACGCTCGTCCTCCCTCCTGTCATCAACGGCGCCCCGTGAGGTTTGCCCGTGTCCGATATCGAAAGCAAAGATTCTTCCGACGCTATCCGCGCCGACTCCAAACCTGTGAGTGAAACCCCTACCCGCACCCGTTCGCCCCGCCGATCCAGCGCGGCCGCCAGCGAAGCCAGTCCTCCCGCACCGCGGCCAGCCGAAACGCGGACCGAGTTCGTGGAGCGCACGGCCCCTCCCGCCGAAGCACGCGCCGAAGCGCCGGCTCCCGCCCCCGCTCCGACCCAGGAACCCCTGCGCTACGGCGGCCCCAGTGGTGAAGCGGCCGAAGCCCGCGACAGCAACCAGGGCGGCAATGGCAACGGAAACGGCGGCGGCCAGCCGCAGAATCAGGGACAGGGACAGCACGGCGGCAACGATCGCCGCAATGATCGAAACGACCGCAATGACCGCAACCGCCGCCGCCGCCACGAGCGCGGTCAACGTCCGCAAGGAGGCCCGGGTGGCCCGCCGCGCAATCCGCACGGCCTGCCGGTGGATGACGAAAACGCTGACATCGGCAGCAACGACCGCGTCATCAACCTCACCGAACTGAAGCGCAAGAACCCGATTCAATTGCTTGAATTCGCCGAATCGCTCGGTATCCAGGAAGGCGTCGCCCGCCAGCGCCGCCAGGACGTCATCTTCAATATCCTGAAGGCTCACGCCCGCTCCGGCGGCGGCATCTGGGCTGAAGGCGTGCTGGAAATCCTGCAGGACGGCTTCGGCTTCCTGCGCTCGGCCGATGAGTCCTACCTGGCCGGCCCCGACGACATTTACGTGTCGCCCAGCCAGATCCGCCGCTTCAACCTGCGCACCGGCGACTACATCACCGGACGCGTGCGTCACCCGAAGGAAGGCGAGCGCTACTTCGCGCTGCTGAAGGTCGACGACATCAACGGCGATCCGCCGGAAGCATCGAAGAACAAGATGCTGTTCGAAAACCTGACGCCGCTGTTCCCGCGCAAGGCTTTCCATCTGGAACGCGGCAACGGTTCGACCGAAGACATCACCGCCCGCATTCTCGACCTGGTCGCACCGATCGGCCGTGGCCAACGCGGATTGATCGTGTCGCAGCCGAAGTCCGGTAAGACGATGATGCTGCAGAACATCGCGCATGCCATCCAGTACAACCATCCGGACGTGCACCTGATCATCCTGCTGGTCGACGAGCGCCCGGAAGAAGTGACGGAAATCGCCCGCACCGTGCGCGCCGAAGTGATCAGCTCCACCTTCGACGAACCGGCCGTGCGTCACGTGCAGGTCGCCGAAATGGTGATCGAGCGCGCCAAGCGTCTGGTCGAGCACAAGCGCGACGTGGTGATCCTGCTCGACTCCATCACGCGTCTGGCCCGCGCCTACAACACCGTGGTGCCGAGCTCCGGCAAGGTGCTCACCGGTGGTGTGGATGCGAACGCACTGCAGCGTCCGAAGCGCTTCTTCGGCGCCGCGCGCAACGTGGAAGAAGGCGGCTCGCTCACCATCATCGCCACCGCGCTGATCGATACCGGCAGCAAGATGGACGAGGTGATCTACGAGGAATTCAAGGGCACCGGCAACATGGAAGTGCACCTGTCCCGCCGTATCTCCGAGAAGCGCGTGTATCCGGCCATCGACATCAATCGCTCCGGCACACGCCGCGAGGATCTGCTGATCGAACCGGATTTGCTCGCCAAGATCTGGATCCTGCGCAAGCTGCTGCATCCGATGGATGAACTGGCGGCGATGGAATTCATGCTCGACAAGATGAAGAACACCAAGTCCAACGACGAGTTCTTCAATTCCATGAAGCGCTGAAGTCGCACGAAAAAGCCGCCGAAAGGCGGCTTTTTCTGTAGGTTGGGTTACCCCGGACTTGACCCGAGGGTAACCCAACCTGCGACAGTTTCGCTCTACGCCTTCTTCAAGAAACAAACCTTCAACACCAGATCCTTGATCTTGTCGGAATGCCCTTCGATGTGTTCCGCATCGCCATCGATCAAGCGGATGCTGCGAATCACCGTGCCCTGCTTCAACGGAATCGAAGCACCCCTCACTTTCAGATCCTTGATCACGATGACGCTGTCGCCGTTTTGCAGCACGTTGCCGTGCACGTCGCGCACCACCTGCTGACTCTCTTCCTGAACCACGGCATGTTGCGGCCACTCATGGCCGCAGTCGGGGCAGATATACACGTCGCCATCGGGGTAGGTGTTTTCCATGCCACAGACAGGGCAAGCGGGAATGTCGGACATGGTGGGTATATCGCCAGGAAAATGGCCACGTAGTTTAGCGCACCGTAAGGATCAGCCCGCTCCGGTCGTATTGCATGACAGATCATCGTGGCGTTAACTGATACGATCTTGCGATTCCAGACACTTTCAGTCGTATGCGCATACTGCTTGTTGAAGACGATCCCCTGGTTTCCGACGCCATCGTGCGCGGTCTGGCCACCGCCGGTTATGTCGTGGATGCGGTGACCGATGCCGAATCCGTCCAGTCCCGCCTGGATACCACCCATTACGACCTCGCCATCGTCGATCTCGGCCTGCCCGGCGAAGACGGTTTTACCCTGGTGCGCCGCCTGCGCCGCGATGGCAGTTCGTTGCCGCTGCTGATCGTGACGGCCCGCGACGGCCTGGACGATCGCGTCAACGCGCTGGATCTGGGCGCGGACGATTACCTGGTCAAACCCTTCGCTCTGCCGGAACTGGCCGCACGCTGCCGCGCGCTGATTCGCCGCGCCACCGCCGCCACCGCCAATGAGATGACGGTGGGGCAACTGCGTATCGATCTGGCCGGCCGCCGCGCCATGGACAATGCCGGCCGCGTGCTGGAGCTGACGCGGCGCGAATGGTCGATCCTGGAATGCCTCGCCCACCACAGCGGCCGCGTGGTGAGCAAAGAACGCCTGATCCAGGCCATCGTCAGCTGGGATGAGGAAATCTCCGGCAACGCCATCGAAGTACACGTATCGCGTTTGCGCGCAAAGCTTGGCGAATCGGCGACGGTGCGCGGCATCCGCGGCCTTGGTTACCGTCTCGACGACGCATAGCACTGATCAAGCGGCGCATGGCCACAGGTTCAAAACTCCGGCGTGCGCCGAGCATTCGTGGGCGATTGGTCGTCTACCTGCTGTTGCCGCTTGTGCTGTTGCTGGTAGCAAGCATCTGGGCCGATCACAAAACCTTCGTCACGCCGCTTTATGACGCCTTTGACCGCGCCCTGTCCCACACGGCGGTAGCGATCGCCGCGCACCTTGAACGCGGGAAGGACGGGCAGCTTTATCTGGAAAAGCCACCATTCGGTCCGCGCCATCCTCCCGGTAACGAACCTCCGCCGCCCGATGATGTGTTCGGTAACCACGACAAATCGCCAGAGCGCTTTGTTGCCCGCAACGGGCCCGCCGTCTGGCGCCGGCTGTTTCCGGGTGCGCGCGACAGCTTTCTCTATCGCGTAAGCCTGCCCGATGGCCGCACGCTGATCGGTGATGAGGGCCTTCCCATCGCGCAAGGCAACAACGCCGTCGGTGATTTCAGTTTCAGTGACGCCACCTACCGGCAGCTGGTGCTGCGCATCGCCAGCTACCGCACCCAAGTAGACGGTCAAGCGGTGATCGTCAGCGTGGGCGAAACCGTGAACCGCCGCAGCCACGCCGTGCGTCGGCTGGATACCGTCATCGGCATCAGTGACGGCATCCAATTGCTGCTGGTACTTGGCCTATGTCTGTTCGGTATTACCGTGGCCTTGCGCCCGATCAACCGCCTGCGCGAACGCATTGCAGAGCGGCAGCCGCAATCGCTGCAGCCGCTGCCGCTGGAACCCGTGCCGAGCGAAGTACGCCCGCTGGTGCAGTCGCTCAACACGCTGCTGACTACCGTCCGCGACGCCGCACAGGCGCAGCAGCATTTCCTCACCAACGCCGCGCACCAGTTGCGCACGCCGCTCACCGGCCTGAAAGCCCAGCTGGAAGTGCTGGCGAGCGAAACGCACGACGAGGCACAGCAAGAGCGCATCGCCCGTCTGTACGGCAGCGTGGATCGCCTGGCGCACACCGCCAGCCAATTGCTCGCGCTGGCGCGCGCCGAGCCCTCCACCCATAGTCCCGGCGACTTCACCGACGTACAGCTGGAAGCGCTGATCGGCACCGTCGCCGACGCCATGCTCGATCGCACCATCGCCCGCGATATCGACCTGGGCGCCGAATGCGCGCCGGCCCACGTGCGCGGCGTGCACTGGCTGCTGCATGAGCTGCTGATCAACCTGGTCGACAACGCGATCCGCCACACGCCAGACGGTGGCCGCATCACCTTGCGCTGCGGCATGCACGGCCACGCGCCCTATCTTGAAGTGGAGGACAGCGGCCCCGGCATTCCTCCTGCCGAACGCGAACGTGTACGCGAACGTTTCTACAGCACCGCTGGCAAGGAAGGACAAAGCAGCGGCCTGGGGCTGGCCATCGTCGAAGAGATCGCGCGTGGCCATCAGGCGCGCTTCGAGATCCTCGACGCGCTCGAAGGAACGGGTGCGCGCATGCGGGTGGAGTTCCGTCCCGCAGCGGCGAAGGAATAGGCATTTACAGTCCCGGTGCTTCGGTTTTCACTGCCCCCGTTGTAGCTGTACTGTCACGTACAATTTTTTTCACAAACCCCCTTTTCGCGACGACACCAAGCCTCCATAGTCGGGGGCTATCCCCGTGAGGCTTGCCCCGTGTCCATACCCAGTGCCGTCAAAAGCACCCCGATCTACGGCCGCCAGCAACTGATCGATTACCTGGCCGCCGGCGAGAAGCCGCGCGACGCCTGGCGCATCGGTACCGAGCACGAAAAATTCGGCTTCCGCACCGACGACCTCAAGCCGCCCGCGTTCGAAGGGGAGCGCGGCATCCGCGCCCTGCTGGAAGGCATTGCGTCGCGCTATGGCTGGGAGATCCTTCGCGAAGGCGAAACACCGGTCGCGCTGGTGCGCGACAAAGCCAACATCACATTGGAACCAGCTGGCCAGCTGGAGCTGTCCGGTGCACCGCTGGAAACCATCCACCAGACCTGTTGCGAAGTGAACAGCCATCTGGAAGAAGTGCGCGCCGTGGCCGATGGCATGGGGCTGGGTTTTCTCGGCATGGGCTTTCAGCCCAAATGGCGCCGCGATGAGATGCCGTGGATGCCCAAGGGCCGCTACAAGATCATGCGCGAATACATGCCCAAGGTCGGCTCGCTCGGCCTGGACATGATGACGCGCACCTGCACCGTGCAGGTCAACCTGGATTTCGAAAGCGAAGGCGACATGGTGCGCAAGTTCCGCACCAGTCTCGCGCTGCAACCGATTGCCACCGCGCTGTTCGCCGATTCGCCGTTCACCGACGGCAAGCCGAACGGCTATCTCTCCTATCGCTCGCACGTGTGGACGGATACCGATGCCGACCGCACCGGCATGCTCGATTTCGTGTTCGAAGACAGCTTCGGCTACGAGCGCTATGTCGATTACATGCTCGATGTGCCGATGTATTTCAGCTACCAGGATGGCCGCTACATCGACCTTGCCGGCAAGGATTTCAAACGCTTCATGGCCGGCACGCTCAACGAACTGCCCGGTGTGCGCGCCACCATGAAGGACTGGGGCGATCACCTCACCACGGCGTTTCCCGAAGTACGGCTGAAGCAATACCTGGAAATGCGCGGTGCGGACGGCGGCCCGTGGAATCGCCTGTGCGCCCTGCCTGCGTTCTGGGTTGGCTTGCTCTATGACGATGAAGCACTGACGGCGGCGTGGGATCTGGTCAAAGACTTCTCGCGCGAAGAACGCCACGCGCTGCGCGACGGCGTGCCCAAGCATGCGCTCAAGCTGCCCTTCCGCGGCGGCACCGCGCGTGATCTCGCCCGCGAAGTCCTGCAGATTGCCGCGCATGGTTTGAAGCGCCGCAATCGGCTCAATCGCAATGGTGCAGACGAAAGCGTCTTCCTTGAACCGCTGATCGAGATCGTCGACGCCAACCAGACACCTGCCGAACGCAAGCTGGAACTCTTCCATGGCCAGTGGAACGGCAGCGTCGATCCCGTCTTCAAGGAATTCGCATATTGATCGCGGCATCGGCTGGGCACGCACCTTTTCTGGCGGGGCTGCTGCTCGGCGCTTCGTTGATCATCGCCATTGGCGCACAGAACGCCTTCGTCTTGCGCCAGGGCCTGCTGCAATCGCATCGCTTTCCGGTCGCGTTGTTCTGCGCACTTTCCGATGCCGTGCTGATTGCCGCCGGCGTGGGTGGCTTGGGCGCGGCCGTGGGGCAGCATCCGCGTGTGCTCATGGTGGTGGCATGCGTTGGCGCGCTGGTGCTGGCGTGGTATGGCATCAAGGCCATGCGGCGCGCCTTCCATCCGGAAGTGCTCACCGCCGATACGCATAACGACACCGGCAGCGTGTGGAAGGTGCTTGCCACCTGCGCCGGTTTTACCTGGCTCAATCCGCACGTTTATCTCGATACAGTGCTGCTGATCGGCAGCTTGGCCGCGCCGTGGCCGGCGACGTGGCCGCGTGCATTGTTTGGCATCGGCGCGGCGACAGCTTCGTTTATCTGGTTCTTCGGCCTTGCCTACGGTGCACGCTTGCTGGCGCCGATGTTTCGCAAACCGCTGGCGTGGCGCGTGCTGGATGTGCTGATCGCGCTGGTGATGTGGGGCATTGCGGGCAAGCTGCTGTTCTCTTTCCTTACGCACTGATATGCGCACGTAACCCCTCGGCCGTCATTCCCGCGAAAGCGGGAATCCATTTGCTCTGATGCAAAAGCGAAGATGGATTCCCGCTTTCGCGGGAATGACGCCCGTGAGGAGACACATCAATCGTACGTGCGAATGCGCAACCAACGCGCGATCAACGCATCCAGGCTGATCTTCCCCGGCCCTGCAATCAGAAACCAGAAAAAGATCGTGATGTAGAGCACTTCATCGGCTTCGACGTAATCATCCAGGCCCATCAAGCGGCTCGATACCACCAGGGCCAGCGCCACGATCATGTTGATGATCATCGGAATGCTGACCAGGCGCGTAAACAGCCCGAGCATCAGCAACAAGCCGCCCAGCAATTCCGTCCATGCCGATAGCGCCGCATTGAATGCCGGGTGTGGAATACCCCAGCCGATAAAGCGTTGCGTAAAGCCATCCAGGTTCTGCACCTTGCCGATACCGGTCTCCAACCAGAAGTAGCCGAACACCAGCCGTATCACCAACGGTCCCAGCCAGCGCCCTGCATGCAGGATGCCAAGCAAACGCGAAGCAGTCGTCGCCACGAAATGACGCATTACCTATGTTCCCGCTGATGAAGTAGGCGCATGATGCGCGGGCTCACCCACGCCCACTATGTCCGCACGTCCAGACTTTCTTGCCTGGCATCCACCGGACGAACGGGCATAAATGCGGGATGCACGGGCGCAGCAACCGATGGACCGGAGCAGCACAATGTTCTTGTCCGAATCCGCACTCATGCCACGGACAAGCTTTCTGTGCCGCCATGCGGCGACTCACAACTTCTTGGAGCCATAGATATGAACGTCAAGACAGTCAATGCCAGCGCCATGGCCGTCATGGTGGCCGGCCTGTTCGCCGCTGCCGCGGTTTCCGCCGCACCCGTCGGCGCTCCCGCCGGTGACCAGGCCATGGTCAAGTGCGTCAACTCCAGTTCCTGCAAGGGTCAGGGCGCCTGCAAGCAGGCCACCAACTCCTGCAAGGGCCAGAACAGCTGCAAGGGCCAGGGCTTCACCATGCAGAAGACGCAGGCCGATTGCGAAGCCGCACAGGCTGCCGCGAAGAAGTAATGCATTGCGGGATGCACGCCGCATGGCGTGCATCCCGTCCTTGAAGGAAACGTCTCGCCATGGTCATGCCTGCCACTGAGCGCACCGATGCACTGCCCTACCTGGGTTACGGACTGGGCTTGCGCGTGGAGCATTACGAAGCCTTGCTCGCACAGCCGTCGCGCGTTGAATGGCTGGAGATCGTTTCGGAAAACTACATGGTGCACGGCGGCTTGCCGCTGGTGTGGCTGGAACGTTTTCGCGAACGCTTTCCACTGGTGATGCACGGTGTGTCGATGTCGATCGGCAGCACCGATCCACTCGATGACGATTACCTTGCGCGGCTTGCCGCACTGGCCGAGCGCATCGAGCCGGCCTGGGTCTCCGATCACCTGTGCTGGACCGGCGTGCAAGGCGTGAACTTGCATGACCTGATGCCGCTGCCGTACACCGAAGAAGCACTCGATCATGTCGTGGCGCGCGTCAAACAAGTACAAGACCGCCTCAAGCGCCGCATTCTGCTCGAGAACGTTTCCAGTTATGTCAGCTTTGGCGCATCACAATTGACCGAGTGGGAATTTCTGGCCGAAGTGGCCGAACGCGCTGACTGCCTGATTCTTCTGGACATCAACAATATCCACGTCAGCGCGATGAACCATGGTTTTTCAGCGCTTGATTATCTGCGCGGCATACCTGTATCACGCGTGCAGCAGTTCCATCTTGCCGGTTACGAGCAAGGCGAACGGCTGATCATCGATACGCACGACGCACCGGTTTCCAGCGCGGTGTGGGATCTTTATATCGAAGCCGTGCGCCGTTTCGGCCGCGTATCGACGATGATCGAGCGCGACGATCATTTTCCGCCGCTGGCCGAGCTGATGGCGGAACTGGAGCACGCGCGCGTATTGGCCGAGCCCTTGTTGCGAGACGCCGCATGACTTCACTGCAAGCCATGCAGCAACAAATGCTGCAGGCCGTCCTGGCAGAAAACACGCAGATACCGTCGATCATTGGCGACAACGGCATTGCCGATGCGCGCAGCCGCCTGGACGTTTACCGGCATGGCTACCGCGTGCGCCTGCGCGATGCGCTACAAGCCGAATTCACCGGCTTGCGCGGCATGGCCGCCCGCCGCTTCGACACCATGCTGGACAAGTACATCAGCGCGCACCCTTCCGAGCACTACAACATCCGCTGGTATGGCGCCGGCCTTGCCGCGTTTCTCGATTACGCCTATCCGTGGCGCGATCAGCCGCAGCTGGCGGACATGGCGCGCCTGGACTGGGCGATCTCGGTCGCCTTCGACGCCGCGAATGAAACCAGCGCAAGCATCGCCGACCTGTCCGTCGTGCCACCCGATGCATGGCCAGTGTTGCAACTTTCCCTGCTCCAGAACCTGCACGTACTGGACTGCGGCTGCAATGCCGACGCATTCCGCCGTGCCGCGGACCAGGGCAAGCCACGCCCCCGCTTGCGCCGTTTCGCCCCCGCACGGCAGATCCTGGTATGGCGTAAGGACACCACCGTGCACTACCGCCGCCTGGATGACGACGAATGGCACGTGCTGAGCGCGGCCATTCGCGGAGAGACCTTCGCTGCGCTTTGCGCATGCTTGACCGGCTTTCATGGCGAAGCAGCCGCCATGCCGCGGATGGTGGCGATACTGCAAGGCTGGCTGGCGGCTGGCCTGGTTCGCGGCTGGACACTCGCCACGGCATAGCCCTACTACACCGACGTAACCCGTCAAGACTTCCGGCGAATACCTGACAAAGCGCCACGTCACGGAAGTGAAGTCCATGCAGGTTGATGCTTACGCCGAACTGACCAGAATGCAGCCCCCGCCTTCGGTGGCGCCTGCGCTGGAAGCCTTGCTCAATCAATCGATGCTGCGCGTGGAGATCGTGGCCGAACCGCAGTTTTGCGGCTCCTGGTTCGCCGATGCCACCTGCAACGGCAACGGGCTGTTCCATCTGGTCAATACCGGCGAATGCCTGATCGAGAGCGAAGCCCTGGACGAAGCATGGCATCTGCAGGCCGGCGATCTGGTGGTCTTTCCGCATGGCGATCCACACCGGTTGCGCGCACGCGATGTAGCGACCAACATCACCACCAGCCTCATTTGCGGCGAGCTTCGCTACGCCAGCCACACCCGACACCCGCTGCGCCATGCCTTGCCCGCCTGCTTCGTAGTGCGCGATGCGCAGGCCGATACCCTGTTTAGGCAGCTATCGGCCATGATGGTCGAGATCGCGAAAGCCGACGTGCCCGGCCGCAAAGTGCTGATGAACAAGCTCGCCGACACCTTGTTCACCCTCGCTGTCTGCGATTACGCCCACCGCCATGCCGACCAGCAAGGCCTGTTCGCCGCGCTGGCCGACACCCGCATCTGCAAGGTGCTGCAGGCGGTGCACGAAGAACCCGGGCATCCATGGACCATGCAGAACATGGCAGCCCTGGCCTGCATGTCACGCTCCGCCTTCGCCGAGCGCTTCACGCAGTTGATGAACGTACCGCCCATGCAGTACGTCACGCAGTGGCGCGTCAATGTGGCCGAACGCCTGCTGCACGACCCGGACCTGTCCGTCGCCTCCATTGCCGAGCGCCTGGGATACAGCAGCGAGGCGGCGTTCCGGCGCCTTTTTAAGCGCGTCAGCGGCATCTGCCCCGGCCACATCCGTGCCGGCAGCCGCCATGCCCGAGGGTCGCGCGGCGCACCGAACGAGGCTCGCCGAAGCAGCCGGTAAGCCGCGGTAACATCTTTCGAGGCGCCGCCACGCGTCACCTCGCTGAAACGTGGCATCATTTCCCGAAGCGCACGGCTGAAGCGCTGCAGATTCGCATGTCCCGCCGCGATTATTGAACGATCGGGTTTGTCTATTGGCGGGTCTTTCCATGGGGTGGCATTGAAGGAGATCGGCTGAATGGCATCGTTTCGAAGCAGCAGGGATGGCGCGACCCGAACCGCGCGTCCCACGCTGGCGCGGCGCATTCGCAGCGGCGCCGGTCCCATGGCCGCACGCAACCTGCATGGACACGTGGTGCAGGTGCTGGGGCAACGCATCGTCAGCGGCGCCATCAAGCAGGGCGAAGTACTGCCGCCGGAAGCCACCATGGCCGAAGAGATGGACGTCAGCCGCACCTCCTTGCGCGAGGCAATGAAGGTGCTGTCTGCCAAGGGCCTGGTGGAAGCACGTCCCAAGGTCGGTACCCGTGTGCGCGACGCGCGCTTCTGGAATCAGCTGGATGCTGACGTACTGGCCTGGCGCTGCGCATCCATGCCCACGTCGGATTTCGTGCAGAAGCTGTCGGAGATGCGCGAGATCATCGAACCGGCCGCCGCAGCCAGCGCCGCTCGTCATCGCTCGGTGACGCAGTTGAAGCGCATGCAGGTGGCGTTCGATGCGATGGAGGCGTCACACGATCCGGAATCGTGGACCACGGCCGATATCGATTTTCACGAAGCGATTCTCGCCGCGACCGGCAACGAATTGCTGATCTCGCTGTTTTCAGTGATCGAGACGGCGCTCAGCAGTTACTTCACCATGTCGGCGCTGAGCGCAGTGAACTTCAAATATTCGCTGCCGCAGCACCGCATGGTGTTGCAGGCCATTCGCGACAAGGATGCCGATGCGGCGCACAAGGCCATGCTCAAGGTGATTTCGGATACGAAGGAAAACTTGAGCAATAAGCGGCGGAAAGCTTGAAGCACACTCGCTGCCATTTCTTTTTTTAAAAGCATAATGTGCGAGAAATCATTCCCTCCCCTGCTTGCAGGGGAGGGTTAGGGTGGGGTGCGAGCGCAGCGAGCCGTGGCTTCACACTAAAGCACAAGCAACCCCACCCCAACCCTCCCCTACTTTCGTAGGGGAGGGAGCACATCATCGTGCAGGGTCAATCTCGACGTAATCCAGATCGTACGCATGCTCCGCACCATTCACGACAATGGTGTTGTCGCCATCCTTCAAATTCACACTCACATCCATACGCATCCAACCGCCACCCTCTTCCTTGCCGTTACCCGCAGCAACGGACGCACCATTGACACTGATCCGCGGCGTAGCCGGAAAACCCAGATCCTCATAGCGCAGACGCAGCACCTGCGCGCCACCACGATCACGATGCACATCGAACTGCAGCTTGCCGTAAGGTGCCGCCGCAATCCGCGCCATGCGCCGGTTCGATGCCTGCGGATTACCGATCACCACCGCATTCGTCCGTGCAGCATCTTCCGCTTCATAGCGATTGAAGTTGAGCGGCGCATTCGCATACAACATCACGTTGTAGGCAGCCTTCATGCCCTGCTCCAGCTTGGGCGACGACGACGAAGTGATATGCAAGAAGCTGCCGTCTTTTTGCTGCAGCAAGGCTTGCGTCCAACCCGCATGGATATTGCCAGTGATTTTTTGCACTGGCGCCGGCACTTCCCACCACGGACCTTTGCCGCCGTTGTTGTTCCAGTAGAAGCTGCGCCCTGCTGCATCGCCATTGCCGCCGGCACGTTGCGCCGACACCACGATCACGCCCTGCGCGCCGCCCGCCGGAAACCAACTCACCACCGGACACGCCGCCGGCCATGCACCGCCTTCGGTTTCAACCGGCGTGCCGCGATCGGCCGGATCGCCGAAATGCATGCCATCCGCGCTGAATTTCAGATAGACCTTGCCGTTCTCCGGGCCATCGATATCCTCAAAATTCATCACGTAGCGGTGATCCGGCAAACGCGCCACCACCGCCATGCCGGGCCGCTCCACGCCGCCGGGCATGCCCACATCCATCACCTCTTCGCCCCACGCCTTGCCGCCATCGCTGGAAAGCTTGTGCGCGAGGATCTGGTTGAAGCCTTGCGCCTTGTGCTGCTCGCTCGAGTAATAAGCGATCATCCGGCCATCGTCGAGAATATGGACGTTTGGTTCCCACACGCCGTGGTTGTCCTTGTCCTCGGGATGACCGCCACCGCGCACGATGGAACTGCGGTAGTGCCAGGTCTTGCCCTGGTCGGTGGAGGTGTAGAGCTGCAAGTCCTCCTCGACCACATGCCCGTTGGCATCGTTGCGTGTGGCGTTCGCAGCAAGCAACAAGGTGCCGCGTTTCAGATCACCGCTGTCGTGCTGCATCTCCGAAATGTTCGGTTGCCAGCGCAGTTGCCACGCGGTGTTACCAGCATGCTCCTGGTCGACGACGTTCTGCATGAATTGCCAGGTCTTGCCGCTATCGTTGCTAACGTAAAGCGGAATGCCAGCCATGCCGTTCTGTTCGAATACCAGCAACAGACGGCCATTCGCATCGCCTTGTTGCGACAAACGCACAACAGATGCATAGCCTGTACCTTCGGCAAGAAATTGGCCGCTTGCAATATCGGATACTTGATCCTGCGCCTGCACGGCTGAGATACCGGCCATGGCAAACAGAACACCGGCGAGATGACATGTCGTTCGACGCATGACGATTCCTCGAAGACGAGCGGCGGCCGCACGTATGCGACCGCCAGGAATAAAAAGAAGGAGCACCACGAAGGATGCTCCCGAGGGGGAAGCGGAGGATGTGCTGATCAATTCAGCCCATCCTTAAAGCTTGAAACGGAATCCAAGGTTCACCGTGCGATCCTGATAACGGATATCGCGGGGACGCGATGTACCATCTCCCCAGTACTGATGCAGGTTCGCACCCAGCAGATTGGTCATGCCCAACACCACCGTACTGTGATCGTTGAGGTTGTAGGCAACCGACAGATCCACCTGATTCGCCGGCGCGATTTCATCGTTCACGCTGGCCACGTTGACGGCATTGAAACCATCGATGAAACGGCTGCGATAGTTGTAGGCCAGGCGGAACGACCACCCATACTTCTCATACATCAGCACCGCGTTGCCGTTGTGTTTGGACACGTTCTGCAACGGCGTGGTAACCATCGGGCCACCAAGGTATTGCGGCGATTTGGTCGAGCCGTTGATGTAGGTGTAGTTGACCTGCACGCCCAAACCGTTCCACGCGCCCGGCAGAAAATCGAAGAACTGCTGATAGGCCAGTTCCACGCCATCCAAGAAACCGTTGCCGGCGCTTTCAGGACTGCTGATCTGGTACGGCTGTCCGCCGATCACTTCATCCGTGACGTAGCTCTGCACATAGCCCTTGATGTTGCGGTAGAACGCACCCGCGCTGGCATAACTGCCCGGCGCGAAATACCACTCCAGCGACAGGTCGTAGTTGTTGGACTTGATCGGCGTGAGGTAGGCGTTACCGCTGCTGCCGTTGCCGGCACGGTTGATGGTGCCAGGATTGAGCGACATCGACGGATTGAGATCGCCGAAGTTCGGATACGTCATCGTTTTCGCCGCCACAAAGCGTGCCTGCAAGGCATCTGTGATATGCAATACCGCGCTCACGTTCGGCAGATACACCGGCGCACTGGTCGATAGGGCCAGCGGCGAGTAGACGTTGGTGGCGCTGTTGTACGAAAACGCGTTGAGGTTGCGATTGATGTCTTCGATGCGCACGCCGATCAGGCCATCCAGCGGCATGCCGAACAACGTGGTGGCATAGGCCGTCTGCAGATAACCGGCGAAGTCTTTCTCGTCGATGTTGTAGAAACGGCCCGGGTCGGTCGGCTGCAAGCCCTGGTTGGTGCCGTACAGCGCACGAATGGCGTTGGCGTTGCCATTGAGATAGTTGTAGCAGCCGCTCAACCAACCACCCGGCAGTGCCGACGAGCTGGGCATGGCGCAGAAGTAAGTGGCGGGGAAGCGCGCCAGCACCTGATTGGCCGGATTGGGATCCAGCGCAATCGCACCGGTGCCGCCCGGCGGCGGAATCGATACCTGCACGCTGCCTTCGTAGTTCGCGCGGTGATCGTCGGCGCGCACGCCAAACTGCAGGTTCTGGAAGAAACCCGAGTCGAAGGTATACACACCGTCTGCACGCCAGGAGAGCTCCTTGCCGCGCTGCACCGACCAGTTCTGGAACAGGCCGTTCAAGTAGTAGTTGGACGCATCATTCTGCGGGCTGCCAAGCAGCGACCAGTTCTGGCGATTGCCGGCGGTACCGTTCCACACCGTGGTTATCGGCCCTTTCAGGAACGTATCGACGATGAAGGTGTTGTCCATGAACGAGCTGAGCGTCGAGGATAATTCGGTCGACAAGCTCAGCACATCGTTGTGCCATTTCGCGCCGATCGCGTTTTGAATGTCGTGGCCGTGTTGCGCATGCGCCTGCGTGCTGGTCGCTGCGTAGCTGTTGCCGCTCCACGTGGCGCTGGTAGCGTCGCAAATGGTCTGGCCGTAGTACTGACCCGCAAGCTGGTCCGGATAGCAGTGATTGCCGACGGTGTACGAGCTTGGTGTCACCACGCCGGTCGGGAAGGTGAAGAAGAACGGCTGGCTGTAGCTGTCGTGATCCCAGTCGTACAAGCCTTCGGCATAGATTTCGGTGTGATCGTTGGGCGCCCACTGCACCGCATAGTTCACCTCGGGGCGACGGCGATAGCCGATGTTGTAGTCGGCACCGAAACCGTTGGGTACTTCCACCAGCGTGCCGGACGGACTGCGCAGCGCATTACCCTGTGCATCCGTCAGCAGGCGCGGAAAATCGCCCCACACGGCTTTGTAGTCGTAGTGCTGGGTGATGATGCTGGCGTTGAGCAGTGCGCCGAATTCGCCGGCATCGGTCTTCCAGCGATCGCTGACCAGGAAACTGCCAGTGCCATCGGTGCGACCGGCATTGGCGCTATTGATGCCGGTCACCGTACCTGCCACTTCCAGTCCCTTGAAATCGAACGGACGAAACAGCTGCATGTCGACCAGGCCGGCAATGCCGCCCGCCGGCAAGCTGGCATCGCTGGTCTTGTACACCTGCACTGATTTGACCGCCGTAGCCGGCAGATTCTGGAAGGCATACGAGCGGCCCACGCCGCTGACGATCTCGCGGCCGTTCAATGTGGTCACCACGTTCGGCAGGCCACGCACCACCACGCTGCTGGTTTCACCCTGGAAACCTTGCGCCACCTGCACACCGGTGATGCGCTGCAAAGCATCGGCCACGCTGTTGTCGGGCATCTTGCCGATGTCTTCCGACACGATCGAGTCGACGATGTTCTCCGAATCCTGCTTGACCTCCGCCGCGGAACCCAGGCTCGAACGCAGCGGTGTGACCACCACGGTGGAGAGGGTGGCGGCGACGTTCTGGTCTTTTTTCTTCTGATCCTTGCTGCTCTTGCTGTTGTCCGCCGACGACGCATCCGCGGTTTGTGCACCCGCAGCCGCGCTCGCAGGCTGGGCTGCGGTGGTATCGGCGTGCGCGGTGGCCAACGACGAGGCGATGGCGACGGCCAGCAAGCTCATGGTGCAGGTAATGGTGTTGCGCTTCATGGTCTCTCCCCTTTTTCGGCTTGGGTGCATGCCTTGCATGGCAGCATCCTTGATATTGAAATGTGTTGTTACAAAGCCAAATTCGCTATTAGTACTACTATATGGTCAGCTGCTTGCGGCAACAGGAAAGCCTCCGCATGGCGGCCTTCGCAGTAAAAAAGTTCAGTGCACCGCGCTTGGCTTATGCGCAGCTTCGGTGACTGGGAACATCGCCGCGTCTGCAGGCGCGACACCTTTGGGTGCAGCACTCAGGGCACGGAAGATCGCCGCCTCACGCTCGCGATACGGCGTGCCATCGGTATTGAGCAGATCGTGGAACCAGATCACCGGCGGCTGCAGCGTGTACGGCTTCTGCCAGGAATCCCACGGAAAAATCGTCTGCGTCTTGCCGGAAACGAAGCCCCAGTTGACCATGCCGACGTCGAGCTTCTTGCCCACCGGCAGCACGCCGTCGACAGTGGAACCCGCACTGCGCGCCATGTATTCCGTGCAGATCATCGGACGGCCATACGTCTGCAACTGCTGCACGCGATGGAAGAACTCTTCCGGGAATCCATAGTTGTGAAACGTGAGGATGTCCGACTGCGTGAGCTGCGTCTGCTCGATCGCATTCAATTGATGCAGGTTCGACCAGTCCTCGTCATGCCACACGCCGCTGGTCAGCGGTTGCACGGGATGCTGGCTGCGCGCCCAATCGAACACCTGCGGCAGCAATTGCGCCACGCGCTGAAATTTGTCCTTGGGTTCTGCGGCCGCGTAATTGCCGCCGCCGTCGTTGTCCGGTTCGTTCCACACGTCCCAGACAAGAATGCGATCGTCCTTGGCAAAGCTGCCGACGATATCTTTCACATAGGCTTCGAGCTGCGGATACTGCGACGGATCATCCAGCACCTTGGTGCCCGGCGCCTGCACCCAACCGGAGTTGTGCACGCCGGGAATCGGCGGATGCTGCGGGCCCAGCACGGGATCCGGATCCCAGCACGAATCGAACAACACGAAGATCGGCTTGATGCGATGCTTCGCGGCAATCGTCAGAAACGTATCGATACGCTTCTTGAAACCGTCGCGATCCTGATCCCATAGGAGGTTATGCAGGAACACGCGCATGGTATTCATGCCAAGCCCTTGCGCCCAGCCGAGTTCCTGATCGATGCGCGCCGGATCGAACGTGGCGGATTGCCACATGTCCAGTTCGTTGATGGCGTTGGAAGGAATGTAGTTGCTGCCGACCGGCCACGGCTGCTTTGCGTACCAGGCCTTGGCCTGTGCGGCCGTCCAACGCTCCGTATCCGCGGCGTGGGCCACGGAAACACCAAGCAGCAGCGCCAGAGCGAGGCACCCTGCCCATCGTGTGCTCTTCATTGTCAAATCCACCCTTGAATCTTTTTTATCCCTACCCCGCGTACGGGGTGGGTTGTTTATAGGTACTGCGGTACAGCAGCGCTCCTGCGCGATGGAGCTTCCTTCGTATCGAATCGATCAGGGTTGCTTCGCGGCCTGATCGATGCCGAAACGGTAAACAAAGATGTTTCTATACGTTTCACCCGGTGCGAGTCGCGCCGAACCGAAATCAGGATGATTCGGTGTATCCGGAAACAGCTGCGGCTCCAGCACGAACGCGTCGCCCTGGCGATAAATGTGCTGGTCTTTGCCGACCGTGGTGCCATCCAGGAAATTGCCCGAGTAGAACTGAAGACCCGGCTTGCCCGACCACAGCGTCATCACGCGGCCGGAATGCGGATCTTCCACACGCGCCACCACGCGCGGCTCAATCTCTTTGCGGCTGAGCACCCAGTTCATGTCGTAGCCCTTGCCGAACAGCAATTGCTGCGAGCGGCCGTCGCGAATGTCACGGCCGATCGGCTTGGCGGCGCGGAAGTCGTAGGGCGTACCTGCGACGGGTGCGAATTCGCCGGTGGGAATCGACGCGGCATCGCTTACCGGGGTGATATCGTTGGCGGGAATCATCAGCGTCTGGTCCATCACCGAACCGGAACCTTCGCCACCGAGATTCCAATAGGTGTGATTGGAAAGATTGACGATGGTTGGCTTGTCGGTCGTCGCGACGTAGGCAATCTTGAGCTGATTGTCATCGCTCAAGGCATAAGTTGCCTTCACGGTGAGCGTGCCCGGGTAACCCTGGTCGCCATCGGGACTGACGTATTCCATGGTGACGCTCGGCGTGGGGCCCGACTTCACGTCGAGCACTTTCCACACCTGCATGTCGAAGCCCTTGGTGCCGCCATGCAGCGAATTGGCGCCGTCGTTCAACGTAAGGCTGTACGGCTTGCCGTCCAGCGTGAATTTGGCGTGGGCGATGCGGTTGGCGAAGCGGCCGACGGTGGCACCAAAATACTGGCGCCGGTCAAGATAACCCTGCAGCGTGTCGTAGCCGATCACGACGTCGGCAAGCTTGCCGTCGCGGTCCGGCACCAGTAGGGACTGCAGCGAGGCGCCGTAACTCATGACGCGCGCGCGCATGCCGTGGCTATTGGTAAGCGTCACTATCTCCACATCCTGCCCATCGGCCGTATGTCCGAAGGATGCGCGGGTGGCCTGGCCGGCCAGCGCGGAGAACGGCAGCGACATGCTGGCCGTGACGATGGAACTGAGCAGCACAACAGATTTCAAGCAAATCCCCTTACGAAATCTATGAAACCGGACGCTCACATGCCCTGTCGCTTCTGAGCATATTGTATGATTATATAGACGCATGGCCGTCTGGGCTTTACGCGCTGCAGCATGGTCATCGAACAAGCAGAACTGGGGCATCATCGTGGCGTTTCGCATAGGTGGAGGTTGCGGCTGACGGTGTTGAAAAAGTGGGTGTTATACGCCGGCGACGTGACAAGCAACATATCGGTGGCACACCGCGCAAACACCCGCCGTCAACTCACCGCAAGCACAGGCACTTTCGCAATGCAGCACGAACAACCCTTTTCCATCACCTCAACCGAGCACCCATGAGAGTCGCAAACGCCCGCAATCTGCATGGTCACGTCACCCAGGAACTGGGGGTGCGGATCGTGAGCGGCCAACTCCGCCCGGGCGACGTGTTGCCCCGCGAGGAAACCCTGGCCGAGCAGATGGCGGTAAGCCGCACCGCATTGCGTGAAGCCATGCGCGTGCTGTCCGCCAAAGGTCTGGTGGAAGCACGCCCTAAAGTGGGCACGCGGGTGCGCGAAGAACGTTATTGGCAACAGCTCGATGCCGATGTGCTGGCCTGGCGTTGCGCCTCAATGCCACCGGCTGATTTCGTGCAGAAGCTGGTGCAGATGCGCGAAATCTTTGAGCCCGCAGCCGCCGCCCTGGCCGCACGCCGTTGCGACGCCTTACATCTGAAGCAGATCGAGCTGGCATATCTCGCCATGGAAGCGGCGCGTAATAGCGATGAGTGGGCCGTCGCGGACCTGCAATTTCACGAAGCCGTGTTGAACGCAACCCATAACGAACTGATGGGCTCCTTGTTTTCCGTCGTAGAAACCGCCTTGGAATCCTTCTTTGTACAGTCCGCTCGCAAGAGCGGCGATTTCAAATATTCCCTGCCTTATCACCGCCAGGTATTCGACGCGATCCGGCGGCGGCAGCCCGAAGTGGCGCGCCGCGCCATGCAACAAATGATTATGGATTCGCGCGCCAACATGACCGGCAAGCGCACGAGGAAGTCTGCATGAGTACCGATGCTCGACTGATCGGATTGGATTGGGGTACCAGCAGCCTGCGTGCCTATTTATATGACGCCAACGGCAAGGTGCTGGCCTCGCGCCATCAGTCATGGGGCATTCGAAACCTGCCCGAGGGTGGATTCGCTGGCGCCTTGCAGGCCATCACCGCCGATTGGCCCGCCTGCGTGGCGGTGGCCGCCGGCATGGTCGGCAGCCGCCAGGGTTGGCGTGAAGTGCCTTACGTTGCATTGCCGGCCGATGCAGCGAGCATCGCGCACGGCATGTTGCGCGTGGACGACTGCAGCAGTCATGAACTTTGGATTGCGCCGGGTCTGCAGCGGCATCAACCTGCGGACGTGATGCGTGGCGAAGAAACGCAGATCATCGGTGCGCTGGCGCAGCAGCCGATCTATCAGGCGAACATGCGCTTCGTACTGCCGGGTACGCACAGCAAATGGGCAAGCGTGGTCGATGGACGCATCGTGGCGTTCGACACGGTGATGACCGGCGAGATGTATGCCTTGCTGATCAAGCATTCCATTCTTGGCGCCGGTCTTTCCAGCGAACCGGCGCAGCCGTTTGCTCACGACGCTTTCATTCGCGGCGTAACCACCGCCAAGGAGAGCGGCGCCGAAGGTGTATTTAGCCGTCTATTCTCTACGCGCGCGTTGATGCTCGCCGGCGAACTGACGGCAGCGCATGTGCAGGACTTTCTATCCGGCCTGCTGATCGGCGAGGAATTCCGCATTGCACGTGCGCGTGAGAATCACAGCATCTCGCCACTGTGCCTGATCGGCGAAGCATCGTTATGCCAGCGCTATACCTTGGCGGCGCAACAATTCGGTTACGCCGCACCGGCCATCATCGATGATGCCGCCGTACAAGGGTTGTGGCAGCTGGCCTCTGCCGCCGGCTTGCTGGCCAAAGCCAAGCTTCATTCTTTTTCCGGAGTAGCACCATGATTCGCGCGTGGCTCGATTCTCTTCCCCTGGTGGCGATTCTTCGCGGCATTCGGCCTGACGAAGCACTCGCCATTGGCAACGCACTCGTCGACGCGGGCTTTCGCGTGATCGAGGTGCCGATGAATTCGCCGCAACCGCTGGAAAGCATTCGCGTGTTATCCGAAGCATTGGGCCAGCGTTGCCTGATCGGCGCCGGCACCGTGCTGCAGCCCGAACAGGTGACGGAAGTGGCGGCAGCGGGCGGCAAGCTGATCGTGATGCCGCACGCCGATACACGCGTGATCAGCGCGGCCAAGCGCGCCGGCCTGTACTGCGTGCCCGGTGTGGCCACACCGACCGAAGCTTTTGCCGCCGTCCAGGCCGGCGCCGATGCCATCAAGCTGTTCCCCGCCGAACTACTTACGCCACCAGTGCTCAAGGCATGGCGTGCGGTGATGCCGCGCGATCTGCCGATGCTGCCGGTCGGCGGCATCACGCCTGAAAACATGGCTCCCTATATCGCTGCTGGCGCCAACGGCTTCGGCCTTGGCTCCGCGCTCTATGCACCCGGCCGTGATGCGAACGACGTCGGTCGTCGCGCCCACGCCTTCGCTCAAGCTTGGCAAGGAAATCCCGCATGAAGATCACCCGTCTCACCACCTTCCTCGTTCCGCCGCGCTGGCTGTTCGTACGTATCGATACGGATGAAGGCATCAGCGGATGGGGCGAACCGGTCGTGGAAGGCCGCGCGCACACAGTTGCGGCGGCGGTTGATGAACTTTCCGATTATCTGATCGGCAAGGATCCGCGACATATCGAAGATCACTGGAACGTGATGTACCGCGGCGGCTTCTATCGCGGCGGCCCGATCCTGATGAGCGCCATCGCAGGTATCGACCAGGCGCTGTGGGACATCAAGGGCAAGCATCTGGGCGTGCCCGTGCATGCCTTGTTCGGCGGTCCGGTGCGCGAGCGCATCCGCGTGTATTCGTGGATCGGCGGCGATCGCCCGGCCGATACCGCCAAGGCCGCGAAGGAAGCCGTGGCGCGCGGCTTTACCGCGGTAAAGATGAATGCCACGGAAGAAATGCACTTCGTCGACACGCATGCAAAAGTGCAGCGCGTACTGGAAAACGTGCAAGCCGTGCGCGACGCGGTCGGCCCCGATATCGGCCTGGGCCTGGATTTCCACGGCCGCGTGCACAAACCGATGGCCAAGGTGCTGATGCGCGAACTGGTGCCGTTCAAGCTGATGTTCATCGAAGAGCCGGTGCTGTCCGATCACCTGGAATGCATCCCCGAACTGGCCAGCATTTCGCCTGCACCGATCGCCTTGGGCGAGCGCATGTATTCGCGCTACGACTTCAAGCGTGTCTTTGCCACCGGCGGCGTGGACATCATCCAGCCCGATCCCTCGCATTCGGGTGGCATCACGGAAACGCGAAAAATTGCGATGATGGCCGAAGCCCACGATGTGGCGCTGGCGCTGCACTGCCCGCTGGGGCCGATCGCGCTGGCAGCCAACCTGCAGTTGGATGCGATGTGCCACAACGCCTTCATCCAGGAACAGAGCCTGGGCATCCATTACAACGCCACCAACGACTTGCTCGACTACATCACCGACCGCAGCGTATTTGCTTACGAAAACGGCTTTGTCACCATGCCGACCGGCCCTGGTCTCGGCGTACAGGTGAACGAGGCTTACGTCGCCGAACGCGCCACCGTGGGGCATCGCTGGCGCAATCCGATCTGGCGTCACAACGACGGCAGCGTGGCGGAATGGTAAGGTCGTAGCGATTTATGACCCCCACGTTTGCCACCTACCCCAGCCTGGTCGATCGCTCGGTATTGATTACCGGCGGCGCCACCGGCATTGGCGCCGCGTTCGTGGCGCATTTCGCGCAGCAAGGCGCGCGCGTTGCGTTTTTCGATATCGACGACAACAGTGCCGCCGGGTTGATTGCTTCGCTTTCGGATGTACGCCATGCGCCGCAGTTCACGCGTTGCGATGTGACCAACCTTGCAGAGCTTCGCCAAGCCATTGCAGCAGCAAGCAAGAGCGTCGGCACCTTCAGCGTGTTGATCAATAACGCCGCCAACGATCGCCGCCATCAGTTGCAGGACACGACGCCGGAAGAGTTCGAGCAAAGCATCGCCGTCAATCTGCGTCATCAGTATTTCGCGACGCAGGCGGTGGTGCCGGGCATGCGCGAACTGGGTGGCGGCTCGATCATCTGCCTGGGTTCCACCGGCTGGATGATCAAGAACGCCGGCTATCCGATGTACGCGATGGCGAAATCCGCCGTACGCGGCCTGATCAATGGCCTGGCGCGCGAATTAGGCAAGGATCAGATTCGCATCAACGCATTGGTGCCTGGCTGGGTGATTACCGATAAGCAGCGCGAGCTGTGGCTGGATGACGCCGGCAAGGCGGAGATTGAACGCAAGCAATGCATGCCCGGGTTTCTCGGCGCGGACGATCTCGCGCGCGCGGCCTTGTTTCTGGCTGCGGATGACAGCCGCATGTGTACGGGTCACGACTTCTTTGTCGATGGTGGATGGGCATGAGCCTGCAAGCAAACTTGGTATTGGATGCGCGCAATACACTCGGCGAAGGCATCGTCTGGTGCACGCGCACCCAGTCGCTGTACTGGACCGACATCCACGCGTCCGTGCTGTGGTGTTACCGCCCCGCCGATGGCAATACGCGCCGTTGGCCGATGCCGGAGCGCCTGGCTTCGTTTGCCTTGTGCGACGACGATGACTGGCTGCTGCTCGGACTGGAAAGCGGATTGGCGTTCTTCCACCAGGAAAGCGATCGGTTGATCCGCATTGCCGACGTCGAAGCAGGCTTGCCGACGCGCCTCAACGATGGCGCCTGCGATCGCCAGGGTCGTTTCGTCTTCGGCACGCTGCATGAACCCGTGGGCGGCGAAGCGCGGCGCGCGGCGGGCGCCTTCTACCGGCTGCACCCGGATCTGAGGCTGGAACAACTGCCGCTTGGTTCGGTCGCGATCAGCAACAGCATCGCCTTCAGTCCCGACGGCGCCACCATGTATTACTGCGATTCGTGGAAGCGTACCGTACATCGCTGCAGCTACGGCGACAGCGTGGCCGATGCGTGCATACACATCGACCTGACGCAGCAGCAGGGTGAGCCGGACGGCTCGGCCGTGGACAGCGAAGGCGGCCTGTGGAACGCGGAATGGGGTTCCGGCCGCGTGGTGCGCTATACGCCTGATGGCAAGGAAGATCTCGTGATCCGCGTGCCGGTCAGTCAGCCCACCCGCGTCGCCTTCGGCGGTGAGCGGCTGAACATGCTATACATCACCAGTGCCCGCGACGGGCTTTCCGCCGAGGCACTGGCGAAAGACCCGCATGCCGGTGGCCTGTTCGCCATCGAGGTGCCCTTCACCGGGATACCCGAACCGCGTTTCACCGGCCGGCCTCAATGAGCCGGCTTTTTTATGTGTCGTGAAGAAAGTGAGAACACTCGCGCGGCGCATCCGGCCGGGCTGCCAAAAGCAGCCGGGTCATGCAGGTCACGGAAGGCCTGTCGCGAACCAGGCAGTTGATTGCCTGGTTTAAGCGTAGCCCAGTCCGGCCCGATGCCGAACTGGGCGTGTTGAGCAGGTGTGGGGAAGGCACTTGTTCAATCCACTACCGTGACGGAGTCATTCATGAGTGCCAGTATTATTCCAACCTCTGCGACAACCCATTCCGACGTCAAGCCACACGCCAAGGCCACCGCCATCTTCACCTGCGTGCTCGCGGCACTGGCAGGCTTGATGTTCGGCCTGGATATCGGCGTGATTTCCGGCGCCCAGCAGTTCATCCAGAAAGAGTTCGGCGTGTCCGACCATGCCCTTGAGTGGATCGTGAGCGCGATGATGTTCGGCGCGGCGGTCGGCGCACTGGGGGCGGGCTGGCTGTCTTCCGCGCTGGGGCGCAAACGTTCGCTGATCCTCGGCGCCATCTTGTTCGTGGCCGGTTCGGTGCTGTGCGGATTCGCGCAGTCGCCCGACATGCTGATCGCCGCACGCGTCATTCTTGGTCTGGCGATCGGCATTGCATCCTTCACCGCACCGCTGTATCTGGCCGAAGTGGCGCCGGAATACATCCGCGGCGCGATGATCTCGGTATATCAGTTGATGATCACCATCGGCATCCTGGTGGCGTTTCTTTCCGACACCGCCTTCAGCTACACGGGTAATTGGCGCTGGATGCTCGGCATCATCGCCATCCCCGGCATCCTGTTCCTGTTCGGTGTGATGTTTCTGCCAGACAGCCCGCGCTGGCTGATGATGAAGCAACGTGATGCGGAAGCATTGGACGTGCTGCAGCGCCTGCGTGGCAATCCGGAAATCGTCGAGCGCGAAGCGAACGATATTCGCGAACAGCTCAAGACGCCGCAGCGCGGCTGGCATCTATTCCTGGAAAACAGCAACTTCCGCCGCTCGGTTGGCCTCGGTATTTTGTTGCAGTTGATGCAGCAGTTCACCGGCATGAACGTGGTGATGTACTACGCACCGCGCATCTTCCAGGACATGGGTTACGACACGGCGGCGCAGATGTGGTTTACCGCCATCGTCGGCCTGACCAACGTGCTCGCCACCTTCATCGCCATCGCCCTGATCGATCGCTGGGGCCGCAAGCCGATTCTGTATACCGGCTTCGCCGTCATGACCGTGGGTCTCGGCGTCGTCGGCAGCCTGATGGGCGCGGGTTCGCATGGCATGCAGATGTTCGCGGTGATCATGCTGCTGGTCTTCATCGTCGGCTTTGCGATGTCCGCCGGTCCGCTGATCTGGACGCTGTGTTCGGAAGTGCAGCCGTTGAAGGGGCGCGATTTCGGCATCGGCTGCTCCACCATGACCAACTGGATTGCCAACCTGGTCGTTGGCTTCACCTTTCTCACCTTGCTCAACAGCTTCGGTCATACCAACACGTTCTGGTTGTATGCCGGCTTCAACGCCGTGTTCATCGTGCTGACCTTCTGGCTGATCCCTGAAACCAAGGGCGTGACGCTGGAGCAGATCGAACGCAACCTGATGAGCGGCAAGCGGCTGCGCGATATCGGCCGCTGATTTTGTAGTAACAGCAGTAGCTCTACATCTTCGTAGAGGGGAACTCCCGGCCGGCGCCATGCCGGCCGGTTACAACAGAACAAGAACGACTATTCGGCTTTGTCTTCAATCAACCACGTTGTCGCGAAACGCGGCATAGGAGATGGTTTATGAAACACCCGAAGCTTTGGTCGGCTTGGAGTTCCTTGTGCCTGCTGATGCTGGCCGTGTTGCTCATCACGAGCATACGGCCCGCGCACGCCGCCACGGGCACCCTATTGACCGGTAGTACGCTCTATCCACGCGTCGTTCGCTTGCAACACAATGCAGGCTTCAACGGCATGCTGGTCGCAAGTACCAACGGCATCATCTTTCAAAGCACCAACAACGGCGCAAGCTGGAACCTTATCGGACCCGTACCGACAATCAGCGGCAGCTCCGAACATTGCTGCGCCACACTGTATGAACTTCCGCAACAAGTCGGCGCACTCGGCGCAGGCACGCTGATATTCGCGGCAACCTATACGGTCAACGGCACCACGCCAGCGATCCAGGTATACACAAGCACCAATCAGGGCGTTTCCTGGAGCTATCACAGCACGCCGGTGCAACGCGGCGACAGCTCGCATGGATTGTGGGAACCGGAGTTCGAAGTCGCCAGCGATGGCGCGCTGGTGATGTTCTGGTCCGATGAAACCGATCCATGTTGCAGCCAGAAGCTCGCGCAGATTCGCACTTATGACGGACAAACCTGGCAGGATCAGTCGAATACGGTCGCCAGCACTGTCCCATCCGATCGCCCCGGCATGGCCACGGTGAGCAAATTGCCGAACGGCCATTTCTTCATGAGCTATGAGTTGTGCGGCCCTGCGTCGTGCACGGTGTTCGACCGCACGTCGACCGATGGCTGGAATTTTGGCGACCCCACCAATACGGGCACCAAAATCGCCACGGCCAGCGGACAGTACCTGGAACACGCGCCAGTGAACGTGTGGAGTCCATCGGTAATTTCCAGCAATGGTGCGATCGTGCTGGTTGGGCAAGTGATGTACGAATCCAATGGCAGCGTGTCGAGCTACAACGGCAAGGTGTTGTTCGTGAACACCAACGTCGATGGTGCAGGCAACTGGTACACCATCAACGCACCGGTGCAGGTGCCCACCGCGTACGACAACTACTGCCCTAACTATTCCTCAGCGTTGCTGCCCGCCACGGACGGCTCAAACATTCTGGAACTGGCTTCCGACTACAACAACGGCGGCTGCATCACCTACTACGGCAGCGAATCCTGGAACAACCTGCCCGCTGACGGCTCGACGCATGCGTTCCACAACATGCAGAACACCGCACTGTGTCTGGACGACACTGGCTGGGGCACCACCAACAACACCAGTGCAGAGCTGTGGGACTGCAACGGTTTGGCCGTCCAAAACTGGACCGTACACGCCGAAGGCGGTGGCTGGTACAGCATCCAGAATCAGTATTCCGGCCTATGCGTGGACAACACCGGCGGCAGCACTACGCCGGGCAACAAGGTCACCTTATGGGGCTGCGTCGGCAATGCCAACCAGGCGTGGCTGTTCATGGACCTGGGCAACGGCACCTACAAGCTGATGAACCAGGCATCCGGTTCGCTGATGCTGGACGACACCGGCGGCTCCACCACCCACGGCACGCAGTTGCAGATCTGGACGGATAACGGGCTGCCGCCGCAGCAATGGCAGCTCGACTAGCAATCGCCAATCGTTCCCGCAGGGCCGGAGGACGCCGGCCCTGCCTCTGGGCCGTGCGATGAGCCGGTTCCTGCAGCACGTCTCGTCCGCGTGAAGCGTGACCCCAAGGCGAGCATAAGGGGCTCTCATGGCGGCGCTATAGCAACCTACAAAACATATCAGGCATGCCCGATTCGCACAGCGAACAACCCGCGCCAGCATCCGACAGTTAACGGAAGCCGGACATAAGAAACAAATGGCCAAAGGCAAGCTGATATTTTCATCCCTGGCGTTGGTGGCAGCCATGGCGGCCGGCTGGTTCTTCTCCAATTATCTCGTACTGCTATTTCTTGGCCTGCGCGACGAGCCACAGGCCTGGAACATGTGGTGGCAGTATGTCCAAGCGCTGGACCTGCGCGAGTTCGCTCCTTTCGCCACCCGCATCAAGCTCAGTGGCACCATCGGCTTCGGCGCTCCCCTTATGGCCTGGCTTGCGGTGATCATTGCACTGCTCAGGCCAAAGCCGGAAACCCTCCATGGCGATGCGAGCTTCGCCGACCTGACCGATCTCAAGAAAGCCGGGCTGCTCAAGCAGAACCCGGAAAGCATCCTCATCGGTAAATACAAAGGCCACTACCTGTGGCTAAGCGGCACCCAGCACGTCATCGTCATCAGCCCTACCCGGTCGGGCAAGACCGCCACCATCGCCATTCCAGTGCTGCTGACCTACAAGCATTCCGTCGTCGTGCTCGACACGAAAGGGGAATTAGCCAAGGCCACCAGCGGTTGGCGGCAATCGCAAGGCCAGCGCATCTGGCAATGGGCGCCCTACGATGAGGCCGGCAGCACGCTTCGCTTCAACCCCATGACGCTCCTCGCCTGGATCGATGCAAAGACACGCTACGCCGAGATTCAGTCCATCGCCGCCATTTTGTATCCCGATGGACATAGCGGGGACCCGTTCTGGACTTTTCAGAGCCGCGCGGCCTTCACCGCTTTCACCAACTACATGTTCGAGGCGTGGGATGAGGCCGGCAAGGAAGACCCCAATACCTCGCCGATCTTTCCCAGTTTCGAGCGCGTTCTGCGCTTCTCCACCGGCATGGGCGGCAAGGGCATCAAGGAAACCCTGCAAACCATCCTCACCGAAACCCACTACGCCTTCGTCGGCAGGGAGACCTGCTCTGGCTTCAGCAGCCTCATCAATCACGCCGAGCAGACCTTTTCCTCAGTGATCGCCACCATGCAGGCGCCGCTGCAGCAATTCCTTAGCCCCATCCTGGCCAACGCCACCAACGCCACCGACTTCGACATCACCGCCATCCGCAAGCGGCCCACCACGCTTTACATCAACATTCCCGCCAACAAGTTGGACGAGAGCAGCAAGCTGTTGAACATCTTCTTCAGCAGCGTGATCAACAACAACCTTACCAAGCAACTGGGTGAAGAACCCGAGCTCAAATACCAGATGCTGATGCTGATGGACGAATTCACTGCCATGGGGCGGCTGGACGTCTGGTCCAAGCGCATCTCCATTTCCGCCAGTTATGGTGTGCGTGACGTGTGCATCGTGCAAAGCCGAGCGCAACTGCGTGCGACCTACGGCGACAACAATGGACAGAACTTCATTACCAACCACAGCGCGCAAGTGGCCGCCGCATCGCGCGAACAGAGCGATGCCAACGAATACAGCGAAATGCTTGGCTACAAAACCATCCGCAAACGGCATCGCAGTACCAGCCATGGCGGGGGCAGCAGTCAGTCCTCAACCCATTACACCGAAGAACGCCGCGCCCTGATGCTGCCGCAAGAGATCAAAGAGCTACCCAAGGATGATCAGCTGGTTTTCTATGAAGGCTGCAAGCCAATACGTGCGAAGAAGAACTGGTACTTCAAAGACAAGATGCTCATGACGCGGGCGAGCATGCCGCCAGCGGTGATCAAGTCGGTGGTACAGCGTGGCACGAAGGCGCAGCCCGCCAAGGACATCGTACGGCCCCAGAACGAGCTGACGGCGAAGAGACTGCAATGTCCGCCATGACGGAGCCGGCGCCGAAAGGGGTGACCGGGTACGCCGATGTCAAGAAGCTCTCGCGCAACCCGCTCGGTCGACGCATGCGGTTGACGGCCACTGCCAAAATCTCGCACGGAAGGCCATGCCATGATAGCGATGAAATTGGTTGTGGGTGTCGTACTCGTCGCACTACTTGTTTGCCTGGGTGATGGTGGTGATGCTCGGCCTTGAGTTGAGATCAGCGCAGCGGCGTTATTCCATGCCCCTACCTGTAGACGACGATGGACATGCGAAGAAGGAAAACCGCGCCCGCCAGTCTTTCACTATCGAAGACAATGTGGATGGCGAAGATGCACGGCCGTCTTCTCTGCTTCCCTATTATCATCACAAGCTCGATCGAGCCTATCTGCTTTAACTGAAGTACGCCGTGGAGAAGGCCAACGAAGAGGCTGTGCGCATGTATGGACCGCTACCATACGGCGGATTGCCGATGGAGAAGAGGACGAAGCTCAAGGTGTCTTATGGCGAGCTTCGTAAAGGCCGGGCGCCAGAAACTCCGACTATTGAAGAGGATGGCAAGATGAAGCTAAATCAGATGGCCGCTGCCGCCGCAATATCCATTGCAGGGGCCTTATCGGCATGTGATGCGAACCATGACGCTACAGCAACAAAAACCGGAGCAAGTTTAAAAAATACTGTAGCCAACCCATCTACATCTCAGGCGGCTCTACGCAACGAAGGTAAGCCCTCGTTGACATCGCCATCCGGTACCAATGGGGTGAACTTCGATACACAAGCCGAATTGGCCTCCTTCATTGAACCGGGCATGCAACTACGCGACGTGACGAGGGGCGACATAAACAATGATGCCCTGCCTGATGCGGTGATCATTCTGGAGTCTGCATCGGACAGGAAAAAGCCTCGCTCTGTACTGCTGTTAGCGCGCAATGAATCGGGCGCTCTGAACAAACTGGCCCGGAATGACAAGCTTGTTTCCTGTTTTAATTGCGGCGGAACGTTTGGCGACCCGTTCAGTTACACGCAAATAGCGAACAGCACCGTCACCATCGTCACAGAAGGCGGTTCGCGTGAGCACTGGTGGAACGAATACACATTCACGTATTCGGGGGAGCTGAAAGATCTCATGTTAAGTAAGGTCACTCGCGGCGTTACCGATAGCGCCACCGGTGATAAAAAAGAGGGTCACTATACGACCAAAGATTTTGGCTCAATAAAATTCGAAGACTTCGATCCTTCGAAGCTTCCCGAAGCTGGGTTGCCATAGGGATCAATTCGTGAATTTCAAATTGTCGTAACGACAAGGGCCCATTCACGCCACTGCAAAGGAGCATCAAATGACCACGGACAGGGAAGCACGATTGCTATTGGACGCAGCCTCTTCTGGCATCAACTCGCCAAAGGAATTGGCGAATTTCATGGCTCAAGTCTCCCACGAGTCCAATGGACTAACTTCGTTGGACGAAAGTTTTCGTTACACGAAGGGGACATCACAAATTACAGACAGGGTGCGAGCAGCTTTACGTCAGGGACCGGAAGCCCTGGAAGAAGCGAGACTCGCTGCGCTTAACGGAGCCCCTGAAAAGCTTGCAGAGCTGATGTATGGCAACCGTATGGGTAATGACCAGCCGGGTGATGCATTCAAATACCGTGGCCGAGGCTATATCCAGCTGACAGGCAAGTCGCAATATGAAGAAGCAGGAAAAGCACTAGCAATTGACTTTCTTCATCGCCCCGAACTTGCCGCAGATCCAGAATACGCGGGCAAAATTGCCATCCTCTACTGGAACAGGCACGTGCATGGCAGTCCAGCTGCAGAGGATATTAAACAAGCAACTCACATTATCAATGGCGGCGAGAATGGGCTCGCCGATCGCATGGGGCGCTTTGATAAATGGGAGAAGGTGCTGACACCCGACGTGGTGGAGAAGCTAACCAAAGGACAGCTGGATCTTGCTATCCAACAAAGTGATCCAACACGGCACAAGCAGGTAACACACACTCGTTCCATCCAACAACTGCAAGAAACTCTCAATGTCCTGGGCTACGCCGGCGACGATGGTCGCCCACTTACAACCGATGGTTACTACGGTAGGCACACCCGCGAAGCCGTTACATCTTTCCAGCGCCACCAAGGCCTGACCGTAGACGGGATCGTCGGCCCAAACACATGGGCTGCACTGCAGGAAGCCACGCGCGTGGCATCGATCGCACCAGCCATGGCTCCGCCAGCCAAGGTCGAACCACCCGTCGTCACCTTCCCGCAGATAGCGCCCGCATCTGACCTCGACACTCCCGCCATCCGCACGTTTCAACAACACTCGAATACACTGCAGCTGGCCGACCATCGCAACCAGACCGTGTCGATCACAGGCACTTATGACGAAGCTACCCGCAGCGCCATGATGGCGTTTCAGCAGACCCAGGGACTACCAGGCACTGGTCTGACCGATCCGGCTACCCGTAGCCTGATCCAAGCGCGCGCCATCATCGCAGAGCTGCAGCAGAACGCGAACATACACGCCATTCCGATGCGTGAAACACCCTTGCTTGATGTATCCGCGCAGACGCCCATCACGCCGTCGACCATCACGAAGAGTCAGCCATCGGTATCAGCCGAGGTGACGCCGCAACACATTACCCAGCCACCGCATGGCGTGCATCATCCCGCTTCGGCGCCACCCGCACCCTCGGAAGCAATGACATCACCCGCCGTGCATCGCGCCGTCGCGTCAAACCGGGATGCCTTTGCCGCCATTCAGGCACAGCTACGCGAGATGCAACATGAGGTGGATGCGATGAACTGTCAGCGCGAACAGGAGAGAGCGAAAGAACGAGAGCACGACGCACGAGTCGGGACTTACGACCTGGTACCGCAAGCCGCCCACCTCCCGCACCCAGCGCCTCCCGTAGATGGCATTGGCCACAATGCGGCGGCCATGAATCAGAAAGCATCGGGATTGTCTGGAATGGATGCCATCGATCCGCGCCAAGCGAACCATCCGCTTAACGGGTTGTATAACGAACTGAAGACACGCATCCCCGATGCCTCCGAAAAACGCCTGCTGCAATTCACCGCGGCATGCCACACGCATCACATCACCGCTGAAAATCTTGGTCGCATCGACCTGCATGAACAAGGCGACTACATAAGGTTCTGTCCATCATGGCCACCCGGGCCGGTGGCGACCGTGGACCTGAAAGAGCCCGCGCCCGAACCGCAGCAATGCATGGCGCACATCCAGCAACACGACCAGCAGCAAGTGCAGTTGATGGCGCAGATTCAAGCGCAGGTCGCGCTGACCAATACGCAAGGGATGCAGGGACCCGTGTTGGGCGGGCCTTCCCGCTGACGACCCGCGCTACTAAAGCATTGACGTCGATGGGTTCATCCTGAAACGCAGCGACGTCACTTCGGCACAAGCCAACTTCAAAGTGATTTCCGGAGCCGGGCGTAGGAGGCACTTTCGCGGTAGTGGATACATTCGTGCCACCACCCAATCAGCTGATGTGCTCCAATAGCAACCGGCATCAGCACGGACGTCTTTCTCAATCTTTCCAGCTTGTAACGTGCTTTGAAAACAAAGGGCCGGCGTGATGCCGACCCTTTGCTTCATCAGCCATGCGGAATTCTATTTCGTCGACGCTTGCTTCAAACCTCGGTGAATCAACATCGGCTCGATGCTCGGATCACTGCCACGCCATTCCTTATACAACTTGGCAAGCTCTTCTGTGTTGCCACGCGAAAGTATCATGGCGCGGAAACGATCACCATTTTCGCGCGTCAACCCACCGTGCTCTTTGAAGCCTTCGAACGCATCGTCAGCGAGCATCTGCGTCCACAGATAGGCGTAGTAGCCAGCCGAGTAGCCGTTGCTCCAGATGTGCAAGAAGTAACTTGAGCGGTAGCGCGGAGGCACGTAGGAAAGATCGGTACCGTCCTTCTTCAACGCAGCCGCTTCAAATGCATCAACATCCTGCTTCGGTTGGTCGGCGCCAAGCATGTGCCAGTTCATGTCGAGCATGGCGGCGGAGACCAGCTCGGTCATGTCGTAGCCCTTGTTGAATAGCTGGGCCTTCTTGATCTTGTCGACCAATGCTTGCGGCATGGGCTCGCCGGTCTTGTAATTCTTGGCGTAGTTGGCGAACACCTTCGGATCGAACGCCCAGTGTTCGTTGAATTGCGACGGGAATTCGACAAAGTCACGCGCAGTCTGCGTGCCGGACAGGGTCGGGTATTGTTGGTCGGCGAACAGGCCATGCAGGCCATGGCCGAATTCGTGGAACATGGTCACCACGTCATCCGTCGACAGCAACGCCGGCTGGCCTGCTGCTGGCTTGGTGAAGTTGGCGACATTGTAGATCACCGGCTTGGTGCCGAGCAGCTTGGACTGCTGCACGAAGTTGTCCATCCATGCGCCGCCGTTCTTGTTGTCGCGCTTGAAGTAGTCGCAATAGAACAGCGCCATCGACTTGCCGTCCTTGTCGAAAACTTCGAACACGCGCACGTCCGGGTTATAGACAGGGATGTCCTTGCGTTCCTTGAAGGTAAGGCCGTAGAGCTGATTGGCGGCATAGAACACGCCGTTTTGCAGCACGTTGTCGAGCTCGAAGTACGGCTTGATCTGGGATTCGTCGAGGTCGTATTTGGCCTTGCGCACTTCTTCCGAGTAATGCTCCCAATCCCACGGTTCAAGCTTGAAGCTCGGTTGCTTGAGCGCGGTCTGATCCTTGTCGATTTGCTTCTGGATATCGGCAGCTTCCGTCTTCGCACGTGCAACGGCGGCAGGCGCGAGCTTTTCCATGAAGCTCATCACCGTTTCCGGCGTTTTGGCCATCTGGTCTTGTAAGGTCCAGGCGGCGTAGTTAGAAAAGCCGAGCAACTTGGCTTCCTGCGCACGCAACAGCGCAATGCGTTCGATGACATCGCGCGTGTCATCGGCATTGCCCTTCTCGGCGCGCGTCCATGATGCGTCGAACAGCGCCTTGCGGGTGTCGCGATCGGTCAGGTCCTGCAGCAACGGTTGCTGGGTAGTGTTCTGCAGCGTGAGCACCCATTTGCCGTCGAGATGGCGGTCTTTTGCTGCTTGCGCGGCAGCGGCGATATCTTCGTCGGAAAGACCGGCGAGTTTGCTCTTGTCGTCGACGACCAGTGCGCTGTCTTTCGCAGCCGCCAGGAGTTTGTTATTGAACTGTGCTTCGAGCCCGGCTTCTTCTTTGTTGTAGTCCTTGAGCTTGGCTTTATCCGCATCAGACAGCTTGGCACCGGCCATCACGAACTGCCGGTACACCACGTCGACCAGACGCTGCGATTCCGGATCGAGCTTGAGTGAATCGCGCTGGTCGTACACCGCTTGAATGCGTTGGAACAATTTGCTGTTGAGGTGAATGGCATCGGCGTGCGCAGCGAGCTTGGGCGCTTCTTCCTCCTGCACTTTTTGCAGGGCGTCGTTGGTGTTGGCCCCGGTAATGGCATTGAACACCGCCAATACGCGATGCAGCAGCACGCCGGTTTTTTCCAGCGCTACGTAAGTGTTTTCAAACGTCGGCGGCTCAGGGTTGTTGGCGATCTTCTCGACCTCGTCCAACTGCTGGCGCATGCCCTCTTCGATCGCCGGCTGATAATCGCTGTCCTTGATCTTGTCGAACGGCGGTGCCTGGTAGGGCAGCGTGCTGGCCGTGAAGAACGGATTGCTGGCGGGGGCCTCGGCCGCGGCGGCCGTGGACGCCTTGGCAGGGACACTGCCGGAAGCGGCCGGCGCATTGCCGGTTTCGTTATGGGATTGCGAGCAGGCGGCGAGCGCGACGGACATGGCGATCGCAAGAAGACGGAAACGCGGCATGGAAACTCCCCAAGCGTGGGCTGCCCAAAAGGCATATGAAAGAGCCCCCGACTGTAGCCAGAGCTCTTCTATCTTCCAAGCCTGCCGGACGGCACAGGGAGGCTGCGAAGAGGGCCTCAGGTGCTGTAGGTGCGGTCTTTCCAGCGCGAGCGCACGCCGCGCCAGTAGCGGAGGGCCGAGCTCCAGGTCATGCCCAGGTAGAGCGCGGCGGTGATCGGGAGCAGCAGCGCCCATGCCAGGCGCATGCGGTAATAGCGCAGCATGGGAAAGTAGCTGACCATCATCGCCACGAGAGCGATCAGGCCCAGGCGCCAGGTTGCCGGCGATGCCAACAAGGCAAACGGTAGGCCGTAGGCGATGGCGAACAGTACCGTCACGGCCAACAGCAACGAGGTGGAGTAGCCGAGCTGGGTGAAAGCCGAACGAGCCACCATGTCGTGAATGGAACTCAGGCTGCCATAAGGGCGCAAACTCACCACGCTGCGGCTGAGACCCAGCCAGGTGCGATAGCCAGCATTCTTTACTTGCCGTGCAAGCGTGCAGTCATCGATCAGCGCGTTACGCAGGCTGGCGAAAGCACCGGCGCGTTCCAACGCCTGTGTGTCGACCAGAATGCAACCGCCTGCCGCCGCCGCGATCAGGCGCGACGATGAATTGGAAATGGCAAAGGGATAGATCAGCTTGAAGTAGTACACAAAGGCCGGTAGCAGCAGGCGATCCCAGAAGCTGGTGCGACGCAGGTCGGCCATCAGGGAGACGAATTGGCGGTTATCGCGCTGCTTGTGCGCCAGCAAGGCCAGCAAGATGCCAGGCTGCAGCTGGATGTCCGCATCCAGCAGCAGCGTCATCGGCGTTTGCACGTGCGCCTTGCCCTGCTCCAGCGCCCACAACTTGCCCGCCCAGCCTTGCGGCAGTGGTTGGCCGCTGATCACGCGTACGTTAGGGAAGGAAGCGGCGATCTTCGCCGTGTCGTCGGTAGATTGATCGTCGACGACGATCACTTGCAAGCTGCTGCCCTGCGCTTGGAGGCCGGATAGCGTGAGGCCGATGACGTCGGCCTCGTTGCGGGCGGGAATCAATACCGTGATCTGTGAAAGATCGGCCGACCCTGCATGCGGGTCGGCCTCGATACGTTCACGGGTGCTCCAGGCGCGCCACGGTGTCAGCAGCAAACCTATCCACATCAATGCCGGCAGCGACGCGGCAACCCATCCCAAGAGCGAGCTCATAATCCCCACGTAATTTGCGTTGTGTCTGAGCGGTTGCCAGGTGGTAGCGCGTGGCGCAGCGCCAGACTGGCCGTCTGGTCAAGCCGCGCGCTGCCGCATGGCGACCGCTCAGGCGCAACGCGGGCTGCGTGGGGGTTATGAGCTCGCTCCAGCCCCATCGTTGTCGACGCTTTTGATTCAATTAACTTTCGGTTGAAGGGCTGGAATGGAACTCCAGCCTATGGATGCCGTCATTCCCGCGAAAGCGGGAATCCATTTACAGGGATGCACCAGAGCAAATGGATTCCCGCTTTCGCGGGAATGACGGCCGAGGGGTTACGCAGATCTCAATGATTGGCTTCGGTGCCGGTCTCTGCGGTACGACGCTGGATCGAGCTGATCGGAATGTGGATCGCGGTGGCGTCGGCGCGATTGCCGTACTTCACCGGCAGATCCGGCGCCATCGGGCCATCGGTGCGCGGACCGAACATCGACACCTTCAGCGCCTTCAGCGGGTGGGCGAACATGTCATCCACCGCAGTGCCTTCAAAGCCGCAGTGCGCCATGCAGTTGTCGCACTTCGGGTTGATGCCTACGCCGTATTTCTCCCACTCGGTCTCTTCCATCAATTCCTTGTAGGTCTTGGCGTAGCCTTCGTCGACCAGCAAGTAGCACGGCTTCTGCCAGCCGAAGATGTTGTACGTGGGGTTGGACCACGGCGTGCACTGGTAAGCCTGGTTGCCCGCGATGAAGTCCATGAACATCGCCGACTGGTTGAACGCCCACTTGCGCTTGCGTTCCTTGCCGATCTTGAAGATGTCGCGGAACAGCTGCTTGCTCTCGGAGCGACCAAGGAACACGTCCTGGCTCGGCGCGTGCTGGTAGCTGTAGCCCGGCGACACGGTGATGCCTTCCACGCCCAGCTCCATGGCGTAGTCGAAGAAGTCGGCGACTTCTTCCGGCGCCTCGTTATTGAACAGCGTGCAGTTCACGGTGACGCGGAAGCCCTTCGACAGCGCCAGCTTGATGGCGGTGACGGCTTTCTCGAAGACGCCATCCATGCATACGGACTTGTCGTGCTGCTTCTCCAGGCCATCCAGATGCACGGACCAGGTGAAGTACGGCGACGGCTTGTATTCGTCGATGTGCTTGGGCAGCAGGATCGCGTTGGTGCACAGGTACACGAACTTCTTCCGCGCGACGATGCCTTCGACGATCTTCGGCAGTTCCTTGTGGATCAGCGGCTCGCCGCCCGGAATCGACACGACCGGCGCATCGCACTCATCGACCGCCGCCAGCGCCTGCTCGACGCTCATGCGCTTTTGCAGGATTTCCTTCGGTTGATCGATCTTGCCGCACCCGGCGCAAGCGAGATTGCACTGGAACAGCGGCTCCAACATCATCGCCAGCGGGTAGCGCTTTTGACCACTCAGCTTCTTCTTGATGATGTATTGAGCGATGGTGGTTTGCTGAATAAGAGGGATACCCAAGGGATGTCTCCGGAATGTCGGGACGCCTGCACAACGGCGGCGTTCAAAAAGCTTACCTGTTCGGTACAGTATAAAGCACCAGGACGGACGCCATATTCCGGCCCAGCCTGATCGTTAACCTTTGAGCCGCGCGAACACGTCCGGGTGCTCGCGGCGAATCCGTTCCCACTCGATCTTGAACCAGGGCGTAAACGCCTCGGGCTTGGCTGCCATCTCCGCATCAAGCGCATCAGGGGCGATGTAGCGCAGGCCGGAAATCTCGTTCACGTTCACCGTGGGGGCGTCGTCACTACGGCCGGCGTACACCCAGCACAGCTCGTGCTCGGCGCCATCCGCATCGAACTGCGCCTGATACTCGAACTTGAACAGATACTTCAGCTCGCACGCCAGGCCCAGCTCTTCCTTCAGGCGACGGTGAATGGCGGTATCGACCGTTTCGCCGCGGCGCGGATGGCTGCAGCAAGTGTTCGACCAGAAGCCCGGCCACAGGCGCTTACCGGGCGCACGCTGCTGCAACAGCAGCTCGCCCTTGGCATTGAACACGAACAACGAGAACGCGCGATGCAGCGTGCCCTTGCCGACGTGCGCCGCAGCCTTGTCGAGAAAGCCGACGTCGCGATCGTCGTGATCGACCAGGATCAACGGCTCGTCGTCGAACGACACGACCTCGTTTGAATCACGCCATCTGTCCGAGGGGATGTTCTGGCGCTCAAGTTCTGAGTTATCCAATGTCGACCTCCATCGCTTGGTAGCCGGCATCGCGAATCGACGCCGCCACCTTGTCGCGGTTCTGCGGGCACAGCGCGACGATCGAACCGCCGCCGCCGCCACCCGTAAGCTTGGCGCCGATCGCGCCGTGTTCGCGTGCGATCTGCACCAGCTCTTCCACTTCCCAGCTCGACACGCGCAGCGCGTTGAGCAGGCCATGGCAGATGTTCATCAGATCGCCGAGACGTTCCAGATCGTACTGCTGCATGGCCTCCACGCCTTGCAGCGTGAGCGAGTCGATCTGCTGGAAGATGCCGTCATACAGCGCCGGATTGCGCTGCCATGCCGTGCGCACCTTACCCACCGTCACTGCGGTGAGGCTTTCCTTGCCACTGATGCCGATCACCAGCGGAATGCGCTTGGGCAGATGCAGCTCACGCACCATCGGTGCTTCGCCCTTCTTGGCCGCACGCTTGTACAGCAGCGGCTTGCCGTAGGTGGCAACAGTGTTGTCGATGCCCGACGCCGAACCATGCGCCACTTCTTCGCAACGGAATGCCAGCGCGTTGATCTCTTCGTCGCTCAAGCCCAGCTTGTAGTGCTGGTCGAGCGCGCGGATCACCGCGACCGCCATCGCCGCCGAACCACCCAAACCCATCGCACGCGGCACGTTCGGGAACACTTCGATGCGCATCGAGCGGTCGGTCAGCTGCAATTCGTCGAAGATGATGCCAAGCGAGCGCTGGAACGAATCGCGGTGCGCCGGATCGCGGTGCAGGCGATATTCAACGCCCCAGCGCGGAATGAACATGTCGACGCCGCCGGACTTGGTGTCTTGCGCCACCGCACGCACGGCCAGCGGCACCGGCGCGGCAACGGCATGGCTGCCGTACACCACAGCGTGCTCGCCGAGCAGGATGATCTTGCCGTGGCCGCAAGCGCGATGATCCACCGCAGGCTGCTCAATGCTCGTCACCGGTACGCCGCTCGACTCCTTGCGCACCTGCTCGACGATCTCCTGCGCCTTCCAGATCTTGATCTCGCCCGTTTCCACCAAGCGTTCCACAACCGTGTCGAAGATTTCCGGCGTGGCGCCTGCCGCCACCGCAACGCTGCGTGCATGCAAGGTCATGTGGCCTTGCTGGATACCTTCGGTAACGAGTGCGCGCAATGCGGAGAAGTTCTGCGCCAGGCCGACCGCGCCCATGATCTCGGCAAGTTCGCGCGCCGTCTTGACGCCGAGCAGGCGCAGATTCAACGCGACCGTGGCATTCGATTGCAGCGGACCGCCAACGGTGCCGACCTTCATCGGAATATCCAGCTCGCCGATCAGCTCCCCGTTCTCGCCCTTGTACCAGCGCGTGAGCGAGGTGTAGCGGCCCCCGCGTGCGGCATAGGCATGCGCGGCGGATTCGATCGCGCGCCAGTCATTACCGGTGGCCAGCGCGACGGCGTCGACGCCATTCATGATGCCCTTGTTGTGCGTGGCTGCACGGTAGGGATCAATGCTGGCGAATTCGTTCGCGAGCACGATGCCATCACGCACTTCTTCGCCTTCGAAACCCTTGCCGGTGAGCTGATCGGCGGGAATCACGCAGCGCGCACGCACCATCGACCGATCGGTGAGGTTGGAAAGAATGCGCAGGAATACCCGGCCGCCGGTCATCGTTTCCACCAGCGAGGCGATGCCTTCGCACATGGTGTTGACGAGGTTGGCGCCCATGGCGTCGCGCGTGTCGACCAGGAGATGCACTACCAGCATGTCGCCGCCTTCGGGGCGCGGATGCACATGCACTTCCAGATCCTGTGCGCCACCGCCACGCGCCACCATCTGCGGGTGCAGGCTGTTGGCGAGGTTGAGCAGTTCGTCCTTGCGCTGGAGCAGCGTGGCCTTGGCATGCGCCAGATGCGGCACGTCCACCACTTGCACCTGGCCGATCAGCACCGGCTCGGTGCTTTCGACGGTAAAGCCGCCGGTGCCGCGCACCAGCTTGGCCGCCGACGAAAGCGCCGCGACGATGGAGGGTTCTTCCACCACCAGCGGCACGATGTAATCGCGGCCGTTGACCAGGAAGTTAAGACCCAGGCCCACCGGCAGACCCATCACGCCGACGACGTTCTCGATCATCTTGTCGGCTTTGTGGATCTTCAGCGTGTGCTCGCCAGAGACGAGCGCTTGGTAATCCTCGGCAGACAACCAGCCACGCTCATGAATGATGCGTACGCGGTCGGATACCGAGAGTTTGTAGAAGGCGGGAAATCGGGACCGCTCAGCACTCGAAGATTCGGCGCTCATAGCCTTAAGCACTCCGTGGTAGGTCGAAAGTCACGTGCTCTTTAGTCGCGGCGTTGCATGCGGCGTGTGAGGCGAGAGCAGTGATCACGTCAAAATCCTTGCTGCGGAAAAAGGCGCATCCGGGCGCATATGGCAACTCACTCCATGGGAATCAAGCCCCAGGGGGACGACGTGCATACCGGCGCACACAATGGCGCGCTCAAATGTCGCCAACCTTTCCGGGTCTTCGGCAAAAACCACGCCGAAGTCCCCGCCAGCGCCGCAAGGCTTATAGCTGACATCAGTGCCGGATGCCATATCGGCCAGCTGTTTTTGTGCTGGCGAATAGATTTCCAGCCCGCAGGCCGCGCTAAAACGCTGCAAACCCAGGGCATAATCTTTTGTAAGGCCAATGAAAGACGGCAAATTTCGCTGCTTCAAAGCATCGATCGCCGCAGCGGAAACGGTGCCGAGTTCGTTCATATGCGCGGTGTAATCGCTCGCATGCGTCTGGCGCCATACCGCCAGGCGCTGCAGCGAATCGCTGGTGGAAACCGACTGCCCTGACCATACGAACAGGCAGTGCAAGTCTTCGGCAGAGATCGCCTCAAAAGTGGGATCACGCGCAGGGCCAACCAATTGGTAGCTGATCAGACCACCCGCCACGCTGGCGGCCACATCCACGCCGCTGCCACGGCCGCCTTGCCAATCGCCATGCATCCGCAGCAAGCGGCGCATCCATTGCGTGCGATCGGCGATGACGTCGCTATGGCCTGCATACGTCGCCAAGGCGGAAGCCAGCGCCACGGTCAGCGCCGCACTGGAGCCTAGTCCAAGCTTGGAACGCACGCCGCCTTCGACATGGAAGAAGCCGGATGTATCCAGTTCCAGATCGAAACCCGTGCCCGTAGCAGCAAGACCTTCGCGCACCATGCCGTGCCACACGTGATCGACCAAGGTGAGCTTGGCTTGGGTGGCTTCATCGCATTGCCATTGCAGCGTGCCCTCCGCGTTGAGGGTGGCGCGTGCCTCGTGTATTCCCATGTCCGGCGCACTGATGCTGCATGCCTGATCGGCACGCGAAGCCATGCGCACATGGGCGCGACGATCCACTGCCAGCACCAAAGCGCGCGCACCTTCCAATACGGCGTAATCGCCAAGCAGCACCAGCTTGGCGGGCGCCCCCGCGGTGACTTCCATCACGCCTCCACGAGATCCGCGGCAATGGCACGTGCGCCCTCGCCTAGGCCGGTGTCGAGCACTTCAAGCACGCCCGGCACATCGCGCAAAGCTGCTTTCACTTGCTCGATCGCGGAAGGAGCACACACCGCCTTGAGTTGCGGACCGGCATCGACGGTGAAGAACACCGGCACGCCTTGCTGGCGCAAGGCGCGCACGCGATGCATGCATTCGACGGTGGCGCCATTCCAATACAGCAAGCCCGGCTGCGCCGCCAAGGCAAGCGCATGCATCTTCAGGCAGCTGTATTCGGAGATGCTGGCCAGCGCATCGAAATCGCGCGCGCGGATCGCATCGCGTGCCACGCTCAAATCGGCTTCCTGCGTGTCGATCCAGGCGGATTGATACGGCGATGTTTCCGCCGTGCGGCGCATGCCTTCAGTGGAGCCCACCTGCTTGGCGGCCGTGGAGGTAATCGCCACGGCCACGCGCAAGGGCCATGCATTGGCATCAAGCAACGGGCGTGCAACCGAATCGGTGCCATTGGCCAGTTTGCCGTGCGCCCATTCCACATATCCGCCGAAGATCGAGCGTGCGGCCGAACCCGAGCAGCGGCGCGCGAGCACCGATTGTTCCTCCAGGCTCAGCTCCAGGTTCAGTGCACGCGCACCGGCATGCACCAAGGCAGCGAAACCGGAAGCGGAAGACGCCAATCCGGCGGCGGTAGGAAAGTTGTTGCGGCTTGCCACGTCCGCGCCGTAATCGACGCCTGCGCGTGCGCGCAGCAGATCGAGGCACTTGGTGATGCGTTTGGTTTCGGCTTCGTCGCTGCGGCCGTTGAGGCTGACGCGATCCCCCTTTTGCCCGGGTACGAAACGAACATCCGTGCGCGTCCACAGACTTTCCAGCGTGATCGAAATCGAACCGACCACCGGCAGGTTCAACGCGACATCGCGCTTGCCCCAGTATTTGATCAGGGCGATGTTGGGTTGCGCCTGGGAAATAGCACGCAGTTCACCGGATACATCGGTGCGTGATTCGCGGTTCATGACGTCTCGCTGGGGGAAAGGGACTTGAGCTATCGCGGGGGCACCGGCGTCAGTTGGCCGGTGTATCCACCACGAAAGGCAATTCGCCTGGAGCGGGCTTTCTCATGGTGACCCGGCTCCACACGGTGCTGCCGCCAAACAGGCTGATACCGATGTAGCCATGCAGCTGCAACCGGTTCAAGCTGCGCAGCCGAACCCAGCAATTATAAGTGCGGCCATCGTCGGAGTTATAGACACGGCCGTGTTCCCATTTTTCGTTGCCGGGGTTGAACTTCAGGCCAGTCAGCAACCGGAGCCCGGTTAGAGGCCTTGTACGTAGGGCCGGATTGGGGTTGTGGATATCGGTGACGATCTTGCCGTCCAGCGTCGGCCCATCTTCCGGACCGTAGGTCTCGTGCAGCTGCCAAAGGATGTAGCCCTGGTATTCGTCACCGACCTGCTCGATGCGGATGACCGCATCGCGGCTCTCTACCAGCCAGTCGCCGACGATATCGGTGGCGGTAGGTGCATAGGCGGCCGTGCCATCCGCCACAGCCAGGTTGGTAAGTCCCAGCAGTAATAAGCAGGCCAGCACCGCCAGCCATGCACGGCAGCGAAGCTTCATCGCGCAGCCTCTTGCGCGATGAAGGAACAGCCCCCATAAGTGCGCGCTTCGTGTCGACCGATTGCCGGTAGCATTAACATCTATGTCCTCGAACTGGTTGGTCGACACCCTGCATGCGCTAGGCATCGCCCTTGCATTTGCCGCGACAGGTTATGCCTGCGTCGCGCTATGGGCCGTGATGAAAGGATTGCGAAAGGCGCGCCAAGTTCCGCTCCCTGCCAACCCACCGCAGCCGGCGAGTGTACTCAAGCCGCTGCACGGTGCCGAGCCAAGGCTGTACGAGAACCTGCGCAGCTTCTGCCTGCAGACGCATCCGCGCTACCAATTGGTGTTCGGCGTGCGTGATCCGGATGATCCCGCCATCGGCGTGGTCGAACGTCTGCGCCAGGAATTTCCGCAACGTGCCATTGCACTGGCTATCGACCCGCGCGTGCACGGCGCGAATTTCAAAGTCAGCAACCTGATGAACATGTTGCCGCATGCGCAGCACGATCTGCTGGTGCTGGCGGATGCCGACATTTACGTCGAACCCGATTACCTCACGCGCGTCACCGCACCATTGGCTGATGCCGGCACGGGCATCGTCACCTGCCTGTATTACGGCATCCCTGGGTCTTCGCTGTGGTCGCGTCTTGGCCGTCTATTCATCGACGACTGGTTCGCGCCTTCCGTGAAGCTGTCGAATGCCTTCGGCTCCACGCGCTTCGCCTTTGGCTCCACCATTGCCTTGCGTCGCGACGCACTCGAAGCCATCGGCGGCTTTGAAGCCTTGCGCGATACCTTGGCAGATGACTTCTGGCTCGGCGAGCTGACGCGTCGCGCCGGATTGCGCACGGTGTTGTCGGACGTCGTGGTCGGTACCGAGGTCAGTGAAAGCAATCTGAAAGATTTGTGGTCGCATGAACTGCGCTGGCTGCGCACCATACGCTCGATTGCGCCGGGCGGTTTTGGCATGACGTTTGTGTGTTTTACCTCGCCTTTGCTGCTGCTTGGGCTGTTGCTGGCGCCCGGCCCGATCAGCATGACCTTCGGCCTGCTCGGTGGCGCCGCGCGGGTTTTGCTACACTTTTTGCAGCGGCGCATCAGCCATCAAGCCTTCGCCTGGCATGAGGTCCTGTTGATTCCCCTCCGCGACGCCTTATTGCTGATGGAGTGGGCAGCCGCCCTGACTGGTTGGCAAGTAAAATGGCGCGGACAGGTACTGCACGCACGAGGCGACGGTTCAGCGCCGTAAACCAAAATATCTGAACGATCTGCTGTCCCTGGGCAATAACGCCCCGCAGGAGTCATCCGTAATGAAAACGCTTTTTCTGCAAGCTCCTTCCTTCGATGGCTTTGATGGCGGCGCGGGTTCGCGCTACCAGGCCAAACGCGAAATCAAGAGCTTCTGGTATCCCACCTGGCTGGCGCAGCCGGCCGCGATGGTGCCCGACTCGCGCGTGCTCGATGCGCCTGCCGACGAGATCTCGGTGGAAGACAGCTTGAAGATCGCCGAGGGCTATGACCTGGTGATCATCCACACCAGCACGCCCTCGTTCCCCACCGACGCCAAGTTCGCCGAGCTGCTCAAAGAGCGCAAGCCGAACGTGCTGATCGGCCTGGTCGGCGCCAAGGTGGCGGTCGATCCCACCGGCTCGCTTACCGCATCGCCCGCGATCGATTTCGTGGCGCGCGAAGAGTTCGACTACACCTGCAAGGAAATCGCCGAAGGCCGTCCGTTCGAAAGCGTCACCGGCATCACCTACCGGCTGGCCGACGGCACCGTGCAGCACAATCCGCCGCGCGCGATGATCGAGAACATGGACGACCTGCCCTTCGTGGCACCGATCTACAAGCGTGACCTGAAGATCAGCAACTACTTCATCGGCTATCTCAACTATCCGTACGTGTCGATCTACACCGGCCGCGGCTGCCGCTCCAAGTGCACCTTCTGCCTGTGGCCGCAGACCGTCGGCGGCCATCGCTATCGCACGCGCTCGGCGGCGAACGTGTTGGCCGAAGCGAAGTGGATCAAGGAGAACATGCCCGAAGTGAAGGAGCTGATGTTCGACGACGACACCTTCACCGACAGCTCCAACATGGAACGCGTGCACGAGATCGCGCGCGGCCTCGGCGCGATGGGCTGGACCTGGTCGTGCAACGCCAAGGCTAACGTCCCGTACGAATCGCTGAAGATCATGAAGGAAAACGGCCTGCGCCTGCTGCTCGTCGGTTACGAGTCGGGCGACGACCAGATCCTGCACAACATCAAGAAGGGCCTGCGCACCGACATTGCGCGCCGCTTCACCGAAGACTGCCGCAAGCTCGGCATTACCATCCACGGCACCTTCATCCTCGGCTTGCCGGGCGAAACCAAGGAAACGATCGACAAGACGATCCAGTTCGCCAAGGAAATCAATCCGCACACCATCCAGGTGTCGCTGGCGGCACCGTATCCGGGTACCTCGCTGTACAAGCAGGCGGTCGAGAACGGTTGGCTGAAAGAGAACGAAGCCGTCAACCTGGTCAACGACAAGGGTGTGCAGCTGGCGCTGATCGAGTACCCGCATCTGTCGAAGCAGGAAATCTTCCACGGCGTGGAGAAGTTCTACCGGGCCTTCTATTTCCGCCCGTCGAAGATCTGGGAAATCGTCAAGGAAATGCTGATGAGCTGGGACATGATGAAGCGCCGTCTGCGCGAGGGCGTGGAGTTCTTCCGCTTCCTGCGCGCGCACGAAGCTTGATCCATTAATTCGCGAGCGCAGCGAGCCACGTTCGCCTCCTCTCCCCTACTGGGGAGAGGATTGAGGTGAGGGGGCCACGGCTTGCCTCAGACTCTAATGAAATCGCGCTCTGAATTTTCTACTCGCCAAGAACCGCCCCTCACCCCAACCCTCTCCCCAGAGGGGAGAGGGAGTAGGAGCGACCGCCCGCGCCTGATCGTCACCGCCGACGACTTCGGCCTGCACGAGGCCGTCAATGACGCCGTCGAACGCGGCTATCGCGAAGGTGTGTTGCGTGCGGCCAGTCTGATGGTCGCCGCGCCGGCCGTCGCCGACGCCGTGGCCCGCGCCAGGCAGAATCCTGGTCTCGCGGTCGGCCTGCACCTGGTGCTGGCGGATGGCCGCGCGGTGCTGCCGCCCACGCGCATTCCCGATCTGGTCGATGGGCATGGCATGTTCAATTCGGACATGGTGCGTAACGGCTTTCGCTTCTTCTTCCTACCGCATGTGCGCCGCCAGCTGGCCGATGAAATCCGCGCCCAGTTCGAAGCGTTTGCAGCGACCGCCTTGAAGCTCGATCACGTCAATGCGCACAAGCATTTCCACTTGCATCCCACCATCCTCACCTTGATGCTGACCATCGGCCGCGAGTACGGCCTGCGCGCCATCCGCTTGCCGTCAGAGCCGGGTATGGGCCCATGGCTGCGGCCTTGGCTCGCACTGATGCGCTGGCGTCTTGATCGGGCGGGTGTTGCTTATAACGATCACGTGTTCGGCCTTCGCCACAGCGGCGGCATGGATGAAGCGGTGATGTTGCAGATACTTGAGCAGTTGCCGAACGGCTTGTCGGAGGTCTATCTGCATCCCGCCTCGCAGGGACACATCACCGAGAGCATGGCCGATTACCGCCATGCCGACGAACTGGCCGCGCTGCTGTCGCTACGCGTGCGTCAGACCATCGCCGAACGCTACTACCTGTGCGACGGATTCTCCGATCCGGCGGCCAGAACCTGCCCAACGTGAGTATGAAGCTGATCAGCTATATCGCCGGCCTGCTCGGCCTGGGTGTCGCCATCGCCTTGGTCGCGCACCAAGGCTGGGGCGAAATCATGACGGCGATCGATCGCGCCGGCTGGCCATTGTTGTGGCTGTTGCCCTTCCACGTCTTGCCGCTGCTGTTTGACGTGATCGGCTGGCGCGTATTGATAGCGCCGCGCGATCCGCAAAAGCAGGCGACCTTGCCTTTCCTGTTCTGGGTGGCGGCGATTCGCGAAGCCAGCAATCGCCTGCTGCCGGTCGCCAACATTGGCGGCGAAATCATCGGTATCCGCCTGGTGAAATGGCGCGGCATTGGCGGTGCCGCGGTCGCAGCCAGCGTGATCATGGAAGTGCTGCTGACGCTGGTGAACCAATATCTGTTCACGGCGCTCGGCATCATTCTGCTGATCGAACTGACCAGCAACATCAGCGCGTTCAGCACGGTGATCTCTGCCCTGGCAGCCAGCGTGCCGCTGCCGATCTTCCTGATCATTCTGCTGCGTCATGGCAAGGTATTTTCGCGCCTGGAAGGCTTTGCCGAGAAATTGCTGGGTGGACGCTCGACACTCACCGAACTGATCGATGGCGCCAACCTCGATCAGGAAATCCGCGAACAGTATTCGCGCCCGCTACGCCTGATCGTTGCGACCGGCTGGCAATTCGTGGGCTATGTCGTGGGCAGCTTCGAAACCTGGCTGGCGCTGCACCTGCTTGGCTATCCGATCAGCATCTGGGATGCCATCGCCATCGAAGCAGTGACGCAAGCGCTACGCCATATCATTTTTGTGGTGCCCGCCGGCCTCGGCGTGCAGGAAGGCGGCCTGGTGCTGTTCGGCAACATCATCGGCCTGCCACCCGAAGCCAGCGTGGCGCTATCCCTGGTCAAGCGCATGCGCGAAGTGGCGTTCGGCCTGCCGGCATTGATCTCTTGGCAATGGGCCGAAGCGCGCCGGCTGTATACCGTTTCCGCCGCGCGTGCCGGATCCAGTCAACGCCCTTTTGAAGAGAAACTTTGAGTCATGACGTTTGAACGCGAGGCCTTTGACCCCGAAGCCCTGGTGCCCGGCTACCACGAACCGGTCCTGCCCACGGGCGAGCCGGATGCGGCCACGATTGCGGCTTCCGAAACGCGTACCCGTCACTGGTCGAGCAGCCAGCAAGGCAAGCGCATCAAGTACGGCTCGGATGAGCACAAGCAGATGATGTGCCGGATGTTTGGGGAAACCTTCAACCCCTATCGTCCGTCCGTGTTGAAATGGCCGACGCTGGATGACGCGGCCCTGCATCGCATCACATCGCTGCCGATCTGGGATATCGCGGTGCAGACCGAAGGCAAGGCACGCCTGCGCATGGCGGCTTATGCACGCACGGTCACCGATCCTGAGATGCGCAACGCGCTCGCGCAGAACGCATGGGAAGAAAACCGGCATAAGGAAGTGCTGTCGAAAATGGTGCAGCACTACGGCATTCCGCTCGTGCCGGAGCCACCGTATGAATATCCGAAAGATCCGGAATGGGCGTATCTGGTCACCGGCTACAGCGAATGCATCGACAGCTTCTTCGCTTTCGGCCTGTTCAAGGTGGCGCATGACTCGGGCCTGTTTCCGCCGGAGCTCATCGACACCTTCGAACCGGTGATGCAGGAGGAATGCAGGCACATCCTGCTCTTCGCCAACTGGGTGGCCTGGCACCGCCGCAATCTCAATCTGTTCCAGCGCATCGCGTTCGAGTGGAAGGTGTTTCGCGTGTGGTGCTTCCTCGGCATGGAACGCATGGACCTGGCCAAGAGCCTGGATGCCGACGGCAACGAACACGCCCAGGACAACAACTTCACCGTGACCGGCGCGCAGTCGGTGACGGAGCAGGAGCTGAGCGTAGCGAAACTGATGGCAACGTGCCTCAGCGAAAACGATCGCCGTTTTTCCGGTTACGACCCGCGCTTGCTGCGGCCAACGACGATGCCGTTCCTGGTGAAGTGTGCGTTGCCGGTGTTGAATTTTTTCGACCGACGCAAGCGCAAGTAAAGTTCCGTTACCCCTCAGGGCCGTCATTCCCGCGAAAGCGGGCATCCATTTTCACGGATGCCTCAAAGCAAGATGGATTCCCGCTTTCGCGGGAATGACGGCTTTGTAGATGACTGAGACGCGGGTACTGTCAACGCGACTGCTGCTGAAACCACCGCACCGCATCTTCCAGCGCCAACCGCGCCGGACGCGCCATATAACCCAACTCACGTTGCGCTTTTTCGCTACTGAAGAACATGCGCTTTTTCGACATGCGCACCTCTTCCACCGTGGCGATCGGATGCATGCCGGTAAGGCGTGCCCAGGCTTCGGCGACATAAGCAATCGGCATCACCGCCGCGTGCGGCAGGCTCACCCTGGGCGGCGATCGTCCCGCGATGTCGGCGATCTCGGTAAGCACCTCGCGCAGGCTCATGTTGAAGCCGCCGAGGATGTAGCGCTCCCCCACCACGCCGCGCTCATACGCCAGCCAATGGCCCTCGGCCACATCTTCCACGTGCACGATGTTTAGGCCGGTATCGACATAGGCCGGCAACCGTCCATCCATCGCGTCACGCACGATGCGGCCGGTGGGCGTGGGCTTGATGTCGTAGGGGCCAATGGGCGTGGAGGGATTCACGATCACCACCGGCACGCCATCGTTGGCGAACTGCCTGGCCACTTCCTCGGCCAGGAACTTGGAACGCTTGTAGTGGCCGATCATGTCGTCCACCGTCACCGGCGTGGTCTCGGTGCCGGGCGTGCCGTCCTTGGGAATGCCCAGCGTAGCTACGCTGCTGGTGTAGACGATGCGCTGCACACCGACCTGGCTGGCCGCTTCCAGTATGGCGCGCGTGCCATCGACATTGGCGCGATACAGGTCAGCGGGATCAGGTGCCCACAGGCGGTAATCGGCCGCCACATGGAACAGCGCATCGCAACCATCGCAAGCGGGCAGCAGGCTGGCCGGCTTGGTGAGATCACCTTCCACCACTTCCACATCCAGGCCCTGCAGGTTGCGCCGATCGGAGCCTGCGCGCGCCAGCACGCGCACGCGATGGCCATCGCGCAATAGCCGGCGCGCCATGGCCGAGCCAACGAAGCCGGTGGCGCCGGTGACCAGTGCCCTCACGATGGCATCACCGACATAGCGCTCGAACCCATGCAAACAGCGAGGTGAGTGGACGAATAAGTGGGGATTTTCATCCACCAATTATGGATGAATTTCTTCAACCCATGCGCTGGCTTTCATCCTGCTTTCCTTTCGTTTGCATTTCAAACCCACAAGCCAGTGCTCACCCTGTCATCGTGCAGGCTTGTTCAAGCACCTGATGTGCTTCAGCATATTGCGATGCCGACCCCACCCCGCCAGCCCCAAGTCAGCGTGCGCATCTCGCATATGGCACGTTCCCGCACGGCCGTATCAACTGCCGTTCCGGATTCGCACCCGTACGGGTATGTCATAATTCCCGCGCTCGAGGCATACCCATGATCGAATTACATAATGCCACCGCCGGTACCGGACGCGGGGAGGCCGATACCTATCAGGACGCGATCCTGCCCAAGGTATCCCGGACTTTTGCGCTGACCATCCCGCAGCTTCCACCGGAACTGCGGCGCGCGGTTGCGAATGCGTATCTGCTATGCCGCATCGCGGACACCATCGAAGACGAACCGGTGTTCTCCGCCGAACAGAAGCGCGCGTATGAAAACGCCTTCGTCGACGCGGTCATCGGCGATGCCGATCCACAGGAAGTCGCCGATGAAGTCGCGCCCCGGCTTTCCAGCAGCACGCTGGAAGCAGAGCGCGATCTGATGCAGCAATTGCCGCTGGTGCTGGAAGTCACGCGCAGCCTGTCGCCCGCGCAGCAGGCATCGGTGATCAAATGCCTGCGCATCATGTCGCACGGCATGCACGAATTTCAGCGCAAGGCCGGCCTGCATGGCTTGCCGACGATGCAGGACATGGATCGCTACTGCTACTGCGTGGCCGGCGTGGTCGGCGAAATGCTCACCGAGCTGTTCGTCGATTTCGAACCGGTGCTGGCGCCCCATCGCAACACCATGCTGCGTCTGGCGGTGTCGTTCGGCCAGGGCCTGCAGATGGTCAACATCCTCAAGGATCAGTGGGAAGACCGCGCACGCGGCGCCTGCTGGTTGCCGCAGGACATGTTCGCGCGCCATGGTGTGAAGCTCGCCACGCTGCAAACCGGCAAGCAGAACGCTGGCTATGCGGCCACCATGTCCGAGCTGGTCGGCATTGCGCATGCGCATCTGCGCCTGGCGCTGGAGTACACCTTGCTGATCCCCACCAAGCATGCCGGCATCCGCCGCTTTTGCTTATGGGCCACCGGCATGGCCGTGCTCACGTTGCGCAAGCTGCAAAACAACCTGGATTTTTCCGCCGGCACGCAGGTCAAGATTTCGCGCAAGGACGTCGCCCGTACCATCCTGATGACGCGCCTGTTGTGCAAATCGAACACCGGCTTGCGCTGGCTGTTTGCGACGACCGCACGCGGTTTGCCGCTGACGCCACTCACATCCGAATGGAGTGAGCCCTCCACCCCGGCGCGCACCTGGCCGAAGCGTTCGATCCCGCATATCGCCGATGCCGCCACCTGGCGCGAACCGGCCGATGTTGCCGATGTACAAGAAGTCAATCACCGATGAACCCGTTCACCAAGACCGCCACCGCCGCCACCGATGACCTGACCATCCGCGATCTGTTTGGCTCGACCAAGAACAGCACGCTGGACCAGGCGATCGAGCGCGGTCGTGCCGCCTTGCTGGCGAAGCAGCACAAAGACGGCCATTGGTGTTTCGAGCTGGAATCGGATTGCACCATCACCGCCGAATACATCCTGATGATGCATTTCATGGATGACATCGATGATGTGCTGCAGGAAAAAATGGCGCGCTATCTGCGCGCCACCCAGGTGAAGGACGGCCACGGCGGCTGGTCGCAGTATTACGGCGGCGACATCGACCTGTCGTGCACCATCAAGGGGTATTACGCGCTGAAAGCAGCGGGTGATGATCCCGATGCCGAACACATGCGCATCGCGCGCGAGGCCATTCTGGCGCACGGCGGTGCCGCCAAGGCCAACGTGTTCACGCGCATCCTGCTGGCCTTGTTCGAGCAGGTGCCGTGGCGTGCCACGCCGTACGTGCCGGTGGAAATCATGCTGCTGCCGAGCTGGTTTCCGTTCCACATCAACAAAATGTCCTACTGGGCGCGCACCACGCTGGTGCCGCTCACCATTCTTTGCTCGCTGAAGGCGAAAGCGGCCAATCCGCGCAAGGTGCATATCCGCGAGCTGTTCGTCACGCCGCCAGAAGAAGAGCGCCATTACTTCCTGCGCGGCGGCCTGTTGAACCGCATCTTCCTGGGGGTGGACAAGGTCGCACGCGCGATCATTGATCCGCTTATTCCCAAAGCGATGCGCAATCGCGCCGTGAAGAACGCGGTCGACTGGTTCATGCCGCGCTTGAATGGCGAAGACGGCATCGGCGCGATCTTCCCGCCGATGGTCAACAGCCTCGAAGCGATGGCGCTGCTCGGCTACCCGAAGGATCACCCGGCGCGGCAAACCTGCCTGCGTTCGATCCAGAAGTTGGTGGTGCATCGCACGGACGGTTCGGCGTATTGCCAACCTTGCGTGTCGCCGATCTGGGACACGGTATGGAGCGCGTTCACGCTGATGCACACCAGCGACGATGCGCAGACGCAAGGCGCCATCGACAAATCCGTCGAATGGCTGGTCTCCAAGCAGGAGCTGGAACTGCAAGGCGACTGGGCCGTGCGCGCAGCGGATCTCAAGCCGGGCGGCTGGGCGTTCCAGTACAACAATGCTTATTACCCCGACATCGACGACACCGCCGTCGCTGCCGCGCTGCTGCATATCCAGGATCGCCGCCGCGGCGAACCGGGGCGGCATCGCTTCAATACCGATCGCGCGATGGACTGGATGATCGGCCTGCAATCGAAGAACGGCGGCTTCGCTGCCTTCGATGCAGACAACACGTATTACTACCTCAACGCGATTCCGTTCGCCGATCACGGTGCCCTGCTCGATCCGCCGACGGAAGACGTGTCTGGCCGCGTCGTTGCGGCACTGGGCGTACTCAACCGTCCGCAGGATCGCGAAGCACTGCGTCGCTGCGTCGACTACCTGCGTTCCACGCAATTGGAAGACGGCAGCTTCTGGGGCCGCTGGGGCAGCAACTACATCTACGGCACGTGGAGCGTGCTGGCCGGCCTCGCGCTGGCTGGTGAAGATCCCAAGCAACCGATGATCCGCAAAGCCGTGGAATGGCTGCGCTCGCGCCAGAACGCCGACGGCGGCTGGGGCGAAACCAACGACAGCTACATCGATCCCGCCTTGCGCGGTACCTACAACGGACTGAGCACCTCGCAATCCACAGCCTGGGCCTTGCTCGCGCAGATGGCCGTCGGTGAAGTGCATTCGGAGTCGGTACGGCGTGGCATCGAATTCCTGCTTGCCGATCAGAAGGCCGACGGCTTCTGGTCCAACCCCACGCACAATGCGCCCGGCTTCCCGCGCGTGTATTACCTGAAGTACCACGGCTATACCGCGTACTTCCCGCTGTGGGCGCTGGCGCGTTACCGCCATCTGTCTTCGGCTGCGGCTTGAGCGCGACACAAGCCATCCGCTCCATTGGCGTCGTCGTCGCGCTGGCATCGGAAGCCGGCACGCTGACCTCGCGTACCGCCAAGCCTGATCAAATCACCACGCTGACGGATGACGCCGCGCTGTGCTTGAGCGGCATGGGCCCGATCGCTGCCCAGCACGCCGCCGAGATGCTGATCGATGCAGGTGCCACCGCACTCGCGGTTTTCGGCGTGGCCGGCGCACTCAGCAAACATCTGCGCAACGGTGCCTTGTTCTGCCCGGAATGCGTGCTGGATGAAGACGGACGCACGTACTACACGGATCTGGAATGGCGCATCCGCCTGCAGCAGCGGCTTGCCATGTCATTGCCTGTGGATGGTGCCCTGCTCAGTGTCGCGTCGCCCTTGTTGACCGCCGCGGCCAAGGCGGGCGCACATCAACGCTACGAGGCATTGGCCGTCGACATGGAGAGCGCCGCCGTCGCCGCGGTCGCCGAAAAACATGGCCTGCCGTTCCTGGTGTTGCGTGCGATCGTCGACGAATGCGACGACCTGATTCCGGAGGCCTTGAACGGCAGCGTGGATGCCTGGGGGCGCCCGCGCCCGCTGAAACTGATGGCGGCCTTGTGCCTGCATCCGTCGCTATGGGGCGAGCTGCCCCGACTATACTCACGCATGCAACGAGCCACACAGGCGCTACGCGCCGTTGCCACCGCGACGGGGCCAAGCCTGGGCTGGCATCGATAACATCTTCGAATCGCCGCAATCGCGGCAATGTTTTAGGAGAACCCGCCATGTCCCCGCGTCATCGTTTTGGATCGTTCCTGATCGCTGCTGCCTGCGCCTTCGTCAGCGTGACCGCCTCTGCTCACGCGATCCTGGTCGACAGCACACCCAAGCCGAACGGCACGCTCGCCGCCGGCCACGTGCAGATGATGTTCAAGTACAACAGCAAGATCGACCAGCATCGCTCGCGCCTGGTGTTGATCGGGCCGGATAAAAGCGAAAAGGTGCTGACCATCGCCACCGACAGCAAGAGCAACGAACTGGACACCACCGCTGATCTTGCGCCGGGTGCATACACGTTGCGCTGGCAGGCGCTGGCGCTGGACGGCCACATCACGCGCGGCGATCTGGCCTTCACCGTGAAATAGGTTGGAGTGAGCGCAAGCGAACCCCACCATCGCCATCCTTGATACATCACGACGTTGGGGTTCGCGTACGCGCACCCCAACCTACTTGAGCATCCCCCGTGGAACTACTCGTCGACATCTTCGGCTACCTCAGCATCATCCTGCACGGCATCACCATCGTCGCGCAGTCGATGACGCTGGGCGGCATTTTGTTTCTGGTTTTCCTGGTGCGTCCCTTCATGCATCTGTTGCCGCAAGGCACCGATCTTGAGCGGCGCGTCGCAAGGCTCACCATCTGGAGTGCGATAGGCCTGATCTTCGCCGAAGTTGCTGGCGTCGGCTTGCAGGTGGCCGTGGTGAAATCCACCGTGGATTTGACCTTCCTGGATGTGATGCAGGCGCCGTTCGCGATCGCAGGAACGATCAAGATTATCTGTGCGCTGCTGCTGATTCCTTGCCTTGGCCGGCGCATGCCCAAGGGACCGCTCGGCGCCGTGCTGCCGCTGTTGATCGGTGCTGCAGAACTGACCGCTGCCACATTCACCACGCACGCCTTCGCCCGGCTCGACAACAACGTGCTGCTGTTGTTCGTGGAAGGCCTGCATCAGTTCGGTGCGGCGATCTGGATCGGCGCGATTCCCTGCTTCGTGCTGGCGCTGAGCAAGCTGCAGGATGCGAACGGCTGGCGCATCGTCGGCGCGCGTTTCTCGCGCATGTCGATGATCGGCGTAGCCAGCATCATCATTTCCGGCTCAGTGATGTGCGTGTACTACATTGGCGACATACCGGGCTTTTATGGCACGGCATATGGCGTGATGGTGGGCGCGAAGATCGCCATGTTCCTCGCGTTGCTGCTGCTTGGCCTGGGCAATCTGCTGGTGACCGAGCGGCTGCGCAAGAACCAGGACACATCGGTGATGCGCCTGCGCCGTTTTGCCGAAGTGGAAATCGGCATCGGCTTCACCATCTTCTTCGCCGCGGCGTCGTTGACCTCCGTACCGCCCGCCGTCGACCTCACCACCGATCGCGTCACCCTGCATGAAATTGCCGTGCGCAACGCGCCGGCATGGCCACGGCTCACCTCGCCGGATCATGATCAGCTCGCCATCTCGCAGATGCAATCGCAGTTGGACAAGGAAGCCGAGCTGCGCCATCAGTCCGCCGCACAAGCCATCGTTCCCGGCTCGGGCGTGTTGCCGCCGCGCAATGCCGACGACATCGCCTGGTCGGAATACAACCACCACTGGGCCGGCATCTTCGTGCTGGTGATCGGCCTGCTGGCGCTGCTCAATCGTGCCGGCGTGGGATGGCTCAAGCACTGGCCGCTGCTGTTCCTGCTGATGGCAGGATTTCTACTGGTGCGTTCCGACCCGGAAGTGTGGCCGATGGGCCAGGAAGGTTTCTGGGTGGCGTGGCGCGACGTGGAGGTGGCGCAGCATCGCTTCTTCGTGGCGTTGATCATCCTGTTCGGCGTATTCGAATGGGCCGTGCGTACCGGGCGTCTGCGCAATCCCAAGGCGGCGCTGGTGTTTCCCCTGCTGGTGTCGGTGGGCGGCGCGATGCTGCTCACGCACAGCCACCAGATCTCGAACGTGAAGGATCAGCTGCTGATCGAGCTGACCCATACGCCGTTGGCGCTGGCTGGCGTGGCCTCGGGCTGGGCTCGCTGGCTGGAACTGCGCCTGCCTGGGCGCGGCGGTCGCATCGCTGGCTGGGTGTGGCCGATCTGCTTCATGCTGGTCGGCGTGATCCTGCTCTGGTACCGCGAAGCCTGAGTTCGCAACACCCCACCTCAGGGCCGTCATTCCCGCGAACGAACGCAGGAATGAGGGCCCTGAGGCATAGATGTGTTTCATGGCAACCAGAACATTCCAGCCTGCGTTTTCCTTGAAATGTTAAAGTGACGGCCCTCACTGGGCCGCTCCCTCTTCTGTCCGGATTTTGCATGAGCACGACTTCCCCCGAAGCCTCCACCTTTGCCGAGCGCGTACCGGCGTACCTCAAGCGCCTGGAACGCAGCACGGATGCCCTGCTTCCGGCCGCGGCCACCGATCCGGAACGCCTGCATGAAGCCATGCGCTACGCCTGCGACGGCGGCAAGCATCTGCGCGCGTTGATGGTGTACGCCGCCGGCGAAACGCTGGGCGTGCCGGCCGAAAAACTCGATGCAGCCGCCTGCGCGGTGGAACTGATCCACGCCTACTCGCTGGTGCACGACGATCTGCCCGCGATGGACAACGATGATCTGCGCCGCGGCCGCCCCACCGTGCACAAGGCCTACGACGAAGCCATCGGCATCCTGGTCGGCGATGCGCTGCAAACGTCCGCTTTCGAAGTACTGGCGACCACGGAAGCGCTCCATGCAGATCAGAAAGTGCGCATGATCCGTGCGCTTGCCCATGCGTCCGGCTCCCTTGGCATGGTCGGTGGGCAGGCCGTCGACATGGCATCGGAGAACAAGACCCTCACGCTGGCGCAACTGGAATCGCTGCACGCGCGCAAGACCGGCGCGCTGATCCTGGTCACTTGCCAGCTTGCCGGCATTGCCGCGAACGCGACCGAAACAGCCCGGCATGCGCTGGAGCGCTACGGCCAAAGCATCGGCCTGGCCTTCCAGATCCAGGACGACGTGTTGGACCAGATCGCCGATACCGCCACGCTGGGCAAAACCGCCGGCAAGGATCTGGCCCAACACAAGTCGACGTTCCCGTCCCTGCTTGGCCTGGAGCAGGCCAAAACACGCGCCGATGCGCTGTTCGACGAAGCACGCGACGCTGCCCGCAGCATTTCCCAACACGCCGAACCGCTGCTGTGGCTGGCGGACTTCATCCAGCAGCGCGATCATTGAACGCAGGTTCCACAGAGCAATAAGCGTTTAGCACAGGGGTGTGCAATGTCGGCCGGACAATTGTGTCCGGTCATACCGGCGAATTCGAAGGGCGGGGATTCATCGGGCCGAACAACGACAGGAAGGACGTTATAGGCATGGCTGTATTCACATCCATCACCCGCTTCTGGCGCAAATGGCGCGATGCGTTGCGCACCGGCCGGCAGATCGATGCCCTCTTGGCACACGCCGATCCACGCGCGGAACTGGCCGCACGCAACGAATGGCTGGTGGAGGTATCGCATTGGTTGCATCGCGAAGGGCCTATCTCCCGCGATGCGCAGCAACCGGATCAGGCACCCAAATATCCGCCGCACGTGCGCTTGCGCTATCTGCTGCAATTGCTCGACCGCAATCCGGAGTGGAAAGCACGCGTTGCGTTGACCTTGCAAGGCATCGTGCGCGAGATGGATGCGATGGCGCTGCTGTGCGATTCGGGCATGCCGGCGCATTCCGGCTTCACCGGCGCACTGATCGAACGCTTGCAGGATTCGCTGATTCCGATCGCGCCGAACAGCCGCGACCTGTCGAACCTGTTCACGCTGATGTTTCCCTCCGCCGACGACGCGCAATGGGTGGCAGCACTGCCGCGTGAATTGCTGGAGAAATTGAGCGAGCTGTTCGTTTATCGGGAAGCCGCACAAGACGAGCCCATCAGCGAAGAGGGTCCCCCCTCCCGATCCCCTCATCGGCTATCGATCGAGTTGCTCGCAGCGATGCACAACCTGATCGGGCAGATCGGTTCGACCGGCCTTTCCAAGGCGATTCGTACCCGCCTCAGCGAAAAGCGATTGGATGCACTGCCCTTCTACAAGCTTCCGCGCGCCATGCTGGCCATCGAAACGGCAGCCGACCATGACGATGCCGATGACACCCGCGTCAGCCTGCCCCTGTTGCAGGAAGTGAACTACCTGCGCGCCCTGCTCGATGAATGCCATCGCGCCTTGCGCGACGTGCATGCGCATCTGGACGAAAACGGCGTCAACGTCGATATCGTGTTCCAGCTCGAACGCATGCGCGCACGCATCGTGCGCACCGAACGCCTGATGGAAGCGTGGCTTGCGATTCGGCAACACGGCGATTCGGCGCAACCCATCGCCAGCCTGTTTGCCGATCTCATCACGGCCAACCATGCCAGCCACAGCGTCACCGGGCTGATGCGCAGCAACTTCTCGTTGCTGGCGCGCAAGGTGGTCGATCGCAGCGCGGAAGATGGCGAGCATTACGTCGCCTATGACCGCAAAAACTATCTGCACATGTTGTGGGCGGCGTTCGGCGGCGGCCTGGTGATGGTGGCCGCGGTCTACATCAAGTTCTTCATCTTCAGCCTGCACATGCATCCGATGGTTGAAGGTTTTTTTGCCGGCATCAATTACGCAACGGCATTCCTGCTGATGCATTTCTTGCACTTCACGCTGGCTACCAAACAGCCGGCGATGACGGCGCCGATGCTGGCGCAGAAGCTGGATGGCATCGGCACGCCGCAAGGCATGCATGACTTTGTGCAAGCAGTGGTGGCGCTCATCCGCACGCAGGCCGCGGCGATTTTTGGCAATCTGGTGGCCGTGCTGCCCGGATGTTTGATCATCCAGCTGGTGGCTCACTACCTTTTTGGCGTCAACTTTCTCAATCCCGAAAAGGCGCACACCACCATCCATTCGTTTTCGCTGCTCGGCGCCACGCCACTGTGGGCGGCGATGACGGGTGTGCTGCTGTGGGTGTCGAGCCTGCTCTCAGGCTGGGCCGATAACTGGTTTGTGCTGCATCGCCTGCGTGATGTGCTTTCCTATAACCGCCGCCTGCGCTTCGTGCTGGGTGAGCGCGGTGCGGCGCGTTTCGCCAACTTCTCCCGCCACAACGTGGCCGGCGTGGTCGGCAATTTTACGTTGGGCATGATGCTTGGCCTGGTGCCGGTGATACTCACGGCGTTTGCGCTGCCGTACGAAGTGCGCCATGTGACGGTGGCGGCCGGCTCGATCGGCACGTCGATCGGCGTGCTCGGCCGCGAAGCGTTCGCCACGCATGATATCTGGTGGTCATTGGCGGGCACGGGCGTGATGGCCATGCTCAACGTGGCGGTCAGTTTTACGCTGGCTTTCCAGATGGCGTTGCGCGCGAGACCCATGCAGCGACGCGCGCGGCGGGAAATCAACCGCGCCCTGTGGCGTTACGTGCTTACCAACCCGTTGCAGCTGATATTTCCGGCGCGCAACAAAGCTGCTGTGGATGCTGCATAACCTGGCGGAGTTGGCGCCGAAAGAATTACGCGGCGCCCACCAATCTACTCAAGCCGGACGCACGTCGTGCAATTGCCAGCTCGCACCAATCAACCAAGTCATACGCTGCCGCACGATGCTCATTGGCAAGCTGCTGATGACTTCCACATCGGTATTCAAATCCGCCAGCTTGGCGCTCACCGATGCGAGCTGATCGGTCACGCCCAGACGCTCGTCCACGCTATCGGGATCGGGCTGCATCGCGCGCCAGCGCTGAAACAACAGCGGGCTGCGCAGTGCTTCCTGCAAGGCGGCCGCGAAATCGTTCGGGCCGGCGCCGTCGTAGCTGAGCGAAGGCTCCGGGCCACGCGCGTGCTTGAGGTCCTTGATCTGCAGATAGTAGTGATTGCGGTTGGTCATGGTTCCTCCCTTTTTGATGACCGTTCCTGATTGGAAAGCCCGTGGCCGGTGCTTCCCTCAAAAGCGCAGCGGTGCCAGATCCAGCAAGTGCGACGCCCGTTCCGGCGGCAGCCCATGCGGCAGGATGCCTAAACAGGGCGCTGGCAGAGAGGCACGCAACGTGGCGATATTCTCCTCGATCGCAGCCATCGCCGGGTCGATGCAGTTCCCAATCCAGCCAACCAGCCGGCAATCATCCGCCAGGATGGCCTCCGTGCTGAGCATCGCGTGATTCAAGCATCCAAGCCGCAGCCCCACCACCAGCACCACCGGCAAATCCCACGCCTTGGGTAAAGCTGAGGCGAGCAAGCCGGGCGCCAACGGCACTCGCCAGCCGCCTACGCCTTCCACCACCACGGTGTCGTAACGTGTGCGTAGTTTCTGATACGCCGCGTGCAGCGGCGGCAATGCAATCGTCACGCCGGCGTGAGCCGCCGCCAGATGAGGTGACAAGGGCTCGCGCAAGGCAACGGGATTGATGTCGTCGTAAACAGGCGACGGCGCGCTCGCGGCCTGCAGAGCCAGCGCATCCTCGTTGCGCAAGCCGTCAACCGTTTCGATGCAACCGCTGGCAACCGGCTTCATGCCACAGACGCTTTGGCCCGTCGCGCGCAACGCGTGGATCAATGTGCAAGCCGCATGCGTTTTGCCGATGCCGGTATCGGTACCGGCTACAAACAGTGATGAACTCATGCAATGCTCGCCTTGGCCTTTCTCGCCCAACGCCCAGCGATCCAGTAGATCGGCGTCAACAGGATATAGAGGCAACCGGGCAACGCCGTCCATGCCGCCGTCTCGGGAATCACCAAGGTCACGATAAGCGACAACAAGGCCACGCAGATCGAACCCAGCTGCGTATACAAATTATCGCGCGCATCGATCCGCTGCACTGCCGACATATGGACCTTGCGCAGGCTATGGCGATAAAGCCCGGCGAGACATCCCGCCATGCACGCATAGGCCATGCCGTAGCAAAGATAGAGCGCTTTCACGTCGTGCACGCTGTTGATGGTCAGGCTGCCGGACAATTCCTGATGCGCGAAGGCGGCATAAAGCGCCGCGAACATCGCCTGGAACAACATGTTCAACGGATAGACAAAAATCAAGGCGAAGAACACCAGCATCAGGCTCAGCATCAGGCTGGTGGTATCGTGCAGCCGGAAGTGGTCGCGCCAGCGTACGTGGCGATGCCAGAAGATCATCAGGGTGGCGAAGCTGCAGGCGAAGGCCGGAATGCGGTCGAGCGCCGATAAAAGATCTTGCAGGGTGTGCGGCACCTCGGCGCCGGCGATGGCCAATACGCTCGCCGCAAAGGCGAAGGCCGCATCGATGAAGCCATCCAGCCGGTGTGCTTCCACGCGTCCGCTTTGCGTAGCATCGTGCTGCTCGCTCATAGTCGATTCCCCTTGTGCTCGCACCGCGAACAACCCATCTTTGGCCCATCAGTCTGCAGCAATCGAGTCCATACGTCATGTTCGAGATCAAAAACGGCGTGGCCGCCAGCAAACCTGAGCAATATGCCGACCTGGTGGAACAGGCCCGCGGCATGCTTGCCGGCGAACCCAGCCTGATTGCCAACGCGGCCAACTTCGCGGCCCTGGTGTTCCACAGCCTGCCCGATTTCAACTGGGCCGGGTTTTATCTCTATGACGGCAAGGAACTGGTCGTCGGGCCGTTCCAGGGCAAGCCAGCCTGCATTCGCATTGCACTGGGTCGTGGTGTCTGCGGCACCGCCGCGCAGACGCGCCAGACGCAGCTGGTGCACAACGTCAACGACTTCGATGGCCACATAGCCTGTGATGCTGCATCGCAATCGGAAATCGTGGTGCCGCTGGTGAAGGCCGATGGCACCCTGCTGGGCGTGTGGGATGTGGACAGTCCATCCATCGGGCGCTTCGACGACGAAGACCGCGCCGGCATGGAAGCCCTGTGTGCCGTCTTCATGGAAGCCGTCGACAAGTAACCCCATGGTCGTCATTCCCACGAAGGCGGGAATGACGACCCTTTACGATTGGAAGTCCATGGGCTGAGCTTTCATCCCAGCCTACGAAGTGCGCGCATCACTCGCCAGCAAGCTCATCACCGCTGCGCGCGCTTCTTCGACACCGGTTCCGTCCTGTGCCGAAAACACCTGCATCGTCACCGGCATGTCCGCGCCGATTTCCTTGCGCAGGGCGGCCAGTGCCTGGGCAGCCTGATTGCGCGACAGTTTGTCCGCCTTGGTCAGCAGCACATGGCAAGGGAGCAGCGTGGCGATGCAGAAATCCATCATCATCCGGTCGAATTCCTTCATCGGATGGCGGATGTCCACGATCAGCACGACACCGCGCAAACTGCGGCGCACATGCAGATAACGGTCGATTTCGTGCCGCCAGTGCTCGCGCAGCGCTTCGGGCACCTTGGCATAGCCATAGCCAGGCAGATCGATCAGACGCGTGTCCAGCGGCTGCGACGTTTCACCGCGCAGCACAGGGGGTAGCGAAAAGGCGACCATCTGCTGGGTGCGCCCTGGTGTCTTGGAGGTGCGCGCCAGGCCCTTCTGGCCGGTCAATGCGTTCAAGGCGCTGGATTTGCCGGCGTTGGAACGTCCGGCAAACGCCACTTCGGCACCTTCGTCGGCGGGCAGTTGCTGGACACGATGGGCGGCGAGCACGAACTGTGCGCCCTGGAGTGGATTGGTAGGCATGATCCTTGGTTTGACCGGCTAGGATGGGGTGGAGATAATTTGAGGATGTTCTGATTCGTTCTGCGTAGGTAGCAGCGGCGCTGTGTATTCGCAGATCACAGGGCCATCGGCGAAGGCAGACTGGCTGTCTGTCGAGACGATGGACCGAAGATATGCGAATACACAGAGCTGGTGATGCCTAGGCAGAATGGATCAGATCATCCTACTGTTCTGCCAGTCACGGTGCGCTGGAGGGCTTGAGGGTGCGCACCGTACATCCAACAGTGTTTCCTGGAGGCAAGTGTATGAGTTTTCGGCTCGCCGGTTGCCGGCCCGCTGTCGTCAATGCAGTAGCCCTGGTTCTTGCTCTCTCCACTGGCGCCGTCTTTGCGCAGAACACCAAGGCGCCGACCGCGCCCGCCAGTGCCGCCTCCGCTGCCAAGCCTGCTCCCGCTGCGAGTGCACCGGCGGCTGCCGTGCCCACCGCCGCGCCGCACGATAGCAACTGGATGATGACCACCAAGCCCGGCGATGCCACCGCCGGCCAGGGTAAGGCCGCCGCCTGCGGCGCCTGCCATGGCATGGATGGCAACTCCACCGATGCGCAATATCCGAAGCTTGCCGGCCAGCACGAGATGTACATCGCGCATCAATTGCACAACTTCAAAGGCGGCGAACGGCAGAACGCGATCATGCTGGGCATGGCCACGCCGCTGTCCGATCAGGACATGCGCGATATCGGTGCCTATTTCGCCAGCAAGCAGCCACTGCCGGGCGTGGCCGATCAGGCCTTGGTCGAGCGCGGACAGCAGCTTTATCGCCAGGGCGATCCGCAGCGCGGCATTCCGGCCTGCATGGCCTGCCATGCCATCGACGGCCGCGGCAATCCGGGTGCGATGTATCCGCAGCTCACCAGCCAGCATGCGCAGTACATCGAAGCCAAGCTGAAAGATTTCCACAACGGCGTGGTGTGGGGCCCTGAGCCGCACGCGCAGATCATGCCGACCGTCGCCAAGAACCTTGACCCGCAAGATATCGCGGCCTTGGCCAGCTACATCGAAGGCCTGCACGTGGCCGACCATAGCCCGACCGCCAAGTCGCCGTAACTTCACGCCGGCCGTGTTGTCCGAAGGGGTGCTCTGATCCATTTCCCGTAAAATGACATCAGCGCATCCCCATCCCCTGCTTTTCGTTCCCCGAGGCCAGCCATGCTGAAGCGTTTGTCTTTTCTTTGCGCGTCGTTGATCGCGCTTGCCGCCTGCAGTCACAACGGTTCCGACAGCACGTCGCCGCAACCGGCACCGGCCCAGACATCCGCACCGGCCGCTCCCGCCTCGGCCGCCAAGCCGGCCCCCGCCAGCACCGCGCCAGCACCTGCCGCCACCTCGACTGCCGCATCCGCCAGCACCGCGGCCGCGCCTGCATCAGGCTCGACGGCACCCGCGCCGCAGAAACCGTCCGCACCGGCCGAGCCTTTCGTCGACAACGGCAAGTGGGTGGAAGGCAAGAACTACTTCACGATCGAGCCGCAGCAGCCAACCGGCAATCCCGACAAGATCGTGGTGACGGAAGTGTTCTCCTACGCCTGCCCGGCCTGTAATGCGTTCCACACCACCGCCGATCAGATCGAGAAGAGCCTGCCGTCGAATGCGCAGATGACCTATCTGGCGGCCTCGTTCCGTCCGGATGAAAACTGGCCGCTGTTCCAGCGCGCCTACTACACCGCCAAGGCACTGGGCGTTGCCGAGAAAAGCCACGATGCCATGTTCGACGCGGTATGGAAGACGGGCGAACTGGCCAACTACGACCTCACCACCAGCCGCCCGAAGCCGCAATCGGCATGGCCCAAGCTGGATGACGTGGCGAAGTTCTATGCCAAGTACGGCGTTGATCCCAAGCAGTTCGTGGCCGTCGCCAATTCCTTCAGCATCAATACGCAGATGAAGCGCGCTGACGACATGATGAAAGCGTACGGCGTGGATGCCACGCCCACCCTCGTCGTCAACGGCAAATACCGCTTCACGCCGGGCGATGCCGGCGGCTATGCGCAATCGATCGAGCTGACCAAATGGCTCGTCGCCAAGGAAGCCGCGGGCAAGTAAGCATCCATGCACAACGCCCGGTTCGCCGGGCGTTTTTGTTTTTGACCCCAGAAAATCCGATGTGCCTCGTCATCAGGAAGAACCATGTTCAAGACCGCCCGATTCCGTCTCGCCACCCTGCTTTGCGGCCTGCTACTGACCACCGCCTGCAGCGCGGCGACACCCGATACTGCCGCCGTGCCGTTCACCGACGGCAACCAGTACGTCACGCTGCAGGCGCCTTATCAGCGCGACAGCAACAGCGGCAAAGTCGAAGTGGTGGAGGTGTTCTCCTACGCCTGCATTCACTGCGCCGAGTTCTCCACCTATGCCGACGAGCTGCGCAAATCGCTGCCCAAGGGCGTGGAGTTCAAGCTGGTGCCGGCGCCGTTCAACGACAGCTGGGTGCCGTTCGCGCGCGCCTATTACGCGGCGAAGAAACTCGGCGTACTCGACCGCACGCACGATCTGCTGTTCGAAAAGAAATTCAAGGAGCAGTACCCCATCAACACGATGACTGAAATCGCCGACTTCTATGCCAGCCAGGGCGTGAATCGCGATGAGTTCCTGAAGGTTGCCAACTCGCCGGAAGTAGACGCGCAGATCAAGAAGGATCTCGCGCTGATCCAGGCCTGGGGTGTGGACGGCACGCCCACCATCGTGGTCGACGGCAAGTACCGCAGCGCCAACATCAAGAGCTTCAGCGAACTGGTGGATCTCACCAAGTGGTTGGTGCAGCAGGAATTGAACGCCAAGCACCAGTAGTGCGATTTACTGCCCGCTGATTACGCCCGAGAAGCCTGATGTTCTCATGCTTAGCTCCCTCCCCTGCGACAGTAGGGGAGGGTTGGGGTGGGGTTGGTTGGGCGTTAGCGAGTAAGCGAATCTCGCCCAGACGTTGCTGACAAAAACCTCGCATGTGCTACCTCGCAACTGCGTCGTCAGTTTCCTGCGGCTCGCTACGCTCGCACCCCACCCTAACCCTCCCCTGCAAGCAGGGGAGGGAATGCACTTCGCAAGCACCGCTGTTCCTCACCGATACGGTTTTCACAATAACCGCATCGAGAACCTTTAGGATGCCCAGACCCGTTTGCAAGCATCCAAAGACTGCGCTGATCCATGACCCGCGCCCCCGCCAAGCAGCAACGGCTGCGTCTCTTAAGCTGCAATATCCTGGCAGGCGCCAGCGTGCAGCGTTATCACCAGTACGTGACGCGCGGCATCAACGCCGTGCTGCCTGCACGCAGCAAACTGGACAATCTCGATCGCCTCGCCGAACTGCTGCCGCAGTTCGATGTGATCGGCCTGCAGGAAGCCGATGCCGGCAGCCTGCGGTCCGGTTTTCTCAATCAGACGCGCTATCTCGCCGAGACCTCTGGCATGCCGTTCTGGAGCCATCAGCCGAACCGGCCGATCGCGCAGCTTTCGCATACGGCCAATGGGCTGATCTGCCGGTTGGAACCGGAAGTGGTGGTCGACTACCCGCTGCCCAGCCGCGTTCCTGGGCGTGGCGCCCTGCTGGCACGCTTCGGCGATGATGCCGGCGGACTCGCCGTGGTGGTGGCGCATCTTTCGCTGAGTGCGCAGGCGCGCGCAAAACAACTCGCCTTTATCGCCGAGGTCTTGCAGGATCATCCGCATGCGGTGCTGATGGGCGATCTCAACACCGACACGCAGAGTACGGAAATGCGCCATCTGTTTGCCCATTCGAGCCTGCAACCGCCGGAGCAAACCGTGCCGACCTTTCCGAGCTGGAAGCCGCGGCGCGCACTTGATCACATCCTGGTGTCCTCCGGCATTCGCATCGACAAGATGTGGACACTACCGCAGGCGTTCTCCGATCATCTGGCGCTGGCTGCTGATATCCAGCTCACCTTGCCCACCACGAAAACTCCTAAATGAGCGCACGCCGTTTCTTTCCGATCGCCCTTCCCTGGTTGCTGTTGCTGGCCGTTGGCCTGTTCGCGGCGTGGCTGCGTTACGGCTTTATCGAGCCGCCCGAGCTTGCGCATCTTTGCGACGACGCCAATGGTCCGGCGTGGTGTGGCGTGCGCGCAGCGATCGTGATGGGTTTCAATTCCTACGGCTTTGGCATTGCCGCCATCGTCGTTGCCGCGCTGTCACTGATCTGGAAAAAAAACTGGCTGGCATGGCTGGCCGCTGCGCTTGGCGTGCTTGCGGTCATCCTGTATTGCTACTACGCCGGCGCGCTCGCATTGTTAGTCGGCAGCCTGCGCCTGGTACGACTGCAAGCCAACCGCACGATGGCAACGCCAGGCCGCCCAGACCGGCACGGCAATCGCCAGATTCAAACCCAGCCATAGCCACGCCACTTTGCTCATGCCCGCTTCCTGCACCACCGGTGCAATGGCGAGCAAGGGGCCGACACATGCCATGAAACGCTGCTCCGCCGATGGCATGGTGAACTCGCGTGTCAGCAATCCAAACACACCGTAGGCAACGCACGGCAGGCAGAACAGGCCCATCGGAAAATCCAGGTAGCGCCCGTTGAACGCCAGCAGGATGTCGTACAGCACGAGCACAAACAATGCGCAGTAACGCCACCATTGTGATGGCTCGGTGTGATCGTGATGATCCGCCAGATGCGCCGCGATACGCCGAGCCAGCGCCGCAGCAATCACCAAGGCGCCGATCAGGCACACGGCGGAAATCAACCATTCCCACCACCACTGGCAGGCAAACAGCATCTGTCGCAACTGCCATGTGGCGGAGCATCCCGCAGCGAACCCCGCCAGCAACAATGCGACCCAGCCACGCATGCCATGCCAGCTGCGCCGCCGGCCGCCCACGAGGGCAAAAGCAGCGGCGCCCGCGAGACCGGCCAGCCATCCCAGCCACCAACGCGGCTCTTCCGTCACCGGTCCCAGCATCGGGAATTTCGGCTTGGCGTTCGAATCGAAGATGCCCCAATAACCACCCACGGTGCCTTCCAGCTCGCGCTTCCAAGGTTGATCGAAGGTCTCGATCACGTTGTAGGGCATGTGCACCTGCGCGGCATAACGCAGAAAGCTGCGCAGGTACAGCGCTTCATCCACCAGACTGGGTTCGGCGGAACGGCGCAGGCGGCCTTCGCTGGGCCAGCCGGTTTCGCCGATCATGATTTGCTTGCCGGGGAACTCGCGCTGGATGCGCGTATAGACATCCTCAACGTGCTGCACGGCATCGATCGCCGCCACCGGGTTGTTTTCCCAATACGGCAGGATATGGATGGTGACGAAATCCACCGCGCTCGCCATCTGCGGGTAGCGCAACCAGTTTTCCCAGACGTCGGCGTAGGTGACGGGAATGGAAGCCGGGACCGCCGCACGCACGCGCCTGATGTATTCGCTCAGACGCTTGGGCGACAAATCGCCACGCAGCAGCACTTCATTACCGACGATGATGCCGCGGATCACATTGGGATTCGCCGCGGCCGTCGCTATGCCTTGCTCGATCTCTGTTTCATTGGTCTTCGGCACAGTACCCAGCCAGATGCCCATCAACACCTGCATGTGATAACGCGCAGCAATCGCCGGCACCGCAGCCAGACCGTTGCTTTGCGAATACGTACGCACGCAATCGAAGCGCTGAGAGAGCGCGCGTAGATCTTCATCGATGCGCTGAGGCGTAATGACGAAATTCTGATTGAACGGCGTCTCGCCCGGCTTGCGGAACGGCGCGTAAGACACGCAGGCGATACGCGCCGACGGCGCATCCGGCAAATCCACCGGACGGCCGATCTGCCACCACCACGCCAATCCGGCCAATGTCGCCAGGATCAGCGCCAGCCAGGCAAGACCATAATGGGCGACACTCTTGGGCTTGGATGACATGCGAGCCTTGTGCGGGGCGTGGGTAGAACGTCGAAGGATAAGTGGGGAGCGCGCAACAGGGAACGGGCAGTTGCTGGCCTGTGTGCGAATCAACGCGTGAAGCCACGTGTTTTCTCTGTGAAGCTTCGTTCATACCGGCAAAAACCCATCCATTACACTGAAGCCGATTGTCCGCAGGAACGGGAGTCCCCATGGCCTCGCTAGCCGTATCGCGTCTCGGCCGCTATCTATTGACCGTTATTACCGGCGGGATGCTGGCCGGTGCGGTGGCCGCGCAAACGAATGATGCCTCGCTGGCCGCGCAACGCGCCGCATTCAAGCAGGCGTACGCCGCCGCCAGCCAGGGCGGTGATGGGTGGCGCGCATTGGCCGCAGGGCTCAAGGATTACCCTCTGTATCCCTATCTGCAGGTCGCATCGCTGGAGCACGATCTGCAACAGGTGGATCGTCCCACCGTAGAAGCGTACCTGCGCCAATATCCCGACCTGATTCCCAGCAGCGACCTAAAGCGCGATTTCCTGCAGGAACTCGCACGCCGCCAGGACTGGACCAATTTCCTGGCGATGTACCAGCCCGGCCTCGGCAACGCGTTGAGCTGCGATGCGCTGCAAGCGCAACTTGCCGGCGGCGCGCCGTTGGATTTCAACCGCGATCTCGCTGTGCTGTGGGCCGAACCCGCCCTGCCTTCCGCGTGCGAGCCAGTATTGAATGCCGCGCACGATCAAGGACTGCTGACACCCGCACGCCTGTGGTCGCGCATCGATGCAGCAGTAGAAGCCGGCAAGGCCGGCACCGTTTCCGGCATGGCGCAATGGTTGCCGGCCGATGACGCGAAGTCGGCGCAAAACCTTGCCCTGGCGCTCAATGATCCGGCCGCAGCCGTGATGGCCGCCAAACAGTGGCCCGACAATCCGCGCTCGCGCCAAGCCGCCGCATTGGCACTGGTGCGTCTGGCACGCCGCCAATCCAGCACGGCCGACAACGCTTGGCAGCAGTTGCAGGGCCGCTTTCAGTTCACCGCCGAACAGCGCGATCGCGTACTGAACGCACTCGCCGTGTTTCATGCCACCGATTTCGACGACAACGCGCTGAAGCGTCTGGTCGATCTGCCGCCTTCGGCGCAGACCGCCGCCAGCCGTGAATGGCGCGTGCGAGTGGCGCTGGCAGAAAAAAACTGGCAAGCCGCGCTGGACGGCATCGCCGCCATGCCGTCGGATCAACAGCAGGACGATGAGTGGCAATACTTCCGCGCGCGCGCCTTGAGCGGACTCGGCCGCACTGAAGAGGCACAGCGCGTGTATAACAGCGTCGCCAGGCAATCCAGCTATTTCGGCTATATGGCCGCCGATCATCAGAACGTGCCCTACGCGCTATGCAGCACGCAGCTCACTGCTGAGCCACAAACGCAACAAGCCGTGCTCGCCATTCCCGGCGTGCGCCGCGCGTTCGAACTGTTTGCCGTCGGCATGCCCAAGCAGGCACGCCGCGAATGGAGCCAGGCGCTGGCCAACGCCGATTCGCAGACGATCCAGCAGGCTGTGCTGCTCGCCAACGAACGCGGCTGGTACGACCGCGCGGTGTTCTCTTTCAATAAAGGCGATGCACTGAGCTACTACCCGCTGCGCTTTCCGCTCGCCAGCCAGGACGGCCTGGTGCCGCAGGCCGAGCAGGTCGGCATCGACCCCTCGTGGGCCTACGGCATTCTGCGCGTGGAAAGCGCGTGGATGAGCGACGCCCAATCCGCCGCCGATGCGCGCGGGCTGATGCAATTGCTGCCTAGCGTCGGCGCCGAGGTGGCACGCCGCAACGGGTTGCCCTGGAACGGCGGCGACAGCCTGTACGACCCTGCCACCAACATCGAACTGGGTACGCGTTATTTGGCCCAACTGGCCGCGCGCTTCGACGGTTCGCCGTGGCTCACCAGCGCCGCGTACAACGCCGGCGCCGCGCGCGTGAACCAATGGCTCACGGCGCGCGGCCTGCTACCGCCGGATCTGTTCGTCGCCACCATACCGTTCAAGGAAACCCGCGAATACGTGGCGCGCGCGATGTATTACAGCGTGATCTACGACTGGCGCCTGCATGGCAACGCCGCGCCGCTTTCCGCGCGCATGGTGCCGATCGGTCAAGCGTATAGCCGCGCGGAGCAGCCAAACGAGCACCGTGAACTCACCTGCCCGGCCGCGACATCGGCGACGGCAACCACGAATCAATCCGCACAAGCGGCGACACGCTGACGTAGGCTGGGTTGGTACAGCGTAACCCAGCATTTCCCGCCCGACGCGCGTCGCTGAGTTACATGTCGCACCACGGCGAGCAAGAAATGCCGTGGCACAATAACGGCATGCGTACTTACCTGGTCGGCGGCGCAGTCCGCGACAAACTGCTGGGGCGTCCCGTGGTCGATCATGACCATGTAGTCGTCGGCGCGCGACCGGAAGACATGCTCGCACAGGGTTATAGACCGGTCGGCAAGGATTTCCCCGTCTTCCTCCATTCGCAAACGAACGAGGAATACGCACTCGCCCGTACCGAACGCAAGACCGGACGCGGCTACCACGGCTTCGCCATCCATGCCGATTCCGATGTCACGCTTGAGGAGGATCTCGCGCGACGCGACCTCACCATCAACGCCATCGCCGAAGACGAGCAAGGCCAACTGGTCGACCCCTACGGCGGCGCGCGCGACATCGAACAACGTGTCCTGCGGCATGTCTCCCCCGCCTTCGTCGAAGACCCCGTACGCCTGCTGCGCGTCGCTCGTTTCGCCGCACGCTTCGCACCCCTGGGATTCACCGTCGCCGATGAAACCATGGCCCTGCTGCAACAAATGGTGCGCGACGGCGAAATCGATCACCTCGTGCCCGAACGCGTGTGGGCGGAAACACGCAAAGCACTTAGCGAAGCGCAGCCTTCGGCTTTTCTGCGCGTACTGCGCGAATCCAACGCACTGTCCGTGCTGTTTCCAGAAGTCGACGCCCTCTACGGCATTCCACAGCGCGCCGAATTCCATCCCGAAATCGACACCGGCATCCACATCGAAATGGTGCTGGACGCCGCCGCCAAACTCGCACCCGGCAACGACCTGGTTGGCTTCTGCGCGCTCACCCACGACCTCGGCAAAGCCCTTACACCCAAGGACGAACTCCCACGCCACGTCGGTCACGAACACCGTGGCGTCGAACCGCTACGCGTGCTTGCTGCACGGTTAAAAGTACCGACCGAATACGCCGAACTCGCCGAACTGGTATGCCGTGAACACCTCAACGTGCATCGTGCGTTTGAACTAAAGCCTGCTACGGTACTCAAGCTGCTAACTGCACTTGATGCATTGCGTCGCCCTGAGCGTTTGCAGATTTTTCTTGCTGCTTGCATGGCTGACAAGCGTGGTCGCCTTGGGCATGAAAACGACGACTACCCTCAAGCAGCTTATTTCCGCCATGCGCGTGATGCTGCCGCATCCATCATTTCGGCGCCCTTTTTAGCACAGGGGCTACAAGGCCCAGCAATTGGAGTCGCCATGGAAAAAGCGCGCGTATGTGCGATCGGCGACCTGAAAACACGCCTATAACAGGAGTTCCTGCATGACGATAAACGTCGCGCCAAACCAAGGATGGCGGTTACTTGCCATAGTCATGGCTAGCATTCTGGTCTTGCATAGCCCTCTGATATTCAACCCCGGCTATTTGAGCCATGACGAACTGCAATGGGCGTTCCTTGCGACGGAGCACAAGGGGCCGGCGTTTATCAACCCACTGTGGGCTGATCTCCATGCCTTCCAGTATCGTCCGCTAACCTTTTCACTTTGGATGTTGATATCACGTCGGTGCTTCGATCATCCCTTTCTATTTCACGCCATCATTGTCGCCATCAGCGCATTGAATGCGGGGATGTTGTCGTTGGTCTTGCGCAAAGCGGGAACTGCCGGGCGTACAGCAGCGATGGCTGGCCTATTGTTTGGACTTGGCCCCTATGCCACGTACACCCATGGATGGGTCGCAACGCTTGCCGATCTGATATGGGTATTCTGTGCACTTGCCATAGCGCTGGTGGCGCTATGCGCTTCACGCAGATGGCCCGTCTGGCTCGCTTCATTCCTCTTTACGTGCGCCGCGCTCCTTGCCAAGGAATCCGGCGTCGTGCTGCCGGCCTTGTTTCTACTCGCCTGGCTGTTTGATCGGCACCGACGGGGCTGGCTTGATGCAAGTTTTTTTGCCGCCATACCGGTCGTTGTCTATCTTGGAATACGGCTTCATACCATTTTGACTGGGGCGCCTGCCGACTCCCCGTACGTCTGGCAGCTTTCAACGGTCCCGATCAACTGGATCAAATATCAGCTTTATCCGATCGCCATCGATAAATTTGGAGCTGCCGAAGTCCGGACGCTCTTTTACATCGTGCTGATCTGGTGCTTGCTGCTAGCGTCTCTATGGAAGGCAGCTCCTCGGTATGCCATGGCCTTCCTTGCCTTTGGCACGGTGGCTCTCGGGCCCGTATTAGTCGTGCAGCCAGCAGCCTGGTACGGTTACGCCCTCTCTGCAGTCATGGGGGCAGTCATAGCACTGAGTTGGCCCCGCATGAATAAATGGAGCCGCATTGCCACCTCGTTGTTTGTGATCCTGGGTTTTCTACATAGCATTAACCTTATTCGCATTATTCGTGACGCTGGCGAAAAGCAGTCCCGTTTTTCGCCCGCTCTGGCTCAGGCCGTGCGGGATGGTGCAGGAAAGACGATCGCCTTGCGCGTAGAAAACGAAAAAGACCGGTGGATTTACATTCGAATGACGCATGACATCCATGCTTACCATGGCGTGAAGATGGATGGATTCGTAATACTGGTAGAGGGCGATGAACCTGCCGATTACCAGATACAAGCAGATGGTTCGCTCAAATACCTGCGTTAGGAAGCCGTCATTTGCTTTACACAACCGCTTCAAAGCGTCTTTGACATTCCATTCACATCGCCACATTACAAGATGACGACGACCCGTGCCCGTAAAGAGGGCATAGCTAGCGGTTGCACGGCGGATGTCGTTAATCAGATCGTCCGCAGAGATCATCTTTCGTCACGCCTCAAAACGGCGACGCGGCCACATGAACGAGGCTGTGTACTTTAGAAAGTCATCGATTTGCTCGCTCCTATTTGTTGCGCAGGCTTGAACGGCTGGCCATAAGCGCCGCCATGGAGAAGACAGCTATGCAGACGATTGCCGAGCTGAAAAATGCGCCTCCAGCGGAAATGACTTACTTGCCCGTTACCAGCAATGGCGTGCAGGATGCCGTTGGAGCTGCGCATTTTTCCTTTAGCCGCCTCATTCTCGTCCTCTGCCTGGCGTGGCTGACGCTGAACTTGCCGCTGCGTGCAGGCAGGCCGGTCATTCCGTGGGATGCGATGGACGAGTTTTATCCCATGGTCTACTTCAACGCGCACAGTCTTCGTCTCGGTCTGGCGCCATGGTGGAACCCGCATATCTACTCGGGCTATCCACAAATTGCCGATCCACAGGGCATGCTGTTTTCTCCGCTGTTGATGGCGTGGATGCTGCTGCGCGAGACACCTGGCCCGGTCTGGTTCACGTGGGGTGTGCTGCTACATGTGCTGATGGGCGGTATCGCCATGCTCGCTTTTCTGCGGCGACAGAACGGCAATGCTTTAGGCGCACTGATGGGAGCCATGGTGTATATGGCTGGCGGCGTTGCCGCATCCCGGCTCGAACATACACCTATCGTCCTTGCTTACAGCTACGCGCCTGTCGTGCTGGTTTTCCTTGGACGCTTCCTCGATCTACCCACATGGCGACGAGGCTTGTTGTTCGGTCTGGCCGCGGGTGCACTGACTGTGCACCTCGTACAGGTGGCTTATCTTTTCGTGCTGGCCTTCATCGCTTATGGCATGTTCGGCACGGCACGCCGATGGAAGCGCTATGGCAAGCAGGATCGCCGGCGGTGGATAGCGGGAATGATCCTTGCGCTAACGTGCGCCCTCACGCTGGCTTTGCCGCAATGGCTCTTCAGCTGGGCATTCATCAGCATGTCCAACCGCGCGGCGATGCTTCTGTCCGCTGCAACAAGTGAATCGCTGGATGGACGTGCTTTTTTGAGCCTGTTCGCACCCAATGCCCTGTACGCCTTGCAAGGTCATTACGATGGTCCCGCCAGCGGCGTTCAGGCCTATCTTTATATCGGCGTCATTCCGTTGATCGCCTTGTTCGCGCTTCCGCGCGCGTGGCTGGATCGCCCGTGGAGGCCGCTGCTGGTTTTTGCCGTCGTCATGGCATCGTTCGCATGCCTTTACATGCTCGGCATCCATACGCCGTTTTATCGCTGGCTGTATGCATGGCTGCCTGGCATGCAGCATTTTCGGCGCCCCAGCGACGCCGCTTACTTGCTGAATTTTTCCCTGGCGCTGATGACGGGCGCCGCCGCCAGTCAACTCAAGCTGCAGTCCCGCAGGGAAATCACTCTTCTGCTGACCATCGCCATCTGCTGGCTGGCTGCGACCAGCCCGGATATACGCGTGGCAGACATGCAGTGGCCGGCCGTGGCTTCGATCTGTGCGTTGCTGGCGCTATGGCGTTTGCAAAAGTCTCCGAGCCATTGGCAGGCCACTTTATGGTTGCTGGCCGTACTGACCGTCGACTACCGCTGTTCCAATTTGAATGGCATGTTCAATCGCGGCCGCGACTCTGCGCACTGGTTCAAAACGCAATCCGTCGCTCAGGCGATGCTCAATGACATCCCCAAGGACGCAACCGTGCTGCCGCCACGTATCGAGCCTCAGAATACGGGGCTTACGTGGGACAGCATGCAGCTCGCGTGGGACAACATGGTGATACTCACCGGTCTGTTTTCCACGCAGGGCTACAATCCACTCCGCTACAGCCTTTACGATCATTGGTACGGCGCACGCGACAACAGCCATCAACCACGCATTAACACGCCCTTCAACCCCGTGCCCGGCAGTTCATTGAGCAAACTGCTCGGTGTTCGCTATCTGGTTTTTGATCATCGCCGCCCCAGATCAGCCGCCTTGCAATCGCCGCCAGGGTTCAAACTGATCTACGCGACCGACAGGGAAGAGCTATGGCGCACGGATCTGGTCTATCCGCGCGTGTTGACGCCGTCCCATGCCCGGCTGCTTGCTGTCGACGCGGAGCCGACACCCGCTCAATTTGACCAAACCGACTTTTACACCACGCTATGGCTGACGCCTCGCAATCAGGACGATGCGCGCGAGGCCAGCGCGCTGGCCCCTGTTTGCACGGGCACCGCGCAAGCCACGCCGGTGGCCGCCACACCCACGCAGCTGCGCATTCGGGTGCAAAGCAACGCGCCTGCCTGGGTGGTCCTAAGCGAGCTGGATTTCCCCGGCTGGAAGGCCGATGTGGATGGATCACCCATCGCCATCCATCGTGCCAACGGTATGTTCCGCGCCGTCTGTGTTCCCGCGGGGGAGCATGAACTGCATTTGCGCTTTCATCCCTGGGCCATGGTCGCTTACGCATGGCAACAGGCCAACAGCTCGTCGGCGCTATAAGCGCCCACCCTGATCCGCGGCCAGCAATTCCGCAGGCAGCGGCAGCGCCGGCAAGCCACGCGCCAACAGCATGGCCTGGAACCGCTCACCCATCTGATCCGGCAAGGTGAGTTTCTTTACCTGCTGCGCAAGACCGTAGCGTGCGGCATCGTCCGCGGCGCTTTCGTAGGCGTGCTCAAAAACATCCTGCAATCCAGCAGCAATCAGAAACTGCGCTTGCGGCAAATATGCCGCGACACCGAAGCCTGCACTGTTGCCGGCTTCAGCCAAGGCAGTGAAGTCGACCGAGGCGGTGAGATCGTTGAGGCCCGGCAGATGAAACGGATCGCCGTGTGCGCGATGGCGGTAGTGCGCCATCAGCGTACCGTCTTGCCGCTCCGGCAGGTAAAACTCGCGGCGTACGTAGCCGTAGTCAATGAACAGCATCACGCCTGCCTCGAGCGAGCCGGCGATGGCCTGCATCCAGTACGGCAATTGCGGAAGGATTTCCGAGCGATAGCCGTCCTCGAAGTTGCGGCCAAGATCGCGTTCGACGTGACGCACCGCACCGGCGACCAGCGCGTCGGCGGGGCGGTCGACGCGCATCAGGCGCGCCTCGCCATCGAGCGCAACGTATTCTTCGTAGACTTCGCCATGTCGCAGCGTGAAGCGCGTGGTCGGCAACGCATCGATTACTTCGTTGGCAAACAGAATGCCGCGCCAGTTTTGTTCGGGAGGACGGTCGATCCACGCGACGCGAGCCATCACGTCCGCCGGCAACGCGGCAATGAGCCGTTCGCGCTGACGTTCGCGCAAATCGGCGCTGGGTTCCAGAATCAGGTAGCGACGCGGCAAGACACCACGTTCGCCAAGCGCGAAAAGTGCAGTTTCGGCGAAGGCGCCGCTGCCGCCGCCGAGTTCAAGAAAATCCGCCTCGCTGCCCAGCATGGCCAGCACCGGTTGCAATGCATGCACCACACAGCGCGCAAACAGCTCGCCAAGTTCCGGTGCAGTGACGAAGTCACCCGCTTCACCGAACTTGGTCTTGCCCGCACTGTAGTAGCCCAGCCCCGGCGCGTAGAGGCAGCGCTCCATGTACTGCGAAAACGGTATCGGCCCGTGCGCGGCGATGGTCTCGCGCAGTTGCTGCAACAGGCGTTGGGAATGGGCCAGCTCGTCGGCAGCGGGCTCCGGCAGACGGGGCGATTTATGCATCATGGCTGGGACGGTGCATCGGCCGGATTCGGCTTCAGCAGCCAGCGCACCGCGAACACGCCGATTTCGTAGAGCACGCACATCGGAATGGCCAGCATGATCATCGAAGTGATGTCCGGCGGCGTCACCACTGCCGCGATGGCAAACGCACCGACCACGGCGTAACGCCTGCCTTTGCGCAGCTTGTCGAGATCGACGATACCCACCGCCGCCAGCACCACCACCGCCACCGGCACTTCGAAGCACAGGCCGAAGGCAAAGAACATCAGCATCACGAAATCGAGGTAATGCGTGATATCCGTCATCATCTCCACGCCCTGCGGCGTGACGGCGGTCAGGAAGCGAAACGCGGCCGGAAGCACCAGGAAATAGGCAAACGCGCAGCCGATGTAGAACAGCACCAGCGCAGCTGCCAGCAAGGGGCGCGCCAGGCGCTTTTCATGCTTGTACAGGCCGGGGCTCACGAATGCCCACAGCTGATACAGAATCACCGGCATGCTGATGAACAGCGCCGCGTAGAACGCGAGCTTCAAAGGTGTCACGAAGGGGCTGGCCACTTCGGTGGCGATCAGATGCGCGCCTTCCGGCAAGCGCGAAACCAGCGGCGCCGCGAGCCAGGCGTACAGGCGGTTCGCAAACGGCACCAGGGCCGCAAGCACCACAGCCAGGGCGAGGATCGCCTTGATCAGCCGCGAACGCAGTTCCAGCAAGTGCGAGAACAAGCCTTGCTGCAGATCCATCTCGGGCTCAGGCGTTGCCATGCGGCGTTTCCTTAGGCGCATCGGCCTGCAGCAGATCCTTCTGCACATCGGCAACGCTCTCGCGCACATCCGTGGCGGCGCTTGCCACCTGTTCGCGCGTCTCGCGGGCGGCCTTGTTCATTTCGGCCTGCATGGCTTCGGCGCGTGCCGCAGCTTCGCGCGCGGTACGCTTGAGGTCTTCGATTTCCAGCTCGCGTTCCACCTCGGCCCGCACGCTGTCCCAGCCCTGGCGCAGGCGGCGCACCAGGGCGCCGGCCGTACGGGCTGCATGGGGAAGTTTTTCCGGGCCGAGCACGATCAGCGCGATCAGCGCCAGCAACATCAGCTTGCCGAGGCTGATCTCGATCATGTTGCTTACCTACGCGTGTGCGCTTATTTGGATTCGGTGGAATCGCGCTGCTGGCTGGCCGTGCTGCTGGCGCCTGGCGCGGGATCGGCCTGCAGCTTTTCCTGTGCCTTGCGCTTTTCCTCGTCTTCGTCGCCCTGCATGGCCTTCTTGAAGCCGCGCACGGCGTTGCCGAGATCGGAGCCGACCCGCGTCAGCTTGCCGGTGCCGAACACCAGCAAAATGATGACGAGCAGAATCGCCCAATGCCAAATGCTGTCCAAACCCATGTCAAACCTCGTTGCGGAGTGTTGCCGGCGACCTGCGGACGTGCAGGCGCCGGCGTTCCGTCATGTGAAAGTGCGCTCGCGCAAGCTTAGCGCGCAGTGTACTCCTCCAGGGAGTCGCGGAAGCGCACGACCGCCGCCGGGACGTTGCTCACCCCGCCCTCGAAGATGCGCCGGGGGGTGATGCCCTTGCCGTAGACCTGCTCGTTGGCGTCGTAATCGATCTTGATCACCGAGCCATCCAGCGCCACACCCGCGAACAGGCCGCGGGCGCGGGAATAGGAATAGATTTCCGCCTTCAGCTGCTGATCGGTCGCCGCCGAGGCGGTACGTCCCACCGGACCTGCCGCCGCGGAGGCATCCGCGCCAATGGTGAACTTGCCGTTGACGATGTTATCCACGCCGCGCTGGGTGCGGAATACCAGGATCACGTCGGTCTTGGACACGCCGATCTGGAAACCTACGCTGCCGCCGCCGAAGGAGATGAAGCTGGGGTTGGACCAGGTGCCATCCGGATTCTTGACCGAGATCAGCCCCTCGCCACGGCGCCCGCCGAACACGAAGCCGACCTTCAGCACATCCGGGATCACCGCGATCGCCCGCGCATCGCGCAGCAGGTCGGTGGGAATGGATTTGTCCGGTGCCTGCTCGATCTCGTTGAGCACGCGCACGGCGTTCTGCGCACGCTGTTGCGGGGTGTCGTCCTCGGCATGGGCGGCGGCCACGGGCAGCAGCAGCGCGAGAGCGACAAACGAAAGACGACGCAATGTTCTGAACATAGATAGCTCCCGATTTGGATGAGTCGTTCGCGGTCGCAAATGGCGGCCAGCCCGGCCACCTTGTGCGAAAGGCTCATGGCAGCTTGTGGCAGACTTGGCCGGCTCATCCGCCACTGCGCCACCATGCCAATCCATCACTATACCGGTCTTGCCAGCCAATCCTACGACCAACCTGCGCAGGCTGGCGTATTACTTGTGAACCTTGGCACACCGGATGCCCCAACGGCGCGCGCAGTACGGCCGTATCTGGCGGAGTTTCTGGGCGACCCCCGCGTCATCGACTATCCACGCTGGCTCTGGTGGCTGATTCTGCACGGCGTCATCCTGCGTATACGCCCGGCGCGTTCCGCGCATGCCTATGCACGCGTGTGGACGCCGGAAGGTTCGCCGCTGCGAGTCGGCTCGGAAAAGCTTGCCGCCGCGCTGCAGGCCCGGTTGCGCGAGGTGGCGACAGGACCGGTGCGCGTCGCCCTGGCCATGCGCTACGGCACACCTTCCGTGCGCACGCAGATCGAACAGATGCAGCGCGAAGGCGTACGCCGCCTGCTGGTGCTGCCGCTGTATCCGCAGTACTCGGCCACTTCGACGGGATCGGTCATCGACGCAGTCGCCGACACCTTCAAGCAACTTCGCTGGCCGCCGGAACTGCGCGTGATCAATGATTACCACGATGATGCCGGTCACATCGAAGCACTCGCACGGTCGATCGAGCAGTGGTGGGCAACGCACGGCCGCGGCGACAAGCTGCTGCTGTCGTTTCATGGCATTCCGCAACGCTATGTGGCTGCCGGCGATCCGTATATGCATCAATGCCAGACCACGACACGTCTGCTGCGCGAGCGTCTTGGCTTGAACGAAACGCAGCTGATCATGAGCTTTCAGTCACGCGTCGGTCGTGAGCCATGGCTGCAGCCGTATACGGATGAAACCGTCAAACGCCTCGCACGCGAAGGTGTGAAACGGCTGGACGTCGCCTGCCCCGGCTTCGCGGTGGATTGCCTGGAAACGCTGGAAGAAATCGCCATGCAGAACGCCGAGTTTTTTACTGAAGCTGGCGGCGAAGCGCTGCGCTACATCCCGGCGCTCAACGATAGTGATGAACAGGTGGCTAGCCTTACGACGTTGGTTTTGCGACACGCCCAGGGCTGGCCTGGGTTTGCAGCAAACCAGGCACCATGAGCGGGCACACTCATATCGGTGCGCCCATCGAACAGCGCATCACCTTGTCGCATCACCTCTCGCTGACGGCACTGATCTGGGGCGACCGCGCAGCACCGCCGCTGCTGGCATTGCATGGCTGGCTGGACAACGCCGGCAGCTATCGCTTCCTTGCGCCCAGACTGGCCGAACACTTCCGCGTGATCGCGCTGGAATTGCCCGGGCATGGCCATTCCAGCCACCTGCCGGCCGGCATCAGTTACCACTACGTCGATTACGTCAGTGCGGTGCTCAGCGCCGCCGATGCGTTAGGGCTTGAGCGCTACAGCCTGCTCGGCCATTCGCTCGGCGCGGGCATTGCCTCGCTTGCCGCTGCCGCCACGCCGCCGCGGATCGATCGCCTGTTCCTGATCGAAGGGCTTGGGCCACTCGGCGACGATGGCGCGAACACCTTGCAGCGTTTCCGCGATGCTTATGCAGCACCCGCCTCAAGCGGCAAATCGCTGCGATTGTTCGCGAATGTCGAGCAGGCGATCAGCGCACGCACCATGGCCAGCGGTTTACGCGCAGACCTGGCGCGGCCCATCGTGGAACGCGGGCTGGTGCAGGTCGAAGGCGGTTATCGCTGGCGCAGCGATCCGCGCCTGACGCGGCCCAGTGCGGTCCGATTGGCTGAAGCGCAGATTCGCGCGTTGCTGGCTGGCATCGAAGCACCTACTTCACTGCTGCTTTCCACGCCTGTTACGCCCTATTTGCCCAGCGCGATGATGGAAGCGCGTGCGCACCTGGTGCCGCGCATTGATGTGACGCACATGGATGGCGGGCATCACTTGCAGCTGGAGCATCCGGATGCCGTTGCGGCGTGGTTGTTAAAGCACGCCGCGTAGGTTGGGTTAGCGCAGCGTAACCCAACGCATGCCGGGCCAGATGCTGGGTTACGCTGCGCTAACCCAGCCTACGATCATCATCACGCGGAAATCGCCAACCGCTCCGACCGATACACCCACGCCGTGGCCACCATGGTCAGCAACGCCACCACCAGGCCAACGATCACGCAACTGGCCATCTGCGCCGCGGTCACCTGCTCGCCGCGCAGCAATTGCATGATGCCAACCTGCTGGCCAAGCAACGGCACGTAGTACATCCAATCGGCGATCTTCATCGGCGTCACGCTCAACAAGATCGACGGGAACACCGGCACCAGCATCAGCACGGACTGGTAAGACTGCGCCTCGCGATAACTCTTCGCGAATGCCGACACCAGCGTCTGCAGGCATGCCAGCAGCATCACCAGCGGCATCATCATCAACACCACTTGCGAGGCAAAGGAAACGCCCAGGCTCATGCGCATGCCGAGCCGCTCGATCGGAATCAGCTTGCCGCAGAAGCCGAAAGCCGCCACGCAGATCAACAGGCTGACGAGCGAGAACGCACACGTCGCTGCCAACTTGCCCAGCAAAATCTTCCAGCGCGGCACCGGGTTGGCGAACAGCGGTTCCAGCGATTGCCGCTCGCGCTCGCCGGCAGTGAGGTCGATGGCCAGGTACATGCCGCCCATGAACACCGTCAGCACGAAGAAATACGGCAGCATGCCGAACATCATTCCGGCGCGCGATTGCGGCGTGGACTGATCGCGCTCATCAATCGCCACCGGCGCCATCATGGCTGGCGAAAGGCCGCGCGCAACCAACCGCATCGCGCCCTGTCGGTGGCTGTAATTTTCCAGCATGCCTTTCAAGCGCTCGACTGAGCCGCCGCTATCGCGCTGCGAGGAGTCATAGATCAATTCAACTTGTGATGTCTGGCCCTTGCGCCAGGAATCCCCAAAACCGTTGGGAATACGCAGTACGACATCGGCATCGCGATTGCGCACGGCAGCTTCCGGGTCAGCCATGGCCGGCTGCGGCAACAGGCCCTGCTGCTTGAGCGCATCGATCAGATTCGGCGCATACGTCGCGCCGATCACCGGCACCTTTATCGGCTGATCGGCTTTGTCCAATTCACGCGTGAGCACCACGTTCATGATCATGATGAAAATCACCGGGCCAAGCAGCGGCCCCAGCAACAACGCACTCATCAGCGTGCGCCGGTCGCGCAGGTTTTCCTTCACTTCCTTGAGAAACACAGTCAACGTGGTGTTCATGCCGCCAGCCCCTCTTCGCTGCCGATGATCTTCACGAAGGCATCCTCCAGATTGGCTTCGCCGGTTTGCGCGCGCAGCGCATCGGGCGTTTCATCCGCCACCACGCGACCGTGTGCAATCACCACGATGCGATCGCACAGCGCAGCCACCTCCTGCATGATGTGGCTGGAAAACAGCACGCAGCGTCCCTCTTCTTTCAGGTGTCGCATGAACTGGCGCATGCTGCGCGTGGCCATCACGTCAAGGCCGTTGGTGGGTTCATCCAGAATCACGTTCCTGGGATCGTGCACCAGAGCCCGCGCAATGGCCGTCTTGACACGCTGGCCTTGCGAAAAACCTTCCACACGACGATCCGCGATGTCAGCCATGTCGAGCGCCTTGATCAGCTGTTCGCGCCGCGTGCGGATAAGTGCTGCATCCATGCCTTGCAAGCGCGCGAAGTAGTCGATGTTCTCGCGTGCGGTGAGTCGCTTGTACAAACCGCGCGCGTCGGGCAACACGCCAAGTTGACGACGCACGGCGAGCGCATCCTTCGCCACATCAATGCCATCCACCAGCACCTGTCCGCTGTCGGGCTGCATCAGGGTATACAGCATGCGCAGCGTGGTGGTTTTGCCGGCGCCATTAGGGCCGAGCAGGCCGGTGATTTCACCGTCGCGCGCCGCGAAGCTCACGCCATCCACGGCTTTTACCGCGCCGAAATGCTTGTGCAAATCCTTCACTTCGATCATGGCAACGCTCCGTTGAAGTCGATGAAGGCGGGCGTTTCGCCCAGCTTGTCCAGGCAGCTGGCGTCCAGTTGCCTGGGATCGGGCTTGTCGATGAACTTGCCGAGCAATTGCGGCATGCAGCCACGCCCCAGCAGGGAATGGCCCTGCCCTTTGAAAACCAGCTGCCGCCCGTTCGACAAGCCCGGCAGGATTTCCGCGCCATAACGCGGCGGCGTGACCGGATCGAGCTCCCCGGACAGCATCAGGATCGGCCTGTCGCTCTTCAGTGCGGCATGAAAATCATCAGGGCGCGCGCCATGCGGCCACACCTCGCACTGCGCCTTGATCGCATCGATCAGGTGATTGCCCAGGATGGTGTTCTGGCCCTGCGGACGCGGCTGCAACTGATCGGCATCTTCGCTGCAGATCACGCTCATCGACATACCGTTGTTCATGTCGCCGCTGAGATCACCGCTCAGAATCTTGGCTTGCCCCAGCAAAGGTCCCACGTCGCCATGCGCGGCGGCGTTGATCGACAGCGGCAACAAAGCCGCCGTTTCCGGTTGATAGGCGAACATGCGCACCACGCTGGCGAGCGCAAGTTCGCTCAAGGGCCGCTCCACCGTTTCATAGGTCTCCGGATCGCGGAAGCTGACCTTGTGCGGATTCGCGCGCAGCGCATCGCGCAACTGATACAGCGTCTGCATCGAATCGCCGAAGCGCTGCTTGCACGCCGGCACGGCAGCGCAGTAGGCGAAGTCTTTTTTTAGCGCGTCATCGAGATTACCGGCGAAGTCCTCGCCCAATATCGCCTGATTGGGCACTACCGAATCCAGCACCACGCTGCGCACGCTGTTTGGATAATGCTTGAGGTAATGCTGCGCTATGCGCGTGCCGTAAGACACGCCGACCAGATCAAGCGGCGGCGAACCCAACGCTTTGCGCACGTCTTCCAGATCCTGCACGGCGATGGTGGTGGTGTAGTAACGCGGATCTGCTTTTTGCTTGACCTCATCCAGGCAGGCGGCGACGTCCTTGCGCACCTGGCCGAGATCAAGCGTCAAGGCATTTTGATCGGACGCTTTTTCCGCGTTCTTGCAGCTCAGCGGATTGGAGCCACCCGTGCCACGCTGATCCAGCAACAGCACGTCGTGATGCTTGCGCACCTCGGCAAAGGCCGGCGCTTCAATCACCCAAGCCTCGGTGGCTGCTTCGCCGGGACCACCAGCGAGCACCGTGACCAGATCCGGCTCGGGCACTTGCGCATCGCTGCGCGCGATCGCGAGCTTCAAGCGGATATGGCGGCTGTGCGGATCATCGCGGTTTTCCGGCACCTCGAACGTGCTGCACCACGCTTGCGCCCGTGCACCGCTGCCGGGACGAGCAAGCTCGCACGGGGTAAACGTGAGCGATCCGCGTTGCCAGGTGCGCGGAGGTTGCGACGGCTCCTTGGTGTCGACACGCGCGGCAACCGGCGCCACATCCGCCGTCGCCGTGGCAGGTTCATGCGGACGGTGCCAATGCTGGTACGCCAGCACACCCAGCGCGACCGCCACAACGATCAAACGAAGAACGGTTCTTGCCTTCAAGGCCATGGTTCCTTCACTCCTCCCCGGGCACAAAAATCATTTCGATCGGCATGCCGAACAGGCGCGCGATCTTGAAAGCCAGCGGCAGACTGGGATCGTATTTTCCCGTCTCAATGGCGTTGATGGTTTGTCGTGATACATCCAATTGTTGCGCGAGCTCGGCTTGCGACCAGCCGCGTTCGGCGCGCAATTCGCGTATGAGGTTGTTCATGCCGTTCGCAATCTTGGCGTTGCCGACGGTGCCAGCGGCGCACGATCACTCTTGCCCATGACGATACTTGCGCCGATACCACAGCTTTATGATCGGCACGCCACCGAAAACGATCATCCCCGCCGCGCCGCCATAGAGGAACGATCGCCGCGCATCATCCGGACTGCCTGGATACAACAAGGCGACGAGCATCAGGACCACGCCAAACAGCACCAGATACAGATACGGCGTGATGCCGCCCTCTTCGCACAATGAGTTTCCGCCATAGCTACGCACCAGCCGCCAACGGACCAGGCCATAGCAAAGCACCACTGCGGGGTAGACAAACAGCAGCGCCGAACCATCCAGCTTCACCACACCGGCGGCGGCAAGAAAACCGCCGATGAAGGTCAACGCGCCAACCACCGCCGTGGCCGTACTCAACGCCACCAAGTGCGTGTGGCGCTCCAGTTCGTCGCTGTTGCGAATCAGCCGCGCCATTTGCGCGATGACATAGAGCACCGGCAACGTCGCGGCGACCGCCAGTATGGCCTTGAGCGAGAGGCTCGTCGTTTTGTTCACCAACGGCCACACGAGCAGCATGAAAGCGGTGTAGATCGCCATCGCGATCAATACGCGTGACTGGTATTGCTTCAACGAAAACCTTGGCATGTCCCCTCCCCCGAAGCTGTGACGGTGGCAGCCGGCGCTCATCGCCCTGCCCGCAAGCCGGCCACATCCGAGGTGACGGTTCTTCGCCGTGCCCGGCACATGTCAAGCTCACTTGACATGAAGACTAGGTGCGCCGCCGCCCCCTGTCAAGCATGCTTTACAACAAGGTCGACAATTCGACTCAAACCACTGACACGCCACGTCACTTTTTGACGGCACCAGTGTAGTCACGAGACGCAGTTCACGCTTTTTCCCGACAGGGAGCCGGAAATGTTTTGGAAACGTGTAGGACTTGTGTAGGAAATAGGCCGGATTTCCCTGACAATGTGATGGGGGTCACGCTTTGGCCTGAATGTTGCTGAGTTGCTGCGCAAGGCGTGGGCCTGCCCGTAAGGGGGCGGGACGACGCCCGGCCCACCGTAAGCGCTTTTTACCGAACGTTGTTGCCCATTTACACGTTTAATCAGGGAATCCGCATGAAAAAGATCGTACTGTCCGCTGCGCTCGCCGCTACTTTCGGCGCGGCAGCGTTGTTTTCCACCTCGGTGGCTGCCGCTGACGGCACCATCACCATCACCGGCAAGGTAGTCGCCAACACCTGCACGTTCAGCGTGAACGGCGGCACCGCCAGCAACACGGTTCAACTGCCCGTCGTGTTCACCACCGCCCTGAATGCGGCCGGCGCCGTTGCTGGCAATACCCCGTTCACCATCAAGGTCAGTGGCTGCGATCCAAACCTGACCAGCGTGAAGGAACAGTTCGGCGGCAGCAATATCAATGCAACTGACGGCAACCTCAAGAACATTGCCTCCGCCACCGCCCCGCAGACCGTGGCTGGCAACGTCGAAGTGCAGCTGCTCAGCGGCACCGGCACGGTCATCAACCTCAACGACAACAACGCTTCGCCGACGGGCAACCTCACCAGCGGTGGCGTCACGTTGAACTATCAGGCTCAGTACTACGCCACCGCCGCTGCTTCGGCCGGCCTGGTGAGCACGACCGTGACGTACACCACGCAGTACCAATAAGAAAAACGCAGTCAACGCGCGCTGCGGCGTGCGGCACCCGCCGCCGCAGCGCACACCTGCGTGCCTCGCTGTTCGTCGATTCTCGAGAGCTTGTCCATGAACACCCTCTTCCGCGCGGCCTGTGCGGGCTTGCTAACCCTGTGTCTGTGCACTGGCGTCGCCAATGCGAGCGTTCTGATCGCCGGCACGCGCGTGGTTTTTCCAGCGCAGGATCGCGAAGTCACCGTACGCCTTACCAACGACAACACCCATCCGGCGCTGGTCGAGGCGTGGATCGACAATGGCGATCCTAAATCGACACCAGATAAAGTCAGCGTGCCATTCCTGATCACGCCGCCACTGTTTCGCATGGAGGCACACAAGGATCAGGATCTGCGCATCATTGCCACGCCGGCGCAGTTGCCGACGGATCGTGAGTCGCTGTTCTGGCTCAATGTGCTCGAAATACCGCCCAAGCCCAGCGCGGAAGAATCCGCTGGCAAGAATCTTCTGCAGTTCGCGATCCGCTCGCGGCTGAAGCTTTTCTACCGTCCTGCACATTTGCCGGGCGATGCGCAGACTGCGCCTGGACAGGTGACCTGGAAGGCCATCGCGGATGGCCAGGGCTATGCGCTTGAAGTACACAATCCCACGCCCTACCACGTCACCATCGTCAAGCTGTCGCTGAATGTCGGCGGCAAGCCTTACGACGCCGACATCGGCATGGTCGACCCGCTCAGCTCGCTGCGCTTGAAGGTCAAAGGCCTGAGTGCCATGCCGGCAGTGGGCGCATCTGTCGCCTACGACATCGTCAATGATTACGGCGCGACCGCTTCCTTCAAAGGCAGCGTTACGCCGTGATGCATCGTCGGCACACAATGCATGCGTCCAAGCATGGTGTGTGTCGCCAAGTTTTGCTGTGCGCAGGCATTGCTGCCGCGCTGGCCGGCTGGACTAGTGTCTCGGCCGCCCCTGCCGCCGCAGCGGCAACCAGTGGCGCGGATGCCAGCGCCAGCGGCGGATATGCCGACTTCGATCGCAGCCTGCTTGCCGGCGCCGGACAGAACACCACGGATCTGTCCCGCTTCGAGCACGGCAACCCTGTGCTTCCCGGCAGTTATAGCGCAGACGTTTATCTCAATAATGTCTGGGTTGGCCGCAGTGACATACGGTTCGCCGCCCCTTCCGCGAATGTCAGCGCTACGCCATGTATCGACCGGAAATTGTTGGATCAGATGGGCTTGCACCCAGCAAAGTTGTCCGCTGAAACCGTGGCAAGCTTGAGCGATCCCAAGGCTTGCGTGAGCATGGACAGCCTGGTCGCTGGCGCGACCACGACGTTCGATATGTCGCAGCTTCGCCTCGACGTCACCGTACCCCAGGCCTACATGGGTCAGGTGGCGCGCGGCTATGTCAACCCCGAATACTGGGATGCCGGTGTGCCGGCGGCGCTGCTCAATTACAACTTCAATACGTATCGCAGCAGCAGTCAGGGCCAGACGCAGACCACGTCGTATCTGGGGCTCAATAGCGGCCTTAACCTCGGCCCATGGCATTTTCGCGAAGACGCCACCGTCAACTGGCAATCGGCCGCCGCCGGGTCGCACGCCCGCCGCCAGTGGCAAAACATCAATACGTACGTGCAGCGGGATCTGTCTTCACTACGCGCAAACCTGACCATTGGCGACAGCTTTACCGATGGCGCTGTCTTCGACAGTTATGGCATTCGCGGCGTCCAACTTGGCACCGACGATCGCATGTTGCCGCAGTCTTTGCAGGGCTATGCGCCGGTGGTGCGCGGCGTCGCGCAGACCAATGCCAAAATCACCGTGCGGCAGAACGGCATGGTGATCTATGAAACCACCGTATCGCCCGGTCCGTTCTTGCTGAGCGACCTTTATCCCACGGGTTACGGCGGCAACCTGCAGGTGACTGTCACGGAGGCCGATGGCCACGTAAGTACCTTCTCGGTTCCCTATGCCTCGGTGGCGCAATTGCTGCGCCCGGGCATCACCCGCTTCGACATCGCCGCCGGGCAATTGCGCGACGCAACCATTCACGACAAGCCGGTGGTATTTCAGGCCACCGTGCAACATGGCTTCAACAACCTGTTGACGGGTTATGCCGGCCTTGCAGGCTCGCAAGGCTACGGCGCGCTGCTCGCGGGCGCAGCCATCAACACGCGCTACGGGGCATTCGCGATGGACGTCACCCAGGCCAACGCGCATATTCCGGGTTACTCCACGCAGTCGGGGCAGAGCGTGCGCCTGACTTACAGCAAGATCATCCCTTCGACGCAGACGACGCTGTCGGTTGCCACCTACCGCTATTCCACGGGCGGTTTTCTCAGCCTGACCCAGGCCGAGGAAGCCCGCGATTACGCCCGCCGTGGCATCAACGCCTTAGGCGTCGTGACCCAGCCCGTCGTGCAAACCATCGATGGCGTGCCGGTCCAGAGTGTATTGACGCCCGCCCAGCAGGCCGCGCTCACAGGGAGCGCCTTCACGACCAATCCGATTATCTCGGCGACTGGCATAGCACGTCAGCGCAACACTTTCACGCTCTCGCTCAACCAACCGCTGGGAACGCATGGCGGGTCGATCTATACCAACGTCTCCGCCGCCGATTACTGGAATCGCCGCGGCAACAATACGCAGTTTCAGATCGGCTACAACAACCACTTCCGCCAGCTTGCCTACAGCATCTCCGCAACACGTTCGGTTGATCCGCTGGGCCGCTACGACAACGCGTATTTCGTGAGCCTCACGTTGCCGCTGGGGCGCAATGCGCACTCGCCAAACTTCACCTTGAATCTCAATCACGACCAGCAGACCGGTTCACAGGCCCAGGCGATGCTCACCGGCACGCTTGGTGGCGATAACCAGTTCAACTACAGCGCCGCTGCAACGCATAGCAGCAGCACAGGCGGCAATGCTGGCTCGGTGAACCTCGGCTATCGCAGCCCGTATGCGGTGTTCAACGTCAGCTATGGTGATGGCAGCGGCTATTCGCAGGCATCGCTGAACATGAGCGGCTCCGTGATAGCACATCCGGGCGGTGTCACCTTTGGTCAACCGCTAGGCGATACGGTAGGCATCGTGTATCTGCCCAACGCAGCCGGCGCCCGCCTGGCCAACGCTCCAGGCGCCCGTGTAGATCATTTTGGTTATGCCGTGGTGCCGTACTTGACGCCGTACCAACTCAACACCATCCAGATCGATCCCAAGGGGTTGCCGCTGGATGTGCAGCTCGATGCCACCAGTGCGCAAGTCGTGCCCTATGCTGGCGCGGTGGTGATGCTGAAATTCAAGACCCAAAATGGCCGCACGCTGATCGTGCAGGCTCGCCTGAAGGATGGCCAAGCCTTGCCGTTCGGTGCGGAAGTATTCAATGAAAAAGGGAATTCGCTGGGTGTGGTCGGTCAGGCCGGGCAGATACTTTTGCGCGGGATTGATCAGGCTGGGCAGCTGACCGCACGCTGGCAGGATGACAACGGGACAGCACAGTCGTGCTATTTCGATTACCGGCTGCAGCCCAAGGGCAAGCGCAAGCTGGCGGCGGATGGCTACGAACAGATGAGCGTCATATGCAGCAAGACCAGCACCAACGCACTCGCCTTGAGGGCCGGCCCATGACATACGCACCCCTAGTAAGGCGAATCGCCACACTATGGCTAGCCGTAAGCATGCTGCTTCCTGCAACCTGTTTTGCGAAGGCCACCACGTCAAACAGCAAAACCATACACCCGTTGCTCTTGACCGCTCAGGCGACAACTAGCCAAGCCCCGCCGTGTACGGCATCGCCCTCCACCGCCACTATCACCCTGCCCTCTCCCATCAGCATCGCAGCCGGCACGGCCAATGGACTGATTGGCAGTGCGGCATCCACGACAGTAAGCATTGATTGCATGTCTGCATTCAATGCCACCACGAATTGGTACGACAACTTCTCCGTATTGACCGGTAACCTGGCGGCCCTCGATTCGGCGAATGCGCCCCCGGGCGGGAAGGGGATCATGTTGCAAACCAACGTCCCCGGAATCGACGTGTTGCTTACCGCAACGCCAACCCAGGCCAGCAATGGCAACAACGGCCCCAACTCCACACCAGGTTGGGTTGTCGGCAAAATCGATTGCACCTCCGGCACTCAGTTCAACAATACCTTCAGCTGCAGCAACAACCCTCTTAGTGCCACGTTTACCGCACAGTTGGTCAAGACCGGCCCGATATCACCCGGCACGATAAATAGCATTCAATTGCTCCAGTTGTACGATTCCGATCAGGTGCCGAACAACCCATCGTGGTACCCCCACCCCATAACGACCTATAACGCCGCTTCCAATGCTTACGGCACGCTGATGCTGAGCGCCGTCACCGTGAACATGAGCAGTTGCAGTGTCATTGGCCCTAACAACCTCAGCGTCCCTCTGCCCACGATCACGAACAATGCGTTGCCGACGACGGGCTCTGTCGCAGGTCAAACATCATTCAACATCCAGTACAAATGTCCGTCTGGCTGGGCGCTTTATATGACCATGAGCACGACCAATCCAGGAACAGCAACCGGCGTGATCAAGCCGTCCGCATCCTGCTCTGGTGGCGCGCCAGCATCGAACGTCGGCATCCAGCTACTGCAGGGCAATCAGCAACCAGTGCCATTCGATACTGCGAAGTCGCTCGGCAGCTCACCCAACGGCACGCTCAGCCTCACCTATTACGCTCAGTACTATGCAACCGCGTCGCCCATTGGCACAGGCCAGGTCTGCGGCACAGCGACATTTACGATGTCTTACCAGTAGGTATTCACAGCGCGCTAAAGACGCACGCAATTTCAGGCTCAACTTTTGCGCGCAACGTGCCGATAAACTTGAAGCCCTACTCGTAGGTTTGCGTCACCAGCACCGGATCTGCCGAGGCAGGCTGCGCGGCGCGAACGTAGTTGGCGAAATAGTTGAGCACCCGATCGGATTCCGAACTGGACAGATGCTCCACGTTCACGTCGTAGGGTCGCGACACACTTGCTGTTGCATTGGCTGCTATGACGCCCGCGCAGCTGCGCTGAAGCAGGGGATGCGCCTGGGCTGCGCTGACAATAAGACTCAGGTCACCAGACGTGGTAACCGCGCTGCAAGTGGGCTCCACCACGGCACCAATGAATGTGATCGTTCCGCCCTCCACGGTTCCACCCCCACCTGCCTTCACGACAGGCGAAGCGAACACCATCGCCACGGAACAACTCGCCAGAACAAGCCAACGCGCACCACGCATAATGCTGCCCTCCACCGGTACCAGCGCAAATCGCGCGTACCTGTAGGCACCATCGGCTGCGGTGTACCGGCGCTTTAGAGCCTCCGCCGACCTGCGTTACGGAAATGCCAAGCCCATCACATAAATCATGCAATACGACCGTCAAGAAGGCTGCGTATGTGCTTCATGGCGGCAAATGTGTAGGCTACGTGAATTCCTTGTGAAACAAGTGCTTGACTGGCTGCTTCAGGGGCGTTGGCTTTCCGTCGCGAGGCACCCGGCTGCCGGACGCACTGCCTCACCGTCCGGAGGGCGTTGGACGGTTGGTAAGTTCGTCTGGGAGCGTGGAAACGTCATGACTATGACGTTTGCGCAGTGCGCTGCATCCTCGCAGTAGCTTTATCGGCAAGAATCCGACGCGCTTTAGTGATTTCTGAAATCTTTTGTAGGCCGGGATGAAATCCCAGCCTACGACTTCATCCCAGCCTACTCAGCGCGAGGAGATGTACTTCTCGCGACGAATCTGCGGAATCGGCAAGCCGAATTCCTTCAGCGTATTGAACGCGGCGTCGACCATGTTTGGATTACCGCATAGATAAGCGATGTCTCGCTCCGCGGCGGGTTGCAGTTCTGCCAGCACGGTTTGCACGTGACCGGGGCGATCGTGGGGGCGCGGCAGCGCGCGCGGCTGGCGGCTCAGGCAGCCGTAGAACGAAAAACCGGGATGCGTCTGTGCGAACACCTCGAACTCTTCGCCATACAGCAATTCGGTTTCATTGCGGGCGCCATACAGCAACACAACTTCGCGATCGCCCTTTGCCAACAGCTTTTCGAACGCCGGCAGCATGGCGCGATAAGGCGTCACGCCCGTGCCGGTGGCAAGCAAGAGATAGCGCGGATGCGTATCGCTGTCCTGCAGGCAGAAGCGTCCATAGGGGCCGCTCGCTTCGATGGTGTCGCCAATGTTCAGGCCACTCAGCAGCTTGGTAGCCGCGCCGCCATCCACGTAACTCACGGCAATCTCGATGCGCTGCACCGGCGAATGCCCGTCACCCACCGTGGCGACGGAATAGCTGCGCTTGGTGGCGGTGCCGTCGTCGTAATGGAAATGGATCTGCAGGAATTGCCCGGGAATGAAGGCGAGCGGTTGTCCATCGGCCCGTTCGAAGCCCAGATGGCGCACGGTAGGCGCAAGCATGCGGCTGTCGACGAGGCGGAGAGTGAAGTGTTCGGCCATGGGTGCCTAGCAGGAAACAGTCAGTACGCCCGGCCGAACGGGTCGTCGGGACAAGGCCCGCTATAATAGTTCGCTTAGACCCCACGGTGCAGCCCATGTCCCCCACCCCAGCACTCGTTGTCGAAAACCTGCGCAAAACCTACGGTAACGGCGTCCAGGCCCTCAAAGGCATCAACCTCACGGTACAGCCCGGCGATTTCTTCGCTTTGCTAGGTCCCAACGGCGCCGGCAAATCCACCCTGATCGGCATTCTTTCCTCGCTGGTGAATTCCTCCGAGGGCGATGCGCGCATTTTCGGCATCTCGGTCAACAAGCAACGCAATGAAGCGATGAAGCTGATCGGCCTGGTGCCGCAGGAGATCAACTTCAACCAGTTCGAAAAGCCGTTCGACATCTGCGTGAACGAAGCGGGTTTCTATGGCATCCCGCGCAAGATCGCCGCCGAGCGCGCCGAGAAATACCTGAAGGAACTGCGCTTGTGGGAAAAGGCGCAGGACCAGGCGCGCATGCTGTCCGGCGGCATGAAGCGCCGCCTGATGATCGCGCGCGCCATGATGAATGAGCCGCGCCTGCTGATCCTGGACGAACCCACCGCCGGCGTGGATATCGAAATCCGCCGCTCCATGTGGCAGTTCGTCAGCGGCATCAATGCGGCCGGCACCACGGTGATTCTCACCACGCATTACCTGGAAGAAGCCGAACAGCTGTGCCGCAACATCGCCATCATCGATCACGGCACCATCGTGGAGAACACCTCCATGAAATTGCTGCTGTCGAAGCTGGACGTGGAAACCTTCGTGTTCGACGTGAACAACCTGCCCGAACAACTGCCCAGCCTGCCGGGCATCACCTTCCGCCGAATCGACGAACACACGCTGGAAGCGGAAATGCCGCGTACGCAGGCAATGAATGCGCTGTTCGACGCACTGACCTCGCACGGCATCACCGTGATCTCGATGCGCAACAAGACCAACCGCCTGGAAGAACTGTTCGTGCGCCTGGTCGAGAATGGCCGGCAAGAGCCTGGCCGCCAGGATTCCAAGGAGAAAGCAGCATGAGCAATATGTCCGGCAACCTGGTCGCGCTGCAGACCATCGTGCGGCGCGAGATCGTGCGCATCATGCGCATCTGGACGCAAACGCTGATCCCGCCCGCGATCACGATGACGCTGTATTTCGTGATCTTCGGCAAGCTGATCGGCAGCCGCATCGGCAACATCCAGGGCGAATTCACCTATATGCAGTACATCGTGCCGGGCCTGGTGATGATGAGCATCATCACCAATAGCTACGGCAACATCTCCAGCTCGTTCTTCGGCGCCAAGTTCCAGCGCTCGGTGGAGGAGATGCTGGTGTCACCGATGCCGAACTGGGTGATCCTGCTGGGTTACGTCACCGGTGCGGTGGCGCGCGGTTTGGTAGTGGGTTTTCTGGTACTGCTGATTGCGCTGTTCTTCACGCATCTGCAGATCGCGCACATCGTTGTCACGTTGCTGTCGGTGCTGTTCGGCGCGACGATCTTTTCGCTCGCCGGCTTCGTCAATGCGATCTACGCGAAGAAATTCGATGACATCGCCCTGGTGCCGACCTTCGTGCTGACGCCGCTCACCTATCTCGGCGGCGTGTTCTATTCGGTGAACATGCTGAGCGAACCGTGGCAGTCGATCTCACGCGTCAACCCGATTTTGTACATGGTCAATGCGTTCCGTTTCGGCGTGCTGGGCATCAGCGACGTGCACATCGGCGTGGCTTTTGGCGTGATGCTGCTGTTTGTGATCGGGCTTGCGGCGGTTGCCTTGAATCTGTTGAAGCGCGGCGTTGGCTTGCGTTCCTGAGGCGCCCTCACCACCGTAGGCTGGGGCGAGCGGAACGCGAACCCCAACATACAGGTTAGATCGCGCATTCCACGGCCTTGCCCTCGCGCCATGATTGCGTCGCCAATTCCGCCAATTCCAGCGCCTTGATCCCATCTTCGATGGTCGTACGCACCGGCGTACCGTTCACCAAGGCATCGAAGAAATGCTCGATCTCCAGCGCATACGCCGCTCGATAGCGCTCCAGGAAGAACGCCTCCGGCTTGTCGCTGCTGATCACGTGCTCGTTCCACGCAACCACTTCCGTCGGGCGCACATTGCCGGCCTGCAATAGACCTTTGCTGCCAAGCACTTCAAAACGCTGGTCGTAACCATAGGCTGCACGGCGCGAGGTATTGATCTGGCATAGCGCCCCATCATGCGTGCGCAAGGTGACGGCCGCGTGGGAAATATCACCCGCTGCAGCTACCTCCGGCATGTTCGGGCAACCGCCGGTGGCATGCACGCTCACCGCTTCGCCGCCCAGAATCCAGCGAAAAATATCGAAGTCGTGGATCAACATATCCTTGAACACGCCACCGGAATGCGCGATGTAGCTGGCCGGCGGTGGCGCAGGATCGCGGCTGGTGACGATCAACACTTCCGGTATGCCGATCTCGCCGGCATCCAGGCGCTGTTTCAAGGCGGCAAAGGTCGGATCGAAGCGGCGCTGAAAGCCGATCATGCAGATAACACCCGCGCGCTTTACCGCCTCCGCGCATGCACGCGCACGTGCCACATCCAGGTCCACCGGCTTCTCGCAGAATATTGCCTTGCCGGCCGCGGCGGCACGCATGATCAAGTCCGCGTGCGTATCGGTGCTGGAACCAATCACCACCGCAGCGACATTCGCATCGGCCAGCGCGTCGTCAATGCCGGCAACCGTGGCGCCGTGCTGGGCTGCAAGTGCTTCGGCCGACGGCTGGTGCACATCCACCACATAGCGCAGTTGCGTATGCGGATGCCGCGCAAGATTGCCGGCGTGGATCTTGCCGATGCGCCCAGCGCCGAACAGCGCAACGCCGATGCGTTCCTGATTAGTCATCGTATTCTCCGGGATGGATGGTCTCTTCCACTTTCAATTCGAGCTTGTACGCCAGCGCCACGAATAGCGCCTGGCACAGGCAGATGGTGCTAGTGAGCGCGCGGAAGGCAAACGCGCTGCTTTCCTGCACCAGCAGCGTGACATGGGCTTCCCTACCCAGCGCACCCAAGGCGCTGTCGGTGATCGCCAGCACCTTGGCCTTGTGCTGGTGCGCGACGCGGCTGCAATACAGAGTTTCCTTGCCATAGGGCGGATAACTGATGGCGATCAGCACATCGTTCTTGCCGATGCTGCGGATCTGCTCGCGATACATGCCGCCCAGCCCGCTCACCAGATGCACGCGCTTGGCGGTGTGTTGCAAGGCGTACACGATGTAGCTTGCAATGCTGAAAGTGCGCCGCACCGCGACCACGTAGATGTTTTCCGCCTTGGCCAACATATCGACTGCCGCGTCGAACTGCTTGGCGTTGAAGGTTTTCGCCAGCTCGTCGAGGCCGGTGCGGTTGGCATCGATAAAGCGCAATGCCATTTGCGAGGCGGGCAAATTGCCTTCGCCCTCGGCGATCACGCGGCGTATGCGCTGCTGATAGCTGCGCGCCGGCGTCACCGCGTCGGTGTAGTCGTTGCGGAATACCGCCTGCATCTGGGTAAAGCCGGAATAGCCGAAGCGCTGCGCGAAACGCACCACGGCCGACGGATGCACGTCGCAGCCCGCCGCAATCTCGTTGATGCGCTGAACCATGATGTTCGCCCGCTCCCGTTCCAGGTAGCTGGCTACGTTCTGCAACTGCCGCGGCAGGTTCTCGAAATCTTGCGCTATCCGCTGCAGTAGCTCGTCGACTGCACCCTGTTTGGCCATATGTGGCGTCCGCTGAAGTTCGGGATGCATCCTAGCTCCGCCTGGAAAAATATTTCCAGAAATTTATTTTGTGCAATGCAAGTTGCAATTGCCGGAACGGCGTTCCTATGCTCGGGCCCACGGCGCCAACCCTTTCGCGGGCGTGCCCGCTCCGGCCGGGCACGGCACCGGTCTTCACCGTTGGAGATGCTATGCGTACGCGATGGATCTCGACCTTGCTGGCGAGCGTGCTGACCGCCGCCACGGCTTCGGTAGCCATGGCTGCTGCCGGATCGCACGCCAACGAGCGCTATGTGCTGATCAGCCATGCCGCCGATTCGGACGTGTGGTGGAACACCGTCAAGAACGCGATCAAGCAGGCCGGCGAGGATTTCGGCGTGCAAGTCGACTACCGCAATCCGCCCAATGGCGACCTTGCCGACATGGCGCGCCTGGTCGAACAGGCCGCCGCGCGCAACTACGATGGCGTAGCGTTCGACATCGCCGATTTCGACGTATTGTCCAAGCCCACCCTGCGCATCACCGCCAAGCGCATTCCACTGGTCACCATCAATTCCGGCACGCAGCAGGAAAGCGAGAAGCTTGGCGCGATCATGCATATCGGCCAGCCGGAATACGCGGCCGGCAAAGCCGCAGGCGAGCGCGCCAAGGCCGCCGGCATCAGTTCGTTTGTATGTGTGAATCACAACGCCGCCAATGCCGCTGCGTTTCAGCGCTGCAAGGGTTTTGCCGATGCCATCGGCGTGGATGCACGCAAGTCGATGATCGATACCGGTGTTGACCCCACCGTGGTGGAAAACAAGGTCAGCGCTTACCTTCGCAATAATCCGCGCACGCAGGCGATTCTCGCCCTGGGGCCCAATTCGGCCGACCCAAGCTTGCAGGCGCTGCAACGCATGGGATTGGCGAGCAAGATCTATTTCGCCACTTTCGATCTTTCTCCCGCGGTCATCGATGGCATCCGCAAGGGCACGATCAACTTCGCCATCGATCAGCAGCCGTATCTGCAGGGTTATATGGCGATCGCCGCGCTGGCGATCGCACACGAAGACAACACGCGCGATCGCACCACCATCATCGGCAAACTCAAGGCCAACCCCGCGTTCCAGTCGCGCCTGAAGGAATACGGCTTGCAGCCGGTGTACACCAGCGAGGGCGTCAGCTCAGGCCCTGCATTCGTCACCAAGGACAACGTGGACACCGTGGCCAAGTACGCCGGCCAGTATCGGTGACACGCCACTCACGGAGATGCGCATGAGTAGCACGATTCCCCGCCTGCCCTTCACGACGCGCAAGGACAACCCTTCCGTGCAGAACGATGAACGGGTACGACGCATTTCGCCATGGCGCGGTTTCATCAGCCGCCCGGAGTTCGGCTCCATCGCCGGCACCGTGCTGGTGTTCGTGCTGTTCGGCATCTTTGCCGGCGACTCGGGCATGTTCAATCTCGATGGCGTGGTGAACTGGGCGCAGGTCGCGGCTTATCTCGGCATCATTGCGGTGGGCGCATGCCTGCTGATGATCGCCGGCGAGTTCGATCTTTCGATCGGCTCGATGATCGGCTTCGCCGGCGTGATGATGGCGGTGCCGTCCATGTTCATGGGCTGGCCGATGTGGGCGTCGGTGCTGTTCGCGTTTATCGGCTGCATGGCGCTGGGCTGGTTGAACGGCTATCTGGTGGTACGCACACGGCTGCCCAGCTTTATCGTCACGCTGGCTTTCATGTTCATCCTGCGCGGACTTACCTTGGTGTTGTCTACGCATTTCGCCAACAGCACGATCGTCAGCGGCGTAGGCGACAAGGTAAGCAGCGATCCGGTAGTGAGCACGCTGTTCCAGGGCAGCACGTGGCATGGCTTGTTCGTATGGCTGGCACAGGCGGGCGTTATCGACAAATTGCCGAATGGCGATCCGATCATTGCCGGCATTCCCAAGGTACTGCTGTGGTGGTTGCTGATGGCGGTCGGCGCAGGTTTCGTGCTCTCGCGCACGCGCTTCGGCAATTGGATCTTCACCGTGGGTGGCGATGCGGCGGCAGCGCAGAACGTGGGCGTGCCGGTACGCCGGGTGAAGATCAGCCTGTTCGTGTTCACCGCGTTCTGCGCCTGCCTGTTTGGCGTGCTGCAGGTGGCCGACGTGGGCTCCGCCGCCGCGGACCGTGGCCTGCAAAAAGAATTTGAAGCCATCATTGCCGCCGTCATCGGCGGTGCACTGCTTACCGGCGGCTACGGTTCGGTGCTCGGCGCCTGCTTTGGCGCCTTGATCTTCGGCGTGGTGCAGATCGGCATCTCCTACACCAGCTTCGATTCCGATTGGTACCGTGTGTTTCTTGGCGCCATGCTGTTGTTGGCGGTGCTGTTCAACCACTACGTGCGCCTGCACGCCACGCGCAGCAAGTGAGGGCATGGCCATGAGCGACGACTACATCCTGCAACTGGAAAACGTCAGCAAGTTCTTCGGCACGGTGATCGCGCTGCAGGACGTCACACTGCGCCTGCGCCGTGGCGAGGTGCATTGCCTGCTGGGCGACAACGGCGCCGGCAAATCCACCTTGATCAAGACCTTGGCGGGCGTGCACCAGCCCAGCCGTGGCAGCTATCTCGTGGACGGCAAGCAAGTGCACTTCAGCTCGCCACGCGACGCGCTGGATCACGGCATCGCCACGGTGTACCAGGATCTGGCGTTAGTCCCGCTGATGAGCGTGGCACGCAACTTCTTTGCCGGTCGCGAGCCGATGCGCAAACTGTTCGGTCTGATTCCAGTGATGGATATCGACCACGCCGCGCGCGTTGCGGAAGAAAAGCTGGCCGACATGGGCATTCACGTCCGCTCGCCGCATCAGGCGGTCGGCACCATGTCCGGTGGTGAACGCCAATGCCTGGCGATTGCGCGCGCGATCCATTTCGGCGCGAAGGTGTTGATTCTCGATGAACCTACCGCGGCGCTGGGCGTGAAGCAGAGCTGCAACGTGCTCAAACTGATCCACACAGCGCGAGCGCGCGGTATTTCGGTGATCTTCATTACCCACAACGTGCATCACGCTTATCCGATTGGCGACAGCTTCACGCTGCTCAATCGCGGGCAGTCGATGGGGACGTTTGCGAAGGAGGAAATCGCCAAGGAAGCGTTACTCGACATGATGGCGGGCGGGGCGGAGATACAGGGGTTGGTGGCGGAATTGGAAGGGCGTGCAGCGGCATGAAATTTCTGCACAAATGCGGAAAATGGCTCCCTCCCCTGCTTGCAGGGGAGGGCTGGGGTGGGGTGAGTTCTTGCCTGAAACCTTCCCGCAAGTACTCACCCCCTCCCAACCTCCCCCTGCAAGCAGGGGGAGGAGTTAGTGCGCGCCTCGTTGTCATTGATCGGCAATCAAAAACATGAACGAACGCACCCACGATCTCATCTGCCTCGGCCGCCTGGCCGTCGACCTCTACGCGCAACAACCCGGCGCGCGCCTGGAAGACGCCACCAGCTTCGCCAAATACCTCGGCGGCTCCTCCGCCAATGCCGCGTTCGGCACCGCGCGCCTCGGCCTGCGCACCGCCATGCTGAGCCGCGTCGGCGACGACCACATGGGCCGCTTCCTGCTCGAAACGCTGCAGCGCGAAGGCTGCGACACAAGCCAGGTAAGCATCGATCGCGAACGCCTCACCGCTCTGGTGCTGCTCGGCATCAAGGATCGCGATACCTTCCCGCTGATCTTCTACCGCGAAAACTGCGCGGACATGGCGATCGACGAAGCTGACATCGAAGAAGACTTCATCGCTTCCAGTCGCGCGTTGGCGATCACCGGCACGCATTTCTCTACCCCACGGGTGCATGCCGCCAGCAGCAAGGCGCTGGCCTTTGCGCGCAAGCATGGCGTGCGCACGGTGCTTGATATCGACTATCGCCCGGTGCTGTGGGGCCTTACCGGGCGTGGCGATGGCGAGACGCGTTTTATTGCCGACGGCGGCGTGACTGCGCATCTGCAGGGCATTCTTCCCCAGTTCGACCTGGTGGTTGGCACGGAGGAAGAATTCCATATCGCCGGTGGCAGTCGCGATCTGCTCGCAGCACTGCGCGCGGTGCGCGCCGTCACGCAGGCCACCATGGTGGTCAAGCGCGGCGAACTGGGTTGCAGCGTGATCGAAGCTGAGGTGCCCGCCAGCATCGATGATGCGCCCACGTATCGCGGCACACGTGTGGAGGTGCTCAACGTGCTCGGTGCCGGTGATGCCTTTATGGCGGGCTTTCTGTATGGCTGGCTGCGCGACGAAGGGATCGAGCGCAGTTGCGCTTATGCCAACGCCTGCGGCGCGATCGTGGTTTCCCGCCATGCCTGCGCGCCAGCCATGCCGAGCCGCGCGGAGCTGGATTATTTCCTTGCTAATGCCGATCGTCTGCAACGGCCGGATCAGGACGAGGAGCTGGCGCATCTGCATCGCGTCAGCGTGGCGCGTCCAGTGTGGAACGATCTGCACATCTTTGCCTTCGATCATCGCAGCCAGTTCTACGACCTGGCCTGCGAATGCGACACCGACGAAACACGCCTGCCGCGCTTGAAGCAACTGCTGGTGGAAGCCGTGGCGAAAGCGGAGCGCGAACTGGGTCTGCAGCATCGCGTCGGCGTGCTGATCGATCAACGCTACGGTGAAGATGCCTTGCATGCGGCCACCGGGCGCGGCTGGTGGGTAGGCCGTCCGGTGGAAATGCCAGGGTCGAACCCATTGGAATTCGAATACGGCCGTTCGATCGGCAGCCAGCTGGTGCAGTGGCCGCGCGAGCACGTAGTGAAATGCCTGGTGCAATTCGATCCAGATGGCGAAGCCGAATCGCGACTGGAGCAGGAAACGCAGCTGCTTGCGCTCTACACAGCGGTAAAGCAGAGCGGCCATGAGTTGCTGCTGGAAATCATCCCACCCGCCAATCCTGCCACCACTGGCACACCGGGCGAGCGCGTGCTGCGCGCCATGAAGCGCCTCTACAACCTCGGTATCCGTCCGGAATGGTGGAAGCTCAAACCGATGCCCGCGACAGACTGGGTGACCATCGACGCCTTGATCGCCGAACGCGATCCGTATTGCCGCGGCGTGGTGTTGCTTGGCCTCAACGCGCCGTTCGCCGAATTGGCGGAAGGCTTTGCCGCTGCCGCACGCAGCACGAGTTGCCGGGGTTTTGCTGTCGGCCGCAGCTTGTTCTACGAACCGGCGCGTGCATGGCTCCGCAGCGAGATCGATGACGACATGCTGATCGAACGCGCCGCGCAGCAGTTCGCCAAACTAGCAACGCTATGGCAGCAGGCACGCAGCAGCGTGCGGCAGGTCAAAGGGGTGGCCGCATGAGCCGAGTGCGCCTGACCATGTCACAGGCACTGGTGCGCTACCTCGCCGCACAGCAGATGCGCGATGAGGAAAGCGGCGAACTGCTGCCATTGTTCGGCGGTGTTTTCGCCATCTTCGGACATGGCAACGTCGCGGGATTGGGCGAAGCGCTTTATCAACATCGCGAGCAGTTGCCGACCTATCGCGCGCACAACGAGCAGGCCATGGCGAACGCGGCCATTGCTTATGCCAAGGCGCATATGCGCCAACGCATGATGGCGGTGACCACCTCGATCGGCCCAGGCGCCACCAACCTGGTGACGTCGGCCGCGCTGGCGCACGTCAACCGCCTGCCGGTGTTGCTGTTGCCGGGCGATATTTTCGTATCGCGCGCGCCCGATCCGGTGTTGCAGCAGTTGGAAGATTTCGGCGACGGCACCGCCAGCGTCAACGATTGCCTGCGCCCCGTCTCGCGCTATTTCGATCGCATCGTGAAACCCGAGCAACTGCTCACCGCCCTGCCCCGCGCGCTGCACGTGCTGACCGATGCCGCCTTGTGCGGTCCGGTGACGCTCGCGCTTCCGCAGGACGTGCAAGCCGAAGCCTTCGATTGGCCCGAAGTTTTTTTCGCCCCGCGCGTGCACCGCTTTCGCCGTCTTCCGCCTGCCCAGGAAGACATCGACGCCGCGGTACAAACGCTACGCAACGCAAAGCATCCCGTGCTGATCGCAGGCGGCGGCGCGCTTTACGCACAAGCCAGTGATGCCGTGCGCCACTTCGCCGAAACACATGGCGTACCGGTGGCCGAAACCCAGGCCGGCAAAGGCACGCTGTCCTGGCAGCATCGCCTGCAACTCGGCCCGGCTGGCGTGTGCGGTTCCACTGCCGCGAACGAGCTGCTGGCCGAAGCGGACGTGGTGCTTGCCGTCGGTACGCGCCTGCAGGATTTCACCAGCGGTTCGAACGCGCTTTACACCCGCGCGCGCATCGTCACGCTCAACGTCAACGGCTACGACGCATTGAAGGGTGGCGACACCCAAGTGCTGGCCGATGCGCGCCTGGGCTTGGAAGCACTCTCCGCCGCACTCGGCGCGTGGCGCAGCGATGCAGCTTGGCAGGCGCGCGCGCAACATCTTGCGCAGACATGGCGCCACACCGTGGACGAGATCACCTCGCGCCGCGAACTTCCCGCCGACACGCTGCCTTACGACGGCGAAATCATCGGCGCCGTGCAGCGTTCGCATACCGATTCCAGCCGCCATGACATCGTCGTTTGCGCTGCCGGCACATTGCCGGCGGAACTGGAAAAACTCTGGCGCACCGACACACCCGGCGGCTACCACATGGAGTACGGATACTCCTGCATGGGCTATGAAATTGCCGGCGGCCTGGGCGTGAAGATGGCCAAGCCCGAGCGCGAAGTGATCGTGATGCTGGGCGACGGCAGCTACCTGATGCTCAACGCGGAAATCGCCACCTCGGTGATGCTGGGCTTGAAACTCATCATCGTCGTGCTGGACAACCGCGGCTTCGGCTGCATCAACCGCCTGCAGCAAGCCTGCGGCGGCGCGCCGTTCAACAACATGCTCGACGATTGCCTGCAGGGCGCCGATGGCGCACCCACCATCGACTTCGCCGCGCATGCCCGTGCGATGGGCGCAGACGCCGAACACGTACACAGCATTGCCGAACTGGAACAGGCGCTGGTGCGCGCACGCGCTTCCACACGCACGTATGTGATCGCCATCGATACCGATCACCGGCGCACCACCGAAGCCGGCGGCGCCTGGTGGGAGGTGGCGGTGCCCGAAATCTCCGAACGCGACGCCGTACGCGCTGCACGGCGCGACTATGAAACCGCCAAACAGCGGCAGCATTCCTACCCAGGCAAGTCCCATGACGTATGACGGTTTCAAGGTAAAGATCGGCATCAATCCGATCGGCTGGAGCAATGACGACCTGCCTTCGCTGGGCGGCGAAACGCCGTTATCCACGGCACTCAGCGAAGGACGCGAGATCGGCTACCAGGGCTTCGAACTCGGCAACAAGTTTCCGCGCGAACCTGAAGCACTGCGCCAGCTGATGGCCGGCTACGGCTTGGAGGTTGTCTCCGGCTGGTATTCGGGACGTCTCGCTGCGCAGTCCGTTGAAGAAGAAATCGCCGCCGTGGCACCGCATCTGCGCCTGCTCGCCGAAAACGGCTGCAAGGTGATGGTGTATGGCGAAGTCGCCGATTCGATCCAAGGCGATCGCCGCGTACCGCTGAGCAAGCGGCCACGTTTCCGCAACGACGATGCCTTCAAGCGCTACGGCGAACGGCTCACCGCGTTCGGCCAACATCTGCTCACGCATGGCGTGCGGCTGGCCTATCACCATCATATGGGCGCCTATGTGGAAGCGCCGTCCGATATCGATCGCTTGATGCTTCACACCGGCGAAGACGTGGGCCTGTTGTTCGACAGCGGGCATGCGTACTTCGGCGGCGGTGATCCGGTAGCGATACTCAGCAAGCACATCGATCGCGTCTGCCATGTGCATTGCAAAGATGCGCGGCCGGCCATCGTGCGGCATGCACGCAATCGCCATTGGAGCTTTCTCGATTCGGTGTTGAACGGCGTCTTTACCGTACCGGGCGATGGTGCGATCGATTTCGCAGGCATCATCGCCGTGCTTCGTGCGCACGGTTATCAAGGCTGGCTGGTGGTGGAGGCCGAACAAGATCCGGCCTTGGCGCCCAGCTACGCGTATGCACAGAAGGGCTACCGCACCTTGCGTGCGCTGGTGGATGGCGCGCCGTTGCAGGAGGTCGCATGAGCCTGCTCGTCAAAGGTCACGCGCAAGGGCGCGAGATCGTCAAGGTCACGCCGGCATCCGCCGGCTGGAAGCACGTCGGTTTTGAAGCGTTTCGCTTGGCGCCCAACGAAAATCTTCGCATCAGCTTGCCTGCGGATCGCGAAGCGTGCCTGGTCGTGTTGACTGGTAGTGCGAATGTTCAAGCAGGCCACGAAGCATTCGACAAACTTGGCGGCCGCCGCAGTGTGTTCGACGAATGGTCGCCGGATGCGGTGTATGCGCCACCCGGAACAACATTTGAAATCGCGGCACATGACGCCGTAGAACTGGCGCTCGCTACCGCACCCGCTCAAGGCAAACATCCGGTGCGTCTGATCCAGGGCGCCAGCATGAAACGCTCGGCACGCGGCCAGGGCACCAACACACGTTACATCTGCGACATCCTGCCGGAATCCGAACCGGCCGAATCGCTGCTGGTGGTGGAAGTGGTGACACCGGCCGCGCACTCCTCCAGCTACCCGCCGCACAAGCACGACACCGATGCGCTGCCGCAGGAAAGCGCACTGGAAGAAACCTACTACCACCGCATCGATCCGCCGCAAGGCTTCGCGTTCCAGCGCGTATACACCGACGCACGCGACCTGGATGAATCCATGGCGGTGTGCGACCACGACGTGGTGATGGTGCCGCGCGGTTATCACCCGGTGGTAATGCCGCATGGCTATCGCGGCTATTACCTCAACGTGATGGCCGGTGCGCGACGCGCGTGGCATTTCAAGAACGACCCGGCGCACGACTGGCTGATGCAACGCTGAGATAGTCCAAGAGGATCCACCGATGTCCGCACAACCTTCCCAACCGACCGCGCCGCAGGCGATCGGCCATTACATCGAGGGCCGCCGCCATGCTGGGCGCGGCGCCAGCGTGCCCTCTTACAACCCGGCCACGGGCGAAGTGATCGGCGCGGTCGCCATGGCGACGCCGGCCGAAGTGAATGCCGCGGTGAAAGTGGCCGCCGAAGCATTTCATGGCTGGTCGCAAACCTCGCCTTTGAAGCGCGCACGCGTGATGTTCCGCTTCAAGGAATTGATCGAGCGCGACATGGACAAGCTCGCCGCCGTGATCACGCGCGAACATGGCAAGGTGCTTTCCGACGCCAAGGGCGAACTGATGCGCGGCCTGGAAGTGGTCGAGTATGCCTGCGGCATTCCAGAGCTGCTGAAAGGCGAATACACCGAGCAGATCGGCAACGACATCGACGCCTGGACCATGCGCCAGCCATTGGGCGTGTGCGCCGGCATCACGCCGTTCAATTTCCCCGCGATGGTGCCGATGTGGATGTTCCCGATGGCGCTCGCCTGCGGCAACAGCTTTGTACTCAAGCCGTCCGAGCGCGATCCATCCGCCGCGTTGATGCTGGCGGAACTCTTGAAGGAAGCCGGCTTGCCGGACGGTGTCTTCAACGTGGTGCAAGGCGACAAGACGGCGGTGGACGCGCTGCTCGATCACCCGAGCATTCGCGCGGTGAGTTTCGTCGGTTCCACACCGATCGCCGAATACATCTACGCGCGCGGCACCGCCGCCGGCAAACGCGTGCAGGCGCTTGGTGGCGCGAAGAACCACATGATCGTGATGCCGGATGCCGATATCGACAAAGCCGCCGATGCGCTGATTGGCGCCGGTTACGGCGCGGCAGGCGAACGCTGCATGGCTATCTCGGTGGCAGTGGCCGTCGGCGATGCCACCGCCGATCAACTGGTGGCCAAGCTCACGCCGAAAGTGCAGGCCTTGCGCGTTGGCAACGGCATGAATGCAGACGTCGAGATGGGACCAGTGATCACCGCGCAACATCGCGACAAGATCGCCGGCTACATCGAAGACGGTCTCGCAGCCGGCGCCAAACTGGTCGTGGACGGCCGCGGCCATCGCGTGATGGGTTGCGAGCAAGGCTTCTTTCTTGGCGGCAGCCTGTTCGATCACGTGCGGCCGGACATGCGCATTTATCGCGAAGAAATTTTCGGCCCGGTGTTGTGCGTGGTGCGCGTGCCGGATTTCGGCGCCGCGCTCAAGCTGGTCAACGATCACGAGTACGGCAACGGCACCGCCATCTTCACGCGCGACGGCCATGTGGCGCGCGAATTCGCACATCGCGTGCAGGTGGGCATGATCGGCATCAACGTGCCGATTCCCGTGCCGATGGCGTTCCATAGTTTCGGCGGCTGGAAGCGGAGCCTGTTTGGCGATCATCATGCGCATGGACCGGAAGGCGTGCGCTTCTATACGCGGCAGAAGGCGGTGACGCAGCGCTGGCTGGCGAGCGAAGACAGCCGCGGGCCGGAGTTTGCGATGCCGACGCATTGAAGGCATGCACCTCGGCAGCGCCCCATTTTCGAGGCCGTCATTCCCGCGAAAGCGGGAATCCATTTGCTCTGATGCAAAGAAGCAAAGATGGATTCCCGCTTTCGCGGGAATGACGGCCCCGAGGTGTTTGGCAACGTTTTGATATATGCATTTACCCAACGTGCCCAAGGTATGCACCTACATCGCGCGTAGCCCTATTTTCGTACCCGTCTGAAAGCATTACACCGAGAACCTCGGGAAAATCGACTCCACATTTTTTGTTGGAGTCCGCAATGGAAATGCTGCAACGCATAACGAAAGCGCCTGCCGTTCGTATCTTCACCGCCCTGCTGGGCTTCGCCGCCGCACCGGCCTTCGCTGCCGACGATGCACCGTATCTCTTCGGCGACTGGAACGGCGAACGCACCCGCCTCGCCGAAAAAGGCATCACGTTCAACTTCGGCTACACCGGCGAGGCCGCCCACAACTTCAGTGGCGGCACACGACACACGACGCGCTACGCCGATCAATGGGCATTCGGCAGCACGCTCGACCTCGACAAGCTGTGGGGATGGAAAGGCGGCGAATTCCAGCTGTTCGTTACCAACCGCAACGGCCGCAATCTCAGCGATGACGCCAACCTCGGCGTGTATCAACAAGTGCAAGAGGTATACGGCCGCGGTCAGACCTGGCTGCTCACCGTATTTGCATTGAAGCAGCAATTCTTCGACGGCAAGCTCGAATGGCGCGTCGGCCGCCTGCCGGTTGGCACCGATTTCGACAGTCTGCCGTGCGATTTCCAGAACCTCACCTTCTGTGGCTCGCAGCCCGGCAACATCGTCGGCGATTACTGGATCAACTGGCCGGTGAGCCAATGGGCCACCACGCTGAAATGGAACACTAGCGATCAAACCTACGTAAAGCTCGGCGCCTATCAGCTCAATCCGCGCTACGTCGATAACACCTGGGCGCGCAGCAATGGCTGGAAGCTCAACTTCCCCGGCGGCACCACCGGCGCGCTGGTACCGCTTGAATTCGGCTGGACGCCGACCCTCAACGGCTTGCCGGGCAGCTACAAGCTCGGTGGCTGGTACAACAACGCCGGCGGCGAACATCTTTATTACGACGTCAACAACCAGCCGATGGCATTCACCGGCGAGGCGCCGTTGCAAGAAAGCGCGCGGCATGGCGGCTACATCGCCTTGCAGCAGCAGGTCAGCGGCGAAGCTGGCGGCAAAGGGGTTTCTCTCTTCTTCAACGCCACCATGGCCGATAGCGGTACGTCCGCCGTCGATCGGCAGTTTGCCTTGGGCGCCATGCTCAACGGGCCGTTCAATCGCAGCAAGGATAGGGTTGGCGTTGCGGTGGGCACCACGCACGGCAGTAGCGAACTGATTCGCTATGCGCGGCTCTACAACCAGTTGCATGCCGATGCACCCATGCCGGTCGCGGATACCTACGAATTGGCCAGCGAAGTGTTTTACGACTGGTATCCGATTCCTTCGCTCAGCGTGCGGCCCAACCTGCAGCACGTGGTCAATCCCGGTGGCATCACGCAGAACCGCAATGCGTTCGTATTTGGCTTGAAGACCAGTATCGCGTTCTGATTTATAGCGATATAGCATCGTAGGCTGCGCCAACCCAATGGCACAGCTTAGGCGCGCGCATCTCGAAGCCTGCGAGGATACGTCCCCTCCCCTGCATGCAGGGGAGGGCTAGGGTGCGAGCGCAGCGAGCGGCGAAGGCCTGATGCCGCCGCAAAATTACATATGTCGTAGTTGCTTATCAGCAATATCTTCGCGAGATTCGTCTGCACGCTAAAGCCCAAGCAACCCCACCCCAACCCTCCCCTACTATCGCAGGGGAGGGAACTGATCTCGGCAAGCATCAAGCTTCTCGACTTAAGTTAGTGCCATTGGCGCCAACCCAACCTACAAAAAAAGCGAGGCTGCCGTGATAGCAGCCTCGCCCCTACAACGAGCGTCCTTGCACACCCCTTTAAACGCTTACTGCACGTTCAAATTGATGTCATCCAGTACAAACGACGTTTGCAGCGATGAATCTTCGGTGCCGGTGAACTTCAACGTTACGGTCTGCCCGATATACGAGCTGACGTTATAGCTGTGCACCTGATAACCCGATGCGGCGTTGAGGTTGGAGAATGTCCCCAGCGTAGCCAGCACGGTTCCGCTGCTGTTGACCAGCTGCACCTTCAACTTGTCATACGCAGTGCCAGAGGTCTCGGCGGTGTCGATATGCAGATAGAACTGCAAGGTGGCGCTGGATTTGCCCGCCGGAATGCTCACCGTCTGCGACACCGTATCGGTGTGGGTGGTGCCATAGCCATCCAGCCATGCGAACCACGAACCGTTGTGCGCCACTTCGCCAGTGCAAGTGCTGTTGCTGCAAAGCACGCCGCTGCTCATCGACCAAGGCGAGGCGGAACCCGTTTCAAAGCCAGGGTTGACGATCAGCTGCGACGATCCACCACCGCTGCTCACCGTCACCGACTTGCTGGTGCTGTTGGTGGCACCGGTGTTGTCGGTCACCTTCAACGTAACGGTGTACGTGCCTGCAGCGGTGTATGTGTGGCTCGGGCTCGCGCTGGTCGAGGTACCGCCGTCGCCGAAGGTCCAGGAATACGCGTTGATGGTGCCGCCGCTATCTGTGGAGGTGTTGGTGAAGTTCACCGTCAAGCCGCTCACGCTGTCAGTAAAGCTGGCAACCGGATTTCCACCCGTACCACCGCCGCCGCCAGCAAGGCTGCTGAACTGATTGGTGATCACGCTGCCCCAGCCGGTGGTGTAGTCCCAACCGGTAGCAGCATTTTCGCCACTGTTGTTGCCGGAGGTCACGTCATGGAAGGCCGCCGCATAGTTGCTCGATGACGATTGCGCCACCTGGTAGATCACCGGTGATGCAAAGCCGAGGCTGGTGCCTTTGGCCTGCAGCACCAAACCCCACATGCCGGCTGCCAGCGGCGCGGCGAGGCTGGTGCCGCCGATCTGCTGATTGGCCTGGCCATCCACGTACACCAGGGCGCCGCTTACCGGGCTGGCGTCGAAGGCAATGTCAGGCACGCCGCGATGGGTCTGGTCGGTGATGCCCGCTACGCTCTTCTGCCAGCTGGGAATCGGCTCGAAGGTGCTCGGGCTGCCGCCGGTGGCGCCTTCGTTGGAGCTTAAGTTGTTCCACACCGTTTCGCTCTGCCAAGTGGTGTTGGGGCTGGTGTACAGCTCGGTACCGCCCACCGCCGTGACGTACTGCGAGCTGGCCGGCCAGCTGGGCGTAATGCCGCCGTTGCCGCATTCGTCCGCACCCGAGTCACCGGAAGAAACGAAGAACGTCTGGCCCTGCGCTACCGCCGACTTGAAGGTGGTGTCGTTCGAAGACGCGGCGCCGCTCGATTGCGCCGAGGTTTCGCACTCGCCCAGCGAGACGTCGATGGCCTTGAGCACATTGTCGGAAACCACGTCGTTGTAGATGGTCTGCAGATCCGAATCGCTCAGCGAGTTGGCGTTGTAGAAGTAGTACTGCGTCTGGCCGGTCATGGCGAGGATGTCCTGGCTATCCAGGTCCCATTCGCCGTCGCCGCTGGTGCTGGTGCCGGCATTGGGCCCCTTGATCGACACCGACACGCTTGGATAGGTCGCCTTCAGGTCGCTCAGCACGTTGCTAAGGCTGCCGGCGGAAACCGAACCCACCATCGGCGAGGCGACGTTCGCCATGCTGCTGGCACCATAGATGGCGCGAAAATCAGACGGCGCATGCCCCACCGCCGAACCCGTCACCATCGGTTGCAGGTTGTTGCCATGCACGACGTTGGGATTGAGCCGCTTGGCGAACACGTGCGAGATATAAACGTTCTGCATGCCAAGCACGGCATTGACCGTGCCCTGCAGCGCGGCGGGAATATGCACCGGGCTGTTGTTGGCATAGGCATCGCGGCCATCCTTGGTTTTCACGTGCACGAAACTGGTGCTGAAAGCCGCCTGCGCGGTGTCGGCACGGCCATCGGCTTCCACCTGTGCGCGATTGGGCGCGATCTTGACGTTGGTAAACCCGGCTTGGGTCAGATAATCGGCGACAGCTTGCGCCTGCTGCGCGGTGGGCGCGTATTGCGCGTTGAATTGTTCGGCGGTCAGCGGCTTGAAGCCGGGCTTGGAAATATAGGCATCGAGTTGCTGCTCATTGCGCAGCTTCAACGTCACCACCACATGCATCGGATGCGAAAACGGCAAGGCACCCAGCACCTGATCACTGCTGCGCAAATTCACGGCGGGATGCAGGCTGACCATGGCGGCACTTGCCTGCGCCATGCTCCCCGCATCCGGTAGCGGTGCGGCGTGGACGTAGACGGCATTGACCGCCACCAGGCCCAGCGCAATCAGCATGGCTTTGGAACGAAAACGGCTAGACATAGATCACTCCCCAGGAATAAGGAGCACGCACGCACCCGATGAGGTCGCACGTACCCCATGACAGTGAAGTCGCGCTCGCGCGCGACGCCGTTGGAACTTTAAGAACGCTGGCGATTCCCCGAGCCCCGGCGTACTGCTGCTCCCCCCGCGCTCCCACGGCAGGCAGTGCCGACTGCAACGCTCAACGACGCCCCACATTTCCCGCGTCGTCCTGGAATCCATCGCCGCGTGCCTTCCTTGCGGCGAATGCATTTGAAAGTATCGGTCGAAAAAAATAGCGTCAAGCAAACGGCGGCGTGAAGTGGCACGAAAATGATGCACACATAAACTTCACGTAGCGCAATTATTTTTCTCTATCGCGTATGTTCGTCGGCGGACTCGACTGGAGCGGTGGTCCCGCGCAGAAAGCCGTGCAATTTCATGGATATTCGGATGATGTCGCCACGATGCACGGGCCATGCACCTCGCTAAGGCAAGCCTTTCTGATAGGCCACAACGATCATTGAGCGAACGGCGTAAGCCACACGCAAGCAAATCGTCTTCATTCCTGCACCGCAATTTCACGTTCCCACGATCCAATGTTTCCTGCCTTCACGCACTGGACGTTAACCCGTGCAGACAAGCATGAATGCCGGCTGACGTGCGCTTGTGCCAGTGTTCCCTCAATGCTCGATACGCACGCCAAGTTCGGCGAGCCGGCGCAATCCATCCGGTGTCGGCAACAATCCGCGATTGCGTTGCGCGCGACGCAACCAGCCCTCGTCGAGCATGGTGCTGGTGATGGCGACACCCAGCGGGCCGCCCAGGTGCAAGCGGCGCTCGGTCCAATCCAGGCAGCCGCGTCCGCGTAAATGGAGCAGCGAGTGCAACGACGCCGACGGCCATCCCGCTTGTGCCAGCGCATCCGTTGCGACGGGCAGCAACAGCATGCCGTCGCTGTCCGCGCGCAACCAGCCGCGCCGCAGCCACGCTTCGCACAGCGCGACACCTAATTGCCCGGCAAGATGCCGGTAGCAGGAACGCGCACGGCAAAGCGTCGTATCGCGCACGGCTTGCTTGGGCGTGATGCGCGTCGCGTTGGGTAAAGCCATGGATTCCAGCCATGCCGCCACGTCATCGTTCGCCAGGCGGTAATAGCGATGCCGCCCCTGTTCGTGCAAACCAAGCAGACCACCGTCGAGCAGCCGCTTGAGATGAGCACTGGCGGTCGCGGCGCTGACGCCCGCGATGGTCGCCAATTCACCGGCAGGACGCATGGTGCCGTCCATCAGCGCCAGCAGGATCGCCGCGCGCGCCGGCTCGGCCAGCAAGGCGCCCAGTTCGGCCAATTGATAACGGTTGAGCGGACTGACTTCGGTCATGGCGGCGAGTCTAGTTGTTGCATGAGCTCAACGTTTCGCCCGTGCCCGAAGCTTCGTTTTGGATGGCGCGGCGAGGCCGGCGTACTCGACCAGGGCGACCGCAAGATGGTCATACAGCGCGCGCACCAATGCACTGCGGCGCAGATCCTCGTGCATCACCACCCACGTTTCCATGTTCAGCTGGAAGCTTTCCAGCACGCGCACCAGCGCCGGATCGCGCTGCGCGATGCCACATTGGCAACCGGCGATGCCGTAACCCGCACGCACGGCGGCCAGCGCGGCCAGGTCGTTATCCGTCCGCAGCGCGAAGTGCTCGCGGGCATACGGCACGCCGGCCGGCAGCATGGCGCGGATGTACGGCGTTTCGCGATCGAAGCCGATCAGCACATGCGATGCCAGATCGGCCATGGTCTTGGGATGGCCATGTTTTTTCAGATAGCGCTTGTGCGCGTACAAACCCACCGTGATGTTGCCCACGTGCCGCGCGACCAGAGCCTCCTGCGCGGGCCGCCCCATGCGGATGGCGATATCGGCGTCGCGGCGCAGCAGGTTCTGCACCTGGTTCGACAACGACAGTTCGATCACTACACCCGGATGACGCTCACGAAATGCAGCCAGCATGGGCGGCAACACTTCCACGCCGATCACTTCGCTGGCGGTGATACGTACCGTGCCGGACATGGTGTCATGCCGCGTTGTCGCGGCACGGCGCAACGCCGCCGAGGCCGAGGCCATCGACTGCGCATGCGGCAGCAAGGCGTGCGCCAGCTCCGTCGGTGACAGCCCCTGTGGCGAGCGCGCAAACAACGACACACCGAGAGTTTCTTCCAGCTCGCGGATATGCCGACCCAGGCTCGGCTGCGTCATGCCCAGCATGCGCGCCGCGCCGGACAAACTCCCTTCGCGCATCACGGCGAGGAAGGATCGATATAGCTCCCAACCGGGTTCTTTGCTGGCCATGCATATTTGTATAGCAACTCTACGGTATTAGGCAATTTTCTTTTATCCACGCCAGGACCAGACTTTCCCCATCACAAACGGAGGGCAGCGTCATGCGTACATCCAAAACAGCATTGGTGATCGGCGGTAACGGCGGCATCGGCCACGAAGCCTGCCTGGCCTTGCAACGGCATGGCTGGCAAGTTCGCGCCTTGGTGCGCCACGTGGCGGCAGAGCGCGATGGCATTGAATGGGTTCAGGGCGACGCGATGCAGCGCGACGATGTGCTCGCCGCAGCGGCGGGGGTGGAGGCGATCGTGCATGCGGTAAATCCACCGGGTTACCGCAACTGGGACGCCCTGGTGCTGCCGATGCTCGACAACACCATCGCCGCAGCCAAGGCGAGCGGTGCACGCGTAGTGCTGCCAGGCACCATCTATAACTACGGGCCGGATGCGTTTCCATTACTGCGCGAGGATTCGCCGCAACATCCGCCGACGCGCAAAGGCGAGATTCGCGCCGAGATGGAGCAGCGCCTGGCCGACGCATCACGCGCTGGTGTGCGCACGCTGATCCTGCGTTGCGGTGATTTTATCGGCCCGCGTGCGGGTAACAACTGGTTTGGGCAAGGCTTGGTGCAACCTGGCAAACCGGTCCAAACGCTGCGCTATCCGGCCGATTACACACATCACCACGCATGGGCGTACCTGCCCGACGTGGCGGAAACGATCGCGCAATTGCTTGAGCACGAGCTTGCCGATTTCGACGTGTATCACTTTGGCGGCTATTGGCTGGATGGACATGCGATGGTCGATGCGGTGCGCCGCACGACCGGCAATCCGCGCATCGCACTTGGACGTTTTCCATGGTGGCTGACGGCCTTGGCTGCACCTTTTATGGAAACGCTGCGCGAACTACGCAAGATGCGGTATTTGTGGCGGGAAACGATCCAGCTGGATGATGCGAAGCTGGTGGCGCGTCTTGGTGCGAAGCCTTATACGCCGATCGACGTGGCGTTGCGCGAGACGCTGGTGGGGCTTGGTTGCATGAAATGACATGCGCCGCGTTGGTTGCCATGAATGTCGGCGGCTGGCTGTAGGAATGGCGGCATTACGTCCCTCGCGGCTTCGCCCGATGTGTCGGTGTTGCCGTCCACGGGTCATCCGGCCACGGATGCTTGGGATAACGCCCCTTCAGTTCCTTCTTCACTTCCGGATAGGTGCGTTCCCAGAAACCCTGCAAATCCTGCGTCACCTGGATCGGGCGCCCCGCTGGCGACAACAGATGCAAGGTGACGGGAACGCGTCCACCGGCCACGCGCGGCGTGTCGGCGAGACCAAACAATTCCTGCAGCTTCACCGCCAGCACTGGTGGTTCACCTGGGCTGTATTCGAGACGGCGCGTCTGTCCGCTCGGCACCGCAAGGCTATCCGGCGCCTGCGCATCCAGTTGCTTGCGTTGCTCGTAATCGAACAACGCAGCGAGCGCGTGCGACAGATCTTCTTCCGACAACGCATCGAGCTTGCGCTTGTTCTGCAGGTAGGGCGCGAGCCAGTCTTCCAGCGTTTCCAACAGGTTCGCATCGGAAACATCCGGTAAACCAAGATCAGGCATCCACTCACGCAACGATTGCATGCGCAAACGCAAACGGCGTGCCGCTTCGCTCCAAGGCAACGCATCGAGCCCGCGTTGGCGAATGGCCGCAAGCAAGGCCGGCACCGCGTCTTCGGCCTGCACGGAAACACTGCGGCGCTCGAGCACGATGGCGCCGAAACGACGTTCCTCGAATGCCTCCACCGCGGCACGCTCTTCATTCCAGCGCACGTTGCGCACGCGCTGAAATTGCGCCGGATAGTCGTCTTCCAGCACACGCGGATCGAGCGGTGCACCGGAGAGAATCAGGCTGTCGCGTGCTTCATGACGAAGATCCAGCACCACCAGCCACGGTTCGCCCATCAGCGCCGTCTGCTCGTGCAAGCGCGCACCGCGGCCGTTGGCCAAGGTGTAACGCAAAGGATTGCCTTCGTCCTGGCGCGCGATGCGATCCGGAAACGCATGCAGCAACAGATCGCCCACTGCATGGCTATGCGGCACACCGCTGGCGGCACTGCGCAAGCCCAGGCGCTGACGCCAACCCTTGCTGGCTTGCTCGATCGCGGCCAACGCACCGGCATCGGCGCCATGACTGGAACCCGTCGCACTGCGCCGATCGCGCCACGCATGCAGCGCGGACACGCGCGCACGAAAGTCATCGCTGCGTGCCTGTTCGCCTCGCAGCGGCGAGCGCGCTTCCATCAAGGCGAGTAAATCGGCCACCAGTGCGTGCAAGGTTTCCGGCGCACGCAACGCTGCCGCGCCGAGACGCGGCGTGGCACCGAGTTCCAGCATGCGGCGTCCCAAGGCAGTGATGCGCTGTTGCGCATCGAGCGCCCCCAGACGCGTCAACAGTTCGCGTGCCTGCGCCAAGGCACCCGTCGGCGGCGCATCCAGCCACGGCAGTTCCGCGCTGCCCCACGCTGCCAGCTCCAAGGCAAGACCCGACAATTCGGCCTGCTCGATTTCCGCCGTGCGCGATGCATCCAGTCGGCGGCTTTGCGGCCATAAGCGATAAGCAGCCCCTTCCGCCACACGACCCGCACGGCCCGCGCGCTGATCGGCCGAGGCTTGCGAAATGGCTACCGTTTCCAATCGCGTAAAACCCGAGTTGGGATCGAAACGCGGCTCGCGCGCAAGTCCGCTATCGATCACCGCACGAATGCCCGGCAACGTAACGCTGGACTCGGCCACGTTGGTGGCGAGCACGATGCGTCGCATGCCTTCTTCCGCCGGCGCCAGCGCGAGCTGCTGCTCGGCCAGCGAAAGTTCGCCGTGCAAGGCGACCACTTCCAGATCATCCCGCTGCAGTGCCTGCAGCATGCCCTGCACGCGCACGATCTCGCGACGTCCGGGCAGAAAGGTGAGCACGTCGCCTGGATTTTCCTCCATTGCCTGCCGCACGACGCGCACCAGATGTTGCTCCATGTTTTCCTGCGTACGCGCCGGCGGATACTCGATGCGTACCGGAAAGCTGCGCCCCGGACTGCTGATGCGTGGCGCATCCAGCCATTGCGCGATGCGTTCGCCATCCAGCGTGGCGGACATCACCACGATGCGCAGGTCCGGCCGCAATGTGTGCTGGATATCCAGCGCCAACGCGGCGCCCAGATCACCCGCCAGATGACGCTCATGAAATTCGTCGAACAAGATGGCGCCGATGCCGGTGAGTTCGGGATCGTCCTGGATCAGGCGTGTGAGGATGCCTTCGGTCACCACTTCGATACGTGTGGCCGCACTAACTTTCGATTCAAAGCGGATGCGATAGCCGACCGTCTGCCCGATCGTCTCACCCAATTGCTGCGCCATGAATTGGGCGGCAGCGCGCGCGGCGATACGCCGCGGTTCCAGCATCACGATCTTCTTGCCGTCGAGCCAGCTTTCGTTGCGCAACGCGAGCGGCACCTGGGTGGTTTTGCCGGCGCCGGGCGGTGCTTCCAGCACCAGGCGCGGCTGCACGGCCAGTGTGTTGCGGATGTCAGGTAGTAGAGGGGTGATCGGAAAGGACGGTGCGCTCATGCGCGCATGATAGTGGCCTTGGCAGTCTTCGTCGCGTTGCAAAAACCGAATGCGAGCGCACTGCATCGAGGATTGTTCTCTCATGGGCGATCGTAATTAGCGCAGCGCAACATCGCTCGACGCATGTCTTACGACCCATATGTCAGTGTCGAACTTGCCAGTGGCAGGCTTCTCGGATAGCGTAGTGATAGCGCTAACATTTTGCGGACGCACGCGACGGTGCATGCGACCGATTCGCCATCGGGTTTCCGCATGAACCATCGACAGGGATCGAACCTCATGAGCACTCCTTTCATCGGAAAACGCGAATACTTTCCAGGCATCGGCCGCATCCCTTTCGAAGGGCGCGAATCGGATAACCCGCTGGCGTTCAAGCACTACGACGCCAACCGCAAGATCGGCGAGAAAACCATGGCCGAGCATCTGCGTTTTGCGGTGTGCTACTGGCACAGCTTCTGCAACGCCGGCCACGATCCGTTCGGCCCCGGCACGCGCAACTACCCGTGGGATGCCGAAAGCTCGCCGATCGCGCGCGCGGAAGCCAAGCTCGACGCCGCATTCGAGTTCTTCACCAAGCTTGGCGTGCCCTATTACTGCTTCCACGATATCGATATGGCGCCGGATGCAGACGACGTCGTGGAGTATGAGAAGAACCTCAAGCACATGGTTGCCTTGGCGAAGACACGCCAGAAGGCCACCGGCATCAAGTTGCTGTGGGGTACAGCGAACCTGTTCAGCCATCCGCGCTACATGAATGGTGCGGCGACCAATCCGGATTTCGCCGTGGTTGCGCGCGCCGCCGTACAGATCAAGGCCGCATTGGAAGCCACCGTAGAACTTGGCGGCGAGAACTACGTGTTCTGGGGCGGACGCGAAGGTTATGCCTCACTGCATAACACGCAGATGAAACGCGAGCTGGATCACTTCGCGCGCTTCCTTACGATGGCGCGCGATTACGGCCGCAGCATCGGCTTTGCGGGCAACTTTCTGATCGAGCCCAAGCCGATGGAACCGATGAAGCATCAATACGATTTCGATTCCGCGACGGTCGCCGGTTTTCTGCAGAAGCATGGGCTCGACAAGGATTTCAAACTCAATATCGAAGCCAACCACGCTACGTTGTCGGGCCACACGTTCGAACACGATTTGCAGGTGGCCTCCGATCATGGCCTGCTCGGCAGCATCGATGCCAACCGCGGCAATGCGCAGAACGGCTGGGATACCGATCAATTCCCGACCGATCTGTACGACACGGTTGGCGCGATGATGGTGGTGTTGCGCCAGGGAGGCCTGGCACCAGGCGGCCTCAACTTCGATGCGAAGGTGCGGCGTGAATCGACTGACGCGGATGATTTGTTCATGGCGCATATCGGCGGCATGGATGCTTTCGCTCGTGGCCTTGAAGTAGCGCATGCGCTGCTGACGCGTTCGCCTTGGGAAAGCTTGCGCGCCGAACGCTATGCCAGCTTTGATCAGGGAGCAGGGAAGGATTTCGAGCAAGGCAAGCTGAGCCTGGGCGATCTGCGTGAATTCGCCGCCAGGCAGGGCGAGCCTGCCAAGCGCAGCGGCAAGCAGGAGCGTTACGAGAATCTGCTCAATCAGTACTTGATGCGCTGAGATGCGCGATCAGCCGCTCGAGTGCTACGCAGGTTGGGGTGAGCGGAACGCGAACCCCAACGTTCACGGGTGTTGGCTTGCGATGTTGGGGTTCGGCTGCGCCTCACCCCAACCTACGTGGTGCGTGCGGCGATGCTACCGAATCGCGCAACACCAATTGATGCGCGGCCACCTGATGCACCACCACGCGCGGTTCGCTTTCCTTGCGGCGAATGGCGCGCAGCAGGATATCGATGGCGGCGTCGGCCATCGCCAGAATCGGCTGGCGTATGGTGGTGAGTTCGGGCCACACCGTGGTGGCCGCGGAGCTGTCGTCGAAGCCGACAATGGACAGGTCGCGCGGCACGTCGATGCCGCGGCGATGGGCCACCGATACCGCCGCCGCGGCCATGTCGTCGTTACCGGCGAAGATGGCGGTGGGCGGCTTGCGCAAGCCGAGCAGTTCCTCCGCCACCGGCAAGCCGGAGCGGTAGGTGAAGTAGCCCTGTTTGACCAGCGCCGCATCCAAGGGAATGCCGGCTTCCTTCAAGGCGGCCTGATAGCCTTCGAAGCGCCGCGTGCTCGCGCTCTGGCTGGGATTGCCCTTGATGCAGGCAATGCGCGTGTGTCCCATCTTGATGAGGTACTCGGTGATTTCCTTGCCGGCCAGGAAATCATCGATGCGCACGCCGGAGATATCCGGGTTGAAGCGTCCCGCCGCAATCGCCACCACGTGCACGCCCGCTTTCACCAGTTCGTCGATCACCGTTTTGGATTCGCACAAGGGCGGCGGCAGAATCACGCCGGCAACTTTTTTCGCCAGCGCGCGTGCGGCCTTGCGTTCGGTACCCGCACCCAATTCGTCCCAGTCGGCGATGACCAGTTGCGCGGCCGAGCGCGCGGCGCCATGCAGCGTGCCCATCAGCAATTCGCGCAGATAAGCGCCACTGGGATCGGTATAGATCAACGCGATGCGCGCATCCTGCGCCGCCGCCAACGAACTGGCCGCCGCGTTGGGCACGTAGCCGAGCTTGTTCACGGCCTGCATCACTTTCTCGCGCGTGGTGTCGCGCACTTTGCTGTGCCCGTTGATGACGCGCGATACCGTCATCGGCGAGACCTTGGCAAGCGCCGCCACTTCATCGATGGTGACGGCGCCACCTTTGCGACGCACCGATTTCTTGTCTGTCCTCTTCAAGGTCGTTTCCTTTCAGGCGAATCCGCCACGGTCAGCAACGCAACGTGGACACGGTTGAAATCGTCGGTCGGTTCAAAGCGGATATGAGCGCATTTTTGCATATGTTAGCGATAACAGTGGTGGGCAGGGATGGGTCGACACGCGACGCGGGTAGCAACTTGTCGTCATTCCAGCGAAAGCTGGCACGGGGGGTGAGGACATGGTTGTGCTCGGCTTTGAGGAGCGAGGGATCCAGTGCCTCCCCGCACGAAAGTCGCTGGATTCCAGCTTTCGCTGGAATGACGAACTGGGAGCGTCGGACGATAAAGGCCTCCATGCATCGGGATGGTCGATCGGCCTTATGGCTATTTTTCCGAACCATCACCGTCGCCGTACTGATGCTCGGTGCCATGCTATGCATGGCGCCAGCACATGCCGAAGACGGCTATGAGCTATGGCTGCGCTACCACCCGCTGGCCGCCGAACAAGTCCAACGCGACCGCAGCCACGCTTCGCAACTGATCGCCGATGACGGCACACCCACGCGCGCAGCAGCACGCGCGGAACTGCTGCGCGGCTTGAGCGGCTTGCTGGGTGCCGCCCCGCCAGTGTCGGACGCCGTGACGCGTGACGGCGCGATCATCGCCGGCACGCCGGCATCGTCATCGCTTATCGCCCAACTGCATGTGGATACGTCCAAGCTCGGCAAAGACGGCTACGTGATCCGCAGCGTCACGCTCCATGGCCACCCCGTTACCGCCATCGTCGGCAACGACGATCTCGGTGTGCTCTACGGCAGTTTCCACTTCTTGCGCCTGCTGCAGACCGAGCAGCCCATCGATCACGTTGACATCACCGAGGCACCGCGCATCAGACTGCGCGTGCTCGATCACTGGGACAACCTCAACGGCAGCGTCGAGCGTGGTTACGCCGGCGCATCAATCTGGGATTGGTGGAAACTGCCGGATTGGACGTCGCCGCGCTACGTCGATTACGCACGCGCCAATGCCTCGATCGGCATCAACGGCGTGGTGCTCAACAACGTCAATGCCGATGCGTTGATTCTCACGCCCACGTATCTGAAGAAAGTGGCAGCGCTGGCGGATGTGTTTCGCCCCTACGGCATCCGCGTGTATCTCAGCGTGCGCTTCAGTGCGCCCATCGAAATCGGAGGCTTGAAGACGGCCGATCCGCTCGATCCCGCCGTGAAAAAATGGTGGCGTGAAAAGACCGACGAGATCTACAAGCTTGTTCCGGATTTCGGCGGCTTTCTGGTCAAGGCCAATTCGGAGGGCCAGCCTGGTCCGCAGGATTACAAGCGCACGCATGCCGACGGCGCCAACCTGTTCGCCGACGTGCTCGCGCCACATGGCGGCGTGGTGATGTGGCGCGCATTTGTCTATTCGCAGAACAGTGCCGACGATCGCGCCAAACAGGCATATAGCGAATTCAAACCGCTGGATGGCCGCTTCCGCGCCAACGTGCTGTTGCAGGTAAAAAACGGCCCGATCGATTTTCAGCCGCGCGAACCATTCAGCCCCTTGTTTGGCGCCATGCCGAACACGCCATTGATGATGGAATTCCAGATCACCAAGGAATACCTCGGCTTCGCCACGCATCTGGTCTATCTCGGCCCGCTGTACGAGGAAGTGCTGGCCTCCGACACGATGGCGAAAGGCAACGGTTCCACCGTGGCGAAGGTGATCGATGGTGCACTGGACGAGCATGCACTGAGCGGCATCGCCGGCGTCGCCAACATCGGCACTGACCGCGATTGGTGCGGTTCCGATTTCAACCAGGCCAACTGGTACGTATTCGGCCGCCTCGCCTGGAACCCAACCCTTTCTACGCGCGCCATCGCCGAAGAATGGGTGCGCATGACCTTCAGCAACGACACCGCTTTCGTCAAACCGGTGGTCGACATGATGATGGGTTCGCGCGAAGCCGCCGTCGACTACATGACGCCACTCGGCCTGGCGCATTTGATGGGCCCCGGCCATCACTACGGCCCCGCGCCATGGGACAAGAGCCTGGCGCGCGCCGACTGGCAGCCGCCCTATTACCACCGCGCGGATCATCAAGGCATCGGCTTCGATCGCACGCGCACCGGCAGCGATGCGGCCGATCAATACGCACCGCCCATCGCCGCGCAATTCAACGACGTCAAGCAGACACCGGAAACCTTGCTGCTGTGGTTCCACCATGTACCGTGGGATTACCGCATGCATTCCGGCAACACGCTGTGGTACGAACTGGTGGCGCATTACACGCAAGGCGTGGATGACGTAAAACAGATGCGCGAAACATGGCGCCATATGGACGGCTATATCGACGCCGACCGTTACCGCAAGGCGGCCACCTTCCTCGCCATCCAGGAGCGCGAGGCGCAATGGTGGCGTGACGCCAGCATCGCCTATTTCCAGCAGGTTTCCGGCCTGCCATTGCCACCCGGCTTTGCGCCGCCGCCGCATCCACTGTCGTACTACGAATCGCTGTCATTCCCTTACGTACCGGGACACTCGTCATGGTGAGCAAGTTGTTGCAGATCAAACGTCGCAGCATGATGGCCGCGCTGCTGCTGTTGAGCCTCCCGGCGGTACATGCTGCCGATGAGCACGCGCCGCTGTTGAATCCCCTCTTCCAGGATCATGCCGTCGTGCAACGCGATCAGGCCGATCCGGTGTGGGGCCATGCCAAGCCTGGCGAGGCAGTGGACATTTCTTTTGACGGCCACGATATCCACGCGCAAGCCGATGCCAACGGGCACTGGCAAGCGTCGCTTCCGGCGCACGCTGCAGGCGGGCCCTATACGCTCACCGTCACCACCACCGGCGGCGACACGCAAACCGTCCACGATGTATTGGTGGGTGACGTATGGCTGTGTTCCGGCCAATCCAACATGCAGCTGCCGGTGAAGCGAGCGCTGGATGCACGTGCCGAAGTGCAGGATGCCTCCAACGACCGCATCCGCGTACTCACCGTGGACGACATCAGCGCCGTCAAGCCGCTGGACAGCATTCCCGGGTCCGATCATTGGCTGAAGACAACGCCGAACACGATCGCCGAATTCTCCGCCACTTGCTATTTCTACGCGCGCGAACTGCAGAAGAACGTGCCCGTGCCGATGGGCCTGATCGTTGCCGCGTGGGGTGGCTCGCGTATCGAAGCGTGGATAAGCGAGGCCGCTCTGCGCAAGGTTGGCGGCTATGACACTTCGCTGGATCTGCTCGCCGAATACCGCAAGGACCCGACGCGTGCCGGTCAGGCATGGAGCCGCGTGTGGCAGGCATGGTGGCGTTCGCGTCCGGGCATCGCGAAAAACGACGAGCCGTGGAACCCCGCCGATGTCACGGATAACGGCTGGCTCACCGCACCCATCGACAAGGGCGCGTGGCAACACTGGGGCATATCGGAACTCGCCAACTTCACCGGCATGCTGTGGTATCGCACCACCGTCACTTTGACCAAATCGCAGGCCGCGCAGCACGCCGTACTCAACTTTACCGCCAACGAAATCGACCAGACCTGGGTCAACGGCCACTGGGTCGGCAGCGGTTATGGCAACGGCAATGTACGCGGCTATGCCATCCCGCCGGGTGTGCTGCACGAAGGCAAAAACCTGATTGCCGTGAACGTGCTCAACACCTATCGCGATGGCGGCATCTACGGACCGGCATCACAGCGTGCCTTGCATCTGGATGATGGTTCCAACGTGCCGCTTGATACCTGGCAATACAAAGTGGTGCCGCTCGCCTATGGCGCGCCGCCGAACGTGCCATGGCAATCCACATCCGGCTTGACCACGCTCTACAACGGCATGATCGCGCCGCTTGGCCGCTACGCGTTCCGCGGTGAGCTGTGGTACCAGGGCGAATCCAATACCGGCGATGCCGCGAGCTACCGCAAGCTGCTGGAAGCGTGGCGCGTGGATGAGCGCGCGCGTTTCGGCACCGACTTGCCGATCCTGATCGCGCAGTTGTCGAGCTATGGACCGTCGCCGACGCATCCCGGTGAAAGCGGCTGGGCCGACGTGCGCGAAGCGCAGCGCCTGGTGGCGGCAGAAGATCCGCACTCCGCACTCGCGGTATCCGTGGATATCGGCGAGCGCTACGACATTCATCCGGCGAACAAGCAGGAACTGGGACGTCGTCTCGCGCGCGCCGCGCGCCACGTGATCTATGGCGAAGCGTTGCCGCCTTCCGGTCCCACGCCGGCCTCGGCACAAAGCAATGGCGATACGGTGACGCTCACCTTCAATGATGTCACCGGTCAGCTCGTTGCCTACAGCGCTGACAACCCGATTGGCTTTGAATTGTGCGGCGACCAGGCTGGCTCGTGTCATTACGCCCTGGCCGACATTCACGGCAATCAGGTCGTGCTGCATGCAAAAACCTCTGCCGACAACATCACGCGCGTGCGCTACTGCTGGGCCGACAGCCCGATCTGCACCCTGTTCGACCAAGCCGGCATGCCGGCCGGCCCATTCCAACTGACCATCACGTCAACCCATTGAATACCGCCATGAACGCAACCTCTGAAACTACTTCACACGGCTCCCATCGCGACCGCGAGATCGTCGATGCGCGCGTCATCGTCACCTGCCCTGGCCGCAATTTCGTCACGCTGAAGATCGAAACGCATTCGGGCATCACCGGCCTGGGCGATGCCACGCTCAACGGACGCGAACTGGCGGTGGCCTCATATCTGCAGGATCACGTGGTGCCGAACCTGATCGGTCGCGATGCCGGCCGTATCGAGGACATCTGGCAGTTCCTGTATCGCGGTGCATATTGGCGGCGCGGGCCGGTCACCATGACCGCCATCGCCGCGGTGGACGTGGCGCTGTGGGACATCCTCGGCAAGTTTGCCGGCCTGCCGATCTATCAATTGCTGGGCGGACGCTCGCGCGAAGGCGCCCTGGTGTACGGCCATGCGAATGGGCGCGACATCGCCGAAGCCAGCGACGCCGTGGGTCGCTTTATCGAACAGGGTTTTCTCGCCGTGCGCGCGCAATGCGGCGTGCCGGGCGTGAAAAAGGCCTATGGCATTTCCAGCGGCAAAGCCTATGAGCCGGCGGAAAGCGAGCTGCCGCTGGAAACCACGTGGTCGACGCCGCAGTACCTGGATATCGTGCCGCAGTTGTTCGAACGCGTACGCGCCGATCACGGCAACGATGTCCATCTGCTGCACGACGTGCATCATCGCCTCTCGCCGATCGAAGCGGCGCGGCTTGCACGCAGCCTGGAACCCTATCGCCTGTTCTGGCTGGAAGACGCTACGCCGGCGGAGAACCAGAAGTCGTTCGAGCTGATCCGGCAGCACTCCACCACGGCGCTGGCCGTGGGCGAGGTGTTCAACTCGATCTGGGATTGCAAGCATCTGATCGAGAACCAGCTGATCGACTACATCCGCACCACCCTCGTGCATGGCGGCGGCATTACCCATCTGCGCCGCCTGGCGGATTTTGCAGCGTTGCATCAGGTGCGTACCGGCTTCCATGGCGCCACCGATCTGTCGCCGGTGTGCATGGGCGCGGCGCTGCATTTCGATACGTGGGTGCCGAACTTTGGCATCCAGGAATACATGTTCCATACCGACGAGACCAACGAGGTGTTTCCGCACGACTACGTGTTCCGCAACGGGCGTCTGCATTGTGGCGAAACGCCGGGGCACGGCGTGGACATCGATGAAAAGCTGGCGTCGAAGTTTCCTTATTCGCCCAAGCAGTTGCCGGTGGCGCGGCTGGAAGATGGGACGATGTGGGATTGGTAATCCTCTAACTCCCTCCCCTGCTCGCAGGGGAGGGCTGGGGTGGGGTAAGGCGAGCGAAGCTCGCGTCCGGCCATGCCGGACCAAGCGTCGCGCAGACATCAAGCATCCTCGCGAGATTGCTTCACCCCACCCCAACCCTCCCCTACTGCACGTGGGGAGGGAGCTGATCCAGCAAGACCATGGCCCTCGATCCAAACAACGAGTTCTCCACATGCCTATGAGCAAGCTGCGCCGCCAAGTTCTGTTCGCCACCCTCATGCTGACCCTAAGCGCAGCAGCATGGTCGCAAACGGATGCCTACAAGAATCCCACGCTGAGCTTCGAGCAACGCGCCGCCGACCTCGTGTCACACATGACGCTCGAAGAAAAAGTCTCGCAGATGCAAAACGTCGCCCCTGCCATTCCTCGCCTGGGCATTCCCGCCTACGACTGGTGGAACGAAGGCCTGCATGGCGTGGCGCGCGCCGGGCAAGCCACGGTTTTTCCGCAGGCGATCGGCCTGGCGGCGACCTTCGACACCGCATTGATGCACCATGTCGCCACCACCATCAGCGACGAAGCGCGCGCCAAGTACAACGAATTCCAACGCCAGGGCATGCATGCGCGTTATGAAGGCCTGACCTTCTGGTCGCCCAACATCAACATCTTCCGCGATCCGCGCTGGGGCCGCGGGCAGGAGACGTACGGCGAAGACCCGTTCCTGACCTCGCGCATGGGCGTGGCGTTCGTGGAAGGCATGCAGGGCGACGATCCGAAGTACCGCAAGCTCGATGCCACCGCCAAGCATTTTGTCGTGCATAGCGGCCCGGAATCGGAGCGCCACCGTTTCGACGTGCACCCCAGCGAACGCGACCTGCATGAAACCTATCTGCCCGCCTTCCAGGCGCTGGTGCAGGAAGCAAAAGTCGATGCGGTGATGGGCGCCTATAACCGAGTCGACGGCGAATCCGCCTCCGCCAGTCCGCGCCTGCTGCAGGACATCCTGCGCAAGCAATGGGGGTTCAATGGCTACACCGTCTCCGATTGCGATGCGGTGGAAGACATCTACACGCAACACAAGATCGTACCCACCGCCGAACAGGCCGCCGCCTTGGCGGTGAAGAACGGCATGGATCTCAACTGCGGGACCACTTTTGCGGCGCTCACCAAAGCCGTACACGATGGACTGGTTTCGGAAAGCGATATCAACAAGGCGCTCACGCAGCTGATGACGGCACGCTTTCGCCTTGGCATGTTCGATCCACCTTCACTCGTGCCGTGGTCGACGCTGCCTTATTCGGTCAATCAAGCCCCGCAGCATGATGAGCTGGCACGTCGCGTGGCCGACGAGTCGATCGTATTGCTGAAGAACAACGGCGTGTTGCCGCTCTCGCCTGACATTCATCGCATTGCGGTGATCGGCCCCACCGCCGATGACGTGGCGCCCCTGCTCGGCAATTACCATGGCACGCCGAAGGCACCCGTGACTATCCTGCAGGGCATCCGCGATGCCGCACCGCATGCGCAAGTGATCTACGCACATGGCGCGGATCTGGTCGAAGGCATCAAGGGTGGCCTAGGCAATCCGGCAAAGGCCCGCGACGAAGCATTGCATGCCGCGCAACAGGCCGATGTGGTGATCTTCGTCGGTGGCCTCACCGCCGATCTGGAAGGCGAGGAGATGAAGGTCAACTATCCCGGTTTTGCCGGTGGCGACCGCACCGATCTGCGTCTGCCTGCCTCGCAGGAAACCTTGCTGGAAGCGCTGCAGGCCACCGGCAAACCCGTGGTGCTGGTGCTTACGACAGGCTCGGCGCTCGCCATCGACTGGGCCAAGCAGCATGTGCCGGCGATCATGGTGGCCTGGTATCCCGGCCAGCGCGGCGGCACCGCGGTCGCGGATGCATTGTTCGGCCATACCGATCCGGCCGGCCGCCTGCCGATCACGTTCTACAAGGCCGATGAAACATTGCCGGCATTCGATGATTACCGCATGGAGGGTCGCACCTATCGCTACTTCAAGTGCGAACCGCTCTATCCATTCGGCTATGGCCTGTCTTACACGCATTTCGCCTACTCGGACCTGCAACTCGATCGCGACAAGGCGGCGGCTGGCGATCACGTCAAGGTGACGTTGAAGGTGAAGAACACGGGCCCGCGCGATGGCGACGAAGTGGTGCAGCTTTATGTGAAGCCGCTTGGTGAACCGCATGCGCGTGTGAACGAGGAGCTGCGTGGATTCCAGCGTTTGCATCTGAAAGCGGGCGAAACGCAGACGGTTGCTTTCGAGATAACGCCGCAGACGGATGTGAAGTATTACGACGAGGCGCAGCATGCGTACGCGGTTGATCCGGGGCGATATCGCGTGCAGATTGGGGCGTCGAGTGCGGATATTCGGCTGGCTAAAGATTTTGTGGTTGAGTAGTGCGTATGGATGATCTAGGCAATGGACTGAATACGCTCCCTCCCCTACTGCACGTAGGGGAGGGAGCCGGTCACAGGCACCATCAAGCTTCTCGGTTTATATAAGCACCATCCGGAACATGCATGCCTAACACCCCGTCAGCACGCACCCGCATCGTCTTTTTCGGCGAACTGCTCATGCGCCTTTCGCCACCCGGCTGCGAACTCCCGCTGCAATCGCCGCACTTCAACGTGCACTTCGGCGGCGCGGAAGCAAACGTGGCCGCCTCGCTCGCCATTCTCGGCCACCACAGCGTGATGATCAGCGCCCTACCGGACAACATGCTGGGCCGCGCATGCGTTGGTGAACTGCGCAAGCATGGCGTGGACACCAACAGCATCCACCAGGCGGACGGACGCATGGGTGTGTATTACCTCTCGCCCGGCGCCATGCATCGTCCTTCCGAGGTGCTGTACGACCGCGCAGATTCCGTATTCGCACGCACACCAGCCGAGACCTACGATTGGCCGCTGTTGCTGACCGGTGCGCAATGGCTGCATCTGTCGGGCATCAACCTGGCGCTGGGCGAAACTACCTCGCGTGCCGCCTTGGCCGCAGTCCACGCAGCGCGCGCAGCCGGCGTGTCGATCTCCTTCGATTGCAATTACCGCAGCAAGCTGTGGGGTGCGCGCGCCGTGCACGCGCCAGCCACGTTGCGCGAGATCGTCAGCCATGCCGATTTGCTGTTCGGCAACGATCGCGATATCGCGTTGATGCTGGGCACGGATTTTCCGCAAACCGATGCCATCGCACGCTTTCGCGCTGCCGCCGATGCCGCTTTCACAGTTTGGCCAAATCTGCAGCGCATGGCCGCGACCGAACGCCTGCATCGGAACGTGGATGACCAGGATCTGTTCGGCTTGATGGCGACGCGCGAGCGCATGCTTACGACCGCCACGCATACCTTGGCTGGCGTCGTCGATCGCATCGGCGGCGGCGACGCGTTTGTTGCTGGCCTGCTGCACGGTTTGTTCCGCGGCATACCGGATGAGGCCATGCTTGATTTCGCCATTACCGCGGCGTGCCTGAAGCACTCGATTCCAGGCGATGTGAATCTGCTGCGCGAAGCCGACATGCTGGCCTTTCTTGCGCAAGGTGGTTTTGAGGTGAGGCGGTGATGATTTGCACCAACAGCGCTCACGTCATTGCCGTCACGCAGTCAGTGCTCGCCCCCTCCCCTGCGACAGTAGGGGAGGGCTGGGGTGGGGTTGCTTGGGCTTTAGCGCAAAGCCGATGCCGCGATAAGTTTCGGCCACACGAAGCATGGGGCGACATGCGCCTTGCGGCGAGGTGTACATCCCGCCGCTCGCTTCGCTCGCACCCCACCCTAACCCTCCCCTGCATGCAGGGGAGGTAATTGGCTTGCGGCGTTTTGCCGTTCTCGGATCATGCTCATGTTTGAAAACCAAGCTCACAACTTGCAACGCCTGTCCAAGCAAGCGCTGCACAATCTGCCCGCCGTCGTCACTAAACCGAACTATCAGCTCGACCACGCCCGCATCGGCATCGTGCACATCGGTGCCGGCGCCTTTCATCGCGCGCATCAGGCCGTCTACATCGACGATCTGCTGGCGACGCATCCGGACTGGGCCATTTGCGGCGTATCGCTGCACAGCACCGACGTGCGCGATGCGCTGCGTCCACAGGATGGTCTCTACAGCCTGCTACTGCTCGGGCAACAAACCCAGCTGCGCGTGATCGGCTCGATCCGCGAATTGCTTTCGGCACGTGATGAATCAGCGGCCGTCCTCGCACGCCTGGCCGATCCCGCCGTGCGATTGGTAACGCTGACCGTGACCGAGAAGGGCTACTGCCTAGCCGGCCAGGATCTCGATATGGCCCATCCGGACATCGTGCACGACCTTGCTTCGCCGGATACGCCGCGCAGCGCCATCGGCTACATCGTCGCGGGCTTGCATCAGCGCCGGAAGCTTGGGCACGCACCTTACACCGTACTCAGTTGCGACAACCTCGCCGACAACGGCCATCGCCTGCGCCGAGCAGTACTGCAATATGCGCAGCGGATCGACGAAGCGCTGGCTACATGGATCGATGCACAGGTGAGTTTTCCCTGTTCCATGGTCGACAGCATTACGCCGGCAACGGACGATGCCCTGCGCGAGCGCGTAAGTGCCGAATTGGGCTGCACGGATGCATGGCCGATCCAGCGCGAAACCTACACGCAATGGGTGATCGAAGACCGCTTCTGCAATGAGCGGCCGCCGTTCGAACTGGCCGGCGCCACCATGAGCCATGACATTGCCGGCTATGACCGCGCCAAGCTGCGCCTGCTTAACGGCGCGCATTCCACCTTGGCCTATCTCGGTTCGCTGATGAACCTGGACACAGTCGCCGAGGCGATGAGCGAACCTCTGCTTGCCGGCTTCGTCGAACGCTTGATGCGCGAGGCGATCGCGCCGGTGATCACCTTGCCGGACGGCCTGCAGGCGCCCGCGTATATCGATGCGATCCTTGCACGCTTCCGCAATCCTGCGATCCGCCATCGGCTTGCGCAGATCGCCTGGGATGGTTCGCAGAAATTACCCGTGCGCTTGCTCAGCACCATCGCCGACGCTCTTGCCGCGAACAAGCCGATCGCCAGCCTGTGCATTTCGATCGCGGCATGGATGCAGTTTGTCCGTCGACAGGCGCATCACGGTGTGGCACTAGCCGATCCGCTCCATGAAATACTTGCCGGCATCGGCCGCGCGTGTACGGGCGATACTGTCAACGACGTACATGCGTTCCTTCAACTTGATACGGTCTTCGTTGCACCGCTGTCGCGTGACACCCGTTTTATCCACGCGCTGCAGGCCGCCTATGCGGCACTCGCGGACGGCTCACCCGCAGCCGTCTCACGTGCCCTGGCTGCTGCCATGAACACGTAGGCTGGGATGAAATCCCAGCATCTTTAAGCCTGGCGAAGCTGGGATTTCATCCCAGCCTACGAATTTGCCGTGATCCGCTCCCTCCCCTGCGATGGCAGGGGAGGGTTGGGGTGGGGTTGCCTGTGCTTCAGCGTGTAGCTGAATTTCGCCAAATACGTTTTATGGCGGCATGCAAGCCGCGCCGCTCGCTTCGCTCGCACCCCACCCTAACCCTCCCCTACTGACGCAGGGGAGGGGACAGTTTGTCGCAGCAAGGTGCATGGCCAAACCATCACAACTTATAAGCCCGCTTCGGCAAGTTATACGCAAGCTCCACCGCCAACTCCGCCGCCTCGTCCTCTTCCAGCCGATGCTCGGCCACCAGCTTGGCAAGAAACGCGCAATCCACGCGGCGCGCGACATCATGCCGCGCGGGAATCGACATGAACGCGCGCGTGTCGTCGTTGAAGCCGACGGTGTTGTAGAACCCGGCACTGCTCAACGTCCACTCGCGAAAACGCCACATGCCCTCCGGCGCATCGTGGAACCACCACGCCGGCCCCAGGTATAGCGATGGGTAATGTCCCGCCATCGGCGCCAGTTCACGGCTGTATGTGCTTTCGTCCAGCGTGAACAGGATCAGCTTGAACTTCGGCTCGTTGCCGAAGCGATCCAGCAAGGGTTTCAATGCATGCACGTAATCGGTGCGCAGCGGCATATCCGCGCCTTTGTCGCGGCCATAGCGCTCAAACAACGGGCGATTGTGATTGCGGGAGCAACCGGGATGGAGCTGCATGACCAGGCCGTCATCCACGCTCATCGCCGCCATCTCGGTGAGCATCTGTGCGCGGAATAGTTCGGCATCCTCGGCACTGGCCTTGCCGCGCACAACCCGGTCGAACAATTTTTCCGCCTCGGCTGCGGAAAGATTCGCAGTCGCCGCGGTTGGGTGGCCGTGATCGGTGGAAGTGGCGCCCGCGGCGGCAAAGAACGCGCGGCGTTTGCGGTGCGCACGCAGATAGCCGCTCCAGCTGTATACATCCTCGTCGGTGATCGCACCGAAGGTCTGCAATGCAGAGGCGAACTGCTCGTGCTCGGGGTCGATGACCACGTCCGGACGATACGCGGTGATCACCTTTCCACCCCACCCACTGGCGCGAATGGCGGCGTGATGTTGCAGCGTATCGATCGGCGATTCGGTCGTCGCCAGCACTTCGATGCGGAAGCGTTCGAACAGCGCACGGGGACGGAATTCCGGTCGCCCCAGCGCGGCGGTGATGTGGTCGTAATACATGTCGGCCGTGCGTGCCTCCAGCCGTATGCGCAAACCGAACACGTCGTGGAAAACATGATTCAGCCACATGCACGACGGCGTGCCGCGAAACAGATGGAAGTTCTGCGCAAACACCCGCCACGCGGCGCGCGGATCGACGTTGGCGCGCGAACCGTCGCGGCGTGGAATGCCTAAGGTATCGAGCGAGATGCCCTGGCTGTAGAGCATGCGGAACACGTAGTGATCCGGCACCAGCAGCAATTCGGTGGCATTGGCGAAAGGTGCATCGTCCGCGAACCACGCCGGATCGGTATGGCCATGCGGACTGATGATCGGCAAGCCGGCAACCTGCGCATACAGCTGGCGCGCGATCGACCGCTGCGTGGGATCGGACGGAAACAGGCGATCCTGATGCAGCTTGAAGGGAAGCATGGCGAGTTTCATGGCAGACAGGAATTCCAGGAAGTGAAAGATCGAATCAGCAGCTCGTGTTTTCATGCATGGCGATTTACCGGCTGACGCGCGTCATCGCAGCACCACCGGCTGCAAGCGCGGCGCCAACGCATGCACCACGACCAGGGCAATCAGATAAGCCGAACCGGCCAGCATGAATACCGGCACGTAGCTGCCGGTGGCTTGCAGCAGCAATCCGATGACGGTGGAGATCAACATGCCGCCGACCGCACCGGCAAATCCGCCCATGCCGACCACGGACGCCACGGCATGGCGCGGAAACATATCCGAGGCCAGCGTGTAGACGTTGGCCGACCAGCCTTGATGCCCCGCCGTCGCCATGCCGATCAACGCGACCGCCAGCCACAAATGATTGGCTCTGGCCGCAAACAATACCGGCATGATCAGCAGCGCGCATATCAGCATGGTGGCTTTGCGTGCACGATTCGCGCTCCAGCCGCGCCGGATGAATCGGCCGGCCAGCCAACCACCAGCGATGCTGCCCAGGTCGGCCAATAGAAAGATCGCCACCAGCGGCAATCCAAGTTCCAGCAGACTCAAGCCATAGCGCGCATGCAGGAATTTCGGCAGCCAGAACAGGAAAAACCACCAGATCGGATCGGTGATGAATTTGGCCGCGACCAAGGTCCACGCCTGGCGATGGCGCAATAGTTGCGACCATGGCACGCGTGCCACGGCAGAGGGTTCGTGCCCGATGTAGGCCCGTTCGGCGGTGGATAATTTGGGTTGTTCATCGGGCGTGCGGTACGTACACAGCCACATCACCAACCACAGGGCGCTCAGCGCGCTGGTGCAAAGAAACGCCGCTTGCCAGCCCCAGCGCGTTGCAACCACCGGCACCATCATCGGCGCCACCAGCGCGCCAATGTTCGAACCCGAATTGAAAATACCGGCGGCCAATGCGCGCTCACGTTGCGGAAACCATTCGGCGACCGCCTTGATCGCCGCCGGAAAGTTGCCGGCCTCGCCCAGCCCCAGCGCAAACCGCGCCACCGCAAAACTCATCACGCCGGTCGCCAGCGCATGGCCGGCCGCGGCGATACTCCACACGCCGATCGACAGCGCGTAGCCGATGCGTGTGCCGAACTTGTCGATAATCGCCCCGGCGCCCAGCAAGCCAATGGCGTACGCGGTCTGGAACGCGGTAACGATGTAGCTGTACTGCAGTTCGTTCCAGCCGATTTGCTGCTGCAGGAACGGGGCCAGCACTCCCAGCACCTGGCGATCGGTGTAATTGATGGTGGTAGCCAGCAAAAGCATCATGCAGACGCGCCAGCGATACCTGCCGACTTGCGCCACGGGCGACGAGCTCATGCTTGCTTCACCTGGTTTATCCATGTGACGTATCGCCCCACTCGCATCCCGCTGCATGCGCAGCCCTGTTATCGAACATCGGCATACCCGCCTCTGGCGGCGTCGCCCTTACGAGCGATTTGTTAGCGCTATCATTAACACACGCAAATATAAAAACCACCTTGCATAGCGGCAAAGCATTTTTTCGCGGACTTCCCCGTGCAATTTTGCGCAGCTTTTGTGCCATTTTTGACAGCTTTGACAAGTCAGCTAGCTTTCATGCTGCCCTGCAGCGTGCGACCAAAAAATGTTAGCGCTACCTTTCAGTACCCAAGCGCGGCCGGTACCCAGGCGGACAGCAAGCCACAAGACACTTCACCGGACGTTCGACGGCACAACCAAAGCCATAAGAATTTGAGGGAGGGGAGTACGGTGCAAAAGCTAGTTGCAAGAAACCTGTTGTCGCATGCCTTGACGCTTGCATTGCTCGGCGCGGCAAGCGCCACCCACGCGCAAGACACATCGACACCGACAACGGCGCCTACGCAGAACGCGACGCCGACCAACACGCAGGACCAGGCGCAGGCAGCGCCGGCGAAACCCAAGCAACTGGCAACCGTCAACGTCAGCGGGGGTTATCGCAACAGTATCGAGTTCTCCACCAACGCCAAGCGCGATGCAACGAACGTGGTGGATACGGTGTATGCCGAAGACATCGGCAAATTCCCGGATACCAATATCGCTGAATCGCTCAATCGCATACCCGGCGTGCAGATTTCGCGCGACGTGGATGGCGAAGGCATGAACGTGCAGATTCGTGGTCTTGGTACGGACTTCACCAAGATTCTGCTCAACGGCGACCAGATCGCCGTGGCTTCATCCGGCACGCTGGGCGCGCAAAACCAGAATCGCGAAGTCGACCTCGATCTTCTGCCGAGCGAATTCTTCACCCAGCTCACCGTCAACAAGACACCGCAGGCAGACATGACCGAAGGCGGCATTGCCGGCGTGGTGGACATGCGCACGACGCGCCCGTTCGACAATCCCGGCACGCATCTGACGTATTCGGCGCAAGGCGTCTACAGCTCGATCGGCCACGATACGCAACCGCGCGGCGCCCTGATCGGCAGCTGGACCAACAAGTCCAATACGTTCGGTGTGCTGGCCGGCCTGACCGCCTCGCGCAGCGACTACGACGTGCGCGGCTTTGAAACCATCGGCTGGACCACGCCGTCGCCTGCAGGCGCGCAGTGCGTCGGCATTACTGGCCCCTGCCAAAGCCCAGGCGGCAGCAGCTGGGTGATTCCCCGCACGGTGCCGGCGAACGCGGGCAACGGCCTGGTTCCGGGACAGGCCATCAACAGCGCCTGGCTGCTGCAGCACAATCCGGACTTGAACGCATCGCAGCTGGAGAATGCGTTGATTCCGCGCCTGGGGCGCCCGGCCGACATCCAGGGTACCAACGACCATCAGGCGGGCATGCTGTCGTTCGAATTCCGTCCGGACGAACGCGCGCATTTCTACCTGGATACGCTGTTCTCCAAACAGGAACGCGACTTTACCCGACTGGACATGGACCTTATCGGCCGCAGCGGTTCGATGATTCCGCTCAACATGCAGGTCGACAAGAACAACGTGGTCACCCAGGCCACGTTTGCGAACGCACAGTACTTTCTGGAAGCCATTCCCTATCGGGAACATGTGCACTTCTACAACATCAATCCGGGTGGCGAGCTGCTGTTCGGCTCCGATGAAAACATCAAGCTCGATTTCCAGGGCTATACGCAACGCAGCTGGTACAGCAATTACCAACCGACGGTGGGCGTGATCTCGCCACCGACGACGGTCAATTTCACCAACACCGGCGGCCCCTTCCCCACCATTACGCCGAGCCTGGATCTCAACAACCCCAACGCGGGGTGGGCGTGGTATCGCCTGCAGGTGGCCAACGAAACGCGCGTCACCGCCAACAAGGGCTCGCGCGTGGATCTGCAGTGGGGTGGTGACGACAACAATCTGCGTGCCGGCATCGCTTACGACGATATCGCGCGGCAGATCAAGGCTTACGTGGACAGCACCGCGTGGCAGAGCTACGGCGAGAGCGCGATTCCGACCTCGGCCATCCCCTCGTACTTCATGCCTGGGCCGGGCGGCTTTATCGCACCGAACTTCAACAGCGTGCTGACTGCCACCCACTATCCGTACTACACATCGGTTGCACCCATGTCTACGGGTGCCGTCACTGGCGCCAACGTTGGCGGCATCGACGAAAGCACCTGGGCGTGGTACATCGAAGGCAATGGCAAGTTCGATCTTGGTGGCCACGATCTGCGCATCAACGGCGGCGTGCGTCATGCCTACACCGACCAGACGGTCACCGGCCCTGTGATCACCTCCACCGGCAAGGTTGGCGCTGGCACCGTGCAGGACAAGAACGCCTATGGCATCTATCTGCCCTCGTTCAACGCCGCCTTCAACGCGACGGACAACATCGTGCTGCGCCTTGCGGCCTCACGCTCGATGACGCGGCCCGACCCGAGCGCGATGACGCCCGGGGTCAACTACACCGACCCGGCCGCGGAAATCGCCAGCGAGGGCAATGACAAGCTCAAGCCCTACCTGGCGACCAACCTCGATTTTGGTGGCGAGTGGTACACCGGCAACGAGGGTTACGTGGCATTGGACCTGTTCGGCAAGCGCATCACTGGCTTTACCGTCAACCAGACCAGCCTGGTGCCTTTCAACTCGCTGGGCGTGGCGTTCGATAGCCTGACGCCGACACAGCAGCAGTCGCTCGATCTGCGCGGCGGTCCCAATTCGGCGCTGGTGCAGGTGACGCAACAGGTGAACGCGAATGGCACGCTTTCGATCAGGGGTGCCGAATTCACCTGGGTGCAGCCGCTGGATTTCATCTACAAAGGCCTTGGCATCCAGACCAACTACACCGTCGTCTCGCAGCGAAACATCGGCTCCGGCGTGCCGGCGCAGGCGATCGGCATCTCGCCGCACACGTATAACCTTACCGGTTACTGGGAAGGTCATGGCGCGACGGTGCGCCTGGCGTATGTGTGGAATTCCGCGCAGATCAGTTCCACGCTCAATCAGAACGGCCTCCCGTTCGGGCAGATCAAGACGGACGCGCGCGGCCAGCTCGACTTCGGTGCGAGTTACCAGTTCGAACACTTGCCATCGAAGCCGATGATCACGCTGGATGCGACCAACTTGACCAAGGCCAACTTCCGGCAGACGTTCACCTACTCCAACGCCGCGTATTCGTTCTATACCCCAGGCTTTACCGTGATGCTTGGCATCCGCGGCAGTTTCTGATTAAGCAGCCCACAAGTGAAGCAGGCATCTCAATGATTGCCAAAGGCGGCTCCCTCCCCTGCAATAGCAGGGGAGGGTTAGGGCGGGGTGCGAGCGCAGCGAGCGGCGAGCGAGCTGAGCATGATCGCCAAACATTTTTGGAAAATTCAGCCGCATGCTAAAGCACAAGCAACCCCACCCCAACCCTCCCCTCGGATCAAGTCCGGGGCAGGCTCTGCAAGCAGGGGAGGGAGCCGATCGCAACGAGACAGGGCGCATGAACAGTTCTCCACGAACGCTCACGGTTCTTGAAAAAATCGGCTACAGCCTTGGCGACCTGGCTGCCAATTTGATCTTCCAGACGCTGGTGACCTTTCTGGCGTTCTTCTATACCGACGTGTTCCGGATTCCTGCCGCGACGGCGGCGAGCATCATCTTCGCCGTCGGCATGCTCGGTGCGTTCGTGTTCACGCCGGTGATCGGCTTGATGGCGGACCGCACGCATACGCGCTGGGGCAAATTCCGGCCGTGGGTGCTATGGACGGCGATTCCGTTTGGCGCGCTTTCGCTACTCGCTTTCAGTACGCCCGCGCTCGGCGCACAAGCCAAGGTGACGTATGCCTGGGCGACCTATTCCCTGCTGGTGTTTGTGTACGTCGCAAACAATCTGCCGTATGCGGCGTTGAGCGGCGTACTGACCGGCAACATGGCCGAGCGTAACAGCTTGTCCTCGTACCGCTTCGTGGCAGTGATGGTGGCGCAGTTCATCATCCAGGTGTTGTTGCTGCCGCTGGTGCTGATTCTCGGCAACGGCGACAAGGCGCGCGGGTTCCACAATGTGATGACGTTGTTCGCCATCGTCGGCACGTTGTTCTTCTTGATCACCTTTTTTACAACGCGCGAGCGCATCGTGCCGCAGCGCGAGCAGACATCGAGCATTCGCGACGATCTGGCGGATCTGCTGCGTAACCGGCCGTGGCAGATCATGTTGGCCGTGACCATTCTGGTATTCGTCAATCTCGCCTTGAAGGGTGGGATGTACATCTACTACTTCAAGTATTACCTCAACGACGCGCAGCTGGCTTCGTTTCTCGATGGTGTCGGATTCAACGGCTTTATCGCCGGCTTGAACCGATTGCTTGCCGCGCTTGGCTTGACCGAATTTCGCTGGCCGAAGGATGCGCCGACGTCGGCGTTCAGTCTGTTCAATGCGCTCGGCATCATTTTCATGATCGTTGGCATTGGTTTTTCCAAGCGGCTGGCGGACCGGTTCGGCAAGCGCAACGTGTTCACCGGCGCGTTGCTGGCGTCGACGCTTTTTCTGCTGGCGTTCTATCTCTATCCACCGACGGCGGTGGCGCCTGTTGTGGTTTCTTATATCTTCCACGGTTTTTTTTACGGCATCACCATTCCATTGCTATGGGCGATGATTGCCGACGTGGCGGATTACTCGGAATGGAAAAATCGCCGCCGCGCCACGGCCATCATCTTCTCGGCCATGCTGTGCGGATTGAAGGTGGGGCTAAGCGTCGGTGGCGCGCTGGTGGCGGGCATTCTGGCGCTCTACGGTTATCACGCCGATGCGCCGGTGCAATCGCCCGCTGCCGTCACAGGTATTCGCCTGGCGGTGAGCGTGTTGTGTTCCCTGCCTTTCCTGGCCGCCGTGGCGCTGATGTTCCTGTACGAGATCGACAAGCCGCTGGAGCTGCGTATCGAGCAGGAGTTGGATGCGCGCCGGCTTGAAGCCGCTCTGCCCTACTGATTTCCAAAAACAACTTTCTCGATGGATTTGTTCGATGCCCGACGAAACAGACAAGCGCGACCTGCCTGCCTTGGCCGCCCGTGCCATCTCACGCCCCCTGGTCACGCACCTGTATACCGCCGACCCTTCCGCGCACGTGTTCAATGGCGCGATCTACATTTATCCCTCGCACGATATCGAAGGCGATACGCCGTTCAACGATAACGGCGACCATTTTTGCATGGAGGATTATCACGTCTTCCGCATGGATTCGCCCGATAGCGAAGCCGTCGATTGCGGCGTGGCATTGCACGTAAAGGACGTACCGTGGGCAACACGGCAGATGTGGGCGCCGGATGCCGCTTGCAAACACGGCCGCTATTACCTGTATTTTCCGGCCAAGCGTGCGGATGGCATTTTTCAGATTGGCGTGGCGGTTGCGGAGCGTCCGGAAGGTCCGTTCACGGCTGAGCCTGATCCCATTCGCGGCAGCTACTCGATCGATCCTGCCGTTTATGAAGACGACGATGGCGCCCACTATATGTATTTCGGCGGCATCTGGGGCGGGCAACTACAGAAATACCGCGACAACGTGTATGCCGAAAGCCATGAAGAACCTGCCGCCGACGAGCCCGCACTGGGACCGCGTATCGCGCGATTGAGCGATGACATGCGGCAGTTTGCCGAAGCATCGCGCGAAGTCGTCATTCTCGACCAGGATGGACATCCGCTGCGAGCGGGCGATCATGCGCGCCGCTTCTTCGAGGCCCCGTGGCTGCACAAGCACGAAGGCACGTATTACTTCTCGTATTCCACCGGTGATACGCACTTCATCTGCTACGCCACCGGCGACAATCCGTATGGGCCATTCACTTACCAAGGGCAGATTCTGAGCGAAGTGGTGGGCTGGACCACGCATCACTCCATTTGCCAGTTCGACGGCAAGTGGTACCTGTTCTACCACGACTCGGTTTTGTCGGGCGGCGCCACGCATCTGCGCTCGATAAAGATGACGGAGTTGCGGCATGATGCGCAGGGACACATCCTGCGCATTGATCCTTATGGACGCTGACTCGACTCCTGCTCTTCCGCGTGATCCTGCCGAGGCACCGCTGGCGCCTGGCTCCCGCATACAGATTCGCCATGGCGAATTGATCGTCGACGTTGCACCGGAAGCCGGCGGCCGCGTGGCGCAGATCATCCGCAACGGCATGCCATGGCTAGTCGACTACGATGAGGAACATGCAGCGATGATCGCGTGGGGTTCCTATCCCATGCTGCCCTGGGCAGGCCGCATCCGGCATGGACGGTTTCGCTTCCAAAGCCAGGATTATCAGCTGCCGATCAACCTCGGCGGTCACGCCATCCACGGCGTTGCCTTGGCCATGCCTTGGCAGGTTGATGCGCACGCGCCGTCATATGTCGAACTCTCGCTTGCGCTGCCTGCCGACGAGCAATGGCCTTTTGGTGGTTCCGCGCATCAACGCATAGAAGTGCGCGAGAACCAGGTGCAGATGACGCTTACGGTTCGCGCCGGCGAGCGTGCGATGCCCGCGACGATCGGATGGCATCCGTGGTTTCAAAAGCCTGATCGTGTTGATTTCCATCCGAGCCAGGCCTATCCGCGCGACGCCGAAGGCATTGCCACGCTGCCCTTGACCGAGCCACCGCCTGGGCCTTGGGACGATTGCTTTCTCAACGACAAGCCGGTGCTCATTCACCGGCAGGATCAATGCGTTCGACTAACGGCAAGTTGCGATCACGTCGTGGTCTATGACAAGCCAACGCACGCGACTTGCATCGAGCCGCAAAGCGGTCCGCCGGATGCATTCAATCTTGCGCGCGCGGCGCACCTGGCGCCGCATTCGTCTCTATCCGCATGGTTTCTGCTGGAGTGGCAGGGGTAAACATGCGTAGGTTGGGGTGAAGCGCAGCCGAACGCCAACGTGCCGTGCAACGTCTCGGAATATGTTGGGGTTCGCGTGCCGCTCACCCCAACCTACGCGGCGTTATCGGCGCAGCGGGTATTCCAGCGGCGGTGCTTTCTGTCCACGCAGCGGTGCGAGCGACTCGAATTTCTCTTGGTATTCGTCAGTGATCTGTTTGGCATCATCGCTTGTGCTGATCACGCGCGGCGTTATAAGCACGATCAGTTCGGTGCGAGTCTTGTTATCGCCCGTTGAGCCAAACAATTTTCCAAGGACAGGAACACGACTTAAAAACGGAACTCCGACATTGGAATTGGTATCTTGCTGCTGGATAAGCCCCCCGAGCAAAACGGTCTGACCATTCTGCACGCTTAACTGAGTAGCAATCTGCCGTTGCGAGATGGTGGGATTGTTCGCGCCACTTGCAATCCCCTGTGACTGACTGACCTGCTGATCGATATTGAGATAGATCAGGCCACCCGGATTCACGCGCGGCTGTACATCCAATATCACACCAGTATTGATGTATTGAACCTCACCTACTGTAGTGCCCGTTCCCGTCCCCACGCCGTTGTAGTAGGTCTGGTTCACCGGTATTTGATCGCCCACCGCGATATGCGCAACCTGATTGTTCAGTACCACCAGCGAAGGTGCAGATAGCGTCTTGGTGTTGCCACTGGTTTCCAGCGCGTTGAGAGCCACTTGGAATTTTCCACCCGGGCTCAGGAATGAGTAGAAGAACGGCTGCCCACTGTAGGTGTTGGTCGCAGTGCTGCCAGTGCCATTGACGAAACCACCGCCCAGACCGATCCAACGATGCGCGCCTGGGTAGCCCGGCGTATACCCGTTACTGGTTTGCTGACCACCGGCCAGTCCCTGCAGATACCACTGCACGCCAAACTGGAATTCACCCGTCAACGCCACCTCGAACACTCGCGTCTCAATCTGCACCTGCAAGGGCGCGACGTCGAGCTGCTTGATCACGCTAAGTATTTCCAGCCACTGTGCCGGCCGCGCGCGCACCAGCAATTGGTTGTTGGCGCTAACCGACCCGATGCGAATGCTGCCATCCTTCGAGCTGTAGCCCTGATCTTGGCTTTGGGTATTAGCCAGACCACCGTTCGAGCCAACGCCGCTGATGCCTGTGCTGGTACCGGTGCCGCCTGTCGAGGAGGAGCCGAAGCCTCCGCTCGAGTAGGAGTTGCCGCCGATACCGCTACTGCCGCCGATACCGCTGGAAAGTCCACCGCTGGTACCTGTCGAACTGCCGAAGCTGCCCGCGGTGCTACCCATTCCACTGGAATTACCGCTGGCATTGTTGCCCATGCCCAACGTGGTGGCTCCGCCCACACCAGGCGCGACACTGCCGCCACGGTCAGAACCACCGCCACCGCCATCGGTGTAAATCTGCGCCAGATAATGCGCCATGTCGGCCGCTGAGATATTGCGCACGTCATACACATAAAGCTGAGGCTCGTTGCCACCACCCAAATCGATCTTGGCAATCCAATCACGAATTTCGCTGAGGTAACTCGGCTGCGTGCTGATCACCACCAGCGCATTGGTGCGCTTGATCGGAATGAAGCGGAACATGCCGGCCAGCGGTGTGTCGCCCTTGACGCCAAACATGCCATCCAATTGCGGCATCAATTCTTCGACATTGGCGTGTTGCAGGTTGAACACACCAACAGACATGCCACGCAACCAGTCCACGTCAAAGGTGCGAATGGTGCGGTTGTAGTTGTCGATTTCATCGGGCGTACCGGAAACGACGATGACGTTGCGTGCGTTATCAACCAACAGGATGGAATCTGCACGCGCGAACGGCTTCAGCAGCTTCTGCATCTGATCCGCTGCGATGTAATGCAGCGGGAACAGTCGCGCCTGCAAGCCGCCGGCGGGTGCTGCGGCGCCGAGACTTGGTGCGACATTGCCAGCGACAGCATCTTTATCCGGCATCACCACATAACGCCCATCGGTCTTCACCAACGCGTTATGCGTCCACGAGAGCAACGTCTCCAGGATCGGCATCGCCTGGCTGCTGTCCACCGGTTCGGAGGTGGAGAAGGAGATGTTGCCTTGCACGCCCGGCACGATGGTGTAGTTCTCGTGCAGCAGGTCGCCGAGGATGGCCTTCACTACTGCCTGCACCGGCTGGTTTTCGAAGTTGAAGGTGACGGCGCCCGCGCCGCTGGCCGCGCGTCGGGGCGTGGCAAGGCCGGTGGGCTTGACGAACTGGCCGGTGCCTTCCTTGATGCTGGCAACGGCCGGCGCGGGCGGCGTGTTGTTGAGGTTGTTGTTGAGCGGCTCGGGTTGCGGCGCGGGCTTTTCGGTGCCGGCTACCGCTTCGCGTTCCAGTTCATGGTTGTCCTGCACCATCGGCTTGTTGGCTGCACAGCCGCTCAGGAAGACCGCCAGCGCGATCGCGCCGATGCGCAAGGCATGGCGTGGGTTAGGTTGCATGCGCGTGTGTGACATGGATCAGTGTTCTCCCTGGTTCCCTTGTTGCTGTCGCTGCTGTTGGGAACGCTGCTTGAGGATAGCGGCCCGGAGTTTTTGCAAGCGCTCCGCTTGCGCATCATTGGGTGACGGCGACGGCGGCGGCATTTGTTGCATCATCTCGCCGTTTTGCGGCTGCGGTGTGCCCGGCCCCGGTCCTGGCGGCGGATTCATCGGTACGGCGCCTTGCTGTGCGTTGGACTGTCCGGCCGGCTGGTCGATGGGAGCACCGGCAGGCAGTTTCAGTTCCGTGCGTCCGCTGGGCGACGTGAAAATGGCCGAGCGAGGTAATACCTGGATCAGCTTCCAGTTGCTATCGGGCAGCGTCGCGCCTTCGCGTACGCTCACCTGTTTGTCGTCATCGCCCTTGCCGTTGACCGGGCCAAGCAAGGCGATGTGCAACTTGGGCGTAAGGATGATGCCAGTGAGCTGCAGATCGCCCAGGCTTACGCCTTCGCTACCGCCGCCTTGGGTGACGATCGGTTTGCGGTCAGCGCTGAACAACGGGTGTTCCCAGGTTTGCGCGTAGCTCGGTAGTGGCGGTGGCGTCGGCAGCGCGACGGCGCGCGCGGCCGGCAGCGGCGGCACCGGGCGTGGCGGATCCCAACTGACGGCGCGTCCCGCACCGAACAGCAGCGACATCAGCACGATGCCGAGCACCGCCACCGCGGCGCCGAAAACGGGTGTCAGGCGACGTTGCGAGGCGGCGTTCATTCGTCGTCCCCTCCTGCCGGCTGTTCGGTCGGGTTCGCGCCATTGCCATTGGCCGGCGGCGTGCCGGATGCATTGGACGCGCGCACGTAGCCGGCGAGCGTGAACTGCACTTCCAGCGGTGCAACACTCTTTTGCTGGTTGACCAGCGGATTGCGGTACACGCTGAAATCCTGCACGAACAGATACGGCTTGCCTTTCTCGAGCGTGTACAGCAATCCGACCAGCGGCTGCATGTCGCAATGCAGGCTGATGCTGACGACGACCTTCTGATAAGGATCGGTGGAAGTCGCTCCTGGGTTGTTCACTGGCATCTTCTGGCTGACTTCGCAGCTGCCTTCCTGCGCGAACTTGGCCGCATCGTCCACCACGCGCTGCATCAGCGCGGCAGAGGCGGCATTGGGATCGCTTTCCGGCAGGAAGGTGCTGCTGTCGGTCTGGTTGTGACCGAGTTCTTCGATGCGTTTTTGCAGCTGCGGCTTTTCGGCGATGGCGGCGGCGTAGCGGCTTTGCGTGTCGCGCAGATCATCCATCTGGCTATCGATGTCGCGCAGCGGTGCTACGAACCACCAGTGCAGCAATAGGAAATACGCCAGCACCATCACGAGCAGCAGCAGGCCAAGCGCAGCGACGCGGCTTTCCGCCGGTTTCATGGGCCGCATCTTCATCGCGTGCCTCCTGCGCTGCTGCTCGCAGCAGGCTTGCCGGTGGTGCTGGCGGTGGATGGCTTGTGCAGTTGCGCATCCATGAAGAAGCGTTCTTTGTTGGTGGCCGGATCGCGCTGGATCACGCCCTGGAAGTTCGCACCGGTCAGCAGCTTGCTGCCTTGCAGAACGTCGATCAGCGAGGCGGCTTTCGCGCTCTGGCCCTGGATGCCGACGCGGCCGGCGCTATCGACGGTGAAGCGCTCCAGCCAGGTGTCATCCGGAATGCGGGCGGTGAGGTCTTGCAACACGTCCACCACCGCGACGGAATCGGTCTTGCGCTTGGCCAGGAAGCCGGCGGCGCCAGTGCTGTCTTCCAGTTGCTTGCGCAGCTGCGCGATCTTTTGTGCATCGGCGCGCATGTCATCCACTTGGGACTGCATGGCGGCGAGTGCTTCCTGGCGGTTGTGCAGGTATTGGCCCAGGCAAAGCACAAGCAACAGCAAGGCAGCCACGGCAAGCGCGAGATTGAGCCGACGGCGCGGATCGCGATGCGCACGCGCGCGCTCCGGCGGCAGCAGGTTCACGCCGAGGCGTGCATCGCCATCGCACAAATCCACCGCGTCGATGGCAATGCCGGCGTTGCGCAGATGTTCGAGCTTGGCATCCACCGCGGCGCGCGTGGCTACCACGAGTTCGGCGGCGATGCGTCCGGCCGGCGCGGGACTCTTCAGTTCGCGCAGGTCGTAGTACACCTGATCGACACGGAACGGCGTTTGCCGATCCATTTCGAACGCGCCGATCTGGCGCAGGTTGTCGCGCGCGGCTTCGGGCAGCAGCAGGCGCCGACGCAAAACGGCTTCCTGCGGCAGGCACAACGCCAGGCGAAGATCCTGCTTGTCGACATCGGCGACGGCGGCATTCAACAGGGCTTGCTGCTCGGGCGCGTCCAGCGTATCGGCCCACGGCGCCGATGCTTGCGGCTGGCCGCTGCGGCGCACGGACCACTGGCCATCGTGATGATGCAGCAGACACCAGACGTTGCCGCCGCCAAAAAATGCCTGCCAGCGCACCGGCAGCAGCGCGCGCAATTGCCCCCACCACCAGGCGAAGAAACCCGGCAAAGGTGAGCCCCGCCATGCACGGCGTGCGCGCTCAAGTTGCGGTCGCAGTGTCTGCGTTGCGGAATTCACTCCCCATCTCCCTCTTGCCAGCGCAGCACCGCAAAAGCCTGCGAACCGGGCCGATATCCTTGCAAGCGTACCGTGACACGCAAGATCGCGCGCGTGCCGTCGGCGAGCTCGGCCTCTGAACGAATACTATGCGTGATGCCATTGTTGGCGACCAGCCCCGCGGCAGCATTGGCGCCTGCCGACGTGGTTGGACGCGCGGCGATGATGGCTGCCGCATGTTGCAGATCCATGCCAGGCACCGATGCCAAGGCAAGCAGCGGCGCGGTATTGGGATCGGGACTGGCGCGGCCTGACCAGATCGTGACGTACGGCGCAATTTTCACGTAGAGATCGGGCGTGATGCCCAGCACCATCTGCAGCTCTTCCACGCTGGCGAAGGGGCCGTTGCGCGGGCCATAGTCGCGGCCGGCCGCGACGTAAGCCGCCTTGCGCTGTGCGGTCTGCTGCGGCGAAATCGGAAAGCTGCGCCAGTCCACGATCGCTTGCGCAATCTGGCTGGCATGCGGCGCGTCGACACCCGCGTTCTGCAGCAAACGAGTGAGCACGTCGGGCGATGCGGCGTTGAGATCCACCTTGCCGCTTTCCGCCGTCGCCGCGACGCCAACCTTGACGTGCTCGAATTCAAACGGATAGACGCGGCCGTCAGAGATCCACCGATCGTTGACGCTGGGCGCCTGCAATGCATAGATCGCCCGCATCACGCCGGCTTCCGCGGCGTAGTGCGCGCGCGCCTGTTCGAATTGATAACTGGACTGCAAGCCTTCGGTATGCGCCAGCACTGCATAGCCACCCAGCAGGATGGCGAGCAAGGTGCACGCCCACATCACCAGCAGCAACGCGACGCCGCGTTGGTTGCGACCGAGTGCGTGCGTCATGGCCCGACTCCCGGTCCGCGCAAACCGCGCAGCAAATTGCCCGGCCCCTGCATGGCCGCGGCGTTCACGCGCAAGGGCACGCTCAGCATCGGCCATGGGCGATCTTTATCGAGCGCCAGCTTGATGGTGACCAGGTTCGGCATGGTGGCCGGTGCGTTCCAATCGTTTTGCCAATCCATCGGCTTGCCTTGTTGATCGACGCCGCGGTAGTTGAAGCTGCCATCGATCACGCCATCCAACAGCACTTGGGGTTCGCCCAGTGCTTTGGGCTCGCCACCATCAGGCGGCAATACGGCCAGACTCGCGACCAGTTGCTTGCCGTGTTCGCCCTTGACCAGTTTCACTTCGATCAGCTGCGGCCCCATGCGCCCGAGATAACCGGGCAAGGGAGCGACGAAACGCATGCTGTCGCCGCTGCCGACGAAGAAGATGCCGTTGCCGTCGTTGTCGTGCCCCATCGGTTGCGCCATCGCTTGCGCGAGTTCGCGGCTTAGGAACTGTTGGGCGGAACGTATTTCATCGAGTTGCTCGATCTTCACCGAGCCGGCCTGCACGGTGTGCGTGGCCGAGCGCACGCCGGAGTAGACGCCGAGCAAGAGCAGCGCGAGCAAGGCCATGGCGGCCAGGACTTCGAGCAGTGTGAAGCCTTTGGCGCGCCCGGCGAAACGGGCATAAGTCGCCCCGAAAGCACATGTTCCCTCGAGGCCGTCATTCCCGCGAAAGCGTGAATCCATCTTCAACGGTGCATCAGAGCAACATGGACTCCCTCTTTCACGGGAATGACGGCCCTGGGGGATGTGGTACATAAATCGCGTCATGGCGCGTTGCTACCAATCCGCAACGTGCTGAATCGCGCAGTGTGCTCAAACGGCGCCGAGCCCCACATCACATCGAGATCAAGCTTGTACAGCTGGAACGCATACGGCGTACCTGCCGGTGCGCTGTTCGGCACAGTCCATGGTGAAACCTGCAAGCGCCAGCGAAAGCGATTGTCGAACTTTCCTTGCGTTACGCCAGGCTGCAACGGTTCCAAGACAAAGCGCGAATCCAGCGCCGAGCGCGCCCACAACGCAGCCTGCGTATAGTCGGATGACTTCTGCGTCAGCCGGATCGAACCGCCAGCCACTTCCATCAATGCGCCGAAGGCAATCGCCAGCAGCATGATGGCGGCGATGACTTCCAGCAGGCTGAATCCCCGTGCATGGCGAAGCGATCGGCTCACGTGTGCTTCGCCGTGTCGAAAATGGTGATGGCGCCGGTCAGCCAGGACACGTTGACGTGCCATTCGCGCTGACCGCTGCGCAAGGTGATGCGCCCGCCGGTGGAACTGCCATCAGGGAAAAAACGAATGCGTGCGATCTGGCCGCCGGATTGATCGCTGGCCGCGCTGGTAACGGACAGCTCCAGCCCTTTCGGCAAACGTATGTCGCGCTTGTCCGCGCCGCGATACGTGTCGCCGTTCGTGTCCACTTCGAATACGCGCTGCTCGCCGTGCACGATGGCTTGTGTTCGTGTGGCACGCAGCGATGCGGCCAGTTCGCCGGCCGCGGCATTGATGCGCGCGCTGGCCAGGCCATGCGCCACCGAAATCGACACCGCCGCAGCGGCGATGCCGATGAGGATGATGACGGCGAGCATTTCGAGCAGCGTGAAGCCGCGCGCGCCTTTTACTTTCGTCGTCCCGGCGCACGTCGGGGCCAAGCGCCTTGATGGCTCCCTAAAGCCACCAGGCCCCGGCGTGCGCCGGGGCGACGAACCTGGGGTGCTTTCAAATACGCGCTTCGAGCCGCTCTCGTCGCGAGAGCGGTTCTCTACCCTGATCTTCTCCCCCATCGGGAAAAGATGTCGGGTGCGCGCATCGATCACTGCCAGTTCCCTACATCCGCGTCATAGCCCTCCCCGCCGGGCTTGCCATCGCGGCCATAGAAAATCAGGTCGTAGTTACCGTGCTCGCCGGGATACTTGTAGCCAAAGTCATGGCCCCACGGGTCCTTCAGCTGCGACGGCTTGACGTACGGTCCCTGCCAGTTGGTGGCATTGGCGGGCTTGCTGACCAAGTCCCCCAGTTGTCCGGGCGGCGACCCGTTGTCCAGGGCATAGGCATCGATGGCCTGGCTCAAGGTGGTGATCTGGGCTTTGCCGGCACCGAACTTGCCCTTGTCCACGCTGCTGCCGACCTGGCGCACCACGATGGCGCCCACGATGCCGATCAGCACGATCACAGCCAACATTTCCAGCAAGGTGAAACCCGCGCTGCGATGGGGGTGGCGTAGCTGCCGGGTCCGTGGATATCTGTACTGCATAGGTTGGTTTCTCCGTATCGAAGCGTGGAATAGAAAGCTATGGAATTCGGACAACGGCGATCATTGGATGTTGCTGGTAAGACTGAGCAGCGGCAGCAGGATCGCCGCCATGATGATCGCCACAAAGACCGTCATCACGATGGTAAGAGCCGGCACCAACGCAGCCAGCAGGCGATCGATGGAGCGCCGGCTTTCCAGCTCGAAGGTGTCGGCCACCTTGAGCAGCATGGTGTCGAGCTGCCCGGCTTCCTCGCCCACCTGCACCATCTGGATGGCCAGGCGCGGAAAACGCTGCGATTGACCAAGCGCAAGGCTCAAGCCATTGCCGCCTTTCACCATCTCGGTGGCCTGCACCAGTGATTCGTCCAGCGCGCGATTGGAAGTGACCATGCGCGCAATGCTCAACGCGGACAACAGCGGCACGCCATTCTTCACCAGCGTGCCGAGCGTGCGCGCCAGGCGCGCCGTTTCAACTTTCAGCACCAGCGGGCCGATCAGGCGTATCTTCAACAAGCGCTCGTGCCAGGCCAGGCGCAATACCGGATCGCGCATGCGCGAACGCCAGATCATGCCGCCGCCGACCACGATCACGATGATCAGCCACCACCAATCCTGCATGGTCGTGCCCAAGGCGAGCACGACGCGGGTGATCCAGGGAATCGGCACCTGCATGTCCTGGAAGATCGGCACGAATTGCGGCACCACGTAGGTGAGCAGCAACAGCAGCGAACCGAACACGCCGACCATCAGGAACGCGGGATAGATCAGCGCATTGATGATGCTGCCGCGCAGTTGTTGGGTGCGTTCCAGGTAATCGGCCAGGCGACGCAGCGTGTCTTCCAGCGACCCGCCGACTTCACCCGCGCGCACCAGCGCGATGTAGAGCTTGGGGAAGACGCCGTGTTCTTCATCCAGCGCTTGCGACAGCGGTGTGCCGCCACGCACGCGGTCGCGCACGCGTTCGATCAATTTCTTGGCGTGCTCGCCTTCTGGCAGATCCATCAGGATGCCAAGTGCGCGATCCAGCGGTTGGCCTGCACCGAGCAAGGTGGCTAATTGATGGGTGAATTGCGCCAGCTGATCGCCGCTGAAAGGGCCGCGTTTGAACAGGCGCGCGAAACCACCGCCGGCGCCTTCGGTATCCGCAGGCTTGGCTTCCAGCGGCGTGTGACCTTGGTCCTGCAGGCGCACGATCACTTCGTCGAGGCTGGCGGCTTCCATTTGCCCTTCCACGATTTCGCCGGAGGTGCTGACGGCGCGGTAGCGGAATTGGCTCATATAAGAACCGGCTCTTGGCGTTCGCTTCCTCTGCTCCGCTTACCATCTTTCTTCATGGGGGAGAGGACTGAGGTGACGGGTGAATCTGGCCCAACCGTTACATTCGAGCAGTGCTCCGAACTTAGGTTTTTTTTCAACACCGCAGAACCCAGCCTCAAAGTCTCTGGATTCCAGCTTTCGCTGGAATGACGAGCAGAAATTTCTGGCGGCTCGAATGCCTTAACCCTCCTGCGTAACACGCAACACCTCCTCGATGGTGGTGATGCCCGCCACCGCCTTGGCGATGCCATCTTCGTACATCGTGCGCATGCCTTCGGCGCGTGCCTGGCGTTCGATGACGCTGGCATCGGCGTGTTGCATCACCAGGCGGCGGAGGGCATCGCTCATCACCAGAAATTCCATGATGGCGCGGCGGCCACGGTAACCGGTGGGATTGGACGCGCTGCTGCCCGGTTTCCACAAGCGAATCGGGCGCTCGCTGGTGTATTTCTCCAGCTCGAATTCTTTGATGACTTCCGGCGGTGCTTCGTAGGGAATGGCGGTTTCCGGATCGAGCCGGCGCACCAGGCGCTGCGCAAGAATGCCGTTGACGGTGGAGCCGAGCAGGTAATCTTCCACGCCCATGTCGAGCAGGCGCGTCACGCCGCCCGATGCGCTGTTGGTATGCAGGGTCGACAGCACCAAATGGCCGGTCAGTGCGGACTGGATCGCGATGCGGCAGGTTTCCAGGTCGCGCATTTCGCCGATCATGATCACGTCCGGATCCTGGCGCATGATCGAACGCAGCGCGTTGGCGAAATCCAGGCCGATCTGCGGCTTCACCTGGATCTGGTTGATGCCTTCGAGTTGGTATTCCACCGGGTCTTCGACGGTGATGATCTTTACGCCTGGCGTATTGATCTTCGACAGCGCCGTGTAGAGCGTGGTGGTCTTGCCCGAACCGGTCGGACCGGTGACCAGCAGGATGCCGTGCGGACGCTCCAGCACGTCAATGAAACGTTGCTGGAAGCTGTCGGTGAAACCCAGCGATGCGAAATCGAATACCACCGTTTCGCGATCGAGAATACGCATCACCACTGATTCGCCGAAGCTGGTCGGCACCGTGGATACACGCAGGTCCAACTCCTTGCCTTGCACGCGCAATTGGATGCGTCCGTCCTGCGGCAGGCGGCGTTCGGCGATGTTGAGTTTCGCCATGATCTTCACGCGGCTGATCACCGCCGCGGTGGAGCTGGAAGGCGGCGCTTCCACTTCATGCAACACACCGTCGATGCGGTAGCGCACTTTCAAGCGATTTTCGAACGGCTCGATGTGCACGTCGGAGGCACGTTGCTCGACGGCGCGTTGCAGGATGAGGTTCACCAAGCGAATCACCGGCGCTTCGGATGCGAGATCGCGCAGGTGTTCGACGTCTTCTTCTTCCGAGCTGCTGCCATCGAGGTTTTCCACGATGGTGCCCATCGCAGAACGGCCCTGACCGTAATAACGTTCGATCAGGTCGTCGATTTCCGAGCGGATGCCGATATACAGCGATACCGGCTTGCCCGACGCGAGCTGCACGGCATGCAAGGGATAAGGATCGGCCGGATCGGCAACGATCAACGCAATGCCCTCTTCGCTCGCACGCACTGGCACCACATGCTGTTGCTTGAGAAAGCGTATGGATACGTCGAGATCGGTCGGCGGCATGTCCGGTGCATCGCGCGCCGCGAGTAGCGGTGCGTGCAGGCGTTCGGACCAGGCTTCGGCCAGATCGCGCTCGGACACCAGGCCAAGCCGGGCGAGCAAGGCGGTCAGCGTGCCCTCCGGCGCTTCCTCGTGCAGGCGCTTGGCGCGCGCCAGATCGTTGTCTTTAAGGCGTCCACGCGTCACCAGCAGCGCGCATACGGCTGCTTCGTGGTCTTCCGTGCCTTGAATCGTCCCGAGGGACGCCGGCTTCATGGCTGCCGACATGGTTCCACCCCGTTTGGTTTACTGCTCATAAAAATAATGTGCCGCCTACCCAACGTTCCCATACGTTGAAAGGCGAATCCCATTGGTAACACATCCCTGAAGGGGCTGGCGAGCCTAACTTCGCGACGGCGTTCACGTGCTAAGAGAGTGTGAAGACGCCGACGACAGCCGTGGATCAGGCCGCTTACTGATGGGACAATCGATACTTTTAAGGGTTCGCCATGCAGCTTATCGATATCGGCGCCAATCTCACTCACGAATCGTTCCGCCATGACTTCGATGCTGTGCTGCAGCGCGCGCAAGCGCATGGGGTGATTCAAATGGTCGTCACCGGCGCGTCACATCACGGTAGTGATCACGCACTGGAACTGGCGCGCAAGCATCCGGGCATGCTGTATGCGACGGCCGGCGTGCACCCGCATCATGCGATCGATTACAACGATTTGACCGATGCGCGTCTGCGCGAGCTCGCAGCCATGCCGGAAGTGCGCGCAGTGGGCGAAACGGGACTGGACTACAACCGCAATTATTCGCCGCGCGACGTGCAGTTGGAGGTGTTCGAGCGGCAACTGCGAATCGCCGCAGATATAGGCAAACCGCTGTTCCTGCATCAGCGTGATGCGCATCACGATTTTCTGGTGCTGCTCAAGCGTTACCGCGATAAGGTGCCGGCCGCGGTGGTGCATTGCTTTACCGACACGCGCGAAGCCTTGCTGGATTATCTCGCGCTGGATTGCCACATCGGCATCACCGGCTGGATCTGCGATGAGCGGCGCGGCACGCATCTGCGCGAGTTCGTGCGCGAGATTCCGGCGGATCGTTTGTTGATCGAGACGGATGCGCCGTATCTGCTACCGCGCACGGTGCGGCCGCAGCCGAGCCATCGGCGCAACGAGCCGATGTATCTGAAGCATATCTGCGAGGAGATTGCGCGGGATCGCGGTGAGTCGGCGGAAGAGACGGCGGCGCACAGCACGGCTGCGGCGCGGGCGTTTTTTGGCCTACCGGCGATTTGAAGCCTTTTAGGTTGGGTTAGCGCAGCGTAACCCAACATTTCTCGCCTTGAGTCGTTGGGTTACGCTGCGCTAACCCAACCTACACAACCTACAAAGTGCGGGTTTCGCCTGGGGCCAATCCATCCAGCGCGTACTGGCCAATTTTTACTCGAATCAACCGCAACGTCGGAAACCCTACCGCCGCCGTCATCCTGCGCACCTGGCGATTGCGCCCCTCGCGCAAGGTAATCGACAACCAACTGGTGGGAATGCTCTTGCGAAACCGCACCGGCGGATCGCGTGGCCACAACCATGCCGGCTCTTGCGCATGCTCGGCGATGGCCGGCAAGGTCGGCCCATCATTCAACACAACGCCACGGCGCAATGCCTGCACTGCTTCATCGCTCAACGTGCCATCCACTTGCACCAGATAGGTTTTCGGCTGCTTGTGCTTGGGATCGGTCAAGCGATGTGCCAAGGCGCCATCGTCTGTCAGCAGCAGCAGGCCTTCACTGTCGTGATCCAGCCGGCCGGCGGGATAGACATCTTTCTGACGCACGTAATCGGCCAGTGTGGGCCGGCCGTCGCCAGTGGTGAATTGGCACAACACACCGAATGGCTTATTCAGCGCAATGAGCATGGATATTCGGTGACTGTAGGTTGGGTTAGCGCAGCGTAACCCAACGAATCGCTCCGAAAACGTTGGGTTACGCTGCGCTAACCCAACCTACAAATGCCGCGGCCTACCTGCCTCAATGACCGGCGGTGCCGGTCGGAGCAGGCGTTGCCGGCGCCTTGTTGACGCCGGTCTTTACGAACCGCAGCGTCATGCGATCGGATTCGCCAATCGCCAGATACTTGTCGCGATCCTTGTCACCCAGCGTAAGCGTCGGCGGCAGGGTCCACACGCCCTTGGGATAGTTCTTGGTGTCCTTCGGGTTGGCGTTGATCTCGCTCTGACCGTCCAGCTTGAAGCCGGCATCGGTGGCGAGCTTGATCACGTAATCGGTGGGCAGATAGCCGCTGCCCTTCGCCGATTCCAGCGACGTGCCCGGCGCGGCACGGTGATCGACCACGCCTAATGTGCCGCCCGTCTTCAGCACGGCATAAAACGCCTTGAACATGGCTTCGGCGTTGCCAGCCATGGTCCAGTTATGCACGTTGCGGAAGGTCAGCACCATGTCGGCCGAACCGGGCGGACCGAATACCGGCGCCTTGGGATTGAAGATGACGACGCTGGCCTTGCCGTATTCGGCGGGGTCGGCCTTGAACTTGGCGCGCAGCGCGTCGGCATCCTGCTTGTCCTCCCCGCCGTTGCCGCCGGATACCGCGGCAATGTAATGGCCGTTGTCACGCAGCAGGGGCGCCAGGATTTCGGTGTACCAGCCGCCGCCGGGGGTGATTTCGATCACCGTCTTGTCCGGCTGCAGGCCAAAGAACTGCAGCGTGGCCTTGGGATGGCGGTAGATGTCGCGCGCCTTGTTGTGCTCGGAGCGCCAGGAACCGGCCAGCACCGAGTCGAGCTGGCCGGAGGTGAAATCGCTGGCGCTGGTCGGCGGCACCAGGTCACCGGAAGGCTGATCCTGCCCTGCCGTTTGTGCATGGGCCACGCCGGCAAACAACAGTGCGACGGACAAACCGAAGGCGAACCGGGTCTTCATGACGACTCCTCATTAGCGATGCGCGGCAGCCTGCCGCAACCCCTGTACAGCGAGCGTGGACATTTTACGATTAGTTTACGAATCGCGCACGATGTCCCGAAAATTCGCTGCGGTGGTGCGTGCCGGCAACCGTCATGCCCGGAGCATGGTTCAAAACGGCCGCGGGCACACCGACTGCAGGCCATCGATATGCTCATGCAGATCGGGTGCAATGCCCTGCCACATGGGATCGAGAATGAAATCGATACCTTCGTAACGCGCCAGCTTCGCGGCCGGAATGAAATCCGCATCGCCCGCCACCAGCACGATCTGATCCACCTGCTTCTTGTAGGCCAGCGCAGCGATGTCGATGCCGATCTTCATGTCGACCTGGGTCTGGCGCATGTCCGGCTCGAAGTGCTCGTCGGAGAGCTCGTCCCAGTACAGCGATTCGTCGCGCAGCTGCTGGTATGCCTGGTGCTTGAGTTTCCACTCGCCACGGTCGGTAAGCCGGCCCAGGCGCAGCGCCATCTTGCGCTGGCGGCGCAGCTGATCGTGCAGATCGCGGCGGAAGGCGGCGGCGCCGGTGCGCGAGTAATCGATGCTTTCGCCGCTGATCGGCTTGATCAGCACTTTTTCCAGCGGCGGGCAGTCGTAGAAGAAAATGCGGTACAGCGCTTCGCGCGGACGATCCAGCGCCTTGAGATGTTCCAGCGCCATGCCGAACAGCGTCTTGGCGACGGTGCGCGCATCATTGGCGTCGCGGTCGCCCCACACTTTGCGATAGCGGGCAAGAAAAAAAGCGCCGTCGACAAGGATGGCGGTACTTGGCATAGGGGATCCTTATGAATTGCCAAAAGAGAACGGGATGTATCGCCGATGGATAATGTTCGGCGATCAAGAGTTTACGCGAAGTGTAAGCGTGCTGTAACCGTTGCATGAGAGGTGGACAGCCTGTCTTGAAAGGCCGCCGCCGATTTTTCCGTATAGCTATACTTGGCAGCATCTTCCAAGGGGGATGGGCGATGAAACGATGGATGGCAGGTGTGCTCTGCGCGATGCTGGCTTGCACGGTGTGGGCGAGTGGCGGGCCTGGTGAAGTTCGCAAGCAGGCTGAGGCCAGCATGCTTGTCACGGGATGGATCGAAGTGATGCCGGACGGCAGCGTCCACAACTACACGATCGATCATCCCGAAAAAATCCCGTTGGCCATCTCTGAGCTGATTCAAAAGAATGTGCCGAAATGGCAATTCAAGCTCGACAATCATGTCGATGCGATTCTCAGAGCGAGGATGAATATCCGCATCCTCGCCAAGCGTGTTGATGATCAGCATGACTCGATTGCCATCTCTGGAGCGAGCTTTGGTGAAGAAGATGCCAGCCCGACTGATCACATCACGTACAAGAACCGGCCGCCTCTCCATTATCCAAGTGACGCGGTTGCCGCCAGAGTCGGCGGGACCGTCTTTTTGTACGTTCGTGTAAACCGCGATGGCAACGTCCAAGACATTGCCGTTGAACAGGTGAATCTGGACGTATACGGCAGCGAAGCGCAGATGCGCCATTATCGCAAGGTCCTCGGCGATAACGCCCTCAATGCCATCAAGTCCTGGACGTTCAACGTGCCAACCACCGGCAAGCACGTGATGGATCCTTATTGGGACGGCATCATTCCTGTAACGTTCGATATCAACGTTTTCGGCGCATCGGAAAAAGATACCTATGGCAAGTGGGAAGGCTATATTCCCGGCCCACGTGAAACGATCCCATGGGCAAAGAGCAGTCACCTGTCTTCCTCACCTGACACCATCCCCGACGGTAGCTTTTCGCAAGTGGATCAACCGGTGCAGCTGAAGACCGCGCTCGACGGCGCGTAATTCCCATCAAGCCGCAGCCTCATCCCGCTGCGGCTGCGGCATCTCGCGGCAATACGCATCCGCTTCTTCATGCAGCCACGCGCGGAACGTCGCCATGCCGCGGTGATCTTCCGAACGCGGCGGATACACCAGGTGATACGCCTCCGGCACTGGCAGATAGCGATCGCCGAGCACCACCAGCCGGCCCGCATCGATCCATGACTTGGTCGTGACCATGCGCCCCAGCGCCACGCCGATGCCTTCCAACGCGGCCTGGCGCAAGGCATCGATCGTATCCACGTGCGCGATGTAACGATGCGGCGGTTCACCGCCGTAGTGCGCGAACCAATCGACCCAGCGGTTGTTGCGATTGGGATCGCCGATCAACGGCCATTGCGTGAGATCCAGCGGGTCGGCACCCGCCATGCGCTCGACCAGCGAGGGTGCGGCGACCGGCGCAATCCATTCGCCGAACAGATATTCGCTGCGCAAGCCTTCCCACTCGCCCTTGCCGTAGCGCACGGCCGCATCGACCGCTTCGCGCTCGAAGTTCACCAGCAGGTTGGTGGATTGCAGATTGAGTTCCAGCTCCGGATGCGAGGCCAGCAAGCGCGGCAAACGCGGCATCAGCCAGCTGGAAATGATGCCGGGACTGGCGCTGAGCGTAAGCGCATCGTGGCGCCGCACGCGGTAGCGCGCCAGCGCATGCTCGATGCCGTCGAAGTGCTCCCCGACCGCTTCAAGCAGGCTGCAACCCTCCACCGTCAAGGTGACGCCGCGCGGTCCGCGTTCGAACAGGCGTCGTTCCAGGCGCTCTTCCAGCTGGCGCATTTGATGGCTCAACGCGCTCACGGTGAGGCTGGCTTGCTCGGCCGCGCGCGAGAGATTGCCTAGCCGAGCCACCTGTACGAACTGCTGCAAAAGACTGAGCGGAATCCTACTCATCTTGAACGGCCCTCAACTCTGGCTTGCGAATATATCGCTTTTTCTTGTGGGCCTAGAGCATTACCTTGCGCCTACTCCACCCCACCTGAGACCGCCGCCATGCGTTCGCCATGGGTCGATTTGCTGTTCCTTCACGGCCATATCACCCCCTCCAATTTGAGCTGGCACGTGGACGCGCCGCCGTGCGGTTGCGAGAGCAAGCCCGCCGAGGTCGAAGTCGACGTGGCGAAGCTGCCGCTGCCGGCGAAGCCGCGCGATGACGCTCCCTGCTGTGCTTGATTAACCCGGGTTAGCACCCAACTCGGCAAAGATTGCACGCCGTCGTCAGACGGCTGGTTTTATTTCTTTGCAGAGGATCGTTTTCATGCAGCTGCGCCAATTGGGTCATTCCCCGCTTACTGTCGCTCCGCTTGCCTTGGGCGGCAATGTGTTCGGCTGGAGCGCGGATGAGCAACGGTCGTTCGACGTGCTCGACGCCTTCGTCGATGCCGGCCTCAACCTGATCGACACCGCCGACGTGTACTCGGCCTGGGTGCCGGGCAACCGCGGCGGCGAGTCGGAAACCATCATCGGTAAATGGCTCAAGCGCAGCGGCAAGCGCGACAAGGTGCTGATCGCCACCAAGGTCGCCAAATGGGTGGAGCATCGCGGCCTGTCGCCGATCAACATCCGCCAGGCAGTTGAAAGCTCGCTGCAGCGACTGCAAACCGACCACATCGACCTCTATCAGGCGCACGAGGACGATGCCAGTGTGCCGCTGAGCGAAACGTTGGGTGCGTTTGCGCGGCTGATCGAGGAAGGCAAGGTACGCGCGATCGGTGCGTCCAATTACGGCGCCGATCGCTTTGCCGAAGCGCTGAAGGTTGCAAGCGAACACAAGCTGCCACGCTATGAAAGTCTGCAACCCGAGTACAACCTGGTGAGCCGCGCCGGTTACGAACGGGAGCTCGAACCGCTGGTGCGCCAGGAACAGGTCGGCGTCATCAACTATTACGCGCTCGCCAGCGGCTTTCTCAGCGGTAAATATCGCAGCGAAGCCGATCTTGCCAAGAGCAAGGCGCGTGGCGGTGCGGTAAAGAAATACCTCACGCCGCAAGGCCTGAAGATGCTGGCCACGCTGGATGACGTGGCTGCCGCGCACAAGGCGACACCGTCGCAGGTTGCGTTGGCGTGGCAGATCGCGCGCCCCGGCATTACCGCGCCGATTGTCAGCGCAACATCCGTCGAACAGTTGCGCGAACTAGCGGGCGCCGTAGAGCTTTCATTGACGGCAGAGCAGATCACTACATTGAATGACGCCAGCGCGAGTTTTTGAACCTCGCGCATGACCCACGTAGGCTGGGATGAAATCCCAGCATCGCCATCTGCAAAAGCTGCTGGGATTTCATCCCAGCCTACGATGGTCGGCCGCTCTTATTCCGGCGCCTCGACGGTATAACCCTGCGCCTGCAACTGTGCCAAATAACCATCCGGCGCCAGCACCTCTTCCATCGGCAGCACGGCAAAAGTCTGCGTGTTGTGGGTCAGCGCCGTTTCCGCCGCCTGCAACCACGACTGCTGCATGCGCTTGGGCAGATCGCGCAAACCCAATTCCTCGGCGAACTCCGCATTGAGCACCGCAATCACGCAGGATTGGTAACGGTCATTCACCGCATAGCTGCGCAGCGCCTGGATGTCGCCGGTCGACCAGGCATTGGCGCGCTCGGTCAGGCTGGGCATGTCGTTCTGCACGATGTTCAACGTCTGGTTGAAGCAGCTGATGTCATGCAGGTTGGTCTGCTTGATGGCATCCAGCGTCGCACGCGGATGTTCCACCGTCAGCTTGTATTTCACCGGCACTCGTTTGACGCCGTGCTTGTCGGCCAAATTGAACACCAGCTTGTTGATGTCGTTGCGGTTGGTGAGCCCGGCCTTGTCCAGCGCCTTCTTGTACAACTCCATTGCCACCAGGATCGGCCGCCAGGATTCGACGCGGCGGTCATTGCCAAAATATTGCGGCTTCACGGCTTCCCAGCGTTCATACATTTGCGCCGGCAGAATCTGCTCCAGCGTGGCGCCACCCGGATTCTTGCGCGCGCTGTACACCGACGGCATCAGGAACAATTTCCCGAAGAAGCCGACATCCACTTTCACTTCCGCCTTGGGCGCTTCCAGCACTTCCTGCGAATGCGCCACGGTCTCTTCCACCTCCGAGGAGCGCCATTCCATGCCGCGGGGCAAAGGCGTCAACGTGCCCAGCACCCACATCACGTGATCGCCTTTGCTTACTTTCCACAGGCCGGGGCCGGGTTGTTCGCCGGTGACCGTAACGGCCGGAAGCACCGTGCTGGCGCGAGAAGCTGCACTACTGGTTGGTGCAGGCGTAGATTGAGGCCGTGCTTGCGCAACGAGCAGGAAAGCCAGGCATCCAATTGCCAAGGAAGCACGCATAGGGGGAGTTCCGGCCTTGATGATCTGCGGCGATTCTAATGCTTCCTCGCAGAGCGGGATTTCTTACGTTGAAATGAAAAGGGCCCGAAGGCCCTTTTCATCTGATGACGACTTACAACGCCGCCAACGCCTGATTGAACGTCTCACTCGGCCGCATGGCTTTACTCACCAGGGACAGATCCGGGTGGTAGTAGCCATGGATGTCCACCGGCTTGCCTTGGGCACCGTTGAGCTCACCCACGATCTTCGCTTCGTTTTCGCTCAATGCCTTGGCCAGCGGTGCGAACTTGGCCTTGAGCGCGGCATCGTCGTTCTGCTCGGCCAGTGCTTGCGCCCAGTACAACGCCAGATAGAAATGGCTGCCGCGGTTGTCGAGCTCGCCGACTTTGCGCGCGGGCGACTTGTTGTTGTCGAGGAACTTGCCGTTGGCCTGGTCCAGCGTCTTTGCCAAAACGCCGGCCGCCTTGTTGTTATAGCGATTGCTGAGATGTTCCAGCGAGGCGGCCATGGCGAGGAATTCGCCCAGCGAATCCCAGCGCAGGCAGTTCTCTTCCAGGAACTGCTGCACGTGCTTGGGGGCGGAGCCGCCGGCGCCGGTTTCAAACAGGCCGCCACCGGCCATCAGCGGCACGATGGAGAGCATCTTGGCGCTGGTGCCCAGCTCCATGATCGGGAACAGGTCGGTGAGGTAATCGCGCAGCACGTTGCCAGTGACCGAAATGGTGTCCTGGCCCTTGCGGATGCGTTCCAGCGAGAACTTGGTGGCATCCACTGGTGACAGCGTGCGGATGTCCAAGCCACTGATGTCGTGATCCTTGAGATAGCGCTCTACCTTCTTGATCAGCTGTGCATCGTGTGCGCGATTCGCATCCAGCCAGAATACCGCCGGCGTGTTGCTGAGGCGTGCACGGGTAACGGCGAGCTTTACCCAGTCCTGCACCGGCGCATCCTTGGTCTGGCACATGCGCCAGATATCGCCGGCCTCCACGTTGTGTTCCAGCAGCAGCTTGCCGTTCGCATCGGTGACGCGTACCACGCCGTCGCCGGCAATCTGGAAGGTTTTGTCGTGCGAACCGTATTCTTCCGCTGCCTGCGCCATCAGGCCTACGTTGGGCACGCTGCCCATGGTGGTGGGATCGTACGCGCCGTGCGCCTTGCAGTCCTCGATCACCGCTTGGTACACGCCGGCATAGCTGCGATCCGGAATCACCGCCTTGGCGTCCTGCAACTTGCCTTCGGTGTTCCACATCTTGCCGGAGTCGCGAATCATCGCCGGCATCGACGCATCGATGATCACGTCGCTGGGCACATGCAGGTTGGTGATGCCCTTGTCCGAATTCACCATCGCCATGGCCGGACGCTTCGCATATTCCGCGTCGACATCCGCCTTGATCTCGGCCTGCTTGTCGGCCGGCAGCGAACCGATGCGCGCGTACAGATCGCCAATGCCGTTGTTCGGATTGAAGCCGATGCTTTTCAGCGTATCGGCGTGCTTGGCCAGCACGTCCTTGTAGAACTCGTTGACCACCTGACCGAACATGATGGGATCGGAGACCTTCATCATGGTGGCTTTGAGATGCAGCGAGAACAGCACGCCCTGCTTTTTCGCGTCTTCAATCTGCGCGTCGATAAAGCTGGCCAGCGCTTTCTTGCTCATCACGGCGGCATCGATGATTTCGCCGGCGGTGAGGTTGGTCTTTTCTTTCAGGACCGTGCTGCTGCCGTCCTTGCCCACCCATTCGATCTTGGCCACGGTGGCCTGCTCGACGGTGGTGGATTTTTCGCTGCCGTAGAAATCGCCGCCGCTCATATGCGACACGTGCGTCTTCGAATCCGCGCTCCATGCGCCCATCTTGTGCGGATGCTTGCGTGCGTAGTTCTTCACCGAAAGCGGCGCGCGGCGGTCGGAATTGCCTTCGCGCAGCACCGGGTTCACCGCACTGCCCTTCACTTTGTCGTAGCGCGCGCGGATATTCCAGTCGCTCACATCCTTGGGATCTTCCGGATACTCCGGCAGGGCGTAACCTTGTGACTGCAGCTCCTTGATCGCCGCCTTGAGCTGCGGCATCGAGGCGCTGATGTTCGGCAGCTTGATGATATTGGCCTCCGGCGTGGTCGCCAGCTGGCCCAGTTCGGTAAGGTCGTCGGAGACTTTCTGGCCATCTTTCAGCGTGTCGGAGAACTGCGCCAGGATGCGGCCTGCCAGCGAGATATCGCGCGTTTCCACTTCGATACCTGCCGTGGCGGTATACGCCTTGATGATCGGCAGCAGGGATTGAGTGGCAAGGTACGGAGCTTCATCCGTCAGCGTGTAGATGATCTTCGGCGTCTGGGACATGGGTCGGGCAACCTCTCTGGCTACGGCGTGGTGCGTAAGGGGAACGCCGCTGAGCCCAAAACAGACATGCAGCGCGCCTCACGCTAGTGGCGTCGGACCCGCCGAATTCAAGCCATTGGCATGGGCAGGGTCCTCAAGAAAATCTACCCATTGTCGCGTTTTCGACAGGTTGGCGGAAGCGCGGAGGATCAGGCATGCTCCATGAGGGCACCCTGCTCCCCCGCATTGTTGGCGGCACCTCACTTATTTCATGCGATTTGCCGCTACCATGCGCACCCGTCTTGTGCGTTAGGGATGCTCTGATCTATTCCACGTACCCGTCACCACACTGTATGCGCGCCTCGGTTTGCACCGGCGGTGAAGGCATACTGGTGGTATGTCGAGACGGCGGGGCGAAGCGAGGCGCGCATACAGCGTGGCCCCAACATACCGAATTAAGCGACGGGGTGACGTCCAGAAGGCCCGCAGACTGCGCCGCGCGGCTTGGCAAGACGGCCAGTCTTCCCGGCGCCGCGCAACACACCCTGCGGGCCTTCTGGACGTCATGCCGGGCACGTGGAATAGATCAGAGCATCCCTAGGAACGCATATGACCGGATTGAGCCAACGCCTCGTCAACTACCTTGCCGAACTGAAGCCGCTGTGCACTTTCCAGTTCGCGGACGGGCATGATTGCGCACTGTCGCTGATGGACGGCACCTTGTACATGCCGGTGGACGAATCGCATCACGAGCAGGAAGAAGGTTGGGTGGCGGTGCTGTGGCAAGGGGATGCGCATCGGCGTTCGGAAGTGCCGGGCCGTCTGCTTGCCTATCACGCTGCGCTGCGTTGCGCGGAACTGCAGGGTGTCGGCAGGCTGCCGTCGGAAGTCGCCACGCACCGCGAAATGTTGTTGGCGAAGTTGCGAGAAATTTGCGGCGATGTGCCGTATGCCGAAACGATGCTACATGCGTGAAGCTCGGCGTACGCCGAGCTCCCCTTTTTTGAAAAGCCGGCGCCAATAGATAAGGCGCCTTTTTATTCGCCCGGTTTTAGGGACACTCTGGTCTATTCAACACCATCGACCGAAACGCGTAGGCTGGGATGAATTCCCAGCTTGCTTGCGGACCTCAATGCTGGGATTCATCCCAGCCTACGTGATCGCATGACGGTGCTGAATTCATCAGCGCATCCTTAGCACCGCAATATCGCATTTCCATGCATGCCACTGCGTGCCATGAAAGATGTCACGCCGCAAACTGACGCATAGCTGACAAGCCATGCATGCGCGCCACCAACGCGCTTCTGCGCGAAACAGATAGGTGCGTAACCGGGCGGCGATAGACAATCAAACCATTTCTTTAAAAAAACGGCCGAAATTGGTCCTCGATTTCCCCGGCATACACGGGTATCTGCTACCCGTGCTTTACAACCGGAGGAATACATCGTTGACATAAACCTTACGCATGAAATTGCGGCTCCGATTTTCGCAATAACAACCGCAGCACTCTCCACGTAGGTCGATGCCTTCGCATTCACCCAAGTTCGACGCGCCAAAGCATGCGTGAAAACCCTCCCACCACGCAGCGTGGCCGAGAAATTCAATACAGGCGTGGAAAAGCCTGCAGTCACTGGGTCCACCCATAATGAAACCTGATTCCCCATCTGTCGCATCCTCTGATACGTCGCGAGTAGATGCTGCAACCTCCTGATGAGAAGGAGGAAAAGCCATGGCGAAGAATCCCGTGCAGTTCCAGCCCGGCATGAGTTTGACGAAAT